>ERZ1673777.1-NODE-1-length-430127-cov-16.242357_pt1 | contig 430127 bp, 425 predicted proteins | sample MGYA00580138_ERZ1673777 | MGnify/ENA primary metagenome ERZ1673777 (study PRJEB41219, sample SAMN04549618) | soil metagenome | isolation source: soil | place: USA: South Carolina, Cape Romain NWR | collected 2009-05-18 ... | reverse complement strand
AAGCTCTGCACGTTTTCCTTGCAGAACTCTGTATTTTTATTTTGCAATAAACAACCAACATGAGTAAGAGGTTTAAGTTAGACAAAAGAACGGTTGAAATACTTTATACAATATATGTCGAAAAATCAATATTCTCTCATTACATATTCCTGATTTTCTAAGCATAAAGTAGGGGATTCTTTTATTTTAGATTTTACATTACATTGGAGAATCCCCTACCTTCCGAACTTATAGAAATATTTTATTGATGATAAGTATGAACTAAACATTATGTTTTAATTGGGTATTTTCCAAGTATTGTAAAAAAGCAGAAAGAATAAAATAAGCAGACGTAGCACCTGGATCCTGATTTCCTAAAGACCGCTCACCTAAACGGCTAGACCGACCCTTTTTAGATATCATATCTTTTGTTGACTTCATTCCTTCTTCTCCCGAAGCAACCGCTTTCCTAAATCCGGTTAAAAAATCTTCTCCTTGTTCATACGATTGCTCAAGAGCTTGTACTGCCGGTGAGATGGTATCCCACATTGTTTTATCCCCGACTTCAGCTTTTCCTCTCTCCTGAATTCCTTTCCCAGCACTAATCCAAAACTTATAAAGATCCTCATCATTCAGCTCTGTTTTTCCTTGTAATACCTTACTGCCTCTTAAAAATGCAGTTGCATATAAAGGACCTACCGATGAACCCACTGCGTTCAAAAACGTTTTTGCAACTACTTTGCAAATTTCCCCACAATCCTCTTCCTCTTTTAAATCTGTATTTAGCTTTTCAACGACTGCTTTCCATCCTATTGACATTGTCACCCCATGGTCGCCATCTCCTATGGCACGATCCAGTTCAGATAAATATTCTTTTTCTACTTCTATTTTGTTAGCAATATCCTTTAAGGCCTGTTTAAATGAATCTGCCTTTATTAACATTACTATATCCTCCCTCATATAAACATTGATTTTCTCCTTGTATATTCAGTTAACATACAATTTTTCTTCCTTTTGCAATTTCATTAGAGAGGGAAGGGCTCTCATAGTATATTCTATCCCCTATATAGTCTTTGCAATAATGGTCATCTTATTACCATAGGACAATTTTAAAAACATCTTAGAAAGTTTCGTACCACTATTAATCAGAAAATTTATTTATCGTATTTGTGAACTAAATAACCTATTAAAACGATTACAACATACACTTAACAAAAACTTCTAGTACGTCAAACTTATTACTTTAGAGTACTATTTTTGCACAAACATCGGGCAATCAGCAGGATAGTCTACTAATTGTGCTAATTCCTCATCTAATTTCATGAGAGTTATTGAACAACCGCCCATTTCAAGAGATGTAACATATTCCCCTACATAAGAACGATAAATCTCGATTCCTTTTTCGGCAAGTACTTGAGATACTCTTCTAAACATAATATATAGTTCTAAATAAGGAGTAGATCCTAACCCATTAACAAGAACCGCAACTCTATCCCCCTTTTCAAGTGGCATATCAGCCAAAATAGTATTAAGCAGTCTATCCGCTACTTCATCAGCTGGTTTTAATTCTCCACGTTCTACCCCAGGTTCACCGTGTACCCCTAAGCCTATTTCCATCTCATTTTCTCCTAACTCAAAGCTAGGCTTTCTAGTTTGTGGAATTGAACATGGGGTCAATGCAACCCCCATTGTGCGAGTGTTATCGTTTGCTTTCTTTGCTAAACGTACAACTTCATCCAAACTATGTCCCATAGCCGCCGCAGCCCCTGCAGCTTTATACACAAAAAACCCACCTGCAATCCCCCGACGCTTCTCAATTTCTGAATTAGGTGCAGATGCTACATCATCAGTAACACGTACTGTTTCAACACGAATATTTTCTAACTCTGCCAATTCAGCAGCCATATCAAAATTCATACAGTCACCTGCATAATTTCCATATAAGTAAATAACTCCTGTACCTTTATCTACAGCTTTTGTAACCTCTAGGATTGGATCCGGCGGCGGTGATGCGAAAATATTACCAACCGGAACGCCATCTGCTAATCCTTCTCCTATATAACCAATAAAAGCTGGCTTATGCCCAGACCCCCCACCGATGACAACTCCAACTTTCCCCGGTCTAGTTTCCCGATTAATTACAATAGATCGTTTATTTTCCGGCAACTGTCTAACATATTGAGAATGGGCTTTTACAAATCCCTCTAACATTTCATCAACAACTAGTTCTGGATTGTTTATAAGTTTTTTCATAATTTACCTCCTTTTATAGTCAACATGTCTTATTAGCCGCTTTTTTAGAAGCAGTACATAGAATGATTTTTAATCCTGTCTTCTACATTATTGTATTGCCCCAGGATTTCAACAACTCTTTTTCTTGATCAATGATTTTTTGAACCTTTCTCGCTGAATTTCCACCATCAAACTCAGAATTCATCCATACCTCTACTATCTTTTTTGCCAACTCCGGCCCAATTATTTGTGCACCCATCGTCAAAATTTGTGCATTGTTACTTTTTCGTGCTCTTTCCGCAGAATACGTATCATGGCATAACGCAGCTCTGATACCTGGTACTTTCCCAGCAGCAATCGCCACCCCAATACCTGTACCACATATTAAGATTCCTCTATCCATCTTATTAGCGGCAATATCTTTCGCGACTTGAAATGCAACATCAGGATAGTCTACTGCCTCGCATGAGTAGCATCCATAATCCACAACATCGTATCCTCGCTCTTTAAGAAACTCTTTAATAATCTCTTTCATATTGAAAGCGTTATGATCACAACCAAGCGCGACTTTAATCGCCACTTCCCCACTCCTCCTTATTCTTAAAATTAATTCAATATTAAATATTTCAAAAAATGAAAATCATATTTACTAACATTCTACACCATATAGATTTTTTGTCAATCCATTTTCTTTTGATTATTTTCATTTATTTTTGTTTACTATCGTTTATTTTTTTGTTATTTTTGTTGAATATAAATTTATTTTAAAATATTATAGATTTATACACATTAATAATACCTGTTTGTTCTTAACACTATTACTTATGGTAGCCCTCTCTCATATCTTTATATTTACTAAGAATATGAAAACAAAAAAATATACAAAACAACAGATCAGTGCCATGATGAAATAATTGTTATTGAAAAATGCCTTTTGTTCTAACTAATCGGGTATTTATGTATTGGAAAACAATAGGTATTGCTCAATAATGCTTTGGATAAAATTTAGCTTGTAACACGGGGATTATAAAAAATAAATATAAAAGAAAAAGGTGATTTTTATGGCTAAGATGTTTGTTACAGAAAGAAGGAATAAAATTCTTGAATATTTAAGCATCAAAAAAAGAGCGACTGTAAAAGAACTTTCGGAAAAGCTGAGTGTTTCTGAGGCTACCTTACGTTCTGATTTAAATGATATGGAAAAAGAAGGACTTTTAGTAAGAACACATGGGGGAGCAGTTCTTCATGACTACATTAAACCCGAGTTAAATTTCTCTACAAGGGAAAAACAAAATCATAGTGAAAAAGTCATTATCGGTCAGCTAGCTGAAAAATTAATCGAGGGAGATCAATGTATTCTGCTCGATGCTAGTTCAACTGTACTTGAATTAGCAAAAATTTTAAAACATAAACCAATGCGTCTAACCGTATTAACTAATGGAATATATACTGCTCTAGAGTTACGTGACAATCCCGAAATAACAGTAATCATGCTGGGGGGAATTGTCCGGATGGGGTCGAGCTCTATAGAAGGAACCTTAGGGGCTAACATTTTAAATAATATTAACGTTGATATAATGTTTACTTCCGCTCATGGTTTTACCTTTGAAAATGGATTAATGGATTTTAACATATATGAGGTAGAGCTAAAAAAAGCTATGGTTGAGTCTTCGAATCGTGTAGTTGCCTTATTGGATCATAGTAAGTTTGGAAAAAATTCTATAGCAACATTTTGCGATATTGAAAAAATTGATACTATAATTACAGATCGCCCCCCTACTGAAGAATTCATAAAAGAATTAAAACAAAAAAATATACACCTCGTTTACTAAAATGATCAGGCATGTAAAACAGAGAAAAGAGCTGAACTTACACAGCTACTTTTCTCTGTATCTAATTATAGAGCAAACCGCTTTAAAAATTCTTTTGTAAACACATCCACTGTCATCAACTGCCGCTTGTTTTACAACCGAAACATTACAATTATTAGGTTCGTCTTAACTCCCTTTGGATCAGTTTCTATTGTTCCGTTTTCTAACCATTTATTAGTTAAACATACAACAAATTAAGATGTGTTTATTTTAATGAAACCGCTTCTTTTGACTTTCTTTTAATTTTTTTGGAGTCACATCATTGCCATTGGGATCGATAACCGTTACGGAATGCAACATATCCTCCATCGCTTCGCGAAACGCTTGAATATATTCGCGGCGAAGCTGCTGCTGCTCAAGCGTTTCTTCCTCCGTTAAACCAGATGATTTTGCCTTTCTGGCCAGTTCGTTAATTCGCGCCATTTTTTGTTTTGATAACATAGCTGCCTCCACCTTATCATTGTATTGCTACTCCCCCATCTTATACGACAGCAACGGAAAGCGCAACTATCTTGCTTTTCCGCGCGCCAAGCATTCGCGATAAAACGTTCCGGCCGCAAAATGATTTGCCCGGTGCCTTCTGCATAATAAAAAACGGCGTGATCCTTAATCAGCATCGATATATTCCCGGTAGCGGCGGTGAACGGTCGCTTTTGAAACATCGTAGCCAAATCCGCGCAATGTCGCGGCGATTTCCGCAAACGTCAAACCATTGTGGCGCAGGCGGACGATTTCTTCAATGGGAAGGTCCATTTTCTCTCTTCCCGCATTTTTTCCGACGCTCTTTAAATTTCGCTCAGGACGATACCCTTGGGCAATCGCCCGCTGCATTCCGCGCTTGATTTTTAAATTATGTATTTTCCGCTGATATTCTTCGACAATGCTGAGAATGTTTAATACCATCGAATCCGCCTCTGATAGCTGCATTTCGCCGTTATGGGTGATCGTATATATTTTCACTCCTTCTTTTTGGATGCAGTGAAGAAGCGCGATTCTTGCGTGCCCGCGTCCCAACCTTGTCTCATCTTGAACGAGAAGCGCATCAATCTGCTCCTCTTTTAATGTGGAAAGCAGATCAAACACGCCGTCTCTGTCCACTTCGTAGCCGCTGGCCTGCTCCATAATGATTTTGACCACCTCAAAACCGTGCTGTTCAGCAAGGCGTTCCAGTTCTTCCCGCTGGCGTTCCAGCGATGTTTCTTGTTCTTCTTTATTTGTGCTGACACGACAATAAATAACCGCCTTCATGTAATACCATCCTCACGATTTTATTTTCTGACGACGAGCGATTCATTTTCCTTTGATTTTAGCACAGGAATGACAATTTTTTCACCAGCGACAATCCGCTGGCTTGACAAATGATTGACATCGACGACCCACTCGATAAATTCCGTTGTCGAAAGTTGGTGTTGTTCTTTATATTCCTTTGCCAGCTTCCAAAGCGTATCTCCCGAGGCAACCGTAATTTCCATATATTTATCTTTTTCAACCGGCTTGTTCGCGTATAAAAACGCCCCAATCACCATAAACAAAAGCGCTGAAAAAATAATGTAATGCGCAAACATGCGTTTCATATCGCCCCACCCCTTAAGAATATTTGTTCGGTTTATCCACATTATAATGAAGAACATTTGTTTGTGTCAACATAATTTTCGAACTTATGTTTGTTTTTTCAATTTCCGCATGCTATAATGTAGGCAAATGATGTGGTAAGAGGTGTATAGGATGACGAAATTATCGAAGCGGCAACAACAAATTTTGGATTTTATTAAAAAAGAAGTAAAAACGAAAGGCTATCCCCCTTCTGTCCGCGAAATCGGCGAAGCGGTCGGACTCGCCTCCAGCTCCACCGTACACGGGCATTTAGCGCGATTGGAAAGCAAAGGATATATTCGCCGCGATCCGACAAAACCGCGCGCCATTGAAATATTGGATGCTGATTTCTCCGCGCGAAACGAGACAGACGATGTCATTTCAGTGCCGATCATCGGCAAAGTGACAGCTGGCCAACCGATCACGGCTGTCGAAAACATCGAAGACTATTTCCCTTTGCCAAAACGGCTCATTTCATCGGAAGATCATGTGTTTATGCTGGAAGTGATGGGGGATAGCATGATCGAAGCGGGGATTTTAGACGGAGACTATGTGATTGTGCGCCAACAGCAATCCGCCGATAACGGGGACATCGTTGTCGCGATGACGGAGGAAAACGAAGCAACGGTAAAACGGTTTTTTAAAGAGAAAGATCATATCCGCCTGCAGCCGGAAAACTCTAATTTGGAGCCAATCATCGTCCGCGATTGTACGATTCTCGGCAAAGTCATCGGTGTCTACCGCGTCATTCATTAAACTTTTGCAAACAATAAAGGCTATCTCGCATAAAACGAGATAGCCTTTTCTCTTTTAATAAAGTTCCATATATTGGTCGCGCTCCCATTGATGCACAGCCGTGCGGAACATATCCCATTCGATTTCTTTCGCTTCAACGAAGTGTTCGAACAAGTGTTTCCCGAGCGCTTGAACGATGACTTCATCCGATTTCAAGTTTTCGAGCGCTTCTGCCAATGTCGCTGGCAAGTCAACAATTCCTTCTTCCAGACGTTCTTCTTTTGTCATGACATAAATATTGCGATCCACCGGAGCCGGAGGGGTTAATTTGTTTTTAATTCCGTCTAGTCCAGCTGCTAATAATACCGCCATTGCCAAATACGGATTTGCCGATGGATCCACGCTGCGCACTTCAATGCGCGTGCTCATTCCGCGCGAAGCTGGGATACGGATCAGCGGGCTGCGATTGCGGGCGGACCATGCAACATAACATGGCGCTTCATAGCCAGGCACAAGGCGTTTGTATGAGTTCACCGTCGGGTTTGTCACCGCTGTAAAGTTTGGCGCATGTTTCAGCACACCAGCGATGAATTGGCGCGCCGTCTCACTTAATTGCAAGTCGGCGTTTGGATCGAAAAACGCGTTTTCGTTATTTCTAAATAGCGATAAATTGCAGTGCATTCCAGACCCGTTAATACCGAAGATCGGTTTTGGCATAAATGTTGCGTGAAGGCCATGTTTGCGCGCGATCGTTTTGACAACAAGCTTAAACGTTTGGATATCATCGCACGCTTTGACCGCATCTGCGTATTTAAAGTCGATTTCATGCTGGCCAGGCGCTACTTCATGGTGCGAAGCTTCAATTTCAAATCCCATTTCTTCTAATTCAAGAACAATGTCGCGGCGGCAGTTTTCTCCTAAATCGGTAGGCGCCAAGTCAAAATAACCACCTTGGTCGTTCAATTCAAGGGTTGGGCGCCCGTTTTCATCAAGTTTAAACAGGAAGAATTCCGGTTCTGCGCCTAGATTGAAAGCGGTAAATCCGAGCGCTTCCATCTCTTTCAGCATCCGCTTCAAGTTATAGCGAGGACATCCTTCAAACGGAGTGCCATCGGCATTATAAATATCGCAAATAAAGCGGGCCACTTTTCCTTTTTCCGCCGTCCACGGGAAAATAACGAACGTATCTAAATCAGGGTATAAGTACATATCCGATTCTTCAATGCGGACAAATCCTTCAATCGATGAACCGTCAAACATAATTTTGTTGTTTAACGCTTTTTCCAGTTGGCTGATCGGGATTTCCACGTTTTTAATGGTGCCAAGAATATCAGTAAATTGCAGACGGATATACTTGACGTTTTCTTCTTTGACGATGCGCATAATGTCTTCTCTCGTGTACTTTGCCATTTGTTAACTCCTCCCCGGCTCCCAATTTGAATTTTCATTAGTGAAAGAAGCGAGCGAGATCTCCTTGGCGAAGTGATGCACGGTGGAAACGCCCCGCCTGCATTAACTCCGTTCGCAAAATTTCGCGCAATTCCTCATCGGATAAGCTTTGTTTCACGACTTTTTCGACCTTTTCCTCTTGTTTTTCCTTCTTATCCGCTTGTCGCGCCGCAAAAATTTGCTTAATGCCGGCCAAGTTAACTCCTTGATCGATCAAATCTTTAATTTCCAGAAGGCGATCGATGTCGTTGAGCGAAAACAAGCGGCGATTTCCTTCTGTACGCGCAGGAGAAACAAGGCCGTGCTCCTCATAATAACGGATTTGGCGGGCGGACAATTCTGTTAATTGCATCACTATCCCAATCGGAAACAATGGCATGGAACGACGAATATTACTACTCATGCCAATTCCTCCTCGCTTATGATGATTTATTTTATACCATGTTAAAATATATGTCAATATTATGTTAGATTTTATTACAAAGAAATTAATTGTTTTTCGAGCAATTGATCGATCGCCGTACAAATGGCGATTTTGACGTGTGAATACGTTAACCCTCCTTGCACGTAAGCGACATATGGAGGGCGGATCGGGCCATCTGCCGTTAATTCAATGCTCGCTCCTTGAATAAACGTTCCTGCCGCCATAATGACGTCGTCTTCATAGCCGGGCATATAGCTTGGATATGGGGTAAAATGCGCATTTACCGGAGAGGAAAACTGAATCGCTTGGCAAAACGCGATCATTTGCTCCGGATCATCAAATTGCACTGATTGAACTAAATCCGTCCGCGTCGCATCCCAAGACGGCTGCGTGTTTAAACCGATCCGTTCAAGCATCGCCGCTGTAAACACCGCGCCTTTTAATGCTTGGCCAACGATATGAGGAGCTAAGAAAAATCCTTGATACATTTCATGTAAGCTATATAAGGTCGGGCCCGCTTCGCCGCCGATGCCAGGAGAGGTCATGCGATACGAGCATGCTTGCACGTATTGTTTTTTTCCAACGATATAGCCACCCGTTTTCGCAAGCCCTCCGCCAGGATTTTTGATCAGCGATCCCGCCATTAAATCTGCGCCGACGTGGCATGGCTCTTTTTCTTCGACAAATTCGCCATAGCAATTGTCGACGAACACAACAACATCCGGTTTGATCGCTTTCACAAACGAAATCATTTCGCTTATTTCTTCAATCGTAAATGATGGACGCGTCGCATACCCCCGCGAACGCTGAATGCCGATCATTTTTGTCCGCCCGTTAATCGCGTTTTTGACGGCATCAAAGTCAACGCGACCTTCTGCTGTTAGCGGCACACTTTGATAATGAATATGAAATTCCTTTAATGAGCCGACGCCGCTGCCGCGGATGCCGACGATTTCTTCTAACGTATCATACGGATTTCCAGTGATGTAAAGCAGCTCATCACCTGGGCGAAGAATGCCGAATAAAGCGATGGAAATCGCATGTGTTCCTGAAATAATTTGCGGACGGACAAGTCCCGCCTCGCCGCCGAATACGTCCGCATATATTTGCTCGAGCGTATCGCGGCCGATGTCATCATATCCATATCCTGTTGATGGAATGAAATGGCTGTCACTTACTTTATGACGCCGAAAACTGTCTAAGACCCGATATTGATTGATATCGATCCGTTCCTCAATTTCTTTATGGATTGGTGCAATTTGCGCTTCGATTTCTTTCACAAGTGCAGCGATTTTTTCTCCATGCCGTAACTGTGTAAACATATGATGACCCTTTCTATTTTTATTGTTGCAATTGTCCATATAGCGGATGTTTTGGCATCATATAGCCTTTACATTCATACATGCCGCTTTCTTCATTATAATGCAACTCTCGCAAAATCGTTTCCGCTTTTAACTGAGCTAGCAGTCTTCCCTCATTGCTCGGAATTGATGCATGATAATGAACCATTTGCTTCATCATCGTTTCTTCAATAAATTGCCGCAATCTGCGCAAATCATGCGCGTCAAAAGCGCTGATGATGATTGCATCTGTTTTAGTGCTCGGCACAAAGTTGCGATGGGCAATATCCCGTTTGTTGTAGATGGTAACGATCGGAATGGAGGAAACCCCCAGCTCATCGAGCAATTCGTAAACCGTCTGTTCATGATGATAATAATCCGGATTCGATGAATCGACAACGTGCAAAATTAAGTCTGCTTCTTTTACCTCCTCGAGCGTGGAACGAAACGCCGCCACCAACGTTGTCGGCAAATCTTGAATAAAGCCGACCGTATCCGTTAAAAGCACGGTATAGCCGCTTGGAAGCGTCATTTTTCGCGTGAGCGGGTCGAGGGTGGCAAACAATAAATTTTCCTCGAATGAATCCGCGTCGGTCAGACGATTAAACAGCGTCGATTTTCCCGCGTTCGTATAGCCGACAAGCGAAATTTGAAAAACGTGATTTTTTTTGCGGCGCTCCCGGTACCGCTCGCGGTGTTCGGCAACCAATTTCAATTGTGTTTTGATTTCATCGATGCGCCGGTAAATATGGCGGCGGTCCGTTTCTAACTTTGTTTCCCCTGGTCCTCTTGTTCCGATCCCGCCGCCAAGGCGAGACAGCTCCGTTCCTTGCCCGCTTAAGCGCGGCAATAAATATTGCAATTGCGCAAGCTCTACTTGCAGCTTTCCTTCTTTGGAGCGTGCGCGTTGCGCGAATATATCTAAAATAAGCTGCGTCCTGTCAATAATACGGACGGATAGCTGCCTTGACAAGTTGCGGTTTTGACTCGGCGATAATTCATCATTAAAAATAACGACATCTGGCTCCAATTGCTCGACAAGGCGAGCAAGCTCTTCTACTTTTCCTTTTCCAATATATGTCGCTGGATGGGCCGCTTCCCGCTTTTGCGTAACGGTCATAATAACTTCGCCATTTGCGGTATGCACTAGCGACGCTAATTCTTCCATGGAATAAGAAAACCGTTCCTCATCGATATCGGGAAGTTGGCACCCGACTAAAATCACTTTTTCGCGTTCGTTCAAATGCAGCACCTTCTTTCCATCTGCATGACTCAATCTGCCTCCATCATAGCAAATCTTGCTGCAAATCGCTATATAGCGGGCATACAGTTTGTTATTATATAAACTGGAAGATTGATTTCCCGTCTATATTCGCCGTACAATGTTACCGTACAACGAGAATGAGAGGAATGCACATATGACATGGGAAGTGTTAAGCATCATTGGTACGATTGCTTTTGCCATAAGCGGCGCGATTGTCGCGATGGAAGAAGAATATGATTTACTTGGCGTTTACATTCTTGGCATCGTTACCGCGTTTGGCGGCGGCGCCATTCGCAATTTGCTTATCGGCGTGCCGGTATCGGCATTATGGGAGCAAGGAACGTTGTTTCTTATCGCGTTATTGGCAATGACTGTCGTTTATTTATTTCCGCAAAAAACATTGGCACATTGGAAACGGTGGGGAAATTTTTTTGATGCGCTCGGTCTTTCGGCGTTTGCCATCCAAGGGGCGCTTTATGCCGTAAAAATGAACCATCCGCTCAGCGCGGTGATTGTTGCCGCGGTGCTCACAGGCAGCGGCGGCGGAATTATCCGTGACATCCTTGCCGGCAGAAAACCGCTCGTGCTTCGCGCGGAGATTTACGCCGTATGGGCGATTGTCGCCGGGGTAGCAGTCGGAACAAAACTCGCCTCTACCCCCGTCGAGCTTTATCTATTGTTCGTTGTTGTCACGCTTTTAAGAATTTTATCGTACACGTATAATTGGAAACTTCCGCACCGTTCATTGCGGAATCAATCGATGGATCAATCTTGAAAAAACCGGCGCATTTACAGCGCCGGTTTTGTTACAGCCGTTCGATGATCGTTGCGGTAGCCATCCCGTGGCCGATGCAAATTGTCAGCAACCCGTATTTGCCGTTTCGCCGTTTCAGCTCGTTAACGAGCGATGTCATTAATTTCGCGCCGGTTGCACCTAACGGATGGCCGAGCGCGATGGCGCCGCCGTTTACGTTCACTTTGGAAAACGGAGCGCCAATTTCCTTTTGCCACGCTAATACAACAGGAGCAAACGCTTCGTTGATTTCAATTAAATCGATATCATCCACCGTTAATCCCGCTTTTTGCAGCACTTTTTTTGTCGCAGGAATTACGCCGTCAAGCATATATGTCGGATCAGAGCCGACGACCGTTTGCGCGATGATCTTCGCTTTTGGCGTTACGCCAAGTTCCCGCGCTGTTTCTTTTTCCATTAATAGCACTGCGGCCGCCCCGTCACTCATTTGGCTTGCATTGCCGGCTGTAATTTTTCCGTTTTCCCGAAAAACAGGCCTTAGTGAAGCGAGCGCTTCTGGCGATGTATCCCGGCGCGGCCCTTCATCTTTTGTTACCATGATGGCGTTTCCTTCTTTGTCCAAGCCTTCCACAGGCACGATTTCTTGATCAAATATTCCTTGTTCTTGCGCCCGAATCGCACGCTGATGGCTTTCATACGCATATGCATCGAGCTGCTCGCGCGTCAATCCGTACTTCTTGGCGATTAATTCCGCGGAAACGCCTTGGTGGACAAATTCATATTTTTCCTGGAGCGACGGCGGAATCGTTTTTTCGTTGCCATCGCTTAAAATCGGCACTTTCGTCATGCTTTCAACGCCGGCAGCAATCGTAATGTCCATATCGCCAGAGCGAATTTCTTGAGCGGCAAAATGAATCGCCTGCTGCCCTGAACCGCACATCCGATTGATTTGCACGGCCGGCACTTCGATGGGAAACCCCGCCTCGAGCGCGGCAAGCCGTCCGATATTGTAACCTTGCTCCGCAATTGGTGTGACACATCCCATCACGATATCTTCAACAAGCCGTTTTTCGATTCCCGCTCTTTTTACCACTTCATCTAACACAATCGCCGCCAAATGAACGGGATGGACGTTGCGGAACACACCGTTTCGTTTGCCGACAGGAGTGCGCACCGCTTCGACAATGACAACTTCTCTCATCCTTCTTCCCCCTTGCATCTATTTATTGTACGTATAAAATCCTTTTCCCGTTTTTCTTCCTAAATGTCCTGCTTCGACCAGCTTGCGCAAAATTTGCGGCGCCCGGAAACGGTCTCCGTAAGCTTCCGTTAAATTTTCGCTAACAAACAGCATCGTGTCTAATCCGACCATATCGGCCAGCTCCAGCGGCCCCATCGGATAGTTCAATCCGAGGCGAACCGCTTTATCAATATCCTCAGCGGACGCGACTCCTTCTTCATACATGCGGATACATTCGATCATGTGTGCAGCAATCGCTCTTGTCGTGACAAACCCTTGCCGGTCTTTGACAACGACCGTTTCTTTGCCGATTTCTTGAGACAGCTTCTGGACAGCTGCTACCGTCTCTTCAGATGTCGTCTCTCCTTTCACGATTTCAATCAGCTTCATGACCGGGGCCGGATTAAACCAATGCATGCCGATCACTTTATCCGGCTTTGTCGTCGCACTGGCAATGGCTGTCACGCTTAATTCAGATGTATTCGTTGCTAAAATAGCCTCCCGCTTCGTATAGCGGTCTAGCTTTTGGAACACGTCTTTCTTTAATGATAAATCTTCCGGCACCGCTTCAATGACGACATCCGCCTCCTCTACTGCTTCTTGCAAATCAGTGCCGGCGCGAATGCGTTGTAACGTTTGCTGCGCGGCTTGTTCGGATAATTTCCCTGCCTTCACAAACCGGGCCAGGCTTTTTTGCACCGAAGCAATCCCTTTTTCCAAGGCCGCTTCGGAAATATCGTATAAACGGACATTTTTTCCCGCCATCGCTACCGACTGGGCAATGCCGCTTCCCATCAATCCGGCGCCGACTACTGCGATTGTCTTTGCCATCACATCTCCCCCATTTACATCAATCTGTCGCACATTAAGCCATATCATTTGTTATTGAGCATCCTTGCTAAAATAATAGTTTTGCAACTCCTCGCGCAGCCTTCGTTTCAAAAATTTTCCGACACTTGTTTTCGGTATTTCTTTCATAAAGACAATGTCATCCGGCAGCCACCATTTTGTAAACTGCGGCCGCAAAAAATCATAAAGCTCTTCCTTCGTCACCGTTTTTCCTTCTTTTACAACAACGCAGGCAATCGGCCGTTCTTGCCATTTCGGATGCGGCACGGCGACAACCGCCGCTTCGAATACCGCTTCATGCGCCATTAACGCATTTTCTAAATCAACGGAAGAAATCCACTCTCCACCGCTTTTTATAACATCTTTCGTGCGGTCGACAATCTTGACAAATCCTTCTTCATCGACAGTGACGACATCTCCCGTATGCAGCCATCCGTCACGGAACGCTTCTTTTGTCCGCTCATCGCGATAATATTCCGACGCAATCCACGGACCGCGCAAACATAACTCGCCCATTTCTTGCCCATCCCAGCGCACTTCCCCATCCTTGCCGATGACTTTCATTTCCAAGCCTGGAACGAGAATTCCTTGTTTTGCGCGCAATGCTAATTGTTCTTCATAAGGCAAGTCTTGCTGATAGCTTTTTGGGCGCGATACTAAAACGATCGGGCTTGTTTCCGTCATGCCATAGGCGTGGATAAACGGGATTTTGTATTTTTCTTCAAACGCGCGGATCACTCCTTTTGGCGCCGCCGCACCGCCGCATACGATCCGCGTTAAACTGCTTACGTCATAGTTTCCTTTTTCTAATTCTTGCAATAAACCAATCCAAATGGTCGGTACTCCCGCTGTCACGGTTACTCTTTCACTTTCAATTAATTGCGCCAACACTTTTGGGGTAAAAGCCGGCCCGGGCATGACTAATGTCGTACCAAACCATGTCGCCGCAAACGGAATGCCCCATGCATTGACATGGAACATCGGCACAACCGGCATCGCTACGTCTTTTTCCGATAATCCTTTTGTATCTGCCAAGCCAAGCGCCATGCTGTGCAATACTGTGCTGCGATGCGTATATACAACCCCTTTTGGATATCCAGTCGTTGCCGATGTATAGCACATTCCGGCCGGCGCGTATTCATCTAAATCTTTTTTAAACGGAAATGCCGGATCGCCTTGTTCTAACAATTTTTCATAATGGTAAACAGGAGAAAGCGCCGTTTCTGGAAGCTCTTTCTCATCTGTCATGATGATAAATGCGCGGACGTTCGGAATATCTTCTTTCACCGCTTCAATCACCGGAAGCAAGTCGTCGTCTATGATCAGCACGCGATCGTCAGCATGGTTAATAATATAAGCAATATGTTTCGGTGACAGGCGGATGTTAATCGTATGCAGCACCGCGCCAATTCCTGGGATGGCAAAATACGCTTCCAAATGGCGATGGTGGTTCCAAGCAAACGTTCCGACGCGGTCGCCGACGGAAACGCCAAAGTTTGCTAGCACGCTGGCAAGCCGTCTTGTCCGCTCCCCGATTTCTTTATATGTATGGCGGACAATACCGTGCTTCATGCGGGAAATGACCTGTTTCTTCGGAAAAAACATTTCCGCTCTTTCTAACATCACCGAAATGTTTAATGGCACATTCATCATCATTCATCACTCCCTTTTCGCAATAGATCGCCATGTTCGTCTAATGCCGGCGCCTTTTTTCGTTTTTGCAACAATGTTTCGTCATACCGGGTCGCCACTTCTATGCGCCCGTCGGTCATATGAATCATCTTGCGGTAGCTGGCGTTCGCAAATAACGCTTTTGCTTCATCCGTTTCTAATACAGGAGCAAGGCAACAATCCACCGTTTGGCTTAATTCGGTCCATTCTTGAAGCGTTTTCGTTGCAAATAAACACTTAATTTCTTGAAAAATGGGATTGTCTTCTTTTGCGGGAGAATAATGGAAGGAAATCCATTCTGGCTTTCCGACAGCATGGCAAAAGTTTTCCCAAAATTTTTTCTCAAGCGCCGCAAGGCTTACATATCGCCCATCTTTCGTTTCGTACAAATGGTAGGAAACGATCGTGCCGGCAAGCACGTCAATGCCGTTTTTTCTTCCTGTATCATGCTCGATGACAAAATGGTTCATCATCAGCGAAAGCAATCCGTCGACTAACGAAAGATCAATATACGTTCCTTTTCCGGTCCGTTCACGGTGATATAACGCGGCAATGATTTGTTCAACCGCATGGATGCTTCCGATCAAATCGGCAAACGTAATCGCCGGATGAACAGGGCGCCCTTCTTGATCTTTCAGTTGCGCCAATACGCCAGTAATCGCCATATAATTTAAATCGTGGCTTCCCAGCAAACTATGCTCACTCTGTTGGCCAAAGCCGCTTATCGAGCAATAAATGACCGTTTCATTGATAGTGAGAATATCTTCATAGCTTAAACCGAGCCGTCTCATCACTCCCGGACGGAAGCTTTCAATGATGACATCAGCCTTGCGGATCAACTGTTTTGCCGTTTGTAAATCTTGTGCGTTTTTTAAGTCAAGGGCAATGCTTTTTTTGCCTGCGTTGTTTGCGTAAAATACGCATTCCTCGGCAAGTGAACGCATCATATCTCCCGTTTTCGGCTCAATTTTGATGACTTCAGCTCCTAAATCAGCGAGGCGCAGGCTGGCAAACGGGCCAGGAAGGTAGTGGGAAAAATCGATGACCGTTACCCCTTCTAACACATCGTCACCTTCTTTCTATAAATCAAGATTTCTCGCAATAATCGTTTTCATCATTTCATTCGTCCCGGCGTAAATTGCGCTGACTGGAATATCTCGGTAGCGTCTAGCAATCTCATATTCTTCCATATACCCGTAGCCGCCATGAAGCTGCATGCTTTCTGCAGCGATTCGTTTCGCCATTTCCGTAATCCACCATTTCGCCATCGATACGTGTGTGACGACATTTTTTCCTTGCATATGCTCCTCAATGACATGGTCGACAAACGTCCGGCCGATGAAGATTTCCGTTGACATTTCAGCAAGGCGGAATTGGACGGTTTGAAACTCGCTGATTCGCTTTCCAAACGCAGACCGCTGCTTAACGTACTGCCTTGTCAATTCAAACATTACTTCCGCTGCCGTTTGCGCAGCAATCGCCACTATAAGCCGCTCTTGCTGGAGCTTTTCCATCAAGTAATAAAATCCTTTTCCTTCTTCGCCAAGCAAGTTTTCTTTCGGCACTTTCGCATCGTGAAAAAACAATTCAGCCGTATCTTGCGCATGCAGCCCGACCTTGTCAAGCTTTCGTCCGCGCGTAAATCCCGGGGTATCGCGCTCAACGACAAGAAGGCTGATGCCTTTATGCGGCGGTTTGGCATTTGGATCCGTTTTGCAGGCAACTATCACGAGGTCGGCGTGAATGCCGTTTGTAATAAACGTTTTTTGCCCGTTGACGATATAGTGATCGCCGTCTTTGATTGCCGTTGTGGAAATCCCCGCCAAATCTGACCCTGCGCCCGGCTCCGTCATCGCGATCGCGGTAATGATTTCACCGGATACGCATTTCGGGAGCCATTTTCGTTTTTGATCTTCCGTACCGTAAGAAGCAAGATACGGAACGGCAATATCATTATGCAAGCCGATACCGACCATGCTCGAACCAACTTTTTCTAATTCCTCGTTGATCACTACCGAATACGCAAAATCAGCGTTGAAACCGCCGTATTTTTCATCGACCCATGGACAGAGAAAGCCATTTTCCCCCATTTTCGTCCAAAATGACCGGGGGATGATTCCTTTCTTTTCCCATTCCGAATAATATGGATATGCTTCTTTTTCCAAAAACTTGCGAAAGGCGCCACGGAAAATGTGATGTTCTTCGCGCAAATATGCGGCTGTCATTATGCCACCCCGCTTTCAGCCTTTTGCCGCATTTTTGATTTGTTCGCGCAGCAAAAACTTTTGAATTTTCCCGCTGGCGTTTCGCGGCAATGCGTCGACAAAATAATATGCACGCGGCCGTTTGTAAGGCGCGAGACGATCGCTATTTTTACAAAATTGTTCCAAATCCTCATCCGTCACATTCGGATCTTTCTTCACCACAAACGCAACGACTTTTTCTCCCCATAGTTCATCCGGCTCGCCGATGATGGCGACATCGAGCACGCCATGATGTTCGTATAACACATCTTCCACTTCGCGCGGGTAGACGTTTTCCCCGCCGCTAATAATCATGTCATCGACACGGTCGGCCACGAACAGATAGCCGTCTTCATCCATATAGCCTAAATCACCGGAATGATACCATCCTTTATACATCGCTTTTGCGGTCGCTTCCTCCCGGTTGTAATAGCCGGCCATCATGCAAGGCCCCCTCATAATCACTTCGCCGACTTCTCCAGGCGGAAGTTCATCATCCGGGTCGGACGGGCCGTCTTCCCGCGGTTTGACGACGCGAACTTCATGGTTGAGGCAGGCGCGCCCGGCAGATCCGGCTTTTGTCAACTGTTCTTCTTCCAGCAAAAACGTCACCGCTGGCCCCATTTCCGTCATGCCATACGCTTGAATCAAATCAATGCCTAACCGCTCTTTACATTCTTTCACAAGAACAGGGGCCATCGGAGCGGCGCCGTACAATCCAAGGCGAAGCGATGACAAATCATAATCACTAAGTTTTTCTTGTAACATCATATTCCACATCGTTGGCGCGGCAAACAACAGCGTTATTTTCTCCTGTTCAATCGTTTGTAACGCTAGCTTTGGATCAAAATGATGAAGAATGATATTGGCTGCGCCTGCATGAACGCGCGGCAAAAAGCAGCAATGCAACTCCGCACAATGAAACATCGGCGCGGCAACAAGCCCGCGGTCGGTGTCGCGAATGCGCATCACGGAAATGCAAATCATGCTTTGTTCTATCATATCGCGATGGCGGTGCAGCACTCCTTTCGGCCTGCCAGTGGTGCCGCTCGTGTACATAATCGCGTAAATGTCATTTTCTGATACATCCATCGAAGGTGCTGCTGCTTGTGCATGTTCGACAAGCGCATGGTAGTCCGCTGCATAAGGCGGCGTATCATCATCGATATACCAAAATGAAACATGCGGGAATTCATGATGAATGGCTGCGATTTGCGGTGCAACCGCCTTTTCAAACAACACCACTTTCGGCATTGCATCTTCGAGGATGTAAGCGATTTCTTTTGATTTCAAACGAAAATTAATCGGATTGAAAATCGCGCCAATTTTCGCGCAGGCAAAAAACGCTGTGCCAAGCTCCATTGTGTTGAACAAAACGGTCGATACGCGGTCCCCTTTTTGAACACCGGCTTCCAAAAGAGCGTTTGCAAGGCGGTTCACCTCATTTTCCCACTGTTCATACGTATAACGGCGTCCTTTTGTCATATCGACAATCGCTTCTTTTTGCGGAAATTTCCGCACCGTCTGGGCAAATACTTCGCCAATCGTCATGTACATGCGCACCAGCCCCCTTGTCATTTTCAAACATTGCTATTACTTTAATTATACATAATATAAATAAAATATAAAATATAAATACTATTCAGAATATTAGTTATCTGATTTGTTTTTATGTATAACTATTCCACACATTATCAACAACTCCTCTATTGCATAAAAAAGAAAGGGCTGGTTTCCCCTTTCCCGCTTACATGCCTACTATAAGATCCCGGCCGCGGATCAATGTCAGCTCCTTTTTATCATATCTCCCTTCGTGCAACAAACGCACCGCCTGTTTGCGAATCGCTTTTTCAATTAAGTTGCGCACATAGCGACCGTTGCTGAATTTTCCGTACTGTTTCTCCTCAAGCATTTCTTCGATATGATCATGCAGTTTTCGCTCCGCTTCCGGCGTGAATTCATATTCCCGTTCACGCAACATTTGTTTGGCTATTTTAACTAACTCATCGACTGTATAATCAGGAAACTCGATGGTTAATGGAAAACGGGAAGGCAATCCTGGATTTAACGATAAAAAATAGTCCATCTCTTTCGGATACCCCGCTAAAATGACAACCAAATCATCACAATAATCTTCCATTCCTTTAACAAGCGTGTCAATTGCCTCTTTTCCAAAGTCTTTTTCCCCGCCGCGTGCAAGGGAATACGCTTCATCGATAAACAAAATGCCGCCGCGCGCCTTTTTTATCAAATCTCTCGTTTTGTTTGCCGTATGCCCGATATATTCTCCGACTAAATCGGCCCGTTCCGCCTCGATAAAATGTCCTTTCGAAAGCACGTTCATTTCAAAAAACAGTTTTCCTAACAAACGCGCCACCGTCGTTTTCCCTGTTCCGGGATTTCCTTTAAAAATCATATGAAGTGCCTGCTTATTCGATTTCAGCCCGTTTTCTTTGCGAACTTTATCAATATATAGCCATGCATAAATTTCTTTAATGATTTTTTTGACATGATCAAGCCCAATCAGTTGGTCCAGTTCTTTTTGGATATCTTTTAACACGCGATGTTCTTCGTAATTAATCACTTCATTCCGGTCGTCTCTGACAAGATGGCTAATATTTTTCGAATTGAGGACAACATTAATTTGGCCTTTTGCTTTGTTCATCGTCAATTCCGACAATGGTGCGTCACCTCACTTTCCCATTTCATCGCTTTATTCTTTATCAGTATACGTTCTGCATCATCAATTCGTGACAATCGCCTAAACGAAAGAAGCAGAGCAAGCGGGAAATTTCCGTTCCGAAAGCCGGGCGGCAAAGCGCTGGCCCGCACCAGCATGCTTGGAAAAACGCCAATCCCTCATTTATGCAACATTCCCCTCTCCGTCCAGCAAACCATTTTTTGCCGTTTCTTTCTATGCAATGTCCGGAACTTAATCCAACAATATGATTTGGCGAGCTTCAACAGAAATAAAAGTTTTGTATATTTTATTCAGCACGATCTGTTTTTACGAGTAAAAAAGCGCCCGCCTTTTTTGACGGGCACTTTGCTGTTTGCATCGCTAGCCAATGTTGGCACAACGATTACTCTGTTTCAAATTGAACATTTTTTTCCGGCGCGAACGTCGAAATCGCGTGCTTATAAATGAGCTGTTGTTTTCCTTGAACTTCCAGCAAAACAGTGAAGTTGTCAAATCCTTTGATATAACCGCGGAGCTGAAAACCATTCAATAAAAACACAGTGACTTGAGTTCCATCTTTTCGCAATTGATTTAAAAATTGGTCTTGAATGTTAATCGAATTTTTCATGAGACGTCCTCCTCTTTTTCTCTCTACCTAATTTTATATATTCGCTTCTAATTGAAGCTTTCCTGCTACGTATTGAAAAATTTCCTCCGCTTTCTCATCAAACTTTGCCATATCGGTCATATCGAACCATTGCACAGGCATTTGATTGCGAAACCATGTGAGCTGGCGCTTTGCATAGCGCCGTGAATTTTGTTTCAGCTGTTCGATTGCCTCTTCTAACGAGACGCGCCCCTCAAAATAGGCAAACAGCTCCTTATAGCCAATCGCTTGGACGGATTGGCAATTGCGAATGCCGCGATCGTATAATGCCTTCGCTTCTTCCAGCAGCCCTTCGGCAAGCATTTCGTCCACCCGTTCATTAATACGGCGATACAGCTGTTCACGTTTCATTGTCAGTCCAATAATCGCCGCATCGTAAAGAAGTTTTTTTGTTTGTCCCTGCTGCCATTCCGTCATCGTCTTGCCCGTGCAATAATATATTTCTAGCGCGCGGATGACGCGGCGAATGTTGTGTGGATGAATCCGTGCTGCACTTTCCGGGTCAACCGCTTTCAGCATGTCATAAAGAGCCATCTCTCCTTTATCCTCGGCGATCTGCCGCAGTTGGCGACGATATGCTTCATCGGAAGGAGCCGCCGAAAAACGGTAGTCATAAATGACAGATTGAATGTAAAGCCCCGTGCCGCCGACAATCATCGGCAGGCGCCCCCGTTCGGAAATTTCATGAATAAGCGAACGGGCAAGATGTTGAAACTCGACGACGGAAAACGATTCCCACGGCTCTTTAATGTCAAGCAAATGGTGCGGAATCCCTTCCCTCTCCTCCGGTTTTATTTTCGCCGTGCCGATGTCCATTCCTTTATAAATTTGCATCGAATCGCCGCTGATAATTTCCCCGTGTAACCGTTTCGCTAAGACGATGCTTAGCTTTGTTTTTCCAACGGCGGTCGGCCCGATGATGACGACAAGCTTCTCTCCCATCGGTAACTTCACTACTTTCTTTCATCAATATGTAAATATGTACATTTATTTATTATATCCAAATAAACAAAAATTTTGCATATATTTTTCATAATAAAATGCCAAAAAAGAAATGAACGCCGCAATGGACGTTCACTACACGTTGAATCGTTTAACAAGTGACTGCAAGTCTTCTGCCATTTTCGCCAAAGAAGCAGACGAAGCAGAAATTTCCTCCATTGATGCAAGCTGTTCTTCTGTTGACGCCGATACTTCTTGCGCCCCCGCCGCGGCAGATTCGGCAATTTGCGTCACGAGCTGTACCGATTGCGTTACTTGTTCGGCAGCAGCTGACATTTGCTGTACGGAATCAGAAACATCTTGAATTTGCGCCGCAACTTCATGCACGGCAGTCTGAATTTGCCGGAAAACTTCTCCAGATGTGCTGATAACACCGGTACCAGTCGCCACTTCTTTTTGCACCGTTTCCATCGATTGAACGGCTTCGCTCGTTTCCTCTTGAATCATCGCGATTAACGAAGCGATTTGTTGTGCCGACTGCGCCGATTGCTCAGCCAATTTCCGCACTTCATCAGCCACAACTGCAAAGCCCCGTCCATGCTCGCCTGCCCGCGCAGCTTCAATCGCCGCGTTCAGCGCCAAAAGATTCGTCTGTGCGGCAATTCCGCTGATCACTTCGGTAATTTTTCCAATTTGTTCAGAACGGTTCCCTAATCCTTTTACGATCTCCGCAAGGCGCTCAACGGTATCATTGACTGTGTTCATTTGCTCGACGGCCGTTTGCACCGTTTTTGCGCCCTCCGATGCTTTTTCCGACGTTTGCATCGCAATCGTCGACACGCTTTGCGCACGTTCGGAAATTTGCTGAATTCCTTCCGACATTTGATCGATCTTTTCTGCTGTTTCTTCAACGCTTTGTACTTGTTTTTCCACACCTGCAGCAACGTCTTGGATCGTCAAGGCAATTTGTTCCGTCGCCTTGTTTGTCTGTTCGGCGCTTGCTGTCAACTGTTCGGAAGACGCCGCGACTTGTTCGGCGCTTATCGTCACTTGCTCTAGTACATCACGCAAATTGCTTACCATTTGGTTAAACGATACCGCCAGCTCTCCGATTTCGTCACGGTTAGAAACGACGATTTTTTTCCCGGTCAAATCGCCGCCAGCAATTCGTTTTGCCGCTTCAGAAAGAGCAAGAAGCGGTTGGGAAAGAATGCGGCTGATATAAAAGGTGACAATCCCGCCAATCACAAGCGCTGCTATCCCAATGATAATCATCAACGACTTTATGCCCTCAACTTCCGATGTTGTCTCTTCACTCGCCTGTTTCATCTCTCGTTGCTGAATTTCCGTCAGCTGCCGCGCCACGGTGTCAAATTGCGAGGTAATGTCTCTTCCCATCGTAGTGATTAGTTGTGTGTATGCCTCCACATTATTTTCGTTCTTCAATTGAAACGATTTTTGTCCCAGTTCGTAAAATTGCTGCTCCAATTCATTCAATTGCGCCAGCAATTCTTTTGTATCTGTTCTTGTCAACGTTTTTTCCAGTTCTTTGCTTAGTTTTTTATACTCATTGTGCGCTGCCGTAAAGTTGGTTAACGCCGTTTCATCGCCGACAAGCAAATAGCCGCGCATGCTCCCTTGTTCGCGCCGAAGAGCAATTTCCAACTGTTTAACATTAACAAGCTTTGGAACTTCATTATCGACAAGGCGCGTATAATTGGCATCAATCATGGAAATTTCATAGTAAGCAAAACCAATAAGCATAACTAACAACAAATATATCACGCCAAATCCTGCTATCAGTTTTTTTCTTACAGTCATGTTCATATCATAATCCCCCGTTCATTGCACCCTATATTCCCCTTATCGATGGAAAAATACTCTCCTTTTTTTATTATCGGCATATTTGCCCAAATATTTAGAGCATCTCTCCAGAACGAAGCAAATTATTTTTTTCTTGCTCTGACTCATCGCGGATGAACAACGATGTGACTAAAGCGACAATGCTGCCGATAAACCCAAATAAAAACAGATGGTGGATGCCTGTCATAAAATCGGCCGCTTTCGTCAAAAACGCCCCCATGATCGTCACGCCAATGGCCGTGCCAATATTGCGGCAAAACATGAAAAAGGAAGTAGCAATTCCTTTTTCGTGCGCGTCAGCAAGCTGCTGCGAGCCGATGATGCCAACAGTAGAAGTCAAGCCGAACGATAGCCCTTGAATGAACATCGTACAAAAGACGTACAAAAATCCATGGCTTTCGTTTAAAAGAGCAAGCAATAATCCAGACAGCACGAGCAGAACGTTTCCGATAATCAATAACACTCGGTAACCGTAGCGCAAAATCCATTTTCCTGCCGGCACCGCCGCAATCATCCAACCAATCGACATGCCTAAAAGAGCAACACCGCTCACAAACACCGATTGATGTGCGATATTTTGCAAAAAAAGCGGAATGTAGCTTGATGTGCCGAATAAAGCAACACAGCTGACAAATCCGTTCATGTTCATCCATTTTAACGTTTTATGCTGCACGAGCGCCAATGGAACAAGCGGAGACGTCTGCTTTTTTTCATATAAGTAAAAAATAGTTAATAACGCAGCGCCGGTGACGCCATACATCCAATGGCTGCTTTCTACCACTGTCGTCAACAGAAAAAGGCTGATCGCCGTCGCAAATAAGGCCGCTCCGATATAATCAATCGCCGCCCGTTTTGGTTCGTACACTTCTTTATATGGCAATAGGGTGAGCAAGGAAAGCAAACAAAGCGGGATATTAACATAAAAAATCCAGCGCCATGATGCGTACTCGACAAACAAAGTTCCCAACAGCGGCGCCAAAACGGCGGAAATCCCCCACATCGCCGTAAAAAACGCTTGAATTTTGCCGCGCTTTTCAATCGGGAACAAATCCCCGGCAATAATGGCAGGAAACGGCATCATAAAACCGGCGCCAATTCCTTGCAGCGCGCGGAATACCACAAGCTGGACCATATTTTGCGACATCCCGCAAAGAAGAGAACCGATCAGAAATAAAATAATGCCGAAGCTAAACACTTTCTTTCTCCCAAAAATGTCGGAAAGCCTCCCGGCGATTGGAGAAAGAACGGTCGTCGTTATCATGTAAGAAGCAAACGACCACGCGTAAAGAGAAAATCCTCCGAGTTCTTTGGCGATAATCGGCATCGTCGTATTCATGATGGTTGTATCCATCGATGCCACAAGCATGGCGAGCACAATGCTTACCATTACGGATATTTTGCTATTCACTGCATCTGTCCCCCCCTCTTTATTTATCTTATCTATCATGAATACCTTATTTTACACGACATCATTGCTTTCATACAAAGAAAATGCTTTTTACAACGAAACAAATCAATTGCTTTTTCCGCATTTTTTCGTTACCATAAAATTGGAAAGTTTTATATTTCCTTCTCTGGCGCCCGAAAACGCTAACACGATCCTCAACGGCACATACTTATACTAAACTAAAGGAGGAATTGGATGAAAAAAACAACAAGCGTATTTTATTTCTCAATAGCGATTGCTGCTTTATTTATTTTTTGGGGGATGATTCCTGCCAACAAGCTGCCCGATTATAACTTGGGTGCTGTCAGTACAGCGGTGCATTCCTTTTTAATTGATAAATTCGGCTGGTTTTATTTATTGGCGGCGACAACATTTCTTGTCTTTTGTTTATTCTTAATTTTTTCCAAGTACGGCAATATTCGTCTTGGCAGAGACGATGAAAAGCCAGAATATAGCAACTTGACATGGTTTGCAATGTTATTTAGTGCCGGTATGGGAATCGGGTTAGTGTTTTGGGGGGTGGCTGAACCAATTTCCCATTATTACGAGCCACCTGCCGGAGAAGGAGGAACGCCGGAAGCGGCGCGCACGGCGATGCGGTACGCCTTTTTCCATTGGGGGCTGCATCCGTGGGCAATTTATGGCGTAGTTGCGCTGGCGCTTGCGTATTTCCAATTTCGCAAAAAAGAACCGGGTGTCATTAGCCGCGCATTGCGGCCAATATTTGGCGACAAAACAAATGGCGCTGTCGGTGTCGTGATTGATACGCTCTCTGTATACGCAACAACCTTTGGCGTTGCAACTTCGTTAGGGCTTGGAGCAATTCAAATTGGTGGAGGATTGTCACATTTATTTCCATCAATAACAAATAACTTTACAACTCAATTGATGATTATTATCATTGTTACATTTTTATTTATGCTTTCCGCGCAAACAGGATTGAATAAAGGAATTAAAATATTGAGCGATATGAATATCATTCTTGCCGTTCTGCTGATGTTTTTTTTGCTTTTTGCTGGCCCGACGAACTTTATTATGGACGTATTTACAACAACAATTGGTTCTTATTTGCAAAACTTGCCGTCCATGAGTTTTCAGTTGGCGCCGTTTGAACAAAGCGATTGGCCAAAATCGTGGACAATTTTTTATTGGGCATGGTGGATCGCATGGGCGCCGTTTGTTGGGACGTTTATCGCCCGCATTTCCAAAGGGCGCACAATTCGCGAATTTATGATCGGAGTGTTAGCTGTACCAACAGTATTCAGTGCCTTATGGTTTTCCATTTTCGGCGGTTCAGCGCTATATTTAGAACAATTTCGACATATTGAGATTATGGATGTTATGAATGAAAAAGGAATGGAAACAGCTCTGTTTTTCATGTTGTACCAGTTTCCGCTCGGTGCGATTTTATCTGGGCTGGCGATTTTACTCATTTGCACATTTTTCGTCACATCAGCCGATTCGGCTACGTTCGTTCTCAGTATGCAAACAACAAATGGGAGGTTGAACCCACCGAATTCCGTAAAATTTATTTGGGGGATCGTTCAAGCGGCAGCCGCTGTCATCTTGCTCTGGACAGGCGGTTTAGAAGCGCTGCAAACCGCATCGATCATCGCGGCGTTTCCTTTTGCGATCATTATGATTTTGATCGTCATCTCGTTGATTCGTTCGTTTCAAAAAGAGCCTATTGCCAAAAAACGAATATAAATAAAAAGCGAATGCCTCGCATTGCCGGCTGGTATTATCCCCTACAAGTAGACAGCGAAAACAGAGGACATTTGATATGATGTTCTTAATTGTCTACTTGGGGGGGGATTTTTTATGGCGAAAAAAGGACAAACGTTTAACACCATTTAACATCAGATCCAGTAAACACTATAGCCCCCTTTCCGGCGAAATAATAATTGCGCTCGACGATCATTGTTTAATTTTTTTATCTCGTTGTTCAGCGGTTTGTTGGTCAACTCCCCTTCCCTTCGGCGCCAGTAGATCTACAAACGTAAAAGGACCAAAGAGTTTCATTGACGCTGTAAATAAGTTATGGTAAGATGAAATAAATCATATAAAAACGATAGGAAATAACGGAAAATAAATTGCAATCCAATCAAGAGTAGCGGAAGTACTGTCCTATGAATTCTAGCTGAACAGTCGGTTCTAGAAGATAAGATGAAGCGTAACACTTCTTCTTATCGAAGAAGTTTTTCATTTTTAACATAGGGAGGAGAGAAATAAGATGAGGTATGGATTTTGGCTGCCGATTTTCGGAGGCTGGCTGCGCAACGTTGAGGAGGAAAACATGCCGGCGACATTTGAATATGCAAAAACGGTGGCACAAAAAGCGGAGCAGTGGGGATATAGCACCACATTAGTCGCAGAGCTGTATTTAAATGATATAAAAGGGCCGGAGCATGATTCGTTAGAAGCGTGGTCAACGGCGGCGGCGCTAGCAGCGGTGACAGAAAAATTAGAAATTTTGGCCGCAGTCCGTCCTGGTTTCCATAATCCGGCTGTTATAGCAAAAATGGCGGCCAATATTGACCACATTAGCAACGGCCGTTTTACACTGAATATCGTGTCGGCATGGTGGGAAGAAGAAGCGCGCCAATATGGCGGCATTTTTACCGAACATGATGAACGCTATGACCGCACTGAAGAATTCGTTCAAGTGTTAAAAGGCATGTGGACGAACGATATATTTCATTTCCAAGGAAAATTTTATGAAATCAAAGGAGCTCATTTAGCGCCGAAACCGGTGCAAAAGCCGCATCCGGTGTTATACGCCGGCGGCGAGAGCGAACGAGGAAAACAAGCGATTGTCGAGCATTGCGATGCCTATGTGATGCACGGCGGAACAGTCGAAGAAATCGCCCGCAAAATTGCCGACATGAAACAGCGCCGCGAACAAGCAAGAAAAGAGCCGTTTCGTTCGTTTGGCATGGCGGCGTTTGTCATTTGCCGCGACAGCGAGGAAGAGGCGCAGGCGGAGCTGCAGCGTATTACCAACGTCAAATTATCGAGTGGCTACGCAGGATATCAGGATTTCATCAGCAAATCCCAACTTGAACTGCAATTACAATTGCAAGACTATTCTGTATCTAATCGCGGACTGCGGCCAAACTTTGTCGGCACGCCGGAGCAAATTGCCGACCGCATTTTGGCATATGAAGAGGCAGGCGTTGATTTCTTGTTATTACAGTTTTCTCCACAATTAGAAGAAATGGAACGATTTGCCAAACGAGTCATGCCGCTCGTCGAACAGCGCAAACTTGCGGCAAAAGCGGGGGAAATAAGATGAGCAAAATTTACATTATTCACGAAAATAGCGAATGGACCGTGCATTTAACGCAGCGGTTGGATGAACTGGGTCTGCCTTATGAAGAATGGTTTTTAGACAAGGGGACGGTCGATTTATCAGCGATGCCGCCGGCAGGGGTGTTTTACAGCCGAATGAGCGCCTCTTCCCATACCCGGTCCCATCGTTTTGCCCCGGAACTCACAGAAGCAGTGCTCGCCTGGCTTGAGCGCCATGGGCGCCGGGTGTTCAACGGAAGCCGGGCGCTCCGCTTAGAAATTAGCAAAGTAAATCAATATATGGCGTTAAATGCGCATGGAATCCGCACACCAAAAACAATCGCCGCCGTCGGCAAGGAACAAATTGTGGAAGCGGCAAAACAGCTTGGCGCGCCGTCGTTTATTACGAAACATAACCGCGCTGGCAAAGGGCTTGGCGTGCAGTTGTTCCATTCGATTGAGGCGCTTCAGCAATATCTCGAAAGCCCTGCCTTCGAGGATTCGGTAGACGGCATCACACTTGTGCAAGAATATATTCAAGCGCCAGAGCCATTCATCACCCGCTGTGAATTTGTCGGCGGCAAGTTTATGTATGCCGTGCGCGTCGACACATCGGAAGGGTTTGAGCTTTGTCCGGCTGATGCTTGCCAAATCGGCGATTTGTTCTGTCCGGTCGGCGAAACGGCAGCGCGTCCGAAATTTGAAATTATCGACGGTTTTTCCGACCCGATACTCGAAAAATATGAGCAATTTTTGCGCGCCAATGATATTCATATCGCCGGCATCGAGTTTATCCGCGATCAAAACGGCACGATTTTTACGTACGATGTCAACACCAATACGAATTACAACTCGGAGGCGGAAGCGCGTGCCGGCAAATTTGGCATGTTAGAAGTAGCCAAGTTTTTAGGTGAGGAATTAAAGCGGCTTCAAGCCGTTTTTGTATAAAATATAGCCCTGGTTTTTGGAAGCACAAAAACCAGGGTTTATTTATGCTCGCGGATGGAAGCAGCATGGCAAAATATCGTTAATGCCTTATCGTTTCGCTTGGGCAATGAAGAAAATGCACGATTTCACTACTTTCGATAAAAATCGTTTTCTCCGTTCATATTTTGGATGGTTAAACATTGCGCTCGGCATGCCTTCTTTAACGATGCAGCCGCCGTCCGTAAACAGGGCGCACACCTCGTTGTACTTCCCGCTTTTCTGCCTCTGGCCATTTTTCTTGGTGCCGGGTTAAGCAGCGGCAAACACTGCAAATGATTCCATGTCTCCTCCGCCTTTTTAATTTAAGATAGTAAAGCGACTAATCTTTAATAAATGGAGAGGGGATTTTTGATCCCCTTAACCATCCAGGAAATTTCACTTTTTTATGCCTTTATGTACAAAAACTTGATTGTCAAGTACATTTGTGGGGAAACAAAACACCATTTATTTCGCTTGCCGCATTCATAATGCTTTTTTCCTTTCCAGCGATTCGTAGCTATCTTGCCAACGGAGAATCCGACGCCCCACCAGTTCTAGGAGATAATCAGTCAATTTGCCAAACAATGCAAACAACAAAATGCTGGCAATGATGATCGCCGGACGCCCTGTCGTCTGACCATCAGTCAGAAGAAAACCCAATCCTTTGCTTGCTCCCATAATCTCTGCAGCGACGACAAACATCCATCCTAATCCAAAACCGCTTCGTAGTCCGACGATGAAGGAAGGAAGAGCCGCCGGAAGAAAAAAATGGCGAATCAATCTCCAGCCTTGGTAACCGTGCACCCATCCCACTTCCAGTAAGCGGCGGTCCACTCCTTGAATGCCAGATACCAAATTGAGATAAACCGGGAAAAAGACCCCCAAAGCAATTAATGATATTTTGGAAGCCTCACCGATTCCCATCCATAAAATAAACAACGGCACCCATGCCAAGGAAGGAATATTGCGCAGCGCCTGGATAAGAGGATCCAACAAATAGCGAATTGTACGAAAATATCCGTTCAATACGCCAAGCAATAAAGCAAGAGCTGTACCGAGCAGAAATCCCATGCTTACCCGATATAATGTAATCCCGACATGTTCTTGAAGTTCGCCCCCACGAAACAAATCCACAATGGTGGAAACGATTTTCAAAGGGGAAGGCATGATATTTGCGGCGATCCACCGTTAACCGAAGAGATCTGCCACAAGATTACAATGAATATTGGAACAATGAGCCCCATTCCTGTGATCACGAAATTTTTGTTCCATTGACGCAATCGCAATCTCCCCTTTAATCCTTGTTGATATGTTTTATATACTGCGGATCTATTAAATCGTCGATCGTTTTCTTAATATCGACGGATTTGTCAATGACGCCGCTTTTCAGCAGGATTTCGCCTGCCGCTTCAATTGTCTGCTTGTGGGCTTCGCCGATGACCGGGTTTGTCAAGTCTGTACGGCTGAGCACTTTGGCCGTGACTTCTTCACTCTGTTTACTTTCTGCGGCCACAATTTTCGCGAATTCGTCTGGATTTTCGATCGCCCATTTTCTTGCCTTTTCATAAGCTTTCAACACTTTTTCCACAATTTCAGGATGGTCTTTCGCGAAGGCTTCCCTGACATTCAAGAATCCGTACGTATTCCAATCCGCGTTGCGGAAAAACAGCTTGGAGTGCTTCTCTATCTCCGTCTGTGCGATATACGGATCAAGTCCTGCCCATGCGTCCACATCCCCTTTTTCAAGTGCAGTTTTACCGTCAGGATGTTGCAGCTGGACGATTTCCACGTCTTTTTCGCTCAATCCCTCCGTATCCAACGCCCGTAGCAAAAAGATGTAAGGATCTGTCCCACGTGTGACAGCGATTTTTTTTCCCTTCAAATCTTTTACCTTTTCTATAGGAGAACCAGCACGTGCAACCAATGCTGTCCATTCTGGTTTGGAGTAAACATAAATTGATTTGATCGGGTTTCCGTTCGCTTTTCCGAGCAGAGCAGCGGAGCCTGCTGTCGAACCAAAATCGATGCTTTTGCTGTTCAAAAGCTCCAGCGCTTTATTGCTTCCGGCGCTGAAAACCCATTCCACTTCGATGCCGTCTTTCTTCAGTTCATCTTCCAGCCATTTCTTTTCTTTCAATACTAGACTGACTGGATTGTAATAGGCGTAATCGAGTTTTACCGTTTTCACTTCCGACGCTGTGGAAGCCGAGCGGCCGCAGCTGCTGAGAACCCCGATTGCGGCAATGATCAAAAAAATGAAGGCGGCTTTATATATCTTTGAAATCATCGTGAAGAACCCCTCTTTCCTTCAATAATGATATGAAACGCTTGAAAATGATTATTTAGGGAGAGAATGCCAATACGGATGCGGGAGCTCCCCGCTCCATGAGGTGATCAAGAATCAGCTTTTCGTAATATGCGAAGTCACTGTTTCTTTCCCTTGGCCGAGGCAGATGTACCGGTATATCGATTTCAATGGCACCGTTTTTGATGAGAACGATGCGATCTGCTAATGCGACTGCCTCGCTGACATCATGTGTTACCAGAATGGTTGAAAACTGCTGTTCCTGCCAAATCCGTTCGATCAGCTCCTGCATTTCGATACGCGTCAGCGCATCCAATGCGCTGAGCGGTTCATCCAGCAGGAGGAGGCGCGGGGAGCCTGCGAGCGCTCTTGCCAGAGCAATGCGCTGACGCTGTCCTCCGGATAACACGCTGGGCCATTCTTTCGCTTTATGTTCCAGTCCCACTAGCCGCAGCGCTTCCTCCGCTCTGGCTTTATCTTCATTTCTCGCACCAACTTGCACGTTGGCAATGACGTTTTTCCATGGAAGCAATCTGGCGTCTTGGAACAGGATTCTAGTATCCGGATGAATCCCCCTGACTCTCTCTCCGTCTAAAAGAATTTCCCCTTCTGTCGGAACATCAAGTCCAGCAATCAGACGCAACAGCGTGCTTTTGCCACATCCGCTGCGCCCGACGATGGCAATAAATTCACCTGGTTTGATTTCTAAATCCAATTGCTTCAGCACTTCGACATTGCCAAACTGTTTTCTAACACCTTTTACTTGCAAATGGGAACCTACAGGCTTTATACCCAATCCTCATTCCTCCCCATTCTGATGATGCTATGTGGCGGAATATGCCGGATGATCAGAACAAAAAACGGACAAGTGTTCCATAGCCGGCGCTCCACTTCTTTATAAATCTGCTTCCTTTATTGGAAACGGCCTAAGGGAATCCCTCAGGCCTTGCATTCAACCATATGTGCTAAGTTTTAATCTCCCCCTTCATACCAAAGTTCAAGAGGCAAACCAACAAGCGCTTTCCCTATCCATTCACGAGCAATATTGTTGGAAGGCCCCATCGCAATACCGGCGCGTGCATCTCTAAACAACCGCTCAAATATCCCGCGCTTATATCCGTAACCGCCTGTAACATCCAATGCGGCCTTCGCCGCTTTATTGGCGACTTCCGATGCATGAATTTTGAATTCGACAAGCGGCAAAAGCAGTTCCACTTGCGGCTTGCCCTGTGCTTGCAGCTCGTCCAACTGTTTAGCCAATGAATATTGCCACGGCTTCAGGCTATCAATCAAAACCTTCACCTCGGCCAATTGTTGACGGATCACTTGGTAATCCGCAAGACGTTTGTTGAAATCGCGGTGAATCGTTTCTTTTACGTACGAGGTTGCCGCTTCCAAAGCCGCTTCCGCAACGCCAAGCCAAGTAGAGCCAAGCCCGATCAAATAGATGGGGGAAACACCGCTCTCTAATATTTCTCTTCCTTGACCTTCTTTTCCAAGTTTGTCCCTTTGGTGAATACGGACACCTTCGTAGGTAATCGGGCCGCTGTGATTTCCCCGGACTCCCAAAGCTTCCCATACTCCCGGCTTAATTCCCGGCAATTTCCCATCCACGATGAAAAAACTGACATCCGTTGGCTCCTGTGCCCCCGGCGAACGAGTCTGAACGACATAAAAATCTGCTTGACCCGAGCTGGTGGTAAACGATTTTTCCGCATTGAGAATGTAATATTCTCCATCGCGGGAGGCTTCACTTAAATTGAACCACCAATGGCCTCCTGTCGCTTTTTCGCTTGTGGAATAGGTGCCGATGAGCCCTTGGCGGATCGGCTTCAGCCAGCGCTCTTTTTGATCGTCGTTTCCGTACAGTGCGATCGTTTGAGCAGCGCCAACATGCATGACGTAAACGAGTGATGTGGAAGGGCAGCCTCTGGCGATCTCTTCCGCAGCTATCGCAAAAGCGACATGATCCAGACCACGCCCGTCCCACCGTTCAGGAATCAATACACTATTCCATCCTGTTTCGGCAAGTACTTGGAGATTTTGATTAGGGAAAATGCCGTCCCGGTCGATAATGTCGGCATTCGGTTTAATGACTTTCTCCACAATGGCGCGGATTTCTTCTCGCAGTGCTTCATAATTCGGCCGCACACTCGAGCTATCCACTGTTACACCCATATTCACAATCTCCTTTGCAAGTCATTTTTTATACGGCATCCACCTTTAATGCTGCTTCCTTTTCACGAACCAACGGAATCACTTTTTCGCCGAATAATTGGATTTCTTCGTCATAATGAAGGAATCCGGCCAGAATGAGATCAACGCCGATTTTTTTGAGTTCGATAATGCGATCCGCCACCTGTTCTGCCGTGCCGATCAATCCGGTTTTGAAACCGTCGTTGTATTGGACTAAATCGTTAAAATCCGAATGAGCCCACATGCCTTCTCTTTCTGGGGAGGCTTTGCCGGCAAAACGCACCTGGCTTCGGAAGCCCTCCACCGCTTCGGCATCCGCGTATGCAATGATGTCGCGAAGCACCTGCTTCGCTTCCTCTTCCGTATCCCGCACGATCACAAACGCGTTGACACCGAATTTCACCTTGCGGTTGTTTGCTTTAGCCAGCGATGACACTTCATCGATTTGCGCTTTGAGACCGTCAATAGTATTTCCGTTCATGAAATACCAGTCGGACACTCTGGAAGCCATCTGCCGTGCGGCACGGGAATTGCCTCCTTGGAAAATCTCCGGAACGTTATATGGCTTCGGCTTTAGAGGAGCACCGTTAATTCGGTAAAAATCGCCGCGAAAATGGGTTTCTTCCTCTGTCCACAGGCTGCGCAACACACGGATGAATTCTTCGGATCTCCGATATCTTTCGTCATGATCCAGCCAAGGCTCGCCATACGCGTGAAATTCTCCTTTAAACCATCCGCTCACGATGTTAATCGCAGCACGTCCATGGCTGATTTGGTCAATGGTGGAGATCATTTTGGCTACCGTTCCCGGATGCCACAAGCCAGGAAGAACAGCCGAAATCAATTTTAGTCGTTTAGTTACCGCCGCTAAAGCTGATGCCAACGTGATAGCTTCCAGTTGTTTTTCCGCACCGTAGCTTGCAACAAATCTGGTCTGCAGCAGCGCATATTCAAATCCGGCTTCTTCAGCAATTTGCGCATACCTAACATTGTCTTCAAAAGACCAGCCAGTTTTTTGAGGAATCTTCGAAATGACCAAGCCTCCACTAACATTAGGTACCCAATAAGCAAACTTCAAAGACATCTTTCTCACCTCTGTTTAGATTTTTTATTTATAGACAAAGGAGAGTCCCTCTGCTATGTGAAGGAATAATGGAACGGATAAAAGCATGAGTGGAATCGTAACAGGTGCATTGTGGTGACTAGTGGGTATGTTTCTTTCATCATTCTTGCTATGAAGGTGCTGTCTGCTTTACTCGACTCGTTCCAGCAATAACTCTGTTCTTCGCTTGATTTCTTCAGCAAATTCCGTGACTGCTTCATCTAATCTGTGGATCAAATCTTCTGACAGATGGTAACCTTCTTGTTCATTTCGGATTATCCAAGTGTCGACCGCATACACCCCGCCAAGAATGTGCCTGCTGCCTAATGCGGATAATACCGGTTTCAAAGCATAGTCGATGGACAAAAGATGGGCAATCGTGCCTCCGATAAACAGCGGAAGAACGATTTTTCCTGCTAATCCTTTTTGTGGAAGCAAATCAAGATAAGTCTTCAATACCCCCGTATACGCCGCTTTATACACCGGACTCGCGATGACGATCGCCTCCGCTTCCTCCACCTTTTTGTTAGCATGCAGAATGGCTTCACTATCGAATTTTGCTTTGATTAAATCCTCTGCAGGCAATTCTGCGACTCGGATGTGCTCAATTTCAATGCCCGCTTGCAACAACCGTTGTTCTACGTATTGAATCATTCCGTTGAGCCTTGACACTTGAGAAGGATTTCCATTAATAATGACCGCTTTCCCCATATAACTCCCCCTTTCTGCCATTGAGTCTCATAACATATAAATCCTATATGATTAGTATGTTTTATGTTTGTAGCCATTTTATCACCGCACCCATGTACTGTCAATATCAAAAATAAAAAAAAAGACACTAGCATCCGCTAGCGCGCCGGGAGACAAGAAAATAGGCAGCCTCATATTTTGCAGCATGCTCCAAGCATTCGCCTTTTTCATGGCGATTATTCGTTTCCAACCTGCATTTTGCCGCGTTGTGCAGCATGCATCGATGCGAGCCGATCGTTTGTCATAAAAAAGACGAACAGAAGCGTCAATGCCGCTGGAATTAAGCTCCATAAGAACGTGTGCGCAATGGAAGAAGCTAACGCAGCCGTTATTTTTTCCAGTATCAGCGCTGGAATGTGCGCGCGCGCTTCCGGAGAAAGAATCGCACGAGGATCGTGGACGCTCATGGCTGGAATTCCGTTCATTCCATGAAACGCCTCTTTTAATTGACTAGTAAACAAATTGCGTTGAATGATTCCGAAAATCGTAATGCCGGTCGTCATGCCAAGCGCCCGTAAAAACGAGTTCGTTGAGCTAGCCGCACCTCTTTCTGCTTCTGAAAAATGATGGATAGCCGCCATTCCTAACACGGAAAATGAGGCTCCAACCCCTAATCCTACGATAATCATATACCAAGTTACCGTGAGGCGGGACGTGTCCTCCGTAATCGTGCTAAGCAAAAACATGCCAATTGCAAACACCGACATGAAAAGAACCATGACGTTCCGATAGCTCATTTTTCCCGCTAAAAATCCGCCTAATTGCGCAGAGACCGTAGTCGCCAACATCATTGGCAACAAAATCAATCCGGAGTTTGTCGCTGATCCGCCCGTCACCCCTTGAATGAAAATCGGGATGTAAACGGTGGCGACGATAAAGGTTGCTCCTGAGAAAAAGCCAATGAGGTTGCTCGCGGCATATAAACGCTTGCGAAACATATGATACGACACAATCGGTTCTTGCGCTTTTGTCTCCACATACAGAAACAATAAAAACAGCACCGCAAAAGCAAAAAATAAACTAATGATCACCAAAGAATCCCATTCGTATTGATTGCCGCCAAGCTCAAGCGCAAACATCAAGCAGACAATCGCCGGAACGAGTGTGATGACGCCAAGCCAGTCGATTTTTTGCTTCGTATGTTTCGGTGACTCGTGGTAAAAGAAAGCAACAAGCAAGAAAGCGATAATGCCAAGCGGGATATTAATATAAAACACCCAGCGCCACGTCAAATAGTCGGTAATATACGCCCCAAAGAGCGGGCCGAAAATGCTCGACAACCCAAATACCGCGCCGAAAAGCCCACCCATTTTCCCGCGCTGCTGAGGCGGAAAAATGTCAAACACAATCGTAAACGCAATCGGCACTAAAGCGCCACCGCCAATCCCTTGAATCGCCCGAAAAACGCTGAGCTGCACAATATTTTGCGCAATTCCGCATAGCATCGAGCCAACTAAAAAGACCACCAATCCGAAGACGAAAAAACGCTTCCGTCCGTACATGTCGGAAAGTTTCCCGAAAATCGGCATTCCTGCCATTTCGGTCACCATATACGCAGACGTCACCCAAACAAACTTATCCATCCCTCCTAAATCCGCGACAATCGTCGCCATTGCTGTCGCAACGATCGTATTGTCCATTGATGCGACAAAAATGCCAATGAGCAGTCCGAGCACCACCCATTTCATCCTTGTTTCGTTCTTTGTCATCTTCTCTCCCTCTCTTATGATCGTTTTCTTTTTTCTTTCACGATCGCTTTTTCATCTTGCTGTAAACTTGTGTGATATTCCACAAAATCAATGTTGCAGCCCGGGCCGATGATGATGCGATCGCCTCTGACCATTTTAGCGTCGGTATGTTCTAAATAAATGTCATCCCCTTCAATCGTTTCCGCTTTTAACTTTGCTGATTCGCGGGCAAATCGTTTCAAAAAGTGAAGAATACTCATTGCCTTACTTCGTTTTATTCGAATCGTTTTCCCGCCAATTTCAGCGATGCGGCTATCAGAAAAATGAAGGTACAATTCAATCTGCTCCGCGTTTAACGTATTGCCAATCTCTACCGCGCCTTTGACTAAAAAAACGTCTGCTTCACAATCGCGGGACACTTTCATTTCTCCATAGCCATGAATCATTCCTCCTGTTACATCGCCATCTATATGGGCAGAGCCACGAAGATGAAAATCATATGCCACAGCGGCATCTCCGCGTAAATTCATTGCTCCAAACAGCTTGATCGTTTCTCCTTGAATATTTCCACGGATGTTCGCTTGGCCAAAGATGCGAAACAACTTCACCGCAATGTTGCCGCTCACATCAGCATTGCCAAACACCTTGCAGCGATCACACCATAAATCACCGTTAATGGTAGCGTCCCCGCGAATCGTCACTTTATGAAACGTTCCACCCGAAGTGAGGGCAGATCCGTTTACAGTTAAATGGCGCACATGTTTCCCCATATTTCTCCCTCCTTCATACTTGTTTATAAGTACCAACTTTCGCACTCGGATCACATTGAAACTCTCCTTGATATTCGACGATTTCAATGTTGCAGCCAGGACCGATCGTCACCCGGTTGCCTCTGACTGCTTTCGCACTCGTATGCTCTAAATAAATTTCATCCCCTTCGATGCTTTCGGCATCCAAACCAACATGAAATAACAGCTTTTTCAAAAATGCCATCCCCTGCTGCTTAACTTCGATGCGCTCCCCGCCGATTTCTTTTGCTTGGCAATGTCCGCCAAGCTTTATTTGAATGGTCCCCGCATTTAATAAACCGCCAATGGAAAACTCTCCTCGCGCGTGAAATTGCTCTGCGTCACAGTCTCCTTTAATGACTGCCTCTCCATGAATATGCACTTCATCCGCCGATACATTCCCGTCAACATTTGCCCTCCCGTGGCAATCCAATTGTTTGCATTGCAGATCGCCGTTAATCCGGGCGTTTCCATGAATTTTTGCTTGTTCCGTTTTTAATGATCCTGTAATCCGGGCTTTTCCGGATATATGCGCCGCCTTTGCTTTCACGTTTCCTTCCATTGTCGCTATCCCATAAATCGCCATATCGTTGCAGTCAGTATCTCCATGAATCTTTCCAGTCCCAGAAATTTTGATTAAATCATATCGACCGCCCGAAGCACTTCCAGAACCAGATATAACCAAGTCCTTTCTTTCCATCTGCTTATCCCTCCGACACCATTAGCTTTAATTGTTCCACGCAAGTCGGCACGTGAAGACGAACAATGATTTTTGCTTTTTCTTCGACATAGACGTCATTTCCATTTGCTACTAATAAACATATGGCTATTCCCATTTTCCGCAAAAACAGCAGCTCACAGCTCCGGCCTTGAAAAGAGGCATAATGTTTCTCGAATACATCAAATACGCATTTTCCTTCTTCCAAACTTATTTCCCCTGTCTGCAGCAATTGATCAAGAATATAAAGCTGCAGCAGTTCGGCAAAGGAAAACATGTGCTGTTCCCCTTTTTGTTCTATATAAAATTGCAATGCCATTTTCGAAACAATGTTACGTTTTACAACTTCATCTCTATGGAGAGTCACCGCGGCAGGGTTGGGCGAAAACATATTCGCTAATTCATCAAGCGATAAATCATCTTTCATCTGTTTAATTTTTTCAATTCTCGCCAGTATTTTCTCCTTTGGAAAAAACGTTTCTTGCCCCGTAAATGTTGATTTGCGGATAAACCATTCTTCAGGAATTAACTTTTTTCGTTTCCACCGATACAACTGGCCATAAGAGATCCCTGTTTGTTCGAGCAACTCTTTTTTCGAAATTAATTCTTCTTTCACCGCCACCGCCTCCTATGCTATATAATGTAACATAACAATGTTACGTTGTAAATAAAAAAGAGGGAAAAACCGTGGCTGAAAAAATTTTCATCCATCTTGATTCAGTTACAGCAATGCCTTATGGGACAGCTGCTTACACCATGGATGTCAATCACAACATAAGCATAATAACTCACAACGCGCAAAACAGAGACATTGCCAATGATAACAACTCAGAGATGGATTAGTTAATGAAAGCCATCGAAAAAAAGCAATCCCCCGACCACTTTTTCGACTTTTTCAGCAATTTAGTGCATCACAAAAGCCGCCCCGCAGGCAATCTGAACATCATCGGCAAATACCTGCCAGTTAAGGATTTGGCTGCTTCAGCCAAAAATTTGACAGTGTTGGGAGCGGCAAGCATCCATTAAACGTGCAGCATCACTTTAAAATATCCAATCTGTTGTACCGCTTTAACAACAAATACTCCTACCATAAAACCAATCTTGCCAAAAGATTCAGCAGCTCGGTTAATCAGCATTCGCGGAAATTTATTTAAGCCCAATCAAATTGATCAAAAGTCCTATATTATAAACTGAAGGCAAATAAATGGAGGTGAAGGAAATGAGTGCTGGAGGATATGCAGGTGGTGGCCTGGCGTTTATCGTCGTGCTGTTCATCTTATTGATCATTGTTGGTTGCGGCTGTTTTGGTGGTAGAGGATATGGCTTTGGAGGCGGCTACGGACCAGGATTCGGAGGCGGTTTTGGACCAGGATTTGGATTCTGGTAAATCCCCTTTCCTATGTGATTGGAAAGATTACACTTCCCGTTATTTGTTGAACAACAAGCGCATGGTGAAAGAAGACGCACAAAAAAGACCGATTTATTTCGGTCTTTTTTGTGTGGCATAAAACTCCGCACCGGAATTGGACAAGCCAATGAAAAAACGGATTTCGTTTTGAGGAGCATGCAAAAATGGTCATCTATTTTCATTAACATGAAAGCGAATAAAAAAAGCCGGGATTTTATTACGACCTAAATGGTTGCTTGCCTCTTGTTTTTCCACTAGCCCCCTTAGTATCTTTTTCAACGCATCCCCTTATCATTGAATTTTTTGTAAATTTATTATATTATAACATTAAATGCAACCAAATTTTTGGAAGGAGGTTTTGAAAATAAAAAAAACACTTTTATTGACTATGACCGTTATTGTATTGCTAGCCGCTTGTTCTACCAAACAAGATGCGGTTCAGCAACTCCCTAATAAAATACCTGTAACCATACAAATACTAGATAAAGGCGGCAAATATTCTAAGTTCTTCGTGCATATTGCTGCAAAAGGATACCAAACAAAAGAAATTGCCTATGTTCCTAAAGATAAAACGATGATTGTCACCAAAAAACAGTTTACATTGAATTTATATACCGGCATTACATATACTTTTCAAGTCTCCCCGACTACATATGACACTATTGATGAGTATTTAGCCGCGAAAAAAGCGTCAGGAAGTACGAATGAAGGGGAAAATTTACCGATAAGCAAAATACAATTTACACCTAGTTTAAAAAATAATAAATTCACGATTTCTATAGAATGACCTTGCGTGAACCAGTACTAAAATCCTCCCTTGTCATGTAGATGGCTATCCGATTTTAGGAATGCCACCGCTACATTGTCCATGAATCCGCTCGCAGCTAAATCCCGCTCGAAAAATGACGGCGGCTCCAAGCGAGGCTGTGCTGGTTTTTAGAGATTATACGAATCGTTCCATGTATTTTCCCTCATAAAATCTTCCCTAATGAAGAAAAATCTTTGCAATACCAATGCCAGTAACTTTATCATTTCTTTATTGCCATCAGTAATGTTGGCAAGCGGTTGAAACATTTTTCTAAATTCGCCATATCTTATATTTTTTGGTTATTAGGCAACCTTTACTGCATTTAACAAACATGTAAAAATGAATTGCACACTTTATATTAGTAAAGAAAAAATGAATCCATTTTTGGCAACATGGATGGTGAGTTGAATTGGAAAAATTAAAAGATAGTGAGTTTAAAAAGGTACTACGGTTAGTAAGCAATCATGCAAAGACTTGTCCAACATTTTGTTATTCTGTCTTGAATCGCATGATCCCAGGAGTGGTTTATGCGGATAACTCAAAATGCCCAAATCAGCGTTAGTCGGAACAAAGTCAGGCATTTACTTTATTGTTGGCGATGAAACCAATCATGCTTTTAATCATTCATTCCAAGCGTTTTATATCCATCAAGCACAGGAAAAAAGAGCACGATTTACTTTATTTTCGTCCACTGCAAAATGGGATGCAACAATCAATAAATTATTAAAAGATGCAACAGTACAAATGAAAAGATACTCATTTGCTTTTCATCCAAATAAATGTTCCTTGGAGCCAATGCAAATTCCCAAGGAATTTATTCTAAAAAGAATAGACGAAACTACAATCCAATATAGCACTGAATTTAATCATTCCTACTATGAAGAATACTGGGGATCGGTAGCAAATTTTCTGGCAAATGATTTTGGATATTGTGTTTTACATAATGAAAGAGTTGTCAGTGAATGCACATCCATATTTGTTGGCGATGCCATCGCTGAAGTGGATATTGCAACCCATAAAGAATATCGAGGGAATGGTCTTGCTTTTATTACTGCTAAAGCATTTATTCATCATTGCTTAAAAAACAATTTTATTCCAAGATGGGACTGTGATGTTAATAACTTAGCCTCCATAAAGTTAGCAAAAAAATTAGGATTTGATCACCCAACAGAATACTCAATATTTGTAAGAAAATCCTAAAAAATAAATTCATGCGAACAGGAGCGGTAATGGAACAAGAAAGCGAAAAAAGACCGATTTATTTCGGTCTTTCTTAATGGTTTTGAAACGAACATAGATATTTTCAATGTTGCACGCTCCATGAATTCTGATTTCTCCCAAGTATTCAGTATGGCCGCTGATGAGTGCAGTATTGCCACATCCGTTGTTTACTGATAAACATAATTCCAGCCTCGTCTACATGAATCGTTCAGCTACCTTCCGCAAAATTTTCGATGCCATGATCCGGCCGGTCATCCGCAGATCGTTGATCGTTCATAAATGAACGGATTTTATTTTTTATTGACACTCCATTGGTTGTAAACAGAATATACGTATTCGAATTCGTTTTAATGACAACTCTATCAGTGTTGCCATATGGAGCGCCAATTCTGATCGCTGTTTTCTCCTCTCCGCCATAAGTGTTGTCAAGGGTTACTCCCGTAATCCAAGAGATAGGTATTTCTATTTTTGATAGCAGCCAACTAATGACTACATGATCATCTACTTTTTCTACTTTAACTCCTGACATAACATTTCCCCCAGTTTTTTGATGAAATAGTACATAATCCTTTTTTTATTTTATTCTGCAATAGTTTTCAAAATTCCTGCCGGCATTTCGTATGATTAAGAAGCCTTCAGTCTCTTCTTCTTTTTTGTGAGCAAAATGCTGCCCAAAGCAAGTAGAGCCTCACTGAAACTATTCTAATGACAAAGGGCGATGCCCCTGATTTAAGCATCGCGCCTTTTCATGCAAGATTGATAATGTATTTTTATTTAAAATAACCTATACTATTGCATTTCCCGCAATGTAATTAATATTTTTCCCAATGATGCCTGGACTGCCGCCATCAGCAATATACTTGCAACGAATCCGGCATTACCCTAGAACCTGGGCAAAAACCGCTATTTCACGCGCTTAAACATTTTTTCAAGTTCATAGGTAGAAAAGTGGATGATGATCGGCCGGCCGTGCGGGCACGTAAATGGATCGGTCGTTTTGCGCAATGATTCCAACAGGGCAAAAATTTCGTCATCGCGCAAGTATTCGTTCGCTTTTATCGAACGTTTGCAGCTCATTAAAATCGCCGCTTTTTCACGGAGCTGCTTAATATCGACTTTTTTCATCTCGATGACTTGCTGGATCATTTCTTCAATAATTTCCGCTTCTTCCCCTTTAGGAAACCACGATGGGTGGGAACGGACGATGAATGTATTGTGGCCGAACGGTTCCAAAAAAACGCCGCATTTCGCCAATTCCTCACGATGCGCATCAATCAGCACATATTCGTCTGCCGGATAATGAAACGTAAGCGGAACGAGCAATTCCTGCACTTCGTTTGTCACTTCCCCGACTTTTTCGCGGAAATATTCGTACTTAATGCGCTCTTGGGCGGCATGCTGGTCAATAATGTAAAGCCCTCTCTCGTTTTGCGCCAAAATGTACGTTCCGTGCATTTGCCCGATCGGATAAAGCGGCGGAAGCCGGTCATTATTTACGCACACTTGTTCTTGTTCGGCTGATTCCGTCTGCCCGCTCATCCGCTCTCGTTCATCAGCCGCGCTGTTTTGCGGTGCTTCCGCTGGCGGCGACAGCGGAAGGGATTCTTCATTTGCTTCTTCTTTTGCTTCTTCCATCCGGCTTGACGGCTTCGGTTCTTCAACACGAACAAGTGGAGAAACCATTGGCTCTTTTACGACATGTTCAAACGTCCAAGTTGCCTGTTCCGCTTTTGGTTTTGGCGTTTCTTTCGGTTTGATGGTCACTTCAGGAATAAGCGTCTGTGCTTGAAGCGCCTGACGGACGGCTTTGGTGACGAGATCGTTTAATTCGGCTTCTTTGCTGAAACGTACTTCCAATTTCGCCGGATGGACGTTGACATCGACTAAAATCGGATCCATCGCCACCGATAAAAATACAATCGGATAGCGGCCGATCGGCAAAAGCGTATGATATCCCGCTTCGATCGCTTTCATGAGCGGAATGTTGCGCACATATCGCCCGTTGACAATGGTGGAAATATAGTTTCGCGACGCGCGCGTCACTTCCGGAAGCGAGATGAAGCCGTGAACGGTGAAATCGAGTGATTCTGCTTGAATCGGAACCATTTTTTTTGCGACATCCATGCCGTAAATTGCGGCAAGCACCTGACGCACATCGCCGTTTCCGCTTGTATAAAGCAGCTGCTTCCCGTGATGGCGCAAGCGAAACGAAATGTCGGGATGCGCCATGGCAAGGCGATTGACGACATCGGTGATATGTCCAAGCTCCGTATGAATCGTTTTCATATACTTTAAGCGCGCCGGGGTGTTAAAAAACAAGTTGGATACGGTAATATCCGTCCCTTTGCGGCTTGTTGTCCGTTCACGCTTGACGAGTTTGCCGCCTTTGAAGACAACCTGCGTTCCCGGGCCGTCTCCGGTGCCTGTTTTCATTTCGACTTCCGAGACGGAGGCGATGCTCGGCAGCGCCTCGCCGCGAAAGCCAAGCGTACGGATGCGGAACAAATCGTGCTCGTCCTTGATTTTGCTTGTCGCATGCCGTTCAAATGCGATCAGGCAATCATCTTCTTCCATTCCATCCCCATTATCGATGACGCGAATTTTCATTAGTCCCGCTTCTTCTAATTCAATTTCAATGATGGTGCTATTGGCGTCAATCGCGTTTTCCACAAGCTCCTTGACGACGGAGGCAGGGCGCTCGACGACTTCCCCAGCGGCGATTTTATTGGACAGCTGGTCGTCGAGCTTACGAATTTTTCCCATCGCTATGCCCCCTTTACTTTAACAGTTTTTGAATTTCGTATAATTTATTTAACGCTTCAAGCGGTGTCATTTCCAGTAAATTGACGGACTTCAGCGTTTCAAGCGCCTTTTTTTCTTTTTTCGATAGACGGGTTTCTTCTTTAGAAGGCTTTTCTTCGGCGAACATGCTAAGTTGTTCGAAGACCGCTTCATTTTCGCCGCCCGGTTCTTCTTGTTCTTCTTTTCGCTGCTCTTCTTGCTGCTCCAGCTCCGCTAAAATTTCCTCAGCGCGTCGAATGAGGGAGGAAGGGAGGCCGGCAAGTTCGGCGACATGAATACCATAGCTTTGGTCAGCCGGGCCTTCTTCAATTTTATGAAGAAACACGACTTTTCCGTTTTCCTCGACGGCGCTTACATGGACGTTCTTCAGCTTCGGCAGCGATTGCTCCAGATCCGTTAATTCGTGATAATGCGTGCTAAACAACGTTTTTGCGCCAATATGGTCATGAATGTATTCGATGATCGCCTGCGCCAGCGCCATCCCATCGTACGTGGATGTACCGCGCCCGATTTCATCGAACAAAATAAGGCTGTTTTGCGTCGCGTGAACGATCGCGTTGCGCGCCTCAAGCATTTCCACCATAAACGTGCTTTGCCCTGACACTAAATCATCCGCAGCGCCGATTCTCGTAAACACTTGGTCAAAAATCGGGAGCACTGCTTTATCTGCTGGCACAAAACAGCCGATTTGCGCCATGATGGCAGTTAGGGCAATTTGCCGCATGTACGTGCTTTTTCCGGACATATTCGGCCCTGTAATCAGCAACAGTTCCCGCTCTTTATTCATATAACAATCGTTCGGTACATATGTTTGCGTCCCAAGCACTTTTTCCACTACAGGATGGCGGCCCGCTTGAATGACAAGTTCCCGGTGCTCGGAAAACTGCGGTTTCACATAATGGCGCTCTTCGCTGACAGTCGCAAACGATTGCAACACATCAAGCTCGCTGATTGCTTTCGCCAATGATTGCAGACGCGGAATATATTGTTTGACGCGTTCACGGATGTCGACAAACAATTCGTATTCTAATTCAATGCTTTTTTCTTCCGCTTCTAAAATGAGCGCTTCTTTTTCTTTTAATTCCTGGGTAATAAAACGCTCGGCGTTGGCAAGCGTCTGTTTCCGCTCATAGCGCCCTTTCGGCAATAAATGAAGGTTTGGTTTTGTCACCTCAATGTAATAGCCAAACACGCGATTATACCCGATTTTCAACGATTTAATTCCGGTTAGCTCCCGCTCTTTGCTTTCTAATTGGGCAATCCATGATTTTCCGTTGCGGCTTGCATCACGGAAACGGTCGAGCGTCTCATTATACCCGTCTTTAATGATGTTGCCTTCTTTAACAGATAATGGCGGATTTTCTTGAATCGACCGCTCCAACAGATCGACAAGCTCCGAACACGGGTCAAGTTTGTCGGCAAGCTGCTGCGCTTGGTTATCGGCAAGCTTTGCGACAATATCTTTTAACGCCGGAATTTGCTGCAGCGATTTTTTGAGCTGAATTAAATCGCGCGCATTTACGTTTCCGTAGGCGACGCGGCCGGCAAGGCGCTCGACGTCATACACTTCACGGAGGCGTTCGCGCAGCTCTTGGCGCTCGAAATAGTGATGAATCAATGTTTCAACCATATGCAAGCGCCGTTCAATTTGTCCGCGGTCCAAAAGCGGGCGGTCGAGCCATTGCTTCAGCAATCGTCCACCCATCGCTGTCACCGTTTCATCAAGCAGCCATAAGAGCGAACCTTTCCGCCCTTTGGAACGGATCGTCTCGGTTAATTCCAGATTTCGCTTCGAATACAAATCGATTTTCATATAGTGGTCGACTTGATACACTTGCACAGGCTGCATATGATCAAGGCGCCGTTTTTGCGTACGGATGATGTAATGAAGAAGGCGGGCAAACGTGATTTGCAGCTTGTCCTGCGCAAGCCCGCCGGCAATCGTCGCAAATCCTTCCGGCATTTCCGTCCCGTCTTCGTATGAGATCGTCACCCCATACCGTTCTTTCAGTAGTTGTTGTTCGTCGCTTGGAAAATCGCTGGCAAGGACAATTTCTTTTGTCCCAATCGCATACAGTTCATTCATTACATCTTCAAAGGAGGCAAGAATCGTGATGCGGTTTTCCCCTGTTGATAAATCCGTATAAGCAAAACCATACGTGCCATCGGCAAACAGCGTCACCGTCGCCAAATAGTTGTTTTCTTTTTCCAGAAGCCCTCTCCCTTCCATCACCGTTCCGGGAGTTATGAGCTGGACGACTTCGCGGCGGACGACACCTTTTGCTGTCTTCGGATCTTCGACTTGCTCGCAAATCGCCACTTTATATCCTTTCGAAATCAATTGTTCAATATACCCTTGCGCGGAATGATACGGAACACCGCACATCGGCACCCGCTCGTCGCCGCCGCCATCGCGGCTTGTCAACGTAATTTCCAGTTCCTGCGCCGCTTTGATTGCATCGTCAAAAAACATTTCGTAAAAATCGCCAAGACGAAAAAATAAAAAGGCATCTGGATATTGTGCCTTAATGTCTAAATATTGCTGAATCATTGGCGTATATTTTGCCATTGTTCTCCTCCAACCTTTACAAATCTATGTTTCTTTTTTCTTCATACCAAAAAGGAACGAATCGTTCTTTGTCTAACGAAATAACCATCACTTGTCATTTCCCATCGCCCTTGAAACATCCTGCTAAAAATCTTCGCGATTTTCTTCATCCACTAAACATTATGTATCTTCTAATCCCGAACCAAAACAAAATGATCGTTCCAACATGTTTCATTATAACATAATAAAAAAGAAAAAGAGAAAGTTCAATGCGGAAAGCAAGCCTCGCTGCGCCGATGTCCGTCTTTCATTATTTGTATTTCAAAAGATGGGAGATTTATAGGAAAACACATAAAAACAGACGGCAGTCCAAAACCGCCGTCTGTTTTTTCATTTCGCCTGCGGAAGCGGGCGTTTCAGCCATTCTTTATAAAACGTATCGATATCAGGCTCGAAATCTTTGATGACCGGATACCAAGGTGTTACTGCTTCCACCTCCAGCTGGGTGGCACAACTAGGGCAATAATATTCACGCAGCACCTGCCATTCCGGATCTGGCGCCATCAATTTTGGATACAATTCCGCCAATTTTTCTTCTGTATCACGGACATAGATGAGCGCATGAAGCTTCCAGTTGTCGCTTGCCTCGCAAAATTCATGCCCACAATCGCATTTTACGATGCGCCGGCCGTCCGGCTTTTGAACGATGTAGAGATGAAGCCCGGCCGGAAGCAAAATCAGATCATCCCACGGCACCCTTTCTTGCAGGATGCTAATATATTTGTCAAACCGGTCAACATCTTTAAAATTGGAAAGCATTTCTTTTAACTTGAAAAAATCTATCGTACCGTCGATTAATTCCTCTATTGTCTTGCGGTCGTATTTATCATACTTTTCCATGTTTTCACCACCTCATCTTATCTTATTAATTTTTGCGCCAAAGACTGGGACGTCAAGTTCATCTTCTGTCAATTTCCAATTCTCCGGCAAATCCCAGAACGACTTAAATTCATGATAAAACTTTTCACTTAATGCAAATGAGCTCGCATACATGTGACGCACTTGTATCGCTGCTTCTTTATTGACAATTTTCTTTCTTTCCTCTTCCATCCATTGTTTTGTCGGCACCCCCCGCTTCAGCCGCTCTTTTCTCATTTCCTCGCGGCGCTTCATCGTTGCTTCTTCATCAACGATATATCGCCCTTTTTCATCTTGTGTGAAAACTGCTCCATAAACACTTTCGGCAAAACGCGGAAGGATATGGCCTTCGTTTAAATCATCTTCAATCATTTTCGGTTTCCGCTCTAGCGGATCGCCGAATCCTGGACCCCCGCGCAAATAGTTCAAATATAAATCATAGTTTTCAAAAATCGTTTCCGTCGTTATCGCCTGCTTATCACGGATAATTTCTTTAGCTTCCATCAGTTTTTCATATTGCGGGTTATCCGGATCAGGATCACCGCCAGTTGGAATCGGCAGCCTCTTTTCAATCCGTTCTTTTAAGTTCGTGCCGTGGGCTTCAAAACGGTATCCCGCTGCGGCTGGATAACCGCCCATCAATCCGCAATCACTGGAAATGTAACCGTTGCCCATGAAAAACATCGTCCAGTCTTTTGCCCCATACACCATTCTCAACGTTTCATAGCCGTTCCCGCCGCGGTATTTCCCATGGCCGCCTGTATTTGGTTTAATGCTTCTTCCAAGATAAATGAGCGGTTCTGCCAACTCCCAGATTTCCATATCGCCCATATCGCCTTCCGGATTCCAAATCGCTGCGGCATGGCTGATCCCGTCTCTTACCGCGCTTGCCCCAACGCCTTCTGCGGCTGATTCGAAGCTGTTGACAGCATGGTTTTCATTGAACTGGTTGTAGCCGCCCCCTTGCAGCCAGTTGGAGGTATTGGCATTCCCTGCGTTGACTTCTTCGAGATAGCCGCGGGCAAAATAATTGCGGCTGAGCCCACGCCATAACGGGCTCCACGCAGATACAAGGAAATGCCATGCATAGCTGTGCGCGGTGCGGATATCGTCTGGGTTTAACCATGAACCGTACGGCAAGTCAAACTTGCTCGCATAATATGCTCCGTCATTGACCCGGTCGTTTGGGATCAGCGTTTGCGACATCATAACCCAGATCCCGCTCGTAATTGAGACCGGCGTTGCGTTATAACTATGCCATCCCCATCGGTTGACACCTTCAAAATCGATTTCAAACTTGCCGTCTTTGTGAACGATTATCTCCGTTGGCGCATGCATAATCGTGTCCACACGGGCATAAGGAGGGACATCCAGATTTTTGTACGGCACGTCAACAAAGGAAACTTGACGGTATCTGCCCGGAATAAGCAGCGTTTTTACTTGGTTGATAAAGCCGCGGCGCCCTTCTTCGATCACTTCGCGAATAAACTGTTTGTACGTATCGATTCCTTCTTCTTTAACAATATCAAGAACAAGATCGCGGATCATATGACATCCGGCGATTCGGGTCCGTTCATCAAGCAGCCAGTACTTTGTCGTACGGACCGAACGTTGGCTCTCAATTAACCAGTCTTTAAGCAGTGTATCGTTTTTTCCAATTTTGCGGCAGGCCACTTGATAACCGTCATCGTAACGAGTGACCGGACCAACCGTCATGCTTCCAGGCGCTGTTGCACCAACATCGATAACATGAGTAACGCCGCCAACCCAGCCGATCAGTTCACCTTCGTAGAAAATCGGCACGATCGTATGAACGTCGCACGGATGGACGTTACCGATCTGGCAGTCATTGTTGCAGAAAATGTCGCCGTCCTCGATGCCAGGGTTCTCTTCATAATCATTTTTAATCATGAATTTGATGGCAGCCCCCATCGTACCGACGTGAATGATGATACCGGTGGAAGTAACGATAGAATCGCCTTCAGGTGTGTAAAGCGTGAAACATAATTCACCTTCTTGCTCTACAATCGGCGATGCGGCAACTCTTTTCGCCGTTTCCCGCGCATGTACCACGCCGCCGCGTAGCTTCGAAAAGATTTTTTCATAACGGATCGGGTCGCTTTCTTTCAGCGGCAGTTCTTTTAATCCCGCGTAATGTCCCGTCAGCTGGCTAAGCCGGTCGATTTCCTCCCGCATTTCTTTCAGCGTTTTTCCATTCCAGCCGATCGTTTTGTGTTTTTTCTCCTCTCTTATGTTCATCGCCATCTTCAACTCAACCCCCTGTTAAATTTCTCGCAAATGGAAAATGCGATGCTGGTCAAGATATGTTTCAAATCCTGGCGGAATAACAAATGTGGTTGCCGGAGATTCAATAATCGAAAACGCTTTAATTTTGTTGCCTGGTTTCAGTTTTTCCATTTCCCAAATATCCGCTTCGATCCATTTGCCTTTCCAGTACACGTTACGCTTGCCGAGATACGCTTCTTTCGATGGCGTTTCACCCGCAAACGGTTCTACTGGGATTTTTGGCTTCGGCACTTCAACGATTCCCCGAACAATGGCGCCTGTGATGCTGTAGCCGAGCTCTGGCGATTTCGCTGCTTTGGCGTAAACTCTTGTATACGTGTCTTCGAACGCATTGACAAGTTCATTCCAGTGCCCAATATTTTTAAATTCTTTGATTGGCGCTTCAATTTCCAAGTCGTTTAATTGCCCTTGGTACTGCATGCGGAAATAAAGCCGGAAATCAACGTCTTCCCTGCTGAATTGGCTTTTTTCGAACTCCGCTGCGACTTTTTCCTTAAGCTCGTCCCACGCGGCCTGCAGTTCTTTTCCCGCTTTTCGTTTTTCATCATCGCTGGCACCGTCATTGACGTTAATATCGAGCGTTTTATCATAACGGTATTCGAAATCCGCCGCACCGCAGCCGAACGCAGAAAATCCTGCTGCCCATGCCGGCACTAACACATCTTCAAAACCAAGCCCTTTCGTATAACCGGCGGTATGTAACGGACCGCCACCTCCGTACGAAAAACATACATATTGGGACGGTGAGTACCCTTTTCCTAAAATCATGGATTCAAGGTAGTTGCGAAGCTGTGATTCAAGCAAGTCGATGACGCCGTATGCCGCGTCTTCGACGGATAATCCGAGCGGATCGGCGATCTGTTTTTTAATCGCTTCGTACGCACGCTCTGGATAGAGCTTGACTTCCCCGCCCAGAAAATTATCCGGATTGATCAATCCAAGAACAACATGGCAATCTGTGACCGTTACCGTATCAACACCGCCTTCTGGATAGCAGACACCGACTCTCGATCCAGCACTGTCCGGACCAAGTGTTAACGATTTAAAGTTAGGATCGATCCGCACATAGCTTCCGGCTCCTGCACCAACGGTATCCATAGAGACAAGCGGCAGTGAAAGCACAAGGCGGGCCATATCTGGACTTGTGTTGATGCTTAAGTCCCCTTGGGTGATGAGCGCCATATCAAAGCTTGTTCCTCCAATATCCGAGCAAGCGATATTGCGGATGCCAAGCTGTTCCCCGAGGTATTTCGCGCCAATGACGCCGCCGATCGGACCAGAAACAAGCGTTCTTGCCAACTCGTTCGCCCGCGTGCTAATCGTTCCGCCATGGCTTGCCATCACGCGCAAATCAAAATTGGCACCATGCGACTTTAACATATTGTTAATTTTGGTCAATGTTTCGCGTGAAGGATCGGCCGCATACGCCTCAATGATCGTTGTATTCGTCCGGTGCGATTCCTTTCGGACTGGATAATAATCAACGGAGGCAAACACAGGAACCTCTTTTCCAACTTTCTTCATGACCTCTTTGGCTATATCCCGCACTCTCCGTTCATGGTCAGGATACTTGTAAGAATGAAGCAAACTAATGACAATAGCTTCCACATCAAGTTCCAGAAGTTCCCTTACTGCCGGTTCTACTTCATGCTCATAAAGCGGAATGACAACGTTTCCAAACAAATCCACTCTTTCTGTTACACCTCTTGTTAACTCCCTTGGCACAAGAGGTGGGTCATAACGGTGAGTGTTTAAATGCAAACGATCTGAATAAGAATAACCAAGATATGCCTGGATCGCCCGGCCCATCCGGTGAAAATCTTCCATCCCCTTGTTAACGATCAATCCGACCCGGCGCCCCTTCCTTGATACAAGCCGGTTCAGCATCGCTGTTCCTGAATAAACTCCAGCAAGCAATTTTGGAAATTGTTCTTCCACTGTTGTGTCCCAGTAAGCAAACGCATCCTTTGCAGAATTTAAGAGACCGATCGATTCATCTTCCGGTGTCGATTGCGCCTTTCCGACGACAAACTCTCCGTTTTCATCGATGATAAACGTGTCTGTCATCGTTCCTCCGGCGTCAATCGCAAGAATTTGCGCCTTTCTTTTTACTGCTGTTTTCATTTTTTCTCCCCTTCCTACATGTGATTGCAATATTTTAAGAATGGTTATAAACGATAGATCTGAAAAGCAGGCTAGAAGCCTAATCCCAAACGGGAATATAAGATGGGATTGGGGACGTTATCCTCTTTTCATGCCTCCTCTACTCTACGCTTCCGTCATCAAATCGGCACCGCCAAATTGATGTTCCTTCCCCTTAACTTAACGCCATCACCTCCTTTAATGGGCGGATATAGACAAAAGGGATGATAGAAGTTACCATTTTTCCTGCGAGAATAGTAATTTTAAATGTAGCGAACAATCAAGGATAGAAACATAAACAAGTAAAAAATATATATTTTGGAATAAATAAACATACAAAAACAACAAAATAAAAATCGCGAATGCATTGGGAAGATAAAAATCAGCGGGAAGAACCGTTGCTTCGTTCAGTGGAATAGCAGAAAGAAATTGTTCTGTCTGATGTTAGAGTGAGGCAGTTCAATGCGCGAAAAGGTGTTGCTTCAGTGACTTAAACAACTTGAGAACAGCAAAATATGTTTCATCAACAGCGCCTTTGCCTCTTCCATCTCTTGTTTTTGCGAAAAACAAGTAAATTTAATTTGTATGGCTTTTTATTCTATCAATTCATCATTAGCATCGTTTATTGTTAAATAGAATAACATATATAAAAATATATGTCTACAGAAAATTTTTTATTTTTTTAATTTTATTAATATTAAAACTATAAATAAAAATTAAGTGCAACTCAGTCCGGTATTATTAAAAAACAATAAAAGCTATTTGATATTCCCAAAGCCTTAATCCACTGGACCGGGAGCGGAATTTAACAAAATAATCAGGACTTGGATCATAAATATGATACATATGGAAAAGAAAAGAAGAAAGCTTCCATCAAGATGTGCTGCAAATTCCATATATTCCTAACACAAAAAAACTAGGAAGGTTTCCTTCCTAGTTTTTACTCTTCATCATCAAGAAGCAAATCTGGGCTTAAATCTTCCAATTCTTCATCAAGTTCGTCATATTCGAATTCATCGTCGCTGCTGCGGCCTTCTGGGTCGATCGCCACGTACAATTTCGTTTCACCAATGACTTCGGCGACAAATTCCCGTTCAACATCAACAACGATTTTATTTCCGTTTGGCGAAATGGTGCATTCCAAGCAATTCGGCTGCTGGATGACGCGGACGATAATATCTGTATCATCGTGAATAATGTCATCATCATCGCGGTATTTTAATTTAACGACATCCGTATATGACACTGTCTCTGTGACAACTTCCGTCTTTGTATTGTTGTTGTATGAATACCAAACGTTAATGTCATAGTGTCCATGGATTTCTACTGCTTTGTCGCGTTTTTTCGCATCGTAGCGATGGTTAATAATCCAGCATCCTAAAATGCTCGACGGCCGATTTGGGGATGTAACGGTATGCGTTGATTGCGTAAATCTACGGCCCTTCCCGACAACCGCTTTTGTAATAATCTCTCTGTATTCAGACATACGTCAAACCCTCCTCAAATGAATCTTCATTTCATCCTATGCGTGATTTCAACCAATGTGCACATAAACTGATGAATCATTCCCTTATAGTTCATTGTATGCAGGGGTTTCGTATGATGTGCCAACTTTTTCGACCATAAAAAAAGACGCCCTTTCTCAACAAAGGACGTCTCTTTTTCTTTTCTCTTTTTTAATGGCAGCCGCCGTTTCTGCGGTAGCGTATTTGCGCGCCCGTCTCGCCGCGCAATACGTCGCCGCCTGTTGATGCAATAATCTCATCGGTCACTGTATTGGAAATGGTAGAAGCAACAAGTTGGAGAAGATCATTCACTTCCATTTGTGACTGTTGGAATTCGTTGACAATCGGAATTTGTGAAAGCTCTTCATAAATGTCGTCAATTTGTGCTTCTACTTTTTTCAGCGCTTCGTATTTCCCGTAATGTTTTAAATTTACCGCCTGTTTTTGCAGCGATTTGATTTGCTCGATCATCGTGCGCACTTTTTCATTTTGGTGTATTTTTTCTTCCGCGCGTTTAAAAAAATCGACTTCTTCCGTCTCCGCAATCATTTTTGCCAGTTCTTTCGCCTGCGCTAAAACTTCATCACGCGTATATTTTGCCATCTTATCTCACCTCGATCGCTTCTTCTACCATTTCCCCGTTTAATGTCCACGTTTTCGCCTCGGTAATCCGCACTTTCACCAGTTTGCCAATCGCCGACTTCGGACCGATAAAGTTGACAAGTTTGTTTTTCCGGGTGTATCCAGCAAGGACATCCGGGTTGTTTTTGCTTTCTCCCTCTACTAATACTTCGACAACTTTCCCTTCATATTCCTTCATTTTTCTTGCCGAAATTTCATTGACAAGCGCGTTCAACCGGTGCAACCGTTCTTTTTTCACTTCCATCGGCACATTGTCCACCATTTTCGCTGCTGGCGTGCCTTCGCGCGGCGAATAAATAAACGTATACGCAGAATCAAATTCGACCTCGCGGTATAACGACAGCGTCTCTTCAAATTGTTCTTCCGTTTCGTTCGGGAATCCGACAATAATGTCCGTCGTCAAGGCAACGTCAGGAATCGCCGCTTTAATTTTGCGGACAAGCTCTAAATATTCCTCGCGTGTATATTTGCGGCCCATCAATTTCAATATTTCCGTGCTGCCCGATTGCACCGGCAAATGAATATGTTCCACTAAATTGCCGCGTTTGGCGAGCACTTCGATTAAACGGTCGTCAAAATCGCGCGGATGGCTTGTCGTAAAACGGATGCGCGCAATATCAATTTTTCGAAGTTCGTCCATCAAATCGCCAAGGCCGTATTTCATATCCGTGAAATCTTTTCCGTAGGCATTGACGTTTTGGCCGAGAAGCGTCACTTCTTTATATCCTTGGGCGGCAAGATGGCGCACTTCTTGGATGATGTCTTCCGGACGGCGGCTCCGTTCTTTTCCGCGCGTATACGGAACAATGCAATACGTGCAAAATTTGTCGCAGCCATACATAATGTTGACCCATGCCTTGATGTTGCCTTTGCGCGCTTTCGGAAGATTTTCGATGACATCGCCTTCTTTCGACCATACTTCGACAACCATTTCTTTGGACATATATGCTTCATGCAAAATGTGTGGCAGGCGATGGATGTTATGTGTACCGAAAATCATATCAACATATTGATATTGTTTTAAAATTTTATTGACGACCGATTCTTCTTGCGACATACAGCCGCATACCCCAAGAAGCAAATCTGGATTGTCTTGCTTCAGCTGCTTTAAGTGGCCGATCTCGCCAAATACTTTGTTTTCGGCATTCTCGCGGATGGCGCATGTATTCAATAAAATGACATTCGCATCTTCCGGGCGGTCAGTCGGCTCATATCCAAGCTCCATAAAAATTCCCGCCATGACTTCTGTGTCATGTTCGTTCATTTGGCAGCCGTACGTGCGAATATAAAACTTGCGGCCGTTGCCCATGCCGCGGAATTGTTCCGGGATCGTGAAATCTTTATAATATTTCACTTCTTCTTTTCCGCGCTTTTTCGCTTCTTTCAGATTTGGCGGAATAAATACGCTCGTAAAATACTTTTCGTAATCTTTGCTCGTTTTTTTCTTTAGCGCATCCAAAGCGGATTTTTTGTCCGTTGGATGATCCATTGTTTGAATGTGCCCTGTTTGTTCTAGACGTTGTTTTTCGTTCATTTTGATACTCCTTTCTCATAATAATGGATGAAATGAAAAGAAAAATTCATTATAAACCAACACACAATAATTTATTATACACTTTTCAAAAACAAAAGGGAATGCCAATTGGGAACCGTCAAGAATTTTGTATCATGTAAGATAGATAGGGCATCTCTGGAATAGATTAAGAATAGAAAGGAGGCTGTTTCTTCTACGCCAATATTCAGTTTCCGGTGCAGAAAGGAAGAATCCCCTTATTTTTCCTATTTACAGTATTTAGTTAATGATAACGTTCTGTAAGCATTCGTTGAAGGGCTTCATGCGCCCGGCAAATCCTCTTCATTTCCGTCCTGACCACTTCTCGATAAAGATTTTTCAGCGGCTTCGAAACCGCTCAACCTGTTCATCGGTTTTAGGCGTTTCCGAATCCCCTTGATCGTTCGTTCGATGGCATGGTCGTATCAATCAACTTCGAATCCTGTCTGGACAGTCCATAAAGGTGAGGAGGACATCCAGCTCATTTGCCCACGATTGGACTTCCTTTGAACACTTGCAGGACCTTTGGATTCAAATTGTTGAAACCTCTCCATGCGATTTCTTTATTCGGAAAACGGTAAATGCGTTTCAGAACCCCGCCATTCGAATGGAGCTTTCTTCCGAACACGATTTTATTATATTAATTAGACAGCTTTTGAAGGGATTAGTAAAATGTATTATGCAATATATTACAATGGGGGATTGAAAATGAAGACGATTAAACAATTTCTCGAAGAATTGTTAAGAGATATAGGCGTTAATATCAGTATAGATAAAAATGATATTGATGTAGCTAAAATCTTTCTGAATAGAATTAATCAATACTTATATCAATCTAATAATAATGAATACATATCTCCTTTTCATGAATATTGGAAGGAAAAACACCAAGAAATCCTAAACATTTCCATTAACAGGAACCAAGCAAGAAAAATAGCAGAGATTTTTGAGCAGATATTTTCCTCCCCCTCGTCTTTCCCTCAGTTGGAACTGAATACTAAGATTACTAACACCAAGGGGCTTTCAAAGGAGAATATAGCTAACGTCCGGTTTTATACAGCAATTCAAGATTTTAAAATTAACATTTATAAAGACGGCAGAAATCCTTTTCAGAAATATCTCGAAAAACCAGAGTGGTTTGAACCTGAAAAAATAGTTGAATCCCCAAATATTATACTGGAATTTCTTGAATATTTAGGTGCTACTGGTTCTCAGGGTGATAAACGAATAAAATGGATGTTAGAGGCTTCGAAATTCCTATTAGAAACGTGTAATGGACAAGCATATAATTTATTGGAAATATGCAACAATGATTTAGAGTTAGTCAGAAAATTAATATCAGATGAACGTGATATTGGTTTTAGCAGAAAAAAAGCTGATATGTTTATCAGGGATATGCTAGATTGGAATATTTGGGATACTGATATTGGCATAGAAAAACTAAACGTTGCTAGTGATACTAATACAATTAGAGTTGCATTAAGAACAGGGCTTCTTGAGTTAGATTTCCCTTTGTTAGCAAGTTACCTTGACGTTTATTGTTATCAATATGGGCTTGTTGACTATAAAACGCAAGAAGGCTGGAGGACTGTTTGGGAAGAGTGGAAGAAAATACCGAACAATCATTGCCCTAAAACACCTGCTTCAATGGATTACCTAATTTACAAATCAATAGGGAAAAAATATTGCAAACTAAACAAGCGAAAATGTGAAGAATGTGTTTTGAATCAAGTATGCCCACCAGATAAAAGAAATTTAAAACCTCCTAGATCTATTTCAATTTACGGGCAAACTGGATGGGAAAGCGGGAAAACAGATGCAGGAGGCGGAGGCGGAATAATGTCTTAAAAGAAGGGGGATAGATTTCTAATTCCCTCTTAGTATAGCTCTAACTCATTTTCTGTAGCCTCAAGACGTTTTATTGTCAACTCTAGGTATTCTTTTTCTATATCTATTCCAATATATCTGCGATTGAGTTTTTTCGCAACAACTCCAGTTGTACCGCTCCCATTGAATGGGTCCAGAACGATATCATTTATTTTTGTCGATGCGAGAATTATTCTTTCTAAAAGCTCTATAGGCTTTTGTGTCGGATGTCTTCCATGTGCTTTCTCACTTTTTTTAGTTGTCGGTATTTCCCAAACATCCCTCATTTGCTTCCCACCATTCATTTCTTTCATTAAGTTATAGTTAAAATAATGGGATGTCTTTTTCCCCTTTCTAGCCCATAAAATTGTTTCGGTCGAATGAGTAAAATACCGACAACTTAAATTTGGCGAGGCATTCTTTTTATACCAAGTAATATTATTTAAAATTTTATATTCAAGCTCATTCAAGGCAAAACCAATAGAATATATGTTGTGTAAAGTTCCCGAAATCCAAATTGTCCCGCCATCCTTTAAGACTCTTTTACAAGCATATAACCATTCTTTATTGAATGAATGTATTTCATTTAAGGTAGATGGCTTGTCCCATTCTCCCTTGTCTACCGACACCATTTTTCCAGAATGGCAAGTAATACCGCCACTTGATAAAAAATAAGGGGGATCCGCAAAAATCATATCAACACTATTTTTTTCCAATCTATTTAACCAATCAATACAATTGCCATTAATAAGGAGGAGATTATCTTGATAGTAAAAAATTTCTTCATCTTTTAGCCCTGCAAATAAATTTTTCATAAGTACCGCCCCTTGCATTAAATTCAAACCAACCTGTTTAACACAGGTTGGTTTAACATAATTTTTTAATCTTTGTAGTTAGTTACAAGAATTTCATTTATAGCCCCTCTTTTGCTCGCTTTTGAATTTATCATTCTTTTTGCACTTATCCGATAAATGTTGAACGGGGCATATAACTCATCGAAAAAATGGTCTTGTTCGTTTGTATTTTTTGGATCAGAGTTACTAAGCATTAGGAAAGCGCCTTTTGCATCCAATTCTGCAAAATAACGGGCTAGTTCTTTTTGGTTTTCATCAGTAAAATCATACTTACTATACGAAGTAAAGTTAGATGTTTGGTTTAAAGGGCGATAAGGCGGGTCAAAGTAAACGAATGTTTCATCGTTTACATAATCCCTGCTTTCTTTATAATCGCCTAAATTGATATTCACTCTTTGAAGAAATTGACTTACTGCACGTAAATTTTCTTCATCACATATAGTTGGTTTTTTATAATCCCCCATTGGTACATTAAAATACCCTGACTTATTTACCCTAAATAAACCGTTGAAACAAGTCCTATTTAAAAATATCATTTGGCTTGCCCTTTCAATTTTCCCCTTATGGTAACGATAAAAATCAAAGCCATTTAATGCATTATTGAATTCATCTCTTATCTTATAGTAATAAGCTTTTCGTCCTTCGCTCTCAAGGGCGAGATATTGGTCTTCTTTTTCTTTAAGTTTCTCAATTAAATCATCAACATTATTTTTTATAACTTCGTATACCAAAATCAGCTCTGGATTAATATCCCAAATATAGATATCTTCAAAATCAAATGTTTGTCCGATTTCAAAAAGTACTGCCCCACTTCCGACAAAAGGCTCTATATATCGTTTAACCTTTCCTTCATATATGGCTTTAGGATAATAAAGTTCAAATGTTTCCAGCAGCTGAGTTTTTCCACCAGCCCATTTTAAAAAAGGTTTAGCTTTTTTATTTAAAATAGTACTCATATTAGGTAACCTCCACCTTAGATTTTTATCCGTTCGCGCTAGTAATAAGGAGTCTAACCATATTATAATATTGTAATACAGATGCCCTTTTCGTCGAAATGACTCGGTTTTTTATTATATCATTTTTAGCTTCATTTTGTATGCCGTCTTTCCACCAAGAATTTTGAACGGAGGATAAAAATAAAATTAATAGAAGCATTAGAAAAACTTAACTCTTTGAACTGTTCAGATGTTCCTTTCTCAAAATTATTTGAAAAACAGCACATCGATATCATTAACAAAGGGAGAGTCGGACAGCTGCTTGAATTACTTTTCAAAAAGGAGTTTATGATACATTTACTTCGTTCTTCTAAGGATTATCCAGATATAGTATAGGGAGAGATGTTTGTTGACTGTAAAAAGCTATAGTTATTCGCAAATGAAAAACCATCTGCTAAACAAATTTGAAAAGTCGGATTATATTAGTCTTTACAATCGGAAGAAGCAAGAAAGATATAGCGTCCTCTCGTTTCAAGATGTGAACGGCAGATCATCTATAGATATCACTTTCCCAGGTTATAAAGCAGAAATCAAAAACAATAAAGTCACTAAATATGATTTTAGAGTAAATATTGTGAAAGAAAATCTAAATATAGACACGCCTCCATCTCACGTTAACATAATAGTTGATTTATATAACAAAGTTCAGAAAGATAATTCACTATATAATGATTTAAGAATTTTTTTACATAATTTATCATTAGACAATGATTTAGATCCTTTCAGAAACACAAAATTACTTGAATATCCTTATGAAAACACTATCAATATGGAAGTAATCAATCTAACAGAAAATATCCATCGAAGATTAGGAAAAACATATAACAGGAATGGTAATTATTGGAATTACTCTTTCACTGATTTAGCACATTGTATAAAATGGATCGTCCTGCAAGAAGATATTAATTATCCAATAAGGAACGGAAAGTTAGGTAGAAAAATGCCTTTTTCTAGATACTTCGAAGCAATATTTGTCGCTGTCAATCATTCGCATACCCTAGAGGAAGTTGTTACCCGTGCATTACAGCACTACACTCGCCCAGCCAACTGGAGAGAATTGGATTACTCCTTTTTAAATGACATAAAGTAAACAATTAAGTTGAAATTAAATGCATTATCGTTAACAATGAATCACGGCTGATAGGCAGATGCATCGCCTGCGCTCCATGTAGTTACACCCCAAATTAGCGCAAGAATCAAAAATAATCGGCCTTGGCACAAGAAAAAATGTTTTCTTCACAACATATACATATTCATAGCATATAAACAATACTTTTCTTATTCCGATTTGATACGGGACATGCTGCCATAACAAAATCACTCCCAACTAGGCAATGCCTAATTAGGAGTGAATCATTCCCAAATCACATAAATTCAGAAACTAATTCTGCAAATTTTTCTTTGCTTAAGCGAAGGTCTGCTTCCGTCAGCGGTGTTTCGCTGTAACCGTGAAGCAATTCTTGATACGATTTTTGTTCTTTGTTTTGATAAATAAGCCCCGTCACCAATCCTTTATATTTCATCACCGTTTGCATTGCCATGGCGCGGTCAGACGGATCATATCCTTCAATCTCGCTGACTTTCACAAGATTTTCTTTAAACCAGTCATATGTGTTGACCTTATTATATGTAACACACGGACTGAATACGTTGATCAGCGAAAAACCTTTATGCTTTATCCCTTCTTCAATTAAGCTCGTCAATTCTTTTAAATCGCTCGAAAAGCTTTGCGCTACGAACGTAGCGCCGGCGCTTAGGGCGATTTCCATAATCGAAAGGGCCGGTTCGACCGATCCTTGCGGGGTGCTCTTCGTTTTAAAACCGACATCGCTTCGCGGCGATGTTTGCCCCTTTGTCAAACCATAAATTTGGTTGTCCATCACAATGTACGTAATATCGATGTTGCGGCGGATCGCATGAACCGTGTGCCCCATGCCGATCGCAAACCCGTCACCGTCGCCGCCGGCGGCAATGACCGTTAAGTCACGGTTCGCCATTTTCACGCCTTGAGCAAGCGGCAGCGCCCGACCGTGAGTGCCGTGAAATCCATAGGAATGGATATATCCGGAAATGCGGCCCGAGCAGCCGATGCCAGAAATAACTGCCAATTGGTGCGGCTCAAGCCCGATGTTCGCCGCAGCGCGCTGAATGGCAGCCTGAACGGAGAAATCGCCGCAACCCGGACACCAATTTGGTTTCACATCATTGCGAAAGTCTTTAAACGTCGCCATGTTTTATAACAACTCCTTGCATTTTGTATAAACTTCGTTCGGCAAAAACGGGTTGCCGTCATATTTCAAGATATTAGCAATTTTTTCAGCATGCCCGACATTCATTTTAAGAATGTTCGCAAGTTGTCCTGTGGCATTTTGCTCAACGACGACGACTTTTTTCGCCGCTTTGACAAGCGGAAGCACTTCTTCCGTTGGGAACGGATGAAGCAGGCGGATGTGCGCATGATTGACTTTCACGCCATCCTGTTCAAGACGCTCGATCGCTTCTTCGATCGCACCGCGCGTAGAAATAAAACCGACAATCAGCAAATCCGCTTCATCGTGTTTAACATTTTTATGGACTGGCGTGTTGAATTGAATATGTTTTAATTTGCGCAGCCGTTTATCCATCTGCGCTTTTCGGTTCGCTGCGGCTTCAGACGGCGTTCCTGTCTCCGCATGCTCCACTCCCGTCACATGGTGGATGCCGTTTGGCGTCCCCGGGAGCACGCGCGGAGAAATGCCATCTTCCGTCACTTCGTAACGTTTAAAATTCCCTTTTTTCTCAAGCGGCGGAAGTTCTTCTGTTACTAATTTGCCGCGGCGGATTTCGATTTTATCGTACTCTAGCGGTTCGACCGTCTGTTTGCCAAGGGAAAGCTGCAAATCAGACAGCACGATGACCGGACATTGATATTCTTCCGCAAGATTGAACGCTTCCGCCATATCGTAAAACGCTTCTTGCACCGTGCTTGGCGCTATCACGATTTTTGGAATCTCGCCATGCGTGCCGTAAATCATAGCCATCAAGTCCGATTGCTCTTGTTTTGTCGGCAAACCTGTACTTGGACCGCCGCGCTGTGTATCCACGATGACAAGCGGTGTTTCCGTCATTCCGGCAAGTCCGATGGATTCCGCCATAAGGGAAAGACCAGGACCCGCGGAGGCCGTGAACGCCCGCACCCCGGCATAGTTAGCGCCAATCGCCATCGTACATGCGGCTATTTCATCTTCCGTTTGAATGACGGCACCTCCGAGTTCTGGAAGTTTTTTAATCAAATATTCCATAATTTCCGAAGCCGGAGTAATCGGATATGCCGCCATAAAACGCGCCCCGCCGGCAAGCGCCCCTAAGGCAAGCGCGTCGTTGCCGATCATAAACATCCGCTTTTTGCCATCCGCTTTTGCTAGCTTCATCGTTTGCACACGATCGCCGAGCTGCTCTTTCATATATTGCGCGCCAGCGCGAATCGCTTCCATATTTTTTTCCACTACTTGCTGGCCTTTTCTTCCAAAAATTTCTTGAACCACTTCTTGATAGGCGCTAATATCAATGCCAAGAACTGCGCTTGAGGCACCGACGGCGACCATGTTTTTCATGAGCGATGTGCCTAAATTTGTCGCGATCTCCGTAAATGGAACGGCATACAACGTTACATTTCGACCTTCCGGAATCGTTGGATGAAATTTCGCATCAGCGATCACGATCCCGCCATCGCGCAGTTCATGAAAATTAAAATCAATCGATTCCTGGTCAAATGCCACCAATATATCAAGATCATCGGCAATCGAACGGACTGGCGTCGTGCTTACGCGAATTTTGTTGTTCGTGTGCCCCCCTTTGATCCGCGAAGAAAAATGGCGATATCCATATAAATAATAACCAAGACGGTTTAGCGCAATGGAGAAGATTTCACCGGTACTTTCAATTCCTTCTCCCTGCTGCCCCCCAACTTTCCATGAAAGCTGATGAATCATTACTTACACCCCTTTAAGTTCGGTCAAAAATTACAATTATAAGTGTAGCATTTTTCCGATAAAATCACTAGATTTTGAGACAATGATTTTTGCAAAAATTTTAGCATATAAAAATATTGTATCCAACCTTTTTGCTCAAGCCAAAAAAGCAGCTGCGCTTATCGCAGCCGTCACGAATGCTTTCATTTTTTGCATCATTGCGGCAAATGATCGTAAAAATTGCGGAATAAAAATCGTTCCACTTCTTTTTCCGAATAATGCTTTTGCAGCTCGTTCACTAAATTTGCGTAACATCTTGCATTTTCAAGCCCTTTTGCCGTTTCTTCCATCCCGTCAAAATCGGAGCCAAACCCGACGTTTCTCGCGCCTCCGAGCGAACAAACGTGCTCTAAATGGCGGAGAACGTCCGAAATCATCGCTTTTTCACTCTCTTTCGTCAAAAAATACGGAACAAAGGTTATTCCGATCATCCCGTTTTTCTCTATCAATGCGTGAATTTGCTCGTCGCGCAAATTGCGAGGATGCGGGCAGAAACGATATGTATTAGAGTGGGAAGCAATCGGAAATTGCGCGATTTCTAACACGTCCCAAAATGCTTTTTCCGATAAATGGGAAACATCGACCCAACGTTTCGCTTCATTAAGATGTCGCACCACTTGCCTTCCGAATTCCGTTAATCCGGCCCCACGCTGTTCCCAAGCCCCATCCGCTACGGCGTTTGCCCAATTCCACGTTAGCCCGACAGACGAGACGCCAAGGCGAAGCAACGTTTTTAACTTCACAAGGCTTGTCCCGATCGCATCACAACCTTCGAGCGTCAACATCGCGCCAATTTCATTTTCTTCCAATGCGTCAATATCCCGTTTGGAACGGATGAATTTTATCAACGGAAATCGGTTAATGATTCGCTCAAAAAAGATATCTATCATTTCGAGCGCAACCGTAAAGCGCGCTTCTTCCGGAACGTTTTCCGGAATATAAATGGCAAAACATTGAACTTTCACTTTCGCCTCGGCAAGCGCCGGAAACGTGACATGAAGATGCTGGCCGTTTTGAAATGACAAAGACTGGTCCATCCATAATTTCATTAAAGCATCACAATGGGCATCGAAAATCATCAAACTCCCCCTCCCTAAAGTAAAAATAACCTGCTTGCCCTTTATTCAGGCTCAAGCAGGTTATATTCCTATCATAAATGTTAACGGTTAACGAGGCTCTACGATTAATTTAATCGCCGTCCGCTCTTCCCCATCAATGATAATATCGGTAAACGCAGGAATGCAAATAAGGTCCATGCCGCTCGGTGCCACAAACCCTCGTGCGATGGCTACTGCCTTAACGGCTTGGTTTAATGCACCTGCACCGATCGCTTGAATTTCGGCTGCCCCGCGTTCACGCAATACCCCGGCAAGTGCACCAGCTACAGAGTTAGGATTCGACTTTGCTGAAACTTTTAATATTTCCATTTCTAGTTCCTCCCTCATTTCCTCAAAAATTCATCGCAAAAATAGTTCTACTGTTACTATATTCACTGTTTTGGCAAGTATTCCTGCTATGATCGCAAATATTTTTAAAAATTCCTAAAACGCGGACTATTCAAAATAAGGATGGTCATCATTGATGCAAATCCGTTCAATTTTATGCGCCCGTCCCGTTTTCTCATCAATATCAATGAGCACAGCGTTTAATTGGCTTCTTCCCTCTTTCACTTCAAAGCGGACAGGCAATGCCGTTAAAAATTTCCGCAACACCGCCTCACGATCCACTCCTAAAATTCCGTCATATGGACCAGTCATTCCGACATCCGTAATATATGCCGTCCCTTTTGGCAAAATGCGGGCATCTGCTGTTTGCACGTGCGTATGCGTGCCGACAACCGCGGACACCCGCCCGTCCAAATACCATCCCATTGCCTGCTTTTCACTTGTCGCCTCCGCATGAAAATCGACAAAAATCATCGGCGTGCGCCGAGCAGCTTCCTCAATAAGCTCGTCCGCTTTTTTAAACGGACAGTCGATAGGCGGCAAAAAGACTCTTCCTTGCAAGTTAATAATGGCTACTTCCATATTTTCAACTTGCACATATACGATTCCTTTTCCCGGCACTCCTTCGGGCAAATTGGCTGGCCGTATCAGCGCCTTGGCGTCATCGATAAATTCAAAAATATCGCGTTGATCCCATGCATGATTGCCAAGTGTCACGACATGGACGCCTTGCTCCAGAAACGTGCGATAAATTTTTTCCGTAATGCCTTTTCCCCCTGCCGCATTTTCCCCATTCATAACGATCACGTTTGGCTTATGTTTTTCCTTTAATTTTGGCAAATATTGCTCTACCATTTTTCTTCCTGGCGATCCGACAACATCGCCAATAAATAATAATCTCATTATATATCCCTTTCTAAGTTGAAATCTAGCTAGTTCCAGTTTGGCATAAAATATAAAAAAAATAAAGTGGCGATACCGCCACTTTATTTTGCGTATTCAACCGCTCTCGTTTCACGAATAACGGTAATTTTGATATGCCCTGGATAATCAAGCTCTTCCTCGATCCGTTTGCGGATGTCCCGCGCCAATCGATGGGCTTCTAAATCATCGATCGCATCTGGTTTCACCATAATGCGCACTTCCCGTCCCGCTTGGATCGCATATGATTTTTCCACACCTTCGTACGATTCAGCGATTTCTTCCAATTTTTCAAGACGGCGAATATAGTTTTCCAGCGTTTCACTACGCGCTCCCGGTCTTGCCGCCGAAAGGGCATCTGCCGCCGCGACAAGCACCGCAATGACGGAAGTCGGCTCCGTATCTCCGTGATGGGAAGCAATGCTGTTAATCACAACTGGGTGTTCTTTATATTTTGTCGCTAATTCCACCCCGATTTCCACATGGCTCCCTTCCACTTCATGGTCAATCGCTTTGCCAATATCATGAAGGAGACCAGCGCGTCTTGCCAGCATTTCGTCTTCTCCAAGTTCCGCCGCCATCAAACCAGCTAAAAACGCCACTTCCACCGAATGTTTCAACACATTTTGCCCGTAGCTTGTCCGGAATTTAAGCCGTCCCAAAATTTTGATCAAATCCGGGTGCAATCCGTGAACACCAACTTCGAACGTTGTCTGTTCGCCGACTTCACGAATATGCTCATCCACTTCCCGTCTTGCTTTTTCCACCATTTCCTCAATTCTCGCCGGATGAATGCGCCCATCTTGAACCAGTTTGTCCAAGGCGATTCTCGCCGTCTCTCTACGGATTGGGTCAAATCCTGATAAAATAACCGCTTCCGGCGTATCATCAATAATCAAATCGATGCCGGTGAGCGTTTCCAGCGTACGAATATTCCGGCCTTCACGGCCAATGATCCGTCCTTTCATTTCATCGTTTGGCAAATTAACGACAGATACTGTCGTTTCGGCAACATGATCAGCTGCACAGCGCTGAATCGCCAGCGATAAAATGGCTTTGGCCTTTTTATCCGCTTCTTCTTTTGCGCGCGTTTCCGCTTCTTTTACCATTACCGCAATTTCATGAGACAGCTCTTTTTCCACACGTTCCAAAACAATTTGCCGCGCTTCTTCGCGCGATAATCCGGAAATTCGTTCCAGCTCCATTTGTTCTTGTTGAACGAGTTCTTCCACTTTGCTTTCCATTTGTTCAATATGTTGTTGTCTTTTATTTAGTGCTTCTTCTTTCTTTTCTAAAAGCGCCTCGCGTTTGTTCAGCGCTTCATCCTTCCGGTCCAGATTTTCTTCTTTTTGCAACAAACGATTTTCTTGTTTTTGCAATTCGCTTCTTCGATCGCGAATTTCGCGTTCTACTTCTGTGCGAAGTTTATGAATTTCATCCTTTGCTTCAAGAAGCGTTTCCTTTTTGAGCGCATCAGCTTCGCGTTTTGCTTCTTCAATAATTTGATTTGCTGCTGCTTGTGCGCCGCCAATTTTCGCTTCCGCAATGGATTTCCGAACAAAAAAGCCAACAACGGCACCGACAACTAAGGCAAGCAAGACAAGCAAAGCGGAGATGATGACAGAACCCATTTCTTTCACCTCCTCTTGCTATAAGCTAATTGTTACGCAATGACTGTCCAGCACGCAACATACAACGTACAGTATTTCTTACTGGCATCGAAATCAGCAGCACATATAATCCGCCCATGAACTGAACTGGTGTACGGCTGAAGCCGATAAAGCGAGAATTTTCCTCACTTTTGCGCAAACGCGCCCCCATTTTGCCAAATGTCCCATACAATAAACACCATAATTGGTGTTTAACGTCCAGTTGGCCCAATCCAAAATTTTTCTTTTATGACGCGTAACGCTTTTGCACGTGAGTCATTTTTAGCTAGCCGGAGTCACGGACGTTTAAGGTTGATTATTGTAAAATATACATGTTAATTTTAAAGGTGGCGAATTTTATTGTCAAGATATAGCAAGTTTCTCCCTGTAACTAACGAAAATATATAGTGATACAAAAGATATAATAAAAAAGAGAGGAAACAAAAAGTCCCTCTCTCGCTTATTCTTCCAAAAGTCCGAATTCCTCCTGTTGCAGCTCGTTTGCGCCATTCGAGCTTGAAGGAGACTCAATCCCGTAGTGTTTGCGAATTTCTTGGGCAATTTCTTCAGCGATATGCGGATTTTCTTTTAAAAATTGTTTCGCATTTTCGCGGCCTTGGCCTAAGCGCTCGTCTTTATATGAATACCAGGATCCGCTTTTTTGCACGATATCTAACTCGGAAGCCATATCAATAATTTCGCCTTCGCGGGAAATGCCTTCCCCATACATAATATCTACGTCCGCCGTTTTAAATGGAGGGGCAACTTTATTTTTCACGACTTTAATTTTCGTTTTATTTCCGACCATCTCGTTGCCTTGTTTTATTTGTTCGGCACGGCGCACCTCAAGACGGACCGAAGCATAAAATTTTAACGCGCGGCCGCCTGGAGTTGTCTCCGGATTTCCGAACATCACACCGACTTTTTCGCGAATTTGGTTGATGAAAATCGCAATCGCTTTTGATTTGTTAATCGCTCCGGATAATTTGCGCAATGCTTGCGACATGAGGCGGGCCTGCAAACCAACGTGTGCGTCGCCCATTTCCCCTTCAATTTCCGCTTTCGGCACGAGCGCCGCGACAGAGTCAATCACGATAATATCAACCGCGCCGCTTCTTACCAGCGCCTCGGCAATTTCGAGCGCCTGCTCTCCTGTATCCGGCTGGGAAAGCAGCAATTCATCAATGTTCACGCCTAATTTTTGCGCATAAATCGGATCAAGCGCGTGCTCTGCGTCGATAAATGCGGCTTGTCCGCCTTGTTTCTGGACTTCGGCGATCGCGTGGAGCGCAACCGTTGTTTTCCCGGAAGACTCAGGCCCATATATTTCAATAATGCGGCCGCGCGGATATCCGCCAACACCTAAAGCGATATCGAGCGCAAGCGATCCGCTTGACACGGTCGATATTTTACGATCCGTTTGCTCTCCAAGTCTCATGATCGAGCCTTTTCCAAATTGCCTTTCGATCTGTTTTAACGCCTGTTCCAAGGCAGCTTGACGATCTTGATTCACTAACAAACTCCTCCTTTTTCTTGACTACTTATACTATACCGTTTTTTAAGGCGGTTGCCAAGAAAAAAATCGAACGTTCATTCGTTTTTTGGATGGCGGGAATAGAAAAATTCTCCTTAAGCGAGGAAAAAGCAGTGAGGGGAGGCAAGAGGAAGAGAGCAGCTACAAACATGCAGCTGCCAATTTTTTTAATATAATGGAGCAGCCGTACTTAGCAGTGCGGGTGCGGATTGCATCACGCGGGCCGGATAACGCGAGGGCGTGGACAGCTGTTTCATTTTCAGAAGTGGAAATGCCAATATATACGGTACCGACCGACTTTCCTTCAAGCGGATCCGGTCCTGCCACGCCTGTAAAGCTAATGCCAATATCTGCGCCGCAAAGCGCGCGGACATTTTCCGCCAACAGCTTCGCGCAGCGTTCACTTACCGCTCCGTCGGTTGCTAAAACAGAAGCGGGAACGTGAAGCACTTTCTCCTTCACTTCATTGGTATAGCAGACGACCCCGCCGCGAACCACTTGGGAAGCGCCGGGAATGGCCGTTAATTCCGTTAAGAAAAGCCCGCCAGTGAGGCTTTCGGCAGCCGCGACCGTTTTCTTTTTTTCCTTCAACAGCTTCACCGTATTTTTAAACAACGTGTCGTCATTGTAGCCGTAAAAATAACGGCCGACGCGCGTTAAAATCGCTTGTTCGGTCTGGTCAAGCAGCTTTTTGGCTTCGATTTCCGAATGGTGTTTTGCAGTCAAACGCAACGTTACTTCCCCATCGCCGGCAAGAGGGGCGATCGTCGGGTTTGATTGTTGCTCAATAAGATCTTCGATTTCTGTCTCAAGCTGCGATTCACCGATGCCGAAAAAGCGTAGCACACGCGATTCGATGCGCTCATGGCGATCCAGCTTCTCCATTAAGAACGGGCGCCCGTATTTGCTGAACATTGGCTGCATTTCCTTTGGGGGACCTGGGAGAAGCATATACGTAATCGCACCGACCGTCATTGCCATTCCTGGCGCCATTCCATGTTCGTTTCTGAACACAGTCGAGCCTTGCAAGACAAGCGCCTGTTTTTTATTGTTTTCTGTCATTGTTCGGCCTGTGCGGGCAAAATACGCTTCAATGGAATGAAGCGCCTCCTTGTCAATGACAAGTTCCCGTTGCAATAGGCGGGCGATCGTCTCTTTTGTCAAATCGTCTTTCGTCGGACCAAGTCCGCCTGTGAAAATAATTAAATTCGCTCGTGTTTGTGCCACTTTTACCGCTTTTTCCAAACGGTCGGCATTGTCGCCAACAACAGTGTGAAAATAGACGTTAATGCCAAGTTCAGCGAGCTGGGCAGATAAAAACTGCGCATTCGTGTTAGCGATCTGCCCAAGCAATAATTCGGAGCCGACAGCGATAATTTCCGCATTCAATGAAAGCGCCCCCTTTGTTCGGGTCAAGTTTTGAATGATTGAATCCAACAAGCTTGGACCATCTGCGTTTCTTGTTTGACCGTGCGCATATTTCCGCTATTTTGAATGCAAGAAAACATGTTTGTTTTTGGCGAAATAATCCCAGCCAGACCAAATCGTAAAAATCACTGCCACCCACAGCGCTAAATCCGCAAACGGGAAGGAGATAAGAGAAAAAGGAAAATTGTGCAACAAAAGGGCGGAAATCGCAACAATTTGCGTCCATGTTTTAATTTTGCCAAGCATGTTGGCGGCCATCACTTCCCCTCCCCCGGCAAGCACAAGCCGAAGCCCCGTAACGGCAAACTCACGGCTGATGATGACAATCACCATCCATGAAGGCGCGTACTGAAGCTCAACAAGCACAATGAGCGCCGCTGAGACGAGCAGCTTATCCGCGAGCGGGTCCAAAAACTTCCCTAAATTAGTCACAAGCTGATATTTCCGGGCATAATATCCGTCAATCCAATCAGTTGTCGAAGCAATGATGAAAATAAGCGCACCGACAAGGTGGGCGATGGGCAGCGTTTCTGTCCCAATTTTCACGCTGCCCCACCCAAACGGAACGAGCATCACTATTAAAAATAACGGTATTAGCATAATTCGTGCCACTGTTATTTTATTCGGCAAATTCACTGTAAATACCTCCGCTGCTCAAACATGTAAAAGCATTTTCTCATCAAAGATGATGTTACGATTTTTTAAAGACAAATTTCAGTTTTTGATATACCTCATCTTTCGGGTCGATAGGATAAGTAAAAGGCTGTCCATTCACTTTCATGTCAACATCAAGCGTTCTGCCGATTTTGACAAACACTTCCGTCTCCGCCGATAAATCGAACGTTTGCGTTTGCCCGTTCGCTAAATTTCCTTGGAAAAAGGAATGGCCTTTTGTATTATACACTTCCACCCACGAGGTGCCTTTCGACGTCAATTCAATGACAAACTTGTCCGTATTCGCCAATTCAATTGTCGATAAATTTCCGCTTTTTTCCACAACCGTAAGCGTAAAATCTGAAGAAGGTGATTCCTCTGTTTCTTGTTGTTTTTCCTTATTCTCTTTATTTTCCTGTTTTTTCTCTTTTTCTTCCTTCGCGGCTTTTTCCAGCGGAGAGTTTTTCGGACGTTCCACTTCTGTCGCCGTATCTCCCGCGATTTGACCGCCCGATTTGTTTCCTGCGTCATGTTGCTGCAAAAGCAGCCAAATCACGATAGCAATGCCGACGATCACCGCAGCAATAAGCAATTTTGGCAACAAATCCACCCATTTCGAACCGCTCGGCGAAATTTGTTGCCGCGTTTTTACTCGCGATAATTGCTGCGGAAATTCTTCTTGATACGATTGCGGAATATCTTGCTTGTACTCTTCAAATATTTCTTCCGGGTCAAGGCCGACTGCCTCGGCATATTGTTTGATGAACGCTCGAACGTAAAAATTTCCCGGCATAATCGCATAGTTTCCTTCTTCAATGCCGATTAAATAGCGCTTCTGGATTTTCGTCATCTCTTGCAACTCGTCCAAACTAATGTTTTTCGCTTCCCTTGCTTCCTTTAAACGTTTACCTAGTTCCGTCAACGACAAACACCTTCCACTTTTTTATTAAAAGCCAAAATCAGAAAACCCATCGTTGCCAAACAGTGACGGCTGTTCGATGATATCGTACGTAATTTCCTCATTTGGCTCATTGCGCAATTCAATAATATAATGAAAATCATCCAGTGTGTACTCGGTATGGCGGATAAAAATATCCGGATGCTCCACCACCTTTGTCGCCTCAAGGCGCATCAGTTCCCGAATAAGCTGCCAATGCCGCTCGTTCGCCCGCCGGGTAGAGACGATACCGTCAATGATAAAAATATTGTCTTCGCTATATTCGTCTTCAATCAGCTGGCTGCGCACCGTTTGCTTAATCAGCGTGGATGATACGAAAAGCCAGCGTTTATTCGCGCAAACACTTGCCGCCACGATCGACTCCGTCTTGCCGACACGCGGCATTCCGCGAATGCCAATCAGTTTGTGGCCTTTCTCTTTAAAAATCTCCGCCATAAAATCAACAAGCAGTCCGAGTTCATCGCGGACAAAGCGAAACGTTTTTTTATCATCGGCGTCGCGCTGGATATAGCGGCCGTGGCGGACAGCAAGGCGATCAAGCAGCTTTGGCTGCCTCAGCTTTGTCACGGTAATATTATCCATTGTTTGCAAAATGGTAGACAACCGTTCGATTTGTTCGTTATTATCACAAAGAAGGAGCATGCCACGCCGCGAACCATGGACGCCGTTAATCGTAACGATATTGATAGACAACATTCCTAACAACGAAGCAATATCGCCTAACAACCCCGGACGGTTAATATGTATTTCATATTCCAAATACCACTCCTGCTTCCCCATCCCGTCTTTCCTCCCACATCACAAAATGCCCGCACAAACTCCTATGATAAGTTCATACTACTATAATATCGAATGGGAAAGCAACAGAAAAGGGATTAGAATGAAAAAAGAGGGGAAATCTCCCCTCCCAACACGTTTGCTTATTTTTGCTGCACTAATTTGATCATCATGTTTGCAATCGCGTGCTGTTCTTGTTCATCGGCAACGTTCCAGAGATCAGCGAGCAGCCGTTCTTCCGAGTTTTTCGGGTCCACTTGTTTTGCTAAATAATCACCGATTTGGTAAGCGACGTCTGCGATCACTTGTTGGTTTAAGCCTTGCTGCTGTGCTTGTTGAAGGCGGTCGGCCAGGAAGTCTTTCCATTGTTCGAAGTTGTCCAATACAGACATACGTATAACCTCCTTGATTTTCGTTTCAAGGATAGTTTTCCTGCTTTTTGTTAAAAATATACTTAACAGTACCAACCGCCATTGACGGAAATAATTTGTCCCGTTATGTATGAAGCAGCGTCAGAGAGCAGAAACGCCACCGTTTTCGCCACCTCATCCGGCGTGCCGATGCGCCCGACCGGAATATCGTCCGCGATCAAGCGCAATTCTTCATCGCTGAAGCGGCGCAACATATCGGTATCAATCGCCCCGGGAGCAACGGCATTCACGCGGATGCCGCTGGGCGCCAATTCTTTTGCGAGCGCTTTAACAAACGCGTTTTGCCCGCCTTTGACCATCGAATAGACAACTTCGCAAGACGCGCCTGTTAAGCCCCAAATCGACGAAATAACGACGATATTTCCCCGCTTGTTTGCGATCATCTGTGGCAGCAGCTTTTTCGTCAGCAAAATCGGGCTTGTCACATGGAGCTGAACCATTCTCCGCACCAACTCATCGCTCATATCTGTAATAAGGCCGTAATAGCTGTTTCCGCTATTATGGATAATGACATCGATAGGGCGGTTGATTTGCGAAAGCAGCTCGTCCACGCCGTTTTCGTGCGAAAGATCGGCTTGAACAGGAATGACGTGGACATTGGCCAGCTCATTTTTCAGCTTTTCCACTTGCTTGCGGCGGCGGTAATAATGCAACAAAAGACCATAGCCGTCAGCAGCAAGCTGGCGGGCGATGCTTGTCCCAATCCCCCCGCTTGCTCCGGTAATAAGCGCATATTTCATGGCAATCCCCCTAAAAAAGCATCCTCCGCAAGAAGGATGCTACTTTCTTTCTTTTGGAACGACTTGGCATACCGCAATTTGCGATTCACGGAAACATTGTTTGGCGATTTGCTCGATCTGTCCGATCGTTAATGACTGTAATACTGGAATGACATCAAACAAGCTGACTTCGTTAAACGCGTAGCGCGTAAACTGGTTGGCGATATATTCCGGAGAGTTCAGCGAGCGCAAAAACGCGCCGATTCTTTTCTTTTTCACCCGCTCTAATTGCGCGTCTGTGACGGAATCACTGGAGAAAGACAGCAATATTTGTTTTATTTCTTCGCTAAGCCGGTCCGGATCGCTCGTATCCCCGCCGACCATCGCAAAGCCAAACTCCCGCTCTTCCGTGTAATCGTACATAAACGTTTCATCAATGAGCCCAAGCTCATACAGCCGTTCATAATGTGGCGAGCTTTTCCCGAATAAATAATCTAACAAAACATTAAACGCCAACTCGTGGATTAATTTTTCTTTACCGGCCGGGTGAACCATTGGCGCCTTAATTCCGACGATGCATTTGCTCGTTTGCACATGCATCGGAATGACTTTCTTTTCTTCCGCTCTCTCTTTCGGCTCATCGTACACAAAACGCTGAATCTCACTGGCTTTGGGAAACGATTTTTTTGCTTGGTTATCACGAATCTGCTGCATAATTTTTTGTTCATCGACCGGCCCGACGATAAACAACAGCATATTGCTCGGATGGTAAAACGTTTCGTAACATTCGTATAACAATTCTTTCGTAATATGGGAAATGGATTCAACCGTGCCGGCAATGTCAATTTTCACCGGATGGTTTTGATACATGCTTTCGATGGCGCCAAAATAAACGCGCCAGTCCGGATTGTCGTCGTACATGCGGATTTCTTGGCCGATGATTCCTTTTTCTTTTTCCACCGTTTGCTCCGAAAAATACGGACTTTGCACAAAATTGATGAGCGTTTCTAAATTTTTTTCCACATTTGCCGTGCTCGAAAACAAATAGGCCGTCCGCGTAAACGAAGTGAAGGCGTTTGCCGACGCTCCTTGTTTGCTGAACTGCTGGAACACATCACCATCTTCTTTTTCGAACAATTTATGCTCTAAAAAGTGGGCGATTCCGTCCGGCACCCGTTTCATCTCCGTCTTCCCGAGCGGAACGAATTGATTGTCAACAGATCCATATTTTGCTGTAAACGTTGCGTACGTTTTATTAAACCCTTTTTTTGGCAAAATATATACATCTAACCCGTTTTCCATTTTTTCATAAAACAGCTGTTCCTGCAGCTGCTCATAGACGATTTTCTTCATCACTATTCCGTTCCCTCCATTCCGGTCAGGAAGTAAATGGTATCAAGCTCGACTTTGCTGGCAACGCGCACGATTTCTTCCCGTGATATCCGGTCTGTACCTGACAGCCATTCTTCCATTGACCGTTTCCGCTTCGCGACAACGTTATGGTAAAGGACTTCCACCAATCCGCGCGGCGTATCGATCGTTTCTAACAATTGGTTGCGGATCACTGCTTTCGTTTGCGCGATTTCTTCATCGGTAATATCGCCGTTTTTCATCGCTTCCATTTGCTTTTCAATAATTTGCAGCGCCTTTTGGTAATTTGCTGGTTCGATGCCGGATGTAACCATCAATAATCCTTTATGGCTTTCCAAACGCGAGGCGGCATAATACGCCAGGCTGGCTTTTTCGCGAACATTCATAAACAATTTAGAATGGGAAAAACCGCCAAAAATGCCGTTGAACATTTGCAGCGCATAATAATCATCGTCTTCATATGTGATGTTCGTCCGGTAGCCAATGTTCAATTTTCCTTGCTTAATATCTTGCTTTTCGATCACTTCGTTTACTTTATTCCGCTTTTTGCTTAAAACCATTTCTCCCGCTGAGGCGCGAAGTGTGCGGTTTGGCAGCGAAAAATGCGAGGCAACTGCTTCTAATACCGTTTCTTCTTGTACATCTCCGATAACGTATAAATCGATTTCGTCTTCTTGCAGCGTTTTTTTGTAATATTGAAAAAGTTCCTCTGCCGTGATGCGGTCCACATCATCTAATTCGCCGTTAGCATGCAGGGCGTACGGCTCTCCTTTGCACATTTCTTGAATCAGCCGCAAGCTTGCATACCGCATTTTATCGTCGTATACTGCTTGAATGCGCTGCTTCAGCGCCCGCTTTTCTTGCTCCACGATGCGGTCGACAAAGCGGCCATCTTGTAAGGCAGGGTGAAGAATAATGTCGCTTAACAGCTTGAGTGCATTGCGAAGAAGCGGCATTTTCTCTTGCAAAAACACTTCATTGGCTACATCGATGCGAATCGTAATAATATGGCTTTCGCCTTTTTTGGATAAATCAACATTCAACGTCGCGCCATACAGTTCATCTAAATAGGTGCGCAGCTGCTTCACGCTTGGATGCTCGGCGGTGCCGCTTTGCAGCACATACGGCAAAAGGGCGCGCAATGTCACCGTTTCTTTTGTGAGCGGCGCTTTCATTTTCCATACGAGCGTATTGGTTTTATATTTATTTGTCGGAATCGTATGGACGTTTATATTTTCTATTTCCGTTATTTTCTCATTAACCAAGCGAACTCCTCCTTTATAGCATGGACTTGCCGGTATTTTATTGTTGTGTTCATCATATCAACAATATACCTTTTATAAAACGCAAAATGCAAATAAAAGCAAAAAAAGAACTCGAACAAATATCGAGTTCTTTTCGCGATTTTTACCGTTTTCCTTTAATGTAAGGCGTGCCTGAAGCTTTCGGCGCTTCCGCACGGCCGATAAAGCCGGCAAGCGCTAAAATTGTCAGCACATATGGCGCGATCAGCAAATAGACCGTCGGTACCGTTTTTAAAAATGGAATCGTTTTTCCGACAATGCTTAAACTTTGCGCCAAACCGAAAAACAGCGCTGCTCCCATCGCACCGATCGGATGCCATTTTCCGAAAATCATCGCTGCGAGCGCCATAAAACCGTGCCCAGAAATCGTTGCATGGCTGAAATCGCGGGAAATAATCGTCGCGTACACCGCACCGCCGATTCCGCCCAGCGCTCCGCTGATCATAACGGCAATGTAACGCATTTTCGTCACATTGATTCCCAATGTATCTGCCGCCATCGGATGTTCACCGACTGCGCGCAGCCGGAGACCGAACGGCGTTTTGTAAATGACATACCAAGCGACAAACGCCAAAATAATTGCCAAATATGATGGAACGTACGTATTAGAGAAAAAGAGCGGCCCGATCACAGGAATATCGCTTAATACAGGGATATCAATTTTATCAAATCCGATTTGAATTTGGTCGGTCTGCCCTTTTCCGTACATTTTTTTGACTAAAAAGAGCGACAATCCAAGCGCTAAAAAGTTAATCGCCACACCGCTGACGACTTGATCAGCGCGAAACGAAACAGATGCAACGGCGTGGAGCAGCGAAAAAATGGTGCCGACGATCATCGCAGCAAGCAAAGCGAGCCATGGGGTAAGCGCCCCGAACGTGTCGGCAAACGTCAAGTTGAAAACGATGCTAACAAACGCTCCGATGATCATTAATCCTTCCAAACCGATGTTCACAACGCCGGACCGTTCGCTAAATACGCCACCAAGCGCGGTAAAAATAAGGGGAGCAGCAAAGAAAATGGCAGTTGGAATAATCACTTGCAATATTTCAAAGACGCTCACTTATTCCGCCCCCTTTTTCAAACGAGATAATAATAAGCGAATGACATAGCTTGACGCGACAAAGAAAATAATGAGCGCAATAATAATATCGACTAGTTCTGTCGGCACACCCGCGCTTGATGGCATTTCCAGCGCTCCAACTTTCAATGCGCCGAACAACAACGCCGATAGCAATATGCCAAATGCGTTATTTCCGCCAATCAGCGCAACCGCGATTCCATCAAATCCAACACCAGTAAAACCGGATTTCACCGAAATATTTCCGAAAGTGCCTAGCCCTTCCATTGCGCCGGCAATTCCGGCAAATGCTCCAGAAATCACCATCGATAAAATAATATTCGCTCTTACGTTCATTCCCGCGTATTGCGAAGCATGCTGGTTAAACCCGACCGCGCGCAACTCAAACCCTTTCGTCGTTTTTTCAAGGAGAAACCACATCACGACCGCGCCAATGATCGCAATGATAATGCCATAATGCACAGAAGAATGGTACGTGATGGATTCTAAAAACTCCGAGCGAAGCGACGCGCTTTCATGCACCCGCTCTGATTTAAAGCCTTCCTCCGATAAAACAGAGCGGATGATAGCGTTGGTCACATGAAGGGCAATATAGTTCATCATAATCGTAATAATCACTTCATGCACTTTTAAATATGCCTTTAAAATCCCAGGAATGAGTGCCCATAGAGATCCTGCCAGCGCTGCCGCCAAAATCGCAAGCGGCAGATGAATGGCTTTCGGCAGTTCAAACGATACGCCGACCCATACTGCCGCGAGCCAGCCGACAATGAGCTGGCCTTCCACACCGATGTTAAACAGACCGGTACGGAACGCAAATGCAACGGCAAGACCTGCCAAAATATAAGGCGTCGTCTGCCGGATCGTTTCACCAATGTAATACGGATCGCCAAACGCGCCAAACAGCAGCGCAGAATATCCTGCGATCGGATTATAGCCGCTAACCATCATCACGATCGAGCCGACGATCATCCCTAACAAAACAGCGAGCACAGGAACAAGAAAATGATTAAGCCGACTTGAATTCATGAAGATACACCTGCTTCCTTCCGTTTACTTCCCGCCATTAATAGCCCGAGTTCTTGCTCTGTCGTTTCTTTCGGATTGACAATAGCAACGATTTTTCCTTCATAAATAACGGCAATGCGGTCACTGACATTCATCACTTCATCGAGTTCAAATGAAACAAGAAGCACCGCTTTTCCTTTATCCCTCTGTTCAATCAAACGCCGGTGAATAAACTCAATTGCCCCAACGTCAAGGCCGCGCGTCGGCTGAGCGGCAATAAGCAAGTCCGGGTTGCGATCGACTTCCCGGCCGATGATCGCTTTTTGCTGGTTCCCGCCGGACAGCGCCCGCGCTTTCGTATATTCATCCGGAGTGCGCACATCAAATTCGGCAATGAGCTGGCGCGCTTTTTCATAAATTGCTTTAAAGTTCAAAATCCCGCGTTTGGAATATGGCGGTTTGTAATATGTTTGCAGCACCATATTTTCCCCAATCGGAAAATCAAGAACAAGCCCGTGCTTGTGACGGTCTTGCGGAATATGGCCGACGCCTGCTTCAATGATTTTCCGCGGCGGAATGTTCGTAATATCGCGGCCGTTCAGCAAAATCGAGCCTGATTCTACCTTCACAAGCCCTGTAAGCGCCTCGATCAGCTCCGTCTGCCCGTTGCCGTCCACCCCGGCAATGCCGACGATTTCTCCAGCATGCACCGTTAAATCAAGATGATTGACAGCGGTCACGCCGCGCGCATCTTTGACCACCAAATCTTTGATTTCAAGCACCGGTTTGCCAGGCTGTGCCGGTTTCTTTTCTGTTTTAAACTGGACTTCGCGGCCGACCATAAGAGAGGCGAGCTCGTTTGGATTCGTTTCCGCAACGTTTAACGTAGCGATTCCCTTTCCGCGGCGAATGACCGTGACGCGGTCGCACACCTCCATAATTTCTTTTAATTTGTGGGTAATTAAAATAATTGATTTTCCTTCTTTAACTAATTTTTTCATAATTTGAATGAGTTCGTGTATTTCCTGCGGAGTTAACACCGCCGTTGGTTCGTCAAAAATTAAAATGTCGGCGCCACGGTACAATGTTTTTAAAATTTCAACGCGCTGCTGCATCCCGACGGAAATATCAGCGATTTTCGCCGCCGGATCTACCGCAAGCCCGTATCGTTCCGACAGTTCGCGCACTTCTTGTTCTGCCCGTTTTATATCAATGGCGCCGCCTTTTGTCGGCTCGCTTCCTAAAATAATATTTTCCGTTACCGTAAACGTATCAACAAGCATAAAATGCTGGTGCACCATGCCAATTCCGAGTTCATTCGCAACATTCGGGTCAGTGATGTTAACTTTTTTTCCTTTAACGCGAATCTCACCTCCATCCGGCTGGTAAAGGCCAAACAGCACGTTCATGAGCGTCGATTTTCCAGCCCCATTTTCCCCCAGGAGCGCATGAATCTCTCCCTTTTTTAACTGCAACGTTATATTGTCGTTTGCGACAAAATTGCCAAACACCTTTCGAATATTCAACATTTCAATGACATATTCCAAATAAATTCACTCCTTACTTGGGCAAGGTAAAATCATAAAATGGAAAGAGGCAATGAACTTGAATTGCGGCTTTTCATTTTATGATTTTTGGGCGAACAAAAAGGCTAGCGGAAACACTAGCCTTTTTATTCAATTATTTTAAGGACGCTTCAAATTGTTTGTATTCTTTGCGGGTCATTGGAACTTTTACTTCACCTTTAACAATTTTTTGTTTCCATTCATCAACTGCTTTTAACACTTCTGGCTTAATGTTGTCTTGTGTTGGCGCAATGCCGACTCCGTTTTCCGGAAGACCGTATTCAAGCGTTTTTCCGCCAGGGAAATCGCCTTCTTTGGAACGTTTTGCGACGTCATATACGGCAACGTCGACCCGTTTCACCATTGATGTTAATGTCACGTTATATGTTTTTCCGCCTACTTTCACGACGCCTTCTGGTGCTTGGTCTTTGTCAACGCCAATCACCCAAATTTCGCGGTTCGGGTCTTTCTTTTTCAAGTCTTTCGCTTCGGAAAATACGCCGTTTCCTGTTCCGCCAGCGGCATGGTAAATGACGTCAATGCCGGAAGCGTACATGCTTGATGCAATCGCTTTTCCTTTATCCGCTTGGTCAAATGCGCCGGCATATTGCACTTCCACTGTGGCGTTCGGATTAACCGCTTTAACTCCAGCGCGGAATCCGCTTTCAAACTTCTCAATTAACGGAATTTCCATGCCACCGATAAAGCCGATTTTATTCGTTTTGGTCGTCAGCCCAGCAACAACCCCGACAAGGAACGAACCTTCGTGCTCTTTAAACGTAATGCTCGCCACATTTGGCTCATCAACGACCGTATCGACGATCGCAAATTGCTTCTTCGGATTTTGTTCAGCCACTTCTTTGACAGCATCTCCCATTAAATATCCGATTCCATAAATGACGTCAAAATCGCTGCGCACAAGTTTATTTAAGTTCGTCGCATAGTCGGCGTCGCTAGATGACTGCAAGTAATCGTAACCGCCTCTGCCTTTTTTCAGCCCATTATCTTTCCCGAATTTTTGCAATCCTTCCCATGCTGACTGGTTAAAAGATCTGTCGTCAATACCGCCAACATCTGTTACCATCGCAACGCTAAACGTGTCTTTGCCGCCGGCATTATCGCCTCCTTGCCCGCCACATGCACTTAGCAGCATGCCTGCCGTCAAAACAAGGGAAAGGGCGAAGCCAAATCGTTTTTTCATTATAAAATTACCCCCTAATCCAATAAAAGATATGATGCTTTCTCATCCTATGCTTATTATGAGATAAAACGGTCTTAATATCCCTTATGGATGTCACCTCCTTAAAAATTAATCCGTTTTCGCAGCACATGGAAGCTAAATTTATCAGAGCGGAAATAGTTAATCGAATAGAAAATCGGTTCATCATTTTTATCAAAATGCATTTGCTTTAATACGAGCAATGCAGTTTCCGGCTCGCATTGCAAAATCGGCGAAACTTTCTCGTGGTAGCCGAGCGGTTCGATGCGGGCTACGGCATAAGCGATATCGCGGTTCGCCTGATTATGTAAATTTTCGAACAAAGACTCCTGCTCATAAGAAATTCCTTTCGGCAAATATTTGCATAAAATTTTATCAATACAATAGACGACAGGCTCCCCGTCAGCGGTGCGGACGCGCTCGATCAAAAGGATGTCATCATCTGCCGAGCATTGAAATTTCCGCATATCCTCTTCCGTCGGCTCTTGCACCGAAGAAGATAAAAAGATCGTCCCAGGCTTTCGGCCCGCTTGCCGGATCATATCAGTAACGCTGTTAAGCTGCTCGATCCCAGACGTGAATAGCGGTCTTGAGTTCACAAACGTTCCGACACCATGCCGGCGAATGATAACGTTTTCTTCTTCCAACACGCGCAATGCTTCGCGCAATGTTGCCCGGCTGACACCAAGCTGTTTCGCTAATTCAAACTCCGAGGGAAGCTTTTGCTTTTCTTTATACACGCCTGTTTCGATATCATGCTTAATCCGATCAATCACTTGTAAGTATAAGTGCCGGTTATCTGATTTAATGGACATTATAAAGGCCCCCATTTTTCCATTTTACAGATATCAGACCTCTGACGTTTGACGTTAGACATATAACCTTTCCGTGATTACTATATCATTTTTTTTTGAATAAATAAATAGCAAATAAAAATTTTGTCGATAAAAGTAAAAAAATCGGTTGATAGCGGTTTCAATATGACATATTTTTCAGGGAACAGGCAACACATTTGCCTGCTTCCCTATGATGTTTTAACATTTTCTTTCGGGATGAGCACGGCGCGAGGCTTGCTTCCTTCGTACGGCCCAACGACTCCGCGCGCTTCCATCGCATCAATGAGGCGCGCCGCGCGATTATAGCCAATGCGAAAACGCCGCTGCAGCATGGAAACCGAAGCGCTTTGCATCTCGACAACAAGCCGGACCGCTTCCTCGTATAATTCATCCTCGAATTCTTCACCATCATTATTCTCTTCGTTTATGATCATTTCTTCATAGTATTGTGCTTTTTGCTGAGAAATAACAAAATCGACAACCTCTTCGACTTCTTCGTCGGAAACAAACGCCCCTTGCACGCGCACCGGCTTGGAAGCGCCCATCGGCAAAAACAGCATATCGCCGCGACCAAGCAATTTTTCCGCTCCTCCCATATCCAAAATCGTCCGCGAATCGGTTTGCGAAGAAACGCTAAAAGCGATCCGTGACGGAATGTTTGCCTTAATGACGCCGGTAATGACATCAACGGAAGGGCGCTGTGTCGCAATAATGAGATGGATTCCCGCCGCACGCGCCATTTGTGCCAAACGCGTTATCGAATCTTCGACATCAGAAGAAGCGACCATCATTAAGTCCGCCAGCTCATCAATGATGACAACGATGTAAGGAAGGAGCGGCAGTTGTTCTTCCGCTTCTTGGTTATGGCGCCGCACATATTCATTATATCCTTCAATATTCCGTGTGCCTGTATGTGAAAATAATTCATACCGTCTTTCCATTTCCTGGACTACTTTTTTTAGCGCTTGTGACGCTTTTTTCGGATTTGTCACCACCGGGGCTAACAAATGCGGTATGCCGTTATAGACACTTAATTCCACCATTTTCGGGTCAATCATCATCAATTTTACTTCATGCGGCTTTGTGCGCATAAGCAAGCTGACGATGATTCCGTTAATACATACGCTTTTCCCGCTTCCGGTTGCTCCGGCGATTAATAAATGCGGCATTTTGTTCAGTTCGGCAACGACAACTTCTCCGGAAATGTCGCGGCCTAACGGGATTAATAGTTTCGCCTCTTGTTTGTAATGGTCAATTGCTTCAAGCACTTCCCTTAAAGAAACGGTCGCAATTTCTTCATTAGGAACTTCAATGCCGATCGCTGATTTTCCCGGAATCGGCGCTTCAATGCGAATGTCTTTCGCAGCAAGGGCCAGTGCAAGATCATCGCTTAAACTGACAATTTTGCTGACTTTCACGCCAACGTCCGGATATACTTCATATTTCGTGACCGCAGGGCCGAGGTGCACTTGCGTCACTTTCGCCTTTACGCCAAAGCTTTGAAAGGTTTTTTCCAGCTTGCGCGCATTTGCGTAAATGTTTGCATGATCTTTCGCTTGGCTTGTTTGTTTCGGAAGACGGAGCAAATCAAGCGGCGGAAGCTGATAATCGGCGTTTTCCATTTCGGAAAACGCCAACGGCGGAGACTCCTCTTCCTCCGCGCTTGCCGCTTTTTCTTGCTCCCGTTCTTGTTCTATCTCATTAGAGCGCACGGCAGTAAAATCAGAAATAATCGGCGGCGGAGAGAGCGTTTCCCCCTCTTGCTGCGCGGTTGGTTCCGGTGTTTTTGGTTTGCGCCGTTTCCGTTTTTGCGCTTTGCCGCCCCAATGTTTTACATCCGCCACAAATGCTTGCCATTGCCGCTGCAGAAAAGACACGAGCATTGCCACCGCTTTTCCTACCGTTTCGCGCAACGGTTTTCCCGTAATGAAAACCATCCCGATGACAAAGAGGAAAAAACAAATCCATTTTGTGCCGAGTTCATCAAATAATTGATAACTGGCAGCAAAGAAAAACGCGCCGATCATTCCTCCGCCTAAATCGGCACCAGCCGATTTGCCGCGCACTTCGTCCCAAAACAATTCCCACGTCGTGCGAATGATGCTAGGGTCAAATTGGCCGCGTCGAGACAACAAAGCGAATAATGTTTCATGACTAAGCAATAACAGTGATGAAATGATAATATATGAACCGAGGAGAACCCGATGGGTAAACGAAGGCCAGCGCCGCTTCCAAATGACATAAAATGACAACAGAAATAAGGCTACAAACAATAGCATATACCATTCTCCAAAGAAAAAGCGCGCGATGAATACGAGCGTCTTTCCGACTAGCCCAAGGCGCGCCATCGCGATGACGGAAATTGCCAACATCGCAAGGCCGATCAGTTCCAACTGAAACGTTTCCTTCCAATGCTGTTTCGACCGTCTCGCTTTTTTTTGCCGTTTCCGTTTTGCCACCATCATTCACTCCAATAAACAAACTCAAAGATGGGAAAAAAGCAGCCAAGTCTGGCTGCTTTTTTCCGTTTGTTTATTTATTATACCATGAATGGGCGCGGAATTCACTACGATGTTGCTGCAGACCTTGGGAATCTTGTCCCCGGCGCATATTTTTGTTCCAAAAAATGAAACGGGTTTGTGCTTAAATTTCGCACTATTTCATATTCGTCTGTTTTCGTCTTTTGCACAAGAAACGGAATTCCCTCATAAAGCACTGTTGTTTGTTTTTCGTACTCTTCTGCCGCCGCTTGGAAGACAAGATGCTCCGGCATGATCGTATATAAAATCATTGGATCATCTTCCTTTCACCAGATTGGTTCAGTTCAATCAGCTCACGCAACTTATTCATCGCTTTGGAAACACCGCCGACTTCATCAATAAGCCCGTATTTCACTGCATCAGGGCCGACAACGTTTGTGCCGATATCGCGCGTTAAATTTCCTTTCGAAAACATAAGCTCCTTAAACTTTTCTTCGGTTATTTTTGAATGTTTGGTGACAAACCGGACCACCCGCTCTTGCATTTTATCCAAATATTCAAACGTCTGCGGAACGCCGATAACTAATCCGGTCAAGCGAATCGGATGAATCGTCATCGTTGCCGTTTCGGTAATAAATGAATAATCACAAGAAACGGCAATCGGCACACCAATCGAATGGCCGCCGCCCAGCACGATCGAAACGGTCGGCTTCGATAAAGAAGCGAGCATTTCCGCGATGGCTAGTCCTGCTTCGACATCTCCGCCCACCGTATTTAAAATCACAAGCAGCCCCTCGATGTTTTGGTTTTGCTCAATTGCAACTATTTGCGGAATAACATGTTCGTATTTTGTCGTCTTATTTTGCGGCGGCAGTTGAATATGCCCCTCAATTTGCCCGACAATCGTCAAACAGTGAATGTTCGTATCAGGCGTCATTTGTGGGACGTTTGTTTGGCCTAGCTGTTGAATCGCTGATGTTGCTTGCTCTTCCTTTGTTTCTTGTTCTTCTTCTGATTGTATGTGGCTCTTTTTTTCCATCTACATTCTCCTTTCTTTCCATCGTACGTTTAGTATGCTCGAACTGGAAAGAAAAATGCCGATAGGAAATTTCCTTTCCTATCGGCACGGTTCGTTGACTTTGAGCATGATCATATTATACTTCCATAATAATCGGCAAAATCATTGGTTTGCGTTTTGTTTTTTCAAATAAAAATTGGCTCAATGCTTCGCGAACGTTGGATTTTAGCGAAGACCATTCGATCACATAAGTTTGCAAACATTTATTCACGATATTTGCTACGATTTTCGTCGCTTCATCAAGCAATGTTTCGGATTCTCTTACATAGACAAAACCGCGCGAAATAATCTCCGGCCCTGCGATAATTTTTTTCGATTCTTTGCTTAATGTGACAACAACGATTAAAATCCCATCTTGCGAGAGGAGACGCCGATCTCTTAAAACGATGTTACCAACATCGCCAATGCCAAGACCGTCAATTAAAATGTTGCCGTACGGAACTTTTCCGCCAGGACGAGCTACACCGTTGCGAAACTCAATGACATCCCCTTTGTCGATCAAAAATGTTCTTTCTTCAGAGATGCCAACCGCTTTCGCAAGATTGGCGTGCGCCTTTTGCATCCGATATTCGCCGTGAACAGGAATAAAATATTTCGGTTTCATCAAATTAAGCATTAACTTTAATTCTTCCTGACATCCGTGTCCCGAAACATGCACTTTTCTCTCGCGGTAAACGACATTCGCTCCGGCGCGATACAACGAATCAATCGTTTTGGAAAAAATTAATTCATATCCTGGCATCACCGATGCCGCAACGATGACGGTATCCCCTTTTTTGATGTTGACTTGCTTATGCGCTTGTTTTGCCATGCGGGCCAATGCGCTCATCGGCTCGCCATGCCCGCCGGTCGTCAAAATAATCAATTCTTTATCATCATAGCGGTCAATGTCATGAATGGAAATAGTCACTTTTTCAGGAAGATGTAAATATCCTAGCCGAACAGCAATATCCATCACTTTATGCAGCGTTTTTCCCACAACGGCAACTTTCCGTCCGTACTGCTTTGCCGCATTCAACACTTGTTGAATTCTTGTAACGTTTGACGCATAACAAGCAACAAACACCCGGCCGCCCGCATTATAGATCACATCGGCAATTTCCTGGGCAACAACCGTATCCGATCCCGTATATCCCGGTCTTTCCGCGTTTGTGCTATCGGATAATAAGCAAAGCACTCCTTGTTCACCAATTTGCGCCATTTTTCCTAAATCCGCCCGGTTTTTGCCGTATGGAGTCTGGTCAAATTTAAAGTCGCTCGTATAAACGATGGCGCCTTGGGACGTATGAATGCTAATTCCAACCGAATCAGGAATGCTGTGAATCGTCCGGAAAAACGTCACTTTCGCCTTATCAAAGAAAATTTCCGAGTCGGAGCGAATTTCGATCAGTTTTGCGTTTGTAACTCCTTGTTCCTTTAAAATCGATTCTGCCAATCCTAACGTAAGCTTCGTTCCGTACACTGGCACCGTAATTTTTTTCAGCACATAAGCAATAGCGCCGATATGTTCCTCATGTCCGTGTGTTAAAAAAATGGCTTTAATGCGGTCTTGGCGTTCCACGAGATAGCTAATGTCGGGGATTACTTTATCAATGCCAAGCATCTCATCTTCAGGGAACATGACGCCGGCATCGATGACCAATATGTCATCATCCAGCTCGACCACATACATGTTCTTGCCGATTTCCCCGACTCCCCCAAGGGAAAAAATCCTTATTTTCTCTACTTGTTTCGTTCTCAATGCTACGTCCTCCTATGATGATTACTAACCCGCTCAAAGTCACTTGATTTTATTATAACTGATGGGAGTTTTTGAATACAAGATTGATGATGGGGTGCTTTCTTCACAAAAAACCAACCCACATAAAGTGGGTTGGTTTTTTAATCATAGTGTATTTAATAGGTTCATTAGTTCGATGCGCTCTTGTTCGGTAAGCGGGACGAGCGGCAGGCGCACGGACCCGACATCTAATCCCTTCAGCTGTAGCGCTGTTTTTACCGGTACAGGACTTGGCGCGGCAAACAGCCCTTTCATGATCGGCAGCAGTTTTTGATGCAGCTTTGCCGCTTTGGCAATCTCGCCGGCTTCGAAAGCGGCGATCATTTGTTGCATTTCATTGCCGATAATATGGGAAGCAACGGACACAACGCCAGCGCCGCCAATCGACAATACTGGAAGCGTAATGCTGTCGTCGCCGCTGTAAAGGAGAAAGTCATCGCGCGTCCGGGCAATAATTTCCGTCATCGCATCCAAATTGCCGCTTGCGTCTTTCACGGCAACGATATTTGGAATTTCCGAAAGACGGACAATCGTATCGACAGCAATGTTCACGACAGAACGCCCAGGAATGTTGTAAAGCATCACCGGAAGTGACGTGCTTTCGGCAATCGCTTTGAAATGCTGATACAAACCTTCTTGATTCGGCTTATTATAGTACGGCGCCACCAACATTACGGCATCGACGCCGATTTCCTCCGCTTTTTTTGTCAGTTCAATCGATGCGCGCGTATTGTTGCTTCCCGTTCCGGCAATCACCGGGACCCGCCCGTTTACAACGGAAACGACATGGCGGAACAAAGCGATTTTTTCTTCCGCTGTTAATGTTGGCGATTCGCCTGTCGTCCCGGCAACAACGAGCGAATCGGTCCCGTTTTCAAGCAAATAGTCGATAAGCTTTGTCGTCTTCGCAAAATCGACATTGCCTTTACGGTCAAACGGTGTTACCATCGCTGTCACGATTTTTCCAAATTGGACCAATGCTTTCACTCCCCACTCCATTTAATCAATCGCATTTCCACGCCGGCTCTTCAGAGAGATGAAACGCGTCATGCAGCGCGTTCACTGCTTTTTTCATATCTTCTTCTTTCACTAATACCCAAATGGTCGTATGACTATCGGCCGATTGCAAAATTTGAATTCCTTGTTCTGAAAGGGCCGTCACGATTTTTGCCGTCACCCCAGGGACGCCGGCGATCCCTGCGCCGACGGTCGATACTTTCGCACATCCTGTTGTAACGATCGGCTCATAGCCGATGCGGCGCAGAGCAGCGACCGCCCGCTCTGTCATTTCGCCGGAAACCGTATAAACAACACCGTTTGGCGAGATATTAATAAAGTCGACGCTAATTTCTTCATTGGCCATTGCCTTAAAAACATCAGACTGCAGATCGTAATGCCCTTCTTTTGCCTGCACTTTAATTTGCGTAAGATTGGAAACGTAAGTGATGCCCGTCACTAACCGCTCTTTCACATCGCTTCCTTTCTTTGAGCGGATCGAAGATGTGACGAGCGTTCCTAAAGAATCGGAATAGGTTGAACGAACACGCAAAGGAATTTTTGCCTGCATCGCAATTTCGACGGCGCGCGGATGAATGACTTTTGCCCCTTGATAGGCCATGTTGCAAATTTCTGTGTATGTGACGACATCGAGCGGGCGGGCGTTTTCGACAATGCGCGGATCGGCGGTCATAACCCCCTCGACATCCGTAAAAATATCAACCCATTCGGCGTTCAGCGCCGCGCCGAGCGCCGCTGCGGACGTATCGCTTCCGCCGCGGCCGAGCGTCGTAATATCGCCGTTTTCCGCTGCGCCTTGAAAGCCGGCAACGACAACGACGTCGTATTCGTTCAACGCTTCAAGCACGCGCTCACAGCGCATTTCAATAATTTTTGCGTTCGTATGGTCGCTGTTCGTGCGAAATCCTGCTTGCGCGCCGGTAAATGCGGTTGCTTTTATTCCATGCTTGTTTAATAAGTTTGTAAAAACGACGCTGGAAATAATTTCACCACAAGCCATCAGCATATCTTGTTCGCGCTTCGTGACGTAATTGTCAGCTCCGCCGATGAGGCTAAGGAGCGTATCCGTTGCGTACGGCTCCCCTTTCCGCCCCATCGCCGAGACGACAACAACTACTTTATAACCGTCTTCCAGCGCTTTTTCAATATGTTTGCGTGCGAAATCACGCCCGCGTTCATCACGGACGGACGTGCCGCCAAATTTCTGAACGATAATTTTCATGTTAACACCTCGATGACATTCGCTCCCTTTTATTTCACAAGTCCTAGTTTAAGCAAACTTTCCGCGATTTGTACAGAGTTCCATGCCGCACCTTTTAATAAATTGTCCGATACGATCCATAAATGGAACGCCCGGTCATCGTCTAAATCTTTGCGGATGCGTCCGACGAACACATCGTATTTGCCAGCGCAGTCCACCGGCATTGGATATACTTGCTCGCTCGGGTCGTCTTGCAAAACGACACCCGGGGCATCTTTTAATACCGCTTTAATGTCGTCTGCGCTGACGCCGTCTTTTTCAATTTCGATATATACTGACTCGGAATGGCCGCTGACAACCGGAATGCGCACACATGTTGCCGCCACTTGCAGCTCTGGCATATGCATGATTTTTTTCGTTTCATTAATCATTTTCATTTCTTCAAACGTAAAGCCGTTTTCTTGGAATTTGTCAATTTGCGGGATGGCGTTAAACGCGATTTGATAATGTTTGCGGTCCGATTTTACCGGTAAAATTTCCGGAACGACCGGATCGCCGTTTAACACCGCCTGCGATTGCGCCTTTAATTCCTCAATCGCCTGCGCTCCGGCACCAGATACAGCTTGATACGTGGAAACGATCACTCGTTTTAAGCCGAACGCTTGGCGAATCGGTTCAAGGGCAACAACCATTTGGATCGTTGAGCAGTTTGGGTTGGCGATAATGCCGTTATGCCATGTTACATCGCTTTCATTCACTTCAGGAACAACAAGCGGTACGTTTTCGTCCATGCGAAACGCGCTTGTGTTGTCGATCACAACCGCCCCGCGTTTTACCGCTTCCGGCGCCAATGCTTTTGAGACAGAGCCGCCTGCGCTAAACAGGGCGATATCCACCCCGGCAAAGCTTTCCGGAGTCGCTACTTGCACTTCGATTTCTTCATCGCGAAAGCGTACTTTTTTGCCTGCGGAACGTTCTGATGATAATAAAGTCAGTTTTCCAACTGGAAAATTTCTATTTTCGAGCGTTTGTACCATTTGCTGGCCAACGGCACCTGTTGCTCCTACGACTGCGACGTGAAAGCGTCTTTGTTTCATCAACCATTCTCCTTCCGCGTAGTCACTCAAATCGCTTTGGTAAATTTATAGTTTTTATTTTACCATATTCCACTTTGTTAGGAGAGAAAATTTTTATGCATACGAATGAATTTCCTACCGTTGGCTTATTTCATCTATTTCATCGCGGAACTTCTCAATGATGACCGGCTGAAGCTGCCTTCCTTCCAAAGCGGCGAGAACGGTTTCGCGCAAAAGCGACATTTTCGCCACCATCGAATTCGGTTTTGTATGCGGAGCATCTTGACCAAACGGAATAAAATAAATATTTTTCGTCGCCATAAGGCGCATTAAGTTTACCCCATTTAATCCTAACGCATCATTCGTGGAAACGCCAAGGACAACCGGACGGTGGTTGCGCATCGTCGCCTTTGCCGCCATCAATACAGGGGAATCGGTCATCGCGTTGGCAAGTTTGCTCATCGAGTTTCCCGTCAGCGGTGCAATAACCATGCAATCGAGCGGAATTTTCGGGCCGAGCGGCTCTGCCTTGACAATCGTATCAATCACTTCATTGCCTGTTATTTCTTCCAGTCTTTTTACCCATTCTTCTCCTTCGCCAAAGCGAGTGTTTGTCGTTTTGACCGTATAGGTAACAATAGGGAGCACCTCCGCTCCTTCTTTCACCAATTTTTCTATCTCCGGAATGACCGCGTCATACGTGCAGTGAGACCCTGTCAAGCCAAACCCGATTCGTTTTCCTTTTAAACTCATTGACCATTCCCCTTTCTTTTTTGCAAATCCGCATATAGTAATTGCGAAAGGACATTCGCGATAATTTGCCCCGCCGTTTTTGGCGCAACAACTCCAGGAAGCCCTGGCGCAAGGATCGCTTTCACCCCGCGTTTTTCGGCATAGCGGAAATCAGTGCCGCCCGGCTTTGAAGCTAAATCAACGATAAGCGTGTGCGCCGGCATCTTCGCAATAACACTTGCCGTTACAATTAAATGTGGAACCGTATTAATGCAAATATCGATATCTTGCACTTCTTTTTCTAGGTCATTAATGTGAAAAGGGACAAGGCCCATTTCCATAATGCGGGCAAGATGCTCGGAACGGCGCGCCCCTACCTTCACTTTGGCGCCGAGAGCGGCAAATGTGCGAGCGACCGTCATGCCGATGCGGCCAAGACCCAGCACCGCGACGCGTGACCCATGAATCGTAAAATCAGTATGCTGAATGACAATCATAACGGCTCCTTCTGCGGTCGGGATCGAGTTGTAAATCGCGACATCATCGCGTTCGAACAATTGGACGTATTTGCGGCCAGTTGCTTTCATTAAGTCGTCTAAATAGCGGTTGCTTATTCCGGTATAGACGGTGCAATGCTCCGCTGTTTTTAACAGCATTTCTTCTGTAAACGGGATTTGTTCGTGTGAAAATACCGTATTTACTTTTCCATCCAAAGTTGTTCCATGAACAGGCAAAATAATCGCATCTAAGTCGACAAAATCCACTTCGTCGATTCGCAGCTTTGTCGCGCCGATAAAATGATGGGCCAATTGGTCAAACCCGACTAACGATAATTTCGCATCCAATTCAATTAATTTGCGAATCACTTCCAATTGCCGCGCGTCCCCGCCGATAATGGCAACATGCATGCCTGTTAGCATCATCTGCTCACCTTCTTTATGCGAAACTTATTCTTTCAGCTTCGTTTCCTTTCACATCTTATGTTAAAAAGGAAATATAGGTGAATATCCTAAAAAAGAAAAGCGACCGCCTTTGGCGACCGCCGTCATTATTCAGGAAAATCGATAATAATCATGTCCGTGCCGATTTTTTTGATATATTTCCACGGAACGCGAATTTCATTTCCCTCTTTTCGCAACCGGAACCATTTTCCCGTTGGAATAAGCAATGCTTGAATTTTCCCGGTTTGCTCATTAATTTCCAAATCCGTCTGTCCCAGCACCCCAAGCCGTTCGGCGCGCCTTGCATCGACAATTTCTTTGCCGCTTAACTCGCTTAGCCTCACTGCATATCCCCCCTTCTTTTTATTATTGTAAGATGAAGGAAATAAAAAAATGCCTGCATTTTAACGCAGGCATTTGCGCAACCATCGTGCGGTGAACGTTTGTTTATGAACGAATGCGGCTCGGCAATTGGCCGCTCGGGCTAATTAAGGCGAGCGCACAGTCTTCAGCAAAAATGCGGCGCGCAAGTTCATTAACTTTTTCAACAGTGACGCCGTCAATTTCTTCAATAATCTCATCAAGCGTGCGATGGCGCCCGAGCAGCAATTCGTTTTTGCCGTTCCGGCTCATCCGGCTATTGGTGCTTTCCAACCCTAACATTAAACTTCCTTTCATCTGTTCTTTGCTGTTTTTCAGCTCTTTTTCAGTAATTCCATCCTCTTTTAATTTCTCGATCGTTTCTTGAATCGTTTCAAATAACAAGTCAAGCTGGTTGTTGCCTGTTCCGGCGTAAATCGCCAATAAACCGCTGTCTTGGTAAGAAGAATGGTAAGAAAAGACCGAATACGCTAAACCGCGCTGTTCACGAACTTCTTGAAAAAGCCGGCTGCTCATGCTGCCGCCTAAAATATTATTTAAGACAATCAATGTGTAAATATCCGGATGGCCAACAGGAAGCCCGTTAAATCCGATGCATAAATGCGCTTGTTCCGTCTCTTTTTGACGCGCTAATTTTTGCGGCTGAAATAACGGAGCTGGCGATTCGCTAGCTTTCCGTTTAGCCGTGAAAAAACCGAAATAGCTTTCCACTTTCTGGATAAAACTTTCATCCACATTGCCGGCAACAGAAATCACAACACGGTCCGGGGTATAATAATCAGCCATATATCCGCGCAGCGAATCACCCGTAAACGTGCGCAACGTTTCTTCCGTCCCTAAAATCGGATAACCAAGCGGATGGTTCGCATAACATGCTTTGCTTAATAAATCATGAACGATATCGTCCGGAGTATCTTCATACATTTTAATTTCTTCTAGCACGACATTTCTTTCTTTTTGCAATTCCTCATCCACAAACGTGGAATGGAAAAACATATCTGCTAACATTTCGAGGGCAAATGAAGCGTGCTCATCCAGCACTTTGGCATAATAGCAAGTATATTCTTTCGACGTAAACGCATTGACTTGACCGCCGATACTGTCAAACGCTTCGGCAATCTCCTTTGCAGTGCGCGTTGTTGTCCCTTTAAAAAACATATGTTCTAAAAAATGAGAAATTCCGTTATTTTGCTCGGTTTCGTTGCGCGAGCCTGTTCCAATCCAGACTCCAATCGCGACAGAACGCACTGTTGGAATTTGTTCTAGTACAATTCGTACACCATTTTTGCAAGTATATTTGTTAATCAACGCCACGTTCCTCCTATTTTCTTACAATTCTCGTTTCATCAAGTAATGTTGACACATCGCCAATTTCATATTGTTTTTGCTGCACCGATATAATAAGCGGCTCAAGCGCTTCCGCCGTCGGCAGCGTCGGGTGCATCAAGATCATTGCACCGCGATGAACTTTGGACATTACCCGTTTCACTATAACAGATGGCGACGGATTTTGCCAATCAATTGTATCGACGCTCCACATAATTGTTTTCATGTCCAAATCTGCGGCAATTTTCACTACATCATCTCGGTAGCTGCCGCTTGGGGGGGCAAACCATTTGCATTTCACCCCAGTTGTCGCTTCGATCACTTCATTCGTTTTTACAAGTTCCTCGCGGATTCTGGCATTGCTGAGCGTCTTTAAGTCAGGATGGCTGTATGAATGATTTCCTATTTCATGACCAGCATCTACAATCATTTTTGCCATATCGGGGTGGTTTTTTACCCAGCGCCCCTCCAAAAAAAATGTCGCCTTAACATGATGCTTTTTTAAAATATCAAGCATTTTCGGAATATATTCATTTCCCCACGCCACATTGATAAGAAGCGCCACCATCGGCTTATCCGGATGGCCGCGGTAAATCGCTTCAGGCGGCAAATCATCCAAATGAACGCGTGGGGAAACTTGTTTGAACACAAGCTTCCGTTCGTCAAATTTTCCTTTCTTTTTCATGTTTTCATATGAAGCTTGCACATCCACTTTTAATCCGTTATAACCGGGCGTTGCTTTCCACACTCTATCGATAACCGCGTCTTGCGGAGGAATTTCATATTGTTTTGCTTTTTCCTCAATTTCCACATACAGCTTATCGCTTTCTTTCATCGCCACCATGCTCTGTTCTTGCAAACTGGCAACATACCGGTTCACCGGCGGCTGGTTGACGATAAACCAAGCAAAGAAAAAAATGATCACCATTGATAAATAGCGGATATTGTTTCTGTCCACCTCTGTCCCTCCTTTTTATACTACCAATATGTTATGTTAAGAAGGGACAAGATAGAACAAAACGATCCAAACCATAACAAAGAAGCCTTAAGGAACCAATCCTAAGGCTTCATTCTGTGCCGTTCCGGCCGTCTTCCTCTTCTTTCTTTTTGCTCGCGCAATACCGCTTTCCGCGATAAATTAACGCGTCCTTGTTTATCAATCTCCATCACTTTTACTAAAATTTCATCGCCGATTGAAACGACGTCTTCGACTCTTCCCACACGTTCTTCCGCCAATTCGGAAATATGAACAAGCCCGTCTTTGCCGTTGAACAATTCAACAAATGCGCCGAATTTCTCAATGCGCTTCACTTTTCCTAAATAAATTTGCCCGACTTCGACTTCGCGGACGATATCTTCAATAATTTGCTTCGCTTTTTCATTCATCGCTTCATTGACGGATGAGATAAAAATTGTTCCGTCTTGTTCAATATCGATTTTCACGCCGGTTTCATCAATAATTTTATTAATTTGTTTGCCGCTCGGCCCAATGACTTCGCGGATTTTATCTGGATTAATTTGCATCGTTAAAATTTTTGGCGCGTATTTCGACAGCTCTTTGCGCGGCTCGCGGATCGTTTGCATCATATGGTCCAAAATTTCCATCCGGCCTTTTCTTGCTTGCAGCAACGCTTCCTCCAAAATTTCGCGGGTTAACCCTTTGATTTTGATATCCATCTGCAAAGCGGTGACGCCTTTTCTCGTGCCGGCCACTTTAAAGTCCATATCGCCAAGGTGGTCTTCGATTCCTTGAATGTCAGTTAAAATCGTATAATGATCATCGTTTTTCACAAGCCCCATGGCAATTCCCGCTACCGGCGCCTTAATCGGCACGCCTGCGTCCATCATCGCCAGCGTGCTTGCACAAATGCTTGCTTGTGATGTGGAACCGTTCGATTCAAGCACTTCTGACACGAGGCGGATCGTATACGGAAACTCTTTTTCCGACGGAACGACCGGTTCGAGCGCCCGCTCGCCAAGCGCGCCGTGCCCGATCTCGCGGCGTCCCGGCCCGCGCATCGGCCCTGTTTCGCCGACGGAAAACGGCGGGAAGTTGTAATGGTGCATAAACCGTTTCGTTTCTTCAATACCGAGCCCGTCCAGTATTTGCACATCGCCAAGCGCCCCTAATGTGCAAACGCTGAGCACTTGTGTCTGCCCGCGCGTAAACAAGCCTGAGCCGTGCGTGCGCGGCAGGACGCCGACTGCTGAGGAGAGCGGACGGATTTCATCCACTTTCCGGCCGTCTGGGCGAATTTTTTCTTCGGTAATAAGCCGTCTTACTTCCTCCTTGACGAGCTTATGTAAAATTTCATTCACTTGTTTCAACGTTTCCTCGTCCGCTTCCTGTTCTTCATATTTCGCAATGACACCTGCTTTAACTTCCTCAATCGCCGCATCGCGCGCCAATTTTTCCGGCACTTGCACCGCCCGTTTAATATCCGCTTCGGCAAGCTGGCGGATTTCCGCTTCCAGCTGCGGATCGAGTTCATACAAAACAACTTCCATTTTTTCTTTGCCGACTTGGGCGGCGATTTCCTCTTGAAAAGCGATCAGCCGTTTTATATCTTCATGCCCGAACATAATCGCTTCTAACATGATCTCCTCTGGCACTTCATCGGCTCCAGCCTCGACCATGTTAATCGCGTCTTTCGTTCCGGCGACAACGAGATGTATATCGCTTTTTTCCGACTGTTCGACCGTCGGATTAATGACAAACTTTCCATCGACACGTCCGACAGTCACGCCGGCAATTGGCCCTTCAAACGGAATATCGGAAATCGTCAGCGCTAGGGAGGAGCCGAGCAATGCCGCCATTTCCGGAGAGCAGTCTTGATCGACGCTCATCACCATCGAAACAATTTGCACCTCATTGCGGAATCCTTCCGAAAACAATGGCCGAATCGGCCGGTCAATCAAGCGGCTTGCCAAAATCGCCTTTTCGCTAGGACGCCCTTCCCGCTTAATAAATCCTCCCGGAATTTTGCCAACTGCATAAAGACGCTCCTCATAGTTGACCGTCAGCGGGAAAAAGTCGACGTTTTTCGCCTCTTTGGACGCCGTTGCTGTGCTTAATACTACCGTGTCACCGTAACGGACTAATACCGCTCCGTTTGCCTGCTTGGCCAACTCGCCAATTTCGACAACGAGCGGCCGTCCAGCCCAGTCTATGGAAAAAACGCGTTTTTCTTGCTCCATATAAGTGAGTACTCCTCTCTATGTACAAATCGAGAATAACGAATGTATATTTAGTATGAACGAATCAGCGCCGATTGTATCAGTTTCCATTTATTTTATCATAACGAAAAATCGCCTATATAACTAGCAAAAAAGCGGGAATGCTCCCGCTTTTTTATCGACGTAATCCAAGTTTGTTAATCAATTCACGATAGCGCGTAATGTCCTTATTGCGCAAGTAATTCAATAAGTTGCGGCGTTTACCAACCATTTTCAGCAATCCGCGACGAGAATGATGGTCTTTTTTATGAACGCGCAAATGTTCATTCAAATTGTTGATTTGCTCAGTAAGGATAGCAATTTGCACTTCTGGAGAACCTGTATCGTTCTCGTGAATTTTAAACTGTTCAATAATTTCACGTTTGCGCTCTTGCGATAATGCCATCCTTGTTCACCTCCTCATTGATAAAACCCCAATTACCGAGCAAGCGGCGGTGACTCGACTTGCCAAGCAATGGTTGTTTTGCATACATTCATTAGAATACCTCTTTTTGCGATAAAATGCAAGTAGTTTCGGCGAAATTGCGGAAATATGCTTGCGCTTTTTCCTTATCCCGCTGAATTTGCGCGATTAATTCATCCACACCCGCGAATTTTTGTTCGCTTCTTAAGCGCATATGCCACTCGATCGTCATCGTTTCTCCATAAATGTCTTTGGCAAAATCGAAAATGTGCACTTCGATGCTTGGCAATCCTTCACGAGTTGAGTGAAAAGTCGGTTTATAGCCAACGTTGCACACTCCTTCAAAAATGTCTGAACCAATTTTTACTTTTACTGCATATACGCCGAGCGCCGGCAACAAATAGTCATCTTTTAACGCTATATTCGCCGTTGGAAACCCAATCGTTCTTCCGCGGCGTTCACCGCCCACCACCGTTCCTTCCACTTCATAAAAGCGGCCGAGCAGACGCGGGAGCTGGTCGACATCGCCATTTTTCAGCAATTGCCGGACATAAGTGGAGCTTATTTTCTCGCCGTCGATGCTTAATTTTGGAATCACCGTCTGCGTAAATTGCTCGCGCGAATGGAACGGCAAAGTTTCCATCGTCCCTTTTCCGAGGCGCCCGTAAGTAAAGTCAAACCCGGCAACGACATGCTTCACATGAAGGCCGATAATGTATTGATCAACAAATTCTTGCGGGAATAGTTGCGCAAACGAAGAGGTAAACTCGACAATATATAAATAATCGATGCCAAGTTCGCCAATTAACTGCTCTTTTTTCTTAAGCGGCGTTATCAAATGAACATGTTTATCCTTCTTTCCAAGCACGACGGAAGGATGGGGGTGAAATGTCATCACCGCGCTTTTATATCCTTTCTCGGCCGCGATTTGGACCGCAGTGCGAATCACTTTCTGATGCCCAAGATGGATGCCGTCAAAATAGCCAAGCGCCATAACGGTCGGCGGCAATTCTTCTTTTTTCATCTGATGGGGATGCGAAATAAATAGTGTTTTCATTTTCTTAACTCACCCTCTATTTTGCCTTTTCTTTTATCGGAATACTTTCAGCGGCTTCATCAAGTGAGGTTTAGCAGGATGCTTTATATAAAGAGCGAGCGCCTCGCTTTGTTTGGTCATCATTAATACCGGACCTTGCAATGATTGCAAAAACGCGGGAAGCGGCAATATCGCTCCGTTTTTTACTTTCTCCGCTACTTTATCATTTATTTCATATTTCGGCAAATGAAAAAGCGCTTTTTCGATCGGAAGCAAAACGGATTGTACTTGCCCGTTCTCGATGTAACGTTCCAATTGCTCAAATGTGACACAATCTTGCAAAGAAAAGGGACCGGATGCCGTGCGAACAAGGTCAGACATATGCGCCGGATAGCCAAGGCGTTCGCCGATCATTACCGCTAACGTGCGAACGTAGGTGCCTTTGCTGCAAACGACACGAAAGCGAAATGAAACGGTGTCACCAGAAAACGTGTCTCGTTCCTCCAGCAATGTTAGTTCATGGATCGTGACAATGCGAGTCGGCCGCTCGACTTCAACGCCCGCGCGCGCATATTCATACAGTTTTTTTCCGTTCACTTTTACCGCGGAGTACATTGGCGGCGTTTGCGCAATTTCCCCCGTCAGCTGCCGGAACACTTCTTCGATGTCACTGCGATGAATGATGCGGTCCACTTTTTGCTTTGCGACGATTTCGCCATCGCTGTCTTCTGTTGTTGTCGCGATCCCTAATGTCACTTCACCTTCGTATGTTTTCGTCGATCCTGTTAAAAATTCGGCGATGCGCGTCGCCTTTCCAATACAAATTGGCAAAACTCCTGATACGTTTGGGTCAAGCGTCCCTGTATGGCCTACTTTTTTGGTCCGCAACATGCGGCGAATGCGCGCAACACAATCGTGCGATGTCATTCCCGGCGGTTTGTGCAATAACAATACTCCGTCCATTTGCGCACCCTTTCTGATAAAGTCATAACCAAATCATTTATGTACATAATCGAAATGGATAGACAAATTGTCTATCCATTTATTCCTTTTCGTTTTCCTCTTCCTTTTTCTCGCTTTCGCGTTCCGCGGAAATTTGCCGGATCAATTGCTCAATGCGGGTTCCATATTCGATCGATTCATCAATTTCGAAAAATATTTCCGGTGTTTTCCGCAACCGAATGCGTTGGCCGATTTCGGAACGGATAAATCCTTTCGCTTTCTCCAACCCTTTTAACGTGTTTTGCCGCTGTTCTTCATCCCCAAAGATGCTAATATACACTTTCGCTTGTTGCAAGTCGCCTGTAACGCGCACATCGGTAACAGTGACAAAGCCGATGCGCGGATCTTTTAATTTGCGGCCAATAATATCGCTTAACTCTTTTTTCATTTGTTCACCGACACGTGTAGCCCGTAAATTCATTGCCAATCACCTCGATTAAAACCACTCAAATGTCGTAACCGTCCTTTCCAATTCTGGAAAGGAATCGATCAAAGCGAGCGCCCGCTGCAGCTCCTGCTCGGTTGCCGCCCGGCTCGCCGTAATCGCAACAATTCCGAGCGTCGTCCGCTGCCATACGTTTTGGTGATCGATTTCGGCTACGGATATATTATATTTTTGTTTAAGCCGCGTTATTATTCGCTGTAACACGGCGCGTTTTTCTTTTAATGATTGCGCGTCGTAAATAAGGCATTCACAGGCGACAAAGCCGATCATTGTCTTTCCACTTCCTGCATTACGTACGCCTCAATAATATCTCCTTCTTTAATATCGTTGAAGTTTTTAATCGTCAATCCACATTCATATCCTTGCATCACTTCTTTGACGTCATCTTTAAAGCGTTTCAATGAATCCACTTCACCTTCATAAACGACGACGCCTTGACGAATGAGGCGGACTTTGCTGTCGCGTGTCACTTTTCCATCCGTCACATAGCAGCCGGCAATCGTTCCCACTTTGGATACTTTGAACGTTTGCCGCACTTCTGCCTGACCGATGACTTTCTCTTCATATTCAGGATCAAGCATCCCTTTCATCGCCGCTTCAATTTCTTCAATCACTTTATAAATGATGCGGTGCAAGCGGATATCGACTTTTTCCGATTCGGCGACACGTTTTGCGTTGGCATCCGGGCGGACGTTAAAGCCGATGACAATCGCGTTCGATGCAGTCGCTAAAATAATGTCGGATTCTGTAATTGCCCCAACGCCAGCGTGAATAATTTTCACGCGCACACCTTCCACGTCGATCTTTTGCAAAGCGGAAACAAGCGCTTCAACCGATCCTTGCACATCCGCTTTGACGATAATATTTAATTCTTTCATTTCTCCTTGTTTAATTTGTTCAAAGAGATCGTCAAGGCTGACGCGCGTTTTCATGCTGCGTTGTTCCATCAATTGTTTTTGCGCCCGCGCTTCACCGATTTGCCGCGCCTTTTTCTCATCCTCAAACACCATAAAGCGGTCGCCAGCTTGCGGCACTTCGTGAAGACCGGTAATTTCCACAGGTGTCGACGGACCTGCTTCTTTCACGCGGCGCCCTGTATCATTGACCATCGCCCGCACGCGGCCGTATGTGCAGCCAACAACAATCGGATCTCCAACACGCAACGTTCCCGCTTGAATGAGCAGCGTTGCTACCGGTCCGCGGCCTTTATCCAGCTTCGCCTCGATCACTGTTCCTGTCGCACGGCGGTTTGGATTTGCTTTTAATTCTTCCATTTCACTAACAAGCAAAATCATTTCCAATAAATTGTCAATTCCTTCTCCCGTTTTTGCCGATAATTTGCAAAAAATCGTGTCTCCGCCCCATTCTTCCGGAACGAGATTATACTCCATCAATTCTTGCATGACGCGATCCGGGTTGGCATCCGGCTTATCGATTTTGTTGATGGCGACAATAATCGGAACATTTGCCGCTTTCGCGTGGTTGATTGCTTCCACTGTTTGCGGCATCACGCCATCATCGGCAGCGACAACGAGGACGACGATATCGGTGACTTTCGCCCCTCTTGCCCGCATTGTCGTAAACGCTTCATGCCCTGGCGTATCAAGGAACGTGATTTTTTTATCATTCACTGTCACTTGATATGCGCCAATATGTTGCGTAATGCCCCCTGCTTCTTGTTCTGTCACTTTCGAATGGCGAATCGAATCCAATAGCGTCGTTTTTCCGTGGTCAACGTGCCCCATAATCGTGACGACCGGCGGGCGCTCCACTAAATCTTCAGGATTATCGACGATTTCAATGGATTCAAAATCCGTTTCATCGATAACTACTTTTTCTTCCACTTCTACGCCATAATCGGCACAAACCAGCTCGATCGCGTCTTTATCCAAATCTTGGTTGATCGTCGCTATCACACCGAGCATAAACAGCTTTTTAATAATTTCCGACGGTTCGCGGCCGAGTTTTTTTGCAAGCTCAGCAACCGTCAATGTTCCTTCATACGTAATTTTCTTAGGAAGTTCTTTTTCTTTTTTCACTGGCGCTTCTTGTTGCTGCACAGGTTGCTGTTCTTCTTTCGCTTTTACCTTTGCTTTTACTTTTCCTTTGTTTTTCTTCTTATGTTGATGGAAAATTTTCTTTTCTTGTTGCTGCAATTGCAAATCGTGTTTTTTTCCTTCTTTCTTTTTGTTTGCCGCTTTTTTCTTCGGAACTTTTGCTTTCACTACTTCTTCATCTTCGTCATCAAAATCATCGACATAACTTTTCGGTTTTACCGTCGTCGGGCGTTTTTCTTTTGGAGCAGAAGCGTGCGGTCGTTCAGGCCGTTCATTTTTTTGGCTGTACGTATGATCAAGCTTTTCCACCACTTCCGGTTCCAACGTCGCCATATGATTCGTCACGTCAATGTTCATTTCTTTCAATTTATGAATAACCTCTTTACTCGATACATTGTTTTTTTTCGCGTACTCATATACACGCATTTTAGACATAGATTCACCCCCATAAAGATCAATCGAGCATCGTCAGTAGTTTGTTGGCAAACCCTTCGTCGATCACCGCAACAACAACACGGGCATCTTTTCCGATTGCGTGCCCGAGCGTATAACGGTCAGTCACTTTGCGGAGCGGAATGCCGTAGGAAGAACATTTATCGCTGATTTTTTTCGTTGTATTTTCTGAGGCATCTTCCGCTAAAAGCACGAGTTTCGCTCTGCCGCTGCGGATTTCTTTGACCGTCAGTTCCTCGCCTGAAATTACTTTCCGCGCTCGATTCGCCAGTCCTAATAATGATGCCCACCGTTCATTGCTCATTTCGAGCCGCTGTCTCCTTTTCCGCTAACTGAAGCAGTTCATCATACAGCGTATCGGCAATTTCCGTCTTTAAATGATGGGCTAAAACATTTTTCTTTTTCGCCAATAAAATGCATTCTTTATCAAGCGTAATATACGCTCCGCGCCCCGCTTTTTTTCCGGTTAAATCAATCGAAACGTCTCCATCTTTAGAGCGAACGATGCGCACCATTTCTTTTTTTGGCTTCATTTCCCCAGTCACGACGCACTTTCGCATTGGCACTTTCTTTTGACCAGCCATGTCGCTCCCCCCTCACTCGATTTTCTCATCTTGTAAATCGAATGATTGGTTGCTGTCATTTTCATTATTGATCGGCGTTTCTTCGGGATCAAGAAAAGAGGATTGCGCATACGGGTCGATTCCTAATTCTCTCGCTTCCGATTCGCTTTTAATATCGATTTTCCAATTGGTCAGCTTCGCAGCTAACCGGGCGTTTTGCCCGCGTTTGCCGATTGCTAACGACAGCTGATAATCCGGCACGATCACCGTCGTCGCCTTTTGTTCTTCGTTGACGATCACACGCAGCACTTTCGCTGGGCTTAACGCGTTTGCAACAAACTCGACAGGGTCAGCAGACCAGCGGACGATATCAATTTTTTCACCGTTTAACTCTTCGACAACCGCTTGAACGCGCTGTCCTTTTGGGCCGACGCAGGCGCCGACAGGATCCACTTCCGGATTGTCGGAATGCACAGAAATTTTCGAGCGGTCTCCTGCTTCGCGAGCAATCGATTTAATTTCGACTGTGCCGTCGTAAATTTCTGGGACTTCCAGTTCAAAAAGGCGCTTAAGCAATCCCGGATGAGTGCGCGATACAAAAATTTGCGGCCCTTTCGTCGTCTTTTCCACTTTCGTTATATACACTTTTATGCGGTCGTGCGGTTTGTACGTTTCATTTGGCATTTGCTCGCTAGCTGGCAGCAGCCCTTCCGTCTTGCCGAGGCTGACATACACAAAACGAGGATCAATGCGTTGAACAATCCCTGTCATAATATCTTCTTCGCGGTCAACAAACTCCGCGTAAATAACGCTTCTCTCCGCTTCGCGCACCCGTTGCGTAACGACTTGTTTCGCCGTTTGTGCCGCGATGCGTCCGAAATCTCTCGGCGTTACCTCCAGCTCTACGACATCGCCGCTTTGATAGTTCGGATCGATTCGCTGCGCTTCTTCTAAAGAAATTTGCAGACGCGGATCAGTCACTTCTTCTACCACTTCTTTGCGCGCAAAAACGCGGATCGTTCCGGTTTCCATGTTCAAATCCACCCGCACGTTTTGCGCTTGGCCGAAATTGCGTTTGTACGCGGAAATAATTGCTGCTTCGATCGCTTCCATCACAACTTCTTTGCTAATGCCTTTTTCGCGGATAATATCCGCCAAGGCATCCAGTAATTGCGTATTCATGAAACGAAAATCCCCCTTTTGCCATTAAAAAAAGATAACAGCAAGTCTTGCGCTCGCCACTTTTTCATACGGAATATCGATGGTTTTTTTGCGAGTTTTGTCTTTCACAGTGACAGATACGATTTTTCCGTCAAAACCGGTAAGTTCTCCTTCAAATTCCTTTTCTCCTTCAATTGGTTCATATGTTTTGATATATACATGTTTCCCAATCGCTCTTGTAAAGTCAGCCGGTTTTTTTAACGGCCGTTCCGCCCCGGGTGAAGACACTTCAAGAAAATAGTTGTGTGGGATCGGGTCGACTTCATCCAATTTTTCGCTTAGCTTTTCGCTAACAGTCCCGCATTGTTCAATGTCAACCCCTTCATCAGAGTCGATAAAGACGCGCAAAAACCAGTTTTTCCCCTCTTTAACGTATTCGATATCGACAAGTTCTAAATCCATGTCGGCAAGAATTGGTGTGACTAGTTCTTCAACGATGCTCGTCACCTTTTTACTCATTCTTTTCCTCCTAACATAGAGAAACTGCGTCGTTCGTTATAACGAGAAAATCCCCAGCAAATTTGCGGGGAATGAAAAAGCAATCGACATTCATTCAAGACGAAAGAGTGGGTTGCCCCACTCTTTCCTTACCCATTATCTTTGCCATTTCCACTAAAACTATAACATATTGGAAAATATATTGCAATGGGAAAACGGGATTCTCTCTTCATTGTATCATGAAGTTCGCGAATGGCCGACCGGTTGCGGAGCGCGCCAGCCAACCGCCGTGCTTCCTGCTGCCATTCAAGCGAGACTCGCCAAGTTTAAAATAAGGAAAGCTGGTTATGATCTGGCAGCGAATCGAGGCAGCCGCGGCTTTCAAGATATTCGATGAGCGTTTTTGACAGTTTTCCGCGCTGCTGCAAATCTTCTTTGGACAAAAATTCTCCTTCTTCGCGGGCGCGCACGATATTGAGCGCCACGTTCGTCCCAAGGCCCGGGATCGCATTAAACGGCGGAATAAGCGAATTGCCGTCAATGACAAATTCAGTCGCCTGAGAGCGGTAAAGATCAATGTTTTTAAACGAGAAGCCGCGTTCGCACATTTCTAAAGCGACTTCTAATACCGTCAACAAGCTTTTTTCTTTTGCCGTCGCGTTTAATCCTTTCGCATTAATTTCTTCAATGCGTTTGCGAATCGCCGCAGAGCCTTGAATCATCGCATCCAGATCAAAGTCTTCTGCGCGCACTGTAAAGTAAGTGGCATAGTACAAAAGCGGATAATGCACTTTAAAGTAAGCGATGCGGACCGCCATTAACACGTACGCGGTAGCGTGCGCTTTCGGGAACATATATTTAATCTTTTTGCATGATTCAATATACCATTCCGGCACATTATGCTTGCGCATCTCTTCTTCGAATTCCGGCGTCAGCCCTTTTCCTTTCCGCACCGATTCCATAATTTTAAAAGCAAGCGACGGCTCGAGCCCGCGGTAAATCAAATAAACCATAATATCATCGCGACAGCCGATCACTTCCGACAGCGTGCATGTGCCGTTTTGAATCAATTCTTGGGCGTTTCCAAGCCAGACGTCCGTTCCGTGGGAAAGTCCGGAAATTTGCACAAGCTCGGAAAAGGTTTTCGGCCTTGTTTCCTCCAGCATCTGACGGACAAAGCGCGTGCCGAACTCAGGAATGCCGAGCGTGCCGACATTGCACATAATTTGTTCCGGCGTGACGCCAAGCGATTCGGTGCTGCTGAAAATTTTCATCACTTCCGGATCGTCTGTTGGAATCGTTTTTGGATCGATGCCGCTTAAATCTTGGAGCATGCGGATGACCGTCGGATCGTCATGCCCAAGAATATCGAGCTTCAAGAGATTGTCATGAATCGAATGGAAATCAAAGTGCGTCGTGCGCCATTCGGAACTCGTATCGTCTGCCGGATATTGAATCGGCGTAAAATCGTAAATGTCCATATAATCCGGAACGACGATGATGCCGCCTGGATGCTGCCCTGTCGTCCGCTTAACTCCGGTGCATCCCGCGGCAAGGCGGTCGATTTCCGCACTGCGCAGCTGCAAATTCAAATCGCTTGCATACCCTTTGACAAAACCGTACGCCGTTTTATCGGCGACAGTACCGATCGTTCCCGCGCGGTATACGTTATCTTCCCCGAACAATACTTTCGTATAGTTATGGGCGCGCGGCTGATATTCGCCGGAGAAGTTTAAATCGATATCTGGAACTTTATCTCCTTTAAAGCCAAGGAATGTTTCAAACGGAATATCGTGCCCATCCTTTTTATATTTGGTGCCGCATTTTGGGCAATTTTTATCCGGCAAGTCAAATCCGGAACCGACCGAACCGTCATTGAAAAATTCTGAGTGCTTGCAGTTCGGGCAGACATAGTGCGGCGGCAGCGGGTTAACCTCGGTAATTTCCGTCATCGTCGCGACAAAGGAAGAACCGACCGAGCCGCGCGAACCGACAAGATAGCCGTCATCGAGCGACTTTTTAACGAGCTTGTGCGAGATTAAGTAAATGACGGCAAAACCGTGTCCGATAATGCTTTTTAACTCTTTTTCCAAACGCTGTTCGACAATTTCTGGAAGCGGATCGCCATAAATTTCTTTGGCGCGGCGGTAACTCATTTCGCGGATTTCCTCTTCCGCCCCTTCGATGCGCGGCGTATACAGCTTGTCTTTGATCGGCTTCACTTCATCGATGAGACTAGCGATTTTTTGCGGATTCGTCACGACGATTTCTTTTGCTTTTTCTTCTCCTAAAAAGGAGAAACATTCAAGCATTTCGTCGGTCGTCCGAAAATAGACGTCCGGAAGCTCATAGCGGTTGAGCGGATTGGCCCCGCCTTGGGAATGAATTAAAATTTTCCGGTAAATTTTATCTTCTCGATTTAAATAATGAACATTTCCGGTCGCAACGACAGGAATGTTTAATTTTTCCCCGAGCATGACGATCTTGCGGATAATTTCCTTGATCATGTTTTCATCTTTGACGTAATCCATGTCAATCAACGGTTTGTATACTTCTGGCGGATGCACTTCGAGAAAATCGTAAAATTGCGCGATTTCCTCGACTTCTTCCGGTGCTTTTTGAATCATATTGTCAAACACTTCGCCTTTATCGCAGCCGGAACCGACTAAAATGCCTTCGCGGTGCTGCTGCAGCACCGAGCGGGGAATGCGTGGAACCCGGTAAAAATATTTCACGTGCGATAAAGAAACGAGTTTGAACAAATTTTTTAGCCCTATGTCATTTTGCGCAAGCAGCGTCACATGGAACGGACGGGAGCGCTGGTACGACACTTCTTCCTTCGAACGTTTGTTTAATTCATCGTGATACAAAATTCCTCGCTCTTGCGCGTCTTTTAACATCCGCATCAGCAAATATCCAGTTGCTTCCGCATCGTAAATCGCCCGGTGATGTTGTGTCAACTCAATGTCAAACTTTTTACAAAGCGTGTTTAAGCGGTGGTTTTTCAAATCCGGATATAAAAACCGCGCCAATTCAAGCGTATCGATGACCGGATTCGTCACTTTGCCAAGGCCAATTTTCGCAAAACCGACATTTAAAAAACCGATGTCAAAACTAGCGTTATGCGCGACAAGGACGCTGTCGCCAATCCAATCGTAAAACTGGCGCAGCACTTCTTCCACATCTGGGGCGTCTTTCAGCATGTCATCGGTAATCCCTGTCAGCTCGATCGTTGTCATCGATAACGGATGATGCGGGTTGGCAAACGATGTAAACCGGTCAATAATTTCCCCGTCCTTTACTTTCACTGCGGCAAGCTCAATAATCGTATTATACACCGCCGACAGCCCGGTCGTCTCCACGTCAAAAACGACGTATGTGTCTTCAGCAAGCAAACGATGCGCTTCGTTGTAGGCGATCGGCACACCGTCATCGACAATGTTTGCTTCTACGCCGTACAACACTTTCATCCCGTATTTTTTTGCGGCGCTGTACGCTTCCGGAAACGCCTGCACGACAGCATGGTCGGTAACAGCAATCGCCGGGTGGCCCCACTTTTTCGCCTGTTCAATGAGCTTGGTGACGGATGTGACTGCATCCATTTGGCTCATCTGTGTATGCAGATGAAGCTCCACCCGTTTTTCCCCTTCTGGAGCGGTATCTTGCCGTTCTTTCGCTTTCACCTCATTAATATCATTGGCGATGAGCACAAGGTCGCGGACAAATGTGTCGTTTTGCACGCTTCCTCGTACTTTCACCCACATCCCTTTTTTTACACCCGCCATCAGCTCGGCATCCTCTTTATCACGCGAAAACATTTTCACTAAAATCGAGTTTGTGTAATCAGTAATCTTTAATGTTAATAATGTCCGCCCGCTTTTCAATTCTTTTGCTTCGGCATCAAACACATATCCTTGCACGACGACGCGCCGTTCTTCTTCAACAATGCTGTCCAGCGTGCGGACTTCCTCATCCTCTTTAATCGGATAGCCGATGATGAGCGGTCCTGCCGGCTCCTCTGCCGCCGGCTCGTCTTTCGTTTCTTTCGCCGTCATCTCCGTTAACGCCGCTAAAGCGCGCTCAGCATCTTCTTGCTGCTTTTGCGCTAAAAATTGCGCAAAATCTTCTTCCGACTGTTTGACTTCCGTTTCCAGCTGCAAAGGCGGGAACCCGAATGACTGATATGCTTCCGCGATTTTTTTGGCAAAACGCCGCTTCACCGCCATTGCTTCTGCCTCATTGCGGGCGATGACATACAGTTTATTTCCTTTTACGCTTGGAACTTGCTCATGGAGCAATGATAAAAGCGGAGAAGCACCTTCTTGCAGCTCTTGCAAACAGTGCGTCCAATAATCGTGGATATCTGATTCCGTAAAATGCGTATCGATTGCTTGAATGGTATATTTCACGTTTGCGATATGATGAAACGCATGAACAAGCTTTTGCGTAAACAGCTGATAAATGCGGTAAGGCAAAATTTTCGGTAGCAGAAAATAAAAATGCCAACATTTTTTTTCTTTTTCAATGACAAGTTTTTGAATGCCAGCTTCCGCGAAATACGGGACTAATTCGTCTGACGTCAATTCAAGCTGCTGCAACAATACTTGAAATCGCTCTTTTTGCTCGTTCGTTAACATGACGCGATCCTTTCCCCTCTCAAAATGGTACATGTCGCTCTTAATTACATAATAACAGAAGGGCTGTCTGAAAAGTAACCAATCAGCTTTTCATCAGCACAGCCCTCGAAAATTTCCGTCATTTATTGTTGTAAAAGGCGTTGAATCGTGTCGATCAGTTCATGGACAGGCACTTCTACCGATTCGCCTGTTTGGCGCACTTTTACTTCAACGACTCCTTCACCAGCGCGCTTTCCGACTGTCACCCGAACCGGGATCCCGATTAAATCGCTGTCGGCAAATTTGACGCCGGCGCGCTCCGGACGGTCATCGTACAATACTTCCAAACCAGCTTGTCTCAGTTTTTCATACCACTCATCAGCGAGCTGGCGCTGCTCTTCACTTTTTGCATTCGCCGTTATAAGGTGGACGTGGAACGGAGCAACCGCCACTGGCCAGACGAGGCCGTTTTCGTCGGCAAACTGCTCGGCAATCGCCGCGACTAGCCGCGAAACGCCGATGCCATAGCAGCCCATGATCATTGTTTGCGAACGTCCATTTTCATCCAAATAAGTTGCGTTTAACGCTTCACTGTAACGCGTGCCTAATTTAAACACGTGGCCGACTTCAATGCCGCGAGCAAAGCGGATCGTTCCTTTTCCATCCGGAGATGGATCTCCTTCTTGAATGAAACGTAAATCGGCGTATTCCGAAACGGTAAAATCGCGCTCTGGATTGACGCCAATATAATGATATCCTTCCTCATTCGCTCCGCATACGCCATTAACGATCGCTTTTACGGCATGATCGGCAACGACCGTGACGGACTCGCTGACACCAATCGGGCCGAGCGATCCGACTTCACAATTCATAACTTGCTTCGTTTCTTCCGGTGACGCAAGTTCAACGACAGTTGCGTCAAACAAGTTTTTCACTTTGACGTCATTTGCCTCATGGTCGCCGCGGACGAGCACAAGCACGTAACGGTCGTCGACTTTAAACAGCAATGACTTGATGCATTTTTCCGGAACCACCTGCAAATACGAAGCTACTTCCTCGATTGTTTTTTGCCCCGGTGTATGCACTTTCTCTAACTCGCGCAGCGGCTCATCGCTTTTCTCATATGTTGTAATAACAGGAGCCATTTCAATGTTTGCCGCATAATCGGAGGCATCGGAATAGGCGATCGTATCTTCGCCAATTTCCGACAAGACCATGAATTCATGCGTATCTTTTCCGCCGATCGCTCCGGAATCGGCAATAACGGCGCGGAAATTCAAACCGCAGCGGCGGAAAATGTTCGAATACGCTTCATACATTTTATTGTACGTTTCATCCAAACTTTCCTGCGACGTATGGAACGAATATGCGTCTTTCATAATAAATTCGCGGCCGCGCAATAAACCGAAGCGCGGGCGTTTTTCATCACGGAATTTCACTTGAATTTGATAAAGCGTCAGCGGCAAGCGCTTATAAGATTTCACTTCGTCGCGCACAAGCGTCGTAATCATTTCTTCATGCGTCGGTCCAAGCGCAAAATCGCGCTCATGCCGGTCTTTTAGGCGCATCAGCTCTGGACCGTACGAATACCAGCGGCCGGATTGCTGCCATAATTCCGCTGGCTGCAGCGCCGGCATGAGCAATTCAACCGCTCCGGCGCGATTCATTTCTTCGCGAATAATCGCTTCCACTTTTTGCAATACGCGCTGCCCGAGCGGCAAAAACGTATATACGCCGCTTGCGCTTTGCCGGATAAACCCAGCACGCAGCAACAGCTGGTGGCTTTTTACTTCTGCGTCTGCAGGCACTTCCCGCAGCGTTGGAATGAACGATTGGCTTTGTCTCATTTTCTCGCACCTCTTTTTCTCTATCTCTTTTTATAGGAAAAACTTTTGAATGTCGTTCCATGTTACGACAAGCATCAATAACATTAAAAGGGCAAAACCGATAAAGTGCACGATTCCCTCTTTTTGCCGGTCAATCGGCTTTCCGCGCAGCGCTTCGATGGCGAAAAAGAGCAACCGCCCGCCATCAAGCGCGGGAAGCGGCAATAAGTTGACAATGCCAAGGTTAATGCTTAAAATCGCTCCCCATTTCATTAAATAGTAAATTCCCGATTGCGCCACTTTTCCAGTTGAAACAGCAATGCCAACAGGGCCTGACAGCATATCGAGCTTAAATTGGCCAGTAACTAGCTGCCCGAGACCGATAAGAATTTCTTTCGTCCAGTAGTATGTCTCAATAACTCCTTGTTTTACCGAGCCAAAAACCGATTTTTCCATCGGCTCGTACACACCGATGAGGCCGATCGTTTCCCCCTGCACTTTTTTCGCATCAGGGGTTACGGCAATATCCATCACTTTTTCATCCCGCTGTATTTTAAAAAGCAATTTTTCTTCCGGATGGGCGCGAATAATGCTCACCACTTGCGTCCACGTTTTGACAGGCTCGTTATTGATCGACAGAATGACATCCCCTTGTTGAAGGCCAGCTTCCCGTGCCGCACCTTCTTTTGTCAGTTCACCGACAATCGGTTTGTCGACCGGATATCCATGCAGCAGTCCGATGAGCAAAAACACGACAAACGCCAGCACAAAGTTCATAAGCGGCCCCGCCAAAATTGTCATCGTCCGCTGCCCAAGCGTTTTTGCGGCAAATTGGCGATGGTACGGGGCAATTTGGATTTCTTGGCGATCGACGACGAAAAAGGCAGGCTCATTGACAGAAAAACGTTCAAGACGGTCCTCATTTTGCTCGACATAACCGGTAATGTACATGTGGTGTTCCAAATCCGCTTGTTCGACTTCTATTATTTTCGCGTTTGGATAGTCGTCTTTATGGTTGACAATAATTTTATCGACATTGCCGTTTTTGTCTAATAGCAGCCCGACGACTTGCCCCGGCTTGATTTCGATCATTTCCGGATCTTCGCCGGCCATGCGGACAAAACCGCCCAATGGAAGCAAACGAATCGTATACACGGTTTCGTTTTTCTTAAATGAAAATACTTTTGGGCCAAAGCCGATGGCAAATTCACGGCATAAAATTCCCGCGCGCTTAGCGAAAATTAAATGACCAAGTTCATGGAAAAACACCAGTGCGCCAAAAATAATGATAAACGCAATGATCGGTTCCAATGTTTCAACCACCTTTTTTCATAGTAATGACCGAACGTACTGACGCGTCTCCGCATCAATTTCGCGGATCGCCTCCAGCGACGGCTCTTTGACAAACTCATGCCGCTCTAACGCGCGTTCAATATATTCCTCAATGGCAAGAAATGCGATGCGGCCTTGCAAAAAGGCGGCAACCGCCTCTTCGTTTGCGGCGTTTAACACCGTTGGCAGCGACCCGCCCGCTTTTCCTGCTTCATATGCTAAGCGCAGGCAGCGATAACGGTCAAAATCCACCTGCTGAAAGTGTAATGCACCAATTTCTGCTAAGTCAAGCGGTTTAGCATTTTTGAGCGGCAAGCGCTCAGGGTATGTTAAAGCGTATTGAATCGGCACATGCATATCCGGCATTCCGAGTTGAGCGATGATGCTTGTATCGCGAAACTGGACGAGCGAATGAATGATGCTTTCGCGGTGCAACAACACATCAATTTGCTCATACGGCAGCCCGAAAAGCCAATGTGCCTCAATCACTTCTAGCCCTTTGTTCATCATTGTCGCCGAATCAATCGTAATTTTCGCTCCCATCGACCAGTTCGGATGGCGCAGCGCTTCATCCACCGTGACATTTTTTAATTCTTCCCTCGTTTTATCGCGAAAACTGCCGCCAGACGCGGTTAAAATAATTTTTTCTACATTCTTTTTCTTTTCTCCTTGCAAACATTGAAAAATGGCCGAATGTTCGCTGTCCACCGGCAATAACGCAACACCGTGCTTTTTGGCAGCTGCGGTGACAATATGCCCTGCTGTCACAAGCGTTTCTTTGTTCGCCAACGCAATCGTTTTGCCAGCTTCAATCGCCCGCAATGTCGGAACAAGTCCAACGCTTCCGACGACCGCTGTCACAACGATGTCCGTTTCGGGAAAAACGGCTGCTTCCGTTAAACCTTCTTCGCCATAAACGATCTTCACTTTTCCTGCATATTCGCGCCGCAGCTTATCATACGCGTCCGCATCGGCGACAGCGACAAGCTGCGGGGCAAATTCTTCAATAATCGCTCGTGCCATGTCCACATTTTTTCCAATCGATATTGCCGTTAAGTGGAATTCATCTGGATGCAAACGAATGATATCCAACGTCTGTGTGCCGATGGAGCCGCTCGCTCCTAATATACTTATATATTTCAATCCCGTCACTCCTAACTCCCTTATAACACCACAGTCATGAAAACAACTAAAATTGGCGCAATGAACAATAGGCTATCAAAGCGGTCCAAAATGCCGCCATGCCCCGGCAAAATATTTCCAGAATCTTTTACGCCATAATGCCGTTTAAATGCGGACTCGACTAAATCTCCCAACTGCCCGAACACGGAAAGAACAACCGTCATCACAATGAGAATGCCGAAACTGTCAAAAAGGTTTGTACATAGTTGGTACACAATAGCGACAATGACGGCACAAACGATTCCGCCGATGGAACCTTCCACCGTTTTGTTTGGGCTAATTTCCGGCCAAAGCTTGCGTTTCCCCCAGGCCCGGCCGATAAAATACGCCCCGATATCTGTCGCCCAAATCGTAAATAAAGCATACACCATGTACGCCAAGCCAATAAAGCGGATTTCCATGAAATAATAAAAGCCAAAGCCGACGTAAAGAATAGATAAAAACAAAAATCCCGCCTCATCAAATGTAAACGCGTTTTTTGTCACTACCGTATATACAAGCAGCAATAATGCGGCGAGGGAGAGCCATTCGCTTTTCGTTACATTTAAAGACTCGAGCCAATGGGCATATGTCTCCGGAAGCAGAAGCGCCCATAAAAGCAAGAAACTAATGACTCCTTCTGGCGAAAACGCGCGCAGGCGTTTCATCCGCAACAATTCAAACAGGCCAATCGTTGCCAATATATATGTTACTATTATAAACGGAAATCCGCCAAAAATCACAATTGGTAAAAACAGTGCGGCGGCAATGAATCCAGTAATAATTCGCTGTTTCATCTTGTTTAAACTCCTCCAAACCGGCGATTGCGCTTTTGAAATGCGGCAATCGCTTCTAATAAGTGTTGTTCCGTAAAATCCGGCCATAATACATCAGTGAACCAAAACTCTGTATAAGCAAGCTGCCATAACATAAAATTGCTTAAACGTATTTCCCCGCTTGTGCGGATCAGTAAATCCGGATCCATTAAATCTTTTGTCATCAAATACGAAGACACTAACTCCTCTGTAATTTGTTCCGGGGACAGCCGGCCGTTTTGAATGTCTTTGGCAATCTGCTGCACCGCATATGTAATTTCCGCACGGCTTCCGTAGTTTAAGGCAAAATTCAGAATCAATCCCGTATTGTCTTTTGTTTCATTAATCGCCTTCTCCACCGCCCGCCGTGTATGTTCAGGAAGCTGTTCAGTATTTCCAATAACGCGAACGTTCACATTTTCCTCAATTAATTCCGGAAGAAACGTTGTTAAAAACTGCTCGGGAAGTTTCATCAAATACTCTACTTCGCTTTTCGGCCGTTTCCAATTTTCGGTCGAAAACGCGTACAATGATAATATTTTAATGCCAAGCTCATTGGCAAAACGGGTTATTTTGCGAACGACTTGCATTCCTTCGTAATGGCCCGCCGCCCGCGGCAAGGCCCGTTTCTTCGCCCATCGCCCATTGCCATCCATAATGATGGCGACATGTTTTGGGATTGGATGTTGCAATATATCCTCTTTTGCGTAAACAAGAGGTGAGGAGGATTCACCCTCTTTATTTTTCCAAATTTTATTAAACATACTAGTCCTCCATATGATGATATTTTATTATTTATATACTTATGCGACTAGCGATTTCTGGAACGAACATTTTTGCCTTATCCGCTTTCCGGATTCATTGCCTTTCCATTATAGCAAAAAAACCCTCCATGTATATAGAGGGTCTTTCCGGTTTCATTACACTTCCATTACTTCTTTTTCTTTTTCCTTCGTAATCGTATCAATTTTGGCAATATGATTATCTGTGAGCTTTTGAATATCATCAATATAGCCACGCAGCTCATCTTCGGTAATTTCGCCGTTTTTCTCCAGCTTCTTCAGCTCATCATTTGCATCGCGGCGAATGTTGCGCACAGCGACTTTCGCGTCTTCGGAATATTTTTTCACAAGCTTCACTAACTCACGGCGGCGTTCTTCCGTTAACGGCGGAATCGCAATGCGGATGACCGACCCGTCGTTGGATGGCGTTAATCCTAAATCAGATGATAAAATTGCTTTTTCAATATCTTTGATCACTGATTTATCATACGGCTGGATGACAAGCAACCGCGCTTCCGGAGCGCTGATACTTGCCAGCTGGATAATTGGCGTTGGTGCACCGTAATAATCCACTGTTATTTTTTCCAATAAGCTTGGATTAGCCCGTCCCGCGCGAATGGTTGCAAGTTCGCGAGTAAACGCTTGGACGGCTTTATCCATTTTTTCCTTTGCAGTATTAATGATTTGTTGTACCATCGCTATTTCCCCCTCACGATTGTTCCAATATTTTCGCCAAGAACAGCTCGTTTGATATTGCCTTCTTCCATAATCGAGAAAACAATTAACGGAATATCGTTATCCATGCATAACGAAGAAGCAGTGGAGTCCATTACTCCCAATCCTTGTTTAATGACATCCAAATAAGATAGTTCATCATATTTCACTGCATTTTCATCGATTTTCGGATCAGCGCTATATACGCCATCCACATTGTTTTTGGCCATAAGAATAACGTCTGCTTCAATTTCGGCAGCGCGCAATGCCGCCGTCGTATCCGTTGAAAAATACGGATTTCCCGTCCCTGCCGCAAAAATGACGACACGTTTTTTTTCAAGATGGCGAATGGCTCTTCTTCGTATGTAAGGTTCAGCCACTTGCCGCATTTCAATCGATGTTTGCACTCTCGTCTCGACGCCGAGATGCTCGAGGCTATCTTGAAGTGCAAGTGAATTCATGACCGTTGCGAGCATTCCCATATAATCCGCTGTCGCACGGTCCATTCCCATCTCGCTTCCCGTTTTTCCGCGCCAAATATTTCCGCCGCCAACTACAATCGCAATCTCAACGCCGAGCTCGGCGACTTCTTTTATTTGTTTCGCAATGGATTGAATAATGGCAGGGTTAATGCCAAATCCTTGTTCCCCAGCTAACGCTTCACCGCTTAACTTCAGTACAATACGCTTATACTTTGGTTTCTCCATGTCGAACCTCCATGCAGCTAATTAGGAAAAGCGAAACGCGAAAAATGGCAAAAACATCGCACCACTGCTGGAAAATCGTGATGCTGTATTTTGAAAAATAGGGAACACGGTGTGTGTTCCCTATGGACTTCGCTCATTGCTTTCTCATTTGATTCATTACTTCTTCGGCAAAGTTATCTTGGCGTTTTTCCATTCCTTCGCCAACTTCATAACGGATAAATGTTTTCACTTTTGCACCGTTGGATTCAACATATTGGCGTACTTTTACGTCCGGATTTTTTACGAACGCTTGCTCTAACAAGCAAATATCTTCGTAAAATTTGTTTAAACGGCCTTCTACGATCTTTTCAACGATATGTTCAGGCTTTCCTTCATTTAACGCTTGCTGTTTCAACACTTCGCGTTCACGGTCAATTTCTTCTTGTGACACTTGATCGCGAGAAACATATTTCGGGCGCAATGCGGCGATATGCATCGCAACATCTTTCGCCACGTCTTGGTTTGTTGTTCCTGCTAACAGTGTTAATACAGCGATGCGTCCGCCCATGTGTAAGTACGCGCCAAATGCTTCATTGTCACCTTTTTCCACAATTTCAAAACGGCGCAATGTCAATTTTTCGCCGATTTTTGCGATTGCGGCATTAATGTGATCTTGAACCGTCACTCCGCTGTCCATTGTTTGCCCAAGCGCTTCTTCGAGCGTGGCAGGTTTATGTTTTAACAAGTGAGCCGCCAGCTCTTTAACTAGCGTTTGGAACGCTTCGTTTTTCGCAACAAAATCTGTTTCTGAGTTTACTTCTAAAATAACAGCGGTATTGCCGTCGACTTCGATGAGCGCTGTTCCTTCCGCTGCGATGCGATCCGCTTTTTTCGCCGCTTTGGCGATTCCTTTTTCACGAAGCCAATCGATCGCTTTTTCCATATCGCCGTTTGTTTCAGTGAGCGCTTTTTTGCAATCCATCATTCCCGCGCCCGTTTTTTCGCGTAATTCTTTTACCATTTGTGCTGTAATCGCCATAAATAAAAATCCTCCTTTAAACTCGCATGTATGTATCATTCGAGCGAAATTCGCTCTCTTCCGACCTTACTTATTAGTATAGCCAACAGCAGCTGTTTTCTGTCTCAAAAAAAGGTGATAAAAGGCTTTCCCCTCTTATCACCTTTCGCAAAAACACGTTACTCAGCTGCGACGACTGCTTCTTCGCCTTGTTTTGCTTCCAATACCGCATCGGCAATTTTGGAAGTGAGAAGTTTAACGGCGCGAATCGCATCGTCATTTGCTGGAATGACATAGTCAATTTCATCCGGATCGCAGTTGGTATCAACAATGCCGATAATCGGAATATTTAATTTGCGCGCTTCCGCAACCGCGATGCGCTCTTTGCGCGGATCAATGACAAACAATGCGTCCGGCAATTCTTTCATCTCTTTAATGCCGCCTAAAAACTTCTCTAAACGTTCTTGCTCTTTTTTCAAGCGGATGACTTCTTTTTTCGGAAGCACGTCAAAGATACCGTCTTCTTCCATTTTTTCAATTTCTTTCAGACGCTTAATCCGCTTTTGGATCGTTGCAAAGTTGGTTAACGTGCCGCCTAACCAGCGTTGGTTCACATAAAACATGCCGCAACGTTCTGCTTCTTCTTTCACAGACTCTTGCGCTTGTTTTTTCGTACCGACAAACAAAATTTTACCGCCATTTGCTGCTAATTCTTTCGCAAAATTATATGCTTCTTCCATTTTTTTGACGGTTTTTTGCAAGTCGATAATATAAATGCCGTTGCGTTCTGTGAAAATATATTTTTTCATTTTTGGGTTCCAACGGCGAGTTTGATGTCCGAAATGAACACCTGCTTCAAGCAATTGCTTCATGGAAATAACTGACATGATAGTTCCTCCTATTTGTTTGGTTTTCGTTCCTCCGCCCATATCATTTTTAAGCAAGACTGACAACCGTCAGCACCGTTGCTTAAATCCATGAGCGTGTGTATTCACACCATGTAAAAATATATCATAACTGCCTACGACAATCAAGCAATTATTTGCTTACTTTTGCCGGAATTTTAGCAACAGCTCGATTTCTGTTTTTCCTTTCTTAAGCATTTTTGCGATTTCTTCAATTGTTTTTCCTTGTTCATAAAGCTTCCACGCCTCGTCGGCAAGCAAAGGAGGCGCCGCTTGCTGGCGTATATCAACGATGTCTTTCACATCGTCGACATTAGGGAAATAGTCAGGCAGCTCTTCTTCATTTGCCGATGCCGCCTGAACGACAGAGGGATGGTTTTTCCCCTCTTCCTGTGAACGGTTGCTTGCCATGTCGGATAATTTTTTGAGAAAACGCTCGTTTTCTTCTTTCCATTCTAATAAATATGCAGAAAACGTTTGTTCCATCTCCTCTGCCATTTGTTGCTGACGTTTTTCTGTTTCTTTCACTTTGGATAATTGCAAATAAAGCAAAATAATTATGAACAATGAAACCGCATGGAGCACAAAACTAATAACAAGCAGCAGTGCAATCATCGAATCCCTCTATCCTACAATGTCGATTGTTTTTCCTTTATATGGATGAACACGTTGTTTGTTTTGCTCTCTGCCAACATTGGCGCTCGTCCGCTTTTCCGTCACTTGTCTTCGCGCCCGCTCCATTTGTTTTTTTGTCGCCTCAGCAAGCTGCGATTGCGCGAGCTGTGGATAATAATGAACATCGCTTTGGATTTTTCCGGCATCGTACGTTTTTGGCAGCGCGATTTGCAACTCGACTAATTTCATATCCATATTATCCCACTTCCTTTTTCCGGCTAAAGCGCCTGTTCCAAAATTTTTCGCAACTTAAAAATCGCTTTAGAATGGAGCTGGGAAATTCTTGAGGTGGAAAGCCCTAAAATTTCTCCGATTTCTGTAAAGGTAAGCTCTTCTTTATAAAACAAGCTGATGACAAGCTGCTCTTTTTCGCTTAGCTGTTGAATGACTTCCGCTAATTTTTCATATAATTCCTGTTTTAAGACTTCTTCCTCCGGAGAAAGCGTTTTTTCATCACGGATCGCTAACAGCGCGTTTTCTTCTTCGTCGTTTTCTGTCGCGACATGTTGAAAGGATAAGACATTTGCAAAGAAATGCTCATTGACTACCGTATATACTTCCGCTTCTGTGATTCCTAATTCATCAGCGACTTCTTTTGCAGTAACGGACCGCATGTAGCGCTGTTCCAGTTTCTCGATCGTCTCTTCAATTTTTTTCGCTTTTTCCCTTATGCTGCGCGGAAGCCAATCTTCTTTGCGGAGTCCGTCAAAAATCGCACCGCGGATGCGAAACGAAGCATATGTGTCAAACTTTAAATCACGGGAGGGGTCAAATTTTTCAAGCGCGTCGTAAAGCCCGACTAATCCAAGGCTGATCAACTCTTGTTTGCTAATATTTTTCGGCAGCGACGCAGCGATTCGCTGAACGTGATAATGAACAAGCGGCATATATGTTTGCACGAGCTTATTTCCAGCTTGTGGATCACGGTCATATATCCAACGATCCCAATATTTGCGCTCTTCTCCTGCTAAAACGTTCGCCATGTGATTCCACCTCATTCTCTTCAAAATGCCGCTGTTTGTCATAATCATACCATTTCTTTTGCCGATAAATCATCAATCCGTTTCATCATATCTCTTTTATCCCTTGATTCACTGTACGAATCGATAAAATCGTCGTTTTCGGATTAAATTCGATCGTCCGCCCGCTGCTGCCCCCGACATCTTCCGCAACAATCGGAATACGGAACCGGTTCAGCTGCTGTCTAAGCGCCTCAACGTTTCTTTCACCAATTCGCATCGCATCCGTGCTTTTGGACGAAAAGGAAAACATTTGCGCCCCGCCAGCCATTTTTGCCTTAAGCATCTCCTTTCTTCCTCCCGCCCGGACAACGAGGCGGATTAACGCTTCGACCGCTGTATCCGCATATTTGGCGACATTAATCGTTTCCGATCTCGCCATGGAAGAATCAGGGAGCATCACATGTGCCAACCCTGCCACTTCTTTAACATGATCGAAAATCACGACGCCGACACATGATCCCAATCCAGATGTTCGTATTACATTTGGTGCATGCACAACGTTCATATCCGCAATGCCAACTTTCACGACATGAACGGTCTCGCTCATGAAAGATCCACACCCAGCGCGTGAAAAATGGAAGCGAACGAATCTGGATCGGGAAGCAAGAAGAAATGGCCATTGACACTGTCTTCTGGGCGCCGCTCATCATACAAAGCAGTGTCGATAAGAATCGCGTAATCGCCAACGCGAGACAATTCGAGCAACCCATATTGCAAAATCGCTCCAATCATATCAATGGTCAACATCGGAACAGACGAATATAAGTTTAAACTAGTAAAATCAGCCAATGCGGAAAGATAAGAGCCAGCAAGGATATTTCCTAACTCTTGCAACGCTGATCGTCCTAACTCTGACAGATGTCCATCCAACAACGAAGACGTCTCATCGCCCGTCATTTGCTGGATAAACCGCGCCGCCTGTGCTAATGAAAGCACGAAAAACATATTCCCCGGCGCATCCCCTTCAATGCGCAAATAAACGCATGCCACTACTTGTTCCGCGCCGCCGATCAGCTCCATCGTTTCATTAAATGTCGCAATTTGCACATGCGGCACAGCCATTTCGATTTTTTTATTCAATAGTTTGGACAACGCTGTCGCTGCGTTTCCCGCCCCGATATTGCCAATTTCTTTTAAAATATCAATATGGGTGCCACTTAATTGCTTAAAATGTTCCATAGACTAGCAACCCCTCCCCCGAATGAATGTGAAACGTTATGATAAACGGCTTTCCGTCCCAAGCACTTTCTCTAAATTTAACAAAATGAGCAACCGTCTTCCGATTTTCGCCACCCCGTGAATATAATCGACTTCCACCGCTTCAATCGTTTCTGGCGGCGGTTCAATGCTGGAAGTTGGCACATCGAGCACATCGCTGGCAGCGTCGACAATCAATCCGACTTCTACATCTTGAAGCGCAACGATAATAATCCGCGTTTGCTCAGAATAAGGAACAGACGGAAAACCAAACCGTTCCCTTAAGTCAATAATCGGTGTCACGACACCGCGCAGATTAATAACTCCTTTCACGTAATGCGCCGTGCGAGGAACACGAGTTATATGCTGAATTTTTTCAATGGAACGAACGAATTGAACAGGGAGCGCATATTCTTCATTTTTCAACTGAAAGACAATGACTTTCAATTCTGCCTCTTGAACGGCAGCCATCTTTCTTTCCTCCTTTCAATCAAACCGTCATTTATTTGATTAACGAATTGCAATCAATAATAAGCGCTACTTGCCCATCCCCCAATATCGTTGCGCCGGAAATGGCAAACACGGAAGTTAAATAGTTTCCTAGCGATTTCAAGACGACTTCCTGCTGCCCGATGAACGAATCCACCACAAGGCCGGCCATTTTTTCCCCTTTGCGGACGATAACAACCGAAACAAACTCTTCCTCTTCTGTAACAGTCGGTATTTCAAAAATTTCTTTCAAGAATACAAGCGGGACAACTTTTCCGCGAAAATCAATGACTTGCTGGTTATGTGTGTGAAAAATGTCTTCTTTTTTTATGATCGCCGTTTCAATAATAGACGACAGCGGAATCGCATATTTTTCTTGTTGAATTTCAACAAGCAATACGGAAATAATCGACAATGTTAGCGGAAGCTGAATCGAAAAGATGGAGCCACTTCCTTCTTCAGAATCCACCGTAACCGTGCCGCCAAGTGATTCGATCGTGCTTTTGACAACATCCAGTCCGACGCCGCGTCCAGAAATATCGGAAATTTTATCTGCTGTTGAAAAACCGGGAGCGAAAATAAGCTCATATATTTGTCTGTCTGTTAAATTTTCGGCGTTTTGTTTCGAAACGATGCCTTTATCGATCGCTTTTCGCAACACTTTATCACGATTAATGCCGGCGCCATCGTCCTCTATTTCAATAAACACATGATTGCCGCTATGATATGCTTTCAGTTTGACCGTTCCTTCTTCCGGTTTGCCGCTTGCCCGGCGCACATCCGGCGTTTCAATGCCATGGTCAATCGCATTGCGGAGCAAGTGAACGAGCGGGTCTCCGATTTCGTCAATCACTGTGCGGTCAAGCTCTGTTTCCGCGCCGATGATTTCCAGATTTACTTTTTTCCCTAATTCACGCGCCAGCTGGCGGACCATGCGCGGAAAACGGTTAAAAACCGTTTCGACCGGCACCATGCGCATATTTAAAATAATATTTTGCAAATCACTGGAAATGCGTGACATTCGTTCCACCGTTTCATGAAGCTCAGGATGATTCAATTCCCGGGAAATTTGTTCCAAGCGCCCGCGGTCGATGACAAGTTCTTCGAATAAGTTCATTAAAATATCGAGGCGTTCAATATTGACGCGTATCGTTTTATTCGTTGATGCAGACTGTTTTGCCGCTGCGTTTGGCTCAGAAGAATCTTTCGTTTGTTTTTGCTGCTTGGCTTGGACCGTTGCTGCTTCTTGCTGCCGTGCTTCCGCTTGGGCGGCTTCAGCAGCGTCCGTTTTCTTCCGCTCCTCCACATCAAACGGCACGACGTCCACTTCTTCAATCTCAGAAACTTTCATAATCCGTTCGTATAATTCTTCAGCGGATTTTTTCGATACAACGGTTACGACGAATTCTTGGTCAAACTGCTCCTCTTCCAGCATCTCAACAGATGGATTTGATTTAATCACTTCTCCCATTTCATTTAACGCCTCAAAAACCATAAACACGCGCGCCGCTTTTAATAAACAATCGTCCCGCAATTTGACGCGTATTTCATATGCGGAAAAGCCTTGCTCTTTTGATTGTTGCAACACATTGTATTCAAATTCTCCGTAAGTTTGGGAAAAGGATGCAGAAGAACTTGGACTCTCCGCTGCTGTTGCCGCTGCCAATTCAGCCGGTGATTCTCCTCGTTCAATCCGCTTTAATCGTTCCACTACTTCTCTTACATCGCGCTTGCCATCGCCGCCCTCCGCAATGGACATAATCATCGCTTCCAAATGATCAACTGCTTGAAAGACGACATCTAATATTTCCGAAGTAACGGTAATTTTATGGTTGCGAATTCCGTCAAGCACATTTTCCATTTGGTGGGTCAAATTCGCTAAATCCTCAAACCCCATTGTCGCTGACATTCCCTTCAGCGTATGCGCTGAGCGGAAAATTTCGTTAACAATCGTCATGTCCTCAGGCGTTTTTTCCAATTCCAGCAACTGTTCATTGATCGTTTGCAAATGCTCTTTGCTTTCATCAATGAAAATTTCTAAATATTGACTCATGTCCATCGCCTTTTCCCCCTTTTACCCCTCAACATATTTAGCAATCATTTCCGCTATTTGCTCCAAAGGCACAACGATATCCACTACGTTTGCTTGAATCGCTGCTTTCGGCATCCCAAACACGACCGCCGTTGTTTCATCTTCAGCGATCACTTTTGTATTTCCGCTTTCTTTCAATCGCTGCAATCCCGCCGTTCCGTCTGAACCCATCCCTGTCATAATCACCGCTATTTTTTCGTAGTCTGTCAATGCGCTTACCGACTCAAACAGCACATCTACTGATGGGCGATGGCCGTTTCGCGGCGGCGACTGTTCCACGCAAGCAGTAAGCGCTCCTTTTTCTTGGTGCACTAATAGATGAAACCCGCCGGGCGCAATATATGCGGTGCCGTTTTGCAGCGTTTCCCCGTCTTCCGCCTCTTTCACGGCGATCAGTGAAAGCGAATCAAGCCTTTGCGCCAATGATTTTGTAAACCCTTTTGGCATATGTTGAACAACCATAATCGGTGCGGCGATATTTTCCGGCAATTTCGTCAACACTTGCTGCAACGCGCGTGGCCCTCCTGTCGACGTTCCGATGCAAACGATTTTTTTGCGCTGATTTTTCCGATCATGAATCGTTCTTATCCGTTGGTGTTTCCTTATTTCGCCCGTGTTGTCCAAGGATATCGCACGCACGTTGGCGCGGCTTGCCAGCAACACCTTGTTTATCAATTCTTCTTTCACTTTATATAAATCTAGCGAAATGACGCCAGACGGTTTCGCGACAAAGTCGATCGCCCCATATTGCATCGCAGTGATCGTATTTTCCGCGCCTTCTGTCGTCGTGCTTGATAGCATCACAACAGGAAGCGGATGGTTTTTCATCAATTGTTTAAGCGCTTCAAGCCCATTCATCACCGGCATCTCGACATCCAATGTCACAACATCCGGCTTTAGCAAGGCAGCTTTCTCCAACGCTTCCTTGCCGTTTTTCGCCGTTCCGACTACTTCAATTTGTGGGCTTTCGGAAAGAAAATTAGTAATCAGCTTCCGCATAAAAGCGGAATCATCCACAACGAGAACTTTCACCTTGCTCATGTATGCCCTACCTTTCTAAAAGAAAATGCCGCAGTCTAGCAAAGAAGTTCAACGGACGACGGGCCCGCTCTTCATCGATGAAACGCGCCGACAAATAACGGTCGGTCAACATATGCATAGCGCGGCTAACTTTGGAAACAGGGTCGAACAACAAAAACGGAGTTTGCCGCACCACTGCCTTAGAGACAGAACGGTCTTCCGGCAAAATGCCCAACGGAATGATATCTTTACCAAGAAATTGCTTCGCCACACGTTTCAACCGCTGGAGCGTGTCCCATCCTTCTTGCTCTGTTTGGGCCCGGTTGACAATGACATAAAACGGGACATTCTTTTCCTGCATATGAATATATTTCATCATCGCATACGCATCCGTAACCGCTGTTGGCTCCGGTGTCGTGACGATAAAAACTTCATGAACCGCTTTTAAAAGACGGAGGCGGTCTTCGGAAATCCCCGCTCCCATATCGAAAATCAAATAGTCGTATTGTTCAGAAACCAATTGTAACTGTGTCAAAAAGTAGTCGATTTTTTCATCATCCATTGTAAACACGTTTGCCAGTCCCGTTCCCCCGGCAATAAACGAAATATTTTCCGGACCGTTTTTAATCAGTTCGTACAGCGAAAGCCGTTTGTAAAATAAATCAATGATCGTCGCGCTTGACGATTGGCCGAGCAAAATATCGATGTTTCCCATCCCGATATCCATGTCAAGCAACAACACGCGGAAACCTCGTTTGGACAGCATGATTGAAAAATTCAGCGAAACGTTTGATTTGCCAACTCCGCCTTTTCCGCTGGTGATTGCAATCGATTTTGTCTCCTTTTTCCGTTCGTTTTGCCTACTTAATCGCAACCGTAAGCTTTCCGCCTGATCTCTCATACTCGTTCGACTCCAAACAACATATTGATAATGTGTTCAACAGATGCTTCCATCATATCGTCGGGAACGTTTTGACCGTTTGTTAAGTAAGACGCCCCTACTTTATATTCCATCATTAAATTTAACATCGCGCCATAGCGGGTCGTTTCATCTAATTTTGTAAAAATGAAGCGATCAATCGGAATGAGAGAAAATTGTTCATAAATGGCTTTCATATCGTCATATTTTGCCGTCAACGCAAATACGAGAAATGTCTCCATTTCTTCGTCAAAATCGATAATACTTTGCAAATCCTTTACATATTGCGGATGACGGAAATTTCGCCCTGCTGTGTCAATAAGCACAACGTCGCGGTCAGACAGCTTTTTCTTCGCTTCATGGAAATCTTGCAAGTTATAACAAACTTCGAGCGGCACATTTAAAATTTTCGCATATGTTTTCAATTGATCAATGGCGGCTATCCGATACGTATCTGTTGTAATAAATGCTATGTTTTTTCTATGATGCAAAACACAGTGTGCTGCAATTTTGGCCAATGTCGTCGTTTTTCCCACCCCGGTAGGCCCGACGACATTAATATATTTTTTCTGAAAGGAGATTCCGCCGAACGGAAGTGGTGACAATTTTTCCTTTATTATTTCTTTTGCCCAAGCGAACACTTGTTTTTCCGTCGCATTTCCGCCGCTGGTGTACCACCGGTCAAGCAAATCCGCCATGATTTCTTGCACAAGCGGGGCAGAAACTTCTTGGTTTGCCAGCAGGTGGTGCACTTCATTCAACGGTCCCGGATAGTGGGAAAAGCCGGCGCGGACGTTCGTTGACAGCTGTTTTAACATCGTTTTTAACTCTTTCAGTTCCTGAAGCAACTCCGCATCTTCTTCCCGCTTTTTCTCAGCGAGAAACGAGGTGGAAAAGGAGGACACCTCTTTTTTTCTGTCCGCGCTTTGGCGCGCAGGCTGCGGATCAACGGCGGCTATTACCTCAATATTTTTTTTAGTAAACAGCCCCAAAAATCCGCCTTTCCGCACGACTTTTGAATTTAAAATCACCGCATCGTTTCCCAATTCGGCGCGGATCATTTTCATCGCTTCCGGCATCGACGGCGCCACAAATTTTTTTACTTTCATTCTATATCCACCATCCCAACGCTTTGGACTTCCACATTCGCCTCAAGTTCATTGTAAGATAAAATCGGCAAGTTTGGAAAATGTCGTTCTGTCAATTGCCGCACATACATGCGCACAGCAGGGGAACAAAGCAAAATCGGCGTTTGGCTGGCAAACGGATGCTGTTCAAGTTGCGCGGCAATCGCTTCGATGATCGACTGCGACAACGCCGGATCAAGCGATAAATAACTGCCGTGTTCGGTCTGTTGTACTGCGTCGGCAATCGTTTTTTCGACTTTTCCCGATAAGGTAACGACTTTTAGCGGCTCTCCTGGAATAACATATTGATTCGTAATTTGCCGCGCTAATGCTTGCCGCACGTATTCCGTCAATATGTCCGTATCTGTCGTCATGCGGGCAAAATCAGCCAATGTTTCAAAAATGAGCGGCAAATTCCGGATCGATACTTTTTCTTTTAACAGTTTCGCTAATACTTTTTGTATCTCGCCGATCGACAGCGGGTTCGGAGTTACTTCTTCTACTAATACCGGATATGATTCTTTTAAATGATCGACAAGTTGTTTCGTTTCTTGGCGCCCTAACAATTCATGTGCATGCGCTTTTAGCACTTCTGTAATATGCGTGGAAACAACGGACGGCGGATCCACAACGGTATAGCCCAGCATTTCCGCCCGGTCTTTCATATCTTCAGAAATCCATTTTGCCGGAAGCCCAAACGCCGGCTCCACCGTATCGATCCCTTCGATGGAATCATCTTCAATTCCTGGGCTCATCGCTAAATAATGATCTAAGAGCAGCTCACCGCGCGCTACTTCATTTCCTTTAATTTTCAAGCGATACTCATTCGGCTGAAGTTGAATATTATCGCGTATGCGGACGACCGGAATGACTAACCCCAGCTCCAGGGCAAGCTGCCGGCGGATCATGACAATCCGGTCAAGCAAATCGCCGCCTTGGTTCGCATCAGCTAGCGGAATTAAAGCATAGCCAAACTCAAACTCAATCGGATCGACATTCAGCAGCTGAATAACACTTTCAGGGCTTTTCAATTCATCCATTTCTGCCTCTTCCGTTTCTTCTTGCGAAGGCGCCGCTTCCTGGCGGGCCGCTTCTGCGGTGAAACGATATCCGCCAAGCGCCAGCAAACCGGCGATGGGAATCGTAAGCACATCATTAATTGGCGTGAACAAACCTAATAAGAAAATCGTTCCTGCTGTCACATACAGCATTTTCGGAAACGCAAACAGCTGTTTCATAATATCGCCGCCGAGATTGCTATCCGATGCGGCTCTTGTCACGACAATGCCTGTCGCCGTTGAGATTAATAATGCGGGAATTTGGCTGACAATTCCATCGCCGACGGTCAACAGCGTATAGCGCTGTGCTGCCTCAGAGATGTCAAGGCCTTGCTGAACGACGCCAATCACCATGCCAAACAGCATGTTGATGACGACAATCACCATTCCGGCAATCGCGTCACCTTTGACAAATTTGCTTGCCCCGTCCATCGCTCCATAAAAATCCGCTTCGCGGGCGATTTTTTCGCGGCGCTGCCGCGCTTCTTGTTCTGAAATCATTCCGGCGTTTAAATCCGCGTCAATGCTCATTTGCTTTCCCGGCATCGCATCGAGCGTAAAACGCGCCGCCACTTCCGAGACGCGTTCAGCACCTTTGGTAATGACGACAAATTGAATGATAATTAAAATCAAAAACACGACGAAACCAACGACGACGTTGCCGCCAACCACAAACGTCCCGAACGTTTCAACAACTCCGCCCGCTTCTCCTTTGCTTAAAATCGAACGTGTCGTTGAAACATTTAACCCCAGCCGAAATAGTGTAAGGAGCAATAACAGGGACGGAAAAATCGAAAACTGCAGCGGCTCTTTCATATTCATCGATGTAAGGAGAACCAACAGCGCAAGCGAAATATTGATCATGATCAAAACGCTCAACAGCCATGACGGTAGCGGTATAATCAGCATTGCTACAATTAAGACAACCATCAATAACACCGATAAATCTTTTGCTTGCATACATGTTCTCTCCCTACTGCTAGACTTTTCGTTTCAAGCGGTACACGTACGCTAAAATTTCCGCTACCGCTTTAAAAAATTCTTCCGGAATCATATCGCCCACTTCCGTTTGCCGATAAAGCGCCTGGGCAAGCGGCCGGTTTTCTACCGTCACAACATCATGCTCTTTCGCAAGCTGCTTGATTTTTAGCGCAACGTAATCGACACCTTTTGCCACGACAATCGGCGCGTCCATTTTTCCGTCTTCATACTTTAGCGCCACTGCATAATGCGTCGGGTTCGTGATGACGACATCCGCTTTCGGCACCTCTTGCATCATCCGCCTCATCGCCATTTCCCGCTGTTTTTGCTTAATTCTCGACTTAATTAACGGGTCTCCTTCTGTTTTTTTGTATTCGTCTTTAATATCTTGTTTGGACATCCGGATATTTTTCTCAAATTCAAAACGCTGGTACAAATAATCGAAAATGGCGAGAAACAACAGGGCAAAAGATGCATAAAGCCCCATTTTTACCGTTAAACTGGCTAATGAGCTTAATGTTGCTTCCAATGATTTTGTCGTCAGCGACAAAATATGATCAAGCTGAACCCATAGCAAAGCAAACGTGACAAGCCCGACAACGCTGATTTTTAAAAGCGATTTTAGCAGCTCGACAAGCGCGCGCAATGAGATTATCCGCTTAACCCCTTGAATGGGATCAAGCCTGCTCCAGTTTATCTTCAGCGGTTCTGTTGTAAACAAAAACCCTACCTGCAAAAAATTGGCCAAACAAGCGGCGGCCACTGCCGCGAGAAAAATCGGCGCAACGATTGTCGCAACATTTTTTAACAACGCGAGAAAAATATGATGAACCGCATCAATGGTTAAATCCATCAATGCGTATTGCTCGAATGATTGATGCATTAACCGCAACAGCAGCTCTTTATGGCGGGTGCCGGAGAAGGACAAAACGAGAAAAACAACGAGCATGACAAGCGCCGTATTGATGTCGGCGCTTTTGGCAACTTGCCCTTTTTGGCGAACTTCTTGCCGCTTTCGCGGAGTCGCTTTTTCCGTTTTTTCGCCGGCAAAAAATTGCAAATCAAGGCGCAATCCGCTCATTTATGGTCCTCCTAAAAGTTTCATCAGCTCACGCATCGCCAAAAACATCGTATCGAACAAATGGCGGACAGCGAGAAATATCGCTGCCATCGTTACAATTAGCAGTATAAACCCCACGGCAATTTTCACCGGAAACCCGACGACGAAAATATTGAGCTGTGGGACTGTCCGCGCCACAATTCCAAGCGCAACATCGACTAAAAATAAACAACCGACAAGCGGGACCGACATTTGAAAAGCGATGGCAAACATCGCGCTAAACGATTTAACGATGTATTCGGCGACATGGCCGTGATCCAAACGCGGCCAATGGTCAAGCGGAATAAACCGGTAGCTGTAAAACACCCCGTCAAGCAACAGATGGTGCCCATTTACAGATAGCAGCAACAACAAAGCAAACATGTAAAAATATTGCCCCATCAACGGGTTTTGCGCGCCTGTCTGCGGATCGATCACGTTAGCGATGGCAAACCCCATTTGAAAATCGATCAGCCCGCCGACGATTTGAATCGCCGAGATGATCATAAAGGCAAATAAGCCGATGCAAAGACCGACGAGCACTTCTTTGACCACAAGCAGCACATACATTTCATCTAAAGCGACCGTCGGTTTCGAAATGGCAAAAAACATCATCCAACTAAGAAAAAACGACAGCCCGATTTTATGCGCCATTGGAATCGTCCGATACGAAAACAGCGGCAATGTCGCAAAAAAGGAAGCAACCCGCGCAAAAATGAGCAAAAACACTGGAAAATGCAACCATAATTGCTCCATCATTCATCAGCCTATATATTTTGTTAAATTGTTCAAAATCTCGTACGCATATGACACTATTTTCGTCAACATCCACGGCCCGAAAAACACCAATCCGACTAATACGGCGACGATTTTCGGCACAAATGCGAGCGTCTGCTCCTGAATTTGCGTCGTCGCTTGAAAAATGCTAATAATCAGCCCAACGGCAAGGGATAACAAAAGAAGCGGGCCGCTCACAATTAAAATGGCATATACTCCTTGCTCCGCCATACGAATGACAAAATCGGCGCTCATCTTTGCCACCTACTTTATTGAAAGCTTTCTAACAGCGATTTCACGACTAAATACCAGCCATCGACAAGGACAAATAGCAAAATTTTAAACGGCAAGGAAATCATCACAGGCGGCAGCATCATCATTCCCATCGACATCAGCACGCTCGCGACAATCATATCGATGACAAGAAACGGAATAAAAATCATCACTCCCATTTGAAATGCCGTTTTTATCTCGCTGATCGCAAATGCCGGAACAAGCGTTGACAGCGGAATATCTTGCACCGTTTTCGGCTTTTCCGCGCCGCTATATGATAAAAACAATGCCAAATCTTTTTGCCGCGTATGCTTGCTCATAAACTCTTTTATCGGCACAGAAGCGCGTTCATACGCTTGCTCCAAATTAATTTTTTCCGAAAACAACGGTTGCAGCGCCTGATCGTTAATTTCTTTAAAAGTCGGCGCCATAATGAAAAATGTTAAAAACATCGCTAAACCGATCAATACTTGGTTTGGCGGCATTTGCTGCGTTCCAAGCGATGTACGGACGAACGATAAAACGATAATAATGCGCGTAAAGCACGTCATCATAATTAAAATGCCAGGAGCGATCGACAATACGGTTAACAAAAGCAGCAGCTTCACAGATGTGGAAACATGTTCAGGAGCAACTTGATTAAACATTTGCATAAATTCATTCATCGGCTGCCGTTCCTTTCTGTTCAATCTGCTTTAACAGTTCTTTCCGCTTCATTGACAGCTCCTGCATTTGTTTTGTGAGCATTTCGCGGAACGCCTCATGGCGATCGTCTGCCTGCTGCTGTTTCGCTGTGAAATAACCGCGCATGCGGGCGCTCCATTTGCTTGGTTCCAACATTTGCTGCAATCGTTCATTATGCATCGCTAAAATTTCGTTTACTTCTTGCTCATCGTCGATTTCCCGCAATAATTGAATGGATTCGCCGACCCCGATCACAAGAATATGCTTTCCCACTTTTACTAATTGAACGGATCGATTGGTGCCAACGCTTGTCCCGCCAAGATGTTCAATGACTCCTTTTTTTCCGGAAAACAACTGGCCGCGACGGTGGAGAAATTTTAATAATCCGTAAATAAGCAAAAGCACAAATGCCGTTGCGCCAATGAGTTTGATGACATCCCAAACGGAAAAAGGCGACCCTTGCTCATCTGCTGCTGGCGTAGCTTCGTTTTTATGTGAATCAGCCGGCTGCTCGCACAAGTCAGGATGCTTTAAGCATTCTTCCACGGTCGGCGATTGCTCCGCAAAAACAGGAAACTCTGTTTGCGCAGCAATCGCGACAACGATGCATAAAAACAATGCGATGATTCGTGACTGTAGCAAATTCGCTCCACCTCTTATGCTTTATCCAAGCGTTTTATTGATCGCTTCGATGACACGGTCCGCCTGGAACGGTTTTACGACAAAATCTTTTGCACCCGCTTGAATGGCGTCAATAACCATTGCCTGTTGCCCCATCGCCGAACACATAATGACTTTGGCATTGCTATCAATTTTTTTAATTTCTTTCAATGCAGTAATGCCATCCATTTCCGGCATCGTAATGTCCATTGTCACGATATCCGGACGGGTTTCTTTATACTTTTCAATCGCTTGCAAGCCATCGGCTGCTTCTGCTACTACTTCATGCCCGTTTTTGGTTAAAATGTCTTTGATCATCATTCTCATAAATGCTGCATCATCCACAACCAATATTCTTGCCATTGTCTATCAACCTCCTAAACGATTATTTTAGCTTTTTCAAGCGATCGCTTTGACTTATAATGTCTGTCACGCGCACGCCAAAATTTTCATCGATCACAACGACTTCCCCTTTAGCAATGAGCTTATTGTTCACCAATATATCAACAGGTTCCCCGGCCAATTTATCCAATTCAATAATCGAGCCCGATGACAACTGCAAAATTTCTTGAACAGAACGTTTTGTACGGCCAAGTTCAACGGTGACTTGAAGCGGAACATCAAGGAGAAGCGACAAGTTTTTCACTTCTGTATCCGCTGATGGAGACGGTTCAAATTCAGCAAAATCAACCGATTGAATTTGCCGTTCTCCTGATTTGGCGTTCGCTCCAAAATGATTGGCTGTTTCATGTGCCGCCGTTTTGGACGGTTCATAAGACGGCTGGGCTCCGATTGCTTCGGCCGTTACAGACGGCTGGGAGACCGCCGCCTCTTGCGCAGCGGCTTCTTTTTCCGCTTCTGGCGCGCTGTTGGAAGAAGTTGGTTCGCCACTGGATTCGCCGCTGGAATGAAGCAGCTGTTTCACAAGTTCTTTCGCAAAATCAACCGGCAATAGCTGCATAATGTTTGAATCAATCAAATCGCCAATTTTCAAGCGGAAAGAGACTTTAATAAATACGTCTTCGTTCGGTAAATATTCGATTCCTTTTTCTTCCCTGACATTGAGCAAGTGAAGAGTCGGGGGAGAAATATCGACGCGTTTTCCGAAAATAGTGGACATCGATGTCGCTGCTGACCCCATCATTTGGTTCATCGCTTCCTGCACAGCGCTCAGTTGAATTTCTCCCAACTCATCCGCCGTATTCGTTCCGTCTCCTCCGAGCATCAAGTCCGCGATAATGGCCGCATCTTCTTGCTTAATGACAAGCAAATTCGTCCCTAAAAATCCATCTGTATAATTGACTTGAATCGCTACATACGGCAGCGGAAATTCGCTGTCGACATTTTTCCGCTGAATGATCGAGACGCTTGGCGTCGTAATCTCCACTTTTTGATTGAGCAACACTGACAGCGCTGTTGCCGAACTGCCAAACGAAATGTTGCCAATTTCCCCTAACGCGTCTTGCTCAAGTGGCGATAATATTTCATCCAGCTGGGGAATTTCGTCATTTCCAGCTGATCCGCGCAGCAGCGCATCGATTTCATCTTGGGATAGCATGCCATCATTCATCATCGTAATTTTCTGCCCCCTTAAACGTATCTAAAATTTGCACCGCCAGCCTTTTATTTCTCTTTCCTGGCTGACCAGTAAATTTTGGAATATCCCCGACTTTAATAAGAAGCGGTTGCTGGATAGATTGATCGAGTTCAATGACATCGCCGACTTCCAGCTGCAAAAAGTCTTGAATGGTAATGGTTGCCGTGCCAAGCTCAGCGATAATCGGAAGTTTGGCGAAGCGAATCCGCCGTTCAAGCGCTTCTGTTTCTTCCGGCGAACTTTCTTTTTTTTGCGCCTGCATCCAATAATGGACAGACAGCTTTGGGATAATCGGCTCCAGCACTACATAAGGAATGCAAATATTCATCATCCCGCTCGTCTCGCCGATTTGTGTGTTCAACGAAATCACGACAACCGTGTCATTCGGCGATATCATTTGCAAAAACTGCGGATTGACTTCAAAATCAGTGAAAACAGGGTCAATTTCCGCAACCGATTCCCATGCATCGCGTAAATTGGAAAAAGCTTTATCAAATAAATTGGATATAATCCGCGTTTCAATTTCCGTTAAATTATCGATTTTGTTCACACTTGTTCCTTTTCCGCCCATCACACGATCAAGCATCGCATAGGCGATATTTGGGTTCACTTCCATCAATATATGCCCATTCAGCGGCGGAACTTCAAAGACGTTTAAAAACGTCATTTTCGGAATGGAACGAATAAACTCTTCATACGGGATTTGATCGGCCGACGCCACCGATATTTGCACATATGTACGTAATTGCGCTGCGAAAAAAGTTGTCAATAATCTCGCAAAATTTTCGTGAATGCGCGTTAAACTGCGGATTTGGTCCTTTGAAAAGCGAAGCGCCCGCTTAAAGTCATATACTTTCACGCGCTTTCCTGTTTCTTCCTTTTTTAATTCTTCCGCGCTCATTTCCCCCGTGGACAATGCTGCCAATAACGCGTCGATTTCGCTTTGTGATAATACTTCGCCAGTCGTCATAAGGTTGTTCCCTCCTAACGGCACAAACTATTGGAGGACAAAGGAGGTAATATATACTTGCTCCACTTTTCCATCTTGCATAATTTGATTAATTTGCTGTTTTAACCGCTCTTCAAAGGAAGTCATTCCTTCTTTTCCTTTAAAATTTTCTGCTTTCATTTCTGAAAGTTCTTCGATAATAATATTTTTGATTTGAAAGTCGCGTTTTTCCGCTTCTTCTTTTCCTTTTTTGCTGTTTGTTTGAATTTTAAAGGAAATTTTCACATATCTTCCGTCTGCTAAATTCGTCGTGATTTCAGGGATGTCGATCGAACTTTCCACAATTTCGTCAGCGCTTGGCGTGCTTTGCTCTTTTTCCCCTGTCAATTTCAGCACGGCAATTAACGCGATCGCACCGATAAGGGCGATAATAACTAATAGGATTAGCATCGTTTTGATTAACCGATTACTTTTCACTTTCTGATCCTCCTAAGCCTTCCGGTAAGCGCAGCACCGCGACTTGTCGGTAAAAGCTGCTTACCAACGCGATAACCTCTTGCACTGATTCACGCACGACAAACTTTTTTCCGTTCGTCAATGTAATCGTTGTATCCGGAAATGCTTCGACTTGTTCAATATAAATGGCGTTTAATACAAACTTTTTTCCGTTGAGCCGCGTTAATGTTATCATGGATGCGCAGGGCACTAGCCGGCAGCTAGCACCCTCCCTCCTTTACTATTTCTTCAAGTTGACAAGCTCTTGCAAAATTTCGTCAGATGTTGTAATAATGCGCGTATTTGCTTGGAAGCCGCGCTGCGCAACGATCATTTCCGTAAACTCTTCGGCAAGGTCGACGTTGGACATTTCAAGGGCGCCAGAGACGATCGTGCCAGTACCATTGGCGCCAACATCACCTATAATTGCTACGCCAGAACTAGCTGTCGGTCTGAAAAGGTTGTCCCCTACCTTTTCTAATCCTTCGTTATTAGCGAATTTTGCTAATTGGATTTTACCTGCGCTCCGTAAAGCTCCCGTTGAATCTACATAGCTTACAGTTCCATCTGAACCAATACTAACACTTTGCGCACTTTTAGGAATTCCGATGCGTTCATTATTTGTACCAAGTAAATAGCGTCCGTCAGCACTGACAATATATCTAAAATCATTATCAAGATTAGTAGTATTATTAGGATTATCTCCAGCATCAAGATAAAAATTACCTGATCTTGTATATAATAGATTTGTCAAATCATCTGGATTTGGTGTACTTCCATTTTTCTCTCCTAAGACAAAAAATCCGTCGCCAGAAATCGCCAAATCTAGCGGGCGCCCTGTCGGTTGCGTGCTCCCTTGCGTATGGACGGTATCAATGGCTGCCAGCTGCATTCCTAAACCAACTTGCTTCGGGTTTACTCCGCCACGATTTGCTGTCGGACCGCTTGCCCCGGCGATTTGTTGGCTCACTAAATCTTTAAAAATCGTTCTTCCTTTTTTAAAGCCATACGTATTGACATTGGCGATGTTGTTGCCGATGACATCCAGCTTTACTTGGAAGTTTTTCATTGCGCTAATTCCCGAATACATCGAACGAAGCATTGCAACCCTCTCCCTTTCATTTATTTAGATTCAACTTTTATAACAAGGCTCGCATTGATTATTGAGCCATTATCCAATTCAAGAAAAATTTGATTATCTTTTTGCAACACCGATTTCACAACTCCGCTTTTCGTGTTTTCTTCTTCTTGCCAATAAACGTTTTTGCCGATCCATTCACTGTAGCGGAGCAGCGCCTGATTATTTTGCGTTTGCATCAACCGCTCGAACATGCTTGAAATATTAATCATTTGTTCTAGAGTAGAAAAATTGGCCATTTGCGCAATAAACTCTTTATCTTCCATCGGATTTAACGGATCTTGGTTTTGCAATTGGACAAGCAAAATTTTTAAAAAATCGTCTTTTCCTAATATTTGATTTCCGGTTTTTCGTTCGGGCGGCCGATAATTCTCCAATAACAAGCTTGGATCAACACTATTTGTCACGGCTTTCCCTCCTATGCTTCCGTGTCAATCATCTCTGTCATAAACGCAGCATGAAAAGATTGTTTTTTCGGTCTCTCTTCTTTTCGCTGCTGGCGCTCTTTTTGTTCATGTCCGCGTTCTTCTTGATAAAATGCAGGCATGTAGCGGTCTTGCGCCAATGCGTTCCATTTTTCCACCGTTATATTTTCCGTTGACAAAACGTGATAAAGCTGCGACAAGTTGGCATCCAAAAGCTCTTTGGCTGAATCGGTCGATGCGATCAGCTTGGCCGTCAACGTTCCGTGTTCCCGCGCGATTTTTACGGTTAATGTTCCTAAATGTTCAGGATAAAGGCGAATGACAAGCTGCGCATTTCCATTTTGAAAACGAGTTAACCGGCCTGATTGGATAATATTTGTTAATTGTTGGAGAAATGATTCATTCGCTTTTGGTCCTGATAACGTCTCGTCAACAACAATCATTGGCGCGTTCGCTTGTGGCGCAACGATATTTCCGTCTGGCAACGGCACAGTAAACAGCGTCATGCTGCTATTTTTCTCCGTAGCCGCCGCATTGCCTGACGGCGAATTAAAGCTTTGACTAAAAACAGACGAAGATGAAGGGAAAAACCGATTTGGCCACAGCCGCTTTTCTGCCAGATCACTGTTACTTGAAATTGCAGCGCTTTTTTCCGCTTGGTTATTCCATCGCGCCAATATTTCCCGGAAAAGCGTTTGTATATCGATGTTTCTTGCTGTCCCGTTTTGCGACAAAGTCATATCCGCATCAAGAAAAGGGAACAAGCGAGATGATTCGTCATTCATGCCATTGCTTAGTTTCATGGGCACGCCTTTGTCCATTTGCTCGATGAACTCGACAAACGCGTCGCTATTCAAAAGGGAAAGCAAGCGCGGCGACGATTCCTCATTCATGGCATCGCTTATTTGGTTTATGAGCATGTTTTTGTCTATTTGCTGGATGAACCGTGCAATCATTTCATTATTTGCAACAGCTTGCCCTATTGGGCGGTTAGCAAACATAGAAGCATCATCCGTCTGATTCGCATCTGCCATATTGTTCCATATGAAAAGGAGAAACGGAAGCCATTCCTCTATAGCCATTTGGCCGGCTGCCTCTTCTTGCTGCTTCGGTGGCTCGGAAAAACGCTCACGAGAAACAAGAACGTTTCCTTCTTCATTTTTTGCATTTGTTCCCATGATCGCTAGCAGCTGCTGGAACGGGCTTGTTTCGCCGTTTCCCGCCGCTGGCTTCGCGGCCGCTTTTGTTGGCGGTCCTACTGTTTGTGGAATGAACGGTTGATAGTTAGTCCCGATTTTCACCTTGCCGCCTCCTCAATGGGTGAATTTTCTTTAGCGCGTTGTGCTAACATCGATGTGTATTTTGCCGCATCATCAGGTGGCATTTTTTCCAAAATCGCCGCTGCTTTATCGCTGTCTAACAAGGATAAGATCGCCAACGCCTCGCTTTCCGGCATTTTGGCCAAAATCATGGCGGCGTTTTTCTCTGACATTGTTTCATACATGCGCGCAACATCTTTCATCGTCGGCGTTTGTGCCTGCGCGTTTGCTTCTCCTGCCGTCGTTTCTGCAGCTGATAATTCCTCGCGCAAGCTGTTGACCTCTGTTTTTAGGTCATTGATTTCCTGCTGCTTTGTGGCCAGTTCATTTTCCAGTTTTTTTATTTCTTTTTGTTGCTTCGCGATCACTTTATTTTTCTGTTCGATCGTTTTTTCTGATTCTTTTTCCCATTCGCTTTTGGCTTTTTGCACGTCTATATATTGCGAAATAATCGGGATGTCTTTACTATGCTTTTTCACTGTGTCCAAAACGTTGATCCCGGCAATTGCCATAATGACAAGGGCCAACGCTGTCGCAAACAATGTCGGAATGACGATGATAAACAAAAACCATTGGAGTTTGCTCCCTTTCTCTTCTCTCTCCATTTCTTGATTTGCTGCCATCTTTCTAATCTCCCCGATGTGCAAAGCGTTGAATCGAAATTTCATCCATCCATTTGTTTTCGGTAATTCTTTCCGCATCAACAACGGCTTGCATATATTTTTCTTTCATCTTTTCAAATTTTTTTACTTCGATATTAAGCTCTGTTAATTTTATTTGCTTGCGCTGCATTTGCTCCCTTGCTTGCATCACAAGAAGCTGGTAATGGTGGATCGTCCGTTCGAGATTGGAAATAAACTGCTGGAAATGGCGGATTTCTTGAATCGGCAACCCTGCTTGAAGTTTTTGTTTATGTATTTCTTCATATTGTTCCTTTTGCTTGAGAAAGTGGTATAGTTTTTCCGCCACTTCCTGAAAACGCTGCACCGCTTCGTTGTATTCTCCCACTGCTTGCTTTTTCTCGTTTTCTTTCATTGTTAAAACTTTTTGCAACTTAAACACATATCCCATCGTTTATCACCCTGTTTGCATTAAACGAAGTAGCGTCTCAATGCTTTCGTCTTTTGTCGCTTTCTCATCAATATCTTGTTTGCAAAAAGAAATGATTTCCGGGTAATAGCGGATCGCTTCATCAATTTCTTTTGACGATCCCCGCTTGTACGCCCCTATATTGATTAAGTCTTCCGAATTAATATAAGTGGATAGAAGCTGGCGGAGCTTATCCGCCGCTTGCCGGTGCTCTGGAGAAATAATGTGATTCATCACGCGGCTAACGCTTTTTAATACGTTAATCGCCGGATACTGCCCTTTATTGGCTAAACTGCGTTCAAGAACGAAATGTCCGTCCAAAATGCCGCGCACTGTGTCGGCGATCGGTTCATTCATATCGTCACCGTCGACAAGCACCGTATAAAACGCGGTGATCGTGCCGCAGGCGTTTGTTCCGGTGCGTTCCAGCAGTTTCGGCAATATCGCAAACACGGACGGTGTATATCCTTTTGTTGTCGGCGGCTCGCCGATCGCTAGGCCAATTTCCCGCTGTGCCATCGCGACGCGTGTGACCGAGTCCATCATAAACATGACATCCATCCCTTGGTCGCGGAAATATTCGGCAATCGCCGTGGCGGTGTACGCCCCTTTCACCCGCATCAATGCTGGCTGATCGGAAGTCGCAACGACAACGATGGAGCGCGCCAATCCTTCAGGACCGAGGTCTCGTTCGATAAATTCGCGGACTTCGCGCCCACGCTCGCCGATCAACGCGATCACATTGATGTCCGCGTTCGTATGGCGTGCAATCATTCCCATCAATGTGCTTTTTCCGACTCCCGAACCGGCAAAAATTCCGACGCGCTGCCCTTTGCCAACCGTCAGCAAACTGTCAATGACACGAACGCCCACTTCGATCGGTTCGCTGATCGGCGGTCTTGCGAGCGGATTGGGCGGATTGCGCTCAATCGAAATTGGCTGCAATCCTTTGGACAGCGGGCTGCCATCGAGAGGATAGCCGAGTGAATCCAGCACTTTTCCAATTAATGGAAAACCAACACGGATTTGTAACGGCTTCCCAGTCGCTTCGACAATGCATCCCGGTGAAATATGTTGAACGGTCGAAAACGGCATTAACAATACATGCTGCTCTTTAAATCCAACGACTTCTGCGGCAATCATTTGTTTTTGCTTTCCGCTTCCGGTATGAATATAGCAAATATCGCCGACCGAGCTTTCCGGTCCTTTCGCTTCTATCATTAAACCAATAACCCGCGAAACTTTGCCAAACCGTTTATATGAATCCATTGTCTCGATTTCGTCAAGAAGAGCTTGCCAATTCAGCGGACATCCCCTCCTTCATCCGTTCGAACAGCTTTTCTTTTATTTGCTCTAGCTGTGTATCAACACTTGCATCGATGCGCCCGAACGGAGTTTCGATAATGCATCCATGTTCTTCCAGTTGTTCATCTGGATGAATAAACACATCCGCTTCATGATGAAATAGCGCTTTAAGCTCTTCTTTGCGCCGCACGACCGTTTCATAAGAAGCTGGATGGACGTAAATTGTCACTTCTGATTGTTCGCGCACTTCTTTGATCGCCCGTTTCACCAGTGACAGAAAATGATCGTGATTTTCCGCCAGTTTTTCACCAATAATGCGCTCCGCGACTTTTATTCCAATGCGGAGGATCGTCTCAGCCGATGCGTTGATTTGTTCGTAAAACTGGGCATTCGCGGTCTCCGTAATTTGCCGGGCCTGTTCAATCAACTCGCGGTAATGATGCAGCGCTTCTGCTTTTCCTTGCCCAAATCCGTCTTTATACCCTTCTTCGCGCGCTGATTGAATAAGCTGCTCCTTTTCGGTTTGCCACGCTTCCTGTTCTTGCTGCACTTGCTGGCGCATCAATTCATAATATTGTTCCGCTTCCCGTTTGATCCGTTCTGCCTCATGTTTGGCATGTTCCACCGCCGCTTCATGATTTTCTCGCTGCTCGTCTGGTGCGGTTGGCTGCTCAAAATCAAGGCGTTTAATTTCGATCATTTTTTTGCCAACGCGGTTGATCTTCGTAAATGGCGCTTTAATGACGTTAGACAATAATATCATCTCCCCCGCCGCGAGCAATCACAATTTCTCCCGCTTCTTCCAAGCGGCGAATCACCGAGACAATCCGCGACTGCGCCTCTTCCACATCACGCAGCCGGACAGGCCCGATAAATTCCATCTCTTCTTTCAATGTCTCTGCCATGCGTGTGGACATGTTGCGGAAAACAACTTCTTTTACTTCGTCGCTTGCTACTTTGAGCGCCAACACTAAATCATTGTTGTCGACTTCACGAACAACGCGCTGAATCGCACGGTTATCAAGAGTGACAATATCTTCGAAAACAAACATCCGTTTTTTAATTTCTTCCGCAAGCTCAGGATCTTGAATTTCAAGGGCATCGAGAATCGTTCGTTCTGTGCTGCGGTCAACCTGATTTAACACTTCCACAACGGTTTCAATTCCGCCAGTTTGTGTATAATCTTGCACAACCGTTGCCGATAGTTTTCGTTCCAAAATTTGTTCTACTTCATTAATAATCTCAGGCGATGTGCTATCCATTAACGCGATGCGTCTGGCGATATCCGCCTGCATTTCTTGCGGTAAAGCCGATAAAATTTGCCCTGCTTGCGCCGGTTCCAGATAAGAAAGGATAAGGGCAATCGTCTGCGGATGTTCGTTTTGAATAAAGTTTAATATTTGCGCAGGATCCGCTTTACGGGCAAAATCGAACGGCCGCACCATCAAAGCGGACGTTAACCGGTTGATAATATTCATCGCTTTCTCCGGGCCGAGCGCTTTTTCAAGCACCTCTTTGGCATAGGCGATTCCGCCTTGCTCAATATAATCTTGCGCCAGCGCGATTTGATGAAATTCTTCCATCACTTCTTCTTTTTCGTCCGCTCCCACTTGACGCATTCGGGAAATTTCTAGAGTCAGCTTTTCAATTTCTTCTTCTGATAAATGTTTATAAACGGAGGCGGATACGTCTGGGCCAAGGGAAATAAGAAGGATCGCCGCTTTCTGTCTCCCCGTCAGCCCACTTCTCTTTACTTTATTTTCCATTCCCCGTTCCTCCTACTCTTCCGATAACCATGTTCGCAACAGCTTTGCAAATTCATCCGGCTTTTCTTTCGCCAATCTTTCTAACTGTTTGCGACGCATGGTCGATTCTGTCTCTTGCTCGTGAATATCCGGAATTTCTTGAACCATTGGCTGTTCGAAGATTTCTTCCTCTTCCTCCTCTTCTTCCTCATCACTCTTGCGGCTGCGCCACCATAAGATGAACAATGTGATCAGAAGAACAAGGCCGATGCCGCCAACGATATATACCCACATTGGAATCGCCGGTTTCGGTTCCTCAAATGTCGCTTTTCCGTTAAACTTCTGCACAGAAACAACAACGCGATTTTGAATATCCTGATCGGTTAATGTTTGGCCATATTGTTTGTCAATCGATGTTCTGACAATCGTTCCTAATATTTTTTGAATATCGTCGATCGTTTGCTGCGGCAGAGAGTTCGGATCTTTCGGATCCGGCGGCTCCACCATCACTTGAATGCCTAAATCGCGAATTTTATATGGGCTTTCGACGATATTCTTTTTTATCCGGTTCACTTCGTTATTAATCGTTTCTTCGGTCCGCTCATAATTTCCATTTGCTTCGTTTGCCCCTGCCTGATAGTTTGGCACTTCATTTGCCCCTGTTCCAGCTGTGCCGCCTGGTGGTGCCCCATTTCCAGAGTAAGTTTCTTGAATGCGTTGCACGCTGATGGCAATGCCTTCGTTATTTTCCTCATCAACTGGGGCAACAAGGTTTTCTTCCCGTCTTTCTTGCGTAAAGTCAATATCTGCTGTCACCGAAACAGCCACTTTATCTTGTCCCATCATCGTCCCCAGCATCCGCTGCACTCGCTGTTGAATGTCGCGCTCAATTTGTTGCTTTATTTCTTGCTGTGCAGCAAACGTTGTGCCTGTCGAATTTTTTTCGTCATTTTTCAAGTCAAAATACTCAAAAAACTGGTTCATAATGACGATATTATCTGTAGGAAGGTTAGGAACACTTTTGGAAACGAGATGATATAACGCTTTTATTTGCTGGTCGCTAAATTGGTATCCCGGTTTTGTTTTCAGCACGATCGATGCTGAAGCTTCCCCTTGATTATCGGACGCAAACACGCTCGGCTGCGGAAGATTAATCATTACTTTCGCATCTTCAACGCCGTTAATGCTTTTGATTAAATTTGCCAGCTCATTTTGCATTGCTTCGAGCTTGACGACGTTAAACTCGTTATCCGTCATTCCGAAGCTTGCGTTTTTCCCAAAGAAAGAATAGTCGATCATGCCGCTGTTCGGAATTCCTTCCGCTGCCAACTCCACTTTTAACGAATCTGCCAAGTCTTTTGGCACTTTTATCGTTGTGCCGTTATCGGCTACTTCTGATTTAATGTTCCGCTGATCGAGCGTTTCTTTTATTTGTCCTGCTTCCTGTGGCGTTAAGTTGCTATATAGCGGCACCATTTCCGTCCTTGTTGCAAAAAATACAGTAGCGCCGATAATCAGCAAAAGAAGGGCAAGGCTAGCAACAGCGATCCATTTTTGTTTTTTTGTTCGTTCTTTCCAAAATAAAGTAAAGCGATTAAGCCATTTTTTCAGTCTGTCGTTCATACTATTCCCCCGATTATTTCACAGTCGATATGCTATATTTGCATTCGCATCATTTCTTGATATGCTTCAATCACTTTGTTGCGCACTTCCAACGTAAGCTGCAAAGAAATGCTTGCTTTTTGCGCCGCGATCATTACTTGATGCAAATCGACATTTTCGCCTTTCACCAATTTTTCCGTCAGCTGGTCAGCCTGTATTTGCTGCTCGTTTACTTTATTAAGCGCATCTTTTAAAAAGGCGGAGAACTCCTTTTGCACATCAGCCGGTTTTGCCGTTTGGGAAGCAGCATCAACCGTCCCTGCAAACAATGAACGATCAATTCCTTGTATCATTGTCCACATCCCCTTTATTTTCCAATTTCTAATGCCTTCATTAACATCCCTTTTGTCGCGTTAAAAACGGTGACGTTTGCCTCATATGACCGCGTGGCGCTCATTAAATCGACCATTTCCTTCAACGGATCGACATTAGGAAGGCGAACATATCCGTTGCGGTCTGCGTCAGGATGGGAAGGATCGTAAACAAGTTTGAAAGGTGCTGGATCTTCGACGATTTTTGTGACCCGGACCCCGCCGCCAACGGAATCACGGCTATTCATCGCAGCCTGCAAATATGTAGAAAACCCTTCTTGGCGTGGCTCCATGACGACCAATTTACGCCGGTACGGCTCCCATTGCCCATTAACAAACCGGGCGCGCGTCGTATCAACATTGGCCATATTGGAGGAAACCACATCCATGCGCAATCGCTGTGCTGTCAGCGCAGACGCCGTGATATCTAAATTTTGAAACATAGACATACATTATTTCCCTCCCTTAATGACCGTCTTTAATGTTGTGAATTTTCCGTTAAGTCGCTCAACTAAAGCATTATAATAAATTTGATTTTCTGCTAAATCTGCCATTTCTTTATCAATATCGACATTATTTCCATTATGATTGTATACCACATCCGTCCTTTTCGTCACGAAAAATTGATTTGATATTTGATGATGAAACGGCAAATGCTTTGGATGCGTCCGTTTTGCTTCCAGCGGTTGCAGCGCACGATCCAATTCCGTCCTAAATTGGACGCTTTTCGCCTTGTAATTCGGCGTGTCCACGTTAGCAATATTGTTGGCAATCACTTTTTCTCTTAATGCCGCATAATCAAGCCCTTGCTCAAGCATCGTTATTGTACGTGAAAATAGTGCCAAAGGTATCCCCTCTTTTATCCCATTTTTCGACAATCTTACTGCTATTATCATTTTACGGGAATGAAAAAATGTTGTATAGACGGAAGATTGTACTATTTTTTTAGTACTAAATAGAGAAATTTGTTTATATTTGTCATTTTTATGCGCCTGCCGAACAAACGATCATGCAAAAAACCGGCCTAAAAACGAGTCTGCTTTTAGGCCGGTTTCTTTATGATCCATTAACTGGATTTCAATTTTTCTAATTCTGTCAAAAACTTATCATTTAACACTTTAATATATGTCCCTTTCATGCCAAGCGAACGTGACTCAATGACGCCAGCACTTTCTAGCTTGCGAAGAGCGTTAACGATAACGGAACGGGTAATGCCGACACGATCGGCAATTTTACTTGCGACAAGCAACCCTTCTGTGCCGTCGAGTTCTTCGAAAATATGTTCAATCGCTTCTAGTTCGCTATAAGAAAGGGAGCTGATTGCCATTTGCACAACCGCTTTGTTGCGCGCTTCTTCTTCAATTTCCTCCGCTTTCTCGCGCAAAATTTCCATCCCGACAACGGTTGCACCATACTCGGCTAAAATAAGATCGTCATCGTTAAATTCGCGATCCAACCGCGACAAAATCAGCGTCCCAAGCCGTTCGCCGCCGCCGTTGATCGGCACGATCGTCGTTAAGCCGGTTTTAAACAAGTCACGATTTTCCACTGGAAATGCGGTATATTCGCTATTAATATCAATATTAGGGGACGTTTCTGTTATGTTAAACAAATTTTTCGTATACTCTTCAGGAAATTGCCGCTCTTCCAACATTTTTTTCATCCGTTCATTTTCAATCGACTGCTTAATCGCATAACCAAGCAATTTGCCGCGGCGGCTCAAAACGAATATGTTCGCTTCGATCACTTCGCAAAGCGTTTCCGCCATTTCTTTAAAGTTTACTGGTTTTCCTGCCGCTTTTTGCAGCATTGCGTTAATCGTTCTCGTCTTTTGTAATAAATTCATATATTCATTCTCCTCCTCAATTTATTTGTTACAAAATGAATTCGCTCAAGTTTTTGTTTTTGACAATGCCACCAAGTTTTTGCTCAACATACTGTGGTGTAATGACGACTTTGTCTAGCGTAATATCAGGAGCTTCAAACAATAAATCTTCAAGCAGCTTTTCCATGATGGTATGAAGCCGTCTTGCCCCGATATTATCAGTCGTCTGATTCACTTCAAAAGCGACTTCAGCAATCTTACGAATAGCATCGTCAGAAAATTCGAGATTTATACCTTCCGTCGCTAAAAGCGCCTGATATTGTTTAATCAGCGCGTTATTAGGCTCTACTAATATTTTTACGAAATCATCAACCGAAAGTTTCGTTAATTCGACGCGAATCGGAAAACGCCCTTGAAGCTCTGGAATTAAGTCGGACGGCTTCGCCATATGAAACGCGCCGGCCGCAATGAACAATATATGATCTGTCTTCACAGGGCCATATTTCGTCATTACCGTCGATCCTTCGACAATCGGCAAAATATCGCGCTGCACCCCTTCGCGCGACACATCCGCCGAAGAAGCAACTTGCCCGCTGCGCGCGATTTTGTCGATTTCATCGATAAAAATGATGCCGGATTGTTCGGCAAGGCGTATCGCTTCTTGCGTCACTTCATCCATGTCGATCAATTTTTGCGCTTCTTCATTTATAAGCACTTTGCGCGCTTCCCTTACTTTCAATTTCCGCTTTTTGCGCCGCTTCGGAATAAGGCTGTTCAGCGCGTCTTGCACGTTCATTCCCATTTGCTCAATGCCGGCGCCTTGTAAAAAATCAAAAAACATCGGCTGTTGTTCTTCCACTTCTATCGTGACAATTTCATCTTCCAGCTGGCCATTTGCGAGCTGCCAGGCGACTTGTCTTCGTCTTTGTTCAATGTGTTCGTCCTCGTATGCTTGATTTGTGTCATGCTGCGGCGTTTGTACTCCGCCAAATAATAGTTCAAAAGGGTTTTTCATCGTTTGTTTTTGCTTTCCCGGCACTAGCAGCTCGACGAGCCGTTTATTTGCCTGCTGCTCAGCGCGGTCTTTCACTTCATTCATTTTCCGCTCTTTTACCATTCGAACAGACGTTTCCACAAGATCGCGCACCATCGATTCCACATCGCGGCCGACATATCCGACTTCCGTAAATTTGGTCGCCTCCACTTTTACAAACGGAGCGCCGACCAACTTCGCCAGCCGTCTGGCGATTTCCGTTTTTCCAACCCCCGTCGGGCCAATCATTAAAATGTTTTTCGGAACCACTTCATCCCGCAGTTTTTCATCAAGCAAACTGCGGCGATAACGGTTTCTCAGCGCAATCGCAACCGCTTTTTTCGCTTCCTTTTGCCCGACGATAAATTGGTCAAGCTGTTCAACGATTTGCCGAGGTGTCAAAGCTTCAGCCACCGCTGTTTCCCTCCTCTCTTTTACAACTCTTCCACAATAATATGGCCATTCGTATACACACAAATATTCGCAGCTATTTCTAACGCTGCTTTCGCGATTTCTTTCGCCGATAGCTGGTCTCCCGCGTACTGTTTTAACGCACGCCCTGCCGCCAGCGCGTAATTCCCACCGGAACCGATCGCTAACATCCCGTCATCGGGTTCAATCACTTCACCCGTTCCTGAGATGAGAAGCAAATGGCGGGCATCCATCACGATCAGCATCGCCTCCAGGCGGCGCAACACTTTATCGCTGCGCCATTCCTTTGCCAATTCGACAGCGGCGCGCGGCAAGTTTCCGTTAAATTCTTCGAGTTTGCCTTCAAACATTTCAAACAACGTAAACGCATCTGCGACCGACCCAGCAAACCCCGCCAGCACTTTTCCTTGAAACAATCTCCGTACTTTTTTGGCCGTGTGTTTCATGACAACCGCATTTCCAAACGTTACCTGGCCGTCCCCAGCCATCGCCGCTTTTCCATTATGATGAATCGCAAAAATCGTCGTAGCATGGAACTGTTCCATCACTCCCAGCCTCCTTTCCACTCATGGCGGCAATTATGCCCGCGGATGCGTTTGCAAATAAATATGGCGCAGCCGGTCTTTCGTGACATGCGTATACACTTGTGTTGACGAAAGATGCGCATGGCCGAGCAGTTCTTGAACCGCGCGCATATCGGCACCTTCATTAAGCAAGTGTGTCGCAAACGTGTGCCTTAGCACATGCGGGCTAACATGTTGAGTAAGCGCTGCTTTTTTAACCATTTCATCCAAAATATAACGTGCCCCCCGAGGCGTCAATGGATTGCCGCGGGCGTTGACAAACAAATAAGCATGGGCGGCTTTTGCGTTTTGCAAAAGTTCGCGCCGTCCATGATGAATGTAGCGCTCCAATGCTTCTTTGGCAAAGCGGCCAAACGGGACATAGCGTTGTTTGCTTCCTTTTCCATGAATTAAAATGGTGGAGCTCGAAAAATCGATATCGGAAAGTTGAATGTGACAACATTCACTAACACGGACACCCGTCGCATAAAGAAGCTCGAGCATCGCTTGGTTGCGCTGTCCGATCGCTGTATTCACATCATTGACATGAAAAAGGATTTCTAACTCCTGCTCATATAAAAAATTAGGAATTTTTTGTTCTTTTTTCGGAAGCGCTGCAAGCGCAAACGGATTTTCCAACACTTTTTTTTCCCGCAGCAAAAACTTATAGAAGCTTCGCAAACTGGAAATTTTTCGCGAAACGGAACGACTTGACTGTTTTTGCTCATACAGCTTCGTCAAATAAAGGCGAACATCGCTATACGTTACTTCAGCCACGTCGTGAATCCCTTGTTCGTTCATAAACTCGAAAAATTGTTCGATGTCTCGTTGGTAACACACAATAGTATATTGTGAATAATTTTTTTCGATTTGTAAATATTCTATGAACAATTGTAACGCAATTTTCGAATTTTCCATTTTCCACACCTCACAAGGGCTACTAAATAGTAACATATAATTAGCAGCCCTTGCAATCACTTTTAACAAAATTCTGAATTGTGTCCAATGCGCGTTGAGCGTAACGTTCATTGCGCTGCTGCTTATCTCTAATTTTTTCCTCCAGCGGGGCAAATAAACCGAAATTGGCGTTCATCGGTTGAAAGTGGTTCGGATTCGCCGACGTAATATAATGCGCCATGCTGCCGATCGCCGTTTCACGCGGAAAAACAAGAAGATCTTGCCCCAATACGAGCCGCGCTGCGTTAATGCCAGCGACAAGCCCTGATGCCGCCGATTCGACATACCCTTCTACACCGGTCATTTGCCCGGCAAAAAATAAATCATCGCGTTCTTTATATTGATACGTCGGGCGCAACAATTTTGGGGAGTTGATAAACGTGTTGCGGTGCATCACTCCGTAACGGACAATTTCCGCGTTTTCAAGCCCCGGAATCAAGCGAATTACTTCCTTTTGCGCCCCCCATTTCAAATGCGTCTGGAATCCGACAATGTTGTAAAGCGTGCCTGCCGCGTTGTCTTGACGGAGCTGGACCACCGCATATGGCCGCTTCCCTGTGCGCGGGTCTTCCAAGCCGACCGGCTTCATCGGGCCGAAAAGAAGCGTCTGTTTTCCGCGCCGCGCCATTACTTCAATCGGCATGCATCCTTCAAAATAAATTTCCTTTTCAAATTCTTTTAACGGCACTGTTTCCGCCGAAACAAGCGCTTCATAAAAACGGTTGAACTCTTCCTCGGTCATCGGGCAGTTGATGTAGGCGGCTTCCCCTTTGTCATAACGCGATTTGACATACACTTTGTCCATATTAATGCTGTCTTTTTCAACAATCGGAGCGGCGGCATCGTAAAAATACAAATATTCTTCTCCTGTCAGCTCCTTGAGCCGTTCCGACAGTGCCGGCGATGTCAGCGGCCCTGTCGCGATAATGGTCGGGCCGTCAGGGATGTCGGTGACTTCTTCGCGAATAACCGTTACGTTTGGATGGCCTTGCACCAAATTGGTGACGCGCGCCGCAAACTCATGCCGGTCAACAGCAAGCGCGCTCCCTGCCGGAACCGAGCATTCATCTGCCGCTTTCATGATGACGGAATTCAAGCGGCGCATTTCTTCCTTTAATACCCCGACCGCATTCGTCAACGAATTAGCGCGCAATGAGTTGCTGCAAACAAGCTCAGCAAATTGATCCGTATGATGGGCAGGCGTTTGCTTTACTGGCCTCATTTCATAAAGGCGGACATGAATGCCGCGGTTTGCGAGCTGCCACGCTGCCTCGCTGCCCGCTAAACCAGCGCCAATGACAGTTACCGTTCGTTCATTCACCATGCATTCCTCCCTGTGTTCGTCAAGATTGTGGTTCTTCTTCGTAGTCGCATGATGTGCACTGCACTTGCACGCCTTTTTTCAATTTCTTTTCCACTAACACCCCTTCGCATTTCGGGCATCGGCGGGCAAGCGGCTTATCCCATGAGACGAAATCACATTGCGGGAAACGGTCGCATCCGTAAAAAATCCGCTTTTTCTTGCTGCTGCGTTCGACAATATTGCCTTCATGGCATTTCGGGCATTTAACGCCAATTTCTTTGACAATCGGCTTTGTGTTGCGGCATTCTGGAAAATTGGAGCAAGCGACAAATTTTCCAAACCGCCCCATTTTATATACCATTGGGCTGCCGCATACTTCGCAATCGACTCCTGCCGGTTCATCTTTAATTTCAACTTCTTTCATTTCCTTCTCCGCGATTTGCAGCCGTTTTTCAAACTCCCGGTAAAATTCGTCGACCACTTTCACCCATTGTACTTTTCCTTCTTCAATTTCGTCTAAATTTTTTTCCATTTTTGCCGTAAATTCCACATCAATAATTTCCGGGAAAAACTCTAAAATCAGCTCTACCACGATTTCTCCGAGTTCTGTCGGAACAAAGCGTTTATTCTCAAGCACGACATAGTTCCGCTTTTGAATCGTATCAATCGTCGGCGCATACGTGGACGGCCTGCCGATGCCAAGCTCTTCTAGCGTTTTCACCAACCGTGCTTCCGTGTAGCGCGGAGGCGGCTGAGTGAAGTGCTGCTTCGGTTCAATATCCTTGCTAAAAACGGTTTCTCCTTCCTGTAAATCAGGAAGAAGACGGTCCTGTTCATCGGTTTGGTCATCCGTTCCTTCCACATATACTTTCATAAAACCAGGAAACTTCACTTTCGAGCCGTTTGCCCGAAAGATCACCCCTCCATTTTCCAGCTCAACGCTCATCGTGTCAAGCAGTGCGGCCGCCATTTGGCTTGCGACAAAACGTTCCCAAATCAGCTTGTACAAACGGAACTGATCGCGGGTTAAATATGGTTTTACCTTCTCCGGGTCGCGAAACACAGACGTCGGGCGAATCGCTTCATGCGCATCTTGCGCATTGGCACTTTTCTTTTCTTTTCGCTTTTCTTGCGCGGCAAATTCTTTTCCAAACGTCGCTTCTATGTAAGAGAGCGCTTCTTGTTGCGCGCTTTCTGACACTCTTGTCGAGTCCGTGCGCATATAAGTGATTAATCCGACCGTTCCTTCGCTGCCAAGATCAATTCCTTCATACAACTGCTGGGCGATCATCATCGTTTTTTTCGTTCGGAAATTGAGTTTCCGCGCTGCTTCTTGCTGCAAGGAAGAGGTCGTAAACGGCGGCACCGGGTTTCGTTTCCGTTCCTTTTTTGCCACCGATGTCACCGTAAAGTGATTGCCGTTAATGCGCCGCAAAATCGCGGAAACGTCCGCTTCGTTTTTTAAATCAAGCTTTTGCCCGTCGGCTCCATAGAAAGAAGCGGTAAACGTTTCGTTTCCTTTCACAAATTCCGCTTGAATCGTCCAATATTCTTCCGGCTGAAATTGTTTAATCTCTTTTTCGCGATCAATGATCAAACGCAGCGCTACGGACTGGACGCGCCCCGCGCTCAAGCCCTTCTTCACCTTTTTCCAAAGCAATGGGCTAATGTTGTAACCGACGAGCCGGTCCAACACGCGGCGCGCTTGCTGCGCGTCTACCAAATTCATATCGATCGCCCGCGGATGCTGAAATGACTCCTTAATCGCGTCTTTCGTAATCTCGTTAAAGACAACGCGGCAATCGGAATGAATGTCAAGTTCAAGCATATTGGCTAAATGCCAAGCAATCGCTTCCCCTTCTCGGTCCGGGTCTGCGGCAAGAAACACTTTTTTTGCTTTTTTCGCTGCTGTTTTCAGCTCTTTAATAATCTGTCCTTTTCCGCGAATCGTGATATACTTTGGTTCATAACCATTATTTATATCAACGCCCATCTGGCTTTTTGGCAGATCGCGAACGTGTCCCATCGAAGCTTTCACTTTATATTTTTTTCCTAAATATCGTTCAATTGTTTTCGCTTTCGCCGGCGATTCCACGATGACAAGATAGTCAGACATCAAACTTCCTCCCTTAAGAGGTAAATTTAAAATCTTCATTATTATTAATGATTCTTATGACATTTGTCAAACAAGATATGAAAAATTCCTTCACTGCTTTGCAAAAAAACAAGAAAACTCTTCGACTATATCGTTGGCGGAATGCACTAATTTTGCGCCTTGCTGTATTAACATGTTCGGTCCTTTTGACTGTTCCAAAAAAATCGGGCCGGGAACGGCAAACACTTCTCTGCCTTGCTCTAACGCCAACGAAGCGGTAATCAATGAGCCGCTTTTTTCTTTCGCCTGCACGACGACCGTTCCGAGCGATATTCCGCTGATAATCCGGTTGCGCAGCGGAAAATGCCACTTTTGCGGCCGCACGTGCGGAGGATGTTCGGACAAAACAAGGTGCCCGTCCATCAATTGGTTTGCCAGTTGTTGATTTTGTTTTGGATATATGTGATTGACCCCTCCTGCAATGACGGCAATCGTATTTCCTCCGTGTTGAATGGCCATCTCGTGCGCCAGCGTATCGATGCCAGCCGCAAGGCCGCTGACAATGATCCAGCCGTCAGCCACAAGCGGCGGAATTAATCGTCGCAATGATTTGATTCCTTCTTTTGTCGGCTGTCTCGTGCCAACAATGCTAATCATTTTTAATGACGACAAAAGATGAAGGTCCCCTTTCGCGTATAACACCCATGGTGGCTCGTAAATATGTTTTAACAAAGGTGGGTAGTCGGAGTCAAAAATCGTGATGGCGTGAATATGGTTATCCTTATATGTTTTTATCATACTTTGAATATGAAGGGAATGTAAATCTTTGAAAAAGAGGGAATATCGTTGCAGCGGTAAGGGGATATATGTTTGCAGCACAGAGGATGGAAGAGTGAATACAGAAGCGAAGGTAGGATCGATGTGAAATAACCGATGAATGGTTTTCCAACTTGCCCCGCGGCAATGATGAAGATGGATGAGACGCTCACGAACTGATGAGTACATCGTATCTTCCTTTCTGTTTTTGTTTCAAAAGTTTCACAAAACCATGGTGGCATGCGCATTTTGCAAGGCACGCTGCCAAACCAACAAGCAAATGCAACAGAAAACAAGAAAAGAAAATCGTCCCGCATGAAAAATGATGCGGGACGATGCCTGTTAATGCGTTTTGCATTTTTCGTAAAGCCCTCGTTCTTTCAACACAGCAATTAATGTTTCACCGATGACCGCCGGCGTTTCGGCAACTTTAATGCCGCATTCGTTCATTTTCTTAATTTTTTCCGCTGCCGTTCCTTTGCCGCCGGAAATAATCGCGCCAGCATGTCCCATCCGTTTTCCTGGAGGTGCCGTTTGGCCGCCGATAAAGCCGACAACCGGTTTTTTCATGTTTGCTTTTACCCATTCTGCTGCTTCTTCTTCGGCCGTGCCGCCGATTTCGCCAATCATAATGACGGCATATGTTTCTTCATCTTCGTTAAACGCCTTTAACACATCAATGAAGTTTGTGCCGTTAACAGGATCGCCGCCGATGCCGACCGCTGTCGACTGGCCGATGCCGGCTTGTGTCAATTGATGAACCGCTTCGTACGTTAACGTTCCAGAGCGGGAAACGATGCCGACGTGGCCTTTTTTATGAATGTAGCCTGGCATGATGCCGATTTTGCATTCTTCCGGCGTGATGACGCCCGGGCAGTTTGGCCCGATGAGGCGGGTTTTCTTTCCTTCCATGTAGCGTTTGACTTTCACCATGTCCAAAACCGGAATTCCTTCAGTAATGCAAACGACAAGATCTAATTCCGCATCAACCGCTTCCATAATCGCGTCAGCGGCAAATGCTGGCGGAACGTAAATGACAGAAGCGTTCGCTCCCGTTTTTTCCACTGCTTCAGAAACAGTGTTAAACACCGGCACTCCTTCGATTTCTGTCCCGCCTTTTCCCGGCGTTACGCCGCCGACAATTTTCGTGCCGTACTCAATCATTTGTTTTGTATGGAATAATCCTTGTGAACCTGTAATCCCTTGTACGATCACTTTTGTATCTTTATTAATAAAAACGCTCACGTTTCTCCCTCACCTTCTTAACGTACTAACTCGACGATTTTTTGGGCGCCGTCTGCCATCGATTCAGCAGCAACAATATTTAAGCCCGATTCTTGCAAAATCTTTTTCCCTAATTCTACGTTCGTCCCTTCCAGGCGGACGACGAGCGGAAGATTTAAGCCGACTTGCTTCGTTGCTTCAACAATCCCGTTTGCGATGACATCGCACTTCATAATGCCGCCGAAAATGTTGACGAAAATTCCTTTTACTTTCGGATCAGAAAGGATGATTTTAAACGCTTCCGTCACTTTTTCCGTCGTTGCGCCGCCGCCGACGTCCAAGAAGTTGGCCGGCTCGCCGCCGTAATATTTGATGATATCCATCGTTGCCATCGCCAAACCGGCGCCGTTAACCATGCAGCCGATGTTCCCGTCAAGCGCGATATAGTTTAAATCATATTTCGACGCTTCGACTTCTTTCGGATCTTCTTCATCTAAATCGCGGTATTCTAAAATGTCTTTATGGCGGTACAGTGCGTTTGAATCAAAGTTTAATTTCGCATCCAATGCCATGACTTTGCCGTCGCCTGTCACGACAAGCGGATTGATTTCCGCGATCGAGCAGTCTTTTTCGACAAACACTTGGTAAAGCCCCAACATAAATTTAGCAGCCTGATTCACAAGCTCTTTCGGAATGTTGATGTTGAACGCTAAACGGCGCGCTTGAAACGCTTGCAAACCTACCGCTGGATCGATGTACTCTTTAAAAATTTTCTCCGGCGTTTTTGCCGCCACTTCTTCGATTTCAGTTCCGCCTTCTTCCGAGCCCATCAATACGACGCGCGAAGTTGCGCGGTCAACAACAAAACCGATGTAATATTCTTTTTTTATGTCGCAGCCTTCTTCAATAAGCAAGCGCTTAACTTCTTTTCCTTCTGGGCCCGTTTGATGCGTAACAAGCACTTTCCCTAACAGTTCGCTCGCATATGTACGAACTTCATCCAAGCTTTTCGCTACTTTTACCCCTCCGGCTTTTCCGCGCCCGCCGGCGTGAATTTGCGCTTTCACGACGCAAACAGGGCTTCCTAATTCTTTTGCCGCCTCCACCGCTTCCTCCACAGTAAACGCTACGCGGCCGTTCGGCACGCTAACGCCGTAGTTTCTGAGGATTTCTTTTGCTTGATATTCATGAATATTCATGCGCCAACCTCCTAGTATACAAAACTAAAAAAGTTCTAGCGTTTTCATTTTATAATGATATTTTCCACATTGTCCACCATTTCGACATAAAATTGAAAAATTTCAAAAGGGAAAACATTTTCAGTTACTATGATCCTTTGCCTGTTTGTCCAAACGGTAAATAAACGCAAACACCTCGGCGACAAGACGGTACAAATCCTCAGGAATAACTTCGTTTATTTCCAATTCGCTCAATAATTGGACGAGCGACGGATCTTCTTGGATCGGAATCCCATGTTGTTTAGCGGCATCGATGATCGCCTCGGCCACATGCCCTTTTCCTTTGGCGACCACCACCGGGGCTTCATGGATGTTCGCATCATAGGAAAGCGCCACCGCTTGTTTTTTTTCGTTTTTCATATGCGGTAATCCACCCCGCTATAGCGTTGTGCAAAAACAAAATCCACAGGCGCCTTTTTTTGTTTTGGCGTTTCGACTTTCAACACGGACAGCGTATACCCGTGCTCCTCAAGCCGCTCTTTCAGCATTGGTTGAAAAGCAGTTGCGACAGCAGACAAATGCGGAGTGTCGTTGATGACGGAAACATGGACAATGCGTTGTTGTACACGCACGTCGACTACTGTTTCTTTCAAGTTGTCCAAATAGAAATAAAACATGATGCGGCAATAATCCGGATCAATTTTCCCATTTTTTTGCCGTTTCCCTTGCCAGTAAATCGCGACATCTGTCCGATGTTCGCCAAGCTGAACCGGAATTTGCAAAAATAGATGCTGCAGCGGCCCTTCGGCTTTGGATAATAGCTGCTGGCCGGTTATATGATGCAGAAGCGTCTGCAATGTTTCTTTTAACTCTGGTTCATGGATGTTTTCTAATGCCTGCAGCAGAAGCGGTTTCAACGACGTCATCGTCGTCTCTGCAGGCGTTTTTGTTTCCAGCGCCAGGCGTATATTTGCCTCATGCTGAAACCCGAGCTTCTCGAGCGCTTCTTTCAGCGCATGAAAAACGGATGAAGCAACATGACGGTCGGATTGTGTTAATATCGCGGAAAAAAGCCGCTGTTCTTCCTCCGCAAGGGAACCGTCCGCATATGATGCGTAAAGCATCTGAAAACGTTCCAAAAATGGCTGTTCTTCAAAGGCTGGAAACAATGACTGCAAATATTGCCTTGCTTGCTGCAAATCCCCGTTGTGTACGGCATCTTGCAGTTTCATTAGCTGTTCAGAACTTAAATTGTTTTGCAGCGAAGACAAACCGAGCTTGCTTAACAGCTGCAGCGCTGCCTTTCGTTCGGGCTGCGGCAATGATGCAAGCAATTTCACAAGAACCTCATACGCGTTTTTCGGGCTGTTCATTATGTTTTGCAAATAGCGGCGCAATGTTTGTAACGAGTTTGTCTGCTGTTCCGGCGGCAAAGACACTAACTGTCTTTCGGCAGTTTGCAATTGCCGAAAAAGCGGCGCGTCGTTTTGCACCGCCAACAATGAGGTGAAAATATCCTTCGTAAGCGGAAAGCGCCGGACAAACATGTAGCGGAAAGTTTTCCAGCCTTTTTGTTTGTCTTCTAATTGCCCGATCCACTGAACCGCTTTTTCTATATCTTCTTTAGCAATCGGTAGTTTTTCTTGAAGCACAAAACGGAGAAAAGAATGCGCGTCATTTGGCAGTTTCCATTTTCGGATCAAATATTGCGCCGCTTCATCGACATCGGAGGAAGGGAATGGATGATTTCCCCCCTCTTTATCAATGATTTTCCAATAGATTGTATCGTTTTCGGCCACGACTTCAAATAAATATTGCTTCCCTGCTTGCAAAGGAGTGCGTAGCCGCGCTGTTACGATTTCATTTCCGACACGAACAAGCGCAAGTTTTTCTTTTTCGCCTTCCCCTTGTATCCTTTCGATTTTTCCAAAGACGACTTGTCCGTGGCGGAACCGCTCACGTGCCGCATCGCCGGCCGGAAAGATCGGCAGCGTTTTGTCAACGCGGTTCATCATACTGCTCTCCTTCTTTCTTCATTTTTATCATTTCTTTTATCGGGGAAAAAGAAAGGCGGTGTTCATCAATGGTGCCGTATGTGCGAATCGCTTCTAAATGCTGGGCGGTGCCGTATCCCATGTTTTTTTCAAACCCATATTGCGGATACCGCTTTGCCAGCTGTTTCATAAAATGGTCGCGCGTCACTTTGGCGATCACGGAACTTGCCGCAATGGAAACGCTATTGGCGTCTCCTTTGACGATGCTTTGTTGCGGCATTGGGATCGGAAGCGTCATTGCGTCCACTAATAAGTAATCCGGTTTTGGCGAAAGTTGTTCAACCGCTTTGATCATCGCTTTTTTCGTCGCTTCATAAATGTTGATTTCATCGATTTCCGCAGCGGTGACGACACCGATGCCGATCGAAACCGCGCACGATTGAATCATGTGAAATAACGTTTCCCGCTTTGCTTCCGACAGTTTTTTCGAGTCGTTTAACCCTGGTATATACGCGTCTTTCGGCAGGATGACCGCCGCGGCAACAACCGGGCCGGCAAGCGGTCCGCGCCCTGCTTCATCAATGCCAGCTATGTACTTGATGCCTTGTGCAAACAGCTGCCGCTCATAGCGCGACATTTCTTGCCATTGTTTTTCCGCTTGTTCTTCTTGCCGCTTTTGCTTATGCCAGCGCGCAACAAGCCGCTGCACGCTTTTTCGCTCATCTTGCGCAATCTCGTGCAATAACGGATCGTGCTCATCGTTGATTTGTTGCAATAATGCCTGTATCTCTTTGACGGTATATTGATTCACTTCTTCTGTCCCTCTCTTTAATATTTATATCGGCATCCCGGCAAAAAAATAAAGCCCGATTCATTTCGCGGGCTTTTATGGCGTTTCAAAACTAATTCTCCCTAATCTTTCTGTACGAATATCGTGAAGCACGATTTCCGCGACTTTATCATAGTCAACTGCCCCACCGCTGACGAGACAGCCGCGCCGTCTGCCAATCGCAGCAAACAGTTCTGCGATTTCTTCCGGAATGTCATCAAGCGAATAGCGTTCCTTTAACCGTTCCGGATAATGCTGTTTCAAAAAATTGAGCGCATAAACAGCAACATCTTGCAAATTTAAAATCGTATCTTTAATGGCGCCGGTGGTGGCAAGCTTCAGCCCGACTTCTTCCTCTTCAAACTTCGGCCATAAAATTCCCGGCGTATCAAGAAGTTCCATTTCTTTGCCAACTTTAATCCACTGCTGCGCTTTCGTGACCCCCGGTTTATCGCCTGTTTTTGCTATATTTCTTCCGGCAAGGCGATTAATCAGCGTCGATTTTCCGACATTCGGAATCCCAACAATAAGCGCGCGCATTGGGCGAGGGTTTTTTATTCCTTTCGCTGCCATTTTCGCAAATTTGTCTTTCAGCATCTCTTTGGACATCGCAACAATTTGTTTGATTCCTGTGCCAGTTTGCGCATCGATCGCTAATGCGCGCAACTGCTGCTGTTGGAAGTAGGCAATCCATTGCTGCGTGGCCGCTTCATCCGCCATATCCGCTTTGTTTAACAAAACGATGCGAGGCTTGTTTCCGAGAATTTCGTTAATCATCGGATTTCTTGACGACATGGGAATGCGCGCATCGAGCAATTCAAAAACGATATCGATCAGTTTCAGTTTTTCCTGCACTTCGCGCTTCGCCTTCGCCATATGGCCTGGAAACCATTGAATCGTCATATGCATCACCTTATTGCTGTTATTTTACAAAACGTGCGTCAGAAAGCGGCCAATAAACGATACTGGCTTTTCCGACGACTTTCTCCATCGGTATAAACCCAATGTGGCGGCTGTCTTTGCTAAAGCGGCGATTGTCGCCCAAAACAAACAAATACCCTTTTGGCACCGTTTTTCGCCCAGTGATTTCTTCCAAAGTAAACGGTTCCGTCAGCGGGCCATCCACCACTTGTTTTTTATATTTGTCCAAGTACGGTTCTTCGTACGGTTTACCGTTGACATATAACGTATCGTTTTTATATTCGATATGGTCACCCGGCAAACCGATCACCCGCTTAATATAGTCTTTTCCTTCTTCGGCATGAAAGACGATAATATCAAACCGCTGCGGTGTGCCGATTTTGTAAGAAAGCTTGTTGACGATCATCCGATCATGATTATGAAGAGTCGGCATCATCGACAGACCGTCCACAATAATCGGCGCAAAAATAAAATAACGAATGCCGCCCGCAAGCAAAACGGCGATGACGATTGCTTTTAACCATTCCCGCAATTCACTTTTTTTCTTTTCCATCATTCTCCCACCTAATCTTTGGCTATTATGGCATAACGACAAGGGATGTGAAAAAAGGAGCTTGCCATCAAGCTCCTTTTCCCCGGGTCACTATGTTCATTATTGAACGTTTTCTTTAATGCGTGCTGCTTTGCCGCGAAGTTGGCGCAAATAATACAATTTCGCGCGACGTACTTTACCGCGGCGAACCACTTCTAATTTCGCAATTTTCGGTGTATGCACTGGGAAAGTGCGCTCTACGCCAACACCGTAAGACACTTTGCGGACCGTGAATGTTTCGCTAATCCCTGCGCCGCGACGTTTAATGACGACGCCTTCAAACACTTGGATGCGCTCGCGGTTTCCTTCGATGACTTTCACATGAACACGCACTGTGTCACCAGGACGGAAATCCGGTAAATCTGTCCGCAATTGTTCTTTCGTAATTTCTTGAATTAAATGATGCATCATTTTCCACTCCTTCCAACAGATGTTCATGACAATGCTTTTTCATCATTGCAGCGGAACATCGTTTTCCTCGCTTAAGCAAATCGCTTAAGTTGCACAAGGAATATAGTAGCATAAACTTGTATCATGCGCAATAGCTACTGTTTTTCTTTTTTCCACTCTTCGATCCATCGTTTTTGCTTTTCTGTCAGCGGGTAGTTTTCAAGCAAATCCGGGCGGCGCAAAAACGTCCGCTTTAACGATTGTTTTTCGCGCCATTCTTCGATAAGGCGGTGATTTCCTGATAAAAGCACATCAGGAACTTTCATACCGCGGAAATCAGCGGGGCGCGTGTAATGCGGATGCTCGAGCAACCCGGAGCTAAACGAGTCATGCACAGGAGAAGCTTCGTTGCCAAGCACGCCCGGAAGCAGCCGGACGACACTGTCGACAATGACCATCGCTCCTAATTCCCCGCCTGTTAATACGTAATCCCCGATCGAAATTTCATCGGTTACTAAATATTCGCGAATCCGTTCATCATAGCCTTCATAATGGCCGCAAATCAACACCAAATGCTCCTCTTTCGCCAGCTCTTCCGCTTTTTTCTGCGTATACCGCTCCCCCTGCGGGCAAAGCAAGATGATGCGCGGTCGCTCAGAATCTTTTGTCACATGGGCAACCGCGTCAAAAATCGGCTGCGGTTTTAGCACCATTCCCGCCCCGCCGCCGTACGGATAATCATCGACCGTTTTATGTTTGTTATCGGCGAAATCGCGGAAATTAATCACATTCAGCGAAACAGCTTTCTTTTCTTGGGCTTTTTTTAAAATCGACTCACTGAACACACCTGTAAACATATTAGGAAATAATGTCAATATATCGATTTTCATCATTCAAGCAGCCCTTCCATCGGGCGGATAGTAATGATTTTCGCTTCTACATCGACGTTTTTCACAATATCCTCTATATACGGAATAAGGGCTTCTTTGCCGTTATTCCGTTTCACCACCCATACGTCGTTGGCGCCCGGCGTTAAAATTTCGCTCACCGTCCCGACCGTTTCTCCTTCTTCGGTAACAACCGTGCAGCCAATAATTTCATAAAAATAATATTCTCCTTCGTTTAACTCGCCAAGTTGGCTTTCCGGAACTTTCAGCATCGCGCCTTTAAATTTTTCGACAAGGTTGATGTTGTCATATCCTTCAAATGAAAGCAAATCGAATGACTTATGAACACGGTGGCTTTTGACGATGACTTCGATCGGTTCTTGCGATTTTTCCATAAAAATATATAACGTATTTCCTTTTTTATAACGTTCCTCCGGAAAATCGGTGCGGGAAATCACGCGCACTTCGCCGCGAATGCCGTGCGTATTCACGATTTTTCCAACATTAAACCACTTTTCCATTCTCTTTCTGTCCACCCCTTCTTAGCGGATTTCTTTGACAATGCCGTCTTCAATAATAATGGCGCGCTGGGAAATGACATTTTCCCATTTGTCACCGACTTGGACGTCAATAAGCGCTTGCACTTCCCGCTCTTTTAGCTCACTGCCTAACGGCAAAATATGTAATTGTTCGAGCTGGAAGTCAAGAAGTTTTATTTTCTCTAATCTTGTATCCATTTCTTTGGAGAAATATTGCTTAAGAAGGGAAGAAGAATATTTTCCGGTTTTTTCGAGACGTTTTTGCTCAAAACGAAGCTGCTCGCATTCCCACATCAGCTGTTGTTTTTGTGCCAAAAATGCTTCACGAAGCGCTTGCTTGCTTTTTTCGGTGACGATTTGTCGCACTTCGATCGTTTGGATAATTTTCATAACGTCACTCCTAACGAGAACGAATATAGAAAAAGGGAGAGGAAAACTGCCCTCACCCTTTTTCATCCACTTGCACGATCACGCGTTTCGGCTGGCGCGCCGCCGCAGCATATACGACTGTGCGAATCGCGTGAATCGTGCGGCCTTGTTTGCCAATCACCTTGCCAATGTCTTCTTTGTGCACAGACAATTTGTAGGTGATTGCCCGTTCATCCTCGATGCTTGTCACCAAAACCGATTCAGGATGATCGACAAGCGCTTGTACGATCGTTTCGATTAATGGTTTCATGTGCATCACAGACATTATTTGCCGTATTTTAAGTTATGAAACTTCTCTAAAATGCCTTGTTTGGACAAAAGGTTGCGGACCGTATCGGACGGTTTTGCGCCATTTTGCAGCCATTTCAGCGCAAGTTCTTCGTCGATTTTGATTTCCGCTGGCTCCGTAAGAGGATTATACGTACCGATTGTTTCAATGAAACGTCCGTCGCGCGGAGAACGAGAGTCCGCTACTACAATGCGATAGAAAGGTTTTTTCTTCGCGCCCATGCGTTTTAAACGAATTCTTACTGCCATTTTATTTAAGCACCTCCGTAAATAGTTCACACAAGATAGTATATTAACAATAATCATGCAGTTTGTAAAGTGTTTTTTCTTAACACATCATCTTCTACATAAACGGGAATTTAAATCCCTTTTTCTTTCCTTTCGGCATATTTGTCATCATTTTCATCATCTTTTTCATTTCATCGAACTGTTTGAGAAGCCGGTTGACTTCTTGGACAGAAGTCCCGCTTCCTTTGGCAATCCGCTTTTTCCGGCTGCCGTTAATAATTTCCGGATGCATTTTTTCTTCTTTCGTCATCGAGCGGATAATCGCTTCAACGCGGCTAATTTGCTTTTCATCAATTTGCAAATTGTTCAAGCCTTTGATTTTATGGAAACCCGGGATCATTTTTAAAATTTCGTCAAGCGGCCCGAGTTTGCGCACTTGCCCGAGCTGCTCTAAAAAATCATCGAGCGTGAACGTGGCGGTGCGCATTTTTTGTTCAAGCTCTTTCGCTTTTTCTTCATCGACGGCGGCCTGCGCTTTTTCAATAAGTGTGAGCACATCGCCCATTCCTAAAATGCGCGAAGCCATGCGCTCCGGATGAAACGGCTCGAGCGCGTCAAGCTTTTCGCCCATTCCGACGAATTTAATCGGCGTGTTGGTAACCGCCCGAATCGAAAGTGCCGCCCCGCCGCGCGTATCGCCATCGAGTTTGGTAAGAATGACACCAGTAATGCCGAGCTGTTCATGGAAACTTTGCGCGACGTTTACCGCGTCTTGCCCTGTCATCGCATCGACAACAAGGAAAATTTCGTCCGGTTTCGCGATTTCTTTCATTTGCTTTAATTCATCCATTAACGTTTCATCAATGTGAAGGCGCCCGGCCGTATCGATAAGCACATAGTCGTAATGTTCTTCCTTTGCTTTTTCGATTGCCTGCTTGGCAATTTCCACAGGGCTGACTTGATCGCCAAGAGAGAAAACCGGCATATTCAGCTGTTTGCCAAGCGTTTCAAGCTGCTTTATCGCCGCCGGACGGTAAATATCGGCTGCGACTAACATCGGGTTGCGGTTATACCGTTTTCGCAGCAAATTCGCTAATTTTCCTGTCGTCGTCGTTTTTCCGGCGCCTTGCAGGCCAACCATCATAATCACGGTCGGCGGGCGGCTGGCAACAGCAATTTTGCTTTGTTCTCCGCCCATCAGCTCGGTCAGCTCTTCTTTCACCACTTTGATGACTTGCTGCCCCGGCGTTAAGCTTTTTAGCACTTCCTGCCCGACTGCGCGCTCGCTCACCCGTTTGACAAAATCTTTGACTACCTTAAAATTGACGTCTGCCTCAAGAAGCGCAAGGCGAACTTCGCGCATCATTTCTTTCACATCCGCTTCTGTCACTTTTCCTTTTCCGCGGATTTTGCTCATGACGCTTTGCAAACGTTCCGACAACCCTTCAAACGCCATCTGTTTTCACCTCCTTATTCCAATTCTTCTAACTCTTTAATAATATGAAACAGCTGTTGGTCATTTCCATATTTCTGCAAAACATAATCTTTCAGTTCATTCATCAGCTGTTTCCGCTTTTGGAACTTCTGAAAGAGCGATAATTTTTTTTCATATTCTTCCAGCATCGCTTCCGTTCGTTTTATATTATCATAAACAGCCTGGCGGCTGACTTCATACTGCTCTGCAATTTCGCCGAGGGAGTAATCGTCTAAATAATAAAGCGACATATAGCTGCGCTGTTTTGGCGTCAGCAGCGCTTGATAAAAATCGTATAAATAGTTCATTCTCATCGTTTTTTCGATCATGAAACTCCCTCCTCACTTGTTAAGTGAAACACCTTTACAGATGATTAGTGTATCCTTTTTTATGTGTGATGTCAAGATTTTATCTTTACAAAAAAATCGGGTAGTTGTCTTCTACCCGATTTTACTTCTCGTTGTTCTCTTCCAATAAATCGGCAAACAAACCGTATACGTATTGCTCCGGATCAAATGGCTGCAAGTCATCCACTTTTTCGCCAAGCCCGACAAATTTCACCGGGATATGCAGCTCGTTGCGGATCGCCAGCACGATTCCGCCTTTCGCTGTGCCATCGAGCTTGGTCAATACAATGCCGGTAACGTTTGTCGCTTCTTTAAACGTTTTCGCTTGGCTCATCGCATTTTGCCCTGTTGTCGCATCAAGCACAAGCAGCACTTCATGCGGCGCCCCCGGAATTTCCCGCTCGATAACGCGTTTTACTTTTTCGAGCTCTTTCATTAAATTGACTTTATTTTGCAAGCGTCCTGCCGTATCGCATAAAAGCACGTCGGCACCGCGCGCTTTTGCCGCTTGGATCGCGTCATATATCACGGCTGCCGGGTCGGAGCCAGCCGTTTGTTTAATGACTTCCGCACCGACGCGCTCTCCCCATACTTCCAGCTGCTCAATCGCTCCGGCGCGGAACGTGTCTCCCGCCGCCAGCATCACCGTCTTTCCTTCCGACTTCAGCTTATGGGCGAGCTTGCCGATCGTCGTCGTTTTTCCGACGCCGTTCACACCGACAAACAAAATAACGGTTAAACCGTCTTCTTGGATATTTAATTCGGCCGGCTTGTCATCACCGCCGCGGTAAATCTCCACAAGCTTTTCGGAAATGACAGCTTGCATTTCTTGCGGGTTTTGAATGTTGCGGCGCTTCACTTCCATTTTCAGCTCATCGACAAGCTCCATGACGGTTGTCACGCCGACATCGGCGCCAATCAAAATTTCTTCGAGCTCTTCAAAAAACTCCTCATCGACTTTGCGGTAGCGGGCGATTAAATCATTGACGCGCCCGGCGAACGAATCGCGCGTTTTCGCAAGCCCTTGCTTAAACTTTTCCGTAACCGAGTCCGTTTGTTTTGTAATTTTTTCTTTCAGCTTTTTGAAAAAACTCATATCGACGCCATCCTTTCTCCATTACGACTTTACGAGTTGCTTTGAATCTTCCAAGCGCACGGAAACGAGTTTGGATACGCCCGATTCCTGCATCGTCACGCCATATAGCACGTCCGCTTCTTCCATCGTTCCTTTCCGGTGGGTGATGACGATAAATTGCGTCTGGTCGCTGAATTGTTTCAAATATTGGGCATAGCGGTGCACGTTCGCCTCATCCAGCGCCGCTTCCACCTCGTCAAGCACGCAAAACGGAACAGGGCGCACTTTTAAAATCGCGAACAATAGCGCAATCGCCGTTAACGCCCGTTCCCCGCCGGAAAGCAAGCTTAACTGTTGCAGTTTTTTCCCGGGCGGCTGTGCGACGATTTCAATGCCCGTTTCGAGCAAATCGGCCGGGTCCGTCAGGCGCAAGTCAGCGCTTCCGCCGCCAAACAGCTGGCGGAACACGTCGCGAAAGTGGGAACGGATATGTTCAAACGTGGACAAAAACCGTTTTTTCATTTCCTGGTCCATCTCATCTATCACTTGATGAAGCGTTTCTTTTGCCTGCTGAAGATCCGCTTTTTGCTCCGTTAAAAATTGATATCTCTCCGATATCCGCTCATATTCGTCAATTGCGCCCACGTTTACCGTCCCCAGTTCATCGATCTCCCGTTTAATGAGCTTCACTTTTTTTCGCGCTTCCTGCACATCGACCGTCAGCGGATACGCTTTTTTCGCCGCCTCAAACGAAAGCATGTATTCTTCGCGAAGACGGTTCAGCAAGTTTTCAAGCTCAACGTCAAGGCGGTTCAATTTTACTTCTTCATCTTTCACGATATCGGCAAGCTGTTTATGCTGCCGCTTTTTCTCTTTCCATTCTCGTTCCAAATGCTCAAGCTTTGCCTGATATTGCAAGCGCTGTTCGCGGCGGCTGGCAATCAGCTCAATCGTTTTTTGTTTGTCTTGCGCTTTTTTTTGCCGCATTTTCTCCAATTCTTCTTCTCCGGAATGGCTGGCGTTCATTTCTTCGATCAGAAGAGCGAGTTCCTGTTTGGCTGTCTGCAACTGCCTTTCTGTATCCGCCCGCTCAGCGTTGAGCTGCTCTACTTTTTCTTGCACGTTGTTTAAGCGCTGCTTTGTCTCGGCAAGGACAATTTTTTGTTCAGTCATCGCTGTTTGCAGCGCTTCTTTGGACGTTTGCTCCGTCTGCTTTTGCGCTTGCAATGCTTCAATCGTCCGGTCAATTTCTTGCAATTTTTCATCTAAGCCGCGAAGCTGCGCTTCAATTGCCGTTAGTTTTTCCTCCATTTGCTTTGCTTCTTGTTCATCATGCGCTTTTTCATGATCATAGAGTGCGAGGCGTTCGTTCATGTTTTTCTCCCGCAATTCTACTTCGCGCAATTCGCTTTTGACTTCTTGCAGGGCAAAACGCTCCTCCTCAACTTGCTGGCGCAGCGCAAGCGATGCCGCTTCTTCCTTTTGGATCTCCTTCTTTTTCGTTTGCACAAAGCGTTCAAGCTGCTCCGTTTTCTCTTCCATTTCACGGAGCTTTGCCGTAATCGTTTCTAATTCGCGGCTTCTGCTTAACAGCGAATTCGTTTTTTTCGCGGTCCCTCCGCCGGTCATCGCGCCGCCCGGGCTCACGACATCGCCGTCAAGCGTGACAAGACGGTAACGGTAGTGAAGCAAGCGCGCCAGCTCGTTCGCCCCTTTTAAATCGGTCGTGATTATCACGTTTCCAAGCAAATGGGCAATCACTGAACGATAGGTGCTGTCATATTGAATCAGCTCGCTGGCAATTCCGACAAATGCCGGATGGCCTTTAACAAGAGCCAGTTGTTCGGGAGAAATCCCTTTCGGCTGCATGACATTCAGCGGCAAAAAAGTAGCGCGGCCGTACGCATGTGCTTTTAAGTAACGGATCGCTTCTCGCGCCACTTCCTCATTTTCAACAACGATGTGCTGCATCGCGCCGCCGAGAGCAATTTCCATCGCCGTTTCGTAACGGTCAGGCACTTGAATCAATTCGACGACGGCACCATGAATGCCCGGAAACTGCGCGCGCGCTTTTAATATTTCTTTTACCCCTTGAAAAAACCCCGCATAGTCTTGCTGCATTTCTTCAAGCATTTCTTTGCGCGATTTCGTTTGCTGCAAATATTGGTATGCTTGATAAAGCAGTGATTCTTTCTTTTCCAAATCGGCTTTCATCGCCGCGAGTTCATCTGTTTTTTGCCGCAGGAGCGTTTCCTTTTGCTGCAGCATTTTTTCTATTTGCTGGCGCTTTTCGTCTAGTTTTGCGTATTGTTCTTTGAGATATTTGCGCTCGTCCAAATATTTGCGGTTTTCTTCGGCAAGCGCTGTTTGTTTTGTTTGCAATTTTTCCAGCAATGTTTGCAAATGGGAACGTTCGTTTTTCAGCGACGCTTGTTCATGAACTAATTCGATATAATCGCTTTTTAACTGCTCGATTTTTTCTTCGATGTTCGCGTTATAAGCGGAAAGAGAGGCTTGCTTTTCGCTCAATTCCGCTTGTATCTCAGAAACCGCCTGCTTTAGCGCGGAAAGCTGTTCATGCTCACGCGCCAGCGCTTGTTCAAGGCGTTCTTTTTTTTCCGTAAGAGATGTGATCGTATCTTCGAGCTGCTTTTTATATTGAGCGGCATTTTTCTTTCGTTCTTTTAATACTTCTTTTTTTCCTTCAAGCTTTTCCAATTCTTCGCTCGCAACAAGCAACACTTGCTGAAGGCCGTCAATCGACTCATCCAGCGCCGTAATGTGGTCGCGAAGCTGCTCGATTTCTGCTTCCTCTTTTTGCAGTGCGGCGGAAAGCTGTATTTCGTCGTTTTGATGCTGCGCGAGCAGTTGCTTTAACGATGTCCATTGCTGATGCAATTGTTCAATGTCATGCACCATCAGCGCCACTTCAAATCTTTCCAGTTCATCGCGCTTTTCCAAATAATCTTTGGCAATGGATGCCTGCATTTTCAGCGGCTCCAGCTGCTGCTCCAGCTCATGTAAAATGTCGCTCACGCGGTGCAAGTTTTCTTGCGTTTCGGCAAGCTTGTTTTCCGCTTTTTTCTTGCGGATTTTATACTTTAGCACACCGGCTGCCTCTTCAAAAATGGCGCGTCTTTCTTCCGGTTTGCTGCTTAAAATTTCTTCGACGCGCCCTTGTCCGATAATGGAAAACGCTTCTTTTCCGAGGCCGGAATCCATGAACAAGTCAACAATATCTTTTAAGCGGCACGGTTGTTTGTTGATGAAAAATTCGCTTTCTCCCGAGCGGTAAACACGCCGCGTGATGCTGACTTCCTGATAATCGAGCGGCAAAAATTGATCTTCGTTATCGAGAGTGATCGTCACTTCTGCGACATTTAGCGGTTTGCGGGAATCGCTGCCGGCAAAAATAATATCTTCCATTTTCGCGCCGCGCAGCGATTTTGCCGACTGTTCGCCAAGCACCCAGCGAATCGCGTCAGTAATATTGCTTTTTCCGCTCCCGTTTGGACCGACGACCGCCGTCACTCCGGGAACAAATTCAATAGATACCCGATCAGCAAACGATTTAAATCCGATAATATCCAACCGTTTGAGGAACATTCGTACCCCGCCTCACAATCTTCCTTTGTTATACCACCACTATAGCATAAAAGCCGAAAGAAGGGCTGACTATATCCGGAGAGCCAGCCCCCCTTATTCTTTCACCACCGTTTTTAGCTTTTGCAGTGCCATTTGCGCCGCGTGTTGTTCCGCCTCTTTTTTGGACTTTCCGACACCGATGCCAAGCTCTTGTCCGTTCAACGAAACGCGCGAGACAAATTCTTTATTGTGCGCCGGCCCTTTCTCTTCTAAAATGCTATATTCCAGCACGCCGATGCCATCGCGTTGAACAAGTTCTTGCAATTGGCTTTTAAAATCCATCACATGAGAAAAAGCACCTTCATCAATTTTTGGGAAAATCGTTTGTCCCAAAAATTGCATGACCGCATCCATTCCTTTGTCTAAGTAAAGCGCGCCGATAAACGCTTCAAACACGTCAGCGAGCAGCGCCGGTCTTGTTCTTCCCCCTGTCAGTTCTTCCCCTTTTCCTAAAAGCACGAGTTCACCGAATGATAAGGCGTTGGCAAACTTCACAAGCGATGGTTCACATACGATCGCCGCGCGCAGTTTTGTCAATTCCCCTTCGCTCATATGGGGGAATTTTTTAAACAAATATTGCGAAACGGTAAGCTCAAGCACCGCATCGCCTAAAAATTCAAGCCGTTCATTATCTTCATGCGGCCGTTTCCGATGCTCATTCACATACGATGAATGGGTAAAAGCTTGAATGAGAAGTTTTTCATTCGTAAAAAAAATGCCGATTTTTTTTTGCAATTCCTTAAACTTGGCTCTCCTTTTTTCATTGATACGTTCCTTATCTTTTTGTTTTGACATACATTAAGGCCCTCCGACTTCCTCCACGCGAAATATATGTAAAAAGCAATGCTTCTATACTATTATATCCGTTCATCCTTGCGCTACACCGATAAAAAGCATAGAAAGCCCCGTTTTTGAACGGGACTTTTCTCTTGCAATAATTACATGTGGCTTTTTATGTAGTTCACAGCATCTCCAACTGTGACAATTTTTTCAGCCTCTTCATCCGAAATTTCCATATTAAATTCATCTTCCAATTCCATCACAAGTTCCACGATATCAAGGGAATCAGCACCAAGATCATCTTTGAAAGAAGCATCCAATGTTACTTGGGATTCTTCGACACCTAAACGGTCGACGATGATTTTCGTAACACGCTCTAATACGTCTGCCATTGCATTCACCTCCCTTCATGATTATAGTAGATTCGCCTTGAAAATACTAGCGGCTATTTCAAAAACCTGTTTTACATGATCATTCCACCGTCAACATGAAGCGTTTGCCCCGTCATATAGCTGGCCGCATCCGATACGAGGAAAGCAACGACTTTTGCGACATCTTCCGGTTCGCCAAAGCGGGCAAGCGGAATTTGTTTTAACATTTCCGATTTTATTTCTTCGCTAAGGCGCTCGGTCATATCGGTCGTAATAAATCCAGGGGCAACTGCATTGACGGTAATGTTGCGGCTTGCCAGCTCCCGAGCCGCCGTTTTTGTCAACCCAATGACGCCGGCTTTCGCGGCGACATAGTTTGCTTGCCCCGGATTCCCCATGACGCCGACGACGGAAGCGATGTTCACGATGCGGCCGTACCGTTGTTTCATCATCGGGCGCGTCACTGCTTTCGTGCAGTTAAATACCCCTTTTAAATTAATATTAATCACGTCATCCCATTCTTCTTCTTTCATGCGCATTAATAAATTGTCGCGGGTGATGCCGGCGTTGTTCACTAAAATATCGATGCGTTCAAACCGTTCTAATACCGTTTTAACCATCTGTTCAACGGCTTGGGCATCGGCTACGTCCGCCTGAATCGCGAACGCTTCCCCGCCCATGTTTTTAATTTCTCCGACAACTTCGTTCGCCTTCGCTTCGCTGCCGGCGTAATTGACCGCTATTTTTGCTCCTTGGCGCGCCAGTTCCAGCGCAATCGCCCGGCCGATGCCGCGCGACGCTCCCGTGACAAGCGCGACTTTTCCTTGCAACATCGTTTATTCTCCTTTCAATGCCGCAACGGTCGCTTGTAAAGACGCAAGATCGTTCACCGCGTATACACGAACATTGCGGCTAATTTTTTTCACAAGTCCTGACAACACTTTCCCCGGACCAACTTCAACAAACGTATCTACTCCTAAACGGATCATTGTTTCTACCGACTGCTCCCAGCGGACAGGAGAATATAATTGCTCGATCAATAAACGCAAAATTTCTTCTTTTTTCACCACCGGCTGTGCGGTGACATTGGCAATGACAGGGATTTCCGCATCGCGAATCGCAATCGTGTTTAGCACCTCTTGCAAATGGCTTGCTGCCGGTTTCATAAGCAAAGAGTGAAACGGACCGCTCACTTCAAGCGGAATCACCCGTTTTGCCCCGCGCTCTTTCGCAAGGTTCCCCGCCTTTTCCACTCCTGCTTTGGAACCGGAAATAACGATTTGCCCCGGGCAGTTTAAATTTGCCAGCTGCACAGGATCGCCTTGTTCGGAAATTTCGTTCGTGACGGCTTCAAGCGCAGCGGCATCCATCCCTAACACAGCCGCCATCGTTCCTTCCCCTGCCGGCACCGCTTTTTCCATAAACTCCCCGCGTTTTCTTACCGCATACACCGCATCGGTAAACGAAATCGCCCCCGCAGCCACCAGCGCCGTATATTCTCCTAAGCTATGGCCGGCGACGTAATCCGCCGTTATCCCGGCTTCTTTCACTTTTTGAAGAAGCGCGACGCTTGTTGTCAATAAAGCGGGCTGCGCGTTGTACGTTAATGTCAGCGTTTCTTGCGGCCCTTCGAAAATCAGCGAGGAGAGCGAAAAGCCAAGACGTTCGTCCGCAGATTGAAACACTGCCGCAATATTGGCATCACTTTGCGCGACATCTTTTCCCATTCCTACTGTTTGCGATCCTTGTCCCGGAAAAATAAAGGCGATTTTCCCCATGCGTTTCCCTTCCTTTATGATTGATTTTGTTCAAGCGCCTCTTTTATCGTAGTGATCATGTCGTTCATCACCATTTCCCGCGCCTGACGGACGGCGTGAAAAATCGCATTCGCATCAGACGAGCCGTGCGCTTTGATGACAGGCGCATTTAATCCGAACAGTGCCGCTCCTCCGTATTCAGCGTAATCCATCGTTTTTTTCAAATTGACTAATTTCGGTTTCAACACCGCTGCCGCTAATTTGCTTGAAAAACTGCTTGTTAACGCATTTTTTAACATCGAAAAAACGGAAATGGCCGTGCCTTCAATCGTTTTTAACGCAACGTTGCCAGTAAAACCGTCCGTGACGACGACATCGGCAACGCCCTGCAATAAATCGCGCGCTTCCACATTACCGATAAAATGAAGATCGGTTTCCCGCAAAAGCTGAAACGCCTTTTTGGTCACATCATTTCCCTTTTGGTCTTCCGTTCCGACGTTTAACAGGCCGACGCGCGGCCGCGAAATTCCGCGCACTTTTTCCGCGTACACCGCACCCATTAAAGCGTACTGCAACAAATGTTCCGGACGGGCATCAACGTTCGCGCCGACATCCAAAAATAAAAATCCTTCGCCGCCAACCGTAGGAAGCGTCGGCGCCAATGCCGGCCGGTCGATCCCGGCAATCCGCCCGACGACAAATAACCCAGCCGCCATCAGCGCGCCTGTATTTCCTGCTGATATGCAAGCATCGGCGCGGCCTTCTTTCACTTCTTCAGCCATAAGCACCATGGACGAACGCTTTTTCCTTCTCACCGCCCGCACTGGTTCATCTGTTGCCTCGATCACTTCATCGGTATGAATAACAGTGATGCGATCTTCTGCTGAAAGATATGGGCGAATTTTGTTTTCATCTCCTAATAGAGTAATATGTATATCCGAGAAGTGCTGGACAGCTTTTACGGCGCCAAGGACAATTTCTTTTGGCGCATGGTCGCCGCCCATCGCATCAATTGCTATTTTCATTGCTGCCTCCATCCTTTTTTTCGTTATTGGAACGATACATTTCAAATATCCCGGAAAAGACAAGCTCTTGTCCAACGTAGCTGTTTACTTCCACAATCGTCCGTCCGTTCTCGTTTTCGCCGATCACTTTTGCTTTCGCTACAACCCGCTCGTTTTCTTTTACTTGTCTTGTAAAGCGGATGTTCGCTTTGGCTGTCAGCGCAAGCTCATCATTGATGACAGCGACGGCAAGCGAATTGGCTTGGGCGAACAAATGATGGCCGCGCGCAATGCGGTTTCGTTTAAATACGTGCTCCGCTTTCACATCGAAAATAGAAATAGCGCTATGGTCAGGCTCAATATCGATAATTTCCCCGATCACTTCCTCAATCGGAAGCGCCCTTACTTTATCGGCCAGCGATTGTTGTGCAACATGTTTAATTCGCTCCCGCAATTCAGGGATCGACAGCTCTAAACGATCTAAGCGGATCGTCTGCACACTGACAGAAAATTTTTCTGCCAATTCTTCATCGGTAATAAACGGATTTTTTTGAATCGTCTCTTGCAACAGCCTTTGTCGCTCACGTTTGCTTTTCCGCATCTTTCTTACACCGTCCGTTTTTATGACTAGGTACTAACAGTAGTATATAATCCTTAAAAAAAGATTGCAAGCAAAAAAACAAAGGTTCTTCAATCTAATTTCTCTCCGTCTAGCACACCGGACTCATGCAAATAAAGGCGCAGCCATTGATACGGCTCATCGCGCCAAAAAGCGGCAGACTGGACCAGCTTCGCTGCATCGTTGCGCGCTACTTCCAAAATGCGATAATCATGTACGACGTCTCCAAATTTAAATTCCGGCATGCCGCTTTGCTTTGTGCCAAAAAAATCGCCCGGGCCGCGCAATTGCAAATCTTTTTCGGAAAGTACGAATCCGTCCGTTGTTTCCGTCATAATGCGCATGCGCTCTTTTCCTGTTTCTGATTTTGGATCGGCGATTAAAATACAGTACGACTGTTCATCGCCGCGGCCGACCCGCCCGCGCAATTGATGCAGCTGCGCCAGCCCAAACCGCTCCGCATCATAAATCACCATAACTGTAGCGTTTGGCACATTGACGCCGACTTCGACAACTGTTGTCGAAACTAATACTTGGATACGGTTTTCGCTGAACGCTTTCATCACTTCTTCTTTTTCCTCTGAAGAAAGGCGCCCGTGCATCAGCCCGATGTTATATTTTCCTCTATAATAATGTGTCAACATGCTGTGGACATCAATCGCATTTTGCACATCCAATTTTTCTGATTCCTCAATAAGCGGACATATGACATATGCTTGCCGCCCTTTTTGAATTTCTTTTTCCATAAAGTCAAGGACGCGTTCAAACATATGATGCTTTACCCAATACGTCTGCACTTTTTTTCTTCCAGCCGGCATTTCATCAATCACCGATACGTCCATTTCGCCAAACGCAGTAATCGCAAGCGTTCTCGGAATCGGCGTCGCCGTCATCATCAGCACGTCAGGCGCTTGCCCTTTTTCGCGCAAAATCCGGCGCTGTTCCACCCCAAAGCGATGTTGTTCGTCTGTAATGACTAAGCCAAGCTTTTGGAAATTGACTTCTTCCTGAATAAGCGCGTGCGTTCCAACAACAATATCAATCGTTCCACAAGCAAGCTGCTCTAAAATCTCCTTTCTTCTTTTTCCTTTCACAGAGCTTGTCAACAACGCCACGGTAACATCGGTCGGCGCGAATAATGTTTGCAATGACTGGGCATGCTGCTCCGCTAAAATTTCCGTCGGCACCATAAGCGCCCCTTGATAGCCGGACAAAACAGCGGCATATAATACAATCGCGGCAACGACCGTTTTCCCTGAACCAACATCTCCTTGCAGAAGACGGTTCATGCGGTACGGCGATTGCATATCTGTTAATATTTCGCGAACGACGCGCTGTTGCGCTTTTGTCAGCGGAAATGGCAGCCGATCGATAAAATCATGCAATTTTTCCGGCGAAAACGAGTGAGCGATTCCTTGCGAATGCTCCCTCTGCACCTTGCGCAGCGCATGAATCTTCAATTGAAAAAGCAAAAACTCTTCGTATACAAGCCGGCGTCTCGCCTGTTTCAATTCTTCATGGGAACGCGGGAAATGGATGGCCCGAATCGCTTCTTGCTTCGAAATAAGCCGGTACGTTTGCCGCATCGACAACGGAAGCGGATCGATAATGGCTTCACCGTATTGCGTTAAAGCCAGCTGGATAAAACGCCGCATTCCTTTCACCGTGACAGATCCGCGGACGGAATAAACCGGTTCCAACTCCCGCTTTTGCGGCAGTGCTCCCATTTTCAATTCATTGGCTGTAATCGTTTGGCGGTGCCGGTCCCATTTTCCGCTGACCGTAACCGTATCGTTGATGGATAATTTTTGCTTTAAATAAGGACGGTTGAAGCAAACGACGGTAATTAAATACCGCCCGACAAGCAAGCGAAACGCCAGGCGTGATTTTTTTTTCGCATAATATGTAAGAGAAGGCTCGCTATAAACCTTCCCTTCAACCGTTACTTTTTCGTCATGCTTCACTTCCGCCAAATCTTTTACTTCATAATCTTCATAGCGGTACGGAACGTGCATGAGCAATTCCTCAATGGTGGTAATCCCCATTTCCCGGAGCGCTTCGCTCGTTTCTTCGCCAATTCCCTTTATTGCTGTAACGGGTTGTTGCAATTCACGATTCACGGCTATTAGCTGAAACGCCAAACGGCGTTTGCTGCTAACCCTCCTTGTGCAGTTTCTTTTCGTTATCAATGATCCGGCTTCATGCTAGAAAGCGCCAGTCTGCTGCTGACCGCTTGGCGCTGAATGGCCGGCAATTCAATGTGCGTTTCTATTCGCGTTTCTCTTGTTTTTGCCATACAATAAAATAGAAGGGGGAGCCCCCCTTCTATTATTCTAACATATTCATTCAACAGAAAAGATAAAAGGATATAGCGGCTGTTCTCCATTGTGTACTTCCACTTCTACATCGGAATATGTTTCCTCAATATAAGAAACGATCGCTTCCACTTCTTCTTCTGTCGCTTCTTGTCCATATATCATTGTGACGATTTCGCTGTCTTCGTCAATTAATGAATGGAGCAATTGCTTTGTTACCGAAAGCTTATCCTTTTCGGCCACAACGATTTTATTATCGGCAAGCCCCATGTAGTCATCTTTTTCTATTTTTACCCCGTCGATCGTTGTGTCGCGCACGGCAAACGTAACTTGCCCGGTTTTGACGCGGGATAAGGCAGCGGTCATTGCTTTTTCGTTTTGCTCTTCGGAAAGTGACGGGTTAAACGCCAGTAATGCCGACATTCCTTGCGGGATTGTTTTCGTTGGAATGACGATCACTTTTTGGCTGACGACAGAAGCAGCTTGTTGCGCAGTCATAATAATGTTTTTATTGTTTGGCAACACGAATACCGTTTCGGCTCCAATGCTTTCAATCGCCTTAACAATATCTTCCGTGCTAGGGTTCATCGTTTGGCCGCCTTCAATCACGACGTGCGCGCCGATGCTTTTTAACAGTTCGGCAACACCAGCCCCCATAGCAACCGTCACAATCCCGTATTTCTCTTTTTGTTTGGCGTTTGCCGCGCTCCCAGTGTCACGGCGTTCTTCATTCACGATGTTTGCGTGCTGCTCGCGCATATTTTCAATTTTAATGTTGATTAAACTTCCGTACCTTTGCCCGTACGTCAATACTTCTCCAGGCTGCTCCGAGTGTATATGCACTTTCACAAACTCATCATCGGCAATCACTAGCAGCGAATCGCCGAAGCGGCTTAAATCTTGGCGAAACACTTCTTCAGAGAACGGATGCTTTTCCAATTTATCGCGCTCAAACCGCACCATAAATTCGGTACAGTAACCAAACTCGATTTCATCGGTATGAATGTGGCTTTGTGCACTTTTATGGTGTTCGGCCTTGACCAATTCTTGCATGGAAATTTCCGCCGGTTTCCTATCGGCGACGCTTTCTCCTTTCAATCCGCTCAAAAAACCTTCATATACGTAGACAAGCCCTTGACCGCCGCTATCCACAACACCGACTTCTTTTAACACTGGCAATAATTTGGGGGTGCGTTGCAAAGATGCTTTCGCTTCTTTAACCACTTCTTCCATCACAACAACAATATCTTGTTCTTTTTTTGCGACTTCCACGGCCCGTTTCGCCGCATCTTTCGCAACAGTCAATATCGTGCCTTCCACCGGCTTCATGACGGCTTTATAAGCGGTGGTGACTCCTGCTTCAAGCGCAGCGGCAAATTCGCTGCTATTAATTTCTTGTTTCGTTTCAATCGCTTTCGCAAAACCGCGGAACAATTGCGATAAAATCACTCCCGAATTTCCGCGCGCTCCCATCAACAATCCTTTTGCCAATGCGCTGCTGACTTTTCCAATATGATCGGAAACGTTATTTTTCACTTCCTTCGCCCCAGAAGTCATCGACAAATTCATATTTGTGCCTGTGTCGCCATCCGGGACCGGAAAGACGTTCAGCGCGTCGACGGCTTTAGCGTTGTTGGATAAATGCGCTGCTCCTTGGAAGACCATTTCAGCAAAACGTCTTCCGTCAAGTATCCTAATTGTCACCGACAAACTCCTCCTTATTACGGATTCGTCACGCGAACCCCTTGAACATAAATATTAATCGACTGTACAGAAAGCCCTAACGTTTGATCAAGCGTATATTTCACTTTTGTTTGCACGTTATGGGCCACTTCGGAAATTTTCGTTCCATAGCTAACGATAATGTACATATCGATATGTACTTCGCCGTTTTCTTCGCGGACAATCACGCCTTTGGAAAAGTTTTCTCTCCGCAAAATTTCCGAAATCCCATCTTTAATTTGGTTTTTCGATGCCATTCCGACGATTCCGTAACAATCCACCGCGGCACCGCCGGCGATCATCGCAATGACGTCGTTCGAAATTTCAATTCGTCCGTATTTCGTTTGCAATTCAATAGACATGCTCGCTCCCCCTTCGGAATTGTTCGCATAACTACAGCCATTGTACTATAACGTTGTCCTTTTTAAAAGCTGTCCCATCGCCCACTAGTATTATTTAGCCGAAAATAAAAATATATGTCAAGGATATTTTCTTGAAAGATAAAACATCATATATTGAAATTTCGCCATTTGTATGATAAATTATAGTAGTGTTTTTGAGACTCACATGGAAGCGGTGCTAGTAAGGAGGGAAAAAAGATGGCAAAATGCTTTGTGACAGGAAAGAAAAAATCTTTCGGCAACTCGCGTTCGCATGCGATGAACGCAAATAAACGCACGTGGAAAGCGAATCTTCACAAAGTTCGTATTTTAGTGGACGGTAAGCCAAAACGTGTATGGGTGTCTGCCCGCGCGTTAAAATCCGGAAAAGTGCAACGCGTGTAATACGGTTTGCTAATCATAAAAAAAGCACCAAAATTGGTGCTTTTTTCTTATCCTTTTTTAAACGAATTCAGCATGGCACGCACAATCCCACCGAGAAATTTCGGCAATTTAATGGTATAAAATTTCATCCGATTCCCTCCTCACCATCATCGTAACGCTCTTCGCCACATCTCTTTATCAGTATATTCGCTTGATTTTAAATCGTACCTGCATCACTGCTTCTTATCATCATTAATATGCCTTTAGAAAAGGAAAAAGTACCGGAAGCTTGGATAAGTTCATTACTAATACATAGTGTGGAACCGCGGAAAATATGACAATTTGTTAGCGGATATTTAAACCCTTCCAACGTCATTCCTGTGATATCATCGGAAACCGGAAGATAAGAAACGTAGCGGTATCGTTCATCATAAGAAACGGTGTGCGTGCCTGGAAGATGAATTGTCACAATATTTTGTTTGTCTATCATCTCGATCGGCTTTTCTGCATATTTGATCAGCAATTGAACATTGCCGAATAAATGATCCAAGCGGCCGCCGGTTGCCCCGAAAATCCGGATTTTTTCCGCTTCTTGCTGCACTGCCCAATCCAGCGCGATTTCCATATCGGTTTTGTCTTTTTCCGCCGGCCATATATCAAGATGGTCCAGCGTTTTTTGCAATGATGCTATCTCTTCTGCCGTCAGCGAGTCGAAATCGCCAAACGCCCTCATCGGCCGGATCCCCGCCTCCAGCAGCGTCTTTGTCCCGCGGTCCACCCCGATCCATCGCACATGTTCCCCATCATAACAAGAAAGAGAAGGAAGATGATCCTTTGGTCCCCCGCCGACAATATGAATAAACATACGGTTTCTCCCTTCCGAATTTTTATTTTAAGAAAAGCGGAAGGCCGAATGCCTTCCGCTCAGCTCTCGCCGCGAATGGCGCGGATCGCCGCAGCGCGGTCGCGCTCATTGTAAATGGCGGAACCAGCAACAAGCACATTTGCCCCCGCTTCGATGCAAAAACGGGCCGTTTCGGCATTGATCCCGCCATCTACTTCAATTTCAACGAACCGTCCTTTTTCTTTTACTAATTGTGCGACTTGACGAATTTTCGGCAGTACAGATGGGATAAATTTTTGTCCTCCAAATCCCGGATTGACTGTCATCAATAACACTAAATCAATGTCATCGATCATATGTTGAATCATTTCCACCGGCGTATGCGGATTTAAGACAACTCCGGCTTTTACCCCATGTTCTTTAATTAAATGAACGGTGCGGTGCAAATGCGGGCACGCTTCGACATGGACCGATAAATAATCGGCTCCTGCCTTTGCAAAAACAGGAATGTAGCGATCAGGTTCCTCAATCATTAAATGAACGTCTAAAGGCAGCTTTGTCACAGGGCGAATCGCTTCGACAATCAGCGGGCCTATCGTAATATTTGGAACAAAATGCCCATCCATCACATCGACATGAATGTAATCGGCTCCGCCTCGTTCCACGTCGCGGATTTCCTCAGCAAGCTGTGCAAAATTGGCAGATAAAATCGATGGCGCAATTTTAACCATAATCAATACCTCGGCTTTCGTTCTTTCATTTCTTCGACAAAACTGATGTAATTCTCATACCGATAAGAAGGGATTTCTCCCGCTTCAACCGCTTCTCTCACAGCGCATTTCGGCTCCGAGATATGCAAGCACCCGCGAAATTTGCACGCATCGCTTCGCTCGCGGAACTCAGGAAAATAAAGCGGCAGCTCGTCGATTTCCAATTCATCCAGCTCCAGCGCGCTAAACCCCGGCGTATCAGCAACGAGCCCACCGCCAACTTCCAGCAATTCCACATGGCGGGTCGTATGTTTTCCGCGCCCTAAATGGGTGGAAATATCGTTTGTTTTCAGCTGCAAATCCGGGCAGAGCGCATTTAAAAGCGAAGATTTTCCAACGCCGGATTGCCCGGCAAAAACGGAGATATGCCCTTCTAAACAGGAAAGCAGCCGTTCTACTCCTAATTTTGTGACGGTTGACGTTTCAATGACATCATAACCTACTTGCCGGTAATCGCGAATATATTGTTCTATGGCCGGTTTTGTCTGATCATCGACCAGATCCATTTTATTCACGACAACGATCGGCCGAATCTGCTTCGATTCGGTTAGGACGAGAAAGCGGTCGAGAAGCTTTGCGCTAAAATCCGGCTCCACTGCCGAAAACACTAAAATCGCTTGTTCTACATTAGCGATTGGCGGGCGAATAAGCCAGTTTTTCCGCTCTCGTATCTCCATAATATATCCTTCCGCCTCGCCTGTTGCCTGAAACATGACATGATCGCCGACAAGAGGAGTAATTTTCTGCTTTCGGAACACTCCTCTTCCCCGGCATTGAAACACCTTGCCTTCTGATAACACATAATAAAACCCGCTTAATGCTTTAATAATCTTTCCTTCTGCCATAGCCTCACTCCTTTTGACGATTGTCTGGATATGGAATGATTCCCTCGTCTTTTACTACATTGTTGACAATGACGCGATAATACGCTGTTTCCTTATATGGGATTTCAAATGTCACCGTCTCTTTCACCGGTCCGGTCAAACGGTATGTTTTATACGGCGTCGTCATGTTATGATTGGCATCTTGAATATATAATTGTGCTTCAACGACTTGGCCTTCTTCTGCCGGTTCATACGGAATTTCAATCTCTTTGATCACCGTTTTTGTAGGAAGCGGCTCCCTGCCGCGCGAAATAACGATCGTAATCGTATCGCCTCTGTCCACTTTTTCATTTGCTTTCGGCGTTTGTGAAATAACGAGCCCTTCCGGAACTTTGTCGGAATATTCGTATTGCATGTTCACATGCAGCTGCTGGTCATTCGCATAATCGCGCACGCTCTTTTCCGTATATCCGGTCAAATCTTTTAGCGTAATTTTTTCCGGGCCGAGACTGACAGTAAAAATCACTTCTGTTTCTTCAGGAACAACTTTGTCTCCTTCATAAGGAAATTGATCGAGAATCGTGCCAAGCGGCTTATCGCTGTATCGTCCATTGCGCGTGATCTTCATAAAATTTTCGTTTTTCAGCTGCTCTTCCACTATTCCTATATCTTGGCCGATAAAATTGCCGAACTCTACTTTCTTTTTGCCGATGCTTTTATAAATAACCACAGCCGACCCTTGTTTTACCGTCATTCCCGCTTCCGGCTTTGTGCGCACTACTTTTCCTTCTGCGATTTCGTCATTCTCGACGTCAATGGTGTCTTTAATCTCTAGGCCCAGCGACGACAACTGTTCAACCGCCTTATCATAATCCTTATTGATGACATTCGGCATCGTCACTTCCTTTGGAAAAATCAAGTCAGGAATCCACGTGACCGCACTTACTCCGGCTGCAACCAAAAACAAAAATAACGCAGTCAGCCAGACGAACAGCCATTTTCGCTTTTTTTTCGGTTTTGCTTCGTCTCTCTTTTCTTCTTCTTGTTTTTCTTCGTAAACAATAGTTTGCTGCTCGCTCCCGGCGTTAACATGTTTTTCTTTAATAACGGGAATCGCCTTTGTCGTCTCCTCGTCATCAGCCGGAATCACGAATTTTTGCTCGTTGACGCGATCCGGATCTAAAGCCGTGCGAATATCTTCATTCATTTCCCGCGCTGAACGGTAGCGATAAAACGGATCTTTCGCCGTCGCTTTCAAAATAATGTTCTCGACGCTTTGCGGAATGCTAGGATTCCACGCTTTTGGAGAAGGGGTTTCCGTTTGTAAATGTTTGAGCACAATCGATACAGCTGACTCGCCGGAAAAAGGAAGCCGCCCTGTTACTAATTCAAACATGACAATTCCTAAAGAGTAAATGTCCGACTTTTCTGTCGCGATTCCGCCGCGTCCTTGTTCTGGCGACAAATAATGGACAGAACCGAGCACCGAATTGGTTTGCGTAATCGTAGTGGAACTAAGGGCAACGGCAATTCCGAAATCGGTGACTTTCACATTTCCGTTTTCATCCATAAGAATGTTCTGCGGCTTAATATCGCGGTGAATAATCCCGTTTTCATGGGCGTGCGCGATTGCGGAGGTCAATTGCTCCATAATATGAAGCGCCTTTGGAACCGGAAGGGGGGCATGTTCGTGAATATATTGTTTTAATGTACAGCCACGAACACACTCCATGACAATATAATAAATGCCTTCATCTTCCCCGACATCGTAAATGGTGACGATATTTTCGTGATTTAAACTCGTTGCCGCTTGCGCTTCACGGCGAAACCGCCGGATAAACTGTTCATCATTGGCAAAATCCAAGCGCAACACTTTCACGGCGACGTCGCGGTCTAAAATAATGTCTCTTGCCAAATAAACGTTTGCCATCCCTCCGCCGCCAATTAAACGAATGATTTTATAACGATCGTTTAACCGTTTGCCGATGAGCATGCGGATCACCTACTTTCACGTTCCAATGAAAAATCGATAATCGCCAATGTTATATTGTCCTCTCCCCCATGTTCATTCGCTAAGTCAATTAATGTTTGCGCCTTGTGCTCGAGCGTGCCGTCAGATGTTAAAATATGTATCATCATTTGTTCCGATACTTTGTTGGATAAGCCGTCCGAACATAAAAGCAACATATCATGCTCATCGATGCTAATCGTTTTCACATCCAATTTCACTTCTTGTTCTGTGCCGAGCGCACGCAGCAATATATTTTTGCGCGGATGGTGTTCTGCATCTTCTTTGGAAATTTGCCCGGTTTTTACTAATTCATTGACAAGCGAATGATCTTCCGTAATTTGTTGAAACCCGCTTTTATTTAGCAAATAGCAGCGGCTGTCGCCAATATGCCCGACCGTCGCAAACTGGCCGGTGCAAATCGCGCAGACGATCGTCGTTCCCATTCCTTGGCATTCTGCATGATTCAAGGAATGTTCAAATAAAATCCGGTTCACGGCCGCGACATGGTCTTTCAACCATTGCTCCGCGATATCCGGGGAAGAGATGTGCTCAGATTGTTCCCATTCTTGTTTTAAATACGAAATCGTCATTTCACTTGCGACATCGCCGGCGCGATGCCCTCCCATCCCATCGGCGACAACCGCCAAATAATGCCCGTCTTTATTTTGAAAAACTCCGCCGCTATCTTCGTTGTGAGCCCGAATTTTGCCAACGTCGGTTTGAAAAACAACTCTCATTGTTTCACCTCGTCTCTTCTTTTCGCTCCTTCGCGCGAAGCTGCCCACATGCTGCATCAATATCATGTCCTTGTTCGCGGCGAATTGTAACATTGATTCCGTGTTTTTTTAACGCGCGTTCGAATGCAAAAATCTGCTCGCGCGGCGTCCGCACGTAATTCCGTTCCGGCACGTAATTGACCGGGATTAAATTAACATGGCATTTCAATCCTTTAATAAGCTCGGCAAGCTGTTCCGCATGTTCGAGCTGGTCGTTCACCCCGCCGAACAATCCGTATTCAAATGTGACACGCCGCCCTGTTTTTTCGATGTAATAGCGGACCGCGTCCATTAATTTTGGCAGCGGATATGCTTTATTGATCGGCATTAACTTCGTGCGCAGCTCCGTCGTCGGAGCGTGCAGCGAAATCGCAAAATTCACCTGCATTCCTTCATCAGCAAATTGGTAAATTTTCGGGATAATTCCGCTCGTCGAAACAGTGATATGCCGGGCGCCGATGTTCAACCCTTTTGCATGGTTGACGATTTTCAAAAATTTGATCAGTTCATCGTAATTGTCAAACGGCTCGCCGATTCCCATGACGACAATGCTGCTTATGCGCTCATTTTGTTCATCAAGTTCTTTTTGCACTTTTACGACTTGCGCTACAATTTCTCCTGCCTCCAGATGGCGCTTCAGGCCGCCAAGCGTCGAAGCGCAAAACGTGCAGCCGATGCGGCAGCCCACTTGTGTCGTCACACAAATGGAATTTCCGTAATTGTGGCGCATCAGCACTGTTTCAATCGAATATCCGTCGTGAAGCTCAAACAAAAATTTCATTGTGCCGTCTTTCGATGTTTGTTTCACTAACGTTTTTAACGTTGTGATATCGAAATGACCGCTTAATTTTTCGCGCAGCGCTTTCGGAAGATTCGTCATCTCCGAAAAATGGGTGACCCGTTTTTGATATAGCCATTCATATATTTGCGTGGCGCGAAATGGTTTTTCTCCTTGTTCAATAATCCAGTTTTTTAGCTGTTCAAACGTAAGGGAATAAATTGACGGCAAGTGTGATTTTGTTTGTTGGTTTTCCCGTTTTATAACACTTGTGTGTTCCAATGAAGCTACACCTTCTTTCGTAATGATGCGATAAAAAATCCGTCCGAGCCAAAATAGTGAGGAAGGAGATGCAGCTGCCCGTTGCGGACATATGGCTGCACTTTCTCCGGCAGTCGCTGTTGCATCGTTTCATCTGGCGAAAATTCCGGATGATCGTTTAAAAATTGGGCAATGACTGCTTCATTTTCCTCATGGTCAATCGTGCATGTGCTATATACAAGCGTGCCGCCTTTTTTTAACAATGGCGCGACTGCATCTAAAATTTCGCGCTGCAGCGCGGCAAGAGAAGAAATATCTGCTTCCGTTTTTGCATATTTAATATCCGGTTTGCGGCGGATGACGCCAAACCCTGAGCACGGGGCATCAACTAAAATTTTATCGAACGTCTCCCGCTCAAACACTTCGCCCAAGCGCCTGCTGTCAAGTGTGCGCGCAGAAATATTCGTTAGCTGCAGCCGCTTCGCATTCTCCTCGATTAAATTCACTTTATGTTCATGAATATCCGCGCATATCACTTGTCCGGTATTGTTCATTAATTCGGCAATATGGGTCGATTTTCCGCCCGGGGCAGCACAGCTGTCAAGGACGCGCTCATGTTCTTTCGGGCCGAGCGCCCGCGCCACTAACATTGAACTTTCGTCTTGAATCGTAATCCAGCCGCGGCGAAACGCCTCCGTGTTTGCAAGATTTCCCTTTTTCGCTTGAATCGCCTCCGCGGCGACCTCGCCTCTTGATACTTCCATCCCTTCTTGTCTAAGCCTGTCCAACGTTTCCGCGATCGTGATTCTCGCCGTGTTCACCCGCGCCGTCTGCTTTGGCGGCAGCAAGTTTGTTTCACACATCCGTTTTGTTTCCATCCAGCCATATTGCTCCACCCAGCGCTTCACGAGCCAGCGCGGATGGCTTGTGGCCACCGCCAGCCGCTCCACTTCATCTTCAATGTTCTCAAGCGGCGGCACCCCTTGGCGTAAAATGGCGCGCATCACCCCGTTAACGAGCGAGGCAATCCCTTGGTGCCCGCGTTTTTTCGCGATTTCCACCGCCTCAAAAATCGCGGCGCGGTCAGGGATGCGGTCCAAATATAATACTTGATAAAGGGTCAGGCGAAGAAGCACGCGGACCCACCGTTCCAGTTTGCGCGCTTTTTTCAAAAACGGCGCCAAATAATAATCGAGCGTGTCGCGGCGCTGAATCGTTCCGTATACGATTTCTGTTAGCAGACGGACATCTCTTTCGGAAAGCCGGTGTGTCTCAATCATGTTATTTAATAATAAATTGCTGTACGCCTCTTTTTCTTCGACAGCCAACAATGTTTCCAAAGCGACTTCTCGTACGTTTTTAGCTTTCATGTTCATCTCCTAGCTTCATTCCAATAGTGAGATGGGCGCCAGCGCCGCGCAAAAATTGCGCCGCATCCATCCGTTTTTTCCCCGCCGGCTGCAATTCGGTAATTTTTATGGCCGTTTCATTGCCTGTCGCCACGACAATTCCGTCATGTGCGATATCAATAATCGTGCCAGGTTCCGCATTTTTCGGGGCCGGAACTTTTTCTCCCCACCAAATTTTCCATATATTTCCGTAATAGGTTGTGTACGCCACCGGCCATGGGTTGAGGCCGCGGATATGGTTATAAACGTCTTCTCCCGGTTTCGTCCAATCTATTTTTTCTTGCTCTCGCTTAATATTGTACGCATATGTTGCTTTTTCTTCTTCTTGCTTCACCGGCGTTAATTTTCCAGCCACTAATTGCGGAATCGTTTCTGATAACAGTTTTGCCCCAGCGATGCTTAATTTATCATGAAGGGTGCCAACCGTATCCGTTTCGGTGATCGGCACTTCCACTTGGGTTAAAATATCGCCGGCATCGAGTTTTTCCGCCATATACATAATCGTGACGCCCGTTTTTGTTTTTCCTTGCAAAATTGCATAATGAATCGGAGCCCCGCCCCGCAATTCTGGAAGCAATGAAGCATGGACGTTGATGCAGCCGTATTTCGGGGCCTCGAGCAACGCTTTCGGCAAAATTTGGCCGAACGCCGCCGTCACAATTAAATCTGGCTCAAGCGCCAATATTTGCTCATATTGTTCCTGTTCGCGGATTTTTGTCGGCTGCAATACCGGAATTCCGTGTTTTTCCGCCTCGACTTTGACCGGCGGCGGCGTCAACTCCCGCTTCCGCCCTTTCGGCTTATCCGGCTGTGTGACGACAGCGGCGATGTGATACCCGTCTTCTATAAGCCGCTTTAATATAGGAACAGAAAAATCCGGTGTTCCCATAAACACAATGTTGATCATCTTTTCTCATCTACCCTTCTAATTCTTCCAGATCGTAATAGCGTATCACTTTCGAAGTAAATAATATTCCATTTAAATGATCGATTTCATGTTGAAGCGCGCGCGCCAAAAAACCAGTGGCTTTAAGCGTAAACGGCCGGCCGCGCCGGTCTTGGGCACGGACTTTGACATAATTGGCGCGCTTCACTTCCGCAAACAGTCCCGGAAAGCTGAGGCAGCCTTCCGGACCGATTTGCTCCCCGCGCGCTTCCATAATGCGCGGATTGATCAGCTCAATCCGGCCGTGCTCATCACCAGCATCGACGACAGCGATTTGCTTAGCAATACCGACTTGCGGGGCAGCTAATCCGACCCCGTCAGCATCGATCATTGTATCATACATATCGTTCAACAGCTGAATAAGCTGGCGGTCAAACCGCTTTACCGGTTCGCACTTTTTTTCCAAAATGTCCGCTGGATATGTCACAATCGGTAAAATAGCCAATGACAGTTCCTCCATTTACATCATCGTATATGGATTCGTATCGATCGTAATCGACAAATCCCCTTGGGAAACGTCGTGCTGATAGCGATCGATAACCGCTTTTAATGCACGCGTCATGTTCGGCTCCCGTTTGTATTTTATCATGCATTGGTAGCGATATCTATCATGAAGGCGGGCAATCGGCGAAGCGACAGGGCCGAGAATGATCGCTTCATTTGACAGCTGCGCCCGCAAATATGCCGCAATTTTATCCGTTACAGCCACCGCTTTCGTTATTTCCGGATGGGACACGGTGATTAATGTCAAATAGTAAAATGGCGGATAGCCATGCATTTTGCGAAGCACCATTTCTCTTTGATAAAATGCATCATAATCGTGCTTCGCAGCAAGGGCGATGCTGTAATGCTCCGGCGTGTACGTTTGGATGACGACCTCGCCGGGAAGCGCATGGCGCCCGGCGCGCCCGCTTACTTGCGTCAGCAGCTGAAACGTTTTTTCGGAAGCGCGGAAATCAGGAAGATGGAGCGTCGTATCGGCAGCAAGCACGCCGACAAGCGTTACTTTTGGAAAATCAAGCCCTTTCGCAATCATTTGTGTGCCAAGCAAAATATCAGCTTTTCCTTCGCCAAACTCGGCAAGCAGGCGTTCGTGGGCGCCTTTGCGGCTCGTCGTGTCGACATCCATGCGGATCACGCGCGCTTCAGGAAGCAGTTTCGTCAGTTCTTCTTCCACTTTTTGCGTTCCTGTTCCAAAAAAACGAATATGCTCGTTTCCACATGATGGACAATGGTACGTAATCGGTTCTTCGTATCCGCAATAATGGCATTTTAACCGCTGCCCAGCGCGGTGGTATGTTAATGAAATGTCGCAATGCGGGCAGCGAATCACATAGCCGCAGCCGCGGCACATGACAAATGTCGAATAGCCGCGCCGATTTAAAAACAATACAGACTGCTCCCCTTTATGGAGGCGGTCTTTCAATTTCTCGAATAACGCGCGCGAAAACATGGAACGGTTTCCGCTCCGCAGTTCTTCCCGCATATCGACAATATGAACGTCCGGCATCCCGTTGTCGCTTACCCGTTTTTGTAATGTCAGTAACTGATATACCCCTTTTTTCGCCCTTGCAAACGATTCAAGCGAAGGAGTGGCGCTGCCGAGCACGACAGGGCAGCCGTGGACGCGGGCGCGGTAAATTGCCACATCGCGGGCGTGATAGCGCGGATTTTCCTCTTGCTTGTAGCTTGTCTCATGTTCTTCGTCAATGATAATCATGCCGAGATTTTCAAATGGAGCGAAAATCGCTGAACGGGCGCCGACGACAAGCTGCACTTCTTTTCGATGGATTTTTCGCCATTCATCGTATTTTTCTCCGATAGATAAACCGCTATGAAGCACGGCCACTTGCGAACCGAAGCGCCCTTTAAACCGCTTGACCATCTGCGGCGTCAGCGAAATTTCCGGAACGAGGACAATCGCTTCTTTGCCTTGCCGCAATACTTCTTCGATCGCTTGCATATACACTTCTGTTTTTCCGCTACCTGTCACGCCGTATAGCAAAAACACCTCATGTTTATTCGTGCGCACGGACTCGATGACGGAAGAAAGCGCTTTTTCTTGCTCAGCGGTTAGCGAAAGCGGCGCTGTTGTTGGAAATGAGCGGTCCCCGTACGGGTCGCGATATACTTCGATCTCCTTTTCGGCAACAAGTCCTTTGGCAACTAACGATTTGAGCGAAGCATAGGTAGCGCCCGTCTGCTCCAACAGGCTCCTCAATGGCACCGCTTCGTTTGCCGACAGAAGAGCCGTCAACAACTGTCTTTGCTTGGCGGCATTCGCCGGCAACGCATCGATCGCACGTCCAACTTCTTCGTGCGATTGCGCCAATTCCACATATTTCACCGTTTTCGCCGCCGCTTTTTCTTTCACATGGTACACGACTTCTAAATAGCCTTGCTGAATCGCTTTTTGCAAAGGTCGTAGCCAATCGCTATGTTCTACTTCCTTCCAATCAACCGTTGAACGGTCTTGAAAAAGCGGTTGAATCGTTTCTGGCAGCAAAGCGCGGTTCTCTTCGCGGACGAGCCGGATTTCCTTTTCGTATTTTGCTTTCAGCGCCGCCGGAAGCATCGCCTGGTAAGCGGAAATCGCAAAACAAAGCGTCGTTTCCGTTAAATATTTCCCGAGTTCAAGCAGTTCTTCGTTTAATACGGGAGTGACGTCCAAAACCGCTTCGATCGGTTTCAATGTTTTCACATCTGAATGTGATTTAATATGAATAACAAATCCTTGCAATCGCCGCGTGCCGAACGGAACAGTGACGCGCATGCCAGGCTGCAGTATGTCTTCCCATTTTTCCGGAATTGCATAATCAAAAGGACGGTCCGTCTGGCGCGCAGGCACATCGACAATTACCTCTGCTACTTTCATCGAATCGCCTCGATATATTGATGAATTTCTTTTAAAATTTCTTCCGCTACTTGCTTTTTCGGCAAAAGCGGCAGCGAACGCACCGAGCCATCGCGTTTGAAAATCGTCACAATATTGGTGTCTCCGGCAAATCCTGCTCCTTCTTCAGACACGTTGTTAGCCACGACCATATCAAGCCGTTTGTTCTCCAATTTTTGTTTCGCATACTCCTCCACATGATCCGTTTCCGCCGCAAATCCGACTAAAATTTGCGATGTTTTTTGCTCCCCAAGTGTTTTTAAAATATCTGTCGTTCTTTCCATTTCAACAACATAATCGCCCGGCTGTTTTTTCATCTTTTTCGCAAACACATGCTTCGGCCGGTAATCGGCCACCGCCGCCGCTTTAATGACAATGTCGACATGCGGGAAACGTTCCATCACCGCTTCATACATTTCTTGCGCTGATTCGACGCGAACGGTGTCTACATTTGCTGGCGCTTCCAGCCCGGTCGGTCCGGAAATCAGCGTTACTTCCGCGCCAAAGCGCGCTGCCGCCTCCGCGATCGCATAGCCCATTTTCCCTGTGGAACGATTTGAAAAAAAGCGGACGGGATCCAATTTTTCCCGCGTTGGCCCCGCGGTGACAAGCACCTTTTTTCCTCTTAAGAAAGGGTTGCGCGCGGCAAAATATGCTTCGATATTTTCAATAATTTTTTCCGGTTCTTCCATTCGCCCTTTGCCGACATATCCACAAGCCAAATATCCTTCCGACGGCTCAATAAAGCGGTAACCAAAACGATATAGTGTTTCAATGTTCGCTTGCACCGCCGGATGTTCGTACATATGCACATTCATCGCCGGCGCGATCCATACCGGCGCTTTTGTCGCTAAAAGCGTTGTCGTAATCATGTTGTCGGCGATGCCGTGTGCTAATTTTCCAATGGTATTAGCGGTGGCAGGCGCGACAAGAACAAGATCCGCCCAATCTGCCACGTCAATATGGGCAATCACCGCCGGATTTTTTTCAGCAAAAGTATCGACATATACCTCGTTGCGTGACAGCGCTTGGAATGTGAGCGGAGTAATGAATTTGCAGGCAGATTCACTCATCATGACTTTCACATTAGCGCCGCGCTGCGTCAGTTGGCTCGTCAAAGCAGCCGCTTTGTAGGCGGCGATTCCCCCGGTAACACATAATAAAATGTTTTTGCCATTCACCATGTTTGAACACCTCTGCTCCACTTTTGTAAAAAAATAACAACCTAACAGCTAGGTTGTTATTTTTCTTCTTCTACTAATTCGATATGGTCCGCAGCAATTTCCTCTAACGCCTGCCCGACAAATTTTTTCGAAACAGGGTTTTTAACCGTCAATTCTGCGTCCTCCTGAAGCTGGCGCGCACGTTTCGCCACCACTGTGACAAGCTTATATTTCGAATCGACCTTTTGCATTAATAGATCGATGGAAGGATATAACATGCTTTATTCCACCCCCAGCATTCTTTTATAACGTTTTGCCACGCGTTCCCGCCGGCAATGTTCAGCCATCACGATCGCTTTAATCCGCTCGCACGCGAGCTCGACTTTATCGTTTTCCACGACATAATCGTAAGCATCCATCATTTCCAGCTCTTCTTTTGCCGCTTTCAAACGATTTTGGATGTGCTCTGCCGATTCTGTGCCGCGTGATATAATTCGTTTTTCCAATTCGCTTAAACTTGGAGGGGCGAGAAAAATGAAGAGGCCTTCCGGAAACACTTTGCGCACTTGCATCGCGCCTTGCACTTCGATTTCCAAAAACACGTCTTTTCCTTCTTGCAATGTTTTTTCCACATAGTCGATCGGCGTTCCATAGTAATTGCCGACATACTCCGCCCACTCCAACAGTTTGTTTTCGCGAATCATTTGCTCAAATTCTTCGCGCGTTTTAAAGAAATAATCGACGCCATCGACTTCGCCTTCCCGCGGTTTCCGCGTCGTGACGGAAACAGAATAATGCAAATTAATATCCGGCTGCGAAAACAATGCTTTCCGCACCGTTCCTTTGCCGACACCAGACGGGCCAGACAGCACAATCAACAATCCTCTTTCGCTCATAAACGTATAAAACCTACCCTTCCTCCGATAAATCATCACTGCCATATAAACGGCTGGCTACCGTTTCCGGTTGAATAGAAGATAGTATGACATGATCGCTGTCCATAATAATGACAGCGCGCGTTCTTCTTCCATGAGTGGCATCCACTAATTTCCCGCTCTCTTTTGCGTCTTGAATCATTCGTTTTATTGGCGCAGAATCGGGGCTGACAATGGTTATAATCCGAGCGGCGGACACCATATTGCCATGACCGATGTTAATGAATTTTACTCCCACGAAACGCCCACCTGCCATAAACATTATTGTTGCCGCAATAAAACCGCTCTAAACGCTCATTCGATATTTTGCACTTGCTCTTTTATTTTTTCGAGCGCGCTTTTCATCTCCACGACTTGCATCGCGATGAGACTGTCGTTCGCCTTTGCCCCTATCGTGTTCACTTCGCGGTTCAGCTCTTGCACTAAAAAATCAAGCTTTCGCCCGATCGGTTCATCTTTTTCCAACGTTGCGGCAACTTGCTGGAGATGGCTGCGGATCCGCTTCAGCTCTTCATTAATATCTGATTTTTCCGCAAAAATCGCCACCTCCGTCAAAATGCGCGACTCATCGGCAGGAAGCGGGTTAAGCTCACGGATGCGCTTCGTCAGCCGCTCGCGATAATATTCAATGACGAAAGGCGCCTGTCTTTCGATTGCTTGCACGCTTTTTTCGATATAAGAGAGCTGTGTTTGTATATCAGCAAGGAGCGCCTCTCCTTCCTGCTTGCGCATAGACGCAAGTTGCTCTGCCGCTTCTTTCACCGCAGCAAGCAAAAGCTGCTCTAATTCTTCATTTTCCGTTTCTTCTTCAATAATTTCCGTCACACCTTCGAGCTGAAACAAATGGGAAAGTGTCACTTGGTCGCGCAAAGAAAACTGTTCGTTAGCTCTTTGCAAACTATTATAATATTCCTTCATTAAATCCCAATCAATATGCAGTTTTCGCTTAACTAAGCCGTCGCCTTCGATATTGACAAAAACTTCGACCTTCCCCCGTTTCACGTGCTGTAAAATTACTTTTTTTATTTTATCCTCAAAAGTAACCCATTGTCTAGGGATGCGAACAGAAATTTCACAAAATCGGTGGTTCACCGATTTCATTTCCACCGTAATGCTTAGCTGTTCATTTTTTTGGGTGCTGCGTCCAAAACCTGTCATGCTATAAACCATGTCATCACATCCGTTTATGTGAAGTGCCAAAAAGAAAAGGTCATAGATTCACCCTCTATCACCTTGGATATTATAACATATCTCCTTTTTATTTTCTCGCAAAAAGCGAACCAGAAAACAAAAATGTCGGAAGTGCCGCTAAACCAATAATAAGCAGCCAGTCAAACAGAGCGATCGGCACTGTATGAAAAATTCCTTGCAACGGCGGGTAGTAAATGACGACAAGCAACAATAATATCGATATCATAACCGCTGCGACAAGATATATATTTTCAAACGGATTGCGGTCCAAAATCGATCGTTCGCAACGGCAGTCAAACACATGAATAAGCTGGGCCATCACTAACGTCGCAAACGCCACCGTCTGCGCATAAACAAGCGCGTGTCCGCTTCGTTCATATGCGGTGATAAACGCTGCGAGCGTTACCAATCCAATGATAAAACCGCGGCTGATGATTTTCCAGCCAAGTCCACGCGCGAACACTCCTTCTTTCGGATGGCGCGGCGGGCGCTTCATAACATTTTCTTCTGCGCGGTCAAGTCCAAGCGCCATCGCCGGAAGGCCGTCTGTGACAAGATTCACCCATAAAATTTGGATCGGCACAAGCGGAAGCGGAAGAGCCAGTAGCATCGCCAACAACATGACAAAAATTTCGCCGACATTTGATGCTAACAAATAGCGGATAAATTTGCGGATGTTTTCGTAAATATTTCTGCCTTCTTGAATCGCCGCTTGAATTGTCGCAAAGTTATCATCCAATAGCACCAGCGCGGCTGCTTCTTTCGCGACATCTGTTCCCGACCGTCCCATCGCCACGCCGATGTCGGCCGCCTTAATCGCCGGGGCGTCGTTGACACCGTCTCCCGTCATCGCGACAATATGTCCGCGCCGTTGCAATGCTTTCACAATTTTTAATTTATGCTCCGGCGAAACGCGGGCAAATACATAAATATCATCGACCGCTCCTTCGAGTTCATCTACCGAAAGCCGCGACAGCGTCGGGCCGTCCATTACTTTTCCGTCCGGCGGCAGCACCCCGAGCTGCTTCGCGATCGCTTTTGCGGTAAGCACATGATCGCCGGTAATCATCACCGTTTTTATGCCCGCTTCTTTGCATTGCTGCACCGCTTTTTTCACTTCTGGGCGCGGCGGGTCGATCATCGCTTGGATTCCGATAAACACAAGATCTTTCTCCGCCTCTTTTTCCGATGTTATCCGCTTTTGCGCTTGCAGCGGGCGATAGGCGATGGCAATCGTGCGGAGGGCTTGGTTCGCCATTTTATGAATGACATCTTGTACCGTTTTTCTCCACGCCATTGTCATCGTTTGTTCACGGCCGTTCCAATAAATTTGTCCGCACACTTGCAACAACACGTCTGGGGCTCCTTTTGTGACAATGAATCGCCTTCCTGCTTTATCTTTCACAATGACCGTCATCATTTTCCGCTCGGAATCAAACGGAAATTCCTGCTCTACGATAAATTCGCTTTCGATGCGGTCTTTCGTCCATCCCGCCTTCATCGCGGCGACAAGCAAAGCGCCTTCGGTCGGGTCGCCATCGATGTAGCGCCGCCCCCCTTTTTCTTTCAGCTGCGAGCTGTTGCAAAGCGCGCCAAACATCAGCAGCTGTTGCAAGACCGTTTCTTTTTTGTCGTCAATTGGGCGCCCGTTTTCATAAAATTGCCCCGATGTTTCCAACCCGGCGCCGCTTACCGTCCATGTTTTTCCGTTTGCCCAAATATGCGTCACTGTCATCATATTTTCCGTCATCGTCCCCGTTTTATCGGAACAAATGACTGAAGCGCAACCTAACGTTTCCACCGCCGGGAGCTTGCGGACGATCGCGTTTTTCTTGATCATCCGCTGCACGCCAAGCGCAAGCGCAATGGTCACAATCGCCGGCAGCCCTTCTGGAATCGCGGCGACCGCTAACGAAACGCCGGCTAAAAACATTTCGTACAAGCCATGTCCTTGAATGACGCCAACCGCGACGACAAGCACCGTAAGCAAGAGCGCAACGACAATTAAAATTTTCCCAAGCTGCTCCAGCCTCCGCTGCAGCGGCGTCGTCACTGTTTCCGCTTCTTGAAGCAGATTCGCGATTTGCCCCATGGCCGTTTTCATTCCTGTCGCAATCACAATGCCGACACCGCTCCCTCTTGTTACAAGAGTCCCCATAAAAGACATATTATGCAAATCGCCAATCGCAGCATTTTCATTCATCAGCGGAACCGCCGATTTTGCTGTCGGCACCGACTCGCCTGTCAGCGCCGATTCTTCGATTTCCAGCCCTTTTGCATCAATTAAGCGGACATCGGCGCCGATTCTGTCTCCGCTTGAGAACTTGACAATATCGCCGACAACAAGCTCTCGCGCTGGAATTTTCACCCATTCTCCGTCACGCAATACCGTTGCCTGTGGCGCCGATAATTTTTTCAGCGCCTCCAGCGATTTTTCGGCGCGCCGCTCTTGGAAAAAGCCTAAACACCCATTCATGATGACGATAACAATAATGGCAATGGCATCGACATACTCCCCAAGCAAGCCAGAGATGACCGTCGCCGCAAGAAGCACAAGCACCATAAAATCGTTAAACTGATTCAAAAACAATAAAAGTGCCGACTGTTTCTTCGCTTCTTTTAATTCATTATATCCGAACCGCTTCAGACGCTTTTTCGCTTCTTCCGTCGTTAATCCCCTCGTGAGGTTGGTGTTGGTTTCTTTCGCCACTTCATTTGTCGCAAGCGTATGCCACTGCATCGTCGCTTCTCCTCCCTCTTTGCTTTTCTATGAAAGCTTATTCAGACATGCCCGAAAAAATGATATGATATGTTATTGATGAAGCAACAAAACAAACAGAAAGGTGTTTTTTATGTCATTCGATGGAGTGTTTACCTATGCAGTCGTTAACGAATTACAGCAAGCGCTCGCGGGGGGGCGCATCACGAAAATCCATCAACCGGCTGTCCATGAATTGGTCATGCAAATCCGCTCGCACGGGCGAAATTATAAATTGTTGTTGTCCGCGCATCCGAACTATGCGCGTGTTCATCTGACCAATGAAACGTATGACAATCCGGCGGAACCGCCGATGTTTTGCATGCTGTTGCGAAAACATTTGGAAGGAAGCATTATCGAAGCGATCCGGCAAGTCGATTTTGACCGCATCATTATCATCGAGACAAAAGGGCGGGATGAAATCGGCGATATTCATGCAAAACAATTAATCATCGAAATCATGGGGCGGCACAGCAACATCATCTTAGTTGACGAAGAAACGAACACGATTATCGACAGCATTAAACATCTTTCTCCTGCCGTCAACCGCTACCGCACCGTGCTTCCCGGCCATGAATATATCGCGCCGCCTTCGCATGGAAAAATCAACCCGCTTGAGGCGACCGAAGAAACCATCATGAAAAAAATCGACTTTCATGCCGGCAAACTGGCGGACCAGCTCGTCGCCACCTTTTCCGGGATCTCGCCGCTGTTTGCGAAAGAAGCGGTATTTCGCGCCGGGCTTGCGAACCGTGCGACGCTGCCAAAAAGCTTTATCTCCTTGATGGATGAGGTGCGCGCCCATCGCTTTGCGCCGGCGATATACACAAACGGCGAAAAAGAATGGTTTTACGTGCTCCCGCTTACCCATTTGCAGGCAGAAGCGAAACCGTTCGCTACACCAAGTGAATTGTTAGACCGCTTTTACTTCGGCAAAGCCGAGCGCGACCGCGTCAAACAGCAGGCGCATGACCTTGAGCGGTTTATTGCGAATGAAAAAGCGAAAAATGAGAAAAAGCTGATTAAGCTGAAGCAAACATTAGAGGAAGCAAAACGGGCGGAACAATATCGGCTTTACGGGGAACTGCTAACCGCTAACTTGTATGCCGTCGAGCGGGGAATGAACGAAATTGAAGTGGTCAACTATTACGATGAAAACGGTGCGACTATAACGATTCCGCTTGATCCGCAAAAATCGCCGTCGGAAAACGCGCAAAGCTATTTTCAAAAATACCAAAAAGCGAAAAACTCGCTTAACGTCGTCCAAGAGCAAATCGAGCGCACAAATGAAGAAATCGCCTATTTCGACACGCTTCTCCAGCAGCTGGAAACCGCCGCGCCGAAAGATGTCGAGGAAATCCGTGAGGAATTAATCGAACAAGGGTATTTGCGGGCGCGCAACAGCAAACAGACGAAAAAGCAAAAACAGCGGGCGATCGAGCTGGAACGCTACATCGCAAGCGATGGCACAGAAATTCTCGTTGGCAAAAACAATAAACAAAACGATTATTTAACCAACAAGCTTGCGCGTAAAGATGAAATCTGGCTGCACACGAAAGATATCCCCGGCTCTCACGTTGTCATCCGCAGCAAAAACCCGTCTGAGCAAACGATTGCTGAGGCCGCCAACCTCGCCGCCTACTTTAGCAAAGCGCGGCAATCGAGCTCCGTTCCGGTCGATTACACGCGCATCCGCTATGTGAAAAAACCAAGCGGCGCCAAACCGGGGTTTGTCATTTACGAAAACCAGCAAACGATTTACGTGACGCCGGATGAGGATTTGGTGATTAAGATGAAAAAAAACACCTGACATGTTCAGGTGTTTTTTTTCTGTGCTTTTCTTCTCTAGTTTTTCGTTCTATCAAACGCTTTTTAACAGTGGTAAAAGGGCAAGAAACAGACTATATCTTTTGATTGTGAATAAGAATAACGAGAGGAAAAGCTACTTCGCGCATTTCCTCTCTTACACTTTTTTATTATTGAGCAATGTTTATCTCAAACTGGAATGGATTAATTTCAATATCATAGTTGTCAGAGCTTCCTTCAAAGTAAAATTTGATTACTTTTTCATTTGGATCGACAGCTGGAAAAGGAATAATTGCTTCTACATTTGTTTTCGGTAAAATATCTGATGGAATCTCAGGATAGCCTGCTTCAAAGTTATCCGCTCTGTCATGTTGTGTATTACCTACTAAAAGCTTTGCATTATAACCCCAAAAATTGATTTTTGCATTGCTTTGGTTGGAAATAGTAACATACGCTCTTGTTTCATCTTCCGCAATCTCTACTTTATTCAGTTTTACAATATAACCATGCTGATTGATTTCTTTATTCACATCAATGGTTTTAATTGGCTTAGAGAATGCCGTTACATAATCTGTCTTTTCCACTTTTTCTGCATCGATAATCGGAGCAGTGACTTTCCCGCCTAGCGCGTTTTCTCCTTCGAATGATTTTCTAACAGTTCCGATCACGTGAATGATATCTTCATTTTTTACATTTGTCTTTGGATCGGCAACAACTATCACGTTCTGTTCGCTATTTTTCGGGTCAGCAAACGCCTGAATATAAATTCCATCATCATCCTTCTCCGGTTCAACAAAAATTTTGGCGTAAAAATCCACTTTAGCACCTTTATACTTGTCTGGATTAGAAATCATTTTAGCAAATTCTTCTTTTGACAGCGGCGCTTTGGCTTCCTGCTTTTTATCGTCGTTTTTGTTGCTACTAGACGATTGTTCGGATGAACAACCCGTTGCAGCTACAAGCAACAATACAAAAGCGAAAAACGGTGATAAAAGCTTTTTCATAATTTATCCTTCTCCTCTCCGACAGTCCAAAAATAAACAATAAACTGAATTTTTATGTTCCAGACAATAATGTTCTCACAGTCATTCGGGCATCTAGCGACCTATATGATATTCACTGCATAACCATTCTACATTCTCTTTTGAATGGCAACAAAAACTATAACATCTTATTAAAAACCTCTAATGAAGGAATTTCGCCGTAGCGAAGATTCTGCAACCATTTGTCATAACACTTATCCAATAACTCTTTTCCCTCATCCGTTAACATTTGTGAGGTCAACGAAAATTCCTCATCAATGCCCAATTCATAAATCTCTAACCCATACTTATTTAGTAACCCTTTATCTTTCAACCAATTCATTATAACAGTAAGGTGCTGTAATTTTTCTTCATATGAAGCATCGCTTTCCGATTCTAAATGCCATTTTGCTTTATCATACACCTTTACTTGATTCATTACGCCAACCTCCATACATGTGTCTGTATTTGGGGTGAAAATTCATAAATCTCACCAGTTTCTGGGTCTTTTATATAATTCCCGCCACTTTCACGAATACGTTGTTCTTTCGCCAGTTGCGCTTCTTTTGTTGCTGTTTCCGATGTTACCTCTATAGAATCAATAACTACACCATCTTTCACTACAACAAAATCAATTCTTCTTGCTTGTCCTGTTACATCATCTTTTACAATATTTCCTTCTGCATCACGTAAATAAGCTTCACGGATAATCTTATATCCTTGCTGTTCAGGATACATTTCTTTTAATCGCTCATATACTTGTTCTTCCCGTAAATCACCGTTTTTACGATTTAAGTCAATAATATCTTTTTTACTCATTTCTTGTTCATATAAAGGTTTGTCCGCTTCTGCATAGTTTAATACCACAGTAGCATTCAAATCCTTTACAAATATCGGGATATCCTTTAATGATGAGCCAATTTCCTTCTTAGCTATTTCTGCCACAAAAGCCTCGATCATACTACACTCTCCCTGCGATAATGTTCAATCCACTTAAAATAAAAATCTTTAAACTCATCACTTTCTTTCGATCGCTCCCGAAGGATGCATTGAATAAATGCTTTCTCATATGCACCGTTTTCTTGAAAGTCAACATATCTCTTCAACGCTAAACTTACACGTTCGTTCCATTCATTAAAATCTTTAGAACTTCTTGCAAATCGCAATAATTTTTCTACTGGCACAAAAAGAGCTGCAATATGCGCCAATTCCTCAAAACGATTTGTTTCCCACAAACTCATTGTTCTCTTTTCTATATATTGATACAAATTATCTATTAATATTTGCTTTTCTTTCAAATGAATCTCTTGCTGTTCCAACCATTTTATAAGTGAATGGATATCGAGATGGCTTAAATCGAGTTTTTGTTCTGCAGCTACCCGTCCTTCTAAAAGCAGCTGGATAATATTACTCCGCATTTGCTTATCATTGTCGTTATTGACATCATTCATATGAATATAAGGTTCCGCGCTTTTAAATTCATCGATCTCACATAGAACAGGTTCAAGCCAGTTATTTTGGTAAATAACGGCAACCCCCGTTTTCAATTTTGCTACCTCATTAATTTGTTGCTCACTCAACGTGGTAGCTTTTCCGACATTTTCACGATCATATCTGTCCGGCAGACGAAGAATAATTTTTGTATTGGTGTTTCGAATGACTGAACGGTCTAACAGCCCCGGGGATTGATCAACAATAATAAATCCTTCACCATAAGTCCGCATTTCCGCAATCGCATTTGTCAGCATTTCAACCGCTTTCCCTTGAAGATTAGCACTTTCCTGAGTTTGGTCAAAATTTGTACGTCTTAATAAATGGTGAGCTTCTTCTAATACGGTTACGTGTTGCAATTCATGATTCATTGTTGGTGTAAATGCCATGCGATGTTCTTGTAACCGCATCAATAAAATCCCCATCATTAATGCTTTCGTTTCTGTTGAACCAATTCGACTTAAGTCAATTAAACAATTCTGGTCAAACAATATCGTGTTATCTGTTTCATCATCAGAAAACATGCGGCCAATTAAACCGTTTGTCAGTGAATGAACTCTCGTCACTAACGCACCGATATAATCATTTTTTGTATCTTGAGAATAAGCGGAATTGTTGATGACTTCCGGCAATGTGCTGAGCAATTCTTGGAACGTCGGGAAAATTGGATTTTCATAGAAATTCGTCGATTCCTCTAAATCCCAGCCACATCTTTCATAGCTTTGTTCAATCGCCTCTTTTAAAATAGCTGGCATAGCTGCATACATCGGCCAGCATGCATTAAAAATTTCAATCAATCGGTCAATATGTTCTAACACATGAATATTATCCGGAAATCGAAACGGGTTAATTTTTAATAAGGTAGACAAAGCCGGATTGGTTCCAAAAATATGAACATTTTTCTTGCCACCAAATATTTGTTTGTATTCACCTTTGGCAGGTTCGATAACCAGAAAATGTATATTTTCCTTTCCGAGCCGATCTAATAACGTATAAACCGTATTAGACTTACCAGATCCCGTCGATCCTGTAATGAATGTATGCATAGAAAGACTTTGCAAATCAAGAGTAACTTCTGTATCTTCGGAACGTCCCATATGAAATATTTTTCCTATAGATATTTGCTTTTTCTCATCATTTTTATTGTCATATGTCCAAACATTCCTCCCAAACTCAACTGCTTCCATAACTGGCAAACCACTGACTGATTTTCGCGGCAACGCAAAACTAATCGCTAGCTCCCTTCCATTAATGAGCGTCCCCGGAGATACGTAAGGAACGTTTAGCCCATTATTCGCTTGCAGGCGAATGAGCGGATGATGCAGTTTTGTTAAATACTTCGTAATCATTTCTAATTTTTGTTGATTACCATTATCCCATGTATTAATAACAGAATGTTCCACAGAGGAATTATCTCCGCGCATAATCGACTGGTACGTACTTGCAGCCACTTTTGCCGTTTGGGCGTCTTCTGCGACAAAATAACAAGCGCAATTCCATAAGCCGTAATCTTCCGAACTTTTTAGACGCTTTAACTGTTCATCAATTTTCTCAAGCAAGTTGGTAACCGATTTATTTTCAAACTTAATTTGCAAACTTCTGCTTGTTCCCTCTGTGATCGTTTCTGATTTACTAGTTGTTGTTGCTTCTGATTTTGATGTCCCTGTCGTTCTAGTTGTCCCTTCTGTATCTGATGTGCTTAACGTTGAATTAACCGTTATCCCTTCCGTCGATGTTCGATTTTTCCCTACTGATAAAAAGAGAGAAAATCCTGTGTTTCCTCCTTTAGAAACACTTTCATTACGGGAACTTCCTTCGGTTGAACCTTTTGTGTGACTTTGTGTTTTAGCAAGGCTTTCATTAATGGTATTCGTAACACTATTGCTGATTCCTTCGGCGACAGCTTTAGTATCATTCTCACTAAAAGACAGTTCCGTTTGTTGAAACGGGACAAGTTGTGAGTATAGAGTTTCATAACCACGATAAATTTCAGCAATTGTTTTCGGTTGTACAGGATCGGCAATAAATATTGCCGAATATGTTTCACCTTTCATCGAGTCAATTAATTTTTCCAGCCCCTGTATATAGCTTTTTTTATCAACATCTTTTAGTGCTGGAATCCCTGAAACTGCTGTTACCACTTTTTTTGATTCGCTCAATCGTGATTCAAATATATTTTGTATAATTTTCTCAATTTCACTATTTCGCAAATTACGCAGTTCTGTTCCTGGGAAATGGCCGTTAAAACTTTTTTGCAATCCATCTTTCGCTTCATTTACGCTTCGTTGCAAATCGAGCGAACGTACTCCAATATATAAATCTACATCTGTTCCTTTACTGTCGAGAATAAGAATAAGAGAACTATTCAAATTTCCTACGGTATTAAAAATATTAATGAGCTTCTCTGAAGTATCCTCGTTTTGATCATAAACAATCTTTGTAATTTTAAATAAACGAATATGCTGTCTCACCGTTATATTTTCAATATGAGGCGGTATTGATACCACCTCATGTGTCGTTAGCTCAGATAAGTAGTTTTTTTCGACAAATTCACTTGCCAACTGAAACGATTGAATAAGGTCATTTTCTTTGCGGACATCCAGTGTATTCATGAGACCACCCTCAACTTTGTATTATTTGTTTCGTGAAGTGCTCATTATTTTCCGTTCTTTTTCAAACTGTTCTCTGTTTTTATTCGCCATTTGTTGTTTAAAGCATATTTCAGGCTCCTCGCTCATTTTTTTATTAGATATTTTATTAAATAATACAATACTGCTGCTGTGGCTATCACCACCATTCCTGCCACAATATTCTTTCCCAGCGATGTATTGTTTTTTTTACTTCCCACATTTCTCGAAATATTTACTTTCGAAAAATGATTAGAGGAATCAGATGATTTTGCTGTTAATTCTCCTTTATACACTTCTTTGCCAACTTCCATCGTATGATGGAATCGCTCTTTAGAGAAATTTGTCATTAATTGCGCTTGCAGTTGCGAAAAATATTTTTTGTCCCATTTTGTCCGGTCGTGCTCGAAATCTCTCCCGTCATGCTCTTCCCATATATGAATTCCGGCCGACTTCACCTTATCAATCACTTTCAAAGTTTCATTATTTCGATCAAGCGGATCGGCCATAATATATGAAACAATAGCACTTCGGATTTTACGGACGTTTTTTTCTTGAATCGCTTGATCTAAAAACGTTGTTGAATTTGCCATTTCTATTTCCTTCCTTTCGATTTTATATTTCGAGAATCGCATCTAATCTGGCAATAAAATCATCAAGCCATTGTTTTTTCCTTTCATTTTCTTCGATTCTTTTTTGCAGTTCATTGTTGTGACTTGCCATTTCTTTAAGTTCTTGCACACGCTTTTTCATTTCTTCCTCAAGCTGATTAATTTCAGAAATAAAGTGTTCTTTTAACTCCACCTTTTTCTCTTCTAAATGATTTATCGCATTAGCGAAATTTTCTTCTAATGAATAAATAAAATCCCCTAAAAACTTATCTCGAACTCGATCTTTATCAACGTATTCTCTATCCTCATATACATCCTCTTCGATGTACTTAGACGAAAGCCACGTCCATGGCTTATACCATTTTTTATTTTTATTTTTCACTGTCCGCGTACCGACCCATTCTTTTTCTTTATATGTGTAGGAATTTATTAAATCGTCAACCTCCGGCAAATCTGCTTCAAAAAATTCAATTGGCGCCCAAGTTGGCCATTTTCCTTCGTCAAAACCAACAATATTACGAATATACGATCGATACTCATCAATATATTTTTGAGCATCGTTACGTAATTCACCTGTTATTGCTTTTTCTAACTCAGTGATAGCATTGCTTTGTATCGCTTCTGCTCCTTTTTTTGCACGATTCAAAATAGAATAGGCTTCATGCTTAGGAAAGTCTTTATTAAAAAATTTTTCGGTAAGTTTCCTTAACTCCTCATCAAAAATTTTTGTCCTTATTTCTTCAATACGACTCTTAACATTCTTAAAGTCTAACTTTTCAATTTTTTCTCTAAACTGCTTCGCTTTTTCACCTTGTTCTAATTCCCCTCCGATCCGTTCCATTTCTCTATGAATTTCTTGACGCTTCTGCTCATCGTTTTTTATGTCCTCTTGAAGTTTTTGCGCAATGCGCTCTCGTTCGACAATTTTTTTAAATGAGTTAACCGCGTTGGCGATTTTCGATGTGACCGCATATTTGTCCAAATATTCATTAATTGCTGCTTCTATAGATGGAATACCGGAATGATAAAGCGCTTCTGTGTATCGATCTTGGTGATCTCTTGCCATCATGATTTTGTCTGCTATCCCATTTTTTAATGACGGACTTAACGGCGCGTACTGTTCTAAATGCATAATCGGTTCTTCAATAAATAAATCAATTCCGTTCAATATTTGTCTTTGTTTTCTCGTTAAATTGATTCCGTTTTGATACATTCGGATAACCTTCGCAGTTTCAGCTGATATAGGGTAAATATTCGGATTTTCAATTCCATGCTTTTCTAAATATTTTTTGACACGTTCTAAAACGCCACGTAAGTCTTCCCCTTTTTCCGGATCAAACTCATCCGCTTTATTGACAGCAAAAATAAAACGATCTTTTGATTGTTTTCCACCAACTTTCATTGCCTCTGCAACACTATTGAGCAGAAAATAATCATCATCTGTATTCAGTTGCGTTCCATTTAAAACATACAGCACCATTGGTTTATCATCATCTTTAATAACACGATATGTATGCTCTCTGTGGTTATGGTTCATTGAGTTATTAGGACCTGGGGTATCCACCAGCACTAAATTCATTTTCTTTGCGGAGATCGGCGGAATATTTCCTTCCACTTGAATGACGGACACCGCTGGATTACTATTAAAGGCATCCATATCCTCATAGGTTACATTTTCTTTGGACGCAATTTCATTCCCATAAGCATCGTAACAAACAGCTGAAAAAGTGGAACGTTCAGGAACGTTTTTAATTCGAGCGATGGTCGCTGTGCACGCCTCGTTTTTTGAAGGCATTAATTCTTTTCCTAATAATGCGTTGATCAATGTTGATTTTCCAGAACTCATCGTGGCAATAACAGCGATTTCAAATTCGCTATTTAAAGCCTTATGAAAATTTTCCTGTATTCTTTTATCACGCAAAGCTTCAAAAGGGCCGTTTTGCATATGTTCAACTAATTTCTTTAATTCTCCAATTTTATCAGCGGTTTCTTTTGCTGGAATGTGCTCAACATAAAGAGAAAGTGACGAATGATTCTTTATATACTGTTCACAAATTTCTAGTAAATCTTCATAATCAGGCAATGTTCCTTTAAAGCGAATATGTATACTATCTTCATTTAACTCTTCAATCAATGTAGGAATCAACTCGTGAATCCATACTTGCAGTCTCTCATTTTTATACTTACTTAACTTTCCGTTTTCCATAACATTTTTTCCGTCTATTTCGATTGCAGTTTCAACGGTGTAAGGATTGTATTTCATATAAACATCAATCATTTCACTGTCTCCTCCTAAATTACATGTAATTTTTAATTTGATAAATTCCTGACTGTTGTAAAACGGTATAAATGCGTTTGATATCGTATGTTTTATTTTTTATTTTCACCTCCCGTTGATCATTCGGGACCTCCGCTTGAAACGCGCAAGGTATTGTTGCATATTTTGTCAAGTCTTGTGTTTCTTCCGCAAAATAGTCATAAAAGAAATCGAATTGATTTTGTTCCCTTCTCGTTAAATCTTCCCCTTTTAAAACTTTTTGACATAAATTTCCCACATAAGCGGAAAGCAGTATTATAGAGGGTTTCTCAAATCCATTTTGCTTTAAGTATGTTTTTGTACTCTCTAACAATCCTTGAAGCGATTCATTTGCCTCTTCATCGATTTCATCGGCTTTGTTTACAATGAATACGACCTGCTTGTCGCTATTATTTTCGATATGCTCTTTCACATAGCTAAGCAACCTTCGATCATCGTCCGTACCAAGCTGAGTAGCGTTAATTAAATAAAATATTGCATCGTATTGTTCACTTTGAATCGCTTTAAAAGTAATATCTTCATGGCTGCGATTCATGGAATTATTGGTACCTGGGGTATCAATAAACACGACTCTACTTTCAACCTGAAATATATCGGACATTTTTCCTTCTACGTATACATGTTCAATTAACGGATTTTCGTTCAATTCATTCATTGTGCTTTCAACACCATCGATTAGACAATCGAAAAATTCACTTTGGTCATGTTGTACAATGAAATGTTTAATGTAAGGACGGTGAGCGTATGTAAACACTTTTGAAGTGCATGCTTCGTTTTGAGAAGGAAATATCTCTTGCCCTATTAAACTATTTAAAAAAGTTGATTTACCAGAACTCATGGTTCCTACAATTAAATATCTTTTCTCCACATCTTTCAAAAATTCTACTTGTTTCTTATACGCATCGTAATAAAAACGCAAATAATGAAACTTCTTTAGATTCAAATACGACTTTGCTGCTTCGAAATCTCCAGCTTTTAGCGCATTGATAAAACGAACAATGGTTTCTGCATCTTTATAATTAATTTTTAAATTGTGTTTATAGGTTACGTCTAATACGCAAGGATGATCCATAGATACATATCCATATATTAACAACAAATAGTGCGCGAAAAACATGTATTTGTAGTTATATACATAAAGTTTTGCTTTCTCAAGCTTCCATCTCGTTTTTCGAATTTCTTTGGCCAATTTTAGACTACTCTGAGAGGTTTGTTCCTTACAAATTTCTTCCTCTTCTATATTGAAACAATGTTCATATAATGTAATGATAGGTTTGTAGTACTTCTGATAGTGCACATCTTTTTTGGCATAATGATGCAGCAATTTTATATATGCCTTTCGGACAGAATCGTTTTCATAAAATATCGGGTGATTTTGATAAGGAAAGGAACAAATGATTTTGTAATATTCCAAACTATCTTCTCTTTGAATTCTAACGTTATCCTCTACAACCTGCATACGTCCTATTCCCCTTTGAATAAAACAGAAACAGCTAAATTAAAATTCATAGGTACAATTTACTATATCTTTAGCGAGAAAATTTTAGATAAAACCCTCTGAAAAATGACATATATCGACAAACCCAAAAAACTTACATATAATTCCTTAACATACTTTCTATTGTTTCCCTCATCTCATTGCGAAACTCCTCAGGTTTTAACACTTCCAAATACTGCGCTTGGCTCAAAAGCCACATTTTGATGCCTCGTCCATAAACTTCCGCTTCGATGATGGCTGATTGCCCGTCCTTTTCAACCACTTTGGCAGTGGGCAAACGGTCTAAAATTGCTTGAAGAGAAGGGCCCCAATAGCGAAAGGTGATTTTCATTAATTCTCCGGCGTGCATAAATTGAACTCGCTTACGAAATTCTCCTTCCTCAAATCGGTTTTTATAGTCTGATTTGAACCGCTCATTCGTAATGTCGTAACGAACAATTCTGTCGACCCGATAAATGGTTGGGAAATCGAAATCATAATCCATAAGAAAAGCAACTAGATAAAAGTAATATTCTGAGAAAACGACTCCGACAGGCTTTAGCTTTCTTTTAATCAGAGCATCTTCCCCTTCTTTTTTGTAATCAACAATGATTACTCGTTTAGTGCGTACCGCGTAACTTAAATCCCAAATCATATTGATTAAAGGCTTATTATGTTGCAACGGAACATAGTGAAAATGCTCATTGTGAATCACATCCTGAATAAAACGCTGATTTTGCGGAGGTGATTGTAATATTAGTTTCGCTAGCAGTCGATCCATTTCCGTCTTTTTCAATGCCCGACTTTCTAACAACACCTTTGCGATGACAAGAATCTCTTCGTTTGTCAGCCAATCATTTTCATTTTGCTTTAAAACATATCCATGTTTTTTTCGGTCGTACTCCAATACCAATGATGTTTTAAAGTTATCCGCAATATATGCACGCAATTCATCAATGTCGCGTTGAATTGTTTTCTCATTTACTCCAAAACGTTCTGCTTCTCTTTTTTTAGAAATGGTTTCCCCTCGGCGAAGTCGCTCGTAAAGCGATAGAATCCGCAGCGGCTTCGATTGCTGTTCATCCAAGCTGATCCCCCACAATCTGTACGTTCTTCAATGGATCTTCACCACAAAAGAACTCGATCTTTCTAAAAAACTCGACAATCCTCTATCTTGCAGTAAACACATTTTTTGGTTATATCTCCTTTGAATACATATCTAATTAATATATTACCATCGTCACATGGACATTATCTGTACTTCAAGAAAAAATATAAAACTTTTGTATGATTTTCCTTCAAAACCATTACTAAAGGATTATAACGATATTCATGATTTCACAGTGAATGAGAGAGGCTCAAAAAAAGGGTTTCACCAAGTGACGAAAACAAAGACATCGATTGACTCGAATTATGTTTAAAAGGAAAAACTCACTATCTATAACAAGTCACATAGAAGGCGGCCAATGACTATGCAACAATAATCCCACTCCCTGGAAATGATTCTTTGAACTGACGTGCGCCATTTCCAAAGGACATATGCTTTATTACAATGCTCTTATTTAAAAATTTTCTCTGTCATTTCATCACCAATCTTTGAAAACAAAGAGCACAAAATTTTATAATTTTAACTATTGTTTGAAAAACCGTTTTCAAATCCTTTGTCAGAAAAATTAGGGTTTTAGCTTCTGTAGAAAATTATCGAAATACTTCTTCCAATTTTAATTCCAGACATGAAAAATAAACGGATTGGACAACGCCGTTCCTGGATTTTTCATTTTACCGACTGCTACTAGAAAAATGAAACAATATCATGAAAAAGAGCGCATAGTCCGATGCGCTCCTTTTCGCTTGCGTTGATTTTATTTCCCCCACTTTTCCGGGTTTTCCCGCCATTTGCGCAATGTCGCGAGGTCTTGTTCTGTCACGGCGCCCATCCCGGCTGCGGCTTCAATGAGCGTGTCGTAGTCCGTCAGTGTGTGCACTTCCACCTTATGTTCCGCAAACGCTTGTTTTGCTTTTTCCAATCCGTACGTAAAAATGGCGGCAACGCCAAGGACGGAACATCCCGCTTCTTTCAAAGCGCGAACCGCATTTAATGAACTGCCCCCTGTGGAGATTAAATCTTCAACAACCACGACCTTTTGTCCTTTTTCCACTTTTCCTTCAATTTGTTTTCCTTTTCCATGGCCTTTCGCTTGGCTGCGCACATAGCACATCGGCAAGTTCATGCGCTCGCTCACCCAAGCGGCGTGCGGAATTCCTGCTGTTGCCGTGCCGGCGATCACTTCCACTTCAGGAAAATGGGTGCGAATGCATGCAGCAAGTCCGTCGGCGATCGCGCTGCGCACGTGCGGATACGCAAGTGTCAGCCGGTTGTCACAGTAAATCGGGGATTTCAACCCAGACGACCATATGAACGGTTCATTTGGCTGCAGCGATACCGCGCCGATCTCAAGCAAATGTGTGGCAATTTCTTTTTTCATTCTTTCTCTTCTCCCTTCCATTCCCGTTGTAACCGCTCGTAAGCTGCAGCTGGATTTTCAGCATGGGTGATGCTTCTGCCGATGACGATAAAGCTTGCGCCGAGTTTTTTTGCTTCATATGGCGTAACGACGCGGACTTGGTCGCTTTTTTCGTCATCGGCAAAACGAATTCCCGGGGTGACGGTCAAAAACGCTTCGCCGCAATGTTTGCGGACAAGCGGCACTTCTTTTGCCGAGCAGACCACGCCGTCAAGGCCGCTTTGTTTTGCCAGCGCCGCATAATGAAGCACCGTTTCTTCCATCGGCCGGTCGATCCACAACTCGCGATGCAGCATTTGCTCGCTTGTGCTTGTCAGCTGCGTGACCGCAATGCAATATGGACGGCGCGTTCCGCTTGGCGTCCCTGCTTCCAGTCCCTCGAGCGCCGCTTCCATCATCCGCGTTCCCCCAGCGGCATGAACGTTGACAATGTCGACTCCGAAACGGGCTAATCCTTTCATCGCGCGCTTAACCGTATTCGGGATGTCGTGCAGCTTTAAATCAAGGAAAATCCGGTGTCCCTGATCTTTTAAATAATGGATAATCTCCGGACCTTCTTGATAGTATAATTCCATGCCAACTTTGACGAATAGCGATTCACGCGGGAACGATTGCAAAAGCGCTCTTACGTCCTTTTCTGTCGGAAAATCAAGTGCGATAATAAACGGATCGTTCACCTTTTTTCCAGCTCCTTCCCGTGCATTCGGAAATATGGTCGATGCCCAGCTTATCCAGCAATGGCGGCAGCTCGGCGATAATGTTCGGGCAGACGAACGGATCGATGAAATTTGCCGTGCCAATGGCGACAGCGCTGGCGCCGGCGTAGAAAAACTCAATGACATCTTCAGCGGATCGAATGCCGCCCATGCCGATAATCGGAATCGAAACAGCCTGGCTTACTTCATAAATCATGCGGATCGCGATCGGCTTAATCGCCGGCCCTGACAAGCCACCCGTTCTGTTTGCCAAAACCGGCTCAGCGGTTTTCACATCAATGCGCATGCCAAGGATCGTATTAATCATCGTCAACCCATCTGCACCTGCTGCTTCAATTGCTTTCGCGATTTCAACAATATCTGTGACATTTGGCGAAAGTTTGACGTAGACGGGGACTTCGGAAATTTCTTTCACGAGCTTCGTGAGTTCTGCGGCAATTTCCGGAATGGTGCCAAATGCAATTCCGCCTTTTTTGACGTTCGGACAGGAAATATTGAGCTCGAGCGCGCAAACGTTTGGCGCTTTCGAAATATGTTTGGCAACTTCAACATATTCCTCCATCGTCGAGCCAGCGATGTTGGCGATAACCGGCACATCAAACTGCGCGAGCCACGGCAGCTCTTCTTTCATGACTTTTTCTAAACCGGGGTTTTGCAGGCCGATCGCATTCAGCATCCCGCCTGGCGTTTCCGCCACCCTCGGCGTCGGGTTGCCAAAGCGCGGCTCCTGCGTCGTCGCTTTTATCATAATGGCGCCAAGCACGCTTAAATCATAGAAGCGCGCGTATTCGCGGCCAAAGCCGAAGCATCCCGACGCCGGCATCACCGGATTTTTCAAGGAAAGCCCCGGCAATTCAACCGCTAAACGGTTCATAGCTCCACCTCCTCGGCTTTAAATACAGGACCGTCGCTGCATATTTTTTTATACGCCGTTTTGCTGCCAGGCACGCGGCAGACGCAGGCCAAGCATGCGCCGATGCCACAGCCCATCCGCTCTTCCAGCGAAAGATATATCTCTTTGTGCGGAAATGCTTGCTTAAGCGCTTTTAGCATCGGTTTAGGGCCACACGCGTACAACACGTCAAATGAAAGCTCTCTCTCCTTAATCACATCGGTGACAAATCCTTTCATGCCATAAGAACCATCCGCCGTTGCCACATGCGTTTCGCCAAACGCGGCAAATTCCCGTTCGTAAAAGACGGTTTCTTTCGTTTGAAATCCGAGCACATTCGTGACGACAACTCCTTTTGCGGCAAGCCGCTTCGCTAGTTCATAAAGCGGCGGAATGCCGATGCCGCCGCCGACAAGAAGCGCACGCTTCCCTTTTGCCGCGGCATCAAGCGGAAATCCGTTTCCGAGCGGGCCGAGCACATCGACCGTTTCCCCCGGCCATTTTTCCGAAAGCAAGGCGGTGCCGACCCCTTCTTTCCGGTAAATAATCGTGCATTCGCGCTCTTTTTTGTTGATATGGCAAAGGCTAAGCGGACGGCGCAAGAGCGGGGCCGGCTGCGAAGACACTCTCACATGGACAAATTGCCCCGGTTCATTCATTTCTTCCACTAAGCGGCCGCTTAACACGATCTCGTAAATGTTTTTCGCAAGCTGCTTGTGGCGGACTATCCTCATGTTTTCCCGCTTCATTATGCGCGCACCATCCTTTGCATCGCTGTTGTTGAAAACGTCATCGATTCGAGCACTTGCAGCATCGCCCGCGCCGTATCCAGCGACGTCAAGCATGGAATGCCGTTTTCGACTGCTTCGCGGCGGATGCGGAAGCCGTCGCTTTCCGGCTGTTTTCCTTTTGTGAGCGTGTTGATGACAACTTGCACTTTTCCTTGGCGAATGACGTCCAAAATGTTTGGCGATGCGGAATCAATTTTATTGACGACGGTTACCGGGATGGCCGCCGCTTTTAACACCTCCGCCGTGCCGCTCGTCGCAAGCAGCTGATAGCCAATTTCGCAGAAACGTCTGGCAATTTCCACCGCATCTTCTTTATCTTTATCGGCGACAGTCAATAACACGGCGCCATGCGGGCGAATATGGATGCCTGAGGCGACGAGCCCTTTATAGAGCGCTTTTTCAAAAGTGGCGTCTTTGCCGATCACTTCGCCGGTCGACTTCATTTCCGGGCCAAGCGAAATATCGACATTGCGCAATTTGGCGAACGAGAAGACCGGCACTTTTACGTACACGCCTTCGCTTTCTCGCCGCAATCCTGTTTCATAGCCAAGGTCTGCCAGCTTCGCCCCCAAAATGACTTTCGTCGCAATGTTTGCCATCGGCACGCCAGTAATTTTGCTTAAAAACGGCACCGTCCGGCTGGAACGCGGATTGACTTCGAGCACATACACTTCGTCTTGATACATGACAAATTGGATGTTTAGCAAGCCGACAATGCGCAACCCTCTTGCTAATTTCATCGTATAATCGATGATTTTTCGCTTGATCTCCTCTGTCAGCGTTTGCGGCGGATAAACGGCGATCGAGTCGCCCGAGTGAACGCCGGCCCGCTCGATATGTTCCATAATTCCCGGGATCAACACCGTTTCACCATCAGAAACCGCGTCGACTTCAATCTCTTTTCCGATTAAATAACGGTCGATGAGCACCGGATGCTGCGGATTGACTTTCACGGCATGCTCCATATAGTGCAATAGCTCTTTTTCCTGATACACGATTTCCATCGCGCGGCCGCCGAGAACGTACGACGGGCGGACAAGCACCGGATAGCCGATTTCCTTGGCAATCCGCACCGCTTCCTCAACGGAGAAAGCCGTTTTTCCTTGCGGCTTCGGAATCCTTAAATCCGATAACGCTTGTTCAAATTTATCGCGGTCCTCGGCGCGGTCTAAGTCCTCAAGCGATGTTCCTAAAATGCGAACGCCGCGCGCCGCCAGTTCCGCCGCCAAGTTGATCGCTGTCTGACCGCCGAATTGCACAATCACCCCGACCGGCTTTTCCAAGTCAATGACATGCATCACATCTTCCATCGTGAGCGGCTCGAAATACAACTTATCGGATATACTAAAATCCGTCGACACCGTTTCCGGGTTGTTGTTAATGATAATCGCTTCATAGCCCGCTTCTTTAATCGCCCAGACGGAATGAACGGTCGCGTAATCAAATTCAATGCCTTGCCCGATGCGAATCGGCCCCGAACCGAGCACCACAACGCTTTCGCGGGCGGTGACGGCCGATTCGTTTTCCTCTTCGTACGTGCTATAGTAATACGGCGTTTCTGAGGCAAATTCCGCCGCGCACGTATCGACCATTTTATATACAGGAAGGATGCCTGCTTGCTTTCTCATTTCGTATATGTCGCGCTCGCTTCTTTTCCAAAGCTTAGCGATGGCCGCATCGGAAAAGCCCATTTTTTTCGCTTTCCGCAGCACCTCGATATCACCGATATGATCGCGGATGATGGTTTCATAGCGGACGATGTTTTCGATTTTCGTTAAGAAAAAGCGGTCAATTTGGCTCCATTCGTGGATTTGTTCGACGGTAAAGCCGCGGCGCAGCGCCTCGGCGATATAAAAGAGGCGCTCATCCCCTGCCTTGCGAATCCGCTTTTCGATTAATTCATCTGATATGTTTCCGGCATCCTTAAGCTCAAGATGATGCACGTTCGTCTCAAGGGAGCGGATTGCCTTTAACAGCGATTCCTCAAACGTCCGGCCAATCGCCATCACTTCGCCTGTCGCTTTCATTTGCGTGCCAAGGCGGCGGTTCGCCGATTCAAATTTATCGAACGGAAAGCGCGGAATTTTCGTCACGACGTAATCGAGCGCCGGTTCAAAGCAAGCGTACGTTTTGCCCGTTACCGGATTGATCATTTCATCTAGCGTTAAGCCGACGGCAATTTTCGCGGCAAGCTTGGCAATCGGGTAGCCGGTCGCTTTTGATGCGAGCGCTGATGAACGGCTGACGCGCGGATTGACTTCAATGACATAATAACGGAAACTATGTGGGTCCAGCGCCAGCTGCACATTGCAGCCGCCTTCGATGCCAAGGGCGCGAATGATCCGCAATGAGACGTTGCGCAATAACTGATACTCACGGTCACTTAATGTCTGGCTCGGGGCGACGACGATCGAATCGCCCGTATGGATGCCGACCGGATCGATATTCTCCATGTTGCAGACAACGATCGCGTTATCGTTGGCATCGCGCATCACTTCATACTCGATTTCTTTATAGCCGGCGATGCTTTTTTCCAACAAACATTGGTGCGCCGGGCTTAGCTTTAATCCGGTCGAAACGATATCGGTCAGTTCCTTCTCGTTCGTGCAAATGCCCCCGCCCGTGCCGCCGAGCGTAAACGCCGGGCGGACGATGACCGGATAGCCGACTTTTTCGACAAACGCGTATGCTTCTTCCAAGTTATGAATAATTTCGCTTTCCGGAACCGGTTCGCCAAGTTCGTTCATCAGTGCGCGAAATTGCTCACGGTCTTCCGCTTTTTCAATTGCATCGAGCTTCGTGCCTAATATTTCGACACCGCATTCTGCAAGCACCCCGGCGTTGGCAAGCTCGACTGCCAAGTTTAACCCCGTCTGCCCGCCAAGCGTCGGCAAGATCGCATCTGGGCGTTCTTTGCGGATAATGCGGGACACAAACTCAAATGTAAGCGGCTCCATATACACTTTGTCGGCAATTTCCGTATCAGTCATAATCGTCGCCGGATTGGAATTGACTAAAATGACTTTGTATCCTTCTTCTTTTAGCGCCAAACACGCCTGTGTCCCCGCATAATCAAATTCCGCCGCCTGGCCGATGACAATCGGGCCGGAACCGATCACTAAAATCGTCTCAATATCTTGGCGTTTAGGCATGGACGATTTCCCCTTCCTTTTTAAATTCGCGAATCATCTCGATAAACTCGTCAAACAGCGAATTATCGTCCTCAGGGCCAGGTGATGCTTCCGGATGATACTGAACTGTAAACGCCGGATAATCCAAATGGCGCAATCCTTCGATCGTGCCATCGTTTAAAGCGGTGTGTGTTATTTTTAATCTTGTATGCCGCAACGATTCTTTTTTAACGGTATAGCCGTGGTTTTGCGAAGTGATCGCCACTTTTCCTGTCGCCAAATGCTTGACCGGATGGTTTGAACCGCGATGGCCGAACTTCATTTTTTCCGTATCGGCGCCGCAAGCGAGCGCGAACAGCTGATGGCCAAGGCAGATGCCAAAAAGCGGCACTTTGCCAAGAATCCCGCGAATCATGGTTATCGCTTCCGGCACATCTTTCGGGTCGCCGGGACCGTTGGATAACATTACTCCGTCCGGATGGAGGCGGAGCACGTCTTCGGCTGTCGCGTTGTATGGAAGGACAATGACATCGCAATTCCGCTTGTTTAATTCCCGCAAAATGCCATGTTTCATGCCAAAGTCAACGAGAACGACGCGGTAGCCGCGCCCCGGGCTCGGATAGGCGCTTTTCGTGGAGACGCGCTTCACTTGGTCTCTCGGCAGTTCTATTGTTCTCAAAGATTCGACAGCTTCTTGCACGCTGACATCCAAGTCGCAGATCATTCCTTTCAATGTCCCGTACTGGCGGATAATCCGCGTCAATTTTCGCGTATCAATTCCCGACAACCCCGGGATCTGTTTTTCTTTTAAATATTGATCAAGCGTCATTTCACTTCGCCAATTGGATGGCACATCGCACACTTCCTTGACGATGAAGCCATGGATATGTGGTTCAATCGATTCAAAATCATCGCGGTTAATGCCGTAGTTGCCGATGAGCGGATACGTCATTGTCACGATTTGCCCGCAATACGAAGGATCTGTTAAAATTTCCTGATACCCGGTCATTCCCGTGTTAAACACTACTTCGCCAACCGTTTTTTTCGTGCTGCCAAATGCCTCCCCGATAAAAAACGAACCGTCTTCCAATACAAGCTGCCGTTTCATTCACTCTCTTCCTTTCTGCCAAACTAGTTTTCCGCCGACAAACGTCATCACCGGCCATCCTTTGCATGTCCAGCCGGCAAATGGCGTGTTTTTTCCTTTCGAGACAAACGTTTGAGGATCAATCGTTTCTTCCGCATCTAAATCAATCACCGTAATATCCGCCCTCGCGCCGACGGCAAGTTTTCCAAGCGGCAGCCCGAAACATTCCGCTGGCTTTACCGTCAGCAAATCGATAAGCTGTTTGAGCGTCAATATGTTGGTTTCCACCAAATGGGTGTAAAGGAGCGGAAATGCCGTTTCCAGACCGACGATGCCAAACGGGGCAGCGCGCATTCCTTTTTGTTTTTCCGCTTCCGTATGCGGAGCGTGGTCAGTGGCGATAAAATCGATCGTCCCATCAAGCAGCCCCTCAATCAACGCCGCGCGGTCTTCTTTGCTGCGCAGCGGCGGATTCATTTTATAATTCGCATCAGGGCCTGGGATATCTTCATCACATAACAGAAGATGGTGCGGCGTCACTTCCGCTGTAACGCGAATGCCCGCCCGCTTCGCATCGCGAACGACGCGGACCGATTCTTTCGTGCTGATATGGCAGACATGATAGTGACAGCCTGTTGCTTCCGCCAGCAGCACGTCACGCGCAATATGGACCGATTCGGAAACGGACGGAATGCCGTTTAACCCGTGGCGGCATGCAAATTCGCCATCATGCACGGCTCCGCCGTTCGTTAACGTGTTATCTTCGCAATGGGCGACAATCGCCATATTAAGAGCAGCCGCCCGCTTCATCGCTTCATACATCATGCCGGCCGACTGCACGCCGACGCCGTCATCAGTAAACGCGAACGCCCCTGCTTGCTTTAATGCCGCAAAGTCCGTCAGCTCTGTTCCTTGCTGGCGCATCGTAATCGCCGCATATGGAAGCACACGGACATAGGCAGTTTCGCGGATCCGCTCATGAAGCCATTCCATTTGTTCTTTCGTATCCGGCACCGGATTCGTATTTGGCATCGCTGCTACCGTCGTAAAACCGCCTTTCGCCGCCGCCAGCGTTCCAGTTGCGATCGTTTCTTTCTGTTCGCCGCCCGGTTCGCGCAAATGAACATGCAAATCGATCAATCCGGCAGAGATGAACTTTCCTTGCACATCAATGATTTCGTCCGCTTCTCCGCTATGTAGCTCTGGGCCGGTTTCGGTAATGATGCCATTTTCGATTTTCAACTCCATCCGCTCGATGGCGCCATGTGAATTAAACGATTTTCCATTTTTTAAAATAACTGCCATTCGCTATCCCTCCTTCAATTGCCCGTTTTAACACGGCCATCCGCACATAAACACCATTTTCCATTTGTTTAAAAATGCGTGAACGTTTCGACTCGACAAGTTCGCTCGCAATTTCGACGCCGCGATTGACCGGCGCCGGATGCAAAATGATGCTGTTTTTCTTCATCTTTTCTCCCCGTTCCAGCGTCAGGCCGTAGCGTGCATGATATTGTTCTTTTGTCAGCCCCATTTTTTCTTCGTGCCGTTCATGCTGGATGCGCAGCAGCATGACAACGTCCGCTTCCGCCACCGCTGTATCGATGTCCACATACGTCCCGTACGGATTAGCCGCATCTTTCCACTCTTCTGGACTGGAAAACAACACTCTCGCTCCGAATCTTGCCAGCACCTCGGCATTGGAACGGGCGACGCGGCTATGGCGAATATCGCCGATAATCGCTACCGTCAATCCTTCCAATGTGCCAAACTCTTGACGGATGGTAAGCAAATCTAAAAGCGATTGTGTCGGATGATGCCCGCAACCGTCTCCGGCGTTAATGATCGGAATGCGAATCACATGGCGAAGCGTTTCAAAATACGCATCTTGCGAATGGCGGACGACAACCGCGTTTACCCCGATCGCTTCAAGCGTGCGAACCGTGTCATATAGCGTCTCCCCTTTTTGCATGCTCGACATGTCGGCATCAAACGGAATGACGTGAAGTCCGAGTTTCCGCTCCGCCATTTCAAAACTGCATTTCGTGCGCGTGCTCGGTTCAAAAAATAAATTGGCGACAAAAAGGGGCTCTGTTGCCTGCCAATGATCTCCTTTTGCAAACCGCTCCGCTTCATCTAACAATTCGGTAATTTCTGCTGACGATAATTCTGTCAATGTAAACAAATGGTGCATCTTTCTCGCTCCTTTTTCAATTTCTAGCCATCTCATAAAAAAACACCCTGTCCAGTCGACAGGGTGTTACGCTGTTTGCGTATAAAAAAGGGGAAGGAAGTACTTTATCTCGGCGCATTCGTCCGCTTCCGCTTTTTCTTGCGCAGTAACACCCTTTTAAGTCTCTCTGGACTTAATTAAAAGGTGCAATTATGCGACATGGTCATTGCTGTTTTCCGTTTTGCTTTCAAACATATTTTCATTGATTTGCGGGCGTCCCGGTAAAATAAGGTTTAAGGCTACGCCGCAAATCGCTGCAAGTGCCATCCCTTGAATTTGGAATTGCTCTGTCACTTTCAGCACCGCTCCGCCGATGCCAATGACTAAAATGACCGAAGAGATGACTAAGTTGCGTTTGTCCCCGAAATCGATGCGGCTATCGACAAGCATGCGCAAGCCGGATGAGGCGATAATGCCGAACAGTAAAATCGAGACGCCGCCCATCACCGGAGACGGAATCGAGCTAATCAGCGCGGTCACTTTGCCGATAAATCCAAAGATGATGGCAATCACCGCCGCGCCCGCCAGCACGTAGACGCTGTAGACTCGCGTAATCGCCAGCACCCCGATGTTTTCGCCGTACGTTGTTTTCGGCGGTCCGCCGACCAGCGCGGAAATCATCGTCGCCGTTCCGTCTCCTAAAATCGAGCGATGCAGCCCCGGCTTTTGAATGAGGTCGCGGCCGACGACTTTGCTCAGCACAAGCTGGTGGCCGATATGTTCAGATAGCGTCACAACCGCCACCGGCACCATCAGCATGACAATATCCCATGTGACATGCACCGGATAATCGACAAATGGAAGGAGAAAGTCCGGCATTTCAAGCCATTTTGCTTTGGCGACTTTCGAGAAATCAACAACCCCGACGATAAGCGCGTACACATACCCGACGATAATCCCTGCCAGCACCGGGACTAAACTGATCATGCCGCGCAAAAACACGGAACAAATGATCGTTGCCGCGAGCGTGACAAGCGCAACCGAAAAGTGTGTGAAACTGTACTTGCCATCCGGGCCGTTCATTGCCATACTTACGGCCGTATTCGCCAGCCCGAGGCCGATCACGATAATCACTGGCCCGACGACAATCGGCGGCAACAGCTTCATAATCCAGCGGTAACCCGCTTTTTTGATGATGAGTGCGACGACGCCGTACACAAGTCCTGCCAAAAAGCTGCCGATCATCGCCGCTCCCGGTCCTCCCGCCGCTTTCGCCGCGATAATCGGCGCAATAAAGGCGAAGGAAGAGCCGAGATACGCAGGGACTTGCCATTTCGTGATCATCAGGAAGGCAAGCGTCCCAAGCCCGCTCGTAATGAGAGCGATCGATGGGCTTAATCCGACCAAATAAGGCACTAAAATCGTCGCCCCAAACATGGCGAATAAATGCTGCAAACTGAGGGTTAACCATTGCACCGGCGACGGCCGGTCTTGAATATCTAATACAGGTTTGTTCATCGTTAAAAACCCCTTTCTGATTAGCATAAAAAAACCTCTTTGCCCTTGAGGGTGCAAAGAGGGTGCAGAGATAGTCCACGCCTATCTTTCTGTCCCTTTTGCAGCCTCGCGGGACTGCACTTAAAAGGGAATGTTTTTATTTTTCATGAATGCTGACTTGATCCAGCTCATCGACTTCCGTCAGTTCAACGACAATTAATTCAGAACTTGATGTCGGAATGTTTTTGCCGACGAAATCCGCGCGAATCGGCAGTTCACGGTGGCCGCGGTCGACAAGCACCGCAAGCTGAATTTGCGCCGGACGCCCAAGGTCCATCACCGCGTCCATCGCCGCGCGCACCGTTCTTCCAGTGAATAATACATCATCTGTTAATATAACTTTTTTATTTGTCACATCGAACGGCACGTTCGTTCCTTTCACAAGCGGTTCACGGTCAACCGTTTTCACCGTCAAATCATCGCGGTACAACGTAATATCGAGTTCACCGACAGGGATCGCTTTGCCTTCAATTTGTTCAATCCGCTCGGCCAGCCGTTGCGCCAAATAAATGCCGCGCGTTTTTATGCCAATCAGCACACAGTTGTCAATGCCTTTGTTTCGTTCGATAATTTCATGGGCAATCCGCGTCAATGCGCGGCGGATCGCCTGTTCATCCATCACGACCGCCTTTTGCACGCCGTTTCACCTCCATAAAAAATCCTCTCGCCCTTGAAGCGAGAGGAACCGTTTATGCGCATAGAACAAAGCACACATATCTCTTTTATTGATCCGACCCCTTCTCAGCCTCACAGGACTGAATTTAAAGGTTCTTATTCACTTGTTCTTATTGTACGTTTTCTTTGTCTGGATGTCAATCACCTTTTCGCAACAATTGCAAAAGCTGCTCAAATTCAGGCGGCAGCGGCGCCTCAAATTCTAAATATTCGCCTGTGCGCGGATGGGAAAAGCCAAGCACTCCCGCGTGCAAAGCCTGCCCGTCGATTGGCAACGTCTTTTTCGGCCCGTATTGCGGGTCGCCCGCTAACGGATAGCCGATATATTTCATGTGCACGCGAATTTGGTGTGTTCTCCCTGTTTCCAATTGGCATTCGATAAATGTATATTGACGAAAACGCTCTAACACGCGGAAATGAGTCACTGCCTCTTTTCCGTTTTCTTCAGTGACCGCCATTTTTTTGCGGTCCCGTTTATCACGGCCGATCGGCGCGTCAATCGTGCCGTAATCGTGCGGAATGACCCCGTGGACAATCGCTTTATATTTGCGCGTCACCGTTTTTTTCACAAGCTGGTCGACAAGCGCCTGATGCGCCATATCGTTTTTGGCGACCATCAACAGCCCTGATGTATCTTTGTCAATCCGATGCACAATGCCCGGGCGAAGAACGCCATTAATCCCTGACAAATCATGGCAATGCGCGAGCAAGGCGTTAACGAGCGTGCCGCGCATATGCCCGGGAGCCGGGTGCACGACCATGCCGCGCGGCTTATTGACAACGAGAACATCGGCGTCCTCGTAATAAATATCTAACGGAATATTTTCCGGCTCGACATAAAGCGGCTCCGGCTCAGGGAGGCGAACGACGACAATATCGCCAGCGGAGCACTTGTAATTGGCTTTGACATGCTGATCATTAACGGTGACAAGTTGCTTTTTTATCCATTGCTGCACTTTCGAACGCGACCAGTCTTCATTTAATGCTGCAATCACTTTATCAATTCGTTCATTGTCATATTCTTCATCAATATGAAACCGAACGATATCCATCACTGATTCTCCTTTTCTTTCGTTCCGGCAAAAAACGTTTGAAGAAAGACAAGCGCCACTCCTATGCAAAGTGCGGAGTCAGCGATATTAAACACCGGAAAACTGTATGTACCAATGTAGACATGAATAAAATCGACGACTTCTTTGCGGAAAAGCCGATCAATAAAGTTGCCGAGCGCGCCCCCAAGCATAAGGCCAAGAGCTATCCCATACATCTTCTCTCCGCGCGGCAACCGCTGAATATAAATGACTAATCCGATGACAACGATGACGGTGATCAAATAAAACAGCCAGAACTGCCCTTGCAAAATTCCCCATGCCGCGCCGCGGTTGCGGTGGGATGTAATATAAAGCACATCCGAAATAATGGGAATGCTTTCGCCAAGCCGCATATACTTGACAACAAGCCATTTCGTCCACTGGTCGATCAGAATGACAACGAGCGCAATGATATAGTATATCACAATACTACCTCCACTCAACTATATACTTAATGAATTGTAGCACAATCGGGCAACGGCAGACAATGACAAGTGCAAATAACTTAAGGCATGAACAACCGTCAGCAGCCAAACAGGCTCGTGCGCGCCAAGGAACTCCTACTTTTCCAAACATCACTGACATAAAAAACAGCGGGACTATCGAGTTTCGATAGTCCCGCGCACGGATATGCATGTTATGCCGAATAATGTTCTTTCACGATGCGGGCGCAGCGAGGGCATAATGTCGGATGCTCAGAATCTTTGCCTACTTCCGGAGTCACGACCCAGCAGCGCTCGCACGTTTCTCCTTCCGCTTGTTTAACGATGATCGCCACATTCGCGAATTTTTGCGCATCTTCCGGAGCTTTTTCATAGTCATCCGCGATCGTAAACTCAGATACGATAAATAACTGTTTGACATCTTCTTCAATCGATGCAAGCAATTGCCGCACTTCTTTTGTCGGATATACCGTAACGCTTGCATTGAGCGATTTGCCGATCACTTTTTCATTGCGCGCCACTTCCAACGCTTTTAACACATCATCGCGCAAGCTCATAAACGCATCCCATTTTGCCACTAGCGCCTCTGCGCCGTCAATGTTAATTGCCTCTGGCATATCAACAAGCTGAACGCTTTCTGCTTTTTCTTTCCGGTTTGGAATATGCTCCCATACTTCCTCTGCGGTATGCGGCAAAATCGGCGCCACCAGTTTCGTTAATGCGACAACCGCTTCGTACAATACCGTTTGAATCGAGCGGCGTGCGCGGTCGTTTGGCGCTTCGATATACAAAATGTCTTTAGCAAAGTCTAAATAGAAAGCACTTAAATCAACAGTGCAGAAATTGTTCACATCGTGATAAATGGACGCGAAATCATATGTTTCATATGCTTGTTTTACTTTTTCAATCAAACGGTTTAGTTTAACGAGCATGTAGCGGTCGACTTCGCGCAACTCGTTCACAGGAACTGCATCTGTCTCTGGGTTAAAGTCGAACAAGTTTCCAAGCATAAACCGGAACGTATTGCGGATTTTCCGGTATACTTCCGCGACTTGCTTTAAAATGCTGTCGGAAATGCGGACATCCGCTTGATAATCGACAGAAGCAACCCATAAGCGCAAAATGTCGGCGCCAAGCTGTTCCATCACCTTCGCCGGCACGACGACATTGCCGAGCGATTTGCTCATTTTCCGGCCTTCCCCATCAAGGACAAATCCGTGGCTTAGCACCGCTTTATACGGCGCTTTGCCGGTAACAGCGACAGCAGTCGAAAGCGAGGAGTTAAACCAGCCGCGATATTGGTCGGAACCTTCTAAATATAAATCTGCCGGGCGCTGTAAATCGTCGCGTTCTACGAGCACCGCCTGATGGGAAGACCCAGAATCAAACCATACGTCCATAATGTCTGTTTCTTTCGTGAAAATGCCGTTCGGGCTCGATGGATGCGTAAATCCTTCCGGCAGCAAGTCTTTCGCTTCACGCTCAAACCAGACGTTCGAGCCGTATTGCCGGAACAAGTTGGACACATGCTCGATCGTTTCGTCCGTAATAATCGGTTCACCGTTTTCCCCGTAAAAGACCGGAATCGGTACCCCCCATGCGCGTTGGCGGGAAATGCACCAGTCGCCGCGGTCGCGGATCATATTATGGATGCGGATTTCGCCCCATTCCGGAATCCATTTTGTTTCTTTAATGGCTTGGAGCAGTTCGCCACGGATTTTATCAATCGAGGCAAACCATTGTGTCGTAGCGCGGAAAATCGTCGGCTTTTTCGTGCGCCAGTCATGCGGATATGAGTGAGTGATGAAACTAAGTTTTAAAAGCGCCCCGACTTCTTCTAATTTTTGTGTAATCGCTTTGTTTGCTTCATCGTAAAACAGTCCTTCAAAGCCCGGCGCTTCGCTTGTCATATAGCCGCGTTCATCAACTGGGCACAGCACATCCAAGCCGTATTTTTGTCCGACAATAAAGTCATCTTCCCCGTGTCCAGGCGCAGTATGAACACATCCTGTTCCGGCGTCTGTCGTAACATGTTCGCCGCAAACAACTAAAGAATCGCGGTCATAAAACGGATGTTTGGCCACAACGTATTCCAAGTCTTTTCCTTTGATTGTTTTCACAACCGTTACGTCGTCCCAGCCGATTTCTTTCGCAACAGATGCTAATAACGCAGCAGCAACGACATATTTCGCGCCGTTTGTTTCCACGACTTGATAATCAAGGTCTGGATGGACGGCAATCGCTAAATTGGCTGGAATCGTCCATGGTGTTGTCGTCCAGATCACGATTTTTTCGTCCCCGTCAAGCACTCCTTTTCCGTCTTTCACTGGGAATGCAACATAAATGGAAGGGGAACGTTTATCTTTATACTCGATTTCCGCTTCCGCCAGCGCTGATTCGCTTGATGGAGACCAATATACCGGCTTTAAGCCTTTATAAATCAGCCCTTTTTTCGCCATTTCGCCAAATACCTTGATTTGTTGCGCCTCATATTCTCGTGTCAGCGTAATATACGGGTTTTCCCAATCGCCGCGCACGCCAAGGCGCTTGAATTGCTCGCGCTGGTTATTGATTTGTTCATACGCATATTGTTCACAAAGCTTGCGAAATTCCGCGACGCTCATCGATTTCCGGTCAACGCCTTTTTTGGTGAGCGCGGTTTCAATCGGAAGGCCATGCGTGTCCCATCCCGGAACGTATGGAGCGCAATACCCACTCATCGATTTATAACGGACGATGATATCTTTTAAAATTTTATTTAACGCATGCCCCATATGAATGTCGCCGTTCGCGTATGGCGGTCCGTCATGCAGCACAAACAGCGGGCGGCCTTTTGTCCGTTCTTGCACTTTGCGATAAATGTCCATTTCTTCCCATTTCTTTTGAATTTGCGGCTCGCGCTTCGGCAAATTTCCGCGCATTGGAAATTCCGTGCGTGGCATTAACAGTGTTTCTTTATAATCCATGCTCATTCCTCCCGTCTTTGGAATAGATAAACTTTTAACAAAAATGAAAATTGAGAAACAGCAAAAATGTAAAAAACCGCTCTCTCCCAAAAAGGGACGAGAACGGTCTCGCGGTACCACCCTTATTGGCTATGTATACATGCCATAGCCCACTCTGCATTCGTAACGTGAATGACACGCCATTGCCTACTTGTTCGTTCAGCATGGAACTCCGGGGTGATCTTCACTCTTTCGCTTATACCAGGCTTCCACCATCCCCGGCTCGCTGAAATAAGCGGTGAAAGAGCTACTGTCCCCTTCATCGTCAACAACTATGTTCATTTTATTCGATATTATATGCAAAAGGTCCGGCTGTCGTCAAGATTGGGAGAGCTCTTCCCTTTCACCTGTTTCCACTTCAGGCGCTTCATATTCCATTAAATCATCCCAATCACTGTTATTCAGCATTTCCAGCTGTGCCTCAACGAGCATGCGAAAACGTGTGCGGAACACTTTCGATTGCCGTTTCAGTTCTTCGATTTCGAGAGCGATTTTCCGCGATTTCGCGAGCGCTTCGCTGATGATGCGCTCCGCGTTTTTCTCCGCTTCCTTAATGATCAGCTTCGCCTCTTTTTGCGCGTTCCGCTTCACTTCTTCCGCCGTTTCTTGGGCGACTAAAATCGATTTGTTCAATGTTTCTTCAATATTCGTAAAGTAATTCAGCTTTTCGGTCAACTCCGCTACCTTTTCCTCGAGCTGCTTTTTTTCGCGAATCACCATCTCATAATCTTTAATAACTTGATCAAGAAATTCATTCACTTCATCTTCATCGTAGCCACGAAAACCTCGGCTAAATTCTTTATTATGAATATCTAATGGCGTTAAAGGCACAATGGCCACCTCCGTCTGCATAATTCCTTTTCCATATCATTCGACATTTTTCTATTAATTCCTGCAGTCATTTGATTATTTTTGGATTCCAATGCGAATGCGCCATCTATCCTTTTTCGTTTTTCCGTCCATCGCGATAATTTTGCAGCGGCCAAACCCGCGCGCGGAAAGAACGTCTCCCTGCCGGCATTCAAAATGAACCTGATCAACAATCTTCCAATTCACTTTGACAAGGCCGTTTTCAATGCACGATTGGATTTTTTGCCGCGATGTATGAAACGCTTGCGATAATATCGCATCAAGCCTTAATGACGAAACAGTAATCATTGCATCTTGCCAATTTTCTTCTAATTTGATGATGTCCGTTAACGGCTTTTTTTCAACCGAAACATTCGCTTTGCCGATTGCGTGCAAATGCAAACGAATATAGTCAGCCACTTCGTTTGCCGCCAAAAATTGAATTTGTTCATCCTTCATTAAAATATCACCAAATTTGCCGCGCCTCAACCCGAGCGACATGAGCGCTCCTAACACTTGGCGATGCCCGATCGTTACAAACTTGCTTGGATAACGGACCTCAAATAAAGCAATTTCATAATCTTCTTCTGAAGGCTGAAAATACGGCGGATACAATAACGCCCGTTTGCGTTCCGTAAACGATGCACCGCCAAAAAATGAAAAATGCACTTCCTCGTCACGGCCAATGACGCTTTGCACAATTTGTTGCTCGCGTGGATCTAAAAAATCGGTTAGCTTTGGCGCATATTGTCTCTTCACCGTTTCTTGCCATTCTAACACTTGATCAATAAAATGATGTTCTTCTTTGCGAAAATGCTGGTATATTTCCATCGCTAGCACCTTACTTTCATGAAAGAAAGGAACCCTGAAACGGATTCCTTACACTAAATTTAACATATCAAAAAGAGCGTACAATCCTTTTGTCGCAAAACGGAGCACTAAAAAGGCGACAATCGGAGAAACGTCAATCATTCCGATTGGCGGGATAATGCGGCGAAACGGTTCTAAATACGGCTCACAAATCGTTGCAAGCATCTGCCCGATTTTCGTATCACGCGCATTCGGAAACCATGACATCAAAATGTAAATAATGAGCGCATACGTATAAATTTGAATCAATGTCGTTAAAAACCATAGCAAACTATCCATAAGCAGTTACCACCTCTTCATTGGCGTATCAACGTCACTGTCGATGGAAATCGAACCAGTCACGTCAACATTATCTGGCGTGCACAAAAAAATTTTCGTGCCAACTTGCTGAATATCTCCGCCAATCGCGTATACGGTGCCGCTTAAAAAGTCGACGATACGTTTCGCTTGGTCATGTTGAATTCGTTGCAAATTCACAACCACTGCGCGGCGATTTTTTAAATGGTCAGCGATTTCTTGCGCTTCCGCATACGCTCTCGGCTCAATTAACACTACTTTGGACGATTTTTGCACACTTTGCAAACTCACCACATTGGATTTCACATTTTCCTTTGCCGCTTCCCGAGTTTCTTCCTCTTCCTCATACTCTTCTTCATATTCGTCATAATCTTCCTCTAAAAAATAATCTTTGAACTTTTTAATTAATCCCATCGATTTCACCTCCTAACATTCTTTGCCGACAAGCGATGTGCCAAGCCGAATAAAAGTTGCACCTTCTTCAATGGCAATCTCGTAATCGTTGGACATGCCCATCGACAGCTCCGTACATGGAGCATTTGGAATGTGCAATGCTTGTACATTTTCTTGCAACAACTTTAATTGGCGAAAGCATGAACGTAAAACGGATTCATCATCCGTATATGGCGCCATCGTCATCAAACCGATTACCTCGATACGGGAAAAATCGCGCAGCTGCTCAATAAATGGAATCACTTCTTCTTTTGCTAACCCATGTTTCGTCGCTTCGCCCGACACATTTACTTGGACAAAACATTTCATCCGCTTCGTTGCCCGTTTTTCGATTTCTTTTGCAAGCGACATCCGATCAAGAGAATGAATATAATCGACTTTGTCAATAATATGTTTCACTTTTCGCGATTGCAACGTGCCAATAAAATGCCATGTCGGTTCATTACCTAGCGCTTCATATTTTTGTAGCAACCCATCATCACGATTTTCTCCCAAATCGGTAATGCCAGCTTCTAATGCCTCTTTTGCCCGTTCTACACTCACATATTTCGTAACAGCAACAATGCGAATGTCGGCAGGGTCGCGCCCCACGCGTTGACATGCTGCTTCAATGTTTTCGCGAATGATTGCTAAATTGTCGCGAACCGTCATCGTTCATTCCCCCTTCCTGCCGATAAACGCCATCATTCTTCCTGTTTTTCCTTGATCGCGACGATGGGAAAAAAACAAATAATCAGCGCAACTCGTACAATACCCGGAAATATCAATATGTTCTTCACGAACTCCTGCCTGTATCAGTAATACTTTATTCAGCTCTTTTAAATCAAGGGCATATTGTCCTATGCTCACTTGCTTATAGGGAGCCTGTTCACCATCCAAAATGCAATCAACGTACGTGATGACGCGGTCATCGACGATATAGCAGCAAGCGCCAATCGCCGGACCGATCGCCACATATATGTCATCCAAAGGAATATGTTCACGCTCATGCCAAAGGTGAATCATTTCTCCCGCAATGTTTTTTACCGTTCCCCGCCAGCCGGCATGAGCAAGACCGATCATGCCATGTTTCGGCGCCATAAAATAAAGCGGTACGCAATCAGCGAAACATAAGGCAAGCAGCAATCCAGCTTCTTTTGTATACAAGCCGTCCGTCCCAGCAATGGCTGACTTGTAATCCGCCGCTCCTTTCCCGCTTTGGCTGCTTGTCACCTTTTCGATGCGGGCATCGTGTATTTGTTCGCAACATACCCATTGTTCCAGCGGAAATTGGAGCAGATCCGCCAGCCGCTGCCGATTGCGGCAAACAGAAGAAACCTCATCGCCAACATGCAGCCCTAAATTGAACGTCGCAAACGCTCCTTTGCTGACGCCTCCGTGTTTCGTCGTAAATCCGGCGACAAGATTAGGAAACGAACGGCGGCCGTGCAACAACAGCATCTCTTCTCCCGCTTGTTGAAAAATGTCTAACATCTTCGTCAACCTCATATTTTTGTTGGTTTTTATCACTTTTTTTCCTATTTTATCATAGTTTTCTTCAACGTGATAATCATTATTTATTTATTCACTTTCATGTAAGCGCACTAAAATGACATCCGCACCGACTTTGACGATATTTTGCCACGGAATCACTGTTTCCTCTTCCCTGCCAAACAAGCCGAGCACCTTTCCCGCCCCCAAGATGATCAGCGATTGTATTTGCCCTGTCTCTAAGTCAATATCTATGTCCCCGATGTTCCCTAATTTTTTCCCGTTTGCCACGTTGACAACGTCCTTTGTTTGAAATTCGGAAATTCTCACCATTCAACATCCCCCGCTTTTTTCTCTTATCATCACTATATGATTTTGTCTAGTGGCTTATGTAAAAAAAGAAAAGAGCCGTAACAAACAGCTCTTACACTTGGATGTTTTTGTTCATTTGGCGTATTGCTGCTTTTTCGAGCCGCGATACTTGCGCTTGGGAAATTCCGATTTCTTCCGCAACCTCCATTTGCGTTTTTCCTTGAAAAAAACGCTTGCGGATGATCATTTTTTCTCGTTCATTCAGACGGCACAGCCCTTCTTTCAGGGCGATTTCTTCAATCCACTGGCTGTCGCCGTTGCGTTCATCGCTTAATTGGTCCATCACATAAATCGGATCGCCGCCATCGTTATAAATCGGTTCAAATAATGAAACAGGATCTTGAATCGCATCTAAAGCAAACACCACTTCTTCGTGGGGAATGCCAAGCACATTGGCAATTTCTTCGGTCGTCGGCTCTTTCGCCGCCTCCCCCATTAATTTTTCACGCACTTGCAGCGCTTTATAAGCAATATCACGAAGCGAGCGGGAAACGCGGATCGGATTGTTGTCACGCAAATATCTGCGGATTTCCCCAATAATCATTGGTACCGCATACGTTGAAAATTTCACATTTTGGCTTAAATCAAAATTATCAATGGATTTCATAAGTCCGATACAACCAACTTGAAACAAATCATCCACAAACTCACCGCGATTGTTAAACCGCTGAATCACACTTAATACAAGGCGTAAATTTCCATTCACCAATTTTTCCCTTGCCTCTAAATCCCCTTCATGCATTCGCTTGAACAGTTCCCTCATTTCTTCATTTTTTAGCACTGGCAGCTTTGAGGTATCTACTCCGCAAATCTCCACTTTGTTTCTTGTCAAGTCTTTCCCTCCCATCAGGAGATGCTGAATCGTCAATTTTCAGTATCTCCTCCGGAAGAAAAAATATGCACGCTTGTCTTAAGCACATAAAAAACGGCAATGAAACCATCGCCGTTATTTTTACATCATTTTGTTGAATTCTTTGCGAAGACGCTTAATAATCCGTTTTTCTAGCCGAGATATGTAAGATTGCGATATGCCGAGCAAGTCGGCAACGTCTTTTTGCGTTTTTTCTTCTCCACCAGAAAGTCCAAAGCGAAGTTCCATAATTTGTTTTTCACGGTCGCTCAGCTGGCGCAACGCATTAAATAAAAGATTCCTATCGACGTCTGCTTCCAAATCTTTTGTGATCACGTCGTCTTCTGTTCCAAGCACATCTGACAGCAACAGTTCATTCCCGTCCCAATCAATATTTAACGGTTCATCAAACGATACTTCCGCGCGGACTTTATTATTCCGGCGCAAATGCATTAATATTTCATTTTCAATGCAGCGGGAAGCGTAGGTGGCCAATTTAATTTTTTTTTCCGGATTAAACGTGTTTACCGCTTTAATTAATCCGATCGTTCCTATGCTAATCAAATCTTCGATGTTGATTCCTGTATTCTCGAATTTACGTGCAATATAGACAACAAGCCGCAAATTGCGCTCAATGAGAAGCGATCTTGCCGTTTCATCCCCGTCAGAAAGCTTTCCGATCAGCATTTCTTCTTCTTCTTTCGTCAGCGGCGGCGGCAGTGCCTCACTCCCGCCGATATAATACAATTCATCCATTTTTATTCCTAGTTTTTTTAACAACTTATACAAAAAATAAGTGATGCGAAGTTTCCACTTTTTCATGAAAATCCCCCTTCTAAATTAGCAAATGATGAGTATGATATAGTAACAAGTTTATGAAGCGGTGATTTGCTTTCCCATTTGTACCATTTTCGGATGTACAATACACTCATATTCTCCATCGCCAGACAAGTTAGTTTCGTTTAATCCGATGAGCCCTTTTTCCACTTCCAGCCATTGTTGCTCGTAACACAGCACAATGCGGTCCGGCTTAATCGCAACTAAAAATCGCTGCTCGCTCCCGACAACACGATAGGGAACAATGCGAAGGCGAGTCGCCCACTTTTCCAATTGCGCTTGATGGAGCCAATCCATCGACGCTGCGAACGGAAGATGGCCCACTAATTCCTCCGGCAACACTTTTTTAACTTTATCCATCTCCACAATCATAACGGGCGTTTTGGTCAGCGGGTCATAAAGCTGGTTTCCGCTATCGATAAGCCCTCTTAGCTGAATCGGGACACCATCAAACACAATAAGAACGTCGATAATGTGTTCAAATCGCAATTTTTTTTCGCGAATCCCGTTGATGCGCGCCCGCGAAAATATCCATAATGCTGGAAAGCCTAATAAAACAAATGTCCAACTGACCGGATCCCCGACACCGAGGGAATGTGTCATCAGCATGCCATTATGAATATTCATTTGCTGTTGTAAAAAATAATGAACGGCAATCATCCCTCCTCCGACCGTAAATGTCACAAAATAAAAAGCAAAAAGGTTTTCCAAAAAATACCGTATCCGTTTAAAGCCAAACGCCGCGAAAACGATGAGGAGCGAGAAGACGATTTTGCTTACCGGATGCTGAACATACGGCGAAAATGGCGTAAACATCATAACGACAAGTAATCCGCCAATGAACGCTCCAAGTAATACCCGCCACCACACGACAGCCCGCTTTAACATAATCGCTGTCAGCCAAAGCAATAAACTGTCAAAACAAACGTTTAACAGCCAAACGACGTCCAAATAAACGGCCAACGAAACAGCCTCCTTCTCCTGCAACAGCACGAAACAATTTCTGAAAATAGTATATAGTACATCTTATTGGAAAGTCTGTCAATTTATGATGATGAAAAGCAGAAACTTTTGTCAAAGAAACAAGAAAAACGGAAAGCGTCTGCCGCTTAACCGCGCGGGCAACTATCTTCGGCCACCGAAGAGGCCTGCTGCCCCGAAAAGCCGGTTGGCGCCCAACGAAATAAAAAAAGAGCGCGAACCGTAAAAGATTCGCGCTCTTTCGCTTAGCGGCGGCGGTTGCGATTGCGGAGAAAAGCAGGAATGTCAAGCGGATCTTCGACTTGCGAGGAACGCAGCGCTGCATAATCTTGAACAGGTTCTTCGCGCTTTTCCCGTTTAGGAGCCGTCGTGATTTTTGGAATCGTGCCAAATCCAGTGCGGGATGGGCGCGATTGCGACGACTCATTTTCATTAAATCCGGTCGCAATAACCGTTACAATAATTTCATCTTTTAAGTTTTCGTTAATGACTGAGCCAAAAATCATATTCACGTCTTGGTCAGACGCAGACGCGACAATATCAGCAGCCTCCTGCACTTCGTAAAGGCTCAAATTCGTGCCGCCGGTAATGTTCATTAACACGCCTTGCGCCCCATCAATCGACGTTTCAAGCAACGGGCTAGAAATAGCTTTTTTCGCCGCTTCTGCCGCACGGTTTTCCCCGCTGGCCACGCCGATGCCCATCAGCGCAGAGCCTTTGTTGGACATAATGGTTTTCACATCGGCAAAGTCCAAGTTAATAAGCCCCGGCACCGCGATTAAGTCAGAGATGCCTTGCACCCCTTGGCGCAGAACGTTATCCGCTTCGCGGAACGCTTCGAGCATCGGTGTATTTTTGTCGACAATTTCTAATAAACGGTCGTTTGGAATGACAATCAATGTATCGACCGCTTCTTTCATAGCGGCGATTCCGTTTGCCGCCTGTGTCGCCCGCTTTCTCCCTTCAAACGTAAATGGGCGAGTCACAACACCAACCGTCAATGCCCCTAACTCACGGGCGATTTGCGCAATCACTGGAGCAGCGCCAGTTCCTGTTCCGCCGCCCATTCCCGCGGTAACGAACACCATATCCGCGCCTTTCAGCGCTTCTTCAATTTGCTCTTTGCTCTCTTCTGCCGCTTTTTTTCCCACTTCCGGGTTCGCGCCAGCTCCCAAGCCGCGCGTTAATTTTGCGCCAATTTGCAGCTTTATTGGTGCTTTCGATAAATTTAACGCTTGCGCGTCTGTATTCACCGCAATAAACTCAACACCTTGCACACCATGTTCAATCATCCGATTGACGGCATTGTTACCGCCGCCGCCAACTCCTATCACCTTAATCTTAGCCAATTGATCAACTGTAGTGTCAAACTCCAACATGACTAAATCCTCCCAAATTCAATCTCTATTCAAAGAAATAACCGAAAAACTTTTTCACTTTTTTGCCAAAAGTCGCTTCTTTCTTTTTTTGCTTCGGTTGTTGTTGTTTTTGCGGACGTTTTTCCATCGGCTCCATCACCGCTGCAGCGACAGGAACTGATTTTCCTTGCAGCGCTGCTTGCCGGTAGGCAAATTTTATCAGCCCGACTCCTGTCGTATATTGCGGATCGCGCACCCCTATATAATCAGGCATGGCGATGCGAACACTGCTTCCTAATACGACATGAGCTAACTCCAAGATCCCGGGCATATTCGCTACTCCACCAGTCAGCACATAACCGCCTGGCAAATCGCGAAATCCCAGCTTACGGATTTCCTGTTGAACCATCTGAAAAATTTCTTCCAGTCTCGCCTCAATAATATCGGCAATTTCCAGCTGGCTAAACTGCTGATGTTGATCAGTGCCGATGACCGGAACATCAAATACTTCTTCATCAGAAGCCAGATCATAAAAAGCGTGTCCATGTTTCAGCTTTATTTTTTCCGCATCTTCCGTCGACGTTCGGAGCCCGATCGACAAGTCTTTTGTAATATGATCGCCTCCAACGGGCAAAACGGAAGTTGCTTGCAAAAAACCTTGTTCAAAGATGGCAACGGTCGTCGAACCGCCGCCGATATCAACTAGCGCCACGCCTAAATTTTTTTCATCATCGGACAGCGCAATGGAACCAGCAGCTAGCGGCTGTAAGCAAATATCGCTTATTTCCAGCCCGGCTCTTTCCACGCAGCGAAGCAAGTTATGTAAAATCGTTTTCGCGCCGGTAATAATCGTTCCTTCCATTTCGAGGCGGACGCCGAGCATCCCCCGCGGATCATTAATCCCGTCTAATCCATCAACGATAAACTGCCGCGGAATTACGCCAATAATTTCCCGATCTGGAGGAATCGATACAACTTGCGCGGCGTCCATGACACGCGCAACATCTTCATCGGTAATTTCCCGGTTTTCGCTGGAAACGGCGACGATGCCGTGGCAATCTTGAAGCTGCACATGATTGCCAGTCACGCCGACAATGACTCGGCGGATCGTTAAGCCGACCATTCGTTCTGCCTGCTCAACCGCTCTTTTGATCGATTGCACCGTTTTATCTATATCAACAATGGCCCCTTTTTTCAGCCCTTCCGATTTTACATTTCCCACTCCAATAATGTTGAGTGACTCGTTTAACATTTCCCCGATTATGACTTTGACGCTGGATGTGCCAATATCAAGACTAACGACGATTTCATTGCTGCTCATTTCTTGGTACCTGCCTACTAAAATCGTATATTTACCGCTTTAGCAAAATCAACAATCCAGCTAACATCCATATTTGCGGTTTATTCGCATTTAAGATTTTAGTAAGCAGTGACACCTCCTTTAGCTGAATTTATACCGACTGACAGCTACGTTAAAATTTATCACAGAACGTTCGCTTATCACCGGCGATCGTTTATATATAAAGGACGATCAAATCGTTTTACTCATATATTCAACATTTGAAGAAACTTTCCTTTTTTCCGCTTAACTTTTTTCACGGTTTTGTCGCCTTTCCATCCATTCGGCAAGAAGAAGGCGACGAATAACAGCAATATTTTGAAAAAGGCGTATTCCGAATGCAAATACAGCTGCTAAATACAAGTCTACACCAAGATGGACACCAAGAAAAGCTAAAGATGCAGCCAAAATAATATTAAAAAAGAATCCTGTTATAAATACTATTTCGTCATATGTTTGCTGTAAATGGGCACGGATGCCACCAATTAATGTATCAAATGCAGCAAGGATTGCAATAGATAAATAGTTGGAATATTCATCAGGGACACGCAAATCAGTCAGCAGTCCTATGATTAAACCAGCCAATAAGCCGATGAGCGGAAGCCACATATCACTTTTCCTCCTTTTCGGCTATTGCCGCTTCCATATATTTCACGTTCCCGCTTTTTTCAGACGGCGGGACAACGACCGACGCTAACGGTTTGGAAACAACGAGCTGCAAATTTTCGACGACGAAATCATCGCGAATGGTCGATACGTTAAGCCGGTTATAAAGCATCTCCGCATCATCAGCGATTACTTTTACTTCAATTGGCAACGAAGAAATTTTGCTATCCCCGATTTTCGTCACGCCGTTCACGTCGCGAATCGCCGTCGTGTTCGTTATCCGCTCCCCGGCAACAGCAATTTCTTTCGCTCCATACATGTTCAGCTCATTGATGAGCCGCTGCAACAGTTCAGGCGAAACGGTTTCCGTGATTGGACCTGTGTAACGATCCGGATAAAACGATTGAATCGTTAAAACAAGGCCCGCTCCTTCGGCTTTCGTCAATCCGGCTTCTTTCCGCAATTCGCTTACTGTTTCCCGCAAGACCGCTTCTTTCCGGGAGGACTGCCTTTGCTGGTAGCTCCGCATCTTTTCTTCATACTTTTCAATATCTGACAAAAGCTGCTGCTGCAGCTGCTGCTCTTTTTTCAAATCAGCGCGCAGTTCCCAAATATCGCGTGTGTCGCGGACTTTAGGGTGTGATGTCGTTTGAAGTTGAACCGCTAGCATAAATCCGAAAATGGCCGTAATGCCAGTAAAATATATCGTTTTTTTTCGTTCCAACCATCTCACCATTCTTTCATTTAGGACCGTCTATTTATGATTAGCGTGAAAGACAGGATCCAACACAATTTCATCTTTGCTAGCAATCTTAACTATGATGTTATCTTGAACAAGCAAATCTTTTACCCCACCGGGAATATTCAACGCGGAAGCGAGAACCGTTGGATTGCCGATTGCGGAAATAACAAAAGGAGCGGCATGTTGGGTACCGTCCACTTCAATTACAGGGCCGTTGCAAACGATATACGAACGGTGGGAAATTCGCTGCCCATTGATCGCTATTGCTTCCGCACCAGAAATAAGCAGCTCGTGTATGACCTTGAAGACGTGCTGTTCGTGCACCATGTAGTCTGTCGCGCTTTGTTCAGAAGGAATATAGGAGGCATCGGATAACGTTATTTCAATCCCTTGTCCTTTCACTTTCGACTCTCCGACATACATGCGTAACATTTTCGCCTGTTTTGCCAAATCTGTGTATGCTGTCCGTTCGTCCGCCAGCGTTTTTTCCATTTCCGTAACTTTATTTTGTTTTTGCACTAATTCATTTTTTAGGCGGCGATTTTCTTTTTGGATTTGAATCAATTGCTTCCGATATTCATATTCCTTTTGCCACTGCCGGTCGGTGATATTCCGCTTTTCCGTTTTTGTTTTTGTATATTGATAAGAAAACGAAAGCATAAATCCCAGTATGAAGCAGATAAATGCGAGGATGACACGATTTCCTTTCCGTTTAGCCATTGTCATCCTCCTTTTTCGGCTGTTTATAAGCGGTAAAATAATTGCTTACTTCGAGATGGATTACCCCTTTTACGTTCGGATCTAATTGCTGGACGATGGACGGATACAATGACATTTTATCGGCAAAGTTTTGCACGTTCGCGCTCACTTCGAAACCATCGTTCATATAAACGGTTATATGGTAACGGTTATCATCGTTCGGTGTGTAATGAATTTCAGAAATGGCATTTAATATCGATGGGGAAAGCTGCGCCAACTGTCCTGCAATTTCTTGAATGTCCTCTCCTTTTTTCCAATTGATTAAAATCGGCGCATCGCTTGGCGCGGTTTTGGATGTGCGTTTTTTCAGAATGTAACCATTCTCTAAAAGCGGAAAAAACGTTTGCCCGTCATAAATATAAGCAATTCTCCGCCGTTCTTTCACGTGGATGGTGATCGTATTTGGGAAATATTTTTCCAATGTCACGCTCTTTACTTCCGGATGTTTCTCAATATCCCGCTGAACTTCTTCTTTCTTCACTTTCCAAAAACTTGTCCGCTTTGTGATGCCGCTTAATTGGATCACCTGGTCTTCGGAAAGATGACGATTCCCGGTTACTTGAATATGATGGACATAGCTTAACGGCGACTGAAAATAAATCATGCATAAAATGAGAAGAAAAAAGAAAAAGATATACGCGATTAAACGACGATTGGCTTTTTGCCTCCGCCGTTCTTTTAATTTCGGCACCCGTTCCTCAAGGACAACAATTTTTCCTTTTTCCAAAGCCATTCACCGCTTTCCGAATAAACTCGAAAGCATGTTTATAAAAACAAACGGCACATCTGATGCCGTTATATTTTACGTTCCTAACGCAGACAAACGTGTTTTTATCGTATCAATAATATTGTAAAATAGAGAGCTAGATTTTACAACTTCCGGCCAATAATTTCTACTTCTGTCTGCAAATGAATGCCGTACAACTCGTTAATCGTTTTTTTTACGAAGCGAATTAAGTCCAGCACGTCTTTCGCCTTCGCGTTTCCCGTATTAACGATAAAATTCGCATGCTGTTCTGAAATTTTTGCGCCGCCAATGGCATATCCCTTTAAGCCAGCCTCCTCGATCAGCCTTCCGGCGTGCTGCGGCAAAGGATTGCGGAAAATGCTGCCCGCGCATGGTTTATCCCACGGCTGTGTCTTGCGGCGGTAGTCTTTGTTTTCCCGCATTTTGGCAACAATTTTTTCACGGTTCCCGGAAGCAAGCCGGAGTTCCGCCGCTACGCAAATTCCGCGCCGCTTTGTTTGCAACACAGAAGTGCGGTACGCAAATTCCATTTCTTCGTTCGTCAGCCATTCCATTGTCCCGTCCGGAAATAAAATGAGCGCCCTTTTGACGATTTGCGACATATCGGAACCGTGCGCCCCCGCGTTCATATAAACCGCTCCGCCAACTGAACCAGGAATTCCGCCGGCAAATTCCAATCCGGATAATCCTTGTTTGCTCATTAATGTGGCAAGACGTACTAATGAATATCCGCCGCCGACCGTCACGGTTTCCCCGTCAACATGCAATTCATCCAATCCTTCGTCCATTTTGATGACAACCCCTTCGATCCCTTCGTCCGAAACAAGCAAATTGGAACCGCGGCCAATTGCGCGCCACGGCACTTCATACTTTTTCACAATCGCTATTGCGTTTTGCAAACTTTCTATGCTGGACGGTTCAATCAAGACATCCGCAGGGCCGCCGACTTTCATTGTCGTATGGTTCGCTAAAGGCTCCCGCTCCTTTACTTTTCCGACATTGGCGTTTGCCAATTCTTTTATCATTGCCTTCATCTATCCCATCTCCTTTCCATAACGGCCTATGTATATACGTATGCTTATTTCCTCCTCGGCGTCACCGTTATGTATATCGTAAACAAAATGAGAGGGTGTCCCTCTAAATCAGATTAGAGAGATACCCTTTCCAAGATCAACGAAACTGGATGATGGCTTTTCCCTTAGCAAAACTTTGGCGCAGCCGGCAAATGAGGCTAATATCTCGCGTGTTTGCTTATATTGAGCAAAACGCCGATCGCCATTAACATCAACGTCAGCGACGAACCGCCATAGCTTAAAAACGGCAATGTGATTCCCGTTACCGGCATTAGTCCTGTAACCACCCCGATATTAATCATCACTTGAATCGCCACCATACAAATAATGCCGATAGCGAGAAAACTCCCGTACAAATCCGGCGCGCCAAGAGCGATGCGGACCCCGCGCCAAAGCAGCAAACTAAATAAAAGCAGCACAAGCGATCCGCCAATAAACCCAAGCTCCTCTGCCAAAATCGCAAAAATAAAATCTGTTTGCGGTTCCGGCAAATAAAAAAACTTTTGCCGGCTTTGTCCCAATCCTAAGCCAAACAATCCGCCAGGACCAATCGCGTACAGCGACTGGATAATTTGAAACCCGCTTCCGAGCGGGTCTTCCCAAGGATTTAAAAACGAAGTGATCCGCTTTATCCGGTACGGCGCCGACAAAACAAGCGCAGCAAACCCTGCCAGTCCAAGCACTCCCAATCCGATAAAATGGCTGATGCGAGCGCCGGCGACAAAAATCATGGCAATACATGTGCCGACCATTACTGTGCCGGTTCCTAAGTCCGGCTGAAGCATGATCATTCCAAAGGCAACAAACAGGAGCGCCAAGGCAGGAAGCAGACCGCGTTTAAACGAGGTAATATTTTTTTGGTTTTCTGATAAATATTTCGCCAAAAATGCGATCATGGCGAGTTTCATAAATTCTGACGGCTGAATGGAAAACGCGCCAACGCCAATCCAGCTGCGCGATCCGTTGCGCACCATCCCGACCCCAGGGATTAATACAAGAACAAGCAAGACGAAACATACGATTATAAGCGCTTTTGACCAATCGCGCCACATCCAATAATCGATATTCATAATCAAGAACATCGCGATGATTCCCACACCGGCAAATAAAAGTTGCCGCTTCGCGAAGAAAAACGAATCGTGAAACCTATATTCCGCCCAAATCGCACTGGCGCTATACACCATAATAAGCCCGATCGCCAGCAGTGAAAACGTAAGGATAATCAGCAAAAAATCAGGCGTAGACTTTTTCCGCGGCAATGCCCAACACCTCTGCTTTGTTAATGTCCTTCCTCCCTATTTCAACTTATGCACGGCGTTGATAAAAATGTCCCCTCTCTGTTCAAAAGTTTTATATTGATCCCAGCTCGCGCATGCCGGCGATAGTAAAATGACGTCACCCGGTTCGGACAAGCGATAGGCAACCGGCACGGCTTTTTCCACATTATCGACATATTCGATCGTTTCTATTCCCGCCTGTTTAGCAACGCGGGCGATTTTTGCCGCCGTTTGCCCAAACAATATGATCGCCTTCACATTATGCAAATAAGGAAGAAGTGCATCGAATTCATTGCCGCGGTCAAGTCCGCCTGCCAAAAGGATGACAGAATCTTTTTCAAAAGCGGACAATGCTCTTTGTGTCGCAAGAATGTTTGTCGCTTTTGAATCATTGAAAAACTTTCTTCCATCAATCGTAGCAATATATTGAAGCCGGTGCTTCACTCCCGTAAACGTTGTTAAAACCTTGGCGATCGCTTTATTGTCAACACCTGTTAATTTCGCAACAGCAACAGCCGCCAATATATTTTCTAAATTATGTTTTCCAGGAAGCACAATGTCGGAAACCGCAATCACTGCTTCATCGTTCCAATAGATCCATCCGTCTTTTATATAAGCGCCGCTATCTAATTTTTTCGTTGCGGAAAAAATAACTTTTTGCGCGCAGGAATTCTCCGCAAGCCGCATAACAAGTTCATCGTCAGCATTGACAACCGCATAATCTTCATTTGTCTGGTTTTTAAAAATATTCGCTTTGGCCTGCGCATAAGCTTCTTTTGTGCCGTGGTAATCTAAATGCGCATCAAAAATGTTTAATAAAACGGAAATGTGCGGGCGAAAGTCGCGAATTCCCGCCAGCTGAAAAGAGGAAAGTTCCGTTACAAGCCAATTGTTTGCTTCCGCTTTTTGCGCCACTTCACAGGCGGCCACTCCGATGTTTCCGGCAAGCAGCGGGCGTTTTTCCCCTTCACGCAGCATTTCATAAATTAATGTCGTTGTTGTTGTTTTTCCATTAGAACCGGTGATTCCGATAAATGGCGCTTCGGAAATATGGTACGCTAACTCCACTTCCGTGATCACCGGCAAATGTTTTTCGATCGCTTTTTTGACGATTGGATTCGTATATGGAATACCAGGATTTTTCACGATAAGATCAAACGGCTCATCCAAGAGCTCAAGCGGATGCCCGCCGCAAACCACCCGAATTCCCAATTGTTCTAACCGTTGCGCTTCTTCATTTTCTTCAAACGGCTTGCGATCGTTTACTGTGACGATCGCTCCAAGCTCGTGAAGCAATTTTGCCGCGGCAAATCCGCTTTTCGCTAAACCGATGACTAACACCCGATGTTGTTGATAAAAAGCTGTCTGTTTCAATTAGATCCACACCTCGATATAGATTCCTAGCATTGCAAATAATAAGCCGACCGCCCAGAACGTGACGACAACGCGCCACTCCGACCAGCCGAGCAACTCGTAATGATGATGCAACGGGCTCATGCGAAACACGCGTTTTCCCGTTGTTTTAAAGGAAATGACTTGAATAATGACAGACAATGTTTCAATCACAAAGACGCCGCCAATAATAACGAGCAATATTTCCAGCTTCGTTAAAATAGCGACAGTCGCGATCGCCCCGCCTAATGCAAGCGACCCGGTATCCCCCATAAATACTTTCGCCGGATGGGCGTTAAAGACTAAAAATCCAAGCACCGCCCCAACAACAGAGACACAAAAAATAGAAATGTCATACTGGCCTTGGTTCCAAGCAAGAACCGCATAAGCGCCGAATGCAATGGCCGCCGTCCCAGCCAATAAGCCGTCAAGTCCGTCGGTTAAATTGACTGCATTCGAACCGCCGACAAGCATAAAAATAAGCAATAGCACATAGCCAAACCCGAGATTAATAGAAAGATCTGTTCCCGGAATATGCAAAGCAGTGGAAAAACCGCTGCGCTGATACACAATGTAAAAAACAATGGCAATGATTAACTGACCAATGAATTTTTGTTTGCTCGTCAAACCAAGATTCCGCTTCATGACCACTTTAATAAAATCATCTAAAAAGCCAAGCAGTCCATACCCTATCGTCACAAACAGCAGCAAATACGTTTCAACGGAAAGGGTCGCAAACTTTTGCGTCATCCAAACCGTTGTCACGACGATGGAAAGCAAAATCATAATTCCTCCCATCGTCGGGGTGCCCGACTTTTTTTGATGCGACTTCGGCCCTTCTTCCCGAATGCTTTGCCCGAATTTCAACCGTCTTAAAAACGGAATAAACATCGGCGACAATATAACAGTAATCAAAAATGAAAGAACGATGGCAAAAACAATGACTTGCTCTAGCATGATCGGTCACATCCTTCTTGTCCTTGAACGCATATCTGTTTCTGTTGCAGCCGTTTGAGTGCATCCAACACCGCTATATCATATGAACGATTTTGTTCATTATGCGAAGAAATAGTAAGGTGAAACGCTGTTTTTTTCCATTGCCCATACGCATCTAACAGCTCTTCTAACGCTTGCAGCGGCGATGAAACAAAAAAGAGCGGAAATTGGTTTGGCACATAGCGCGGCAATGCCTCGCCTTCCTGCCAAAGCGCGGCGATCGCCCCATGCTCAATCGCGATGTTTAGCGTTTCTATCCCGCTCCTTAGCGGAACGAACAACCCTTTCGGAGCATGCTCGTAAGGATCGACAAACACATGGTGGAACACCATCGTATCATCGGCGATTCCGCGAACGTTTTTGCATAACCGTTTCACCATTTCATATGTCAGCATATCTTCTTCCGCTCCTTAATCGCTTCCCTGGCAACAAGCCGGTCATCAAAAGCAATGACGCGATCACCGATGATTTGATACGTTTCATGCCCTTTGCCCGCGATTAAAACAATGTCGCCTTCTTGCGCTTGTTCAATCGCGTAATAAATCGCCTCCTTGCGGTCCACGATCGTCACATAACGCTCCCCGGGAACGCCTGCTTCCATATCACGCAAAATTTGCTCAGGATCTTCGGAACGCGGGTTGTCAGAAGTGAAAATGGCCACATCGGCGTATTGGACCGCCACTTTTGCCATCAGCGGCCGTTTTGTACGATCTCGGTCGCCGCCGCAGCCAACAACAACATAAACGTTTTTCCGGGCAAATTGCTGAGCCGTTTTTAAGACATTTTCCAAGCTATCTGGCGTATGGGCATAATCTACGATTACTGTAAAGTCTTGCCCTTCATCGACTGTTTCAAACCGTCCCGCAACTCCGGAAATTTCTTCAATCGCCTCCACAATAACAGGAAATGGAATCCCTGATACAAGACAAGCGGAAACGGCTGCAAGTAAATTATATACATTAAACAATCCGATTAATTTCGTTTTAACGCGGGCCGTACCGTGCGGTGTGATCAGATCAAACGCCATTCCGTTCGGGACGATATCAATCCGCTTTGCCATAATATCGCTGTCTGTTTTCGTTCCGTATGTAATCACGGTCGCTGCCGTCATATGCTTATAGTATTGTGAAGCAGGATCATCATTGTTTAACACCGCAAACTTAGGACGCTCATGGTCATAACGATTTCCAAGCTGGGCAAATAGCAGCCCTTTCGCATTGCGATATTCTTCCATCGTCCCATGGTAATCGAGATGATCTTGCGTTAAATTGGTAAACACGGCAACATCATAGTCACAACCGTGCACGCGCCCCATATGAAGGGCATGTGAAGACACTTCCATGATGGCAACATCGACTCCTTCGTCGGCCATCTGCTTAAACGTCCGCTGCAACAGCAGCGATTCGGGCGTCGTATTTTGCGTTGGATACGCATCATCGCCAATTTTAATATGTACCGTCCCGATTAACCCTGTTTTTTTATTTGCCTTTCTTACGATCTGCTCTATTATATGAGTCGTTGTCGTTTTTCCGTTTGTGCCCGTAACGCCGATCAAATGCAACCGATGGGTCGGCTGCCCGTAAAACGCATCGGCGAGCACTGCCATCGCCCGCCGGCTATCGCGGACGACAATCACAGGCACATCGACATCGAGAGGGCGTTCGGCAATGATTGCTACAGCCCCGTTTTCTACTGCCTGTTTCGCAAAATCGTGCCCATCGACGGTAAACCCTTTGATGCAAATAAACAATGCCCCTTTTTTTACTTGTCGCGAATCCATTTCAATGGAAGTGATCGTCGGGTTTTCGCCGACATATGTTGTTAAATCATGCAAATACGAAAGCAGCGTCTGCAGCTTCACTTTTATTCATCCTTTCGCTTCAATAGTCCTCATTGAAAACAAAACAACCAAAAGCGGAAAAAGGGGCGAGATATAGATGACAACCTACTCTAGCCGCCCCTCGAGATTTATTCGCCTTCACGGAATGTCTCTGTTTCTGCTGCCAAATAGATGCGAATGGTCGAACCTTCTTTTACTTTCACTCCAGGTTTTGGAGCTTGCTCAATGACAACGTCACCTTCTCCACTAACATCTAATTTTAAGTTAAAAAGTTGCTGTTGCAAGTCTTTTTTCGATAAGCCGATTAAATTCGGCACTTCGACCATTTTCGGATCATTCCACGCCCGCTCTTTTTCCATTTGGCCTTTCCTTGGTTTGACGCCAAGCACGCGCAAACTGTCTCCCATAATTTTTCCGACAATTGGGGCAGAGACAACGCCGCCAAACTGCACTGTTCCTTTCGGGTTGTCAACAGCAACATAAACAACAAGCTGCGGGTCATCCGCCGGAGCAAAGCCGATAAATGAAACGATATAGTTGTCCGTTAAATATCGCCCGCCTTTCGCTTTTTGCGCCGTTCCCGTTTTTCCGCCGACGCGATATCCTTCGACGTAAGCGCCTTTTCCTGTTCCTTGGGCAACGACGCTTTCAAGCGCATAGCGAACTTGTTTGGACGTTTCCTCGGAAATAACGCGGCGTTTTGCTTTTGGTGTATTGCGGATGATCACCTTTCCTGTCTCAGGATCAACCCATTGTTTCGCAACATATGGGGTATACAAAATTCCGCCATTGACCGCCGCAGAAACAGCGGCAACCTGCTGAATCGGCGTCACCGACACCCCTTGACCGAAGGACGTTGTCGCTTGTTCGACAGGCCCAACACGTTTCAAATCAAATAAAATTCCGGTTCCTTCCCCTTGCAGATCAATTCCGGTTTTTTCCCCGAAGCCAAATTGTTTTATATAATCAAATAGCTTTTCTTTTCCAAGCCGCTGCCCCAGCTCGACAAAGCCCGGATTGCATGAATTTTGCACAACTTCTAAAAAAGTTTGCGAGCCATGCCCGCCTTTTTTCCAGCAGCGCAGCGTTGCGCCGGCTACTTTTACATATCCCGGATCATAAAAATGATCGTTCAATAAGTCGACTTTTTTTTCTTCCAGCGCTGCGGCAAGCGTGATAATTTTAAACGTCGATCCAGGTTCATATGTGCTCCAAACCGGCAAGTTACGATTGTAGATTTCCGGCGGCACGTTTCGATAATTTGCCGGGTCAAACGTTGGGCGGCTCGCCATCGCCAAAATTTCCCCTGTATTCGGGTTCATCGCGATCGCAATGATGCCGTCTGGATTGTATTTTGCTTCGGCGATATCAAGCTCTCGCTCCACGATTGTTTGGATGCGCGAATCAATCGTAAGCATCAAATCCAATCCGTCTGTCGGTGGCGTATATTCGTCCGTCATATTCGGCATTCTTTTTCCTTTCGCATCCGAATAAAATTGCACCGACCCGCGCTGGCCCCTCAATTCTTTATCGTAGTAAAGCTCCAGCCCCATCAAACCTTGATTATCGATGCCGGTAAATCCTAAAACATGCGACAAATAACTGCCGAACGGGTAATAACGTTTCGTATCTTCCGCGATATATACCCCTTTCAGGCCGAGCGCGCGAATTTCATTTGCTTTTTCATTCGATATTTTTCGCCCTTCCGGAATGCGTTCAATGGAGGTCCTTTTCGTAATGTGTTGGTACGCCTTTTCCACAGGCATATTTAATGCTTTCGCCAATTTTTCCGCTGTTTCCGCCGGATTTTCAATTTGGCGCGGAATGACATATACAGTGGGGGCGCTCATGTTCGTGGCGATCGGAACGCCGTTGCGGTCCAAAATTTCCCCCCGCTTCGGTTCAAACGGAATGTTCCTGCTCCATGAATTTTTCGCCCGTTCCGTTAACATATCCCCGATAATCAATTGAACATACCCGAGGCGAATGTCAATAATGGCGAAAATAAGCACTCCAACGAGAAACACGATCATCAGCCGCTTGCGGACAGTGACGTGAGAAACGCGCATATAGTGGAACCCCCTTTATGAGATAGGCTCGTTCGTTCCACTATATGCTTGTACGCTTCATTATAGAACGGCCCGAATTACTCAACTGGACCGTCATTTTTCTTCGTTGCTGCTTCCTTTTGTTCTTGTTCCATCCTTTCCTTCCACTTTTCCGGTTCTTCCAGTTCTACAATTAAGTAATCCCCTTTTTTTATCAGCGCGCCTGGGCGAATATTTTGGCTGATGACATATCCGCTTCCTTTGATGCTCGGACGAAGCCCAAGAAGTTCCGCCACTTTCATGACATCGCGCAGCGACCAGCCGCGCACGTCCGGCATCACTGTTTTTCCGTTTGTTTTGAGCATCACCCGTTCTCCAGCAATGACCGTATCGCCGGATATTGGCAGATGATCTTCAATTTGCTGTCCATTTCCGATGACAATCGGAACGAGCTGTTTTTCCTTTAATTCTTTTACTGCTTCTTCCGTTGAACGGCCTATATAGGAGCCAACTTCAATTCCTTTCGTTTTTGTTTTTGGCGTTTTCTGTTCGGAAGAAGGCTGAATATGCAAATATTGCAGGCTGTTTTTCATGACGCTCGTAAAAATGTGAGAAACAGGGGCCGCTCCTGTCTCCGTATAAGATAGTTTTGGCTGCTGGACAGCGACGTACATAATTAAGCGCGGATCTTCTTTCGGGGCCATTCCTAAAAAGGAAAAAATATAGTTTTGATAGCCGGTTAAATATCCGCCGTTTGGCGACGGAATTTGCGCCGTTCCGGTTTTTCCGGCGACCCGATACCCCTCGATTTGGTACGGACGCCCCGTGCCTTTTTCCGAAGTAACGACCGTTTCCAATATATCTAGCACTTTTTGCGCCGTTTCTTTTGTAATCGGCTGTTCCACTACTTCCGGCTCGTTTTTGAAAATCACTTTGTTAGTATCTGGATCGACGATGCGATCGATGACAAAAGGCTTCATCATTTTTCCGCCGTTCGCGATCGCTGTTGCTGCCTGAATTTGCTGAATCGGCGTCACCGATGTTCCTTGGCCGAACCCTGTCGTTACTCTTTCAATCGGATATTTATAATGAATTTGTCCGACCGCCTCTCCCGGAAGGTCTATCCCTGTTTTCCGATCAAAATGGAAACGGTGCAAATATTGCAAAAAGCGGTCTTCTCCCAATTTTTCTTCTACTAAAATGGAAAAAGCGACATTAGAAGAGCGCTGTACTCCTTCGTTAAATGTTATCGTTCCCCAGCCTACTTTGTTATGGTCACGAATAATATTCCGCCCCACTTTATAGTAGCCAGACCGATATTGCTCATTCCCGTTATATACACCTTCGTTGATGGCAGCAGCAAGCGTAAATATTTTCATTGTCGAGCCCGGCTCATACGGATAGGAAATCGCGTCGTTGAAATAGTTTTGTATATTGCGTTTATTCGGGTCAAAGCTCGGTCTTGTCGCCATTGCTAAAATTTTTCCTGTTTTCGGATCTGCCACAATCGCGATGATTTTTTTCGGTTTATATTGTTTTTCGACATCGTTCATCGCATCTTCCAAAAACGTTTGTATTTTTTGATCGATCGTTAAATACACATTCGCTCCGTTATCCGGCGGAACGATGCTCTCTTTCGTGTTTGGAAGGCGAAATCCGCTCACATCCCCGGCAAAAGACACATAACCGTCTTTTTCGCGCAAATATTTATCCAGGCTTTTCTCAATCCCCATTTTTCCAGCTGCTTCACTTTTGTCTTCTTTTTGCGCATAGCCAATGACGTACGAAGCAAAATCACCGTTCGGATAAAACCGTTTCGTATCACGAATAAAACCGATCCCTGGCAAATTTAACGCTTCGATTTTTTCCTTCAGTTCATAGCTAATGTTCCGTCCATTCGGGCCAAATTCCACTTGCTTTGCATCTTTTGTCAAAATTCGTTTGACTTCATCCACATCCATTTTAAGCAATGGAGCTAATTTTTTGGCCGTCTTTTCGGGATCAACGACATGTCTTGGATGATCAGGATCTGTCGTCATCTTCGGGTCAAGAACGGCTACCACCGTATAGGATGGCATATCTTGGGCCAGCACTTCGCCATTTCGGTCAAAAATGGTCCCGCGCTTTGCTTCGATGGTGCGCTTTTGCTTATACTTTTCTTCTGCCTTTACCGCTAACACTTGGCCATCGGCAACGCCTGTTACCTGCAACTGAATAAAACGGGCCAACAACACAAAAAAGAGCAGACTGAACAGGAAAAATAATATAGCTGCTCCTTTATCTGTATTGCTATGCTTTTTCTTTTCCATCGCCAATCATTCCTGTACAACTTTTGCATTATTTTCGTTCAGCGAAAGACCTAGTTCTTTCGCTTTTTTCAAAATCCGCTCATATGTGCTTAATTGCTGGACTTCCACGTATAAATCGTTATTATGCTTTTGCTGTTCTTGCACCGTTTCTTGCAGCTGTTGAATCTCTTTGTTGATTTGATAAATCTTCACTTGATTTGCCACAATATGAACGGCCGCATACATGGCAAACGCGCAAAATGATAAAAATAAAAGCTTTTCCCCTAATGTCAAACGGAATTTTAACTTTCGCTTTTTTCGAGTGCGCGGACGTGACGATGGCCGTTGTCGCTCTTGAATTTTCACCGCCGTATTATTCATCGACTTTTCTCCCTCCTGCTTCGCGAGACGCTTTTCGTTTTCCATACCGTATTCCTCACGGCATTAAAGTTTTTCAGCAATGCGCAATTTCGCGGAACGTGCGCGATGATTATGCGCAACCTCTTCTTCAGAAGGAACGATTGGCTTTTTTGTTATCATTTTTAAGGTTGGGCGATATTGCTCAGGGATCAGCGGGAGTCCGGGAGGAAGCTGCGGGCTTTGGCTTGCCTTTTTGAAAGTCGCTTTGCAAATGCGATCTTCTAATGAATGGAACGTAATCACGCTAATCCTTCCGCCTGATTTCAACACATCAATCGCCTGCGTAATCGCCTCTTGGAACGCTTGCAGCTCATCATTTACAGCAATACGTATCGCTTGAAAGATTCGTTTGGCTGGATGCCCCCCGCTCCTTCTCGCCGGCGCTGGAATCGCCTCTTTAATGATGTTGACTAACTCGCCGGTTGTTTCAATTCGCTTTTCTTTGCGGACTTCTTCGATTTTCCGTGCCACTTGCTTTGAAAATTTTTCTTCACCGTAATGAAAAAAGATATGTACGAGTTTTTCATACGGCCAATGATTGACAATATCGTAAGCCGTTAACGGTTGCTCACGATTCATTCGCATATCGAGAGGGGCATCATGATGGTAACTGAACCCTCGTTCTGGCGTATCTAACTGCGGGGAAGACACCCCTAAGTCAAATAAAATCCCATCTACTTTATGAACTCCCCGCGCCGCTAGTTCTTCTGCGAGAAAACGGAAATTTCTGCGGATAAATGTCACTTGTTTTTCATAACGGGCCAATCTTTTTTTCGCGTACTCGATCGCCATATCATCTTGATCGAACGCAAACAGCCTTCCCTTTTCCGATAATTGTGAGAGCAAATACTCGCTATGCCCCCCGCCGCCAAGAGTGCAATCGACATACGTCCCATCTGGGTTTATATGAAGCCCGTCTACCGCTTCTTTTAATAACACCGTTGTATGTTGAAACACAAATCCACCACCTTCGCCGCTCATTGCTGCACATTTTTTATTACTATACACAAAAAGCAAATCTCGTCACGAATAACTAGCAAGTTTTCTTGAAGAGCGGTCGCTTATTTATTATACCGCAAAACATAATAAAATTTTAGCTTTTTTTGTAAAAACTCGTCTTTCTCTGTTTGTTTTTGTCGCATTTGTGCAATTTGTAACAATAATACTGGATAAAAGTTTTTTTACTTTTATTTCCATACTATTTCTTTATGTCTACTATTCCTTCCAACAAAAAAAAATCCTGCATAAAACAGGATTTTTCTTTTCGACTTTTTCTTATAAAAATGATTATATATATACAATTTTATGCATGCCGTTCCATTTGTAATCGAGGTGTAACAGCTTCTCTAAAAAATCGAATCCGTATTTATTGATGTAGTAAAAAATATTCCAAATCCGCTCCTGAGGCGATTGATTCGGCATCAATGACATTTCCACGCGGGAAAACTTCCGCAATTCCGTTTCATATTTCCGCATTAATGACTGGTGCAATGTTTGCTGAAGAAAATCGATTTGCGCTTGCAGGAGATTAGCATTTTTCGTCAGCAAGCCCGCCAATCCGCGGTCAATTTCCATGCCGATTTCCCGGAGGGGACGATGGATTTGTTCGATTTCCGCTTTCGCTTTCGCGAATATTTCATCAAGCGGATAACGGATTTGCCGTGCCAGCCAATTTTGCTTCACTTCTGCGATCCTTCCTGTGAAAACGTCCATCACATCCGCGCCAATATCGTCCAAATCGGTTTGAATGGAACGTTCTACGATCGTTATATTCACGCGCGGAACAACCGGCGGCATTTTAAAGTCAAATATCGAAAACGCCTCTTTCAATTCAGCCCAATATGCGATTTCTCCGGGACCGGCGACAAACGCCAACGTCGGCAGCAAAAATTCCTGCATAAGCGGGCGGGTCACGACATTATTGCTTAAATTGCTCGGGTTTGCTTTCGCAAGCTGTATTAGCTCCTCTTTGGAGAAAACCACTTCTCCGTTTTTGCTACAAAACATCTCTTTTTGTGGATCATGTTCAAGCAGCCAGCGTTCCCGTCCATCGTAGTAAAATAAATTGGCGCAATGCGGCTGCACATCCAGCACATTTTTATATCCGAGCTGCCGAAGCTGATGCTGTTTTTGCAACACAGCATCCGTCACTTCGCGATGACGCTCAATCAATGACACAAAAAAGCTGCTTTCCACCGCGCGCAGTGAAGCGTCGGCGGCATTGAGGACAACTAATCCTTCGGAAGCAAATAAACGCAAAACAATCGAGGCAAAAAAGTCAACGAACGTTTCCGATTCGTCTAAACATCGGAACAGAAAATCGAGCAACTTATTTGTCGTATCCGTTTCCCCATACGTTTTTACGATATCATCGATCCACTTGGAACAAACTTCGCCATCTAAAGGCAAATCTGAAACCATCCGTCTTTCTTTAGGAACATCCGGATAAACACGCTTTTTTATTTTTCCGCTCTCTGCAACGTATATGTGGTTTACTTCGGCAATGTCATGGTCTTCGCCGGCAATCCAAAAAAGCGGAACGACCGGCACTCCTAATTTTCTTTCTTGTTCTTTGGCAAGCTTGATGATGGAAATGATTTTATAAATGGTGTAAAGCGGCCCGGTCAACAACCCCGCTTGCTGCCCGCCGACGACCACTGCGCTGTCAGGACGAAGCAATTTTTCAATATTGGCAAATGTTTTAGGGCCCGCATGAAACCGCTGATGGTACGAACGCAAACATTCAACAATCTCGCGGCGCGGATACGTTCTTGCTTTGATGTCGCCAAGCCGCCTCCAAAACGCGTCTTCCTTCTGAAACGAGTAAGAAAACCCTTTTTCAAGCGGAAAAGTGCCATTTATGTAATCGGTTGCTAACGGTGTTGTAGCAGCCAAAGAAATTTCCCGAACTTCCATGTTTAGAAACTTCCTTTCTTCATTATGTATGTGTATGCTCTTCCATGAGTATAGCATTCTTTTTTACAGGTGAAAAACAGTTAGCGTTTTTTATAAATTGCTAGATATCCTCACGATCATTCCATAGATAAGCAGGCTAAAATAAAGGGAGGAGAATAATAAGAAATTTGCCCGCCAAAACAAGCGAAACACAGTGAAAAAATGAAAATCTTCGTTTTTCCGCCAATACCCGATCGCAATCAGCATATGCATAATCAACAAAAAGAAAATAATGTGCCATAAATAAGATTTTCCGGAAAGAACGGCAAGCAAAAAGTGAACGGCAATAATAAAAAAAAGTGTCGAAACGTTTACTGCCGCATAAAACGATTTTCGCTTTCTTTTTAATAACTTGCGGGCAAAAAAATAAACGAGAAAAAACGATAATAACGGCATCGTCACGAACGCCGCAACCAGATGGGCGATCACATCATCCATGTTCCGCACCCCTTTCTTCCATCCCTTTGATGGCAACAAATAAAAATTGCGAGAGCGGCAGCGGCACTCCAAGCTCTTTTCCTTTTTCCAAAACATAGCCTAAAATGGCGTCAATCTCCGTTTTTCGCTGTTGGGAAATGTCCATAAACATCGATGAATAATTGTCTGCCGTTTTTTCACAAACATTCACAATATGATCCCATGCTGCTTGTTCATCTTCCATCGGCAACACTTGCTTTAGTTCGGAAAACAACAACGCCATCATTTCATAATATGGTTTTACCTTGAGCAACTCGCCGTTTTTGACGCGCAAAAGCGCCGTCAGCGGATTAATGACTGCATTGACAATTAATTTTTTCACTAACACGCTCTCCCAATCATTAGCGATTTCAAACGGAAAATCAGGGATGTTCTTCTTTGCCAAATTTGCCGCTTGCCCAAACGCGCCATACAATCTTGCAAGCACAATTTTTCCTATCCCGGTATGTTCCACCGTATGATCATCATGTTTCAGCGCACCGTGCTCGACAGTTCCGACAATCACATTTTTCTTCGTTAACGAAGACAACCGTTTCACATGCCCCATTCCGTTTTGTAAAAAAACGACCGTCTCTGCACGATCAAACTGGTTTTGCCGATTGATAATTTCCGCGACATCATATTGCTTCACTGTTACAAAAACAAGGTCATCGCTGATATCCGCCTTCGTAAACGGCATTGCCTGAAGGGAAATGCATTTTGTTTCTCCCCGTTTCACCAACCGCAATCCTTCTCTCATTAACCGCTGCGCTTGTAAAGAACGTCTTGTGTAAACGGTGACTTCATATTCATCGCTTAAATAAGCAGCGAGCAACAGCCCGATTGCGCCGCCGCCAATAATTCCAATTTTCACAATTTCCTCCTCGCTTTCCACCAGCTGATACTGTTCCTATTTTACCAAATAGGCAATTCCTCCGTTAAGAAAAAAAGCTGACTTTGTTAGTCAGCTTTTTTACGAATTTTCCACTTTTTCAAAGGAAACATTTTCCGTTTGTGAAGCTTTTTGTTCTTGAGCTTCTTCAAGCGCTGCCAATTTTCTCGCTCGTTCCATGATCACAAGCAATGTTTTATATTCTTCTTGAACGGCAGACAGCTCCTTTTGTAGCGCTTCTTTTTCTGCTTGCAGCTTTGTGATCATTTGTTGCAATTGCTCCATGTCTTTCTTTAAAGCGCGGTTTTCATCGGCTATTCTTTGCGAATCATATGCCGTTTGCCCATGTGCCCGCAAAAACGCTATGACATCAGACCATGTTACATTTTTTTCTGCTGCTTCTTCTTTCTTTTTCTGCCCTTTTTCTTCGCTAGCAACCGCCTTTTTTCTTTCCTTTCGCTGTTTTTTCGCCAGCTCAATTTCCTCTTTATACTGTTTTCGAACATACGAGTTCCAGCGGAATCCACACGCAGCTGCCGTGCGCGATAAACGCCGCCCTACTTCTTCAAACGCTTGAAGCTGCGTGCCTCCCTCGCGAATATAGCGCAATACGACTTCCGCTAATAGCAAATCTTCTTCCTGCGTCCACGCATCTTGGCGCACACTTGTCATCTTCTTCCCCCTCCATAGCCGCTTTTTCACACTATATGTATGCAGCTAGTAGAGAAGATAGAAGGGGAAAAATTATGATTTCTTGAAAAAAGACTCGATAGCTCTCTTATGTTCTTCCGACCCCCATAACTTTGCACAACGCGCGATTTCAGCAAAAAACCTCGTCTGAAACTCGCTGTTCTTCCATTTTTCTGTGGCTGCAACTTTATAAGCCCGCAATACAGAAACAGATTGCGATAAGTAAGGGGCGAGCAGGTTGCGGCATTCTTCACGCAAATTATCGCCTGGCAACACGGCGTGAACCCATCCATACTCACGCATTTTTTCTGCGCTGATTCTTTCTGCGCGCAAAAGTATATCAAGCGCTTGCGTGTACGGAAGCTTTTCCAAAAGCATTGTCGCGCCGCCCCAGCCAGTCGTGATGCCAAGCTTTCCTTGAACAAAGCCGATTTTACTGCCACCTTTCGCATAGCGGAAATCACACGCTGTCGCTAACTCACAGCCCCCGCCAATGGCAGTGCCGTTAATGAGCGCAACGGTCGGTTTGGGCAATGTAAGCAATGAATATAAAATCTTGCCCATCTTTTCTAACATCTGTTTGGCAGCTTCCGCCTGTAAATGTTGGAAATTGCTTAAATCTCCCCCGGAACAAAACGCCTCATCACCTGTTCCCGTAATGACGAGCATTTTCACATTATCATTTTTTTCTGCCATCGTGATCGTTTCTTCCAGCTTATCCATTACTTCAAAATCGATCGCGTTTCGTTTCTCCGGGCGATGAATCGTAAACCAAACAACCCCGTCACTATCATGTTCAACAATCGCTACTTCCATCTTCTTTTCCCCTTTCCTTATAAAAGAATTGGGCAATGATGGGGCATTTTCCTGCTTTTTATATAAAAAAACAACAAGCACAAGTACTTTTCTTCCTTGTGCTTGTTGTGAAAAAAGAACCATTATTTGTTCACAACTTCTCTTCCTTTGTAAGTTCCGCAAGATTTGCACACACGGTGAGCTAATTTCATTTCACCGCAATTTGGGCATTCTACCATGCCAGGCACTTGCAATTTGAAGTGAGTGCGGCGCAATCTTTTTCTTGTTTTTGATGTTCTTCGGAAAGGTACTGCCATGTTTTCCACCTCCTTATTAGCACTCGAATATCAGAAAAGCCCGGAACATTCCGGTTGCTTCGCTCACTCGTTTTCACCTTGATCAAAAAACTTCGCCAATGCGGCAAGACGAGGATCTACCTTTTGCTTTTCCCGTTCTTCGATCATCGCATTCCATTGTTCTTCTTTCATGACTTCCCAGCCTTCTCCAGACTGCGGCGCCCCGTCCTGCACCGTTCCTTCTTCCGCAAATATTTGTATCGGAATTTCCAGAAGGATAAGCTCTTTCACGATCGGCAACAAATCGATCGTGTCGTTTTTCACTAAATGCGTATCTTCTTCTGCTGATACGGCATCATAATCATTCATAAAAAACGTTTCCGTCGTCTCAACGGAAAACGAATACGGAACGTCAACCAGCGTCCGCGAACAAGGCAGTACCATCGTTCCTGACACTTGCAAACGGAACGTAAATTTTGTCGAACCGATATCTGCCTTTCCTTGTACGTGCACGAGCGAAATATCGCGGATCAATTTGTCGATCTCTTTTAAATCGGAAACATCGACATATTCGTCAATCGCCATTTCTTTATGGCGAAATTGATGAAGTTGATGAATAGTCCATTTCATAAAAATCACCTCAAGGCAACAAAGAAAATTATACGTTTCGTTTTCCTATTTGTCAATATTTTTTCTTTACAGTATAATGGTTGTCAGTTCATCGACATTTATCACTGAAAAAATCTTGGGAGAGCAAAAACGATGAAAGCGGTTGGAATCATTGTTGAATATAATCCGTTTCATAACGGGCATTTATATCATTTGCAAGAAACAAAAAAACAAACCGGAGCAGATTGTATCATCGCTGCCATGAGCGGAAATTTTTTGCAGCGCGGAGAACCTGCGCTTGTGTCAAAATGGGCGCGAACAAAAATGGCGCTGTCAGCCGGCGTCGATATTGTCATTGAACTTCCGTACGCATTCGCGGTTCAATCTGCTGAACGATTTGCCAGCGGTGCCGTTGCATTGCTTCATTCTCTATATTGCGAAGAAATTTGTTTTGGCAGCGAAAACGGAAACATACAAACGTTCATCGATGCGGCAAAAACGCTTTTAGAGCGAAAAGAGCAGCATGACAGTTATGTGCAAAAAGCGTTGAAACAGGGGGTAAGCTACCCGCGGGCAAGCGCGGAAGCATGGAAACAATTAGATGCCGTTTCTCTTGATTTATCGAAGCCAAACAATGTGCTTGGCCTTGCGTATGTCACAGCGATTTTGCAAAAACAGCTTCCAATCACTCCGCGCACGATTCACCGCATCGCCTCCGGTTATCATGATGAAATGTTCTCACATCCTTCGATCGCCAGCGCAACAAGCTTACGCAAGGCACTGCAAGGATCGGTTGCACAGTTAGAAACAATCGCTCCGTACATCCCAGCTGCCACGAAACAAGCGCTCAAGCAATATTACGATACATATGGCATGTTTCATGAGTGGGAAGCATATTTTCCGCTTTTAAAGTATCGCATTATGACAGCGGAAGAGGAAGAGCTGCGCCAAATCGCCGGCGTCGACGAAGGCATCGAACACCGCCTCAAGCAGGAAATCGCCGCCGCCCCAACGTTTTCTGCTTTTATGGACGCAATCAAAACAAAACGATACACATGGACGCGTTTGCAACGAATGTGTACTCATATCTTAACAAATTTTACGAAAGAACAACAAAAAAAAGCAGAAACGCCGACATACATCCGCTTGCTTGGAATGAGCAGCAACGGAAGGCGTTATTTGCAACATGTGAAAAAACGGTTGCCGCTGCCGCTTGTCACGAAAATATCCAAATTAAAACATGATCCGATTTACCAGCAAGAAGAAAAGGCGGCGTTTGCTTATGCCGCCGCATTTCCTGAACCTGTCCGCACCAATGCCCTGAAAGAAGAGTACGCCACCCCACCCGTTCAACAATAACAGCGGGGACAAAAGGGCGGCGGTGGCTATTTCATTCTTTCTAAATAACGGACAGCGTCATCAAACGTATCGACCGGGACAATTTTCATGCTCGTCCCGATTTCTTTTGCCGTTTTGACCGCTTCCCGGTAGTTCGAATCCGCCGCGCCGTTTTCGTTTGGCGCAAAGAAAATCTCCGCCCCCTCTTTGTCAGCGGCGACGATTTTTTGAGAAATGCCGCCGATTGGGCCGACTTCCCCGTTTATATTAATGGTACCCGTTCCGGCAATTTTATGTCCTTTTGTTATATCCTCGTCCACAAGCTGATTATAAATTTCTAGCGAAAACATCAGCCCTGCCGACGGGCCGCCGATTTGTTCCGAATTAACGCGGACAGGAGGATTTGTCACAACATCATAGTCAGTAGCGAGCGAAATTCCTACGCCTATCTGCTTCGGATCGTGCGGAAACGGCATTAATGCTAAAGTTTCCACTTTTTTCTTTTTGCCGCGTTCAAACATAATGCTGACATGATCCCCTTTTTTCTTCGTGCGAATATATTGCACCATTTGCTCTGATGTATCCATCTTCTTTCCGTCTATTTCCACAATGCGGTCGCCCACTTTTAACCGCCCATACGCCGGCATATGCGGCACTACGCTCATCACGTATACGCCTTTTGCCTTATAGGAAACAGGCTTGCCCGCTTTTTTATACGCAACCACAATCGCCGCTTCTTTTGACTGCTCCATAAGCTGGAACTGGCGCATCGTATATTCCTCATCTGTTTCGCCTTCTTGTTTAATCTCATCCAATGGATGCAGCTCATAAAAGGAACGGATATGGGCAAGCAGATAAGCAACTACATTCGCCCGCCCCATTTTCACCGTCGTCAGCATCAACTCCCCTTCATCCTTATCCCCGTTTTCCACATGAACAAGCGGTTTTAAATCTTGCGCAGTTCCGGGCATTGTAACGTAATAAGGAAGTTTAATAAAAATAAGCAACAGCGCCACGATGACGCCCATGAAAAACGTCACCACATACACTCGTTTTTTCATCAGCGTGAATGCTCCTTCCAGTTTTCAATGACTTGGCGAATTTTTGGCACATATTTGCGCGCTTCTTGTTCACCGATGGCGATAATTTCTTGTGCGTGCGTAAACGCGCGCGAGCTATACTGTTCGACGTGCGGGCGGATCATCACATCCGAAGCGAGCGCGCGATGCCGGACAATCTCATCTTGCAAAATGTCAAGGCTTTGCAAAATCACATCAAATATCGACGCAATTTCTCCGTCCACTTTCACATGGGCAACATCGACTGCAATAACAATATCGGCGCCCATTTCTCGCGCAACAGAAACAGGGACGCGATCAACCACTCCTCCATCTACGAGCAGGCGCCCGTCCACTGTTTCAGGGACAAAAATGCCGGGAATCGAAATGCTTGCCCGCACCGCACGGGCCACATCACCGCGGCGAAACACTACTTTTTGCCCTGTCTGCAAATCTGTCGCGACAATGGCCACAGGGATGGATAATTCCTCGATTTTTTTCCCTTTTGTGAGAAGACGAATAAATTCGGTGATTCGTTTACCGGCAATCAACCCCATTTTCGGAATGGTAAAATCGACGTAATCATTTCGGCGGAACGACTTTGCCAATCTATATAAACGGTCAAGGCCGAGGCCGCTGGCATACAAAGCGGCAACAAGCGCCCCGATGCTGCTTCCGGCGATGCAAGCAATCGGGATTTTCTCCTCTTCCAATACTTTTATGACTCCCAGATGCGCAAAACCTCTCGCTCCTCCAGAACCAAGCGCTAGCCCAATTTTCGGAAACACCGTTTCTCTCCCCTCCAATAATGATCTTGTTCCATTTTATGGTCTAAAACTTCCCCCTATACTCGTATACTTAACTATATGAGGTTGTACATCGCAATACGGCGCTCAAAGGGGGAGAGAGGATGTGCCGCTACCGGGAGGCAGAACACATATGAAAACAAAAGCAAAAACCATCTTTCTCGCTACAGCGATCACTTTATTTGCGCTGTCATTAATTCGCTATCCGCAACAATCACTGGAAGCGTCGATCCGTGGGTTAAATATGTGGTGGGAAGTTGTGTTTCCATCGCTATTGCCGTTTTTTATCGTTTCTGAATTGCTGATTAGCTTCGGAGTCGTCCGATTGATCGGAGTTTTGCTGGAACCGCTCATGCGCCCGCTTTTTCGAGTTCCCGGCGTTGGCGGTTTCGTCTGGGCGATGGGAATGGCTTCCGGCTATCCATCAGGTGCAAAACTAACGGCACGGCTTTATCAGGAAAAGCAAATTTCCGCAGTCGAAGCAGAACGGCTGGCTTCATTTACTAATTCATCCAATCCGTTATTTATTTTTGGCGCGGTATCAGTTGGTTTTTTTAATGATGCAAATATCGGGATTATTTTAGCACTTTCCCACTATATAGGAAACATTTGCGTAGGAATAGTGATGCGATTTCATGGAAAATCGCAAGAACGTCCTAAACAAAAACGCCTTAATCATCCGTTTTCTCTTCCCTATGCATTTCGGGTGCTTCACGAAACGCGCCTTAAAAACGAACAGCCGCTTGGAAAATTGTTGGGAGACGCCGTGCGTTCTTCTGTACAAACATTATTGATGATCGGCGGGTTTATTATTCTTTTTTCCGTCGTGAATAAACTTCTTTACATGATGCATATTACGCAACATATCGCTGTGATTGTCCAATACGCCCTTCACTTGTTCCAGCTTTCAAAAGAGCTGAGCCTTCCAATCATTTCCGGGTTATTCGAAATTACGCTTGGCAGCCAAATGATCAGCCAAGCCGATGGGGCTGAGCTGCTGGAAAAAACAATGGCAACAAGTTTTATTCTTGCTTTTGGCGGATTTTCCGTGCAAGCGCAAGTAGCGAGCATCCTCGCTGAAGCAAACATCCGCTTTAAACCATTCTTTATCGCCAGAATCATGCACGGGTGTTTTGCCGCATGTTTTACATACGTATTGTGGAAACCGCTCTACCTGCATCCGGCCGCTGCAAATGCGCACGTTATTCCTGCATTTTTCATCGGATACTCGCAAAACTGGATGAATCATTATTGGCAGCTGCTGCACCAATTCGGGCCAATGATTACGATCGCTTTTTTATGTTTGTATATATGGCTTATCACCGTACAATGGCAAAAAGGACAATAATGAGGCTGACTTAAAAAGATGCTTCTTTTTTAAGTCAGCTTTCCGTTATTTTGGTTGTCCGCATCTTTTTCAAAAGCAAGGGAAGCAAATTTTTTTCTTAACGCTTCCTCCACAACCGGCGGCACTAAATCAGAAATATTGCCATTATACTTTGCCACTTCTTTGACAATGCTCGAGCTTAAAAAAGCGTACTGACTGTTTGTCATCATAAAAAACGTCTCAATATTTTCATCAAGAACGCGGTTCATCGACGTGATTTGCATTTCATATTCAAAATCGGACACCGCCCGCAAACCGCGCAAAATCGCGTTGGCATTTTTGCTGCGCGCATAATCGACAAGCAACCCATGAAATGATTCCACAAACACATTTGGAAACGGTCGCGTCACTTCCCGCAACAGTTCTATCCGCTCCTCGACGGAAAACAGCGGTTTTTTCGACGAATTGTTAAGAACCGCCACATACACCCTGTCAAACACTTTTGCCCCTCGCCTGATAATATCTAAATGCCCGTATGTAACCGGATCAAAACTTCCCGGACAAACTGCAATGCTCGCCATTTCCTATTCCCCTTTCTCCAGATCCGTGTACCTGTAGATCGAAATCGCAGTAATTCCGTATACTTCATGTTTCCACTTTACAAGACGGCCGATATGTTCAGCAAGATCCATTTCAGAAGAATGTTCTGCAACAACAGCGCCATCTTCTTCAAGCAGCCCATGTTCATCAATAAATGAAAGAATCGACTGCAATTTTTGTTCTTTGTACGGGGGATCCAGAAAAATGAGATGAAAACGAAGCCCCCGTTTAACAATCGCCTTCAATGCCCTTTCCGCATCATTCCGGTATATTTCTGCCTGTTCTGACAACCGGCACGTTTCCACATTTTTCTTGATCGTTTGCACCGCTTTTGCGTCATGGTCCACAAAAATGACTCGATCAAGCCCGCGGCTTAATGCTTCTATTCCAAGGCCGCCGCTGCCGCCAAACAAATCAAGGCCCATTCCGCCGGAAAAATACGGGCCAATCATATTAAATATCGCTTCTTTGACTTTATCTGTCGTCGGTCTTGTCGACATGCCTGGAACCGCTTGCAGGCGTCTGCCTTTGCATTTTCCTGAAATTACCCTCATTTCTTTCACCACATTTGCCACAATTTCGCAACATTATCGTATCATAAACTTTATTATAGTCAAACAGCTGAAAATTTCATAGCAACATGTATATAAATTAGCAAACTGGACATAATGAGTAATGGCAGCATCCATGCGGATATTGTTGCCAACCACGGAGAAGACTTACGTTTCCCCATAAGTTCTTCCTCCGGTTTCTCCTCTCCCTTTTCTTTCCTTTGGTTTACTTGTTTCCTACCGATGCGCGAGGGACAAGTAAACGCTAAGGAAACCTGCGGGCGTATGCCGCAGGGTTTTTTTATTTTTCCAGCAAATGCGGCAATTTCTTGTTTGAAATTTTGCCAAACAATGATTAAAGTTATGTATGGACAAACATAGTAAGGGGGATACAGATGATTCAGCGTTTTATCGAGCTGGGGGAAGGTTATTCAGATATATACGAACTCATTGAGCTGGCCAGAGCTAACCGGCATCGTCTTTCCGGGCTTTTTGCTTTTCATACGGTGAAAAACGGCCAGCCGGTGACGTCGTGCGTTGTCGTTTTGTATCCAACCGATCCTGGCGATTTTCAACCGCTGTATATTTGCCGCGAAGGAATTCCTAATCCGCACGTTAAGCCAAGCAAACGATACGATTTATTCGTCCAGCTGGCGAAAGAACTAGAAACAGAGATTATTCATTTAGAAGTGAAGCCTTCGACATTTTTTGCTGACTTGGACTTATATTATCAACACTTAATCGGCATCATGCGGATGAACCGGTTTATTCCTCCGCTCCAATGACCGGAATAAAAAAACGGCTGACTTTCCTTAAGAAAATCAGCCTTTTTTATTCCGGTGAATATCCTAACGGATAAGGAGAGTCTTTTTCTTTTTCTCCTTTTTTTGATTCAAATTCTAGTTTCAAAAACGGCCGATAAGACGGTTCAACCTTTTTAACAAATGGCAAGGAAGCCAGTTTTTTCATCATTTCGTCCACTTGCTCCATATCGCAATACAAAACCGCGTATTTTAACCGTTTCGAAACGTAATGGATATTGCCGAATTTGCGCAGATGTTTGCTATGTTTTAGCGAATGTAGCCAGACGATGATTCCTTGGCGTTTTGGAAACATATTACCATTCCCCTTTTGTATGCGATTACTGTGCGCGGCAGCCGCAGCTTCCCCCTGCGCCGCATCCGCCTGAACAACCTCCTGACAAGAAATACGGGTTTCCTGTCGGCACTTTGACATTGTCGGATACTGCTTTTCCAATTAACATGCTGATTTCATCCAACAATTGTTGCATGGCGTTTTCCGCCTTTTTAAAATCGGCAATCGTCTCATGGAAATCAAGTTCCCGTTTTGCCTCACGCACTTCTTTCATCACCGTACGATAATCGGGATGATATTTTCCAAAGCGCTGTACTTCCTCATAACGCTCCTTTGCCTTTGTAAAACGCGCGATAATGTCTTGAGCGGCACGATCTTCCCTAAGGCGCCGCAAACAGCGGCGGTATTCTTCCGCCACTTCCGATTGCGCAATCATTTTGGCTAATGATTCTGCTTTATTTAAAATCTCGAGTCGCTCGAGAGTTGCGATAATCACGTTATTGGCACCTCCTATATTATGATACCATGAGATAGATCGGAAAGGAAAGCGATGAAGCTGGCACAATAAAAAAGTCTGACAAAGCAAGTCAGACTTTTTCTTATGGGATCGTCACCGTAAATTCATGTGACAGCCCGGTTATTTTCCCATCATTATACACAAGTTCCACGCGCACAGCATGTCTTCCGGCTGGCAATCCCTGCAACATAAATGCCGCGGTATATACTTCATTCACTTTTTGCTCGTTAACATATACGTTAATATGTCCCCCGCCTGTTCCAGTTTGAAACGGAAAACGAGGCGCAATGCATTCAATCAATACATTGTTCCCTTTCACGTCATGCTTAACATGAAAATAGTTGTTTTCTTGCTGCGCCATGACAGGAGCAGCACTAAAAACCTTTGCTTTCGGCGTCCATGCTCCGAAAATCGCGAAAAGAAACAAAAACAAAATCATGATCTGCTTTGGCAAAGACATCACTCCCTTTAGAAAGTAGTCTTTGCTTTTTTACCAAAATTAATCACACATCACTTTTTTGAAACAGATGAAACATCAAAGAGGCCATTTGCAGGGAATTAGCGATTTTCTCCACTTTATGCGGAATCGTCTGTCCATAATAATGAAGCGCGGCAATCTCAAAAGACGGCAGCTGATGCGGATAGCGGGAAAGAAGGCGGTACCAGCGCGGTTCTTCGCGAATAAACGATTGCAACATTTTTTTCGTTCGAATATATTGAATCACTTCTTTTCTCATCGGTGTTCCCTCTAGTCTTTGCGAAATGAAAACGGTCGTTCATTTTGTCCTGGCTGCTGCGTATGCGGTTGTTCTTGGCTCCCTTGAAATTGCATAATCATACTTTGGATGGTAGCAATCGCTTGCTGCACGTTCGCGAGATACTTTTGCACTTCATCGGCATCCATATTTTGCAACATATTCGTGATTTTTTCGATCCACCTGTTGCTTTTTTCTGTGTGCTTCATTGACGCTTGATGTTGTTTATAATTTTTCCAAATTTCATCGTCCTCGCCAAATAAATACCAATCCTCGTAAAATTCCTTCCACGTTTTTTTGCCGCTGCGCACTTCTTGGATGATTTTTGGATGCTTCCGGACAAACTGTTTAAATTTTTCTACCGAAGGATGCAGAGGTTTTGCCATGAATATCCCCCCTCATCGTTTCCACCTATCTACCATATACTATCACCTCTATCTGTTTTACGTGCGCCCATTTTTCACGGCCATGGCTTTAAAAAATCTTGCGTATAATAAGCACCGGAAACGCCGACGCCAAGATCCGTAAATTGTTCATTTAATAACGTTTCACGATGGCTTTTGCTGTTCAGCCATCCTTGCACCGCTTCAATGGCATCAATATGATGTGCGGCAATATTTTCTCCCGCCATTTGGAATTGAATATTTGCAGCTAATAGCCGGTCTTTTAAATCGCCGGATTTTGGGGATTCATGCGAAAAAAACTCATTCTCTTTCATATCTTTGCTATGCATATAAGCGACTTTCGCCGCTTCCTCGTGCCAGCGAACCGGCTTAACACGATAATGTTGGCGGATGACGTTTGTAATATCAAAAATTTGTTTGGCGTTCGCGATTTCTACTTCCCGCTGCCGTTTGGCGGACAAAGGCTCCGGATTCAGCAAATGGCCGCGGTAAACAAGCTCATACGGCCGCATTTTCACGAACGTTTCCGCAGTCATAAGACGAATGCTCGAAATCTTCCCGGTAAAACGGTCGACATACAATTGCGCATAAACGTTGCCGATTTTCACAACCGGCCTGGTGGCGTAATCTTGTTCGGACAGCTCAAAACGATATGTTCCCGTGCGCAACTTTATTTCCACATTTTCCAAAACAGGCATCGTCTTAAACACGTCTTGAATCGGCTGGCCAATGTAAAATGGCTTAACATTAACATCTTCTCCACATATAAATGCCGTAACGACACGGCCGTCCATGACCCCAACTTGAAAATATGAACCTGCTTCCCGGTGGTAAATCCACCATTCGTAATCATAGGCAGAAGCATCTATTCGCGTCGGTGAACCAAACTTTTCTTTCACTTCCTTTTCCGTTTTGCCAATCAAAGAAAGAATGCCATTCTCGACTTTCAGCTCTTTTATCATATCGTCTTTTTGTTCTGTTTCTTGAGGGGGGCTCAATGGCGGTGTGCTTGGTGCAAAATAATAAAACCCAATTAATAGCAACAACACAAGAAGAAACCATTTCACACGGCAACTCTCGCTTTCCGAAAAAGATGATCCTATTGCCATTATATCCGTTTTTCTATAGCAAAAAAACGAAAAAACAAAATCCCCTGCTCTTCAGGGGAATTTTGCGCATCGATTATTTTTAGTTGTTTAATGTTAAAAATCAGGATTCGAAATTTCCGTTAATGCGTGTCCAGCACTTTCATCTGAATCGCGATTTACCGCAAGATCGCCAAGAGAAACGATTCCCACCAGCCTGCCGTGTTCCACAACGGGAAGGCGGCGAATCTGATGCTCCGCCATTTTCTTTGCAGCTTCCTGCACAGACGCATCAGGAGCTATCGTAATTAATTTATCGCTCATCACTTCCGTCACTGGTGTAGAACCGGGACGCTTTGCTGCAATTCCGCGCACGACTAAATCGCGGTCGGTAATCATTCCGATCAATTGCCCATGATCAACAATTGGAATCGCGCCAACGTTAAAATCGCGCATTTTTACCGCTGCTTCATATACATTATCGACAGGTGTGCAATATTCGACATCAGTCGTCATCACCTCATGCACTGTCTGCATCATTCATCTCTCCCTTCCGCCATTAGTTTCACCAAAAAATAACGGCATATACAAAAACTTTTATGGCGAAGTAAGGTATTCATTGAAAGTTGACCGCTTTCATACTATTATAAATGAGAGAGCGTCTTATTTTTCACGTGCCAACAACACATCGTTTCATTATAGGAGGAATAACTATGAGATTCGAAAATACCGGTATCGAAAATCAAACAGTGGAGCTGTCCCTATTGGACGATTTGCTTGAAAAGCATGGCTTTGTGCGTGCAGGACAATGGGACTATGAGCGTGTTACATATGATCGCAAATTTCAAATTAAAAACGACGTTTACTATCTCCGCATCCAAGGTTACGCGGTGGAAGGGGACGTCGACTCGCGCTACGCGCTAATTAAGCTGTTGACCCCAATACTCGGAAAGCATTACTACCCGCATGGCGTCGAATATGGAGAAGACGAACATTTTCCTTCATCATTAGTGAATCAATGCCAAACGATTTTAACAAAAGTGAAAGAAGATCTTAATAACATTCAACAATAAAAACAAAACGCATGGGGGAAGACTCATGCGTTTTGTTCTCCGTCTTTTGTTGGACACATCACGAGGCGTTGCACGAATAGATGCACTTGTTCTACAATAAAAGGGGTCATCATTTCCACTTCATGAATAATTTTTTGCTGCAATTCCGTGCACAAAGAGATAATCGGGATGCCATACACCATTGTTAACGCAACTGATACCGTGCAATGGCGGTCGTTCGTAAAAACGACATTAACCGTTGTTTCTTCGCCCACGATTTCTTTCTTTTCTTGCAGGCACATCATAACAATTGTGCACACAGCCGATTGAGCTACGGTGCGTTTTCGGAAGCGAACGATTTCTGTCACTCCCCCCTTCATTTTTGATCAGCCCTGACGCACGAATGAGCGGCACGTTTTATTTTATGCAATATGCCGCTCTTTTTCGTTGTTCCCTGCCAAAAAGCGTATCTGCCATTTTACCCGGACGTCGTCGCATTCCCTTATGTCTGAATAAGGCGCGCACGCCAGAATGGCACACAAAGGCTCAACAGGTTTCGCCAGTATATAAAAACCCGACATAAAGTCGGGTTTTTTTAAAATCCTAAAATCGCTTTAATCATCGATGTCGTTTCTCCACCGCGGTAAAATACATACAGGAGCAAATATACGGCTACGCCGGTAACAGCCGTGCAAAACCAAACTACGCTCGTAATAGGGCCTAACCGTTTATGTCTGATAAGATTATTTTTTAATCCCGATAATATCGTAACAATTCCGAAAACGGCTCCTACCGCCGCTAAGAAAATATGGAAGATTAAGAATATCGTGTAGTATATTCGGATGCTTTCAGGGCCGCCGAAGCTGGTGTTCCCAATAAATAAGGTTCTTGATATATAAATGATAAAAAACAATAGGGCAAACGAGGCTGCCGATAACATGACTTTTTTATGCGCTTCGACGTTCCGTTGCCGTATTAAGTACCACCCATACCCTACTAGCACCGCGCTTATGACAATACAACTAGTACTAATAGTTGGTAAAATAGGAAATGAATGTTCCATATCCCTTTCCTTTCTATACTATCTTAATGTTTATGATAATGTCTAAAATATCACAATTCAGAAGGTTGCGGTGATACAACTGTTTCTTCTTTTTCTTTTTCTTGCTCTTTGCGGTACCATTCCATAAAGACGAAAAAGAGCATAGTACCATAAACGATTTCTTGAATAATTTTCATTAATATGCCGCCAAGCTGCTGATCATGGAGAAGCGGAATCGAAAAGAACATCTCTGGTCCTGTTAAGTCAAGGGAAGCTAACGTCCCAGCAGGCACGCAAAGGGCAAGCGACTCCATCCACATTTGCGGATCGTAATAAGTCGCATATAACGGCTTGCCCGCGAAAATAATCAAAGCGCACGCTGGCGTCAACAAAACACCGTCTGCAAAAATATACCCTATCTTTTTAAGGCCGGTAAGAGACTGCCAGCCAGTCATTTTATTGATGAGCGGCCACCACATCATCCACGCGGCGATAAAAATCATTGACGTCATTACCGCATGGTAAAGCGCATTGCTTTTCACTAAATCAAAAACAAATGGAACGTGATAAAGCGAGAACAATCCGTTAAATAAAACGAGTGCAACAAGCGGTTTTGTCAAAAACGTTACGGTTGCCTTTACCGGCCGAATTTGCAAGAGCCGCTCAAATAGCCAATTCGGTATTCCTAAAATAAGCAATTGCGGAACAAGCAAATTTAAGATTGCCATTTGTACCATATGGGCGCTAAATATCAAATGGCCAAGCAAATCGATGGGAGAACCTTGGCAAACGTAAAGCAATACGATGCCCAAGACAAAATACACTTTTTGCTTACGTGTCGGCGGCCCTTCATTTGTAAAACGGGTTCGCCACGGACCGACAACCATAAAATAAAGCCATGTCACTAGCAAAAGAAATGCAAGGAAGTAGGGGCTCCATAGCGCAACAAAGCCAAACATGCTCAATGACGCCATCTTTATTCACCTCAATCTTTCCCATTCCATTATACTACATTCATAACGTTTGTCTATTGTTAAACGCTATCATTAACAAAAAAGGAATCAGCGGAAAAAGCTGATCCCCTTTTTGCTTACCACCAAACAATTGTCGCAAACGCCCAAACGGTCAAGAAAGTAACAAACATACCGCTATACATGAACATTGCCGGAATTTCATGGCCTTTATGGCTCATATGCATAAAATAATACAATTGGAACATCACTTGCACAATAGCAAGAAGAAGAATAAATGGAACGGAAAACCAATGCGAAAACTTGTCATAGCCGACCGCGAAAAACGAAATCAACGTTAACAAAATCATCAATGTAAACGAAATAACTTGGTGTTTCATTTCTTCAGCGTTTTTTTTGCGGCGGTACTCCAAATTCACCTTTGGATTTTCAAAATTTGTGTGCTGCGCCATACCATCACCCCACCATTCCCATTAAGTATACAACCGTGAAAATAAACACCCAAACGACGTCAATAAAGTGCCAATAAAGGCTCGCCACATAAAACTTCGGAGCATTATAAAGATTCAAACCGCGCTTTGCGTTGCGGATCATAAGCGTTAAAATCCATGACAATCCAAATGCAACGTGGCTGCCGTGCAGGCCGACCAGCGTATAAAAAGCAGAGGAAAACGCGCTAGTTGAATATTTAAAGCCTTCATGCACATACTCATAGAACTCAAAAATTTCCAATCCTAGGAAAGCTAAACCAAGCAAGACTGTTATACCGAACCAAAGCTGCATCTTTTTAAAATCAAAGTTTTTCATATGATGTATGGCATAGACGCTTGTTAAGCTACTTGTTAATAAGATCATTGTGGAAACAAACACAATCGGCATTTGGAATAGTTCCTCTGATGTTGGGCCCCCAGCCGTTTTATCTCTTAGCGCGATGAAGGTGGCAAAGAGGGAGGCGAAAAGAACTGTCTCGCCCCCTAAGAAAAACCAAAATCCTAAAAATTTATTTTTCCCTTCGAGGGTGGCTCTTTCAGGCTCAGCAGGAAATGTTTCCGCCGTTAATTTTTCTTCAACATGCATTATGCCTTAACCCCCTTTTTCTCCGCTTCGATAATCTCATCTTTATGAATGTGGAAACCATAGTCGTCAATGATCGAACGCAAGAACATAGAACCGAACGTCATCACTAATCCAAGAATCGCCACTGGCAGGCCCCAAGAGTAATCATTATGATACAAGAAACCAAAGGAAGCAACAAACAAGCCAAGCGAAATGACAAACGGCAAGACAGACGGATTTGGCATATGAATGTCTCCAAGCGGTTCTGCCGGAGTCAAGCCTTTTTTGCCTTCCATTTTTTCAAGCCAGTAAGCGTCCAAACCGCGGATAAGCGGGATTTGCGCAAAATTGTATTCAGGCGCCGGAGAAGGGATAGCCCACTCAAGCGTACGCCCGACTCCCCACGCGTCCGCTTCCGCTTTTTTTCCATTGATAGAACTGATCACAATGTTGATCAAAAGGATGATAACAGCCGCCGTCATGAAAAAGGCACCAATTGTACTAACAAGGTTTCCAGTATCCAATCCTTGGTTTGGCAAGAATGTAAATACGCGGCGCGGCATTCCCATTAGGCCAAGGAAGTGCTGGATAAAAAATGTCAAATGGAAACCAATAAAGAATAACCAGAACGTAATTTTCCCTAACGCTTCATTAAGCATCTTGCCGAACATTTTCGGCCACCAATAATGCGTTCCGGCTAGGAGCGCAAACACAACCCCGCCGACGATAACGTAGTGGAAGTGTGCCACAACGAAATAAGTGTCATGGTATTGATAATCCGCCGGCGCTGATGCAAGCATGACACCTGTCACACCGCCTGTGACAAATGACGGAATGAACCATACCGCATATAACATCGGCGTTGTAAAGCGGATGTTTCCGCCCCACATCGTAAATAACCAGTTAAAGACTTTAATACCGGTAGGAACTGCAATCGCCATCGTAGCCACGGCAAAAATGGCGTTGGCCACAGGCCCTAAACCGACTGTAAACATATGGTGAGCCCACACCATAAATCCTAAAAATCCGATTAATACGACCGCAAATACCATCGAAGAGTATCCGAATAAGCGTTTTCGCGAGAACGTCGCAATAATTTCAGAGAAAATCCCGAATGCCGGCAATACTAAGATATATACTTCCGGGTGACCGAAAATCCAGAATAAGTGCTCGTAGATAATCGTGTTCCCACCTAATGCCGGATTGAAGAAATTAGCGCCAAACAAGCGGTCCAACATCAATAAAAGCAAGCCGATCGTCAATGGCGGGAACGCGAATAAAATCAGTGCAGAAGCAACGAATGTCGTCCAAGTAAACATCGGCATGCGCATGAACGTCATGCCTGGTGCGCGCATTGTCACGATCGTAACAAGAAAGTTAATACCGCTAATTAATGTGCCAAGACCGGAAATTTGCAAACCTAACAAGTAAAAATCAATTCCGTGTCCCGGTGATTCGAGCGATAAAGAAGCGTAAGACGTCCAACCCGCATCAGGCGCACCGCCTAAAAACCACGCACAGTTTAAAAACACTCCACCGAAGAAAAACAACCAGAACCCTAACGCGTTCAAAAACGGGAACGCGACATCACGCGCGCCGATTTGCAACGGTACAATCGCATTCATCAACGCGAACAATAAAGGCGTCGCCGCGAAGAAAATCATCGTTGTACCGTGCATCGTCATCACTTGGTTAAACAGGTCGCCAGTTAAAAAGTCGTTGTTCGGCTTCATCAGCTGGATGCGCATAAGAAGCGCCTCAAGACCGCCGATAAGGAAAAAGAGACCACCAGCAGTTAAATAAAGAATTGCGATTTTTTTATGGTCGACGGTTGTAAGGTAATCCCATATTAAGCTCTTTTTACGAGCTGCCGTACTCACGATTGTAACCCCCTTTTTAGCAGATTTCCCTCATTATTCAACTTTTAAGCTCATTAAATATTTCGTCAATGCATCAACTTGCTCGTCAGTCAATTGACCGTAAGTGCCTGTCATTTTGTTTCCTGGTTTCACACTTTCCGGATCTTTCAGCCATTTTTTCAAGTTCTCTTCATTATGCTCCAAAATACCGGCAATGCGTTCCCGATCGCCAAAGTTTCCTAAGTTCGGAGCTGTGCGCGCTTGCTCTGGGCGTTTATCCACCGGAGTAACAGCGTGGCAGCCGATACAGCTTTTGTTGAAAATTTCTTCCCCTTGCTTAGCGACTGGATCTGTAACAACCGGTTTAGTAGCGTTTTTCATTTTTTCGATCCATTGATTAAATTCTTCTCTTGGAACTGCTTTGACTTTAAAATCCATCAACGCATGGGAAGGACCGCAAAGCTCCGCGCATTTTCCATAGAAAATGCCGCCTGCTTTTTCAGCACCTTTTTGGTCAAATTCTAACCAAAATTGGTTCTTATTATCAGTGTTCGTGTCCATTTTCCCGCCAACCGCAGGAATCCAGAAGGAGTGTTTTACATCGGATGCTTTTAAATTAAAGTACACCCGCTCATCTGTCGGAACGACTAAATCTTGGCTTGTAATTACTCCATAATCCGGATATTCAAATTCCCACCAGTAAAGGTTTGCGCGAACGTTGACAACAAGCGTGTCTTTATCCCGCTTTTCTTTGTTCATCGGCTTAACATCAGCAAGATCGAACGCCGCTTTCACTGTCGGAACTGCCAAAATAATCAAAAGAATAATCGGTATGACAGTCCAGGTAATTTCAAGTTTATGGTTTCCTTCCACTTGTTTTGGAATTTTGTTTTCTTGGCCTTTACGTTGCCGGAAGCGAATGACAACGTATACAAAGATAACTGTGACAACAACGACAACGAAAACCATGATGGCCGTGCTAAGCAGCATGAGCGAATACTGCTTGTCTGCCACTTCGCCGGCTGGCTGAAGCGTTGACAAAAACGGCTTGCCACAGCCGGCCAATAAAAACGCCATTGCGCCAAAAAGAGACAATAAGCGCCAACTATGTAGCCACTTTTTCATAGCCTAATCAAACCCCTCTTTCTCTTTAATTTTCATAATAAAAAAGTATATAAATTCTTTCTGTGTGATAGAAAGAATTATAAACGAACTGGACAAATAAGCTAGTCAATCGTCACAATGACCATTGCAACGAATAAAATCGTCAAATAGTTCAGCGAGTACACAAACATCCATTTTGCCCATTTTACGTCATCCTTCATTTTAAATCCGTATAGCCCCAATATGAGCCATCCTACGTTTAACAACGTAGCAATCGTTAAAAACGGCGTGCCTAATGAAAATAAATAAAACGGTAGTGGCAACAGGCACGCGACCCATATTACCATTTGCCGTTTCGTCATCGCAAAACCATGGACGACCGGCAGCATCGGAATCCCTGCTGCCCGATATTCCTCACATCGTTTCATCGCCAGCGCCAAAAAATGCGGAGGCTGCCATAAAAACATTAATAAAAACAGAATGAATGGGACAACATGAAAATGCGGATCAACCGCCGCCCATCCTATCACCGGAGGTATCGCTCCAGCGATGCTTCCAACAACCGTATTCAACGTATAATTTCGCTTTGTCCACATCGTATATAAAAACACATATGTCACAACACCAATCAATCCGAAAATGGCCGCAGCAACTGTCGTCATCAACAAGCTCAACGTTCCTACTGTTATTAAAATGATCCCAAGCCACAGCACACGTTTCGGCTCTATCGTCCCTGTGACAGTCGGACGGTTTTTCGTTCGTTCCATTAAATGGTCAATATCACGGTCGATATAGTTGTTAACACTGCATGAACCAGCAATAATAAGCGCAGAGCCAAATAAAGTAAAAAAGACAACATGGAGGTTTTCCAAAAATTTTTCCCCCATAAAGTGTAAAGCGAGCCATAATCCAGTAAATGTCGTAATTAAATTGGAATGGACAATTCCGATTTTAATAACCGCTGATATTTCCTTCCAAACCGATTTTATATTTGCATGCGGGCGCTCTTCTAATGGAATCGTCGTTTCCTGCGCCGCTTTCAAATTTGCCATCATTTCGTTCCTCCTTACTGCAAGTGCGCCAGCGACGCTTTTCCAACAATAGCATCGCAAAATGCGGGATACACCATGCAGCGATTTTTCATCATTCATCATAACGTATTGTAACACATTTAAAAAGAAAAGTATCTCCTATTTGTACCTTCTATTTGTCACTATTTGTCATGAAAACCTGTTTTCTATATGTATATTAAATCACACTTTTTTAACGGATTGTGAATTTTTTTTGAGTAATTTGTGTCAATTTTTTGAATGGGGATGGAACAACACGTTTCCTAGCGCTAAACGAAAGCGCTTTTTATCCCATTAATATTTCTAGCAAACTTCTTAACATTATTCAATATGGAAATGTGAGTTTCATAAACCAGTTCTCCTCCATCACTGTTTATTTTTTAGCGGCATGCATGTAAAATGGACAGTGGCGAAATTGCTCTTGTCACCGCTTTCGTGTAATATTAATGATATCAGCACAGAGTTTACATTGGAATTATTGACAAAACAATATTTTTTAATACAGGAAGGTGAAAATGTTGCAACGTTCATTAAAGTGGTTTGCCACACTAACGACATTGGCAATGTTATTCGTGTTGATTGGTGGAGCGTTAGTGACAAAAACAGATTCTGGAATGGGATGCGGGCGGTCATGGCCGCTTTGCAACGGCCAGCTGATCCCGTCGGAAATTACGCCTGAGCTTGTTATCGAGCTCAGCCACCGCGTCGTATCCGGCGTCGCTGGCATCATGGTGCTCATATTGTCGATTTGGGCATGGCGCGCCATCGGCCATATTCGTGAAACAAAGTTTTTGGCGGCTGTATCGTTTATATTCCTTGTTCTTCAAGGCTTGATTGGCGCCGCTGCTGTCGTATGGGGACAATCTGATTTCGTACTCGCTTTGCATTTCGGAATTTCGCTTATTTCATTCGCTTCTGTATTTTTGCTGACGCTGCTAATTTTTGAAGTCGATAAAAAATTCGCTGCCGAATCATTGGTGATCGACTCCAAAATGAAATTTCATATTTACGGCATTATTTCCTATTGCTATATTGTTGTTTATACGGGAGCGCTAGTCCGCCATATGGAGGCAAGCTTAGCTTGTCCAAGCTGGCCGCTCTGTGCGAAAACACGAATCATCCCCGTACAGCTTCATGAATGGGTGCAAATGGGACACCGGATTGCCGCCGCGCTGCTTCTCATATGGATGATTGCCGCGACGGTGCATGCGGCCAAGCAATATAGACAGCAAGCGGCCATTTACTGGAGCTGGATGATTTCTCTCATTCTCGTTATGCTGCAAATCGTGACAGGGGCAATGATCGTATTTACTAATTTAAACTTATATATCGCTCTTGCGCACGCCCTATTTATTTCTTGTTTATTTGGTGTGTTAAGCTATTTGACGATGCTTGCTTTCAGAAGCAATTACCAAAAAAACGAATCATCCCAATCGAAATTGCCGAAGTTGTCCGCAACAATGAAATAGGCGCTGGATTCCCAGCGCCATCATTTATTTTGTCAACTCAATCAATAAATCCCCGGTTTGAATGGCGTCACCGTTTTTCACATAAATGTCTTTAATCACTCCGGAAAACGGTGCCTGTACCGTTGTCTCCATTTTCATTGCTTCCGTAATCATTAAATGGTCGCCCTTATTCACTCTTTCCCCTTTTTCCACCAACACTTTCACTACCGTTCCCGGCATCGTTGCCGCAATATGATTCGGATTCGTGCGGTCCGCTTTTATGCGTTCCACGACTGCTGATTTAATGCTTTCATCTCGGATAATCACTTCGCGCGGTTGTCCGTTCAACTCGAAATAAACGACACGCGTGCCGTCCGCCTGCGGCTGTCCTATGGAAACGAGTTTGACAATCAGCGTCTTTCCTTTTTCAATTTCGACTTCGATTTCTTCGCCAAGACGCATTCCATATAAAAACGTCGGTGTATCGAGGACAGAAATGTCACCATATTTTTTCACCGTTTCCGCATATTCTAAAAATACTTTTGGATAAAGGGCGTAGGCAATCACATCAAAATCTGTCACTTCACGATCTAACGTGTGGTACAATTCCTCCCTTAATTTATGAAAATCGACTGGCTCCAACAGTTCACCCGGCCGAACTGTAATCGGCTCGCGGCCTTTTAAAATAATGCGCTGCAGCTCTTTCGGGAATCCGCCGTGCGGCTGCCCTAAATATCCTTCAAAAAACTCGACGACTGAATCCGGGAAATCGAGCGTTTCGCCGCGTTCGAAAATATCTTGCTCGGTTAAATGATTTTGCACCATGTAAAGCGCCATATCGCCGACGACTTTCGATGATGGCGTTACTTTGACGATATCGCCAAACATATCGTTTACCCGGCGGTACATTTCTTTCACTTCATCCCAACGGTCGCCAAGCCCGACCGCTTTCGCTTGCTGCTGCAAGTTGCTATATTGCCCTCCAGGCATTTCATGCATATACACTTCCGTATGCGGAGAATTCATGCCGCTTTCAAACTCTTGGTAAAATTTCCGCACATCCTCCCAATAACGGGAAAGCTGCTCAAGCCCTTGTATATTGATTTCCGGCGCGCGCTTCGTTCCTTCCAGCGCATAGTAAAGCGTATTGGCGCTCGGCTGCGAAGTCAAACCTGCCATTGAGCTGACAGCGACATCGACGATATCGACCCCGGCTTCAATCGCCTTCGCATACATATAAATGCCATTTCCACTCGTATCGTGCGTATGAAGATGGATAGGAATATCCACCGTTTCTTTCAATGCAGAAATAAGCACATATGCAGCCTCTGGCTTCAGCAGGCCAGCCATATCTTTAATCGCCAAAATGTGCGCTCCCGCTTGTTCCAGCTCTTTGGCGATCGTTTTATAGTAATCAAGATTATATTTCGGACGGCCCGGATCCAAAATATCGCCAGTATAGCAAACGGCTGCTTCCGCGATTTTTCCGGTTTGCCGAACGGCGTCAATGGCCACCGTCATCCCTTTAACCCAGTTTAGGCTGTCAAAAATGCGGAACACATCGATTCCTGCCTGCGCCGATTTTTCGACAAACTCGCGAATCACATTGTCCGGATAGTTTTTATATCCAACTGCGTTGGCAGAACGCAATAGCATTTGGAATAAAATATTTGGAATTTTCTCCCGCAATTTCAACAAGCGGTCCCACGGATCTTCTTTTAAAAAGCGGTATGCAACGTCAAACGTCGCTCCTCCCCACATTTCCATGGAAAATAAATTCGGCAATAAACGTGCTGTCGGTTCAGCAATACGAACCAAATCAATCGTGCGCACACGAGTCGCAAGCAATGACTGATGCGCGTCACGGAACGTCGTATCCGTCAATAATACGCGATTTTGTTCCTTAATCCATTTAACAAGCCCTTCTGCCCCTTTTTCCTCAAGGATTTGCTTCGTCCCGTTTGGAATCGGCTCTCTATGGTCCACTTTCGGAATGCGCGGCTTATCAAAAACCGGCTTTTTCTTTTTGCCGATGCCAGGGAAACCGTTTACTGTAACGGTGCCGATATATGTCAACATTTTTGTGCCGCGGTCTTTTCGGCGCGGAAACACAAACAGCTCCGGCGTCGTATCAATAAACGATGTATCGTACTCCCCTGATAAAAACTTCGGATGTTGCACGACATTTTCCAAAAATGGGATATTTGTTTTAATTCCGCGGATTCGGAACTCCCGCAAATTTCGTAACATTTTTCGTGCAGCTTGTTCAAACGTGAGCGCCCACGTTGACAATTTCACAAGCAATGAATCGTAGTACGGCGTAATGACCGCTCCTTGGAATCCGTTACCTGCATCGAGGCGCACGCCAAATCCGCCGCCGGAACGGTATGCCATAATCTTCCCTGTATCTGGCATAAAGTTGTTTAACGGATCTTCCGTTGTCACGCGCGACTGAATCGCGTATCCGTTAATGCGGATGTCTTCTTGTTTTGGAATGCCGACTTCTTTGCTATGGAGCGAATAGCCGTCGGCGATCAAAATTTGCGACTGGACGATATCAATCCCAGTGATCATTTCCGTAATCGTATGCTCGACTTGGATGCGCGGGTTGACTTCGATGAAATAAAAATCGTCGCCGGATACGAGAAACTCGACTGTTCCCGCGTTCACATACCCAACATTTTTCATGAGTTTGACGGCAGCTTCACATATTCTTTGCCGCAGCTCATCGGATAACGAGACGCTCGGCGCCACCTCCACTACTTTTTGATGGCGGCGCTGCACAGAGCAGTCCCGTTCATAAAGGTGAACGATATTTCCTTCATAGTCGCCCAAAATTTGCACTTCGATATGCTTCGGTCTTTCAATCAATTTTTCCACATACACATCATCGCTGCCAAACGCGGCTTTCGCTTCCGATTTTGCCCGCTCATACGCTTCTTTCACTTCCGATTTTGAGCGGACGATGCGCATGCCGCGGCCGCCGCCCCCCAAGGCCGCTTTAATAATGATCGGGTAGCCGTATGTTTCGGCAAAATGAACAACTTCTTCTAAACTATGTACCGGTCCGTCACTTCCCGGAATAACCGGAATTCCCGCTAATTTTGCTTGGTGCCGGGCCTTCACTTTATCGCCAAACATATCTAAATGCTCTTCGTTCGGACCGATGAAGATAATTCCTTCTTCCCTACACCGTCTTGCAAACTGAATATTTTCCGAAAGGAAGCCGTATCCCGGATGAATGGCATCAACATCGTGAGTTTTAGCAATTTCAATAATCCCTTCAATGTCTAGATATGCTTCAATCGGTTTTTTTCCTTCACCAACTAAGTACGCTTCATCCGCTTTATAACGATGGTAAGAACCAGTGTCTTCCTTTGAGTAAATCGCTACAGTGCGAATGTCAAGCTCCGTGCAGGCACGGAAAACGCGAATCGCGATTTCTCCGCGGTTTGCGACAAGCACTTTATTAATTCGACGCGTTTTCATCGTTTTTCCTCTCCTCCTTTCTAATAAAACTATAACGGTTTTTCTTTTTTGTAAATAGTTTTTGTAAAAAAGTCAGAGCCTTTTTTGCAATTTTTCTACGATTTTCATCTTTCTTTTGTAACTTGCTTCGTATTTTGTAAACATCGAAACATTGACAAGCACTCCGAGGGAGGTCATAAAGATCATTAGCGAAGATCCGCCATAACTAACAAGCGGCAATGGAACGCCGGTAATTGGAATGACCCCAACAACACCGCCGACGTTAATAAATGTTTGAATGCCAATCATGGCAGAAATGCCGATCGCCAGAAGGCTGCCAAACGCGTCATTGCATTTTCGCGCAATCCATAACCCTCGCAACACGATAAAAGCCAAAAGGCCTAATGTAAATATCACTCCAAAAAGCCCGAGCTCTTCCGCAATAATCGACATAATAAAATCGGTGTGCGACTCAGGCAAATAGCCGTATTTTTGAATGCTTTTTCCCAGCCCTAATCCTTTTATTCCTCCCAATCCAATGGCCAAATAGGAATTAACGAGCTGAAAACCTTCGTCATTCGCGTATTTAAACGGATCCAAAAAGCTATAAATCCGTGACATCCGCTCTTTCGAAAAAATAGCATCTCCAAAAAGAGGAAGAATAATTGGGGATGCAAAAGCAAAAACAAGCAGAAAAAATAGAAACTGTTTAAACAATAAACGAAGCCGCAGCCCCGATGACAAAATCAAACAAACCGCAATTGCCAATACAATCATTGCTGTTCCAAAATCTGGCTGAATAGCAATTAAAAAACAAAGAAACAGCGTGTAATAAATTGGAAACAAATTACTTTTGACAGGTTGTTCCAATCTCTTTTGTTTATTGGCAAACGCCGCCGCTAAGTAAACGATTAATCCAAGCTTTGCAAGCTCCGCTGGCTGCACGCTCCATGCACCCACGCGAAACCAGCTTGTCGCATTGTTTGCAGTATGTCCAAGAAAAGCGACCGCTATTAACATTAATGGCAATACGAAAAAAATCGTTTTGACCAATTTTTCTTGCGCCCATATTTTATACGGAACAATCAGCGTAATGAAAAAACAAATAAAGGAAACTATCAGCCATAGCTTTTGCCGCTGATAAAAATAGTCGCTTGGCACTTCAAAACGGATGACAGCGGAAATCATGCTTGAGCTATATACCATCACCAATCCAAATAGCGAAAGCGTAACAACCGCAATAATAAGCGGATAATCGTAACATTTCATAATCTTCTTCATTAATTCCCTATCCATCATTCCTCTTCCTTATTGCTAATGTTGGTGTTAAATCATTAAAACAATTCGTAGCAGAATGTTGTTTTCCTTCTTAAAAACAGAAAAACTCAAACGATTGCAGCTTTCAACCGTTTGAGTTAGCATTTTATTTTTATCGTACGCGCTTTTTTGTCACCGCTTCGTGGAGTGCCGAAAGCTCCCGCTCTAATCGGTCAAGCAGCGCCTTGCCCTTCTTCTCGTCCACAAGCCCAAGGCGCACCGCAAAATCGATTTCCCGTGACAAACCAAACATTTGCGTATCCAGCACTTCTTCGTAAAGAGGACATTGCGGCATTGTCAAATTATCCAATTGCACGCGAATGAGCTTGATGATCTTATCAGCATCCGCTTGCAGCAGCGCGTACGCTTTTTCGCGATAGTTAATGGCATCGCCTGTCACATCCATCCCTCCGTTCTCCCCTAATCCTTCTTTAAATCTTAACGTGAAATGCGCAATTTTGCAAGTTGAAACACTTGTCAACACTATAAGCCGTGCTGGTTTAACGCGATTTGTCGGCGCCGGCTGAAACAGAATCGCATCCATCTGGCACATGACAAACTGTCCATTAACCATTATACTAAAAACAGCAGCTGCTGTAGAGGAGAGGATGGAAAATGAGCGATATTATTCTTATAACAGGGAATGTAAAATTTACAATTACATTGGATCCAGGAGTATGGATTTTTGATGACCGCAAAATTGATTTGAACACATACTTTGCGAAGTCATCCCATGATCCGCTTCCAAACGGGCAACAGGAAGAAGAGGAGGAAATTAAAAAACTGTCCGCTTTTTGGGACCGGGAAATTCAGGAAGGGGCCGTTTTTCCGCCAACATTGAAAACAGAAAAACGCTTTCTGAAAGAAAAAATTATTACAGGGACATTCGCGATGCCGCTTGCTCCGTTTTTGCAAAACGCTGAGCCGCTCCCGGAGGCAAAAGAACTGGCTATCGTCACCGAGCATAACGAAGTAACGATTCCACTTGCGCAAGCTTATGAAGCGATTCTCGGATTTTCCAAAGATGGAAAGCCGCTAAGAGAAGACGGACCCGTTCATTTTTATTTTGGCGACGGTTCCAACCGCGAAGCCCCGATCACTCATGTGCGCCGTTTTGTCGTCCGTTAAAGTTGGATGTCCTAAGACAGGACATCCGGCTTGTTTTACAATAAATCCGCGGCAAGCTGCGCCAATGTCGAGCGCTCGCCTTTGACAAGACGGACGTGCCCGGCGATTTTTTGGTCTTTAAACTTTTCAACGACATACGTTAATCCATTATTGTACTCGTCCAAATACGGATGGTCGATCTGTTCCGGATCTCCCATTAAAATGATTTTGCTTTTTTCGCCAACGCGCGTTAAAATCGTTTTCACTTCATGTTTCGTTAAATTTTGTGCCTCATCAATAATGATAAACTGTTCCGGCAGGCTGCGGCCGCGTATATATGTGAGCGCTTCGACTTCAATCGAGCTCATTCCTGCTAAAATCGCGTCCAGCTCCCCTGCTTTTTTTGTGTTAAATAAATATTCTAAATTATCAAAAATAGGTTGCATCCACGGGCGCAATTTTTCTTCTTTTTCTCCAGGCAAAAAACCGATGTCTTTTCCCATCGGAACGATCGGCCTCGCAACAAGCAGCTTTTTATATGTGCGTAAATCCTCTGTCTGCATCAGCCCTGCAGCAAGTGCAAGAAGCGTTTTCCCCGTTCCTGCTTTGCCGATCAAAGTCACAAGCGGAATGTCCTCACGCATAAGCAGTTCAAACGCCATCGTCTGTTGCACATTGCGCGGGCGAATCCCCCATATATGTTCATAGTGAAACAAAAGTTTCTCCACTTTTTTTCCGCTATGATTCACAATGCCAAGCGCAGAAGCCGAGCTTCCAAAAGCGTCTTTCATGATAATAAATTGATTGGGGTAAAACGGATGATTGGCAATGTCCGCTAAAACAAGCTCTCCTTTTTCATAAAACCGCTGCAAATGTTCCGTCCCTATGTACAATTCAAGAAAGCCGGTATAAATATGGTTAACCTCAACGACGCGGTCGCTTAAAAAGTCCTCTGCTTGCAGTCCGATCGCGTCGGCCTTCACGCGAACAAGAGCATCTTTGCTTACTAAAATAACAGAACGTCCGTTTTCCTTCGCTTGTTCTTCAAGCGATAAATTTTTGGCAACCGCCAAAATGCGATTATCGTTCGTTTTTTCCACAAAAATTTCTTGGAGCTGGTGAAAAGAGCGATGATTTAATTCAATGCGCAACACCCCGCCGTTTTCCAGCGGAATTTTTTCATGCAGCTTTCCGCTTTCGCGAAGACGGTCGATCAGCTTGGAGACTTGACGCGCGTTTCTCCCCACTTCGTCCATATATCGCTTTTTCGAATCAACTTCTTCCAACACTACAGCTGGAATGACCACTTCATTGTCTTCAAATGAGAAGATGGAATACGGATCTTGCAATAACACATTCGTATCCAACACATATATTTTTTTCCCCAAATTCCCAAGCCCCCCATTTTCATTTTTTCCTTTTTTTGCTTATATTTGGACGGGATCGTTGTTATATAAGATATGAGGAAATGTATAAAGATAGAAGAAGGATTGCAAAATAAAATAAAAAAATAAAAATAGAGGTGTCATAAGGATGAACTGGAGCCGATATTTGCTTATAACGATATGTATTGGTTTATTAAGCGGATGCAATATAGGAAATAACGAAGGCGCCCGCGATGCGGACCGCCCGCTTGTCCGTGTCAAAAATACGGCCGATGAAAAAACAGCCGACAAATCAGCACGAGAAATCGCCCACCGTCTGGCAAGTTTAGCCAAGCGCGTACCGAACGTCAACGACGCTGCCGTTCTTGTTGTCGGAAAATACGCGATCGTTGGCATTGATATTGATGCCAATATCGACGCTTCTCGTGTCGGCACGATTAAATATTCGGTTGCCGAAGCATTGCAAAAAGATCCGTATGGGGCGAATTCGATCATCATTGCCGACCCCGATTTATACACCCGGTTAAAAAATATCGTCAACCAGGTCGACAACGGGCGGCCTGTTCAAGCATTTATGAACGAAATCGCAGATATCGTCGGACGCGTCATGCCGGAAGTTCCGAGTGATTTGTTTGAAACAACTCCGCCGGAACCAACCAAACAAAATGATTCACAATTAAATAAGCGTGAAGAAAAACAGCTGCATAACCGCCAAGAAAAACAGTCCAACGAACATTTAAATAAATAAGGAGCCTGGCCGAAGGCTCCTTATTATGCATTGCGAAGAGCGGCCATTACTTGATTGTCCAGTTTCGCCGCCGCTTGCGCATCGTACATCTTTTCATATTTTGGTTCTTGTATGATTTTTGAACCGTAAAACATGACGTCGCGCACTTCGTTAATGGCAACATCGACTAATGCCAATTTAAGCGGAATGCCTTCGATTTTCTCCGCCTTAATATGTGCTTTCCCGCTAATCGAATAGACTGACTCGTTGGCAATGATGTTCACAACAACAGACGGATTGTTGCGAATATTTTGCGCAATGCGGGAGCGGTTGTCAACGGCAAAATAAATGTGCTCTTCGCTGGGGGCATAAATCCATGAAATTGCGCTAACATTCGGGCCACCCGTCTCATGGTCGATCGTCGCGATCGTCACAAACCGTTCTTTTTGCAAGGCTTGGAACAACGGTTCCGTCAATGCAGGCTCCACTCTATTCGGCATTGCCTTCCCCTCCTTAAAAAATGCTTTGCAGTTATCATACCTTTTTTGCTTAAAAACGGAAAAGTAACAATGTTTTAGATTCATGATATAATAAAAATGAAATTGAAATAAAGCAACGAGGTGTACGATGAGAGTCCAATGTGTTCTTTGCGACCGAATTGACACGATCGATGATGAATCATTGCTTGCCAAACGATTGCGCAACCGTCCGATTCACACATACATGTGTGAGGAATGCTATCAACGGATCGCTGAAAAAACGAAGGCCCGCCTAGCGACCGGAAAATTTCGCATATATCGTTCGAACCTGACAAACGATGAATGGTAAAAACGCCGGGAAATGATCTTTGCCCGGCGCTTTTCTTACAAAGGATAATTGTCGTATTTTTCAGGCGCTTCTTCGATTTGCTTCAGCATTGCCTCAATAAGTTCCGCTGGAAAACACGCTGATTCTTCCTCGCCGTCTTTCTTGTACTCGACGATATACTTTGCTTCTTTTTTTACTTTTATATTTGTGACATGGAAATCGCGCTTTAATATTTCCTTAAAAAAGGCGGCAGTTTCTTGGGCCGCGGCATCATCCGGACGCGCCCGCGCCACAACATAAATCGTTAGCCAATTATAAAGGGCGCCTTGCAGCGACTTCATCGTCCCACCGCCTTACTCATGTTTTTTCGATTGATATAAGCGAAGCTTATAAATAATTAAAACGAGAGCCGCCACCACCAACCCTTCCGCGACAGGCAAAAATACCGCAAAAAACGTTAAAATCGTGCAGCCTAACGCGAGCAAGACATAGATAATAACGTTTTTCAACAGCGGCAGTTTTCTCGCAAAGCCAAGGCGATAAACAATAGCGGATAAAACGAATACAGTAATGTAAAGAAGCCACATTCCCCGTTCAGGATTTTCATGCACTTTGTATAGCGAAGCAAAAAAGGTAAGGCGATCAATAACGTTCACCATCTCTCCCCCTTATTTCGCCTGCTTGGCGGCTTTCTTTTTCTTTTCCATTTTTTCTCTCTCGCTTTTATTCAATATTTTTTTGCGCAGGCGAATCGATTTTGGCGTTACTTCACAGTACTCATCATCATTTAAATATTCCAGCGCTTCTTCGAGCGTCAACAAGCGCGGCTTTTTCATCGTAACGGTTTGCTCTTTTGTCGAAGAGCGGATGTTCGTCATATGCTTTTCTCTGCAAATATTGACGACTAAATCATTTTCGCGATTGTGCTCGCCGACAATCATCCCTTCGTACACTTCAGTTCCAGGCTCGACAAAAATAGTGCCGCGGTCTTCAAGCTGCATAATGCCATACGCAGTCGCTTTCCCCGTTTCCATGGAAATCAATACTCCTTGGCGGCGGCCGCCTATTTGCCCGCTTTGCGCCGGCGCGTAATGATCAAATGAATGGTTTAAAATTCCATATCCGCGCGTCAATGACATAAACTCTGTCCGGTATCCGATTAAACCGCGCGAAGGAACCATAAAGACAAGGCGGACTTGCCCGTTTTCGTTATGGATCATATCCACTAACTCACCTTTGCGCATGCCGATCGATTCCATAATCGCTCCTGTATATTCCTCAGGAATGTCGATGATTACTCGTTCCACTGGCTCACAACGCACGCCATCGATTTCTTTCATAATGACTTCCGGCTTGGACACTTGCAGCTCGTACCCTTCGCGCCGCATGTTTTCAATTAAGATCGACAAATGAAGCTCTCCCCGTCCGGAAACGATCCAAGCATCGGGAGAATCGGTATTTTCGACGCGCAAGCTGACGTCCGTCTCCAATTGTGTGCGCAAGCGTTCTTCCAGCTTTCTTGCCGTCACATATTTTCCTTCGCGGCCGGCGAACGGGCTGTTATTGACTAAAAACGTCATTTTCAACGTTGGCTCATCGATGCGGAGCGGCGGCAACGCTTCTTGATGATCAAACGGACATACCGTTTCTCCAACGTTAATATCTTCCATTCCCGCTACCGCAACAATGTCTCCCGCCCCCGCTTCGGTGATTTCGATCCGCTTTAAGCCGATAAACCCAAATAATTTTGTCACACGAAACGTTTTGACAGAACCGTCTAGTTTCATAAGCGCCACTTGTTGCCCGACTTTCATCGTGCCGCGGAAGACGCGTCCGATCCCAATCCGTCCGAGATAGTCGTTATAATCAAGCAGCGCCACTTGAAATTGCAACGGTTCCTCCCGGTTGTCGACCGGCGCGGGAATATGCGTGATAATTGTTTCGAACAATGCCGTCATATCTGCTTCTTGTTTGTGGGGATCTAAACTTGCTGTTCCATGCAACGCCGATGTGTATACGACCGGAAACTCAAGCTGTTCTTCCGTTGCGCCCAATTCGATAAATAAATCGATGACTTCATCGACCACTTCCTCCGGCCGCGCAAACTCCCGGTCAATTTTATTGACAACGACAATCGGGGTAAGCTGCTGTTCAAGCGCCTTTTTCAGCACAAAGCGCGTCTGCGGCATGCAGCCTTCATACGCATCAACGACAAGCAAAACGCCGTCAACAAGCCGCATAATCCGCTCCACTTCCCCGCCGAAGTCAGCGTGTCCTGGCGTATCTAAAATATTAATCCGCGTTCCTTTATAACGAATCGCTGTATTCTTCGCTAAAATGGTAATCCCGCGTTCTCTTTCCAAATCGTTTCGGTCCAATGCTCGTTCTTCCACATGTTCATTGGCGCGAAACGTTCCTGATTGGCGCAACAACTGGTCAACTAATGTCGTTTTGCCATGATCAACGTGAGCGATAATCGCAATATTGCGAAGATCTTCTCTTCTTGTCAATGTCGGTCACTCCTAATGTGTTAAACTGCTCGTTTATTATATCATAAAAGAGGATAGAAAAGCGGCATGTTTTCGTGTAGACTAAAGAAAAACTGCTAAACAATAGAAAGAGGGGATTGGGATGAAGCAGTTTCAACCGGTATCATTTTTACTAGCTATATTTGCGGTAATCGCCATCATGGCCATCGGCATTTTTATTGCGGAACAAAGCATGGCCGGCATTATTGTTTCCATCGTCGCTTTGTTCGTCATTTGCGGAATCGGCTTTGCCCGGAAAAAACGAATGCGTGAAAAAGGAATGCTGTAAAAACGGGACACCTCACCATTGTCCCGTTTTTAACGTTGTATATATTTTTGCAAAATTTCTTCATGCAATCCCGGCTTGGAAACAAATACCGAGTTTTTCTTGAGCAAGTCAAGCGGCTCGCCGTATAAGTTCGTCACAATGCCGCCAGCTTCTTGAACAAGCACAAGTCCACCGGCGAAATCCCATGGAGACAGCCTCATCGTAATATACGCATCCAGGCGCCCCGCTGCAACATATGCCATTTCCAAAGCAGCCGAGCCGTATGAACGCGTCCCTCTCGCATCTTTTACAAGCGGAGCTAGCACTTTTGGATCAATCCGTTTATTTTCTGTTACCCATGTTGCATTTAAGGAAATAACCGCTTCTGCAACAGATACCGGTTCCAAGCGGGGCAGCGGCTTACCATTCAGAAAAGCGCCCGCGCCTTTTCGCGCCGCGTATAGCTCGTCATTCATGACATCGTATATATATCCGAGAATTCCCACGCCATTTTCAAAAACGCCAAGCGAAATGGCGAAGTTCCGTTTTTGATGAACAAAATTCATCGTGCCGTCAATCGGGTCAATAATCCAGACGACACCTTGAAGTGTTTTGACTGCATCGCCAAATCCTTCTTCGCCGAGCACGTGATGGCCGGGAAACGTGTTTCTTATTTTCTCAATAAAAAACCGCTCTATGTCGCGGTCCACGTTCGTCACTAAATCATTTCGGTGCGCTTTCGTTTCGATCGTTATCTTTTCCGCCAGTGCGGCGCGAATTTTTGTTCCCGCTTCTTTGATCCAATGCTGGGCATGCTCATCTATTTCTTTCCATTGTTCCTGCATATATTCATCCTCCTGACTTTGCAGCATATGTATAGCATAGAATAATTGAAATCGTTCGTAAAGAAAAAAGGAACTGTTCAAGAAAAAAACGAACCGTTGGATCTGGTTCGCATAATGCCCTGTTATGCTTGAAGGCGCATTAACTCTTGACGCAGCTTTTCAAGTCTCTGTTTACATTCGTTTTTCTTTTCCTCATTATTTTCCATCATCGCCTCATAAAGAGTCGCTAATTCATAATCTAATTCAAGGCGCAATACCGCTATCCGCTTATTCCCCTCCGCACGCTTCACCGCATTCATCGTCTTTTTCATGAGCGCAGGCACCCCTTTCCATATAATCCCCGAAAAGCCGCCAACACAAACACCCGAATTTTCTAATCTATTTTGTTTTATATTATATTATGTTGGAAAAGGGTGGGATGCAACCAATTTGCACGTCTACTTTCTTTCCTGCACAAGCGACATTTATCCCATTTTAATCCAGTCGCCATTTTCTGCCTCTTTTGCTTTTTTCATCGCCCGATACGGGGAATATCCGCTTGCTTGCTCAAACTCATCACACAATCTTTTTTCCTCGCTTTTGCTCGGAACAATTTCTTTAAAGCGGCGGTAAATATTCATCAGCTTTTCGCGTTCCATTCCTTTTTCATAAACCGTTTCAATCGCTTCAAAAAATTTAATGACATCAATAATTTCTTGCGTCGACCAGTCGTAAGAAAACGGATACGAATAATTCACCGCTGACACCTCCGCTGTTAGTTTGCCCATCTTTCCCGGATTTGTTCCGCTTCGCTAATGATTCGGGAAAACAATTCCGCCACCGTTGGCACGTCTTTAATCAATCCCATTACTTGCCCCGCCCATGCAAATCCTTCATTTGTTCTTCCTTCATAAATAAAGCGGCGGTTCGCTTCTCCGCTGATATATTCTTTTAGTTGTTCATACGTTCCCCCCTGCTTTTCTATCTCTAAAATTTTTTCCGTCCATTCATTGGCAATGGCGCGGCCAGGCGCCCCTAAACTTCGTTTAATCACGACGGTATCATGTTCTGAACCGTTCACAAGCATCTCTTTATAAATCGGATGGGCGTGGACGCACTCTTTTGTGGCAATAAATCGCGTTCCCATTTCAATTCCTTCCGCCCCAAGCGCTAGCGCCGCCATCAACCCGCGCCCATCGCCAATTCCTCCGGAAGCAATCACAGGAATAGAAACGGAGTCCACCACTTTTGGAATAAGAACAAACGTACCGGTATCATATTTTCCTAAATGGCCGCCCCCTTCTTGTCCGACGACCATGACGGCATCCGCGCCAAGTTCTTCCGCTTTTACGGCTTGGCGAACAGCGGCGACAAGCACGAGCTTTTTCACGTTGACACCTTTTAATTGTTCAAAAAACGGAGCAGGATTTCCGCCTGTGACAGAGACAACCGGCACCTCTTCTGCCAACGCCGCTTCCAGCATATGTTGAAAAGGGCGGCCATGCTGTCCGATGGCAAAATTAACCCCGAATGGCCGATCCGTTTTTTCTTTTACTTTCCGAATTTCTTCGCGCAATTGCTCAGGAGTTTCTAAAGACATGGCGGTAATTTGCCCCAATCCTCCGGCGTTAGAAACAGCCGCCGCCAAATCAGCGTATGCTAAGTATGCAAGCCCTCCTTGAATAATCGGATATGTAATGCCGAGCAGTTCCGTTACCCTTGTTTGCCAAATCATTTTCATCCCTCCTTTTCTTCATTTATTATGTTTCTTGTTGACATGCCGATTTTCCTCTTTTATTTTCAATCTATGTATAGTAAAAAATTTGCTATTCACGGATGATCGATGATGCTTTGCAAATAAAAAAATAAATGCTATAATTGCATTTGTTTTATTTTTATGCAAAAAGAGGTGTGAAAAAACGTTGTCACAGTTCGAAACACCATTATTTACTGGACTGTTGGAACATATGAAGAAACATCCGATCCAATTCCATATTCCTGGTCATAAAAAAGGAGCAGGGATGGACCCTGAATTTCGTGATTTTATCGGTGAAAATGCCTTATCGATTGATTTGATTAATATCGGCCCTCTCGATGATCTCCATCACCCAAAGGGGATTATCAAACGCGCCCAGGAACTGGCCGCAGAAGCGTTTGGGGCCGATTATACATTTTTCTCCGTCCAAGGGACAAGCGGTGCCATTATGGCGATGGTGATGTCGGTGGCTGGTCCTGGCGACAAAATTATCGTGCCGCGCAATGTCCATAAATCAGTTATGTCTGCCATTGTTTTTTCTGGCGCAACACCAATTTTCATTCATCCGGAAATCGATAAAGAACTTGGGATTTCACACGGGATTACGCCTGAATCAGTGGAAAAAGCGTTGAAGCAACATCCTGACGCAAAAGGAGTTCTCGTGATTAATCCGACTTATTTTGGCATCGCCGGTGATTTAAAGAAAATCGTCGAAATCTCCCATTCCTATCATGTTCCTGTTCTCGTTGACGAAGCGCACGGAGCCCACATTCATTTCCATGAAGATCTGCCGCTTTCCGCCATGCAAGCCGGAGCGGATATGTCGGCAACGAGCGTCCATAAACTTGGGGGATCTTTGACGCAAAGCTCTATTTTAAACGTGCGCGAAGGGCTCGTATCGGCAAAGCACGTACAAGCGATTTTAAGCATGTTAATGACCACATCTACTTCTTATTTGCTGTTGGCTTCCTTGGATGTGGCGCGCAAACGGCTCGCTACGCAAGGCCGGGAGCTCATTGAAAAAGCGATTCAACTCGCCGAAAAAGCACGGCGGCAAATCAATGAAATCCCTTATCTTTATTGTGTAGGAAAAGAAATTTTAGGAACAGAAGCCACCTATCATTACGATCCAACTAAACTGATCATCTCTGTCAAAGAACTTGGATTGACAGGATACGACGTTGAAAAATGGCTGCGGGAAATGTATAACATCGAAGTTGAATTGTCCGATTTATACAACATTTTATGCATTATCACACCTGGGGATACGGAGCGGGAAACAGATGCGCTTGTCCACGCGCTTCGCCATTTATCTGAACAATTTCGTCATCAAGCTGCAAGGGGGGCAAAGCCAAAAGTGCTGTTGCCGGACATCCCTGCTCTCGCGTTAACACCGCGCGACGCCTTTTATGCGGAAACGGAAGTTGTCCCATTTGAGAAATCGGTAGGACGGATTATCGCCGAATTTATTATGGTTTATCCTCCGGGAATTCCAATTTTTATTCCTGGGGAAATTATTACGCAAGAAAACTTGAATTATATTAAAAAGAATTTAGAAGTCGGCCTGCCTGTGCAAGGACCGGAAGATGATACATTGCAAACATTGCGTGTCATCAAAGAGCATAAACCAATTCGCTAAAAAAGCGTAAGCAAGTCAGCTTACGCTTTTTTTCATAAAAAAATGGGCGAGCATGCGCCCCTTTCACATGCTCGCCGGTAAACCCCTTCCCCCATCGCTTGACCGTTTCTCTATTGTTCATCTTCTTTTGTGTCGCTGCAATCACATTTAGAACATTTTCCGTAAAGCGTTGTCACTTTTTCATCTTCAAAATGCGCAATTGTCGCATCGCATGTTTGACAAACAATTGTGCCCATCCCCAAAACTCCTTTATGATGATATATTTATCAGCTAATTTAATAATAATATATCACATTTATGGCGTCAACACTTAATTTGTATGTCATATTTAACATTTATTCCACTATAAAACGGAGATAATACTCGGCCAACGGTTTTTCTAAATCCGCATCCAGCTCTGATCGATGTGAAAAAATCAATAGCCTCTGTTGCACAAACGTGTTACAATAAATATCAAGATGTTAACGATAGAGGTGATGATATTGGCGGCGCACGCATACATCAAGCTTGTTTCGCCATCGGAAAAGAAAACGGTTACATTGAAAGAAGTAAAACAATTGTTTCAATATTACCAAGAGCTCATGAAAAAAACGGGGGAACAACTTGGCTGGGGATATCAACAAGCTGCATTCCCTTACCAACTGATAGAAAGCGATGAGGGAAAAGGAAAATGGTTTTATTTAAAAGGAGACGGGCACCGTTACCGGACGATCATCGTCGGCGTCGGATCGCATGAAACTGGTGAATCATTTGTGCAAATCACATTGCCAGATGAAGCAACACATGGAGATAAAGGGAAAGCAAATGAATTTTGCAAGTTTCTCACCAAAAAATTAGAAGGGGAACTTCACTTATTTAACGGCAGAATTATGTATTACTACAAGCGATAGCGGTTCCGCTATCACGTTTATTCCCCTACTATAGCGCCTCCCACACGAAATGCTGGCAAATAAAGTACATCACCGCTGTCAGCGTCGTTGTCCACAGCGCTTTCCAGGTGCGCAAGCCGATTTTCCGGGCCAATAAAAACGCAATATATAAAAACACACAAAGCATCATTCCTTTGAAAAACAGGCGATCGCGTCCTGACAGCCATTCAATCAGTGAAAAACTGCTCCAAATGATCATTTGCAACAAAAACGCGACATATTCTTTCATCCGTCATCCCCCGCATCTTCTTTACCATAACAATATGAGCCACCAAAGGAAAATATTATCCATTCATTGGACAAGAAGACGAGTTTATAAAAAATAGAGGCTGTCCCAAAAGGTCGGTAAAACGACCTTTTGAGGACAGCCTCTGTTTCTTTTTCTTACCATTTGGTTATTTATTCCTTTTTCGAAGCAGGAATTTCTCCTTATTTCCGAATTTTATCCTGTTTTTTCCTTGTTGGATCGGTCGTGACCGCCCACTTTTTCAAATTGTGGGCAGCACAAATAAGCCCCATTCTACGGTAATTTTTGGGAGTCCTCTTAACAAAAAGCGCTGGAATTGCTGGTTATGCTTGATTTGCCCAAACACCGGCTCGTTTTCGATTTGCCGTCTTCGATATGTCGTCGCCCCTTCTTCCGTGGACAGCCGTTTCCGGATTTCTTGCCGTTGTTGTTGATTTTTCAAGGAAACGCGGATGGTTTTCGTGTCTTTGCCTTTGGCACATGCTGCTTGAAACGGGCATCCGGCACATGCTGTACAACGATACATCCGTTTGACGATGACGTACCCGTTGCCGATCGTTTCCTTCCGTTTATACACAAACACCAGCCGTTCCCCTTTAGCGCAAATCCACTCATCCAATTTCTCATCGTACGTCATGTTCTCGATTCGGCCGATCTCTTTCGCCCACGCTTTCGTTTGTTCCCGGTCCAATGTGTTGTACTTGATCAATACGACGATCTGCTTTTTCTCGCAGTACGTGTAGTTCTCCTCACTCCCACAGGCGGAATCCGCAATCGCTCGTTTAGGCATGGGACGCCCATGGGCGGCCAATTGCTCCAAATGCGGAATGAAGCATCCGGCATCCCCCGCCCGTTGATGCACGCTAAATCCAGTGATGAATTGGTTCCCTGTCCCTATCTGCACATTATATCCCGGTTTGAGCTGGCCTTCATATGGTCGTCTTTCATCCGCATAAACGTCGCATCGGGGTCCGTTTTCGAAAAACTGTTTCTTGGGACATCCTCTGCAATGGTCTGACAGTAAAATTTTTCTATTCAGAAAACACCAATAACCTTCTTAATTTTCTTTAGTGTAATACTTTATAAAACTTACAAATGAAATCAAAACTATTGCAATGACATTAGCCGTAACAGTAACCCGTTCATTCTCAACAAACACGTTAAACAACCAAACAAGAAAGAAAATGACCAACAAAATATCTTTATATTTTTGTTTAATTGTTTTTTTCATCCCACTCTTCCTTTCTTTAATTTATTATATCAATTAGAAAAATTTTGAAAATATTAATTAAAAATGTTGAAAAAAATTGATAAATTCTGATATTAAATATATAGAATTACTTTTTAACCAAATAAAGGGAGGTGATTCCAATGAACAAAACAAAAAGTTATTTATCGTTCCTCTTATCCTTTGTATTAGTTCTATCCACTTTGGGTGGTGCAGGAATTGCCCAAGCGCAAGCAGAAGAAAATTACGTGGAAGAGTGGATTGAAGAAGAATTGCCGGGATTAGATGATTACCAACAAACATTATCCATCATTGAGCAAATTCCTGAATCAGTTGTTTTAGAAGGAACTGATGCCATTATTAACTGGTACAAAGAAACTATTGATGACCCGGCTGTCTTGTCAGCAATAGAATATCAATACAACCAAACAAACCAAGGAGAATTCCGTATACAGGGAGTTATCGGATGTATTTCTGCTGTAGGAGTTGCGCTTGTCTCGTTAGCTTGGGCACCATCCAAAATTCTAAAAGTTAAGTCAGCATTAAAAGCTCTTGGAGGAACAGCAAAATTTGTCTCTACCGCTATCAATTACTATCAAAACTACAGAAAACTAAAGTATTCTCGGACTGTTGCTTGGGAACGAGCAGTGAATGCCGCCGCTTCTAATGTTGCCCCAGATTTAAAAGATGCTTTATTGAGTTTCTTTGGAATTGCTTCCATTGTTTCTGCTTGTACTGAATAGTTTACTAAAAGAGGATGTCTAAATTAGACATCCTCTATTTTGCCATTTTATTTACTAATAATATGGATTGGAGTGCCGAGGGCAACTTCCGCAGCTTCCATCGCTATTTCACCCAATGTTGGGTGAGCATGAATCGTCAAAGCGATATCCTCTGCGGTCATTCCGGCTTCGATCGCAAGACCAAGCTCTGCAATCATGTCAGAAGCGTTTGGACCAACAATTTGCGCTCCGATCACAACGCCGTCTTCTTTGCGGACGACAAGTTTCATAAAGCCGTCTGTATCATTCAACGAAAGGGCACGGCCGTTAGCAGCAAACGGGAATTTTGCCGTAACTACTTCTATGCCTTCGTCTTTCGCTTGTTGCTCAAAATAACCGACAGATGCGCATTCTGGATCTGAGAATACTACTGCCGGAAGAGCTAAATAATCAATTTCAGACGGTTTTCCGGCAATCGCTTCTGCAGCGATTTTTCCTTCATATGACGCTTTGTGCGCAAGCGGCGGACCTTGGACGACATCCCCGATCGCGTAAATGTTCGGAACGCTTGTGCGGCATTGTTTGTCAATTTCAATTAAACCGCGGTCTGTCAATTTGATGCCGATTTGTTCCAAGCCGAGCTCATCCGTGTTCGGGCGGCGTCCGACCGTCACAAGCACATAGTCTGCGTCAATCGTTTTTGTTTCGCCTTTTACTTCAAAAGTTACCGTTACGCCGTCTTCGCGCTCCTCGACGCCTTTCGCAAGAGCGTTAGTGAAGATTTCTACCCCTTTTTTCTTTAAGCGGCGTTTGACAATCGCCGTCATTTGTTTTTCAAAGCCAGATAAGATTTCATCTGCCCCTTCGATGATCGTTACTTTTGTTCCAAAGTTTGCATATGCTGTTCCTAATTCTGTTCCGATATAACCGCCGCCGATCACGACAAGCGATTTTGGAACTTCCTGCAGACTGAGCGCGCCTGTGGAATCAAGCACGCGATTGGAAAATTTAAAGCCAGGAAGTTCGATCGGGCGAGAGCCTGTTGCAATAATCGCGTTTTTAAACGTATATGTTTGCGCGCTATCTCCATTGACGACGCGCACTGTATTTGCATCAACAAAATACGCTTCACCGCGAACGATTTCGACTTTGTTTCCTTTTAGCAATCCTTCTACGCCGCTTGTCAGTTTTTTCACAACGCTTGCTTTCCATTGTTGTACTTTCGAAAAGTCAACGGTTACGTTTTCTGCTTTAATTCCGATATCTTCCGAATGTTTCGCTTCAACATAGCGATGGCTTGCGGAAATAAGCGCTTTGGACGGAATGCATCCGACATTTAAGCACACGCCGCCAAGATTCCCTTTTTCCACAATCGTTACTTTTTGCCCTAATTGCGCAGCGCGAATCGCTGCCACATAACCGCCAGGACCTGCTCCAACAACGAGTGTTTCTGTTTCAATTGCAAAATCACCGACTACCATTGCTTTACGCCTCCATTAATAATAATTCTGGGTCATTTAATAAACGTTTAATGTGATTTAACGCCTTTTGCGCTGTCGCACCGTCAATCATGCGGTGGTCAAAGCTTAATGATAACGCTAATACTGGAGCAACAACTATTTCGCCATCGCGAACAATTGGTTTTTCAGAAATGCGGCCGATGCCAAGAATCGCCACTTCCGGATGATTAATGACCGGAGTAAACCATTGACCGCCGGCAGAGCCGATATTTGTTATCGTGCAAGAAGCACCTTTCATTTCATTTGGAGTCAGCTTGCCTTCCCGTGCTTTTGTCGCCAGTTCGTTAATTTCTTTGGCAAGCGCAAAGATTGGTTTGCGGTCAGCATGTTTAATAACAGGAACAAGCAACCCCCTGTCTGTATCGGCAGCGATGCCAATGTTGTAGTAATGTTTGTAAATCACTTCTTCTGTTTCATCGTCAATCGATGTGTTTAAAACCGGGAACTCACGCAACGCCGATGTTAATGCTTTTACGACATACGGCAAGAACGTAAGCTTGATCCCTTTTTCCGCCGCAACTTCTTTGAACTTCTTGCGATGCGCCACAAGTTTTGTTACATCCACTTCGTCCATTAATGTAACGTGCGGAGCGGTATGTTTCGAATTGACCATCGCCTTGGCAATCGCACGGCGAATGCCGCTCATTTTTTCGCGGGTTTCTGGGAATTCGCCTTCAAGCACAACTGGTTGTTGCGCTGCAGAAGCTGCTGCCGCTTTTTCTTCCTGCGCAGCTGGCGCTTCCTGTTTCTGTGCTGCTGCAGAACCGCCGGCAAGGAACGCGTCGATATCGCTTTTTAGCACACGGCCATTTTTTCCTGTCCCTTGAACAAGACGGATATCTACCCCTTTTTCACGGGCATATTTGCGCACGGAAGGCATTGCGATCACGCGGCGATTCGGATCGACTTCTGTTTGTTTCGATGGCGCTTCTTGCGGAGCTTCCGCAACTCCATCTTCTTTTTTCGACACTTCTTGCGCATTTTCCTTCTCTTTCGGTTCATCTTGTTCTTGCCCTTTAAACGTCATATTCTCATATCCAGGCGCATCTAATGTGATTAATGTTTGGCCAACCGTTGCAACTGTTCCTTCTTCAACTAAGATTTCTAATACTTTTCCTTTTACAGGGGACGGAATTTCAACAACCGCTTTATCATTTTGCACTTCACATAGCACATCGTCTTCGTTAACTTCATCGCCAGGTTTGACAAACCATTTGACGATTTCCCCTTCATGAATACCTTCACCAATATCCGGCAACTTAAATTCAAATGCCACTGCTTGTCGACCTCCTATTGTCTTTTTCAATTTCAAAAAGAATGGGGAAAGAGGAAGGAGGTGGTAAAATCCCCTCCTCTTCCTATAACCGTTTAGAAGTTAATGACTTTTTTCGCTGTTTCAATGACATCTTTGAAGTTAGGCAACCATACAGATTCCGCTTGCGCGAACGGATATACCGTATCCGGAGCAGTAACACGCAATACCGGAGCTTCCAAGCTTAAAATGGCACGTTCGTTAATTTCCGCAACAACGTTTGCGGCAATTCCTGCTTGTCTTTGCGCTTCTTGCACAACGATCGCGCGCCCTGTTTTTTCAACAGAACCGATAATCGTCTCAATATCTAACGGTTGAACGGTACGCAAGTCAACGACTTCGGCAGAAATTCCTTCTTTTTCTAATTCCGCCGCCGCTTTTAACGATTCATGCACCATTGCGCCATAAGCGATAATCGTGATATCTTTTCCTTCCCGTTTAATATCTGCTTTACCGATTGGAATTGTATATTCTCCTTCTGGCACTTCTTGGCGGAACGAACGGTACAATTTTAAGTGCTCTAGGAAAATAACAGGATCATTGTCACGGATCGCAGAAATAAGCAACCCTTTCGCATCATATGGTGTGGACGGAATAACCACTTTTAATCCAGGCTGCTGTGCAACTAACCCTTCTAAGCTGTCAGAGTGCAATTCTGGTGTATGCACACCACCGCCAAATGGTGAACGAATCGTTATCGGAACATTATAGCGCCCGCCAGTGCGGTAGCGGATACGCGCCATTTGTCCGCAAATAGCATCCATTACTTCATATACAAAACCAAAAAACTGAATTTCAGGAACAGGACGGAACCCTTGAAGCGCTAACCCGATGGCGAGACCGCCGATTCCCGACTCAGCAAGAGGGGTGTCGAATACGCGATCTTCCCCAAATTCCGCCTGCAATCCTTCCGTTGCCCGGAATACGCCGCCGTTAACGCCAACGTCTTCCCCAAATATTAATACATTTGGGTCATTTTTCAATTCGATGCGCAACGCATCCGTGATTGCTTGAATCATTGTCATTTGCGCCATGGCTTACTTCGACTCCTTCTCTTTATAAATTTCATACTGTTCTTTTAAGTTAAATGGCAGCTCTTCAAACATGATGCTGATCAAATCGGTTACTTTTTGTTTTGGCGTTTCGTCTGCTTTTTTAATCGCCTCTTTAATATCTTCTTTTGCTTGTTCAATCACTTTGTTTTCTTCTTCTTCGCTCCATAATCCTTTGTTTTCTAAAAACTTGCGGAAACGGACAAGCGGATCTTTTTTCTCCCATTCATTTTCCAATTCTTTCGTGCGATAACGAGTCGGATCGTCTCCTGACATCGTATGCGGGCCGTAGCGGAAGCACAATGTTTCAATCAGCGTCGGTCCTTCGCCGTTGACCGCGCGCTCGCGTGCTGCACGCACTGCCGCATATACCGCCAGCGGGTCCATACCGTCGACTTGGATGCCAGGAATTCCCGCTGCCACTGCTTTTTGTGCAAGCGTTTTAGCTATCGTTTGTTTTTCTACTGGAGTGGAAATAGCAAAACGGTTGTTTTGAACAACGAAAATCGCCGGTGCTTTAAACGCGCCCGCAAAGTTGATTCCTTCGTAAAAATCGCCTTGCGAGGTGCCGCCATCACCTGTATATGTAATTGCCACCGCTTTTTTGCCGCGTTTTTTCAAACCTAAAGCAACGCCTGCTGCTTGAATGTATTGGGCACCGATAATAATTTGCGGAGGCAATACATTGACGCCTTCAGGAATTTGGTTGCCGTGGAAGTGGCCGCGTGAGAATAAAAACGCTTGATAAAGCGGAAGCCCGTGCCAAATAATTTGCGGAACATCACGGTATCCAGGTAAAATGAAATCCTCTTTTTCCAACGCGAAGTGGCTGGCAATTTGGCTTGCCTCTTGCCCCGCCGTTGGCGCATAAAAGCCTAAACGGCCCTGACGGTTCAACGAAATGGAACGTTGGTCAAGGACACGCGTATATACCATCCGGCGCATCAATTCTTTTAATTGATCATCGCTTAAATCCGGCATTGCCGCTTCGTTAACAACTTCTCCTTCTTCGTTTAAAATTTGAAACGTCGGAAATTGCTCAGCAACTTTGTCAAGCTGTTTCTGGAAATCAAATCTGGATGTTTTCGCACCCATTCTATTCACCTCTACCTTTCATAATTTAAAATAAAGAGCGATTCGTAAACATGATGCACACAGCATTAATTTACCCAAAATCTTAATAAAAAACAGCAGCCCTTATTTCCACGGTGCAAATGAAAAAAAAGCGTTACAAGATCTGTATCAATTATTCAGCTGATTCGATTAATACAACTCTCATCTTCACTTTTAAGTTTACACTTTCTTTCCTTATGCGTCAATTACTTTGATTCAACGTTATTTTTTTATAATATGTGAATTTTTTATCAAAACTGTTATAGTACATTAATTAAAACCTGTATTACACCTGTTTCATATTCGCGGATAAGAAAAAGAGGCTACAAAAAATATAGCCTCTTGGTGCCGAAAACACTTTATTTCCATATAATATGAGATAATCGCTTCATCTCTTTATTGTATTTTTCCGTATCTTCGTTCAACCGCTGGTTAGCGGCAATGAGTTTTTTATATTGTTCATTCACGCGCTCAATTTGCCGCTGCAGCTGTTTGGGCGTCGTATGCCTATTTTGCAGCAAAAGATAGAGATCTTTTTCCAACGATAACATTTCTTTATAATGAAGATATAGATCGTCATACGTTTCATAGCGCTTTTTTTCGATGTCGACTAGACGGACTGCTTGTCTTTTTATATTTTCATCATGAAGCTGGCTCACTTTCTTCTTGACGGCATTGATCTCCCGCTTTGCCGACTGAATTGCTTTATGTTCTTTTTCCACCTGTTTGTCCCGTTCTTCTACCAGTTCCAGCGATTCTTTCGACAATTGCTCCACTTTTGCAAACTGTTTCATTCCGTACGACATCATTTGATCGTATAATTTGTTTTGTTTTTGTTCTAATTCATTCAGTTTTTTCTGTTGCTCTGCCGCATTTTGTTCATATGCAGCAATCTTTTTCAGCGCAGACAAAACATCTTGTTCGGCGGTAAGTTTATCGCAACCGCCAAGCAAAAGCAAAAACGCCGTCAACCAGATAAACCGCTGCATTGCTTTTCACAACCTTCTTCCTTTCTTTTAAGCACATTCCGTTTTCATTTTAGTTTACGGGCAAAACAAATTTTTGTTAGACTTAATTCAGACACCAACGTCGTACAGGGAGTGAAAAATGATGATTACCATGAAAGATATTATTAAAGAAGGGCATCCAACTTTAAGAAAAGTGGCTGAGCCGGTTTCTCTTCCTCCATCAGAAGAAGATAAACAAATTTTGCAAAGCCTGCTTGATTACGTAAAAATGAGCCAAGACCCTGAGATTGCCGAAAAATACGGATTGCGCCCGGGAATCGGGCTGGCAGCTCCGCAAATTAATGTATCGAAACGAATGATCGCCGTTCATGTCACTGATGAAAAAGGCACTTTATATAGTTATGCATTATTTAATCCAAAAATTGTGAGCCATTCTGTCCAGCAATGCTATTTAACAAGCGGGGAAGGATGCCTATCCGTCGACCGCAATGTTCCGGGATACGTACCGCGCTATGCCCGCATCACCGTAACAGGGACAACGATTGACGGCGAAGAAGTCACGCTGCGTCTAAAAGGGCTGCCTGCCATCGTATTTCAGCATGAAATTGACCATTTAAACGGCATTATGTTTTATGACCATATCGATCCGAAAAACCCGTTTAAAGTGCCTGACAACGCGATCCCTATCGAGCGTTAAATGAAAAGAAGGGCTATACCCCCTGCACCGGGATATGCCCTTTTTTATTTAATTAATTCGAGCTGTTTTAATCCGTACAATATCCCCTCCTCCCCGACCGGCTTTGTGACGAAATCAGCCACTTTTTTGACTTCTTCCCGCGCGTTTCCCATGGCAACGCCAGTTCCAACAAATTTCAACATTTCGATATCATTTAACCCATCGCCAAACGCGTACACATTTTCTTTCGCAATGCCGATTTTTTCAATCATCCGTTGAATTCCTTCCGCTTTCGAACCTCCTGTTGGCAATACATCGGTTGACACGTTATGCCAACGGACAAAACGAAATTCCGGAAATGCCTTCACATACATTTGCTCTTCTTCCGCCTTGCAAAACAGAAGCGCTTGGTAAATATCTTCATTTTCGTAATAAAGCGGATCAAACGGAGGATGGGAAAATTTTAAACTTTCCATGCTGGTATGAATATATGGATGATCCTCCATGCTCGCTCTCGCTTCATTCACATTCATAAAAACGAGCGGATGGCCATGTTCGTGCGCTGCTTCCTTTAATTCATGCAGTCTTTGGCGATGAAGCGGATGTTTATAAATGACGTTCCCTTCAAATACTACGTATTGGCCGTTGAAACTGACAAACGAATCAATTCCTAACTGTTGGAGCAAATTAGAAAACATAAACGGCGCTCTGCCAGTTGCGATTGCAACATAAACACCAGCTTTTTTCAATTCTTGAACGGCTCTCACCGTCGAAGAAGGAAGCTTTTTTTCTTCATCAAGCAATGTTCCATCAATGTCAAAAAATACAATTTTCTTTTCCACTGTCTTCTTCCCCTCGCATTTTTCTTCATCCTTAACCGTACTGAAAAAAGCAGAAAATGTCAATTCATTACCGGCCTTATCCTTATCCACTTTTATCCATGAAAAACAAGCCTCCGCTTACATATAATATAATATAGGAAGAACATTTACTTTCGCTAAGAAATGAGTACAATAGGAATTAAGGAGTGATGAAAAATGTTGAAAAAGCTGAAAAAAAAGCTGCTTCAACAATGGAAAGATCTGCTCCGGAAAAAATCGATTGCCTAAACCGCTACAATAAACGCCCTTCCATCACGAAGGGCTCCTTTCTGAAAACCAGCAAATAAAAAAAGCAAAATTCGTCAAAGATGGTAAAAGCGAGCGTTTTCCCTCTATATTTTTCCCGCAACATTGGATATGATGATGAAAATGCATGAAAACTATCGCTATTTTTATATATAATAAAAAAGTTAAAGAAACCATTGTTCATAAGGAGAGATTTTAGAATGATTTTCAAAGTGTTTTACCAAGAAAACCCTGATGAAGTGCCTGTGAGAGAAAAAACAAAAACGCTATATATTGAAGCGGAATCGGAACGGGAAGTACGCCAAAAACTGCAAGGACGCACCATGAATATCGAATACATTCAGCCGCTTAAGGGTGCACATTTAGAATATGAAAAGAAAAATCCAGATTTTAAAGTATTGGAGATTTGAATATGAAGTTTTTAAATGATCATCAAGTTGGCGTATTTGCCCTCGGCGGATTGGGAGAAATCGGGAAAAATACATATGGCGTGCAATTTCAAGATGAAATTATTGTAATCGACGCCGGAATTAAATTCCCTGAAGATGAGTTGCTCGGAATTGATTACGTCATTCCCGATTACACGTATTTAGTCAAAAATGCGGAAAAAGTAAAAGGATTGTTTATTACTCACGGGCATGAAGACCATATCGGTGGAATTCCATACTTGCTAAAGCAAATAAATATTCCAATCTACGGCGGAAAATTAGCGTTAGGGCTTATCCGCAACAAGCTGGAGGAGCACGGGCTTCTTCGGCAAGCGAAACTGATTGAAATTCGCGAAGACGATGTCATCCGCTTTCGAAAAACAGCGGTGACATTTTTCCGGACGACGCACAGCATTCCTGACAGTTACGGAATTGTTGTGAAAACTCCTGTAGGACAAATCGTTCATACGGGAGATTTCAAATTTGACTTCACTCCTGTCGGTGAGCCGGCAAACTTAACAAAAATGGCGGAAATCGGCAAAGAAGGTGTCCTTTGTTTGCTTTCCGACAGCACAAATAGTGAAATCCCGCACTTCACCATGTCCGAGCGCCGCGTCGGCGAAAGCATTCATGACATTTTCCGGAAAGTGCAAGGACGGATTATTTTTGCGACATTTGCTTCCAATATCCATCGGCTGCAGCAAGTAACGGAAGCGGCTGTAATGAATAACCGGAAAATCGCTGTATTTGGAAGAAGCATGGAAGCAGCCATTGAAATCGGACAAGAGCTCGGTTACATTAGATGTCCTAAAGATACTTTTGTGGACGCCAATGAAATCAACCGCCTTCCTGCCAACCGCGTGACGATTTTATGTACTGGCAGCCAAGGCGAGCCGATGGCGGCGCTGTCGCGCATTGCCAACGGCACCCACCGGCAAATTCAAATTATCCCTGGCGACACCGTCGTCTTTTCTTCATCGCCGATTCCGGGCAATACGGTAAGCGTTAATCGGACGATTAATATGCTTTACCGCGCCGGCGCTGAAGTCATTCATGGCCCGCTGAACGATATTCACACATCCGGGCATGGCGGGCAAGAAGAGCAGAAGCTGATGATCCGCTTGATGAAACCGAAATATTTTATGCCGATTCACGGAGAGTACCGCATGCAAAAAATGCACGCGAAGCTCGCGATAGATTGCGGAGTGCCGGAGGAAAATTGTTTTATCATGGATAACGGTGAAGTGCTTGGCCTCAGCGAAAACGACGCCCGCATCGTCGGCAAAATCCCGTCCGGCTCTGTTTATATTGACGGCAGCGGTGTCGGCGACATCGGTAACATCGTCTTGCGCGACCGCCGCATTTTGTCAGAGGAAGGGCTTGTCATCGTCGTTGTCAGCATCAATATGAAAGATTTCAAAATCGCGGCCGGCCCGGATATTATTTCGCGCGGGTTTGTGTATATGCGCGAATCCGGTGATTTAATCAGCGACGCACAAGCGCTCATTACGAAACACCTTGAAAAAGTGCTCGAACGCAAAACAAACCAGTGGTCGGAAATAAAAAATGAAATTACCGATACGCTTGCTCCGTTTTTATATGAAAAAACGAAGCGGAGACCGATGATTTTACCAATTATTATGGAAATATAAATAAAAAAACAGCTGTTCCGTGCTTCGGAATAGCTGTTTTTATTTGCTTACCGCTTTTTCTTCAAAACGATCAATATCCTCATCCGCACCGATCACGACTAAAATGTCGCCCTTGCGAATAATTTCAGATGCCAACGGCGATACAATCACATCCGCGCCACGTTTAATGGCAACGATGTTAATCCCATAGCGGGCGCGGATATCAAGCTCCAACAGCGAATGTCCGTCTAACCGCTCGCTTGCCACAATTTCGACGATGCTATGCTTATCCGACAGCTCCAGATAATCAAGCACATTGCTAGAAAGCAAATTATTGGCGATTCGTTCGCCCATGTCCCGCTCTGGGTGAACAATTTGATCAGCGCCGATTTTTTGCAACACTTTTTCATGATAATCATTCGTTGCTTTAACGGTAATATGTTGAACGCCTAATTCTTTTAAAATTAATGTCGTTAAAATGCTTGCTTGAATATTATCGCCGATCGCAACAATCACATGGTCAAAATTGCGGATTCCTAAACTTTTTAACACGTTTTCGTCCGTTGCGTCCCCAACAACCGCATAAGAGGCGATCGAAGCGAATTCATTCACGCGGTCTTCATCGATATCGATTGCCAGCACTTCCATTCCTTGTTCGCTCAGCGTGCGGCAAATGCTTCCGCCAAAACGGCCAAGGCCGATCACAGCATATTGTTTCTTCACATTCATTCCTCCAATGGCAATATCCGCTTATTTTCTCTTTTCATTGTAATATTTTATCAAAAAAACGCAAAGAAAAAAGGAACGAAACTGCATTCGTTCCTCTTGCTCCTGTTATTGTTGTTGCTGCGCGTTTTCGTTTTCTTCCAACACGCGGTTCACACGCTTTTCCAACATTTTCATGCCGCTTCCGCCAGCTTGGAAGTGGCGAAGCTTTCCTTCAGCATCAAATACATAATAAGCCGGAACATATTGATTTTCAAACGCGTCAGTAATTTTATGCTCATTATCGACTAAAATCGGCTGCGTAATGCCGTGTTCTTCCGCTACTTTTTTGACAAGCTCTATGTCTAAATCGTTTTCCGAACGCGGCATATGAACAGAAACAACATTTAGCTTATCTTTATAGCGGTCACGGAATTCATTGACTTGCGGCATCGCTTCTTTGCACAAGTGGCAGCTTACCGACCAAAAATGGATTAACGTTGGCTTGTCGCCGATCAATTGCTCTCTTGTCACTTCACCGTTTAACGTTGCAGTAGCCCCCGTTAATTCCGGCATTGGTTCACGCAATTTCATATTCATCCCTCCATTGTTAAAGAAAGGTCTAACGTCAAGTTAGACCTTTCTTCATTATTTATATTGTCCATTACACATCTAATGTTTTTTGACCTGGTTTCCAGTTTGCCGGGCAAAGACCGCCAGTTTGTAGCGCTTGAAGCACACGCAATACTTCGTCCACATCGCGGCCGATGTTGTTATGATGAACAACGGCGTATTTCAATTCGCCTTCTGGGTCGATGATGAATAGACCGCGGAGGGCAACACCTTCTTCTTCAATAAGGACGCCGTAGTCGCGGGAAACTTGATGAGTAGGATCAGCCGCTAAAGGATATTTGATTTTGCCAATACCGTTTTCTTCGCGAGGCACTTTCATCCAAGCTTGGTGCGAATAGACAGAGTCTGTCGAAACGCCGATGACAACCGCATCTAAATCTTCAAATTCATCATAGCGGTCAGAAATTGCCGTAATTTCTGTCGGGCACACGAACGTGAAGTCCATTGGATAGAAGAAAAGAACTGTCCATTTGCCGTTTTTCATGTTTTCCTCAAGGCTGACACGGCCAAAATCGCCATTTGGCAATACTGCTTGAAGGTCAAAACGAGGTGCTTGTTTTCCTACCATGCGTTCTGCCATATGTATCCCTCCATTTTCTTTTTCCAAAATATTTTTTTGATGGTACAACATACATTGTCGAGTAATATTATAATGGGATTATTATTTTTAGTCAATATTAAATGATAATTAATTTAAAAAGAAAGTAATTTTTTTGCTACCTCCGCTTCCATATTGGCCTGCCCCAACTTCGTTTAAAAACATTTCTTTGATTTTTAGTATATTATTAGTCTCTATCAAAAATAAAATGATTTGCTCAATCAACCGTTTCGCTAAAACAAACGGGCTGTTGGCACAGCCAGCCCGTTCACCGTTAGCGCACTTTTTCGTCAACTTTTCGACAAATTTCTTCCGCCGTCAGACCGCTCGCTTCGATCACAGGACAAGCAACAACTGCATTTTGAATGCCCATGACATTCGCGTCTTGGCCGGTAATTACGCAACAATCGCAGCCTTTGGCGTCATTTTCTCCGCGAAGCGGTATGACTTCATATCCTCTTTCCTTTAACGCTTCTTGCACGTTTGTTAACGAATGTTCGACACCGATCCTCGCCATAGCAATCCACCTCCTCATACACATAATGTGCCTTAAGGAAGGTGGAACTATACCATTTTCATGATTCATTTATTCCCTTTCCATGTAATGTACGCTGTCAAAAACGCAATCGCTTGATCAATCGCCGCTTCGTTTGGCGCTAACTTCGCATGATGCAAACCGTAGGGAGAATCGACGCCAAGCCAAAACATAAATCCCGGAATATCTGCAAGCATATAGCCAAAATCTTCCCCTGTCATTGCTTCTTTACAGCGAATGAAGCGAATTTCTGGATAGTCTTCGGCAAACCGGATAAATTCCGCCGTCAACCCCGGATCGTTGTAAACTTGATGATACATGGAGCCATAATCAATTTCCGCGTCGCATTGATACGCAACCTTTATTCCATCCACCATCGCTTCAATCCGCTCTTTCACTTTTTTCATCGAATCAACCGATAATGTGCGGATCGTTCCTTCCAAGCGCGCACATTCCGCGATCACATTTTGCACGGTGCCACCGGAGATTTTTCCAATGGTAATAACGGCGCTGTCAAGCGGATCGACATTGCGCGCAACGATAGACTGAAGCTGCGTAACAAGCGAGCAGGCGGCAACCACCATATCGTTCGCCAAGTGCGGAAACGCCGCGTGCCCGCCTTTTCCTTTTAAGTCAATAAACAATTCTGACGTATTCGCAAACAGCAAGCCTTCTTTCGTCGCAATCGTGCCGACTGGGTATTCCGGGGCAATATGTAAAGCGATAATCATATCCGGCTTCCATGCTTGCATGATCTCGCTTTCTAACATTGGCTTCGCTCCGCCCGGTCCTTCCTCTGCCGGCTGGAAAATAAACAGCAAGTCATCTTTGATCGGGTGCTCGGCAAAATGTGTAAGCAATCCGAGCGCGATGCTCATATGCACATCATGTCCGCATGCATGCATGTTTCCTTCATGCTCCGAGCGGTACGGCAAGCCGGTTTCCTCCTTAATCGGCAAACCGTCGATATCGGTCCGATAGCCAATCATTTTTCGCGGGTCTGTTCCGTTTACTTTCACAAAAATCCCTGTTTTCCATGTCTTTATTTCCAGCCGTTCTTGCGGCAATGTGTGAATATAGCGCAATAAATACTGCTGTGTTTTAAATTCTTGAAAGCCTAGTTCAGGAATTTTATGCAAATCACGGCGAATTGCAACAAATGGGCTAATTGATGACATACGAATCTCCTCCATTGAAAAAAGAGCTGCCCAAGCGAATGGACAGCTTTTGTTTTTTTATAATTGACGGAGCTCTTGCTTAATCTCCGTTTTTGCTTTTGTTTTTTCATCAATTTGTTTTATGACACGCGCCGGAACGCCGGCGACAACCGTATACGGCGGCACATCTTCCACCACGACAGCGCCAGCGGCAACGACAGCGCCCTTGCCAACGGTAACCCCCTCTAAAATAACGGCGTTTGCGCCAATGACAACGTCATCTTCGACAATCACCGGTTTCGCAGAAGGAGGCTCGATAACTCCCGCCAAGACAGCGCCAGCACCAACATGGCAATTTTTCCCGACCGTCGCGCGCCCGCCGAGCACCGCGTTCATGTCAATCATCGTTCCTTCGCCAACAACGGCGCCAATGTTGATGACCGCCCCCATCATAATGACCGCATTATCGCCAATTTCCACTTGGTCACGAATGATCGCCCCCGGTTCAATGCGCGCTTTTACCTCTTTTAAATCAAGAAGAGGAAGCGCGGAATTGCGCCGGTCATTTTCAATCACATAATCTTCAATCTTGTCTTTATTTGCTTCTAATGCTGCTTGAATTTCTTGCCATTCGCCGAAAATGACGCCAGTATTTCCGGCAATGAACGTTTTAGCGTTCTCTCCAAAATCGATGCCCTCGAGATTTCCTTTTATGTATACTTTAACAGGAGTCTTTTTCTTACTATTTTGAATAAAAGCGATAATTTCATTCGCATCCATCATTTTCATGTCCAAACATCCTCCTTTTCTTCTCTGCTCTTTTTTACTTTAGCAGAACAGAGATAACAGTGACAAGCACTAATTTTTTATTTATGAAACGTGGTTGCGATATTTCCATAAACGCAGCTGTTTGTTAACACGCTTTAAAAATTCCCGCCTAGTAAAAATTCCTTCAAAATAGCCATCTTTATTTTCAACACAAACAAACGGATGATTTACGATCAGCTCAACCCCTTTCAACACGTCATCATCCAATAAAAGGCGCGGAATGTCTTTATTCATCACTTCTTCCACTTTCATTGTTTCCAGCCGTTCAAATTCGATGCGTTCCAATCCTAAAATCGCATCCATAATCATTGTCATGCTAATTAATCCATGAAGTTTATACGAAGTATCCAAAACAGGAATCGCGGAATATCCCGTTTTCGTTAACACTAATAACGCATGGTCTAAGTAGTTGCCAAGCTGGACATGCGCGACTTTATCGGAAGGAATCAGAAATTGCGCGATCGTCATATGTGCAAACCCATTGTTTTCAAAAATTGTCATCCCCATTTTCCGCCTTTCTCTTTTCAGCGTTTTCTTTTTTCAGTTTATCATATTTTGATTGTTTTCTTATAAAAAAATCACTATCGCTTCACTTTCAGCGATAGCATTATGTAAAATCATATGTTTTGAAGAAGCCGATCGTATAAATGCAAAAGCTGCTGATGCCGTTTTTCATCTACTTGCTTCTCGCCATTTTCTATATCGGCGAGTTCACAACTAATAAGCTCCAATGCATATTGCTGTGCAAACAAAATATCAAGAAGCAATATTTGCTCTTCATGCGATAACATTTCCAGCAATTGTTTCCCCATTTTCATTCCCCCTTCAGAAACAATATATTCAGCAAAATGCAAAGAAAGACTTTCCCCTTCATTCCCATATGCGTTTTTCCCGCTATTGCATAAAAAAAGAGCAATCCCAAAAGGGCTGCTCATATTGCCTTGCTTTATCCATAACGCAATGCCAAAAACAAAATCACAATCGCGGCTAATAAGAAAGCCGAAACATATGCCAATAAAACAGGGTTGCGCAAATAAGCGTGTTCTTGCACTTTCTCGGGGAGCGGGGCATCTAGCTCCCCCTGCCATTTTTGCTGTCGGCCAAGACGGTATGTGTACACGCCGCCCGCAACTGCTATAAAAACGGCAATGATCGATAATGCAAACGCCCACTGTGCCATTATTCTTCACCTCATGCTTACTTTACCACGAGGAAAAGATTTTATGCAGTTTTAGAAATGGGCATCGTGTTCAAATAAATAACTATATGATAGATCGATGAATAAATAATGGCGATCATCAATCGGGTATGAATATGTCCGGATCGTTTCCCCTGTCTCAATATCTGCGTATAAATCGGAAAGAATTCCGCGTTTGCGTGAGCGCATCCGGATAATATTTTCTAAAAAGTACGGCCGCCAGCTCCAATTTTTCATATAATATTGCGGTTGAAGTTCCCATTGATTATCTTGTTTGAAAATGTTGGCCGACTGTTGAAAGCCGTCTTCGTCGCAAATATAAATGCGGAAGCAAACGTCATTCAGCTCATTGGCTAAAAGCGAGATCAGTTCATTAAAATCAGAGACTTTTTTATATTTTGCTAAAAGTGCAGTCAGCCGCTGCTGAAACTGTTCAGAAATATGATAGAGCGTTTCTAGTTTTTTCTTTTCTTGCTGAATAAAATGGTGGCATTCTTGGCGCAGGCGCTCTTTTAACATATTGCGCGGCACCAGCTCGGCAGACGGTTTCGCCAAATAGTATCCTTGGTAATAACGCCCGCCATTGCGCCATGCGTACTGCAATTGAAATGATGCTTCAATATCTTTGTATAAAAGCGTTGCCCCGATTTTACGGGCGAGCAGGGAAAGGGAATAAATCACATCTTGGTACGCTTGATTGACCGATGCCTTCCGCAATTGGCGCAAATCAATTTTCAAAACGTCCGGCGACAATAACCCGATTCTCTCCAAATTGCTGCTATGTTCGCCTATATTATCCACCGCAATTTGAATTCCATATGTGCGAATATATGTTAACAAATGGCTTAATTGATTCAAATCCCCTTTAAAATGTTGTTCATTAATCTCTAACACGATGCGCTCAAGCGCCAGCCCGCGCGCTTCATACTGAAGAAGCAGCTGCAAAAACGACTCGGCGCGGTCAAGCATCAATAAATTCGCATCACGATTTAAAAAGATAAGCGGTGTATCATCATCAAGGGAAAGAAAATAATCAAGCGCTTTCTTTGTTACTATTTCATCGACTTCTAAACGAAACTCTTCCGGTATCGTTTCGTCATGAAAAAACGGACCAAGGCTTACCACGCCCGTTTCTGATTCGTATCTCCCCAGCACTTCATATCCGACGACACAATGTTCATCAGCGCTAAAAATTGCTTGATAGTGCGGAAAAACTTTCTGTAAATTCGCCATAACGTCTAATGCATCCATCTTGCTCACCTCTTTTAATGACACGCCGACTTTGCCAAGTTATGAATCATGTTTAATGATTAAACCTGTTAATTAAAATCTTATATGAAACATTATTCGCCGTGAAGATTCATTTTTCTTCACATGGACTCATCCCTCTATCGTTTGGAGGCGATTGTTTCATCGTTGGATCAGTTTCATTTTACTATTTCTTCATTGCTTTGAAACAAACCTCTTTATGTCTGTTTTTATTCAACATTTTTATCTAATAAAATTATATCGAAGGTCAAGTTCCCGTTCATTTTCCGTTCTATCGTTTCGGGATTTCATCGACCCAAAAAGACTGCGTGGGACATTTATGCTCAAGCTTGCTAACAGCAAATTGATCCATCACACCATTGGAAAAAAGCGGCTTCCTCATGCAAGGAAACCGCTTGTATGCTCATTCGGCGTTTTCTTTTTTATTGCCATTCTGCTCCTGTAGATGATAAGCAGCAGACGGAATGCGCTTTCAAAATGGGTGTTGGTTAAGCCACTGCCCTCCGTCCATTGTGATGCATTCCCCATTGATATAAGCAGCATCATCAGAAAGAAGAAATGCAGCAAGCGCAGCAATTTCTTCCGGTGTGCCGAGGCGCCCTAACGGAACGCTTTCGATGGTCCGCTTTTCCGCTTCTTCCGATTCCCACAGCCGTTCCGCTCCTCCTGTCCGCTCAATTGGCCCGGGCGCAATCGCGTTGACGCGGAATCCGTATTTCCGTCCCCATTCTACCGCAAGCGTCCTTGTCATTGCCAATACGCCCGCTTTCGCGCACGCGGAATGAATGACGCCTGCGCCAGCGTTCCAAGCATATGTTGCAACCATGTTGATGATGGAACCTTTTTGCCCATTTTTAATCCAATAATTTCCGACCTCGCGGCTGCAATAAAACGTGCCGTTTAATACGATATTAATAACGCTGTTCCAGCCATTGATCGACAGCTTCTCCGCAGGGCAAATAAAATTGCCGGCAGCATTATTAATGAGAGCATCAATTTTTCCAAACTCCGCGTCTGTTCGCTTAACCATTTCGGCGACTAATTCAGGATCACGCACATCCATTTGAATTGGAAGAACTTTCCCGTTTGGAGATTCCACTTCCTTTTTCGCTTCTTCAAGCGCTTCAAGACGTCTCCCTGTTATAACGACATTTGCTCCTTCGGATACAAACCGTTTTGCCATATATTTCCCCATCCCGCTCGAGCCGCCAGTTATAATGATTACTTTTCCGTTCATGTTTCTCCCCCTTTGCTCAATGACTGATTACTCATTCATTTTTATCTTACTATAAAATGAACGAATTTTCTAACATTATTACTTCCCTATTGTCCTTTGTTTCTTTTTTCCATATAATAAAACTAATTGTGAAAGGACGGCACATGATGGAACGATTAGAAATAACGAAGATGAATCGGCGAACATTTTTAAAAAAATTGCTTGGCATTGGTGCCGGCGGAATGCTGGCGACATCATTGAGCTATTACTACGCGCGCTTTATTGAACCAAGGCAATTAACCGTTACTCATCATGTCATTTCCCATCCGCTGATTCCGGAAGAATTTACAGGAATCAAACTTTTACAATTTAGCGACGTTCATTTAGGCCACTATTACGGATTAAAACGTTTTCGCCGCATCATTCAAAAAATAAACGAATTGCAGCCAGATATCGTGTTGTTTACAGGGGATTTATTGGATGAGCCAAACAAATATCCGCACATTGAGGCAGTTGCCAGCGAACTTTCGCGCATCCGTGCCCCGCTTGGAAAATTCAGCATTTATGGAAATCACGATCATGGCGGGTATGGAACAAACATCTATCGTGATATTATGGAGAAAGCCGGATTTCGAATGCTTGTCAATGAACATACCCTCATTCGCAAAGCGCGAAGCTTCATTGCCATTGCCGGCGGGGATGATATGATGCTTGGCAAACCGGATTTTTCTAAGATGATAAAATCAATCCCTGATTCGACCTATACGATCGTGTTATTGCATGAACCGGATGGCGCTATGCAAATGAGCCGTTATCCCGTTCACCTGCAGTTATCGGGACATAGCCATGGCGGGCAAGTCCAGCTTCCTTTCATCGGCCCGCTCATAACACCGCCGCTTTCCGAAACGTATTATGAGGGGTTTTATCAAATTAACCATTTAACGTTATATGTTAACCGCGGACTCGGCACGACAAGAATACCGCTTCGTTTTCTTTCACCGCCAGAACTTACTGTCTTTACGCTGCAGCATCAAGCATAAGAAATGTGAAACAACGCCGCTAAAAAACGTCCGCTTCTTTGTCTGCCGCTGCTTACCGTCAAACGAACGAAAGCGATTTTGCAAGCAAATGTTCATTTTGTATAATAAAAACGATGAGATATGCTATGAAAAAGGAGACATGGTGATGGAACCGTTAGAACCGACAGTGGATAACCTAGCAAAAGCGATTTTTACCGTTAACCGCCATGCCAAAACCGCGTTAAATCCGTCTTTTCTATATCTTCTTAAAAAGAAAGCCATCGAAAAACTGCTGCAAGAAGGAAAAGCAAAAAAAATTGGCTTACATTTTTCCCGCAATCCAAAATATAGCCAACAGCAATCGGATGTGCTCGTCGCTGTCGGCAATTACTATTTTCATATTCCTCCAACAAAAGAAGACTTCGCACATCTGCCACACCTTGGAGCGCTTAATGACTCTTACCGCAATCCTGTCGCAAGAATGCCGCTGTCTCAGGCGAAAACGCTATTACAAGCATATACAGGCATCAAAGAAACGCCGCCAAAGCGAAGAAATCCGTATCAAAAACCTGTGTTTAAGCGGCTTGGAGAAAGCTATTATTAAAAAAGCGGTTCTTTTATGGAACCGCTTTTTATTATGAAAGGAAGCAGACGCATCGAGCCGTTTTGTCCGGCTTTTTTGGGCGCCCGCGCCTGAGCCGCTTTTATATGTATGATTTCATCAATCCGATTATAAGATATGCGCATCAATCATGTTGACGAGCTCGCCAATTTGCGGTTTGCTGACTTGCGCTGTCGCGCCAACTTTCTCGCCTTTGTGGCGGAGATCGTCGGTAATCAGAGAAGAAAAAATAATGACAGGAAGTTTCTTTAATCTTTCGTCTTCGCGAATGCGCTTTGTTAAATGATGCCCATCCATTTGCGGCATTTCAATGTCGGTAATAACAAGCTGCACTTCTTCAGCGATGTCTTTTCCTGCATCAACAATCGATTGTAAATAGTGAAGCGCATCCTCGCCATTTTCGAAAAATTCCACCGATCCGTATCCCGCTTCCGTTAACGTCTCGCGCAACATTCTTCTTAACAGCGGCGAATCTTCCGCCACGATGATCTTTTTTTGGGAGCGTTCGCGGGTTCCAAGCTGTTTCATTTGTTGCGCGCTTATCCCTAAGTCTGGGTTAATGTCGACGATAATTTTTTCAAAATCTAACAGTAAAATCATTTGTCCTTCCAATTTCACGACACCAATAATTTGTGCTTCCAGCCCTTGGTACATTTGCGATGGTTTTTCAATTTGTTTCCATGAAATCCGATGGATGCGTGTCACATCATGTACATGGAAAACAACTTTAAGTTGATTAAACTCTGCGACAATAAATTTATCATGTTCAGGGTGTTCGGAAGATGGAAAATGCAGCACTTTTGCCAAATCAACAACCGGAAGCACTTCTCCGCGCAGCTCAATGATCCCTTCAATATGCGGATGAGCATGCGGAATTTTCGTAATCGGAAGCGGGCGAACGATTTCGCGCACTTTCATGACATTGATCGCAAAGTGGTTATTCGCAATGATAAACTCGACAATTTCCAGTTCGTTCGTACCGCTTTCTAATAAAATCTGTGATTTTTCCGTCATCGCAATTACGTCCTTCCTGCTTTTTAATATCTTATATTTTTATTATATTGGTGAATGCGCAAAGAAGGAATATGTTTTCGTGTTTATTTTCATAATTATTTTGCAATCTGACAATGGGGCAGCATATTGCCATGACTCGCACTTGCCGGCTTGATGCCGCAGACGAGCTTTGCCGCGAATCGCAATAATCTCGTCATCGGAACGAGCGGCAACATGCACCGTTTCAATAAAAATCCATCATTTCTTTTTGGGATCATTCCCTTTATGAAACCGGAACCAGCCGTTCCGCTTAAACCAAAAAAACATCGCAATCGCAATCACCGCCATTACTCCAAGAACCGCAAAGTAACCATACTTCCAATGCAATTCTGGCATATAATCAAAATTCATTCCATAAATGCTGGAAATAAACGTTAATGGCATAAAAATCGTCGTTATGACCGTCAATGTCATCATAATAGTATTCATCCGGTTTGAGTTGAGCGACAAATAACTATCGCGGATGTCAGAGGTAATTTCGCGATTTGTTTCAATCATTTCTGCCAGCTTGAGAAGATGGTCATAAATATCATGAAAATATAGTTGGCGCTCCTTCATCCGCTGCAGACGTTCAGAATGAATAATCCGGTACAGCAAATCGCGCATTGGCACAATCGTTCTTCTTAACTTCGATAAATCGCTGCGAATGTCAAACACTTTTTCGATGATTTCTTGAATTGTTTCATCATTTGCATTTTCTTCTAATTCATTCAACACATCTTCAATATGATAAATCGGCGGAAAATAGTCATCAACGATCTTGTCTATGATGCGGTACATGACATGGAAAGGACCTTGCTGGACATCTTCTTCGCTTTTGATCCGTTCCCACACTTCATTCACGGCATGGATGGATTGCTTATGAAAAGAAACGACAAAATTTTGTCCAACAAATAAATCAACTTCCTCTGCTTCCAGCGAGCTTTCTTCAATCGCATGCAGCACAACAAATAAATATTGGTCATAAAAATCCAGCTTAGGCCGCTGCACATACTCCAAACAGTCTTCAATGGCAAGCGGATGAAAATGAAAAAAGTCAGCCAGCAGCTTTGCTTCATCTTCCGTCGGTTCATGAAAATCAACCCAATACCATGAAATGTCAGCGCTATTGACAAACCGAAGCGGAACATTATACATCACGTCAAACTCTTTTGTCACCGCGCATGTCCGAATCATATCCATCACCTTATCTCCGTCATTTGCTTTCCTTTTACATATGATAACCGAAAATATGTGACATCCCAACAAAAAAAGGATATATTGCTATAGAAAAATACCATGCGAATATTTATCAAAATTTTCTTTACTTTTTTATTAAAAATTAGGATAATATAAAAAAGGGAACTTATTGTTCCTAAGCAAGGGGGAATCACATATGTACGAAAAGCAATATCCTTATGAAGGAGCGATTTTATTCAGCCAAATGGAAGAAACAAATAGTTATGGTCCTCTCGCGGAAAAAGTGCTGGAACACGCGATATTCCTGTTTCAAAAACAAAAATTGATGGAAAAAATCGATGAGGCATTGATGGCGCGAGACAAGTCCCTCTTTTTAGAACTTTCCGCACAATATAATGAACTTCTTAAAAAATACGGTGCGTAAAAAGGAGAGAAAGATGTTCGAGTGCGAAACGTCCGAATCATATAATTCAAAAATAAGGTGAGCCGCTTTTCCAAAAACTTTCTTTAAGAAAAACGAAGGCGGCTCACTTTTATTTTTTCATCATTCTCACTCCATCGTCAAACATGATAAAATGTTATCAAGCGATAGATAATGACGGAAGGATGAATAATTGGTGGAACATCTGATTCATTCGCGTGTAAAAAACATTGAAATATCCGGCATCCGCAAATTTTTTAACATGGTTGCCGACCGTCCCGGTTTGATTTCATTAACGATCGGGCAGCCGGATTTTCCGACTCCTGAACACGTGAAAGAGGCGGGAAAAGAAGCCATTACCGGCAATTTCACCACATATACGCATAATGCCGGTTTTCTTGAATTGCGCCAAGCCGCTTGCGATTTTATTCGCGAGAAATACGGACTGGATTATCAGCCTGACGAAGTAATCACCACCGTCGGAGCAAGCGAAGCGCTTGACATTACCTTTCGTACCATTTTAGAAGAAGGAACAGAGGTCATTTTGCCCGGCCCCGTCTACCCGGGATACGAACCGCTGATCCGGCTTTGCGGGGCAAAACCAGTATATATCGATACACGGCCTAACGGATTTCGTCTATCCGCCGAGTTAATCGCTCCTCACTTAAACGAGCGGACTCGCTGCATCGTGCTCCCATATCCTTCGAACCCCACCGGAGCCACACTATCGGAACAAGAACTCCGGGAAATTGCTGCGCTTGTGAAAGGCCGGCCGATCTGGGTTGTCTCGGACGAAATTTATAGTGAACTCGTTTACAACGGCCGCCACCATTCGATTGCGAAATGGCTGCGCGAACAAACTATCGTTATTAACGGATTAAGCAAGTCCCATTCCATGACAGGATGGCGGGTCGGTTTTGTGTTCGCTCCGTCTTTCGTTACCAAACATATGCTCAAAGTGCACCAATACAGCGTTTCATGTACATCTTCTATCTCGCAAAAAGCTGCGCTCGCCGCCTTAACAGCTGGAAAAAATGACGCAGAAGCGATGCGTTTGCAATACAAAGAACGGATGGAATATGCTTACCGCCGTCTCATCGATATGGGATTGAAAGTGGAAAAACCGAACGGTGCCTTTTACTTATTTCCATCTATCGCCGCTTTTGGCCAATCCTCTTTCGATTTCGCGATCGATGTCGTAAATAAAGCCGGCGTAGCGCTCGTTCCCGGCAGCGCCTTTTCCCAATACGGAGAAGGACATGTGCGCCTTTCTTACGCTTATTCACTAAATATGTTAAAAGAAGGGCTGGATCGCCTTGAACGATATATTAAAGAAAGACAGTGAGCATGCTTGAGCGTACTCACTGTCTTTTTTCTTTCGTCACATAGCTGGAAGAAGTTTGCTGCGCGGACAGTGGACAAAAACACTGCCACCATCTTCGTTATGCATCGATCCATACCGTTTTTTCAAAAAGAAAACGTCTGCTTCGCCGCATCCCGAATTTCCCATCCCGATGCCGTCTTTTGCAACACCGGAATGACAGAAAGCGCTCCTTGCCGATGAATGTAATCCATATCTGCTGCAAGGCCGTGAGCCAACATCCACCGCCCGGTCCGCGAAGAGGCCAGCACCGTTTTTCCATCGCTTTCCGTATGATATTTTTCATAAAAAAGCAGCGCCGCCATGGCAGCATCAGATAAACCGCGCTCGGAAGCGCCACATTGAAGCAAGCAGGAAATAAAATAACCGGCCCCGTAAAAATCTTCTAAACAAAACCGCCCTGATGAACCTGCACAAATAGCGACAATGGTTTCTGAGGAATGATGGCGGCAAATATGTTCGGCAAGCGCCCGGCCATTGAGTAAGCTCCCGGCGTAAAGATGACCGGCATTCATGGCCTTGCGAATCGCAACCGTTCCGTTAGTCGTTGATAAAATAAGCGTTTTTCCTAAACAAAATGTTTGCAAAAAAAGGGGGAATGGGGGATAAAACCCGTCAATGGTGTTGCCTTCATACTCCCCGACAAGTTCATAATTGCCGTTTGCCAGTAAGTTCGCTTGCGCTTTCGCTTCCTGGGCGCTTCTCGCCGGAATGACGGAAGCGGCCCCAAACGAAAGCGCAGCGGTGATCGCCGATGTGGCTAGCAAAATATCAAATACTACCGCCACTTTCCCGTTCCCTAAAGCTACTTCGTCAATGTCTTCCTTGCGAAGCACAACATGAACGCTTCTCATCTATTCACCTCAACGCATCGCTAACTGCCATGCATATTTTATAAGTTCCGGAACAAACATGCCAAAATGGCGGAAACGCTCATCATTTGTTTGCCCGCGGCGATAGCGATAATAAATTTGCTGGCAAATGACAGAAAGCTTAAAATAAGCAAACGTTAAATAAAAATGCATGTTCGAAACATCGCGTCCACTTTTTTCCGCATACGCCCGGATAAATTCATCCCGCGTATAAAATCCCTGATATACAGTAACCGGCGTTTTTCCAAATCCGTTTTTTAGCGACAGCGGGTCGTCCTCTTGAATCCAATAACTCATTGCCACCGCCACATCCGCCAGCGGGTCTCCGACTGTCGACATTTCCCAGTCGAACAACCCGACCATTTTCGTAATATCGTCTTCTGCAAACAACGCATTGTTTAATTTATAATCATAGTGAATAATTGCTGCTTCGCTTTTTTCCGGAATATGGCTTGCAAGCCATTTCGTTAACGCTTCCACTTCTTGAATATCATCTGTCTTCGCCCGCTCGTACCGTTGAATCCAGCCATAAACTTGCCGCTCCATAAACCCTTCCGGCTTCGCCATGTTGGCTAAACGCGTTTTTGTGTAATCAAGATGATGTAATGCCACAAGCGTATCCACCATTGTTTCCGAAATATTCCGACATATTTCCTCCTTCGGAGTGACATGTGCTGGAAATTCTGTATCCAATACGATGCCTTTGCGCCGCTCCATAATGAAAAACGGGCTTCCGATAATCGATTCATCATCACAAAACAACAGCGGCTTTGGCGCCAACGAAAAGAGCGGATGAATTTCTGTGAGCCATGCGCTTTCCCTTTTCATATCGTGCGCTTTTGGCGCCACCGGACCAAGCGGCGGGCGGCGCAGCACCGCTTCCCATTCACCGCACGATAACAAATATGTCAAATTAGAACGCCCCGCCGAAAATTGTTGGATTTGAAGAGGCTCTTCTGGAAAATCGGGAATCATCTTTCTTAAAAAAGCCGTTAACTTATCGGCTGGCAATTCTTCTCCTTTGCGCACAGGAATAATCGCTGCCACTACTGTTTCTCCTTTCCATTGCGGATGTTTCCGGCACTGCCGAATCGATGGTTCTTCCATGCGATTAGCGCAAATTACGCTAGCACTCGATTGCTGTTTCATGGAACTGTTGCCAATACAAGCAATACGTGAATCTGCTTTTTACTGACTAGTTAGTATGTTGAAATAAGCGGCAAAAAGCTGCCCTCTTCGCTTCGCCGGCGATGTCGCGGCAGTCATTAGCCCGGACGCTGAATTGTTTCGTCTCGCTGCAAGCCTTTGGAATTAGCCGATAGCAGACGACCTTTTCTCCATTCCTTCCAGCAAAATCGCCACCATTTGTTTCGCTACTTCGAAATCGCTTAGTTCGCCATCAGGCCGAAACCATTGATAGCTCCAGTTTGCCGCCCCCAAAACCGTCAATGCCGCGATAGACGGGTGCAAATCTTCGCGAAACTCTCCATTTTTGATTCCTTTTTCAATTAACGATTGAAGTCCGTAGCGAAACATGTCGCGTTTTTCGCTAATCTTTTTTAAATGTTCTTCATTTAAATGTTTCATTTCCCGGAAAAAAACGCGCGCCTGTCTCCCCTGTTTCTCAATGTTATGAATCAGCATATAGACGATGTCCAATACTTTTTCCTTTGCCGTTTTTGCAGGATCGCCGATAATTTTCTTTTGCTTTTCCAGCAATCCTTCAATATAGCGGAGATGAATATCCATTAGCAATTCTTCTTTGCTTTTAAAATAATAGTAAAATGTTCCTTTTGTCACTCCCAGCGCATCCACAATATCTTGAACCGAAGTTTCGCTAAATCCATTTTCATCAAATAGTGCGATGCTTGCTTCCATAATCTTTTCCTTCACGCTCTTTCACCTTTCCTGTCTTTTGTCATTCCCGTCATTATATCATAAAACGTTCAAGCCGATGTAGCAACTGGCATTTGACTTGACCGTCGCGAAAGAGCACGTTTCTTTCTTTATTTGGGGCGGGACACTTCTTTGTGAAGGGCGCGGCGTCAAATTTTCCGGCATTTGTTTTCGGCAATTCGTCAGCATAATGGCAACACGCCTCCCCCTTTTGGGCACCTTTCCGCTGCAAGCTTGAGGCAATTTTTTCGACAAGATAAGCAAGCTCGCCATCCGGCCATAAAAAGCGAATGCTAGATTGCCGCCATATTGTTTGGCCCGTTTCTTGTAACAACATATCGCACAACGTCATATGAGGAACAGCAAACTGGAAAGCTATATGCTTCAGATATAACGAAGCCGCCTTCTTTTTTCTCCACTTTTTTTAAAAGCCCGCATGTGTGCCGCCATCGACAACGATCAATGATCCCGTCACGAAATCGGAAGCGCGGGACGCTAAAAACAACACTGCACCTTTCAAATCATCTTCTCCGCCAAAACGTTTTAGCGGCGTGTTTTCCAAAATTTTTTTCCCCACTCGTTCAAGAATGACCTTTGACATTTTCGTCGGGAAAAATCCCGGAGCAACCGCATTGACATGAATCCCGTATTTTCCCCATTTTACCGCTAAATCTTTTGTTAACGTAATGATTGCTCCTTTGCTTGTGTTGTAACCGATCGTATTTAACACTTCCGGATTGGTTCCGCCGAGTCCGGCGATGGAAGCAATATTGATAATTTTGCCGCTTTGCTGCCGAATCATCACTTTTCCGGCGGCTTGGCTCATCAAAAACGTTCCGGTGACATTGACGTCCATCACTTTCTGCCACGCCTCTAGCGGCATTTCCTCCGCAGGCGCCCCCCATGTCGCGCCGCTGTTATTGACTAAAATATCAATTCGTCCAAATTCGTCTGCCGTCGCTTGAACGACGCGCTGCACATCGTCCGGATTAGTGACATCGCATGGCAACGCAAGTGATTTCACGCCAAGTTTCTCTAATTTTTCTTTTACTTGCTCACACGCCTCCACTTTCCGCGAACATACGACAACATTGGCTCCCGCTTCTGCCAAACCGACGGCGATTTGCTCGCCTAACCCTCGTCCTCCTCCTGTGACGATCGCTGTCTTTCCCGTAATTTTAAATAAGTCAAGCACATGCATTCTGACTCTCTCCTTTTATTATTGATATTGCCGCAATTCTAACTTAGCGATCTGCTCTTTATGCACCTCATCCGGTCCATCGGCCAGACGTAACGTGCGCGCATTCGCCCAGTGTGCCGCAAGCGGGAAATCGTCGCTGATTCCCGCCGCGCCAAACGCCTGAATCGCACGGTCGATCACTTTTAACGCAACATTTGGCGCGACTACTTTAATCATCGCAATTTCTTTTTTCGCTGCTTTGTTACCAAATTTATCCATCATATACGCCGCTTTTAATGTCAGCAGCCGTGCTTGCTCAATCTCAACGCGCGACTGGGCAATCCAATCACGGATAACCCCTTGTTCCGCCAGCGTCCTCCCGAACGCCACCCGCTTTTGCACGCGCTGGCACATTAACTCAAGCGCCCTCTCCGCCGCTCCGATCAGACGCATGCAATGGTGGATGCGCCCTGGGCCAAGACGTCCTTGCGCAATGGCAAACCCTTTTCCTTCCTCCCAAATAATGTTTTCTTTCGGCACACGAACATGGTCATACGTAATTTCCGCATGGCCGTGCGGCCCATGATCATATCCAAACACGGAAAGCATCCGCTCTATTTTCACTCCCGGTGTATCAAGCGGCACAAGAATCATCGATTGCTGTTCATGCCTCGGCGCGTCTGGATTCGTTTTTCCCATGACAATCGCGATTTTGCATCGCGGATCGCCGGCTCCCGATGACCACCACTTCCGTCCTGTAATCACATATTCGTCGCCATCGCGGACGATGCTCGCACGGATGTTCGTCGCATCGCTTGACGCAACATCCGGTTCCGTCATTGAAAAACATGAGCGAATCTCCCCGTTTAACAACGGGATCAACCATTTCTTCTTTTGTTCTTCCGTTCCATAGCGAACGAGCACTTCCATATTTCCTGTATCGGGGGCATTGCAATTAAACACTTCTGGCGCGATGAGGGAACGCCCCATCATCTCGCAAAGCGGAGCATACTCTAAATTGGTCAGCCCTGCTCCATATTCACTATCTGGCAAAAATAAGTTCCATAACCCTGCTTTTTTCGCTTTTGCTTTTAATTCTTCGATAATCGGCGGGATAGCGGACCACCGCGATTCTTGCGCATTAAGCTGCGCTTCGTACACTTTTTCATTCGGGTAAATGTATTCTTCCATGAAAGCGCTTAATTTTTTTGACAGTTCTTTTACTTTCGGTGAATAAGAAAAATCCATATATCCCCCTCCTTTTTATACTGACCGGTTAGTATGCAACTTTATTTTACTATATCTCTATTTATAAAAATATTCAATATTTTAAGATAAATAACATAAAAAATGACAAACTATTTGTATACCGATTTTAAGCTTTAACATGGCGATAAAATCTGAGGCCAAGAAGCGGAGGTCTTACTTCGGCTTCTTTATGGAGGAACATCATTGGGTTTTTCATTGCCTCTTTTTGAAATCAATGTTATTTTTTTATAACTTGTGACATCTGTCCGTTTCAAAAATTCCGGCAATACATTTAATGTTTATAGATACTCTTGGAGGTGATTTCCTTGTTTTGTCCTAGACCAATTATATGCCCACCGAGATATGTGGTGCGAGACCGTTACATTCCTCGTGTAGTCCCTTATATTCATCCGGTTGTCAATATTAATCGCTACAATATCGTCAATGTTCCGAGACATATTTACAGACCTATTACAAAAAACGTGGTTGTTGACCCTGGGTACCCTACGCATTGCTGCTAAGCACACAAATGCCCTGCTTTTACCAAGCGAGGGATTTGTATAGTAAGAAGAAAAAAATGCCCGGAAGCTTAAACCGTTTTTCCCAATGAACACGGACCGCCATCCGCCGGTTTTTGGCAAAATCCTTATGGCGAAAATTTGGCCCCAAAAAGAAAAGGAACACTGGAAAACTCCAGTGTTCCGAGTTTTTTGAATAAGGATACATCATTGTAATTATTCTTGAATGTACCGTTTGTATAAAGCTTGCGTGCCGCTATTTTCCTCTCCTGCTTTTGCCAGTTCTTCATACATCGATTTCGCAAGCGCAAGCCCCGGCAGTTGCAAATTCATTTTTTCCGCTTCTTCCAACGCGATTTTCATATCTTTAATAAAATGTTTAACATAAAAGCCTGGTTGAAAATCTCCCGCGAGCATGCGAGGCGCCAAATTGCTCAATGACCAGCTTCCTGCCGCGCCTTGCGAAATGCTTTCTAACACTTTTAACGGATCCAATCCTGAACGTTTCGCGTATGCAAGTGCCTCACAGACACCAATCATGTTTGATGCGATCGCAATTTGATTGCACATTTTCGTGTGCTGGCCAGCGCCAGCCTTTCCTTGGTGGACAATATTCGTCCCCAATCTTTCCAAAATCGGCTTGCATGCAGAAAAGACTTCTTCATCGCCGCCGACCATAATCGTCAACTTTCCTTCTTTTGCGCCAATATCCCCGCCAGAAACAGGGGCGTCAAGCGCATAAACATTCCGTTCTTTCGCCGCTTTATAAATTTTTTCGGCGAGCGATGGAGTTGATGTGGTCATGTCGATCACATATGTACCTTCTTTCACATTCGCAAGTATTCCTTCTTCTCCAAAATACACTTCTTCCACATCTTTTGGATATCCAACCATTGTTATGACAACATCCGCCTCTTTCGCAAGCTGAGCGACTGTTTCTTTCCAAACGGCTCCCTCGGCAATGAGATCGTTCGCCTTTTCTTTCGTCCGCGTGTTAACAAGCAGCGGATACCCAGCTTTTAGCAAATTGCGCGCCATGCTTTTCCCCATTACGCCAAGACCGATAAATCCGATTGTTTTCACCGTCTTGTCCCCCTCCCTACGATGAATTCATCACAAAATATTTGCTTTGCGGCGCTGCTTTTTCATCCTCTTTTCGCTTCATTCTGCAATGCAAAACCTTTCGTCGATCCGGCAATGCCACGTTTTGTTCATGGAAAGAAGGCGCCAATCCTGTCTGCCGAAACTTGCAAAAAGATCCGCAATGAACTTGTGCGCCTGCACGCGAAAAATACGTTCATCTTTATTAAATCGCTCTTACCATTCCGCCGTCAACAATGAGTGATTGACCGGTGATGTAAGAGTTAGCTTCTGAAAGAAGGAATACAACGGCGTTGGCAAATTCCTCCGGCGTACCGTAACGGTTAAGCGGAATCGCGCTTTTCATGCGCTCCTCCATTTCCTCCTGCGAAATTCCTAATTTTTCAGCATTAATTTTGTCCAAAAACGCGACTCTTTCTGTTGCAATTCGCCCTGGTGCAACGGTATTAACTAAAATGTTGTACGGCGCAAACTCGGCAGCCAGTGTTTTCGTCAAACCGACGATGCCAGTGCGGAATGTATTAGATAAAATTAATCCCGGAATCGGCACTTTAATGGAAGAAGAAGCGATGTTGACAATTTTCCCACCTTTTTTCTTTAAATACGGAAGCGCTTCGCGAATAATGCGGATATAGCTAAGCAAATTCAACTCAAACGCATAGTACCAGTCTTCGTCGCTGATCGTTTCAAACGTTCCCGCAGGAGGCCCTCCAGCGTTGTTTACCAACAAATCAATTGTTCCATAAGTATCTACCGTTTTTTGCACAAGGCGGCGAATATCTTCCGCCTTCGTAATATCTGCTTGAACGTAGGCAACTTTTCCTTTATTTAAACCACGCAACTCTTGTTCTACCTCTTGCAGTTTCTCTTCGTTCCGGCTTGTAATCATAACATTCGCCCCTTCCAGCACAAGCTGCCGGGCAATTGCTTTGCCAAGGCCTTGACTGGATGCGACGACAAGCGCAGCTTTTCCTGATAAGCGCAACTCCATAGCTTTTTCCTCCTCCACCATAAACGTTTTTATTAAAATAATTTCGTCACGCTTTCCCCTTTTCCTTCTTTACAAATATTACAAAAAAGCAGCTCATGCATTGAACAAAATGATCATATCCTCTATTTGCATGAAACACGTTTTCGTGCACCGTTAACTTGCTTCTCCCGTTTTCACGAGCGCATCAATCGAAAAACGCATTAACAAACATATTATCGCTTCTTGGCAACGTTCCGTTACCATCGAGCGGAGCGCTCCATTTTAGCATCCGTTAATCGGAAAAAGGAGGAGACTCCAAAGAGACGGTTTTTTGGAGTCTGCCTCCTTTTTCTTAACTTTCTAAAAGAAGATCTTCTGGATTTTCGATCAAGTCTTTGATCGTTTTCAAAAAGCCAACCGCTTCTTTTCCATCAATAATTCGATGATCATATGATAACGCGACATACATCATCGGACGATTTTCGATTCGCTCTTCGTCGATTGCCACAGGACGAAGCTTGATGGCATGCATTCCTAAAATGCCGACTTGCGGTCCATTAAGAAGCGGAGTGGAAAACAGCGAACCAAACACTCCACCGTTTGTTATCGTAAACGTTCCGCCCTGCAAGTCGCTTAGCGATAGTTTATTGTTGCGCGCTTTTTCAGCCAATTCAGCAATATCTCTTTCGATTTCAGCAAAGTTTTTCCGATCGCAGTCGCGCACCACCGGAACAACCAATCCTTCGTCGGTGGAAACAGCGACGCCAATATCGTAATATTTTTTCAAGATAATTTCATCACCTTGAATTTCCGCATTGACGTAAGGATATTTTTTCAATGCCGCTACCGCCGCTTTTACAAAGAAAGACATAAACCCGAGGCGCACATCGTGCTCTTCGAAAAATTTCTCTTTTTTCCGTTTTCGCAATGCTATAACCGCCGACATATCGATTTCATTAAATGTCGTCAACATCGCCGTAGATTGCGTTACTTCCAATAAACGTTTGGCAATCGTCTGGCGGCGGCGCGACATTTTTTCGCGGACAACCGGCTTGCCGTCATCTTGTTTCGCTACAGATGGAGCTGGTTGCTGCGGCTGCGGAACCGGTGCTGCCGGCGCCGCTTGCGGTCTTGATTGTTGTTGCGCAAATGACTCCACATCTTGTTTGCGGACACGGCCTAACGGATCAACAGTAGGGACTTGTGTTAAATCAATGCCCTTTTCTCTTGCGATTTTGCGCGCTGCCGGCGAAGCAACCGGGCGCTGTGCCGGATGAGTGCCAGCCGCGACTGGCTGTTCCTGTTTTTCTTCCGTGCTGACCGCTGCCGCTTCTTGCGCTGCTTCTGGCGTTGCTTTGCTTGCTGCTTCTTGTGCAGCCGGCTGAGCAGCCTGCCCTTCGCCAATGACAGCGATCGCTTGCCCTACGGCGACTGTGTCTCCTTCCCTTGCTAAAATTTGTTGCAATACTCCGGATTCTTCCGCCATAATTTCAACATTGACTTTATCTGTTTCCAATTCGCAAATCGATTCACCTTTTTCCACATACTCACCAGGCTTTTTCAACCATTGCGCGATGGTCCCTTCTGTAATGGATTCTGCTAATTCTGGAACTTTGACTTCAGCCACGTTAATGACCTCCCTAGATCTTGCTATTATTGTTCTTTTTTCGTTAATGCACATTGAATGATGCGTTCTTGTTCTTTTCGATGGACGACAGGATCGCCTTCTGCAGGGCTCGCCCGTCTGCGTCTTCCGATATAGCTTACATCTACCCCATCTGGAGCGATTTCACGCAATTTCGGCTCGACATAACACCAGCTTCCCATGTTTTGCGGTTCTTCTTGAACCCATACGATTTCCTTAATGTTAGGATAGCGCACTAAAATCGCTTGCAGTTCCTCTTTCGGGAATGGATACAATTCTTCTATGCGTACGACATGGAGCCAATCTAAACCTTCCATTTTATTGATTTGTTCCGCCAAATCAACCGTCAACTTTCCTGTGCCTAAAATGATTCTTTCCACTTTCTCGCGGTTTTCGCCAAGCCCTTTTTGTTCAAGAACAGGCTGGAACTGTCCGTTCGTGAACTCTTCCACATCCGAAGCAGCCAGCGGATGCCGCAGCAGGCTTTTCGGCGTCATCAGCACTAACGGGCGCACTTCCTCCCATTGCAAAATGCTCGCTTGCCGGCGCAAAATATGGAAATATTGGGCAGATGTAGACAGGTTCGCTACCGTCCAGTTATTTTCCGCCGCTAATTGCAAAAACCGTTCTAAACGGGCACTCGAATGTTCCGGACCTTGTCCTTCATACCCGTGCGGAAGCAGCATAACAAGGCCTGATTTTTGTCCCCATTTCGCCCGTCCGGACGAAATAAACTGATCAAACATTACTTGCGCCATATTGGCAAAGTCGCCGAATTGCGCCTCCCATAAAACGAGCGTTTCCGGCGCAAAGACGTTATACCCGTATTCGTAGCCCAGCACTGCTGCTTCTGTCAGCGGGCTGTTGTAAACAACAAACGAGGCGTTCGCTTCGCTAATATGATGAAGCGGCACAAATTCTTCGCCTGTTTTCACATCATGCAACACAAGATGGCGTTGGGCGAACGTACCGCGCTGCGAATCTTGGCCGGTAAGCCGGATTGGGACACCATCGCGCAAAATCGTCGCGAAAGCAAGAATTTCCGCATGCGCCCAATCAATTTTCCCATTGCCGTCAAACACGCCGTCGCGGCGTTTTAAAATGCGCTCTAACTTATTAAACACATGGAAATTAGGAGGAAACTGCAATAACTCTTTGTTCAGCCGGCGCAATACCTCTTTTTCCACAGCCGTTTTAACAAATGGCAATTTTCTTGCCACCGGTTTCGGCGGATCCATGATAAAGTCGAGCTTTGTCTCGTCTTTCGGAACTCTTTCGTACGCGTTTTTCAAGCGCTCGGCAACTTCCCGTTCCATCTCTTCAACCGCTTCTTTTGCAATAACCCCTTTTTCCACCAGCTTTTGCGCATAAAGTTGGCGAACCGTCGGGTGCTGTTGGATCACGTTATACATTGTCGGATTTGTCGCCATCGGTTCATCCATTTCGTTATGGCCGAAGCGGCGGTAGCCAATTAAATCGATGACAAAATCTTTTTTGAAGCGCTGGCGGTATTTAAACGCAAGGTTCGCCGCCGCCAAACACGCTTCCGGATCGTCGGCGTTTACATGCACAATCGGTATTTCAAAGCCTTTTGCGATGTCAGATGCGTATCTCGTGGAACGTGAATCATAGCTTTCTGTCGTGAAGCCGATCATATTGTTCGCAATAATATGAATCGACCCGCCCGTCTGATATCCACGCAAGCGGCTTAAGTTCAATGTTTCTGCGACAATTCCCTGTCCAGGAAATGCCGCGTCTCCGTGAATCATAATGGCGAACGACGAATCTGTATCTTGAGACGGCACGCCCGCGTTCGAGCGATCCTCTTGGGCAGCGCGTGTAAACCCTAAAACGACCGGGCTGACTACTTCGAGATGGCTCGGGTTGTTCGCCAGCGTTATTCTCATCGTATGCTCATTTTTGTTTCGCAAGCGGCGTGCTGCGCCCAAATGGTATTTTACATCCCCCGTCCAGCCATACGTAATCGCTACCGAACCTTCCGACGGGATGAAATCTTTGCTTTCCGCATGTTGAAACTCGGCAAAAATCATTTCATACGGCTTGCCAAGAACGTGAGCGAGCACATTTAAGCGTCCGCGGTGCGCCATGCCGATATTAATCGCTTTCACTTCATTCTCAATGGAATGGCGGACGAGTTCGTCCAGCAGCGGAACCATCGAATCCAACCCTTCGATGGAAAAACGCTTTTGGCCGACAAACGTGCGATGAAGAAACTTTTCAAATCCTTCCACTTCCGTAAGGCGGCGAAGCAAGGCCACCTTTTCTTCATTCGACAAACTTGGGTAATATGCACCTGATTCAATTTCCCGAATTAACCAGTTTTTTTCTTCTAAATTATGTACTTGCGAAAATTCAAAAGCAATTTTATCAGTATATATTTTTCTTAAATGGTTAATCGCATCCAATCCATTGCGGACGTGCGAAGGCGCGTGCGGGCAAATAAACGGAACCGGAATTTCTTTTAAATCTTCTTCCGTCAGATCGAATTCACTTAACTCAATGCGTCGCAAATCTTTATTTTGCTTGTTTAATGGGTTGACATCTGCTGCCAGATGGCCGTAATGACGAATGTTGTCAGCTAGCTTAACGGCCGCAACGAGTTTGCTAAATATCGTCGGATTCTCAGGAAGACGGAACGTTTGGTGAGTTTTCGCGGCGCTTTCGCTATACTCAAACCGTTCGGCTTCCGCTGGCGGCGCCCCCCACTGTTCAAACAGCTGCTTCAATTCGGGGTCGACGCTGTCCGGGTCCTCCAGATACTGTTCATACTTTTCCATCACGTATCCAAGGTTCGGACCATAAAACTGACTCCATGGTTCTGCGTTGCTTATCGTTTGCTTTGCCATTTTTGAAAAACCTCCAACTATTTTCATTCATTTGGGAATAGTCGGACACGCCCCGCTCATATGAGCAAAATACGAAACGAGGCATGCCGCTCGTCATACATTGTCCCCAAACAAACAAAGAAATAACGTTATAAACGTTTTCAATCTATATTTTAGCACTATTATTCATTAAAATCGATGATTAAAAACTAAAAATCGTCATATAATTTATTTTTTTAAGTAGAGTTTAAAAACATAAAAAAAAAGCGGCAAACATACATGTCTGCCGCAGAAACATAAAAATTTACAGTTTAAATTTTTCCACAAGCTTTTGTAACTTCCGTCCCATCTCGCTTAATGATTCCGCTGATTCCGTCACCGTACTTAATGACTGTAATTGATTATCAGCCGACGCTGCCACTTCTTCAGCAGCAGCCGCGGATTGCTGTGCGATCGCGGAAATGCTTTGCATCGCTTCGATCACGCCATCCTTGCTTTCATTCATCCGATTTGTTTCATCTGTAATATTAGCGATCGCTGTTGTTAACTCTTCCATCATTGACGCAATTTTGAAAAATGAATCGCCGGTTACATGGACGGCCTGTTGCTGTTGTTCGTACATATCTTTAGAATGGCTTAGCGCCTGTATCGCAAGATCGACTTGCTGTTGAATCATCGCGATCGTCTGGCGGATTAAGTCGGTCGCTTTTGCCGATTGCTCCGCTAACTTGCGCACTTCTTCCGCAACAACGGCAAATCCTTTTCCATGCTCTCCCGCTCTTGCTGCCTCGATGCTGGCATTTAAGGCAAGCAAATTCGTTTGCCCCGAAATCGCTGTTATCGTTTGAATGACTTCATCGATTTTTTTCATTTTTTCAACTAAGTCGTTCATTACTTTTTCCACCGCAAACAGTTCTTTTTTCGCCTCATCCGATTTTAATTGCAGCACATTTAAGTTCTCCAGCCCGTTATAGCTTGCTTCTTTTGTTTCATTCGATAATGTTTGCATATTTGCCGCCGATTGCGTAACAGTTTCAATTTGCTGCGAAAGCGCTGCCGTCCGTTCGTTAATCGTATCTAAGTCGCCGGCTTGCTCCGTCGCTCCTTTCGCAATATCGTTAATGGCGCTTGCAACTTGCTCGCTCGTCGCCACTGTTTCCTCAGAAACAGCGCTGAGATGATCGGCGGAAGCGGCCAGCTCGGCTACCGATTCATTAATTTGGCGAATAATCTCCCGCACTTGCGAAGTCATATAATTGAAATGATTGGCTAATTGTCCTATTTCATCTTTTGATTTCACTTGCACATGCACCGTTAAGTCTCCTTGGGCTACTTTTTCCGTTTGATGCTGAAGCGCCACTAGCGGCTTAACGATCGAGCGGGAAAGGAAATAAATGATAACGATGCCAATTAATATGGCGATAGCGGCAATTGTAAACATTTTAACAGCGAGCGAATTGCTGATGACAAACAAATCTTTCTCTTTATATACAGCGCCAACCTTCCAGCCTAACTCAGGAATAGTGTCAAAATACATAACCCGTTTTTCATTTTCGGATGTATATGTATAGAAGCCGCTTTTATTCGCTAACATGCGCTTGACGCTTGGATTGTCTGACATATCTTTTCCTTTATATTTTGGGTGGACAATCGCGATTCCGCTTTGATCAACCAAAACGGGATAGCCGTTATACCCGACATCGCTACCATTAACAATTTTTGTGACAGCATCTAACGTCATGTCCATCCCAATCACAGCGACGACACGCCCGTTTTCTGTTACCGCTTTGGCCAATGTAACGACATTCTTTCCGGTTATTTGATCGACATAAGGCTTTGTCCAAATGACTTCATCTGGATTTGCTTCCGCTGCTTTATACCATGGACGAGCTGTCGGGTCATAGCCATCAGGCAGCTGCATCGCCGGCGTTGCATACATTTTTTTATCGGTTGTGCCAATATAAACAAGCTGCACATTTTCATGGATTTTTAAAAATGTGCGAAATTCTTGGTCAAGTTCCGACCATGCTGTATTATTTTTCACCATTCTTGCCACAACAGGGGATTCGCTGAATTGCAGCAAACTATTTTCCTCGCTTTGGAAACTGTCGCGAATATCCCCGACTACCCCTTTTATGATCGTTCGTGCGCGTTGTTCAACATCTTCTTGGATCACTTTTTTCGTTTCAACGACCCCGACAATTTGAGTGATCATCAATGAAACGATCATCAACAAAGCCATCAATGCGATAAGTTTTGCCTTTAATGTTTTGAACACTTCCCCATTTCTCTCCTTTGCGCATTTTCATTTTTTGTCGAATCTTGTTGTATTCATTATAAATTTTATCATTATTTTCCGTCTATAGGAGCAGCTTCTCATAATGAAAAATTTATGAACAAGCGGTGGCAAAATATATTTGGCAAATGACCAATGTTATTCCCAAAAAATATGCACACACCGGGATAAATCGTTTTATTATTTTTGGAATGAAAACAAGAAATATTAAAAAATAAGGAATACAATATTTTTTTCATGCTATGCCTGCGATGGTTTTATATGATATATGATTTTAACGAACTATTCAGAAAAAAGAAGAAAGATGGAAAAGAATAGAATAGTATATTAATAACAATGTACTGCAAAAATGATTATACACAACGATGTAAAAACGAGGTTTCGCCATTCAGCTGCGTTTAACAAGAAGCTTTCCGCAGCTGTTTCCAGCTAATGATGGTGAAACAGAGAACAACTCGCCGCTTATGTTTCGTGATTGCCTTAAAAGCCGCTGACCGCCGCTCTTCATCGGCTTCCCGTTTTTACAAAAGCAGCAGGCGGGGTATTCGCTCGGCATTCTGGCACTTCTTGCGACAAAAAACAAACGAGCGCTTTCTCATTCCCGTACAACCGGCAGCTTCGGATCAGCCAATGCTGCACAAATTAGCAAATTAGCGGTGGAATATGACTCCACCGCTAATTCCATTATTCTATATGAAACGTTTGTTTCACAAACGCAACGACCTCTTCTGCTGTGCTCATCGACAGCAGCGTTTCTTTAAAGCGCGCCGCATCTTCTTTGGACAATTTTTTCATTTGCGAACGCGCGCGCAAAATGGAAGTTGCGCTCATGCTGAACTCGTCCAATCCTAACCCGAGCAAAATCGGAATCGCTACAGGGTCGCCCGCCATCTCACCGCACATTCCAGCCCATTTTCCTTCTTTATGCGCCGCATCAATCACATTGCTAATCAAGCGCAAAATGGCTGGATGATACGGTTGGTAAAGGTAAGAGACTCGTTCGTTCATGCGGTCAGCAGCCATCGTATATTGAATTAAATCATTTGTGCCGATGCTGAAAAAATCCACTTCTTTCGCAAATTGATCGGCAAGGACTGCTGCCGCAGGAATTTCCACCATCATGCCGACTTCAATGTCTTCTTTGACCGGCACGCCTTCGCGCTGCAATTTCTCTTTTTCTTCTAAAAGAATCGCTTTTGCTTGGCGAAACTCATCAAGCGTGGCGATCATCGGGAACATAATTTTCAAATTCCCGTATACGCTCGCCCGCAATAAAGCACGAAGCTGTGTGCGGAACATATCTTGCATTTCTAAGCAAAGGCGAATCGCGCGGAATCCTAAAAACGGGTTCATTTCTTTCGGTAAATCTAAATATGGAAGCTCTTTATCGCCGCCGATATCAAGCGTGCGCACAACAACAGGTTTTCCTTCCATGCGTTCAAGCACCGTTTTATATGCTTCAAACTGCTCTTCTTCTGTCGGCAGTTCAGAGCGTCCCATGTATAAAAATTCCGTACGGTATAAACCAATTCCTTCTGCTCCGTTTTCGAGCGCTCCTTTGACATCATCTGGCGTGCCGATGTTGGCAGCTAATTCCACATGATGCTCGTCGCTCGTCACCGTTTTTTCATGAACGAGCTTTGCCCATTCTGCTTTTTGTGCTTCATAGCGGGCGCGTTTTTCTTTATATTGCGCGAGCACTTCTTCCGATGGATTAACAATGACGTTACCGTCCAATCCATCGATAATGACAACATCACCAGTTTGAATTTCCGCTGTCACTTGTTTCGTGCCGACAACAGCCGGAATTTCCATGGATCTTGCCATGATCGCCGAATGAGATGTACGCCCTCCGATATCGGTTGCAAAACCTTTAACATATTGGCGATTTAACTGGGCTGTATCGGATGGGGTTAAGTCTTCGGCAATAATCACAACTTCTTCAGAAATAAGACTTGGGTTGGAAATCGTAACTCCAAGCAAATGAGCAAGCACCCGCTTTGTCACATCGCGAATGTCGGCGGCGCGTTCTTTCATATACTCATTATCCATCGCTTCGAACATGGAAATGAACATCTCCGCCGTTTCATGCAACGCATATTCCGCGTTCACTTGCTCCGCTTCAATTTTTTCTTTCACCGGATTCAATAATTCTGGATCATTTAATACAAGCAGGTGTGCAGCAAAAATCGCGGCTTTGTCTTCCCCTAATTGTTGCAACGCATGCTGTTTGATGATTTCCAGTTCTTCTTTCGCTTTTGCGACTGCCGCTTCGAAACGTGCAACTTCTGCTTGTGGATCAGAAACGGCTTTTTTCTCTACAACGAAATTAGGGGTTTCTAAGCGGTACGCCTTGGCAATGGCGATACCGCTCGATGCAGCAATTCCTTGAATTGTCTTTGTCATTATTGAGCAAGACCTTCCTTATTTAATGTTTCTGTCAATGCTGCCATCGCGTCTGCTGCATCTGCCCCTTCCGCCGTAATTTTGATTTGAGCACCTTTTGGGATTCCTAATGACATAACACCCATGATCGATTTTAAGTTTACCGTTTTTCCATTATATTCCAAATTAAGGTCGCTATTGAATTTGCTTGCCGTTTGTACAAGTATTGTCGCAGGGCGAGCGTGAATTCCAGATTCTGAAGTTACTGTAAATACTTTCTCAGCCATCGTTGTCATTCCCCTTTTCCATTATATTTTCGTTTGACATCATATCAAATAATATCAACAATATTCAATTGACAAAAGTAAATTTACAAGAAAAATTCACTTTATTAGCGAATTTCCGCGATACGGTCTTCTCCTTTTGTCACCGCTCCTTGTTTTTCGACATGAATTTTCTCGTTCGGTTGCAAATTCGTAAAAATAATCGGCGTCATAATAGAAGGAGCGTTATTTTTCACATATTCAAGATCAACGCTTAAAATCGGCTGGCCTTTTTTCACTTCGTCCCCTTGTTGTACGAGTGCGGTAAAGCCTTGGCCGTTCAATTTGACCGTATCGATACCGAAATGGATTAAAATTTCATGGCCGCCAGCAGATTCAATTCCAATCGCGTGTTTTGTCGGGAATACATTTACAATTTTTCCGTCCACAGGAGAAACGACCGTTCCATCAGTCGGCATAATCGCAAAGCCGTCCCCCATCATTTTTTGGGAAAACACTTGATCAGGCACTTCAGAAAGCGGAACAACCTCTCCTGTTAACGGCGAAGCAATCGTTTCTGTTTTCACTTCTTTCGCTTCTTTTGGTTCATTTGCTTCTTTTGTTTCTTCCTGCTTTTCTGCTTGTGCCCGTGCCGGAGCGCGGCCTTCCATAATATCTTTAATTTGCCCTTTTAATATATCGGACTTTGGACCGAAAATGGCTTGCACATTGTTTCCAACTTCAAGCACACCCGCTGCACCTAACGCTTTTAAGCGGTCTTTATCGACTTGTTTTATATCGTTGACAGAAACACGCAAACGTGTGATGCACGCGTCTAAATGGGCGATATTTTCTTTGCCGCCAAGCGCCGCCAACACTTCGTACGGGAGATCGTCCCCTTCTGCTTTCACCGCCGGCGCTTCTTCCGTTACTTTTTCGCGGCCTGGTGTCGCCAAATCCCATTTGCGAATCGCAAAGCGGAATCCGAAGTAATAAATGACTGAAAACACTAATCCGACCGGAATAACGAGCCACCATGCTGTCCGGTGTGGCAATACGCCAAATAGCAAGAAGTCAATGACTCCACCGGAGAAAGTCATTCCAATTTTTACGTTCAACAAATGCATAATCATAAAAGATAATCCTGCAAAAATCGTATGGATCGCAAACAGCGCTGGTGCAACAAATAAGAAGGAAAACTCAATTGGTTCTGTAATCCCAGTCAAAAACGATGTTAGCGCCGCTGATCCCATAATGCCGGCAACGACTTTTTTGTTTTCTGGACGCGCTTCGTGATAAATCGCCAGCGCCGCCGCCGGAAGACCGAACATCATAAACGGGAATTTCCCTGTCATAAACGTTCCCGCGGTTAATTCCACTCCATCTTTTAATTGCTCAAAAAAGATTTTTTGGTCGCCATGCACCACTTGTCCTGCTTTATTGACATATTCGCCAAACTCAAACCAAAACGGCGCGTAGAAAATATGATGCAAGCCAAACGGAATAAGCGCACGTTCAATGACTCCGAAAATAAATGCTGCGAGCGTCTTATTGGCATCAATCATATTATGAGAAAACGCGTTTAACCCATGTTGAACCGGCGGCCATACCCATGTCATGATAATTCCGAGCAGAACAGCAGAAGCTGCCGTAATGATAGGCACGAAACGTTTTCCGGCAAAAAAGCCAAGATACTGCGGCAATTCAATGTTGAAATACTTATTGTACATGTAAGCAGCCAAGATACCGACAATAATACCGCCAAATACCCCTGTTTGCAATGTCGGAATTCCTAATATATTCGCAAATGCCGGGTTGTCGCCGATCATATCCGGAGTAACGCCTAATATCACGCTCATCGTAATATTCATAATTAAATAGCCGATAATCGCAGCAAGCCCGGCAACTCCATCGCCGCCTGCCAGTCCAATCGCTACCCCGACGGCAAAAAGGAGTGAAAGGTTTGAAAAGACGATGCCGCCTGCCTGTTCCATGACATCGGAAACAAGGACAATCCAATGCGCTTTCAACGCCGGAATTTTATCCGTCAATGCCGGATTCTTCAATGCATTACCAAAAGCAAGCAAAATTCCTGCCGCCGGCAAAATCGCAACAGGCAGCATGAGCGCTTTACCGACTTTTTGCAGTGTACCAAATATTCGTTTCATTTTTATAACCTCCTTCTCTCTATAAGTTTTGCAACAAACGTTACGTTCATGTACGGCAAACGAGAAAATTCTTCCGCGGCTGTCATGAAAAATAGCGCACCCCATATGGATGTGAACAACATGCGAATAAAAACAAAAGGCATGAGCAAAGAAGGACAAAAATAGAACGCTTACAATAAGAGGAAAATAAAAGTTTCCTCTTATCCGTTCCACTTTGTCTTCTTTACTCATGCCTGATCGAATCAGTAACACGTAAAGAGAGACAACTTTATTTAGTTGTTTCTGTCTCCTTTTTAGCAAGCCTTTGCAGATGCATTGTTAAATATACCGCTTCTGCTTCGTCTACCGGCATTTGTAACGCTTGTTGCATCACTTTAATCAACTTCCAGGCAAGATTATAGCATAGCGGATAGGCATCTTTCAAGATTTTCGACAATTTTTTTGGTTCTTCGACTTTTTCTCCTTTTTTTATCCGCTCAATGGCGTAACGCAAATGGCGAATAAACCGCAAATAATGGATGCTGTTGCGATCAATCGAAATATGAAGCTGTTGTTCGACAATTTGAACAAGCTTGGCGATAAGTTGGGAATGTTGATTTACTTCAGAAAGGCTGTGTTTGGAAATTGCACTATGAATGTGCAGCGCGATAAATCCGGCTTCCCCTTCCGGCAGCTTGACCCCTAATCTTCGGTTAATCATATCGATGACTTCACACGCAATTTCATATTCCAACGGATATAAGCTTTTTGTTTCGACCAAGAACGGGTTTTTTAAATCAAGCCCTTTTTTCAGCCGCTTCAGTGTAAACGAAATATGGTCAGTCAGCGCGACGTGAATATGCTCGTTTAGCGGAACATTAACCCGTTGTTTAATATGCTGGATCACTTCGTTCATCAGCCCGATAAATTCTTCATCAAGCTCTGGCAGCAATTTTTTGTATTGTTCCTGTTCCCGCTCATTTCTTAAAATGAAGCATTTTTCAACGGCACTTTGCTCAATATAATCCCCTTTTTTCTTCCCGAACCCGATTCCTTTTCCAAGCAAAACAACTTCATCGTACGTTGGATGTGAAGCAATTAACACATTATTATTAAGCACTTTTTCCACCCGAAAGGACTCTGTCACAAAGCCCCACTCCTTTAAATAAAACGTTTGCACTAATACAATAATTATCATCTTACGCAACGTTCTGTAAATCGTCAATGAATAAATATTGACTTTTCTTAAACCAGCAAAATTCGTTTTTCTTTTTCCTCCCCCTCTATGATGAAAGCATGTTACAATGTTGAAGGAAAGGTGGGAACGATATTGATTAAACTGATTGTCAGCGATTTGGACGGAACGCTGCTTGGATTTGATAAACGTGTGAAAAATGAAGATAAACGCGCGATTCAATTCGCAGCGGAACAAGGAATTGATTTGGCGATTGCGTCCGGCCGAATGGATAATGAAATTTTAGACGTGCTGAAAGAATTGCAACAAAAAGCGCATCGCGTCAGCCAAAACGGTGCGTTCATTTACACGAAAACAAATTTGCGGCTCCATGCGCTCACTTTTTCCCCGCAATTAGCGCGGCGAATTTACCAGCAAGTAAAGGAATGGAAAGCGATCGTGCTCGTTTGCGATGAAAACACCTATTTTATTGAAGAAACGAACGAGCATACCAATGAAATAGAAAAACGGCTGTTTTATGGACTATATGAATGCCCAAACATGCTGGATGCGATCGGCAAAACTATTCATCCGTCGAAAATTACTGTACTGGCGGAAAATGAACAAATTGTTGAATTTGAACGAACTATCGCCAATCAGTTTGGCAATCATGTCGATACATTCATTTCCGAACCACGCTGTCTGGATATTATGCCAAAAAATATTAGCAAAGGAAACGCGGTTCTCGCTTTAATGGAACATCTTCGCGTGCAACCGCACGAAATCGCTTGTTTCGGCGATGCATTCAACGATATCCCGATGTTCCGCTTAACCCCTTACAGCTTTGCCATGTCTCATGCCCATCCTGCTGTGAAAAAAGAAGCACAATACGTTGTCCATTCGGTAAGCGAAGGGATACAAATGATACTTGCAAACGCCCCTTCGGCAAAAATGATGCAACAAAAGCTGGCTGATTAAAAAATGCCAGCTTTTTTATGTTTTCCCCTAGTGAGGCTCATACTATAAGTGGGCATGCAAACAGAAATAAATCCAGAATATGACAAAAAGCGGTTTTTGTTTTCGGTTATCCAATTCATGAACGGTTGCAATCAGGACGCAATCTGCTGACATGAGGAGTTGCTATAGAAGAAGACGGTGTTTATCTTTTTCTACAAAGAAACGGTACATCGCTTTTATTCATTCATCCGCCTGGGATGGGCCATATCGTTTTCCGCCATCCGCAATCTTGATCAGGCCACTGCCGCGCCATTACGCGGCAATGGGAAAAGAAATAATAAAGGAGGCTCAAGCCTCCTTCTCTTTCGTTATGCCGCTTGTTCCGTAGCTTGCTTTCCTTTGAAAATCGCCTTTAATAGCGGCGGTGTCACGATTGTTGTCACAAGGACAACGACAACGAGCACGGCGAACAAATCAGGGGTCAATAATTTGGTTTCCAAGCCGATACCAGCGATAATCAATGCTACTTCACCACGTGAAACCATTCCGGCCCCAACCGCAAACGAACTATTCCAAGAAAATCCGGCCAGTTTTGCCCCCAACGCGGCGCCGACCAGTTTTGTCAATACAGCTAATCCGCTCAGCCCAATCATTAACCAAATATGCTTCAGCGCCCCGGAAAATTCGACAGCTACCCCGATGGAAGTAAAAAAGACCGGCACAAAAATGGAGTATCCAATCGTTTCAATTTTTTCAAACACTTCCTGTTTGTAACTTGTAAAACTAACGGCCAATCCAGCGATATACGCACCGATAATCGCTGCTACTCCCGCTGCCTCGGCAAAATAGGCAAATACGAAACAAATAATTAATGCCGCAGAAATGACGGACTCTGATACACGCAACGGCGCAAATAGCCGCAGCACAACCGGAACGGCTTTCCACGCCAATAAAATCGCAACGGCGAAGAAAATGATTTTTTTCAGAATGACGGCACCAAGGTGAACGTCGCTGCCGGTTAAACTCATTAAAAACGCCAGCGCAATGATGACAAGAATATCATCGATGACTGCGGCACCTAATATTGCAGAGCCTTCCTTTGACTTCAGTTGGTCCATTTCTTTCAGCGCCTGCACCGAGATGCTTACGCTTGTCGCTGACAGCAACAGCCCGAGAAATACGGCCTTTTCCATTGATAATCCGATCGCCACTCCCGCTGCATACCCAAGCGCCAACGGGACGACGATTCCAAGCACCCCGACATAGGTGGCAGCTTTTCCTGTGCGTTTAAATTGATCGATATCTGTTTCCAGCCCTGCGATAAACATTAATAAAATAACGCCGATCTGGCTTATTTCCTTTAAAATGTCCGTATCTTGCACAATCCCTAATACGCTCGGACCAAGCACGATGCCAATCAACAGCTTTCCGAGCACAGCTGGCTGTCCTAAGCGGACACTGATATCCCCCGCAATTTTTGCAGCAAATAAAATAGCAGCCAGTTGAACAATTAACATTCTCTTCTCCACTCTCCTTATTTATTTTTTTCATGGAAAGAACTACGTTTAGCGTATGCAAAAGGTTTCATTCTTAAAAAAAGAAAAGGGAAAACGTAATGACTCGTTTTCCCATTTTCTTCGGTTACACTCCACATGTTGTCGGGCCGCTAACGTATTTTGGAAACTGCCCTGCTGCCAATCGTTTGTCAAACAATCGGCAATTTTTCTTCCTTTTCCTGATTGCACTATTTTCTATTTGCAACGGTATAAAAGAAGAAGTGTACTATCTCCATTTTCTTGCAAATAATTGCAACTTCATCAGAACATTTGGCAATTGTTCCAACGGTACTGGGCGGCTAAAATAATATCCTTGCATCTCATCACAACCTTTTTCCAGTAAAAAGCGGACTTGCTCTTCCGTTTCCACACCTTCAGCTGTCACGCTTAAATTTAACCGGTGTGCAAGCGAAATAATGGCCTCGACAATCTCTGCCCCTTTGCGATTTTCGTGAAAATCGCGGATAAAAGAGCGGTCGATTTTCACCGCATCAATTGGAAAACGATTTAAATAATTTAGCGAAGAGTAGCTGACGCCAAAATCATCGATGGCGATCATAATTCCTTGCTCTTTAAGCGCTTGTAAAATCCGAATCACTTCATTTGGCTCTTTCATAATTGTCGTTTCCGTAATTTCGAAAACAAACGATGATGGCGGAACATCGGCACTCGTTAAAATATTGGACACTGTCGCTTTTAGCGAGCTGTCCATAAATTGCCTTGCCGATAAATTAACAGCCATTTTCAGCGCAGAGAATCCGCTTTTATGCAAAGTTTTCAAATCATCGCATGATTGCTGGAGCACCCATTTTCCGATTCTCTCAATCATATTTGTTTCTTCGGCAATTGGAATAAATTCCGCCGGGCTAACCATGCCTAGCTGCGGATGCTTCCAGCGAATCAACGCTTCAACGCTGACCGTGCCTGACTGCACATTTACCTTTGGCTGGTAATAAAGGGAAAATTCATTATTTTCAAGAGCGGTTTGCAAATCGTTTTCCAAACGGATTCGCTTAACAAAAATATCATGTAATTTTGATTGATATTGAACAACACGATGGACACCGTTCGTTTTCGCATAATAAACCGCTTTTCCCGCATTACTTAGCAATGTTTCTACCGAACGATCCGCATCATGCGCACAGCTTACCCCGATATTGATCGTGACATTTAGCTTTTCCCCGGCAATGAAATACGGCTCATTCAGCAAACGGTCAAGCTTTTTTAGCAACCAGTTCACTTCTTCTTTTTTGTTATATGTATAAACAACCGCGAACTCATCATCGCCAATTCTCGATAAAAACACTTGTTCTGACTGGATCTTTTTCAACCGCCGCGCTACTTCCTTTAACAGTTCATCCCCGTTGGAATGGCCAAGAAAATCATTAATAAACTGAAAACGGTTAACATCGACTAACAGTACAGCGATACTAACATCCCGAAGCAGCAGTTCATTCAGTTTTTCCCTTAAATAATTACGGTTTGGCAGCACAGTTATCGGGTCATATTGCGCCATAAATTCAATTTTTTTCTCTTTGCTCTTTTGTTCCGACAGATCGCGAATAATGAGAAATTGCGCGCTTTGTCCGTAGTAATCAATGGACATTGCCTTCACGTCAACCTCTTTTTGCTCTCCGCATAACGATGTTAATACCCACTCATTTTCCTGTTGTTCGCGTTTTTCGAGAAAATCGCTTAGTCTTTTCCCTTTAACAAAGTCGATCCGTTCGGCCTTCACCATTTCCAGTCCGGCCGGATTCATGTAGTGAATCACTCCGTCGGCTTGAATGATAATAGGATCAGGCAGAAATTCGATCACTTTCCGGTATAATTCCTCGCTTTGTTGAAGCTGCTCCCGTACTTGAATAAAGTCGGTCATATCGCGAAGTATCGACAATCCCGCAACTGCTGTGCCGTCATTTCCGAAGACTGGAGTAACATTTGCCGACACATGCACTTTTTTCCCATCTTTTCGTACTAATGACAAATGAACAGACGTTAATGTTTGACCGCGGCTGAGCTTCTGCAAGCTTTGCTGCAATTTGCCATGATGTCCCGGCAGAAAATCAGCGATTTTTTTGGCAAGCACTTCTTTCTCGCTCCAGCCCAACAGCCGTTCTGCTTCGCGGTTAACCCGCAAAACACGTCCAGCCAAATCAAACATCACGATTGCATCATGCGTCTGTTCAAGAAACGAATGAAACAGCTGATGAATTTCCTCAAACTGTTTCTCACGGGCAATTTGTTCCGTAATATCCCGAGTAAAACAGACCATGTACGGCATCGTTCCATCCTTTGTAAATACAGGAACAATCATCGATTCAGCGATCCGCCATTCACCTTTTATATTCACTTGATCGCGATATGTAACAATCTTTCTTGTTTCAAGCGCTTTTCGATACTGTTTATTTAAATACGCAGCCATTTCTTTTGGATAAATATCCTCAATGCATTTCCCGATATCTTTTTCGGTCAAATTCGCTAAATAAAGCGCATGAGAACTAGCACGAACGTAACGGAATTTAGGTCCTGCTTCCACTTTCATTAAAAACACTACATCGAACAGCTCGTTCATAATCGTAAACAATAGCTGTTCATCAACAATGATGTCATAAAAAAATTGATTTCGAGTCATCTTATTCATCCCTTTATGTCATAAAATAACTGCGGTCATCAATATGTCCATTATCGATATGACTATGTAAATTGTTGCCTAATTAAGATTAATATGCTCTTTCACTTATTTTTTCGGCAAAATAGTCTGTATCGTTAATACATTTTTCCGCTAAATTTTCTGGGAAATCGTACCATTGGATTGCCACCATTTTAAAACGTAATGAATTTAAAATATCTTCGTTTAAAAATTGACAAAAGCATAAAGATAAATTTATGATGATAACAAGTTCTTTAGTTACAAAAAATTAGTTTGTTGTATTTTTAATCTTAACGACTGTAACGAAACTGGAGGGCATAAAATATGGCAAACACTACTTCCACATCCGCAAAAGACTTTTTTGCTGTCATTCACGAGCGGCAATCTGTGCGGAAATACGACCCAAACGTTTCCATTAGCAAAGAAGAACTGCGCGACATCATTGAAATGACAGAAAAAGCGCCGTCAGCATGGAACCTGCAACATTGGCATTTTGTCATCATTCATGGAAAAGAAGCGCAACAGCGCCTTTACCCAATCGCCAATTATCAACAACAAGTTGTCGATGCTTCCGCCGTCATTGCTGTATTAGGCGATTTAGAAGCGCATAAAAATACGGACGCGGTATATGATCCATTAGTAAAAGAAGGAGCAATGTCACAAGAAATAAAAGAAAGAATCGCACAGCAAATCGAAGCGGCATACCAAAATAAACAATATGCCCGTGATGCAGCATTTAGCAACGCCTCGCTCGCCGCTATGCAGCTTATGCTAGTGGCTACGGCAAAAGGATGGGCGACATGCCCAATCGGCGGTTTCAATGCTGAACAATTTCAACAAGAATTTCATATTCCTGACCGCTATATCCCGGTTATGCTCATTACAATCGGCAAAAGCATCGCACCTGCCCGCCGTACGACACGGTTGCCTGTAGAAACCGTCACCACATGGGTAGAACGATAAGCGTCTGCTTCATATGGCAAAAATCAAAAAGATGACCATTCGGTCATCTTTTTGATAATATGGTTATCCCTTTGTCAGCTTCCCGCTCTATCGAACGCTTCTTTACGGTTTTCGGCTTGAAAAAACTCCACCGCAATGTGTTGCGCCGTCTACATTTCGTGCACCCAATATAACAGTTTATTAACAAGCGTTTCGACATGCTCTTGCGGAGCTGCTTTCTTCAATGATGATGCCAATCGTTCTTTAAGCGTTTCCGTTTCCTCATCGTAACGGATCAAAAACGACCACTCAAGATCGGGAATAGCTACAACAATATATTCTTCTTTTTTATTTTCATAAATGTAAACATTGGTTGGCGTCCGTTCATCCAATAATGCCGCTTTCCGGATTTTCATCTCATCCCCCGTCCTTTGTGTGCTATTTTACATGTTGTGTATTTTAGCAAATCCATGCCGAATGTTCAATGCAGCATCGCTATAGCAGCCGTTAGGGCCAATCCGTCTACTCGGCGTAAATCATCTTTCTCGTCATTCCGCCATCAATGACAATGTTTGTCCCAGTGATAAAATCATTTTCATCATCGCACAAATACAGACAAGCGCGCGCGATATCTTCCGGCTTGCCGACACGCTGCGCTGGATGCTGTGCATGGTCAATTTCCCGCAATTGGCCATAATCCCCCGTTTCGATCCATCCCGGGCTGATTGCGTTCACGCGAATACGATCACCGGCAAACGACACAGCTAACGCATGAGTCAATGACAAAATTCCTCCTTTAGAAGCGGCGTATGCTTCCGAGTGAGGCTCCGACATGAGCGCCCTTGTTGACGCGATATTGACAATCGCTCCGCCTGTTTCATTTTTCCGCATATACTTCGCTGCTTCGCGCGATCCAAAAAAGACGCTCCGTAAGTTGGTGTGAAGCACATCGTCCCACTCTTCCACCGTTAACTCATATGGAGATTTCCATCTTGACACACCCGCATTATTAATTAAATAATGCAAACTGCCATACATTACAAACGTTGCGCTCATCAGGCGCTCTATTTCATCGACTTTCCGAACATCAGTCGGAATAAAGCGCGCCTCTAATCCTTTTTCTTTTAACGCCAGAACAAGTTTCTTCCCCGCTTCTTCAGCAATATCGGCAATCACCACATTCGCTCCTTTTTCCGCAAACATCGTAGCAATCGACTTTCCAATGCCATTTGCTCCGCCGGTTACGACAACCACTTTTTGTGAAAACTTCATCTTCCTCCCAACCTTTCTCCTTTCTAATTTCGCAGCAAATAGCGTTCTAGCAATAAATCATCTTCTAGCAAAAGTATACCACTTTGGCTGTTTGCATCAAAAAAGAGACCGCAGCAAAGGCGGTCTTGTTTATGTTTACCGATATGAAACACATGAACCTGGGAATAATGGAACATATGGCGATGCTCCCCCGTAGTAAGAAACAGGCGCGTAATAGACTGGCGCCATCGGCGCCCCGAACGGCATTATCGGGCTACACGCAGGAAACGGAACACTTGGCACCATCCATGTCATTGGCAACATCGGCGGAACCGCGGGGCCCCCTGCTCCGCTGACAACGCCCGGCATTTCTGCTGTTGGCGGTGCCTGCATCGGCGCTGCTGCAGGAAAATTAATATTTTCATTTCCCTCCATTGACACTCTTTCTTCCGTGTCAAACGTCATCGTTGGCGGTGCGACATCCCGACTGTCAACATCATCATGATCCACAAACGGCGTCACTCCGTCTGCCACCGGATGGTGCCAATCTGCCGCAGGATAATAGCCTTGCGCCGGCAGGAACGGGTAGGAAGGAGCTGGCATTGACATAGCTGGCGGTATGTTGTTTTCCCCCCGCTCCATGCCACCCTCCGTTCTTTCTTCTACATCATAGCTTTGCTCATAAAAAAATGGATCATCCATATACGAATCCCAATGATTCACACTTTTCTCCTCCTCATTTTTCATTGATGATACACACCCATCCATATTGTATGTGGAAACAAGCAAAGGGTGTTTGCCCTCAAAAAAATGGGTATTTATCCTACAGCACTGCTGCGCTACTATTATGTTTGTGACAAACATTCATCGGTTGGGGTGAGCGAGCGGTGGATGAAAAATTAGCTGCTAAACTTCTCGATGAATTGCGCAACGGAACGGTTTCAGAGCTGCTAGTGAAAAAAGAAGATTTTCTCACGTTTCGCAGCGTTCTTGTCAAACAAAATGACTTTAAACACTTCCGCGGCATCGCGCAACGAGGGGGAGATGTGATTTACCATTATCAAGAAAAACCGCGAAGTTAATTCTCCAATCATTCATTAATAAACGCCGATTTTCCAGTGCGAAAATCGGCGTTTTTTCTAAAAAAATTCCATCTATCCTATGACACTAGTAATATCAATAAAAAAACATGATTTTCCCATATTAATGATAGAAGAGAAAAACCTTGTTACTCTTGTAACGAATGAGAGGGAAGGAGGGAGTTTGATGAAAAAATAAAGAAGTTGATACTGGCATCGGTTTTTTGCGGCACGTTTTTCCTTGGAAGTCATGCTTATGCCGTAACAACTCATACAGTAAAACATAGGGAAACGCTTTGGAACATCGCCAAACAATACGGCGTCCCATTAAAACAGCTGCAAAAACAAAATGGGAAATACACCAATGTCTTATTTTCTGGAGAAACGTTAGTTATTCCTAAAGCAACGATTTCGGCAAGCGAAAAAGATTTATTAGCCCGCCTCGTTCACGCGGAAGCAAAAGGCGAACCATATGCAGGAAAAGTAGCCGTAGCAACCGTCGTATTAAACCGAGTGGACCACCCTGATTTTCCTGATACGATTCGCGCAGTGATTTATGAGCGCTCTGGCGGCCATTATGCGTTCACACCGGTGCAAAACGGAACGATTCATGAACCGGCAGACCGTGAAGCATATCAGGCCGTTGAAGAAGCACTTGCCTTTCGCGGTTTAGGAAATGGTTCATTATATTTTTATAATCCAAAAACGGCGAAAAGCAACTGGCTGCGTTCGAAACAAGTCACTGTCGTGATAGGAAACCACGTATTTGCCAAGTAAGAAAAGAGTTTTTTTACAAGCTCCTTTCTTTTTTAGAAAAAATCGGTTATAAATATGCCATAAATCCCTTTACTTCAACATGAAAATGAGGCAAACTATAACAAACACAATAAAAACAAAAAGGAGAATGAACATGAAAAAAGCAAAAGTTGGCGACATTATCGAATTTAAAAACGGATTGCGCGGAATTGTGGAAAAAGTCAATGAAAATTCTGTCATCGTTGATTTAACGTATATGGAAAATTACAGAGAGCTGGATTTGCAAGAACGCACCGTCGTCAATCATAAAAATTACAAAATCATTAAATAGGAATGAAAACAGAGGCTGTTCCTTTATATTAGAACAGCCTCCATCCATTTTGCTAGGAAATGCGGGCTACTTGATCCGATTCATATATATGGGTGCCGTTTTGGCAAGAAGCCGCAGCGCAAAACATGGCAAAAGCAAGCTGTTTAGCTTCCACCGGCTTGTATTTTTCCCATTTGCCAACAAACAAAAACGGAAGACGGCCAAGCAGCCAGCCCGCCATTTTTTCTCCAAAGCGAAATTCTTGCCGCTTTCCAAGAAGAAGCGAAGGACGGAAAATGTGCAATGACGGAAGCGAAAGCCTTTGCAGCGCTTCTTCGGTTTCCCCTTTCACTCGATAATAAAAGAAAAAAGAGCGCGGGTTGGCCCCGAGAGCAGAAACGGTTAAAAAGCTTTTAACACGGCATTTTTCCGCCAGCACCGCCGCACGCAACGTATATTCATAGTCCACTTGGATAAACTGCTGCCTTGTTTTTGCCTTTTTCCGCGTTGTTCCAAGGCAGGAAAACACATCATCGACGCGGAAACACCGTTCATATGATTCTAATTCATTGAAATCGATCACCACTTGCTGGAGTTTCTCGTGATGAATAGGCAATGGGCGCCGGACTAAAATGGTTACTTGTTTATATATATCTGATTCCAACAACAATGTTAGCAATTCGCTGCCAACAAGCCCGCTCGCCCCGATTAACAGCGCCTTCCTGGACACCAAGGCTAAAACCTCCAACTAAAAAGTCAATGCCATTATATATGACTTTCGCGAAAAAAACACTGCTTTTTTCCAGCATAAAACGGCATCTTCCAAAGGAAGATGCGCATTAACGGTTATCCACTTTTTCAGGATACAAATCATGGTTCATTAAACGGTATTCCGCCATTTTCTCATACTTCGTCCCCGGGCGCCCCCAATTGCAATACGGGTCAATCGAAATGCCGCCGCGTGGTGTGAATTTTCCCCACACTTCAATGTAACGCGGCTCCATTACTTTAATTAAATCATTCATAATAATGTTGACACAGTCCTCATGAAAATCTCCATGGTTGCGAAAACTGAATAAATACAATTTTAGCGATTTGCTCTCGACGCATTTTTTATCAGGAATGTAGCTAATGTAAATCGTCGCAAAGTCCGGCTGCCCAGTTTTCGGACATAACGTCGTAAACTCCGGGCAATTGAATTTCACGAAATAATCGCGGTCCGGATGTTTATTCTCAAACACTTCCAACACTTCCGGGCTGTATTCAAACAAATATTTTGTTCCTTGGTTGCCAAGCAATGTAAGATTTTTTAATTCTTCCTCTCTTCTTCCTGCCATCATTATTCCCCTTTCCTGCTTATTCATTTGCTTATACGCCGCGCTTGTTTCCCCACAACAGCGCGTGCAGCTGCGGCAAAACGCGCACATCGTTCAGTTCGTTTGATTGCGCCACTTTTTCCACCAACCAGTCCAGCTTCGCCAACAACTTTTCACGCAGCGCCGCGGCATCTTTTTCCATTATATCGTCATTCCCGGCTTGCAAATAAAACGAAATCTCCGGGTAACGCTTGTGGATTATTTTTGCATAGTCAAAATCATCGTCATCAAATACGACGACTTTCAAGCTAACATGGGACGCGCGCCCCGCGCCGACCAGCTTACCGATGATGTGATCAAGCACCGCAAAATCCGTCTCCATTCCGGAACTTGGCGGTTTTGGCGAAATCGTGACATCATCAATATCATATAGCCAATCTTGCCAGCGGCTTCCTTGTGTTTCGACGGCAATGCGAACGCCTTTATTTTTTAATAATAAAACAAGCTCTTCAAGCGCTTGAATGAGAACAGGATTCCCTCCCGATATCGTAACATGGCGGAAACGGTCGCCGCCAAGTTCGCATAGGCGTTCCCAAATTTGCCCGGCAGTCATTTGCCGAATTTCTCCTTTTGCCGATCCGTCCCATGTAAAGGCAGAGTCGCACCAGCGGCACGAATAATCGCAGCCGGCTGTGCGGACAAACATCGTTTTCTGCCCGATCACCATGCCTTCGCCTTGAATGGTCGGCCCGAAAATTTCAAGGACGGGAATTTTTTTCGCCATGATTATTTCCCCGCTTTCGGACGATAAACAACGTAGCTTGTCGGCGTTTCGCGCACGAACACTTGCAGACATTTTGGCTTGTTCGGCAATGTATCCAAATGCGCTTGCACCGTTTCATAAATTTTGCGGGCAATGACTTCGCTTGTCGGAAAATCGTTGCTGTTTTGCTCATTAAACCAATCTTGATGTTCGTTCATTAATGTATGATCCAGTTTGCCATGAATCAGCTTTTTCAACTCTTGAAAATTCACTAAAAATCCCGCATCGTCCAATTCATCGCCCGCCACTGTAATGTTCACAGTGTATATATGGCCATGCATGTTCGCGCATTTTCCCGCTTTCTCATGTGGAATAAAATGAGCTGCGGCAATATGCATATCCTTATTTAATTCGTATTGGTAGTTGTGAAATACTTGCGGATAAAGCTGATGGATCATAATTGATTTGCCCCTTCCTTTTCTTTCATGTATTCTTCGAGCCCCCGTCTGCGCAACACACAAGCCGGGCACTCGCCGCAACCGTCAGCGATAATCCCGTTATAACAAGTTAATGTTTTCGTGCGCACAAACTCAAAAGCGCCAAGCTCATCGGCGAGCTTCCACGTCTGCGCTTTCGTCAGCCACATCAATGGCGTATGAATCACAAATTGGTAATCCATGGCCAAATTCAATGTGACATTTAGCGATTTGATAAATATATCCCGGCAATCCGGATAGCCGCTAAAATCTGTTTCGCATACGCCTGTTACGAGATGGCGGGCTCCTTTTTGCTTGGCGAGCACCGCTGCGAACGACAAAAACAATAAGTTCCGCCCATCCACAAACGTCGATGGCAATTGCCCGTCTTTTTGCTCAATGGCGATATCGCTTCGCGTAAGCGCATTTGGTGCCAATTGATTTAATAGTGACATATCCAAAACGGTATGGGAAATACCGAGTTCCTTCGCAATCGAAGCCGCCACTTCAATCTCAAGCCGATGGCGCTGACCATAGTCAAATGTCACCGCTTCAACTTCGTCAAATTGTTTTAACGCCCAAAACAAACATGTCGTGCTGTCTTGACCTCCGCTGAAAACCACTACCGCTTTTTCCTTTTTCCCCATCGTCGCTCTCCTTTCTTTCCTTTCCAGAAGAACGAGCGTTCTAAAACAAAAAAGCTATACCCTCTAAGGATATAGCCTGTCCCTAGTTTTTTATAGAGGGTTGTTCTAGAACCTCTCCCATACCACATCGGTATGGAATTCTTCTTCAATTTTCTTTGCTTGCTGAACCATTGGCTTTTCTTATTGTACCGCTTTTTTTGTTTTATTGACAACCATACAATAAGGCGAGAATGTGAACAAAAAATAAAGGCAAAACCTTGCTAACTACATTCCAAATATATAGGAATGTCATCATTCTGTCCAATAGATAATATTGCCAAACAAAATGGTAATGTAATCATTTTCACTATTTAAAAATGAACATGGCTATCTTATCGTAACAGATAGTTTGCAAACAAACATTTTGTTTGATCGACTGTTGATATATCTGAATATTCCGTATATATTGAAAGCAGTAAGAATAGGGAGGGACAAACGATGAAACATTTAATTAAACGGCAGCGGGCGAAGCAAGCATTAAAAAAAGTTGTCAATGTCGCTGAAAAACTGCGGCAGTCTCTTGACATAAACCGTCCGCTAGAGGAGCAATTGGAACGTATCCGTTCGTTCCTTGACCGCGAACTGCAGCAAGATGAATATTTTTTAATCGTTGATGAAACAGGGCGCGCCATCATTCATACGAATCGATTGCGCGAAGGCCGCGTTTTTTCCGATGAGGTGGGGCAAAAAGCCGCTAAAACAACGAAACCGCTTTTGCAAGTGTACGAACGCGATACTGGGGAGGTGCTCATCGACGCAAGCTGCCCTTTATTAACAGACTTTAATGGAAAGCGCTTTAATTTGCGATTGGGAAGATTAATGCACCGTCCTTATTTGCAAACTTACTTTTTATTTCTGTCTATTGTGCCTGCCATGCTCAGCTTTCTTATCACGCTGCTTTTTTCACTATCTCCGTTATGGACATGCGCTGCGACCATTATCGCCAGCTTGATCATGAGCACGCTTTTTTACCGGTCGCTTGTCAATGAACTGCGCCACTGGTATGGCGTCACTCGCTCCGTTTCATCTGGAAACCTTCAAACAGAAGTACATACTGCCCGAAAACGCAATGAATTTCATCAAATCGCATATGAAATAAACAAAATGATTTTCGGCATTCGCGCGATGATCACAGAGTTAGCGAAAGCCGCCAAAACGGTGAATCAAGTAAGTGAGCAACAGCAGCTGGAAACAAAACGGCTTTCAGAATCGTTTGATGAAATCGCCGCAGCAATGGAAACGTTCCGCGAAGGCACAAAACAGCAAACCGCATCGGTAGAACAAGCCAATCATTTAGTAATCCAGATGGTCGAACGGGTGCAAAAAATGCAAGAAGAATTGGAACGTGTCGTTTCACATGCAAAAACTGCGCTCACATCGATGGACGAAGGAAACCGCCTCATTGAAGAAACAAAACAAAAAATGGATACAATGCAACAAGAAATAAACAAAACGACGGCATTAATCCACGCTGCATCGCAAGAAGCAGCCAACGCCCAAAACATGATTTCCGCCATCCGAACGATCACGAAACAAACAAATTTGCTCGCGTTAAACGCATCGATCGAAGCCTCGCGCGCGGGAGAAGCAGGAAAAGGCTTTGCCGTCGTCGCTCAAGAAGTCCGCAAGCTTGCTGAAGATACAAACGATTTTGCTGCAAAAATTTTATCTTCACTGCAGACGATGACAAACGTGCTGCATAACGCCGTCCAAGCCGTACAGGAAAACGAGCAGCATGTGGAAAAAACGAAACATTCGCTATGGAAAACGGGCGAAACATTCGCATTATTCCATCAAATGTTTTCTGAACTCAACGCGCTTTTGCAGCAAAATCAAATCCATGTCGAAGCGGTTACTGGCAATGGCCGAAACCTTCAGCATCTCATTGGCGATATTAACGTCATCGCCACCGATTTCACAAATATGGTGCAAGAAACTACCGCCGGATTGGAACAGCAAACTGCCGCCATCCATGAACTGGCGAAAGAAGCGGATGTTTTGCTTGCTTCTGTTCAACAGCTTCAGCAAATTGTCAACCGGTTTCATTAAAAGCGGCAAGAAAATAGAAAGCACTTCTGACAATGATATTGCGGACAGCAATGGTTGATTTTTTCTTTCCCCTTGCCGCCCAACTGCAGCCGTTTGCCTGTTGGCATCCGGCAATGCGAACACTGGCATTGGCTCGCCGGATTGTCAAAGCGTTTGTCCGTTTTCCGCGGACAAACGCTCTGCGCTATTTTGGCATTTTCCGCATACACAGCAACAAAAGAAAGGCGAAGCTGATATACCCAAACAACGGGTATAAAAACGACAACAGAGAACTATAACGAAACAAACTGGCCGCGAACAATAAAGCGAACAAAGCGATCAGAAACAAGCTATCCGAAACCGAAAACATCGTGCGGAATTGCCGTTGCAGCCCAAACACGCCGCCAATAATAGACGTCAAAATTTCTCCGTAAATGACGAGAATATACATCCAATAAAATAAGGAAAAAAAAGAACGAATTACTTCCGCCATCGGAATATCGTAACTCAATACATGCGGGAACGATAATAAAACGAAGTGGCTGCTCAATAAAATGCCTGTGAGCAGCAATCCCCCCATCATTGCTCCGCGCTGCACGGTCGTCTCATCATCGGCTTCCTGCGCTAATGGCACAAGCACAGGCTGCGCCATCGTTAAATTAAAGGCGGCATACGAAAGCGGGGCAAGAAACGCCTTTAATGAATGATCGATTGTCAGCCATCCTTCGCCGCCCCATTTTCCCATGGCCAGCAGCTTAAAAAGAACGACAGCGCTAAACAGCACCATGGCCGGAACAATCAGTGCATTAACACTTAACAAACCTTTTATATCGTATAACATCACAACGAACGATAAGCAAAGCGTTATCATGATCCCTGCCTGCTTTGGCAGCCCGAGCTGTTCTTCAAACACCGCGCCTGCGCCCGCGATCATTACCGCAACCACTCCCATAATCATTGCCGTCATAATAACTGTCACAAGCGGGCTCATAACATTGCCAAATAAATAGCGATTAAACTGCTGGTAAGATGCCGCGCCAATTCTGCGCGCCATCACCATCATTCGCGCTCCCATCCATGTGAATAAGCCGCCGCTGATAAACACTCCTATCGTGCCAAAAGCTCCGTATTGGGTGAAAAACTCGACGATTTCCTTTCCTGTCGCAAATCCCGCGCCAACGACGGTCCCGACATAGACAGCGGCAATTTGCCATGCTTCCGACCATTTTTTCCACACTTCTGTTGTCACATCCTCCTTGTCCACGCTTTATTTCATATATATGTAAACGCGGACAAAGAAAGACGAAATAATAAAAAAAGGATGCTACAACGAAGCATCCAGTTTTATTTCACTGTAATTTGTTCGAGTTGGTGCTCATGCAATTCTTTCGCCTCTACGTGGATTTTTACCGAGTATGTTCCTTTTTCTTGGAAAGTTGTCGCCGCTTCATATTGGCCTGCTTGTGCCTCGCTCGCATCAATAAACTCATGCTTTCCGTTATTTTTCCACACTTCAAAACGAACCGTAGCGTTTGTCAACGGTTTTCCATCGTGAGCAATCTGCGCCGTCAAACTTGCCGATTGATTAGCCACATATTCTTTAGATTGCAGCGTTATCGATAAGCCAGCGTAAGAATGGCCGCTATGTCCATCATTATGATGATTCTCAGCATTTTCATGTTGCTGTTCGGACTCTTGACCAACGATAATATCTTTTTTCGGCATATTGTGCATGTTCCGCGCTGTGACATGCGCAACGACGGAATATGTTCCCGGCTCTGTAAACGTTTTAGTGACGGAATATTTGCCGCTTCCTTCATTCTTCGCCTTTAACATATCATGTTTTTCACTTCCATGTTTCCAAATTTCAAATTTTACTTCATCGGCATCGTCGACTTTTTCCTCTCCGTATGTTACGACACATGCTATCGTTGTTTCTTTGTTTAACTCAATATGATCGGCGGCTTCTATTTTCACTTCCAATATCGCCGGCTTTTCCGGCTTTTCTCCGTTCTTTTCTTGGGCGCAAGCCGCGAATAAAAACAACGACGGCATCAGCAATGCCAAAAACGCATAAACTTTTTTCATCTTTTTCACCCTCGCTAAATTTTTTTCTGCCCCAAACTATATCACAAATTTGCCACATTCTATACCATCGTTCACCGTTTCTCCAAAAATATTTCACGATTACAACAAATTTTTAAAAAAAACACTTGAAAGTCAAAGATAGTCAAAGTATAATAAAGACAGAAAGTCAAAGATAGTCAAAGTCAAACGATAAAAAGGAGGTTATGCCTCATGCTTTGCCAAGTATGCCAACAAAACGAAGCAACAGTATTTGTCAACTTGCAATTTAACCATGAGAAAAAACAAATGCATCTTTGCCATGAATGTTATGAAAAACAAAAACAAGAGCTTTCCATCCCAATGAACTTCGGGTTTGGAGGCTTTTCGTCATTCCCGTTTGATGATTTCTTTATGGATGGATTTTCGCCAATTTCGGAAATGGGAGCGCCACAGCCAAACACCGCACAGCCATCGCACCGCAACAGAAAAGGCGGCGGCTTCCTTGATCAATTTGGCCGCAACTTAACGCAACTGGCGAAAGCAGGTCTCATTGATCCAGTCATCGGCCGCGATAAAGAAATCGAACGCGTCATCGAAATTTTAAACCGCCGCAATAAAAACAACCCGGTATTAATCGGGGAACCTGGCGTCGGGAAAACGGCGATCGTCGAAGGACTTGCCTTGAAAATTGCCGAAGGACAAGTTCCGGAAAAACTGTTAAATAAAGAAGTGTATTTGCTTGACGTCGCTTCGCTTGTCGCCAACACGGGCATTCGCGGGCAATTTGAAGAGCGCATGAAACGTCTTATCGCTGAACTGCAACAACGCAAAAACGTCATTCTCTTCATCGACGAAATTCACTTGCTCGTCGGCGCCGGTTCGGCGGAAGGTTCAATGGACGCCGGCAACATTTTAAAACCTGCGCTGGCCCGCGGCGAATTGCAAGTCGTCGGTGCGACAACATTGAAAGAATACCGACAAATTGAAAAAGACGCCGCGCTTGAACGCCGCTTCCAACCAGTGATCGTCCATGAGCCGACCGTCGAACAAGCAATCACGATTTTAAAAGGCATCCAGCCGAAATACGAGCAATTCCACCATGTCAAATATACGGATGAAGCGATTGAAGCATGCGTCAAATTGTCACACCGCTACATTCAAGACCGCTTCTTGCCGGACAAAGCGATCGACTTGTTAGACGAAGCCGGCTCAAAAGCGAACTTGCGCATCGGTCCGACAGATGAAAAACAAATTCAAGAGCGCCTTGCGCAAATCGCTAAAGAAAAAACAAAAGCAGTGAACGAAGAAAATTTCGAACTGGCAGCGAAATTGCGCGATGAAGAGCTGAAATTAGAAAAACAACTGCAAAACGGTGTAAATCAAGAGCGCCCTGTTGTCGATGTTGCCGATATCCAACGCATCATCGAAGAAAAAACAGGCATTCCTGTCGGCAAACTGCAAGCTGATGAAAAAGAAAAAATGAAACATTTAGAAGAAAACTTGGCGAAAAAAGTGATTGGCCAAGAAGAAGCGGTGAAAAAAGTGGCGAAAGCGATCCGCCGCAGCCGCGCGGGATTAAAAGCAAAACATCGCCCAGTCGGTTCATTCTTATTCGTCGGTCCGACCGGCGTCGGAAAAACAGAGCTGGCGAAAACGCTCGCCGAAGAATTGTTCGGCTCGAAAGACGCAATGATTCGCCTCGATATGAGCGAATATATGGAAAAACATTCGGTATCGAAATTAATCGGTTCACCTCCGGGCTATGTCGGTTTTGAGGAAGCCGGCCAGCTAACGGAAAAAGTGCGCCGCAATCCATACAGCATCATCTTGCTTGACGAAATTGAAAAAGCGCACCCGGACGTGCAGCACATCTTCCTGCAAATTTTAGAGGACGGCCGTCTCACTGACAGCCAAGGCCGCACCGTTAGCTTTAAAGACACGGTCATCATCGCGACAAGCAACGCCGGTGTTACCGATAAAAAAATTACGGTTGGATTCGAAAAACAAGGAACAACGCACACAAGCGTTCTTGAGTCATTAAACGCCTACTTCAAGCCGGAATTTTTGAACCGTTTCGATGCGATCATCGAATTCAAACCGCTACAAAAAGAACATATGTTGCAAATCGTCGATCTGATGCTCCATGAAGTAAAAGCGACATTGCGCGAACAACACATCGACCTTGACGTAACGCCAGCAGCGAAAGAAAAATTGGCGGAACTCGGCTATCATCCAGCGTTCGGTGCCCGTCCGCTCCGCCGCGTCATCCAAGAACATGTCGAAGACAAAATCGCCGACGTCTTGCTTGATGAAAACGATCAAGTACAAGCGCTTCGCATCGATGTCGAAAATGACGCGATTGTCGCAAAAGCTTTGCATAAACAAACCGCCTGATCCCTTGATGGGAAAGGCGGTTCTTTTTTTGCCTATCTGCCGTATTTTATCCGCTTGCACATTATTACATAATTTGCTTACGGCTTTTCAGAAACAGCCATTAGATAAACTTAAAACAAAAATCAAATCCTACTAAATGCTGTTGATAGGCGGCAGCCCCATTTTTTCGCAGACTGTCACGGTTGATTGGTCCATTAAAATTTAGTGATTACGTTAAACCCTTTCGTATTATATTGTGACATATTTTCAAATACAGCGTTTACCTCTTCCAATTTGATTTCACGTTCAACTAAGCGCTTCGGATTCAACCGCCCGGAAGAAATCAAGCTCAGCAAACCGCGATAGTCAGGATGAGGATTGCCGATGCTTCCAACAAACTCAATTTCCGATGCTGTAATCAGGTCAACAGGGAGCGAGACAAAACCTCCTTCTTCTGATGTGGTTAAACCCACTTGAACATGTCTTCCTCCTTTTCTTAAGGATAGAACCGAATTAAGAACGGTATCTTTGATGCCTAAAGCATCCAGTCCGACATGTGCGCCCCCTTTTGTGATTTCCTTTATTGCTTCGACAACGTTTTCTTTTCTAGCATTGACGGCCGCAATAGCGCCTTCCTGTTTTGCGATTTCAAGCTTTTGATCATCAATATCAACGGCTATCACTTGCGCTCCTAATGCATTGGCCACCTGAATAGCAGAAAGACCTACACCGCCAGCTCCATGCACAGCCACCCAATCACCAGGCTTGACATGTCCTCTGACAATACCGTGATATCCCGTCATGTAACGGCAGCCTAAAGCAGCTGCTGTTAAACTGTCAACATTTTCAGGGAGTCTGATCAAGTTAAAATCGGCATTGCGAACTAATACATATTTATTCCGCATAACCGCCTTCCAATCCAGAAACCAAGCCATAAATTTGCAGGTTTTCGCATAAATTCGGCACACCTTTTTTGCAATATTCACATCGCCCGCAAGCGGAATGGAACGGGACGGTGACACGATCTCCCGGACGGAACGACTTCACCTCTTTGCCAACTTCTTCGATGACACCCCCAAATTCATGTCCAGGTGTTATCGGCAATTCCGGGGACAAACCAATCCACGCCCAATCCCCTTGCCACGCATGCCAGTCGCTTCGGCAAACTCCGCAAGCTTCGATTTTAATTACCGCATCTTCCGGACCTGGTTGAGGATCCGGGACATTTAAAATTTCCAACGGTCTTTTGTGCTGAACAATTTTCGCAGTTTTCATTGCCTCTCCCCCTTATTTTAAAAAACGTATTATTAACAATATTATTAATATTCATTATTTTAACAAAAATAATTATATAGTTAATTAGTTACAACATTTTTGGTTTCTCGAAAGCTAGTTACGCAAGTTAAAAAGATAAATGGTATTGAATGGAATGTAGCGCTTTAAAAACTTTATTGCCATTCCCAGTGTGGAGGCAAGATTGAGTCAAGAATAAATAAAAAACCGTTTCAATCAACAGTCGTCAAAAATCTATATGGTATTACGATCATAATGCCAACCTTGCTGCTGCAAGCCACAAAGAATCAGCGAAAATTAATAGCAGGATGCGATTGCCGAAAAATGCGGCAATCCCTCCTGCTACTATCCTAAAAATCATGGTTATTGTGCAAGCCGGTTAAAAACATAATAGAGCTGGCTAAAATACCAGCAATGATATAACGCCAACATCCAAAGACCGCTAAGCTGCTATAGGCGCTGATAGTGGAAATTCAGCCCTTGGTATCGGCGATGGAATTTTCATGCGAATCAGCCAGCTTTTTGGCAAGGCCATGCATTAAAAACTGGATTGTCCGTTCCATTTCCGCTTCATCGTCCCAGTCGTAATCTGGCAACATAATAAACCGCGCCAGTAAAAATCCGGCAATTGCCGTGATCGTCATGCGGATGACCGAATCAGCGGGAATGGCGGCCAATTCTCCTTTTTCTTGAAAATGCTCGACGATTCGCTTAAATTTCTGGTAGATGTGCGTCGTAAAAACGTGCTGAACCTGCTCTTTAATTTCCGGATGAAACGCGATTTCCTGCCAGAACACCCGGACGGCCGGCAAGTACTTTTTCAAAAATTGATAACGGTTTTTCAAAAGAGCGCGAATGAAGTCTTCATAGCTTTGATACTGGCTTTCAAACACTTCTTTGACAAATTCTTTCGCCAAAAATGGGGCGACGGATTTAAACAGCGTCGGAGTGACAATCGCCAAAAGCAAATCCTTTTTTGTTTTATAGTGGCGGAAAATCGTTCCTTCGGCCACACCTGCTTTCTTGGCGATTTCGCTTGTCGAAGTGGCGGCATAGCCTTTTTCGGCAAACATTTCAATCGCCGCTTGCAAAATTTTGATTTGCTTTTCACTAAGCTTCACATCTTCCCCGTTTCGCTGCAACAATTCTTTCAGCCATTGCTGTTCATTCATTACCTTATGCTCCTTACAATTTTCGATATTTTTTTAATGCCACTACATTTAATATCATAAACAATATAGCAAAACCAAGTAAAACATATACGTCTTTGGCAATTTCATTCCAGCCATTGCCGCGAACCATAATTTCCCGCAGCGCATCCGCTCCGTACGTCAGCGGCATGACCACGCTTAAAGACCGGAGCCATTCCTCCATCGTATCTAAATTAAACAAGCCGGAAAAGAACACTTGCGGGACGACAACGAGCGGGATAAACTGCATCATTTGCAGTTCATTATTCGCAAAAGCAGACAGCAACATCCCTAACGTTAAAGCAGTCATCGCCAATAAGAATGTTATCAACAGCACGTATACGAAAGAACCTTCCATCATCATGTCAAGAATATCAATAGCAAACCAAGCAATTAAACTCGCCTGCAATGTTGTAAATAATCCAAATCCTATAATGTAGCCAGCCACAATTTCCCAGCGCTTAAGCGGCGTCGAAAGCAAGCGTTCGAGCGTTCCGCTTGTACGCTCGCGCAGGAACGAAACGCCAGCGATTAAAAAAACGAAAAAGAAAACGAAAAAGCCGATTAACACAGGACCGAAATTATCAAATAGCGCCATGTCTTCTGAACCATGCAAGTACGTTGTTTTCCATTGCAACGATTGCGCTGGCGGGGCTAATTCTTGAAGCGCTTTTTGCACCGTCATCAGCACCGCTTTATTTACCGTCGGATCGCTTCCTTCTAACGTAATTTTCGGAATTCCTTCATCCATTTTTATGAACGCGTCAATTTGTTGTTTTTCTAACTGCTTGCGAGCCGTTGCTTCCGTAAGTTTTTTGACATCAGCGTCGTATTTTTCTAACTTCTCCGCCACAACTTCTGGCGTTTTTGGACTAACGGCAATCGTTGGTTTATATTCCTCGCCATTAAACACAAGGTTCATCAAAAACAGCACAAACATCGGAGCCACAATCATTAACGCAAGGGTGCGTTTATCGCGGAAAAACTGGCGGATGATGCGAATGACGATGGCGCGGACTCTCATCCTCTTGCACCTCCAAAATATAAAAAGGCTTGCTCGATCGTTTCGGAATTTGTCTCTGTCTTTAACTTTTCCGGACTGCCGACCGCGATGAGGCGGCCATCGCGGATCATGGCGAGGCGCTGGCATTTTTCCGCTTCATCCATGACATGGGTCGTTACGACAATCGTCGTTCCATTTTGGCGGATTCTCTCCAGCTCCTCCCAAATGGCCTGGCGAAGCACAGGATCAATGCCAACCGTCGGCTCATCTAAAAGCAATACTTCCGGTTCATGTAGCAAAGCTATCGCCAGCGACAACCGCCGTTTCATCCCTCCAGAATATTGATGGACAGGCTTTTTGATATGATCTGTCAGATTGACAAGATTCATCACGTCATAAATGCGTTCTTTTTGCTTTTTTCCTTTTAACCCATAGATCGAAGCGAAAAATTGCATGTTCTCCAATGCCGTTAATTCCCCGTATAAGGCGTCAGACTGCGCCATAAAACCAATGCGCTGCATCACCTGTAAGTCAGGCATTTTTTGATTTAATACATGAATCGTTCCACTCGTAGCTTCGTCAATGCCAGCGATCATTTTGACAATCGTCGTCTTCCCCGCCCCAGAAGGCCCGAGCAATCCGAAAATTTCTCCTTTGTGTACGTCAAGCGACACATCTTCAACAACCGTTTTTTTCCCAAACCGTTTTGACACATGTTCAAGACAAATACACGGCTTCTCTGGCATGAACTTTCCTCCTTCTATAGTGAGTGATTACTCACTTATATTTTACACGATATTGATTTTATCTTAAAGTGAGTAATCACTTACTAAACAATTTTTTTAAGCTGCCTTGTACTTAGGCAGCTTATTTATGCGAAAGAGGCGACGTTTTTCCACCCGTAGCGCCATTCCGGCAGCTTTTTCCCGCCGATATCCGCGACCCGTTCAGCGTTCATGCCGCCAAGCCGCTCGTAAAAGCGGCGTGACGGATTATCAGCAAGCACTTACACGGTCAGCGAACGAATCCCTTCGCGTTGGAACTCACCGACTAGCGCTTTGACGAGCTTTGTTCCGTATCCTTTTTTCTGTGCTTCTTTCAATAAACAGGTGGCGTATATCCGCTTCTTTCCCGTGTGTAGCGCGGTTTTTGCCTCCGGAAATAAACCCGCATACTTTGCCGTTGTTCTCCGCGACAAAATAGAATGCTTCAGCTGCTGCAATCCACACTGCCAAAGCTGTTCTTTTTCGCTTGCGTTTAATTGTGCCAAATACTCCGCAGGCACAATTCCTTCGTGCGTCGTTTTTCATCCTTCCACATAAATGGCCGTAATGGCTTTGGCACCCTCCATCATTGCTTTCCGAATGTTCATCATTTTCCACCTCATTCATGCGATAATGCATGTCCTTCGATTAAGCTGTATGAACGGCGACAGCTTGCGGACTCAATAATATGTTGCGAAAAGCAATCCGGGAGAGACGGGAAAGAGCATTGTTAAAGTTGGCTGTCATCGACGCTATTCAGCCACCGTTCCATTTCGCCGGCTACCGCTTGGACGCAGCCGTCTTGAAACGGAGAAATAAGGTTAGCGGTGCGGACTAATTCGGTAAACGGCTTGCTTCCGCCTTGACGGCATAATCTCAAATAATCATTCCACGCCTCTTCGTAGTTTTCACGCGAACGTTTCCAAAACTGGAATGCACAGATTTGCGCCAATGTATAGTCAATATAATAAAACGCCGTCGTGTAGATATGGCTTTGCCGCTGCCAAAAGCCGCCGCGTTCTAAATAATCGTTGCCGTCATAGTCTCTTGTCGGCATATATTTTCGTTCAATTGCCCGCCATGCTTGTTTCCGTTCCGCCGGCGTCGCATCCGGATTTTCGTATACGAAATGCTGAAATTCGTCCACCGCTACGCCATATGGCAAAAACAACAAAGCATCACTTAAATGATAAAACTTATATTTTTCTTCATCTTCTTGAAAGAATAACTTCATCCACGGCCATGCAAAAAACTCCATGCTCATCGAATGGATTTCGCACGCCTCCAAAGTCGGCCAGTTATATTCCGGAATTTCGTAATGGCGGCTTTCGTAAACTTGAAACGCGTGCCCCGCTTCATGCGTAAGCACATCGATATCTCCGGATGTGCCAGTGAAGTTCGAGAAGATAAACGGCGCTTTATAATTTGGGATAAAGGTGCAATAGCCGCCGCTTGCTTTCCCTTTTTTCGCAATAAGGTCCATCAATTCATTTTCGGTCATATACCGGAAAAACTCGCCCGTTTCCGGCGACAGCTCTTCATACATCTTTTTCCCGTTTTCAATAATCCAGTTTGCGTCCCCTTTTGGCGTTGGGTTCCCTGTTGGAAACACAAATGCTTCATCATAATATTTCAGCTTCTCGACGCCGATGCGTTTCCGCTGCCGTTCGCGGAGCTTGACGGCAATCGGAACGATGTGCTTTTCGATTTGTTTGCGGAATTTCGCAACCATCCCGGCGTTATAATCCGTTCTGCCTAAACGGGCATAGCCAAGTTCCACGAAGTTTTTAAATCCAAGCTTGCGCGCAATGGTGGTGCGCACTTTCACGAGCTGATCATAAATCTCATCCAATTTTTCTTCATGCTCTTGAAAAAATGCAGAACGAGCCTCACTCGCCCGCTTGCGCATCTCGCGGTCCGGCGATTCGACGAACGGCTGCAGCTGCGCTAACGTCCGTTCCTCTCCTTCAAAGAAAATTTTGGCTGAAGCAACCAATTTCGTATATTCGCTTGTCAGCTTATTTTCTTGTTGTAAATCTTCGATAACCTCCGGAGAATGCGTTTTTAATTCCGTCTCGGCAAGCGCAAACAGCTGTTTTCCCCATTTTTCTTCAAGCTGCGGGCGGAACGGAGAGGAAACGAGCGCCCGATAATAATCGTTTACAAGCCCTTTGACAATCGGCTCAGCTTCATCAAAAAATTCTTGTTCCTGTTCATAAAATTCATTGTTCGTATCAATTGTATGGCGAATATAACAAATATTTTCCATCGTGCTAAAATCGTTGCGGAGCCGGTTGATTTCTTTCATCACCTCGTTCTGTTCTTCCGCATTGCCAGCCTTTTGAAACGATTGCAGCGCCAGTTGAAATGATGCTTTCAACTTCTCGATATTTGGTCGTTCATAACGGAACTCGGAAAATTTCAATGCAATCCCTTCCTTTTTCCCTTATCTTAGTTTGTATTCCATTCTTGCACAGAAAATCCTTTTTTTCAATGAGGAAAGATTGTTGACGAATTTTATCGAAAAACGTATAATAATGACGCCAATTGAATATTTTTTCTTTCCCATTCACATAAATGGAGATAAGGCTCGGCGAACAACCGGGACAAAGAAGTCCATGAGTTTTCAATGAAAACCGCAAACTGTGCCTTTCTGTGAACAGGCACAGGACCGCCATCATCGCCAGATATCAATGAGGGCTGAATGCGGATGTTTCGGTGCACCCGTTGCATGTTTTTGGGTGCATTTTTTTTGATGAAAATAATGAATCATCATCAGGAAGGAGCTACTAAGAGTGCAACAGCAAAAACTCGGATTATGGCTATTAACGGCGCTTGTCGTTGGCAATATGGTAGGATCGGGAATTTTTATGCTGCCGCGCTCGCTTGCGGAAGCGGCAAGCCCGCTTGGCGTCATTTTGGCGTGGCTGCTCACGGGCGCCGGTGTATTAATGACTGCGCTCGTCTTCGGCAATTTGGCAATCCGCAAACCGGAATTGAACGGCGGACCGCAAATTTATGCAAAAGAACTATTTCCTAAAGGATCGAACGCAGCGATTTTATCTGGCTTTATGTCTTCATGGGGGTATTGGATCGGCAACTTTGCCGGCAATGTCGCGATTATTACGACGTTCACCAGCTATTTATCGACGTTTTTCCCGGTTTTAACAAGCAAACAAACGTTATTTGCCATCGGCTCCCTTGATATCAAGCTGGGAAACTTGTTGACATTTCTCATTTGCACAGCGCTGCTTTGGGGAATGCATTTCATCATTTTGCGCGGCATCGAAGACGCAGGCAAGCTGAATTTTGCCGCTACCGCAGCGAAAGTGCTCGGATTTTTCTTATTTATTGTCATTGCTTTATTTGCGTTTGAAAAAAGCTCGATCGGCCCGTTGGCTGCTCCTCGCTATGATGACGCGGGACATTCGATCGGACTGTTAGGCCAAGTGAATAATGCGGCTGTATCGACATTATGGGCGTTTATCGGCGTAGAATCGGCGATTGTTTTTGCTTCACGGGCGCGGAAGCAAGCGGACGTAAAGCGCGCCACCATTCTCGGTTTGCTCATCGCTCTCGCGATTTATATCGGGATTAGCGTGCTCGTCATGGGCATATTGCCGCAAAAAGAGCTTATTCAATCAGAAAAACCGCTCGTCGACGCGATTATCATGATTTTAGGGCCAAGCGGCGGCTACATTCTTGCCGGGCTTGGATTGATCAGCTTGCTTGGCTCCACGCTCGGCTGGGTATTATTAAGCGCGGAAGTGCCGTACCAAGCGGCAAAACAAGGGCTGTTTATGCGGGCGTTTTTAAAAGAAAACAAAAAAGAAGTGCCAAGCTTTTCTTTATTGCTTTCCAACGCGCTGGCGCAAATTTTTATTTTTTCGACCATTTCCCATTCGATGTCAGCAGCGTTTGACTTTGTCATTTACATCGCGACATTGGCGTATCTCGTTCCATATTTTATCGCTTCTGTTTTCCAATTGAAACTGACGCTTACCGGCGAAACGTATAAACGCGCTTTACGCGCCCGCGTCATCGACGGGGTGATCGCCGTTCTTGCGACAATCTATTCCATTTGGGTCATCGTCTCCGGGACAGCGGACATAAAAACGTTTATGCTGGGCGTCGCGCTGCTCCTCAGCGGCATCATCTTCTACCCGCAAGTGAAAAAAGCAGCGCAGCAATCAGAGGAAAAACAAAAAATATCGGCGTAATTAAGAAACGGACGCTTGGGAGCCAAGCGTTCGTTTTTGATATTTAAGAAGGAAAAAATAATTCGTATATCGAAATAATGGCCGAGAACATTTTGTGAAGGAAGTGGATTTTATGACTGTACATCATATGAAAAAAACAACGAGAGGCATCGCTGCCGAAGATCTTTTCCGCATCCACTTTGTGAGCGACCCGCAGTTTTCACCAGATGGGAAGAAAGTCATCTTTGTACAAAAAACGATTGATCACGAGCGGGAATATCGCTCCCACCTTTTTCTCTTGTCATTAGCAGATGGCAGCGTGAAACAATGGACGTTTGGAAAAAGCAAAGACACTTTTCCGCGCTGGTCTCCGGATGGAAAAACCATCGCATTTCTTTCTAACCGATCCGGAAAACCGCAAATTTGGCGCTTGCCGGCAGATGGCGGGGAAGCTCGCCAATTAACCTTCTTAAAAAACGGAGTCCGCCAGCTGTGCTGGTCGCCAAATGGGCGTTTTCTCATCGCTCTCACTTCTCTCGGCAAGGAAGAAACGCTTAAAGAACACGAGGAGAAAAACAAAAACGAGAAAGAAAAACGTAAGCTGACACCGCTTATTGTAGAACGTTTGCAATACAAATCCGATGCAGCTGGATTTCGCGATGACAAACAAGATGTGCTCATCCGCATCGATGCGGAAACGGGAGAAATGCAAGCATTAACCAACGGCGATGACGAAATCATCTCATTTGCCATATCCCCTGATGGCCAAACAGTCGCTTTTGCCGCCAACCGGAGCGAGGATCCGGATTTTACATTTACACGTGATATATTCCTTCTTGACATTGACAGCGGAAAAACGACAAAAATCACAGATGGAAACGGGTTTTTCGCTTCGCTATCTTGGTCTCCGGATGGAAAAATGCTCGCGGCGATTGGGCATGAACTCGAGTATTTAGGCGCCACATTGAACCGGGTTTGGACTTTCGACATCCCCAGCGGAGAAAAACGGGCGCTGACCGCCAATTGGGATGTGCATGTCGGCGACGCGATGGTGGGGGACATGCATTCTGGAGCCCCAAGTCCCGGGCTCATTTGGAATAAAGAAGGAAACGGCCTGTATTTTCTTGCTTCCGAGCGAGGACGAGTCAACCTCTATCATGTAGCGCTAGACGGAACAATTACCCCTTCCGTTATCGGCGATTTCCATTTATATGGATTATCCATTCATCCTCATCATCATATGGCGGTGGCAGCCATTAGCGATCCGACCCATATTGGCGACTTATATGCCGTTTCTCTTCGCGACGGAAGACGCGACAAGCTGACCAATGCCAATGAGGAGTTGGAAAAGGAGCTTTCCTTTTCTAAGCCTGAATCGTTCTCCTATCCATCCCGTGATGGTTGGGACATTCAGGGATGGCTGATGAAGCCTCTTCATCTTGAAGATGGGCAAAAAGTGCCGATGGTTGTTGAGATTCACGGCGGACCGCATGCAATGTACGGCTTCACTTTCTTCCATGAAATGCAAGTGCTTGCGGCAAAAGGATATGCGGTGCTGTTTACGAATCCGCGCGGTAGCCACGGCTATGGCCAAACATTTGTCAATGCCGTACGCGGTGATTATGGTGGAATGGATTATGAAGATATTATGAGCGGTGTCGAATATGCGCTTGCCCATTTTCATTTTATTGATGAAACACGCCTTGGCGTTACAGGCGGAAGCTATGGCGGCTTTATGACAAACTGGATCGTTGGGCATACGGACCGATTTAAAGCAGCAGTGACGCAGCGGTCTATTTCAAATTGGCTCAGCTTCTATGGAGTTAGCGACATCGGCTATTTCTTCACGGAATGGGAAGTCGGTTGCAATGTATGGGAAAATCCAGAGCGGCTTTGGCACCACTCTCCGTTAAAATATGTGAAAAACATTCGGACTCCGTTATTAATTCTTCATAGTGAAAAAGATTATCGCTGTCCAATCGAACAAGCTGAACAGCTGTTTATCTCCCTGAAACATTTAAAGCGGGAAACAAAACTTGTCCGCTTTCCAGAAGCAAACCATGATCTGTCCCGCAACGGTCCACCGACACTCCGCCTCGAACGGCTGAATCATATTGTCGGTTGGTTTGAAAAATACTTATAGGTGTGCACAGAGAATATCACCTGTTTGCTTTCATCGTTTTCTTCAACCGCAACGAATAAAGGGCTGGCAGAAACGAATGATCGTTTTTGCCAGCCCTTTATGATTTCTGCTTTGCGCCATATCCTAATTTTTTTAACAAATCGATCGCTTTGTCTTTTTCCTCGGCTGTCAACCCGGCGACCGTTTCATGAATCGTTTGCGCATGCCGCGGAAACACTTCCTCAATGAATTTTTTCCCTTTTTCTGTAATCGAAGCATAGGTGACGCGGCGGTCTTTTTCGCACGCTTTTCGCACAATAAGCCCCTTTTGTTCCAATTTGTCCACTACGTACGTAATGCTGCCGCTAGCGAGCAAAATTTTTTCGCCAATTTGCTGCAGCGGCTGGTCACCTTTATGATAAAGCAATTCTAAAACGGCAAACTCCGTCGGATTCACGCCAAACGATTGAATCGACTTGTTCACTTGATCGTTGACAGCCCGGTATGCCCTTGATAACACGATAAACAATTTTAATGATTGGTCAATGTCTTTCTCTCTTGTCATCTACAATCAAACCCTTTTGTTCGTTGAATTAACATCATGTCAGCATCTTTGCAAATGAAGCTTGAAAAACTATTGGATAAAAGTGAAAAGGACGCAACATCCAGTCACGTTGATGCACATGTTTGCGCCCCGCCATTTTTGCTTACGCTATCTTACTTGCATTATACTTTAAATAGCAAATGCAGTGCAATATTTTTTGAACAGGCGCTCTGCCTCTGCGGTCTATTGAGAATGCTCGCTATTTGCGATTGTTGTTTATATATTATAGTATAGTATGAATAAATTATTTTTATTGCTAAGGCATTGTAAGAACTACAGAAAAAGGGGGATTGGATGGAACAAGTATTTATTGGCAGCATACTTTCCGCATTATCAACTGGATTGGGTGCAGTTCCGATTTTATTTTTGGCAAAATCGATCACCCACCGCTGGCGGGACATATTGCTGGCATTTTCAGCTGGAATTATGATGGCAGCTTCCATGATGAGCTTAATTCCTGAAGCATTGCAGGCAGGCGGTTTTTTCGCTTTAACGGTCGGGTTATTTTTGGGCGTCCTTATTCTGACCATTTTGGAAATGACTGTTCCGCATATTGATTTAGAACATACGAAAAAAGGAATTGCGTTTGACGAAAAAGCGATGCTTATCATTGCGGCAATTACTTTACATAACATTCCTGAAGGATTGTCGGTTGGGGTCAGCTATGCTTCCAACGCAGCGGAAACGGGCAATTTGATCGCACTGGCCATCGGATTGCAAAACGCTCCGGAAGGGTTTTTAGTCGCCCTTTTTTTAATTCATCAACAGATTGGGAGATGGAAAGCGTTTATGATCGCTACGCTTACGGGGGCGGTTGAAATCGTGACATCACTGCTTGGGTTTTACTTAACGTCCATCTTTCGCCAGCTCGTTCCATACGGCTTGGCGTTTGCTGCAGGTGCGATGTTGTTCATCATTTATAAAGAGCTTATTCCCGAAAGCCACGGGGATGGAAATGAGCGTACGTCCACCTACTCCTTTATTGCCGGAATATTGTTTATGATTTTTTTAGCAGAATCATTTTAATATGGCATCACGAATTTTCGGCAGGCAAGCCAAAAGTTCGCTTCACTGTGAATCCCGTTGCCCACATAAAAATCCCCTCTTTCCTTCGCGGAAAAGAGGGGATCGTCATTTATTGAGCGTTGACTTCTTCTTTTTCGTAAATTGGCACCCATCCTTCTGTCGTAACAAAAATGCGAATCGCAACGACGCGGCGGTCTTCTTGCAGCGTAAAATAGTGACGCGTTTTTTCAGGAACGGAAATCAGGTCGCCCGGCTCCAATTCAACATCGAAAAATTTCCCGTCTTTTCCTTGAATGGCGAAAACGCCGTGACCGCTTACGATAAAGCGAACTTCGTCATCAGTATGGTGATGTTCGCGTTTAAAGTTTTCCAAAAGCTGATCCAAATTCGGCGTATCTTCCGACAAAGAAATGACGTCTTGCGCTTTGTAGCCGCGGCGCGCAGAAATATCAGCAATTTCTTCTTTGTACGTTTCTAAAATTTCGTTTTTCTCCTCATCAGTAAGCAAATATTTTTCGCGCAAATGTTCCGGAAGTTTGTTAATATCCCACTTTTCGTAAATAACTCCTTGCTCATTCAAAAATTTTACCACTTCCGCAAAATCTGTAATTCTTTCATTTGTTTCATGAAAACGAATAACTGGCATTGTTTCATCCTCCTTAAATAATACGGTTTTATATGGAAAAAGGTTAAGCAAATGCCTTTGCTCCCTTGAGAAGCAGCAGCTTCACATGATAGCTAAACAAAAACTCCCACGCTTCCAAAAACTTTTTCGCTTCAAACGCGTCTTTTCCCCATACGGTAATGCCATGGTTGCGGATCAATACCGCGCCAGCATCGCCGTTAACATGCTTGGCAAATTCTTTCGCAAGCGTCGGAATATGCGCATAGTTTCGAATAATCGGAATGCGGATGGCCGCATCTTCTTCCCAAATCCCAAACGCTTTGATAATTTCTTGATGGGAAAAGACAACTTCTCCATCATCTCCATACCATTCGGAAATGATATTATTGTCGATCGTATGGACGTGGAGGCTGCAGCCTGCATTCGTTTTACTATAAATTTCCGCATGCAAAAGCGTTTCGGCGGACGGCTTTAACTGCGTTTTTTCCACCGGATTCCCGGAAGCATCGACAAGCAAAAAATCTTCATCGGTTTGCTTTCGCTTATCTTTGCCGCTTGCCGTCACTAAAAAAGTGAGCGGATCATCGGTGACCTTAATGGACAAGTTGCCGCTTGTGGCAAAAAACCAATCGCGCGCTGCCAATTCCGCTTTGACCTCGGCAAGCTCTTTCCATCTCTTAACAAGCAAGCTCATGCTTTCACCTCCATCGTCTCCAGAAAATGAATGACATCGAAAAACGTCGCAAACGGCGTATGCGGGATATCAAGTTCTCGGCATTTTTGCAGCAGGAAATCGCGGGCGATCACATGATCCGCCAGCTTCGCCACCGCTAAATCGGTGATCGAGTCGCCAATGACGATATGGAAAGAATCCGGCTTTCTTAATTTTCGCAGCAGCGACGGCTTGCAGCAGCCGCAGCCGTTTTGGCACTGTTCATCACATGAATGCGGCCATGTGATGCGGATGGTTTCTCCACTGAAATCAGAGCCATTGCAAAAGATGCGCTCTTTTTCAACAAGCCCTTCTAAAAGCGGGTAGACAAAAAAGTCGATGCCACCGCTGACGATATATAGCGGAATGCCGCGCTCCTTCGTAAACGTGACAAATTCGCGGAAACCATCGCGGATGCGGGCGTTTTGCAAAATGAAATCAGTAATGTCTTCTTTCCAACTTGATGGCAGAAGGGAAAACATCGCGCCAACCCCTTCTTGGACCGAAATGCGCTGCGATAATATATCATCTTTTAACGTTTCCCATTCCGGCGGCGCAAACCGTTTCATAATTGCGATAATGTTGTCATTGTCTGTTATCGTCCCATCAAAATCACAAAATATGATTGGTTTTGTCGGTTTTATCATGATGTCACCTCTATTGCACCCCATAAGTCAATCGCTTTTCGCAATGCGTCATTTTCGCGCGCCGCTTCATGAAGCGATTTGCCGGCGAGAACAGCAGCGATCGCAGCGCGGAACGCTTTGCCGCCGCCCTCCGCTCCGTCTGGATGGCCGTGTATGCCGCCTCCCGCATTGACAATGCTGTCTCTGCCAAAATCGCGGAACAATAACGGCACAAGCCCTGGATGAATGCCTGCCGACGGGACTGGAAACGACCGTTTAAACGGCTCTTTCTCATCCGTCAGCGCCGCGGCAATACCAATTGCCTCTTCTTTATCAAGGGCAACGCTTCCGTATGGCGACGGGAAAAGCACAAAATCGGCTCCGGCAAGACGCAGCAATTTTCCGAGCAGCAATGATGCTTTTATTCCGTAAAACTCCGATGGGGTCAGGGCCCCGCTGAATGCCGGGTGCGCCATGATCGGAATCGCAATCTCCTTATCTTCGCGCAATCCTTGGAGCACATCTAAACCATAGGCAAATACGTTGAACAGCAATATGTCAGCGCCCAGCTCCACCGCGCGTTTTGCTTTTTCTTTCAGCTCAAACGTTTTTCCGGTCAAGTTAACCGCGTATAACGTCCGTTTCCCCGTCTTCTCGTACACTTCGTTTAACACTGCTTTTCCCGCTGTAATCCGCTTTTCAAACGGCAGCAAATCACTGTCAAACAAGATTTCATCATCTTTGACAAGATCGACCCCGCCAAGCGCCTGCTGCTTCAGCTGCTCAGTTAAATAAGCGATATCGCGGCCGATCACACCTTTAAAAATGCTCATCAAAAGCGGGCGGTCATATACATCCACTTTTTGGCGAATCCCATCGATGCCAAACCGGGGGCCAGGAAACTGTTTTTTCCATTCATTAGAAAATGTTATATCTAGCAATCTTACTTCTCCGTCCAACGACAACTTGCCGAATACGGTTGTCAAAAGCGCCGGAATATCAGCGCTGAAATTGGCCGTTGGATAAGCGATTTGCACGATCGCGCGCTTCAGCCGTTTTCCAAAGTAACGATTTGTCCGTTCACTGTCTTCCAGCACTTGTATATGGACGACTTCCCCTTTATGTTTGCGCAATTGCTCGCGTTCAAGCTGCGGCAAATCGGTCCATGTGCCGACCGTTAAGCCGAGCGCAATTCCTTCTGCTTTTTTTTCAATATCTTTTTCATCGTGAATCAGATATGTAGCAATCACTTTACTCATTGTCATCCCTCTTTTCGTCCATCAAAAAAGCCTCTTTAAGAAGAGGCTTTTATTTATTCACACTCTTCTTATCTCTCAGCGTTTCCGCTGCAAGAATTAGCACCGTGCTTAACCATGGTTAAGCCGGTTGCCGGGCTTCATTGGGCTTGTCCCTCCGCCTGCTCTTGATAAGAATGTCTGTGTCCTATTCACTTTCCAAACTTTCGAACTATTCGCGCTCGTAAATTTAATTTGAATTATGACAGCATTTTTTTTCGTTGTCAATCATTTTTTTTGCCATTTTTAAAAAAGGCCAAGCTTCGCGATCCGTTCCGCCGCCTCTTGCAAACGGGCTTCACTTGTCAATAATCCGGCGCGCACATATCCTTCCCCATGCCCGCCAAATCCGATTCCCGGCGCGACAACGACATGCGCTTTTTCCAGCAAATAATCGGAAAAACGTTCCGATGTCCAGCCGTGCGGTACTGGCAGCCACGCAAAAAACGAACCTTTTGGTGCAGTGACATCCCAGCCGATTTGCCGCAACGCGTCAATGAGCGTATTGCGCCGCGCTTCATACAAGGCGACAAGCTCCTCGACACAACGTTGCGAGGAAAGAAGAGCGGTCGCTGCCGCTTCTTGAATGGCGCCAAACAAGCTCACATATAAATGGTCTTGCAATAAATTAATCGCCGCAATCACGCTTTCATTTCCAACGGCAAATGCCACGCGCCAGCCCGCCATATTATATGTTTTGGAGAACGTATAAATTTCCACGCCAATTTCTTTTGCTCCCTCCGCTTGGAGAAAGCTAACCGGTTTTCTTCCGTCAAAACCAATCGCACCGTAAGCAAAATCATGGACGACACAAATTCCGTATTTAGCGGCAAACGACACCGTTTCTTCAAAAAACTCCTGCGAAGCAACCGCCCCAGTCGGGTTATTCGGATAGTTTAAAAACATTATTTTTGCTTTTTCCGCAACATTTTCAGGAATTTCCTCATAATCAGGCAAAAACTCGTTTTCCGCGCGCAGCGGCATCATCGCCATTTTGGCACGCGCGAGCGCGATCCCCGACCAATAATCCGGATATCCCGGGTCAGGCACGAGCACAATATCCCCCGGATTAACCAGGCATTGCGGAATCTCGACAAGCCCTGCCTTCCCGCCAAACAAAATCGCCACTTCTTTTTCCGGATCAACAGTAACGCCGTATTCGCGCTCATAAAACGCAGCAACCGCGCGCTTCAAAAAAGAATATCCTTGAAACGGCGAATATTTGTGATATTTCGGGTTTGCCACCGCCTTTTGCATCGCCGCAACAATATGCGGAGGAGTCGGCTGATCGGGGTTGCCTTGCCCTAAATTGATGATATCATGCCCCTCCGCCATTTTTTTCGCCACTTTATTGACAAGCGAAGCAAAAAACTGCTTTGGCAGGCTCTGCAATAACTCGGATGGAGGAAACTGTTTCATCATAAACACCTTCTCAAAAATTTCTTGAAATTCTAGTGAAAAATCATATATCGTAAAAATCAAAATGTAAAGTAAATTTTTTCGAGGTGAATGCCGATGACGGTGAAAATTGCTTGTCTTCAGCTGGATATCGCCTTTGGCAATCCCGCAGAAAACGAACAGCGAGTGGAAAAAGAGATAGAAAAAATTGCAAAAGATCGTCCAGATATTATCGTTCTTCCTGAATTATGGACGACCGGTTATGATTTAACCCGCCTTGATGAAATTGCCGATGAGGACGGCACACGCACAAAAGCGTTCATTCAGAAATTAGCGAAAACACATCATGTCAATATCGTTGCCGGGTCTGTTGCTAAAAAAACAGCAAATGGCGTCACTAATACAATGTACATTGCCGACCGAAACGGCGCCATCGTTGGCGAATATAGCAAGCTCCATTTATTTCAGCTGATGAATGAGCATCTTTACTTGCAATCAGGGGAAAAAATGGGATTGTTCACATTAGAAAATGCTCGGTGTGCTGGCGTCATTTGTTACGACATCCGCTTTCCGGAATGGATTCGCGCCCATATGGTCCAAGGGGCGGAAGTGTTATTTGTCGTCGCCGAATGGCCGCTTCCTCGCCTTTCCCATTGGCGCACGCTGCTTGCAGCGCGCGCGATTGAAAATCAGTGCTATGTCATCGCGTGCAACCGCGCCGGAAGCGATCCAAACAACGTCTTTGCCGGCCATTCGCTGGTGATTGATCCATGGGGGGAAATCGTCGCAGAAGCAAGCGAGCAGCCTTGTACATTAACGGCGCAAATCGACCTTGCAAAAGTAAACGAAGTGCGAAAACAAATCCCGATTTTTGCAGACCGGCGCATAGATGATTACATCGCCGCCGAAAAAAATTTGCAAAAAAGTGTTGACAAATCGTTTCATAACCATGTATGATTCGTATCAAACGTAAAAACATCAAAAATTGCTAACATAACGAAAATTGCAAACTGAATATTGCGGCATACTCTTATCAAGAGTTGGCTGAGGGAATTGGCCCAATGAAGCCCAGCAACCGACCGTAATACTATCGTGAGATAGGGCGCACGTTTTGGCGCCGGAAGTTCGTTACTTCCGCAGGGCACGGTGCTAAGTCCAACAGAAAGACTCGTTCTTTCTGAAAGATAAGAGGTGCGAAGATATGGAATCTTCAAGCCTCTTTCTACGCAGAAAGAGGCTTTTTAATTTACATGAAGGGAGAGTTTTATATTATGCCAGTTTCTCATCCAACGGTTTATGAACCATTAACGGAACAAGGAGCAATTGCGCTTGCAATCCGCCTTGGGCTTTTTCCGGAAGGAACTCCGCTGGCCTGCCGCGAAATTGGCGACGGCAACTTAAATCTTGTTTTTCGCGTTGTCGATCAGCAAACAAAAAAAGGAGTTATTATAAAACAAGCGCTCCCGTATGCAAAAGTAGTCGGTGAAAGCTGGCCGCTCACATTGAAACGCTCTGTTATTGAAAGCAATGCGCTGCGCACATTTGCGAGCTATGTGCCACAATATGTGCCAAAAGTATATTATTCCGATGAATCTTTAGCTATTACTGTGATGGAAGATTTGTCACATTTGCAAATCGCCCGCAAAGGATTGATTGAAGGAAAAACGTATCCGCTCCTGTCACAGCATATCGGAGAATTTATCGCCAAAACGTTATTTTACACTTCCGACTTTGGCATGAATCAACAAGAGAAAAAACAATTGGCACAAAGCTTTGTGAATCCGGAATTATGCAAAATTACCGAGGATCTTGTCTTTACCGATCCGTTTTTTGATCATGAGACGAACAATTTTGAAGATGAGCTGCGCAATGACGTTAAAGCGCTTTGGGACGATGATAAACTCCACTTGGAAGTCGCCAAATTAAAACACAAGTTTTTAACCGAAGGAGATGCGCTCATCCATGGAGACCTGCATACCGGCAGCATTTTTGCAAGCGATGAAGAAACGAAAATCATTGATCCAGAGTTTGCGTTTTACGGCCCATTCGGCTTTGACATCGGGCAATTTTTTGCAAACTTGCTATTAAACGCTCTGTCCCGCCCAGAGCAACAACAGGAACCGCTATTCTCCCATATTGACAAAACTTGGAATGTGTTTGCGAGCGTCTTTTCCGATCTTTGGCACAGCCACAATGTCGAGCCGTACGCTAAAACGGAAGGATTATTGGAAGAAGTGCTGCACTATGTGTTTATCGATGCTATCGGCTTTGCTGGATGTGAAGTCATCCGCCGCACGATTGGCTTGGCGCATGTTGCCGACCTTGACGGCATTGAAGATAAAGAAGAGCGCTTGCAAGCAAAACGCCATGCCCTTCGCCTTGGCAGAAGCCTCATTTTGCAGCGTGAAACATTGTCGGCCACAGAAGAGATTCGTTCTCTTTTCGCGCAAGCAGCACTAGCTACAACGAATTAATGTCATGAAAGGAAGAACGATATGGCAGAACCTTTTGCAATTCCGCGTTCTGTTGAATGGAACGATACTCATATCACCATCTTAAACCAACAAAAACTACCATTAGTAACGGAATATTTACAGTTAAAAGACATCGAGGATGTATGGGAAGCGATCGCCACATTAAAGGTGCGCGGCGCGCCTGCGATCGGCATTACGGCTGCTTACGGCCTCGCTCTTGCCGCACAGCGATATGAAACAGAATCACTGGAAACGTTTAAAGAGCATGTGCGAAAAGACCGCGACTACTTGGCAAGCTCCCGGCCAACAGCGGTGAACTTGTTTTGGGCGTTAGACCGGCTCGTTTCCAGCATCGCCCATGCTTTCTCTGTTAATGAAGCAAAAACGACGCTCATCCATGAAGCGATCCGCATTCAAATTGAAGATGAAGACGTATGCCGCCGTATCGGAGAACATGCACTTTCCTTATTTCAAAACGGCGACCGCATTTTAACGATTTGCAATGCTGGTTCGATCGCAACCGCTCGCTATGGCACTGCGCTCGCACCGTTTTATTTGGCAAAAGAAAAAGGAATCCATCTTCATGTTTATGCGTCGGAAACACGTCCGGTCCTGCAAGGGGCCAGATTGACGACATGGGAATTAATGCAGGCCGGTATAGATGTGACGCTTATTACCGACAATATGGCGGCACAGACGATCAAAGCGAAAAACATTACCGCTGTGATCGTCGGCGCCGACCGCATTGCCGCTAACGGCGATACCGCCAATAAAATCGGCACGTTTGGCCTTGCCTTGCTGGCCAAAGCGTTCGGCATTCCATTTTACGTAGCTGCGCCGCTGTCGACGATCGATTTAGCGACAAAAACAGGGGAAGATATTCCGATTGAAGAACGCAATCCTGAAGAAGTGACACATATCGGCGGAACGCGAATCGCTCCAGAAGGCGTCAACGTTTATAATCCAGCGTTCGACGTAACGCCGCACCATCTCATCACCGCCATTATTACGGAAAAAGGAATCATCCGTGGCAATTATGAAACAGAACTGCCAGCACTATTCGCAAAGGGGGAACATCATGAAGCAATTTAGGTTTCACTATTTATTTGCACTGCTTTTTTCCGTTCTCGTCATCCTTAGCGGCTGCTTGAACGAACAAGATGCCGTCAGTTCAAAACCAGCCAAACAAGAAAACAGCGCATCTGAGAAAACAAGCGAAACAACAGGAGCAACAACCGAACAAGCAGATATTCCTGAAAAATTAAAGAAACCGATAAAAATTGCCGCCATTATGCAAATGTCGATCGGCACATTTTCTTCTCAGTATATCGCCGGCGTTAAAGAACAAGTGCAAAAGTTTGGCGGTGAAGTGCAAATTTACAATGCGGATAACGACTTAACGAAAATGGCTTCCTATGTCGAAACGGCAATTACGCAAAACGTTGATGCGATTCTGTTAGATCACGGGCGCGCGGATGCGCTGGAAGCTCCGGTGAAAAAAGCAGTCGCCAAAGGCATTCCGGTTGTCGCATTCGACAATGATTTAAATGTCCCGGGCGTAACAGTGATTGACCAAGATGACTACAGCCTTGCCTGGAAGACGTTAAAAACGTTGGCCGAAGACTTAAATGGTGAAGGAAACATCGTCACCATTTGGGTTGGCGGATTTACACCGATGGAACGGCGCCATGTGATTTACGATGCGTTTAAAAAACGCTATCCGAACATCAAAGAAGTGGCAAAATTCGGTACGGCCAGCGCCAATACTGCTTTAGACACACAAACGCAAATGGAAGCGATTTTGAAAAAATTTCCGAATAAAGGCGATATTGATGCGGTCTTTGCGACTTGGGACGAATTTGCCAAAGGGGCAACACGTGCGATCGAGCAAGCCGGGCGCAATGAAATAAAAGTATACGGCATCGATTTAAGCGATGAAGATTTGCAAATGATGCAAAAGCCAAACAGCCCATGGGTCGCCACAACAGCAACAGATCCAGCGGAAGTCGGGCGCGTCCAAGTCCGCTTTGCTTATCAAAAAATTGCTGGGGAAAAAACGCCAAACATTTATTCATTAGAACCGCATTTAGTCAAACGATCCGATTTACCTGACCAACAAGTGTCGATGAAAGACCTTCATCAATACATTTCCGGCTGGGGGCAATCCAACGTTGCCATTTCCCCTTGGATGAAAACATTGGAAGCACAGGTGAAAAACAAATGAACGGCCTTTATATGAACAATATTTATAAATCGTTTGGCACTGTCAACGTATTAAACGGCGTGAACTTCGATGTCCGGCAAGGGGAAGTTCACGCCCTTTTAGGGATGAATGGCGCTGGAAAAAGCACATTGATGAAGATTTTAGCCGGCGTTCTTTCCCCTGATAATGGCACGATTGCCATCGATGAAAAAGAATATCGGTTTTCCTCGCCTGCTGATGCCAAAAAGGCAGGCATTGGTTTAGTTGTCCAAGAAGTTGATACCGCCCTGTTTCCATCGCTGAGCGTCTATGAAAATATTGCCGCTGATGAGATCGTAGCGACAAAACAAAAGCCGATTCTTTCGTGGAAACAGCAAAAACAGCGGGCCGCAGAGCTTTTGCGCCGAGTCGGCCTGTCGATTTCGCCGAACAAGCTTATCCGCGAATGCACCTTGCATGAAAAACAGCTTATCGTTTTAGCAAAAGTGCTTTCCTCATCAGCCCGATATATTATTTTAGATGAGCCGACCGCCGCGCTCAGCGAAACAGAAACAAAGCGGCTGTTTGCGATTATCAGCGATTTAAAAACACAAGGAGTTTCGTTCATTTATATTTCTCACAAACTGAAAGAGGTAAAAGAAATCTGCGACCGCGTCACCATTTTGCGTGACGGAAACGTCGTTCACCATGGCGATGTTTCCGCCCTTTCACTTGAAGAAATGATTCACTATATGGTTGGCCGCGCTTATACAACCGTGCAAAAAGAAGCACGCGCATACAGCGAGGACGTTCTTTTTAAAGTGAAGCAGCTGCACATCGCGAAAACAAACACAACCGTCGATTTGCAAATTCATAAAGGAGAAATCGCCGGCATTGCCGGGCTTGTCGGAGCTGGGAAAACCGAACTCGCCGAAAGCCTCATTTCCCATACAAAAACGGCCGGAGAATGGTGGATCGATGGAAAACGCTATACGTTCTCCTCGCCAAAAGAAGCAATTGCGGCCGGAATTTGCCTTATTCCGGAAGAACGGAGAAAACAAGGGCTTTTCTTAGATGAAACGGTCCGCACGAATCTTACCGTCCGGCTATTATCATCATTAACAAAGTGGCAATGGGTGTTGCGGAAGAAAGAAGCACAAACTGCGCAACAGTTAGTGGAGGCATTACAAATTCATCCGCCTTTTCCGCAAGCGGCTGTTAAACAGCTAAGCGGCGGCAACCAGCAAAAAGTCGTTATCGGGAAATGGTTAAAAACCGATGCCCGCGTGTTCATCTTTGACGAACCGACAAAAGGAATTGATGTTAACGCGAAACAAGAAGTATTTTCGATCATCCGCTCCCTCGCCGATGAAGGAAAAGCGGTTTTATATTTAACAAGTGAATTTCAAGAACTGCTCGATATCGCTGACACGATCTATATCATGGTTGACGGTCAGCTTGTCAAACGTGTTTCCGCGCGTGATATCACATACGAACAACTGATTTATTACTGCAGCGGAGGTGATTTAGATGGCGCAACCGTCCGTTTCGATCGCCAAGAAAAAGCAAATGCCGTCTCTTCTTGAATTTTTATATAAGCATGGTACACTGCTGGCTATTCTCGTTGTTATTGCTTATTTTGGCATTACTCTCGACCGGTTTTTCACATACGAAAATTTCAGCGATATTTTACGGTCTATTTCCATCGTCACACTTGTTGCGATTGGCATTACGTTTTCCCTGATTGTCGATGGATTTGATTTATCCGTCGGTTCGACCGTCAGCCTGGCGACGATCGCCAGCGCAGCGGCGCTCGTATTATACCGCCAAGAAATTCTTGTGACATTGCTTGTCCCGCTGTTGCTAGGAATCGCTGTCGGATTATTAAACTCGTTATTAATTGTGAAATTAAAATTGCCGGATTTACTGGCAACACTGGCGACGATGTACGCGATTAACGGCGTGCAGCTGACGTATACGAAAGGATTTTCCATTTACAACGACATGCCGCTTCCTGACGGGGGAACAGCGCCTGGCAAATTTATTCCTTCCTTTTTATTTATTGGTCAAGGAGAAGTATTGGGCATCCCGTTTTCTGTTTTATTAATGCTAGTGGTCGTCATTGCCACCCATTTATTTTTGACATATACCAAACCGGGAAGATTGTTTTATATGACGGGGGAAAATCGCGAGGCAGCGCGGCTCTCGGGCATTCCTGTCAACCGCTATCGCACATATGCGTACGTCATCAGCGGCTTTTTTGCGGCGCTCGGCGGAATTGTCCTTGCTTCCCGCATTGGGACGGGACAAGTATCGGCCGGAGCCTCGTTTTTAATGGACGGCGTCGCTGCCGCTTATATCGGCTTTTCCGTATTTGGGGCCGGAAAGCCGAACGTCATCGGTACGCTGTTTGGCTCGATTTTAATGGGGGTTCTTCTTAACGGGCTGACGATGATGAATGTCCCGTATTACGCGCAAGACATTATTAAAGGGGCCATTTTAGTCGGGGCGCTTGCATTATCGCATATGCAAAAAAAATAGAAATGTTTGTTTGCGTTTGCTGTTGCACAATAAAATCCATGGTGCCATATTCATGCGCACAAAAAACTAGAAGCGGGCCACTGCTTCTAGTTTTTTATATACTATACCTTTGCTCAAGCTCAAGCAGCAGTGCCTTGGCATCAATGCGGCTGCCAGCATATCCCGTAAGCGAGCCATTTTTTCCTATCACACGGTGGCACGGAACAAAAATGGCCAGCTCATTTGCCCGGTTTGCCTGTCCGACCGCTCTCACCGCTTTTGGACGCCCGATTTTTTCGGCAATATCGCTATAACTGACCGTCGTCCCGTACGGAATTTCACAAAGCGCCTGCCATACTTGCTCTTGAAATTTCGTTCCCTTCCATTTCAACGGCAAGTGAAATGTTTGGCGCTTGCCGTGAAAATATTCATCAAGCTGTTGTACGGCGCTTTCTAATAAAGAAGAATTGCTTTTGATCATTTCATATTGTTGGCAGTGCCGCAGCCACTCTTCCTCAAAAAGTTGGACGCTTACGATCGCATCCCCGTCGGATACGATATAAATGGGGCCAAGCAGCTCTGATTTATACACGTTGTATTCCTGTTTCATTTTCGCCCTCTCTCTCCATCCGTTCAATCGGAAGTGTGATATGGAACGTCGTGCCGACTCCAACTTCACTTTCGACGTCGATTTTCCCTTGATGTTCTTCAATAATTTTATAACTAACCATCAATCCAAGTCCAGTGCCTCGTTCTTTCGTAGTATAAAACGGCTCGCCAAGCTTTTTGATTTTATCTTGCGGAATGCCGCAGCCTTGGTCTGTAATGGAAATGCGAATATGGCTGTCATCAAGCCGGCCGATTCGTACCGTCACTTCCCCACCTTTTGGCATCACTTCAATCGCGTTTTTCAATATATTAATAAACACTTGCTTCAATTGATTTGGTTCGCAGTAGATGCATGGAATAGGCAGCGCGAAATCAGCGACAATTTGCACATTATGCATCATCGCTTGAGCGCTGATTAAATCGATCGTATCTTGCATAATTTTGCACACATCGTTTTGTTGGTATTGTATCGCTTGCGGTTTCGCGAGAACTAGAAATTCGGTAATGATCGATTCGATCCGCTTCAGTTCCGACATAATCACATTAAAGTACATAGAATAATCTTCTTTAATGCTTCCTTGCAATAATTGGATAAATCCTTTTAACGCTGTCATCGGGTTGCGGATTTCATGGGCGATGCCTGCGGCAAGTTCCCCCACAACATTCAGCGTATCCGATTTTCTTAGCTGCAGCTCCAGCTCTTTCCTTTCGGTAATGTCGCGCAACATAATCATTCCAACACCTGGGATAATTTCTTTTTTGAGGGCAAACTCAACAATTTTTTGTTTCTCGCCACTTGAAAAATCCATCTCGGCATACGCTTCTCCGCAACGATCGCATTGTTGGATTAATTTATCGAAATGTTTCCGCGCTTTTTCCGGTATAAACGCTGTTATCGGGCGATGAAGCAGCTGTTCTTTTGCCGCTTGGAAAAATTCGCAGGCGATCGGGTTCACATCTAAAATGCGATAATCTTCTCCCCATAATAAGATTCCGTTCATGGCATGGTCAAAGATGCTGCGGAATTTTTGCTCGCTCTCGCGCAGTTCTTTTTCCATTTTTCTTCGTTCTGTCACATTGCGGAAAATGGTCAAATGATATCCGTCAATCGCCCCTTGCTTCATCGTAAACTCGAGCTGCTTATCTTCACCGTTTGGCATATGGAACGTTAATTCATCACGGATTTCCCCCGTTTTGCGAAACTGTGCAAATACACGCTGCACTTTTTCATCGTCTCTGTCAAGGAAATCAAGCAAATTTTTCCGAACAAGCAAATTAAGCGGCAGTTCAAACGTCCGGCTTGCAGCGCGATTCGCGTTTAAAATATATCCACGGTCATCCCAAATCAAAATCGCCTCATGTGCTTGCTCAAAAATAGCGCGAAATCTCTCTTCGCTTTTTTGCAGCTTTATTTCCATGTTTTTTCTCTCGGTGACATCCCGCATAATCGCCATGTAAAAACCGCTATACACGTTGGATGTCGTAGTAAGCTCAAACATTTTTACCGTGCCGTCAAAACGGACGAGCGACAACTCGCCTTTTGCCGTTCCTTTTTCTTTCAATTCGGCAAGAAGGCGGACAAAGTCATCGACGCATTCTTCAGCGATAAATTGCTGAAAGGACAAGTTTAACAGCTTTGCTTTTTCTAAGTTTAAACTCATGCAAAAAGCAGGGTTTACATCAATAAAACGGCCAAATTCATCGAAAATGACAATGCCGTCTACCGCGCGGTTAAACACATCTTTAAAGAGAAACTCATGAATAATCCGCTCCCGCTCCAGCGCTTTGCGCGCGGAAATATCGCGCATAATGACCAAATCGAATTCGTTAAACGCATCTTTTTTCATGGAAAACTCAATATGTTTTACTTTTCCGTTCCTTAACTTGACAAGCAGCTCATCGCTGAATGAGCCAAATTTATGTAACATCGATTGCTGAAACATCAAAATATCCGGAGGGACTAAGTCAAGAAACATCGTCATTTTTTTCCCAATCAATTCCCTTTTTTCCATTTCAAACAGTTGGCATGCTGCTTCATTCACGTCAACAAATTCGCCGCTTTTATTAAAAATGACAATCGCATCTAAAGATCGCTCAAAAATAATGGAATAACCATTTAACTGCTCCTTTAACCGTCTGTTTTCTTCTTCCAATAATTTAACATCCACCATCAAGTTTTGTTCTTCATGGGGAGAAAGGCTATTACTCATGTTTTATCACTCCTTCTCCAAACCATATCAAATTATTATATATTCTCTGCCAAAAATTTTACTCCTTCTAATTATTCTAAAAATTCCACGAAAATAAATTTTTCCAATGTTCGACAAGTTTTTCTTCTTTTCTTTTTATCCAAAATATGTTATATTAAAATGTTGTTTTTTGATGCTCTTGTAAAGGAGTTTGTTCCGATGAACATCATTTGCACAACCTTAAACGCCAAATATATTCATACCAATTTAGCGATTCGCTACTTAAAGGCATACGCCCAGCCGGAATTTGACATAAAGCTTGTCGAATATACGATTAAAGATCCGGCGATCAATATCGTGACCGATCTTTACCGGAGAAAGCCGGACATCATTGGATTTAGCTGCTATATTTGGAATATCGAAGAAAGCCTTAAAGTCATAAAAATGTTGAAAAAAATCGCCCCTGACATCACGATCGTCGCCGGCGGACCGGAAGTGTCATATGACGTGCGCGAATGGATGGAAACCATCCCGGAATTGGATTTCATCGTCATCGGTGAAGGGGAAGAAACGTTTAAGCAACTATTAATAGAATTTTATGGAAATAAAAACTTTCACCATGTCCACGGTCTCGCGTTCCGTGAAGATGGGGAAATTATCATTAACCCGCAGCGAAACAAAATCCGCTTAGCGGATATGCCTTCGCCGTTCCGCTTTCCGGAAGACATCCCGCATTTGCCAAAGCGGATTACGTACATCGAAACGAGCCGCGGCTGTCCGTTCAGCTGCCAGTTCTGCTTATCTTCCATTGAAGTCGGAGTCCGCTATTTCGACAGGGAAAAAATTAAAGAGGATATCCGCTATTTAATGAAGCATGGAGCGCGCACGATCAAGTTCGTCGACCGCACGTTTAACATCAGCCGCAGCTACGCGATGGATATGTTTCAATTTCTGATTGATGAACACGTTCCGGGAACGGTATTCCAATTTGAAATTACGGCTGACATCATGCGCCCGGAAGTCATTGAATTTTTAAATAAAGAAGCGCCGCCGGGACTGTTCCGCTTTGAAATCGGCGTGCAATCAACGAACGACGAAGTCAACCGGCTTGTCATGCGCAAGCAAAATTTCGAAAAATTAACACGTACCGTAATGATGGTGAAAGAAGGGGGAAAAATCGCCCAGCATCTTGATTTAATCGCCGGGCTGCCGGAAGAAGACTATACATCATTCCGAAAAACGTTTAACGACGTTTTCGCGCTCCGCCCGGAAGAACTGCAGCTTGGCTTTTTAAAAATGCTGCGCGGCACCGGCCTCCGTCTTCGCGCAAAAGATTACGGCTATGTATTTATGGATCATGCGCCATATGAAGTATTACAAAATAACGCGCTTTCTTTTGACGACATCATCCGCCTTAAACAAGTGGAAGATGTGCTGGAGAAATATTGGAATGCCCATCGGATGGATGAAACGATCGAATATTTAGTAACAAACGTATTTCCGACTCCGTTCGATTTCTTCCAGGAATTCGGCACATACTGGGACGAACGCGGCTGGGCAAAAATCGGCCATCAGCTCGAAGACTTGTTCCGCCGCCTGTACGAATTTTTGCAAACAAAACAACTGGATGAACTTCCAATCATCGAAGCGTTAATGAAATATGATTATTTGCGCAACCAAAAACATAAACCGCGCAAACCGTGGTGGGAGGAAAAAACAGACAAATCGCTGCGTTCTTCGCTTTACCGCGAGCTGCTTGAATATCCGGAACGATTAGGCGGTGAGTTTGCCTCGCTCCAGCTGAATGAAAAAGAATTATTTAAACATACAGTGATGGAAATCACTGAGTTAGATATCGGCCATTATATGGAAACAAAAGAAGTTCTCCGGATTCCAACGGTGATGATCGCTTATTTCGATCCTGTTTCATTGCAAACAAAAATATTTTCCGCACCGCTTTCTTCCTTTTCAACTGTCACAGTAAAAAAGTAGGGTTACTCCCTACTTTTTCTTTTGCATCGCTTTTTCTGCTGTTTCCTCTCTTCCATGAGCTGAACCGGCTGGTGGGCATTAAAATCGCCAAATTCGAATGCCATTTCTTCACGCGCTTGATCCGCCGGGCGCTTTGTTGTTTCACCTTTCCCCTGCTTCATTGTCCGTCTCCTTGCCGCCCTTTTTTCGAATTGCGGTTTGCCCCGCGGATCATGTCTTCTTCTCCTGCATATTGTGCGGCAGCTTCAGCATCCGGCAAGCTTTCCGTCGGTGTCTTATTGTTGTTTTCCGCCGCAGCAAATTTCACTTTTCGCTTCATTCCTTATCCTCCTTTCCCGCAGCGGTTATGTCATGTTTGTAAGCAACAAGCACAATTTTCTCACCTGTTTCCTCACGCAAACGTTTTTCTAAATCCTTCACTTGTTGTAACTCCCCCTCGCGCAAATGGGCGACAAAAAATGCAGTGCTGTTCACATCTATCCCTCTCTTTGCGTTTTTTCTTATTTTTCCTTGCGCTCCGTGCCGCTTATTCATTCCACATAGAATAAAACTTAAACCATCATGCAAATTCCATACACAACATGTCTCTCCAGCAAATAAAGGGATACAATCATCGGCGGCCGCTCAACTTTTTGCCCGATTATCCGCTTCCGGCTTTATCCCTATCCATGCGATAGCGCTGCCAAGCAAAGACAACCCGGCTAACAAAAACAAAAACGTTGTGGTCGCGCTTTTCATCAATAATGCAGCGAGCGGCGGTCCCGCGGCGACGCCGATAAACCGCAATGAGCTGTAAAACGAGGTCACGGTTCCCCGCTCTTTTTTTTCAATTCCTTCTGTTATCAATGCATCCAAGCATGGCAGCATTATGCCAATGCCAGCGCCAGCAAGTGAAAAAAGGGCAATCATCCACCAAAGCGCCGGGAAAAACTGAACCACTATGATCGCCATGCCGGCAAACACACCGCCAATGGCAATCATCCATTTCATGACAACTTTATTTTTGCCAATTCTCTTGCCAGCAAGAAACGAGGCAGCACAAAGCGCACCAAGCGGAATAGCGAGCACCCATCCCTTTTTTATTCCATCGATTCGGTAATCGTCCTCAAGGCGGCTTGATAAGAAAAAAAGAAACGCAAATAAAACGAGCATTAACAAGCCGCCGATCGCGAAAATTGCATATAGCCACTGCCCCTCCCGCCGGAAAATGACTTTTATCTTTCGCACAAATTGGCGAAATGGAAGCGGTTCCTCTTTTCTTGCCGGAGCTTTTACCAAAAAGAGCATCATGGCAATGGAAATGGAGCAAAACAGCGGGAACGCGAAAAACGGCAAAAACCAAACCATGCTTGCGAGCACCGCCCCTAATATCGGGCTTAATACTTTTCCTAACGTGTTCGCTGTTTCAATCATCCCTAAGCAGCTGCTTGCTTCGTTGTCATCAGGAAACAAATCGCCAACAAGCGGCAGCACAATCGGGAACGCCCCTGCCGCTCCAAGTCCTTGCAGCATCCTTCCAGCCACGATCGTCCCATACGGATCGGCCATCTTCCAAGCTGCCCAGCCAGATACAACTCCTCCGGCCGCAGCCAACAATAAGCTTGGAATAATCACTTTTTTTCTCCCGAACCGGTCACTTACATATCCGGCAACAGGAATAAAAATAATCGCCACAATCGAATAGACGGTAATGAATAAACTCGACTGAAACGGCGTAATATGCAGCTGTTTCTCCATCGTTGGCAAAACTGGGATCAACATCGAATTCCCAAGCGTCATCACTAACGGTATCGATGCTAGCGATGCGATAATCCCCGTCTTATTTATCTTTTTGTCTGTCTGCTCTGGCATTGTTTCGATCCATTCCATCATTGATTCCTTCCTTTTTGTGCCCATTCATGTTGTATGATTATCATTTCCGTTTTTTCATGAAGCATACAAAAAACCTTGCCCGTTGCCGGACAAGGATATAATCCTGCCTTTTAATGGATGAAGCCTTTCCTTTCTGCCCCTTAGTTCGTGATGATAAAGATGGTAAACGCCAGCGCAATGTAAAACAAAACCAAAGCGTTACCGTCATCTAGCTAAAAAAATCGTTTAACGTTTATATAAGCCGGTAAATGCGCGCCTCATGCGGCCGCATATGCAACACATTTCCATTTTCTTGGATGTCCAGATAATTGCCAAGCACTACTTCCCGTTTGTATGCAGCAAGCGACCCGGGAAGCTCATAGTCATTTGCATGGTCACAATGATTAAGGACGATAAGCCAGCGGACATCGTCAAGTTCACGAGTGTACGCATAAATATACGGATCGTTTTCCGTATAGTCGCAGAACGTGCCATAAACCATAACCGGATTTTCTTTGCGCAGCTGAATAAGCTTTTGATAATAATAATACACGGAATTCTTATCTTGCAACGCTTGTTTTACGTTAATTTCTTTATAATTCGGATTGACTTTGATCCATGGCGTTCCTGTTGTAAAGCCGGCGTTAGGGCTGTCATCCCATTGCATCGGCGTTCGCGAGTTGTCACGGCTTAATGGCTGCAAACTTTCAAGCACTTCTTGCGGGTCTTTGCCTTTCGCAATTTCTTCTTTATATTTATTTTTCATGGCAATATCGTTATAGTCATCAATCGAGGAAAAGCGAACACCAGTCATGCCAATTTCTTCGCCTTGGTAAATATATAGCGTTCCTGGCAGTGTATGCAGCATCGTTCCCAGCAGTTTTGCAGATTCAACGCGGTATTCTTTGTCATTGCCGTAGCGCGTCACTTGTCGTGTATGGTCATGGTTGTTAAGAAATTGGGAATTCCATCCTTTTCCCCATAATACATCATACCAATGCTTTTGAATCTGTTTAAACCGGAGCGGTTCCCAGCTTGGCATTTCGTCGCATACTTGAAAATGGAATAACATATTCAGTTCGCGGCGGTCTTCAGCGACATATTTCAGCCCTTCTTCCGGCGATACGAAGGCGACTTCGCCAACTGTAAAAATGTCATAGTGCCGGAATACTTGTTCATGCATTTCCCGCAAATACTCATGAAGGCCGGGATTATTCGCCAAATAGCAGATATCGTTGGGATCAGCGGCATCCGGAAACCCTTCCGGCTTAGCCAGCAAAGCAATGGCGTCTAAACGGAATCCATCAATGCCTTTATCCAGCCAAAAACGCATCATTTTATAAATTTCTTGGCGCACTTCAGGGTTTTTCCAGTTCAAATCCGGCTGCTCGGCAGCAAACGAATGAAAATAATATTGCCCGGTTAATTCATCGTATTCCCACGCGGATGGGGTAAAATAGGAGCGCCAATTGTTTGGTTTGTCGCGCCAGATGTACCAGTCGCGCTTCGGGTTGTCGCGGGACGAACGCGATTCGATGAACCAAGGATGCTGGTCAGACGTATGGTTGACAACAAGATCCATAATAAGTTTCATGCCGCGCTTATGCACTTCATCAAGCAACGTTTCCCACGTTTTCATCGTCCCGGCTTTTTCCATAATCGCATAATAGTTGGAAATATCGTATCCATTATCTTTATCCGGCGACTCATAGCAAGGATTGAGCCAAATGACATCGGCGCCAAGGTGCTGGATATAATCAAGCTTTTCGATCACCCCTTGCAAATCGCCGACACCATCTCCGTCCGAGTCATAAAAACTGCGCCAATATACTTGATATACAACCGCTTCTTTCCACCATGTCTGTTTCATCTTTTTCCCCCACTAAGCACTTTATTTTGTTTTCCATCGCAATAATGAAAACAAGCCAGACGGCAGCGCCGCAGATGCATCTTGCCAGCTTTACAGGACAGATCCCTTTTCGATAAGCCGGCAAGGCGATGCCGTTTATTTCCCTCCAGTAAATGAAATCCCCTTAATAAAGTAACGATTGAAAAACGCATAAATGACTAACACCGGCAATGTAAAGACCATCGATGCCGCCATAATATAATTCCAATAACTGATGTATTGCCCTTTGAAGCTATTTAACCCAAGCGGCAAAGTAAAGAGTTGCGGATCGGACAAAATGATCAGCGGCCGCATAAAATCATTCCACGAACCCATAAAGACAAAAATTGCTTGTGCTGCCAAAGCAGGGCGTGCAAGCGGCAAAACGATCCGGAAAAAAATGCCGATCCGGCTAAGTCCATCTAATTCTGCCGCTTCCTCTAACTCTTTCGGAAAGTTAATAAAAAACTGCCTCATCATGAAAATAAAGGTGGCATTTATCATCGTTGGCACAATCATTCCTTGGTATGAATTCAGCCAGCCAAGCTGTTTTAAAATCAAATAGTTTGGAATCATCGTGACTTGTGCCGGAATCATTAATACCGCCAAAATAATGATAAACAGCGGTTTCTTGCCAGGAAATTGCAATCTTGCAAGCGCATACCCTGCCATCGAATTAAACAATAAATTCAGCACAGTGACAGCCACCGCAATGATGACACTGTTTAATAGCCAGCGCGGAAACATTTTTTGTTCCAGAAAAATTTGTTTGTAATTATCCAGCGTAATTTGTTTTGGAATAAAGGAAATGTTTCCGCTAACAATTTCCTCGAGTGTTTTAAACGAAGAAGACAATGCCCATAAAAATGGAATTAATGTAATAATGGCGTAAGTGACAAGAACGGCATACAAAAGCCCTTTTCCAATCGTAGCTCGTTTGTTCATTTCCTTTTCCCTCCTTAATAGAGAGACTCTTCTTTCGAAAATTTCCGCTGCAGCAATGTCGCGGTTAAAATAATAAGCGCTAAAACAAACGCTAATGCTGCAGCATATCCCATTGTTCCTAACGTTTTAAACGCATATTGATAAATGAGAAGAACGACGGTAAGCGTTGAATTGTTCGGCCCCCCCGAACCGCCAGAGAAAATATACGACTGATCAAATAATTGGAACGTGCCAATGAGTCCCATGATCACAACAAAAGATGTCACTGGACGCAAATATGGTACTGTCACATACCAAAATTTTTGCAGCGCATTGGCTCCGTCCAGTTCCGCTGCTTCGTAAAGCGAATCTGGAATATCTTGCAATGCCGCTAAGTAAATAACCATGAAATATGGGGCAGTAGACCAAATATTCATGATCATAATTGCAGTCAATGCAACATCTGGATCGCCTATCCAGTTATAGGTCGGCAGTCCTAACAATTTTAAGACATGGTTAATAAGACCGTTCTGATTATACATCCACATAAAAATAAGGGTTAACACCGCCGAAGACGTAAGCGTTGGTAAAAAGTAGACAATCCGGAAAAACTTTTGTCCTTTAAGTCCTGCGTTTAATGTTGCCGCCAGCACAAGGGCCAGTATTGTCTGGCACGGCACTACGATGACAACATACTTAAGCGTATTCCATAGCGCAATTTTCGCCCGCGCATCATGAGCGATGCGTTCAAAGTTATCCAAACCGACAAATTCAAACGTTGTTGTCCCGAGCAATTGCACTTTGTGAAACGCAAGGAAAATCGCAAACACGATCGGGCCGATAATAAACAAAAGCAGTACGAACAACGTTGGTGACATGAGTAAATAGCCCGTACCTGTTTCCCGCCATTTTCGTTTCATCTTGTTCATCTCCTTGCAGAGAATCGATAAAGCTATTCCCCTCTCTTGCGCGGCAAGCGCAGCATTGCTAGAAAGAAGGGGAGTTACATCATCAGGCATTCCATGCTGGTGGAAGGAGGAGACCCTTCCACCAGCATCCGCATTATTTGCTGTCAATTTCTTTATTTGCAGTTTTCTCCGCTTCTTTTAGCGCTTCATTCAACGGCCGTTCCCCTAAAAAGGCGCTGACAAACTGGTTATTAAAGTTGTTGACGATAATCGGCAAATTCGTTCCTTTTTGCCATACCGTCGCATATGAAGCGCCTGCTACTAACGGCGCACGCAACGGATCTTTGTCATATCCCAATTCTTTAGCAACGGATTTGCGTGTCGGCAGCGCATATCCTTTGCTTGTCCATATTTTCATTCCTTCTTTTCCTGTCAAATAGGAAATGAGTTCCCAAGCCGCTTTTTTCTTTTTCGAGTCTTTATTCATGACATACGCTACGGTATATGCCATTGTTGCTTTTTTGCCATTGATGCTTGGCACTTCAGCCGTTCCAAACTCTAAATTCGGGAATGTATCTTGTAAAAACGGAATTGCCCAGTTTCCTTCAATTACCATAGCCGCTTTTCCTTGCCCAAACATCTCTCCGCCCCAGTTCGCACCGACTTCGCTAGGTTGCGCCGCTGATTTATCTTTTAAATGCATATCAACAATTGGCTGTAAAGCCTCTACTACTTTCGGGTCAGCAAAGCTTGCTTTGTTATCGGTAACCACTTTTCCGCCTTTGGATTCAGCAATATAGTAAAGACGCGCTAACTCCGGAGCTACGCCAAAACCGTATACTTCCGTTCCTTTTGTTAATTTTTTGGCTGTCTCGCGCAATTCATCCCATGTTTTTGGCACCTCTACGCCAGCTTCTTTAAACATTTTTTTGTTATAAAATAGCGCTAATGTTGAATAATCTTTAGGGAAGCCGTAAATATGCCCATCTTTTCCTTTAAATGCGTCCAGCAACGGTTTTTCGAAATCATCAATGTCGAAATCGTCGGTAACATATTGATCAAGCGGTTCCAATACTCCTGTTTCAATTAAGGCAGGGGCTTCAAAGGCGTCAAGATAGAAAACGTCTGGGCCTTCACCGCCGATTAAACGGGTTTTTATGACATCCATATACTGTTCCGAAATGACTTCCAGTTTCACTTTGATGTTCGGGTGTTTTTTCTCAAATTCGTCCAGCGTTTGCTGCAACAGTTTTTGTTCACTCGGATTGCCGCCCCATCCCGCAAGTGTGACCTCCACTTTTTCGCCATTGTTGCCGCTTGTCTCTTTATTTGCGGCTTTCTCATCTCCTCCGCCACAGCCAGCCAAGATGCTTCCCATCAATACGGACGTAATCCCAACAGCAGTCAACCATCTTTTCATTTCTCCATACTCCTTTCTTTTATGATTGTTTCTTTATATAAACAGGGAGGAAATTTCCATCCCTGCTATAAAACGATGACATCGTATCCCGTTGTGTTTTCATGAATGTTCACCTTTATTTCTTTCCCTTCCCGGAAAACAGTCAGTGACAACCGGCCATGTCCAATCGCCATGTTTTCTACCTTGAGAACATTCATGGAATCAAGCAAAGTTGGAGAAAGATGAATTTCCTTACGCAAACTGTTTGGAAACAGCCCCAGCATTGCTTGCACAAACACAAGCGGTGTTCCTGCCGCCCAAGCTTGCGGCGAGCAAGCGACTGGATACGGAACTGGTTTTCCAAACGAACGGCTATATCCGCAAAACAGCTCCGGAAGGCGGTCATATTCAAAATGGGAGGCCGCCTCGATTAATCCTTCCATAATCATCAGCGCTTCCTTTGCTTTTCCTAGCTTGCTTAATCCTAATAAAATAATGCTATTATCATGCGGCCAGACACTGCCATCGTGATAGCTCATCGGATTATATCCGGCTTCTCCTTCCGCCATTGTCCGGATTCCATATCCGGAAAACATTTTCGGGGACAGGAGCGTTCGGATCACAGCGTTTTCCCTGTGCCCGTCTAATATACCAGCAAACAGCACATGCCCTGGATTGGATGTGATAGTGCCAACTTGCCGCTTTTTCTCATCTAACGCAATCGCATAAAATTGCACATCTTCCATCCAAAACGCATCTTCAAATTTTTTCTTTAATTCTTCTGCCTGTTGCCGAAGCTCGGCAGCTTGTTTTACTTTCCCGAGCTGCTCAAAAATGTCCGCCAAGCCCTTTTTAGCTTGGTATACATACCCTTGCACTTCCACAAGCGCAATCGGTGGTTTGGCGTACTCTCCATCCCGGTGCACAATCGAATCCCCAGAATCCTTCCATCCTTGGTTGGCAATTCCTTTGCTCGATTCCTGATGATATTCGACAAACCCGTCGCCATCACGATCGCCATATTGATCAATCCATTGGAGCGCCGCTTCAATGTTTGTTTCTAATTGGCGGACTATGTCATAATCCCCTGTCCATTTCACATATTCTGCAAGCAGCACAAGAAATAACGGCGTAGCATCGACAGCACCATAATATGGGGTAAATGGAACTTGATTGGTATTGGCTAACTCGCCAAAACGAAGTTCATGCATAATCTTTCCTGGCTGTTCATCGCGCCAAGGATCTTGTTTTTTTCCCTGATACTGCGCCATTGTCAGCAATGTTCCTTTAGCCACTTGAGGGCAAAACGGAAGCATTTGCAATGCCGTGATTAAGCTGTCGCGCCCAAATGGCACTCCAAACCATGGAAGCCCTGCAACAGGAAATGGGCCGTATCCTAAATCAGTTAATAATACTCGCAAATCAGCAAGGCCGCGCTCTATCAGGCGCTGAAGAGGCTTATAGTCCGTGTTTACTCTCGTTATGCTTTGATGCCATTCATTGTAAGAATCCTGAAGTTGGCGTAAAGCATTGTCTTTATCCATTATGGTTTTCGGCATTGCCGGTTGACCAATTTGCGGTTGGATCATGAAAGTAACCGCCTGTTCTTCATCGTGATGAAGGGAAAAAGCAAAAACGACTTGTCCGCTTTCATCGGCTAATATAGCAGGACGATCCCATGTAATCGTCGTCGCCCGGTAAACACCGTCCGCCCCTTCGTAATGAAACACTAGCGAATTCCCGTCCACGGTCTGTCCTGTGCGCTTGCCGACTTTTCCCGTTTGGAAGCCGCGGATAATGAACATATCGGCGAAATCGGCATCGAAAGAAACACTGATTTCACATGTGACCGGTTTTGGAAAGTAGTTTTTTAATTTGACTGTTTCATATAATACCCCGCTATAAATAAAGCGCTTTCTTTCGATTTGAATAGATTCGCGCCATAAAACGATTTCGCCATCTTTTTCGATCGGAGGATTTGTTAATAAAATCGTTGCCATATAATTCTCCGAAGCATCGGAAGAAAGAAGCACTGGTTCTTCTCCATTAATGCGCAGCGAAAATTCGCTCAAAAACCGTGTATCCTTTGTATACAGTCCTAGCCCATAAGGATGAGATTTAGGAATATTTCCTTTTTCATCTGTTAGAAAAAACATATCGTTCTCTTTGATCACCCGGTAATTCATGTTAAATTCCTCCTGCTTAAGATCCGAAACGTTTTGGATTTTATGTATTCGACTGAAAACGTTTCGGATCTAACCAAAACGTTTTCAATTAGTTGCGCGTTAGCGAAAAACCACATTAATTGTGGTTTTTCACAGTAGACTCACGTATCTTTAATTCGGTTTCTAAAATTTTCACATGAGACTCTGCTTTTCCTTCAAGCATATGAATCAGCAATTTCGCTGCTTCATACCCCATGGCAAAGATATTTTGAGCAACAGTTGATAACGCAGGGGTGGCATATGAGGCAAGAATAATATCATCGTAACCGATGACCGCCACATCATCGGGTATTTGTTTTCCAACCCGTTTAACCGCTTTCATAACCCCCAATGCCATCAGGTCGCTCGCGCAGAAAAAGGCAGATATACATGGATACTCCGTTAACAAGCGCAGCGCTTCCGCTTCTGCGGCGTCTTCGCGAAACGCCCCGTCGGCAATCCATTCTTCATGAATTGGCAGCCCTGCTTCTGATAACGCCTCTTTGTACCCTTTTAATCTTTGTTCGCTCACAAATGCGTATTTGTAGCCGTTGATCATCGCTATGTTTTTATGTCCTAACGATATTAAATGCTCCACTGCCTTTTTTGCACCTAGCACATTGTCCGTCGTCACGTATCCAACCGTTTCCGATTCAATTGGAATATCGATTAAAACACACGGAATGTCGCTTTCAACAACTTCTTGTAAATATGGATCATCACTGCGGATTCCTTGCAAAATCGCCCCATCCACTCTCCGTTCCCGGCATAGCTGCGTATATGTTTTCTCACGTTGTTTTGTTGAAGTGGTACTGAATAATACCATGTCATAATCCACTTCGCTGACATATTGATTGACACCAGCTAACACTTCAAACGTAAAATTATCCTTCGCACTTTCTCTTGTTAATCCGGAAACAAGCAAGCCAATCGTTTTGGATTTATTCATCACAAGCCCGCGCGCAAGCGTATTTGGACTATAGTTTAATTGTTTGGCAATATCGATAATTTTTTGCCTTGTTTTCTCGTTCACATCAGGATAACCGTTTAATGCACGGGAAACGGTCGTAATCGAAACACCAGCTACCTTGGCAATATCCTTGATCGTCGTCACAGCCCTTCCTCCAAAACGTTTTGGATGCTTTGTCGATTAAATTATATCCTAAACCGAAAACGTTTGCAATTATTTTTTAAGCGCACATTATGGCAGAAAATAGCATAATCTTCATCAACTTCCGTTATAGAGGATTCTCGATTGACACATACTAACATTGCCAGACAATTAACTATGTTAGGAGGAAATACAATGGCAAGATCAAGCAATAAACTGCTTGTTCCGGGAATCGAACAGGCATTGGAACAAATAAAATATGAAATCGCCCAAGAATTTGGCGTACAATTAGGAGCAAATACCGTTTCCCGGGCAAACGGCTCTGTCGGCGGCGAAATTACGAAACGGCTCGTTTCCCAAGCGCAAAGCCAGCTGGCCGGATCTGCTTTTCAAAAAACAGAATAATGCTGTCCGCAAAGCCGAGTAGGTTTACTCGGCTTATCCATATCGCCGACTTTCTTTCCATTTCTTTTGTTCATGTTGGTGATTGCCTTTTGGAAATTTGTTGAAATGATCGTGATTATAGTTTGGTTTTCGGTGATGTTGGCCCTGTCCATTTCTCTTTTTTTGGTGCTGTTGGTGCTGTTTCCAGTCATAATCGTGCAGCCGATACTTTTGTCTTTCGCTATTTTTCCTTAATATATAATCGGCGCTTTTACCGCGTCCCCATTCCTCTTTCTTCACAAACGGACGTTTATCTTTTCCCCCATATGGATGTTTATCTTTTTCTATAAAAGGTGGATGGCTATCTTTTTTCCTGAATGGATGATTATCTTTTCCCATGGATGGATAGTAAATGTTATGTAATTCTTTTTGTTCATTCTTACTATTTCCTTCCTGCATTCGCTCATCGTGCTTCGGCAATAAACGGTTGCTCATCTGCTGTTCGTTCTTTTCATTGCTGTTGTTATTATTGGGATTTTGTTCATTCTTTTCTTTTGGAAAATGGCTGTTTATCTGCTGTTTCTCTTCCTGTTTCGCCGGTTTTTCTTGTGGCGGAACTGATTTCGTCTTTTGTTCAATTTGCAGCAGCTTTCCTGTTGTCATTCCTTTTTTTACCGCTTCCTTTCGTACTTCCATCGTGCTTTCTTCCGTCTTCACAATAATGTTTTTCCGCTGATACGAGTGCTGAATCTTCGTCAATTCTGTAGAAAGTTCACGCGAAGATGCGGCACGGTGTTTTCTCTCCACCGTTGTTATCAATACTTGCCCGCCTTTTTGCAAATATCCTTTTTTCATGCTTAATTCGATAATTTCCTTGGTAATATCAATAAACGCTTTTTTCTGCCAATGCACAAGTTGTGAAACAATCTTTTTTCCTTCCTTATTATATGCCTTTAATTTTATCACTTTTAACTGCTCATTGACCCCGATTTCGATGCTTGGATTAATATCAATGGACATGTAGGCATACACTTCATCTGAAGGAAAACGAAGCAGCGTTGCAATCAAAAGAACCGCTGCCGCCACGAAGCTCATTATGTATCGAAGTGAACGACGGCGAACATTGGGTTTTTGCACTATCCCCGCTTCAATCTCTTCCCCTATTTCGCATTCACTTTCCTTTTTCACTTGAATAAACTCGCCATCAGGAGTTAATAATGTGACAAATTCGTCATCGAATTCCAACACAATCCCTTTTTTCACGATGGAAGCACCCCTTTTATATATTCCTTTAAATAAACATAATCCCCAGCTAAAATAATCGCCACCGCAATAATATATTTTCTATTTCTCTCTATCGTTTTGCGGCTCACTTCGGCCATATTTTGTAATTGTTTAATCGGCAATTGTTTTTTCCGAAAAAGCCATTTCAGCAATTCTTCATTTTCCACTAACAACTTGGCAACATTGATGGCATTTAGTCGGGCATCTTTATGTTTTGGCGACTGTTCGACAAGCTCATGAAAATGAATGCCAAATTCTTTTAATACTTGTTGATAATGAAGAATTTCCTCGCGGCGCTGTTGCTGCTCTATCTGCCTATAAAATTCATCCATGGATAACTTCGTATCTAAATACGTTTGCGCAGAATTTTCTTCATCTTCGTCTGTATGGAAAACAATGTTCCTGCATTTTGCTTCTTTGCGAATATAATCGATTAAACGCCTTTTTATGAGCAATTCGGCAAATGAAATAAACGAACCGCCTTTATGAGGCGCGTACTTTTCAATTGCTTCATTAAACGCAATCAACCCGATGCTTAACTCATCATCGCCTTCATGAATAAATCGTTTACACACGCTGGAAACCGTTTTGGCAATAAAAGGTTTATATTGTTGAATCAATTGATTATGCAATGTTTTATTTCCTTGTTGAATTTCGCTAACCGTCTGTTCAATCGTTCTCTCCTTTTTTAGCGAAAATAATATGCTGAACATGGATTTCACCCCATTTGTTAAAGAGACGAACTAGCGCTCCCTTTGAATATCATTCGTACATCATAGCGGATTTTTGTTGGTCATTCAATCGGAAATTTATGACACTTGCTTTTTTCATCAACAAAAAAGACCTTCGCTAATGAAAGCAAAGGCCCTTTTAAGAATGTTTTTTACAACATCATCCTGCTTTTTCTGATGTTTCTTCCATGTCATTTAATGTGCTATGCTTGCGTCCATATGTGAAATAAATCACTAAACCGATCAATAACCAAGAGCCAAAACCGATCCAAGTGAGCGCTGGGAGCTGGAAAATTAAATACCCGCAAAACGCAACGGCCAACAACGGAATGACGGGAACCATCGGAACCCGGAAAGCGCGTTTTAAATCCGGCTGTGTTTTGCGTAAAATAAGGACACCGATCGAAACAGTGATAAAGGCAAACAGCGTTCCAATATTGGTTAACTCTGCCAGCTTGTTCAATGGGATAATTCCAGAGAAAACCGCTACGATTATCCCTGTAAGCCAAGTGTTCACATACGGCACTTGCCGCGTCGGGCTCACTTTTGAAAATACTTTTGGAAGCAAACCATCGCGGCTGATCGCATAAAATAAACGCGTTTGCCCATATAACATGACAAGCAATACCGTCGTAATTCCGGCAATCGCGCCTAACGAAATAAAGCCAGCAACCCAATCTTGGTGAATATAGTTTAGCGCAAAGGCAACCGGGTTCTTTACATTCAATTGTTCGTAAGGAACAATTCCCGTCAATACGAGAGAAACGGCAATATATAATAATGTACAAATAAATAAAGAAGCAATGATTCCGATTGGCATGTTCCGCTGCGGGTTGCGCACCTCTTCTGCTGCCGTCGAAACCGCATCAAAACCGATATAGGCAAAAAAAACAGTCGCAGCACCAGTGGCTACTCCGGAAAATCCAAATGGCATAAACGGCGACCAGTTTTCCGGTTTCACATACCAAACACCAACCGCAAGAAACAACAGTACGACAGCGACTTTAATCACTACCATGATCGCATTAAAACGGGCAGATTTTTTAACGCCAAGGCTTAATAAAAATGCCATGAGCAGCGTAATGCAAATCGCCGGCAAATCGATAATTGTTCCCTGTTCCGGGTTATATGCGTTCGTCAACGCTTTTGGAAGCTCAATGCCAAACCCGGCAAGCAGCCCTTGAAAATAGCCAGACCATCCAACCGCTACAGCTGAAGCAGCCACTCCATATTCTAAAATTAAGTCCCATCCTAAAATCCAAGCAATTAATTCCCCGAATGCAGCATAACTATATGTGTAAGCACTCCCAGATACCGGAACCGTCGAAGCGAACTCCGCGTAACAAAGCGCCGCAAACACACAAGCAAGGCCAGAAAAAATAAAAGAAAGGACAAGCGCAGGACCGGCATGTTCAGCAGCGGCGACTCCCGTCAATACAAAAATTCCCGTCCCGATAATAGCGCCAATGCCTAACATCGTTAAATCGAATGCCCCTAAATCTTTTTTTAAAGAAACACCTTTTTGCTCCGCTTCATCCAACAACATTTGCACCGACTTTTTCCGCAACAAATTCATTTAGTGTCTCCCCTTGTCGTTTTTTGTAAAAAAATGTTGAAGAGTTCAATCTGGATTTTACGCTATTCTCTAATGTTTGTAAAGTTAGAAAATAATAAAAACAACAAAAAATTTTTCCCATTTGATGTATTAAAGCCATAAAACGACAGAGTTTAAAAATTGATAATTTACAAATTATTCAGATAAATATATAATAAATTGTGAAAATTTTATGAACATTGAAAGAAAGGAGGCAAGCTGTTTTTTCTTATCATTATTAACAAAACAAACTAAGGAGGGGGAATTTTTATGGCGATACAAAACCGTTCTTTCGAAGAACGAGCAGCAATGGATTATAGTCAAATTGTCCAGTCTTCATCTTTTCAGCATCTCATGCGCGAAAAGAAAAAATTTATTGTGCCATTCACGCTGTTTTTCTTAGTGTTTTACTTTGCACTGCCGATTTTGACATCCTATTCCGACGTGTTAAACGCTTCGGCAATCGGTCCGATCAGTTGGGCATGGATATTTGCGTTTGCGCAATTTATCATGACGTGGACGCTATGCACCATTTACTCTAAGCGCGCCGCCAAATTTGACAAAATCGTGGAACAAATTAAACAAGAAGCGAAGGAAGGAGGAAGCATATAATGCACGGGTTAGCCTTTTTCCTCTTCTTGATCATTGTGGCGCTGACGCTTGTCATCACGTACTTCGCTTCGAAACGGACGAGAACAACGAGCGAGTTTTATACAGCAGATAGCAGCTTAACAGGCTGGCAAAACGGGCTGGCAATTGCCGGCGACTATATGTCCGCTGCTTCATTTTTAGGAATTGCCGGCATGATCGCACTGGCTGGTTTTGACGGTTTCTTTTATAGTATTGGCTTCCTTGTTGCATATTTAGTCGTTCTTTACATTGTCGCAGAACCGCTGCGTAACCTTGGCAAATATACGATGGCGGACATGATTGCCGCCCGATTCTCCGACAAAAAAGTGCGCGGGGTCGCAGCGCTTAATACGATCGCCATCTCCATTTTCTACATGATTGCTCAGCTTGTCGGTGCCGGAGGCCTTATTAAGCTATTATTAGGGATTGATTACATTTACTCTGTCCTCATTGTCGGCATCCTCATGACCGTTTACGTCGTTTTTGGCGGCATGATGGCGACGAGCTGGGTACAAATTGTAAAAGCGGTATTATTAATGGTCGGTACGTTTATTATTTCCATTATCGTCTTTGCAAAATTTGATTTCAGCCTCACCAAAATGTTTAATGAAGTTAAAACAGCCACGCCGCTTGGTGAAGCGTTCCTCAATCCTGGCAATAAATTTAAAGACCCGCTTGATACGATATCGCTGAATTTAGCGCTTATCCTAGGAACAGCAGGACTTCCACACATTTTAATCCGCTTCTTTACAGTAAAAGATGCACCAACTGCTCGCAAATCGGTCGTTCATGCAACATGGATTATCGGAATTTTTTACGTTTTAACGATTTTCTTAGGGTTTGGAGCCGCGGCATTCGTTGGTTATGACAAAATTGTCGCCGCAAACCCTGCCGGAAACATGGCCGCTCCATTATTGGCGGAAGCGCTCGGCGGCGATTTCCTGTTCGCGTTTATATCTGCAGTCGCGTTTGCCACCATTTTAGCTGTTGTGGCGGGACTTGTGCTGTCAGCCGCATCGGCGTTCGCCCATGACTTTTACAGCCATATTCTTCGCCGCGGCGAAGCAACAGAAAGGGAGCAAATGGTTGCGGCGCGCTGGGCTTCTGTCGGCGTATCGGTTTTGTCCATTCTTTTAGCGTTGTTCGCCCAAAAAATGAATGTCGCTTTCCTTGTCTCATTGGCATTCGCCGTTGCCGCAAGCGCCAATTTGCCGATTATTGTATTAACGATTTTCTGGCGCCGCTTTAATACAACAGGCGCTATTGCCGGAATGCTCGTCGGGCTGTTCAGCGCGTTATTGCTCGTGTTCTTTAGTCCGAACGTTTGGGCGCCGGAACCGGGAGTAGCGATTCTTGTCGGCGAACCGCTCTTTAAGCTGGCCAACCCTGGCATTGTTTCCATCCCATTAGGATTCATCGCGGCGATTGTCGGCACACTTCTTTCCTCGAAAAAAGCCGATAGCAAGAAATTTGATGAAATTCTTGTGAAAGCGAATACAGGAATAAAAGAATTGGCAAACTAACGCGCTGAAACGAAATCGCAAAAAAGCTGGCGGAAAAGTGATCATATCTTTTCCGTCCAGCTTTTTCCTCCGCGTTCCTTCCCCCGCTTTTATTACCGTGATTCCACTATAGACTGCATAAATGCTCCATTCATATTCTGCCTCTGCGACAGCTCAATGATGCAGTTAAACGCAAACAGCAGCAAACATTCCGCAGCCGGAAACGAAAAACTAAGGACGGTACACCTTAGCATAGCTCGTATAAATATCTACTTGCCGTCTGTCGACTTCATATCCAATCCCCGGTTGTTCTGGCACTGTTATCGTTCCATTGCGGACAACGACTTCTGGAACAATAATATCTTTCTCCCAGTAATGGGAAGAAGCAGCAGTATCGCCAGGCAACGTAAAATTCTCCAGCGTCGTTATGGCAATATTGTGCGCTCTGCCGACACCAGCTTCTAACATGCCGCCACACCAGACGGGAATGCCGTTCTCTTGACAAATATCGTGAATGCGCTTCGCTTCTGTCAGCCCTCCGACACGGCCGATTTTTATATTTATTATCCGGCAACTGCCAAGCTGAATGGCTTTTCTGGCATCTTCGGCCGAACAAATGCTTTCATCCAAACAGACCGGTGTCTTTATCTGCGACTGTAATGCCGCATGATCCACAATATCATCTGAAGCAAGCGGCTGTTCAATCATCATTAACTGAAATTCATCTAACGCCTTTAATCGATCGATATCTGCCAGCGAATAAGCGGAGTTGGCATCAGCCATGAGCGGAACGTCCGGAAAACGGAGGCGAACTTCGCGGACCACGCCAACGTCCCACCCGGGTTTAATTTTTATTTTGATGCGCCGATACCCTGCTTGCACGTACCGTTCGACAATGCTCAATAAATCATCGACACTTTTCTGAATGCCAATGCTCACCCCTACCTCAATGCTGTGCTTATTTCCGCCAAGCGCTTTATGTAACGGCAATGCTTGTTTTTTCGCAAATAAATCCCATACCGCCCCTTCTACCGCCGCTTTGGCCATTTGATTTTTGCGGATGATGGAAAAACGTTGGCGCAGCTCTTCCGGATGGGCAATTGGCGCTTGAAATAAAAGCGGCAATAAAAAATCTTCTATGATATGCCAATTGGTTTTTACGGTTTCTTCATTGTACCAAGGAGAGGAAAAAGCCACCGATTCTCCCCATCCCGACACGCCGTCTTCATCAACCGCTTCGACTAAAATAAATTCCTTTTTCTGAAACGAACCAAAGCTCGTCGTAAACGGTGATTTAAGTTCCATTTGCAAATGGCGCAGCACAACTCGTCTCACTTTTATTTCCATCAAAAATTCCCCCTGATTATATCGGCAATTCGCTGCGTTTTACGCACACATAATATAAGATAGGTTCATCCTCTTTCCGAATGATATGCGCAACGGCCCATCCTTTGCGAAAAAGCCGGACAAACACGTCGCGCGTCTTATAGCGCCAATCCAGCGCCAGCGCAAGATCTGTCTCTATAAGCCGCTGAAACTGCAAAGGAACAGGAACAAGCAAAAACGGCTGGTCATAAAGGGGAAATTCCTCTTTGCAAACAGGCACTGGATCTCCATTGTTGTTTTGCTTCCAATTCAGCGCCACATTCTCCGGCGACCATGCTATGTTAGAGAAAAAGCGGCTTCTTTCTTGTAAATACCGGCTTTCTAATAGCCACTCGACAATAAAACGGTCCGACGGTAAATGCTTGTTCAACGCATCCTCCATCTGGCCGTAATAATTTTCCACATACTGTGAGCAAACAGCCCCTAACTTGGCAATGTTCAAATAGCCGTTTCTGCTTTGCAGCGGATCGTATGTCCAACGAATCGTGCGATATCCTTTTTTGATTGCCTCTTGCGCTTGTTTCATTTTCAGCATATAACCGATTCCTTTGTCGCGGAACGGTTTAGCAATTCCCATCATATGTGAACAAAGATATATTTGCCCGTCCTGGTATCCAGGAAAGCTATACACAAATCCGACCATTTTTCCATCCACAAAAGCGCCGATAATAATGCCGCCGTTTTTCGCCGCCGTCAACGTTTGGTGAGTAGGGACCGGGATCGTTCCCCATACTTCTGCTTCTAACCTTGCCATTTCTTCGAGCTGTTCGATCGTGTCAATTTTTTGCAGCGAAACGTGCACTTCCCATCTCTCCTTGCAATGCAAAATGCTCAAACGTTTCCATAACGGCTCTTGCTAATATTTCAATGCCGGACAATAAGTCTTCGCGCCGGAACGTCATTTGCGGATGATGCAGCCCTGGCGTCAAATCGCAGCCAAGCCCGAGCATCGTCGTTTTTAACTGCGGTTTCATCCATGAATAAAAATGGAAGTCCTCTCCCCCTGAAGTAACGATTGGCGGCAAACATTTTTCTCTTCCCAATACGGCGGCAATAGCGCGCTCCATGAACGACCGCGCTTGTGGGTGCGGCTTCGCGGCAGCAACGCGAACGCCGGAACGAAGCCGGATATCCGCATGATAAATAGCCGCTACCCCTTTGACAATGTCGTTTAATCCTTCCACTAACTGTTCCATCACCTCATTTGTTTGCGCCCGCAAATCAAGCGCAAATTCGGCATAATCCGGGATGATGTTCACGTTTTTGCCGCCTGCACGAAATCTTGTCATTTTTATCGATGCCGGCACTTGCGGATCCACGTGAATTTTGCCTAACTCCTGCACAATCGCACTTCCCACTTCAATGACATTGACTCCGAGATGCGGTCTTGCCGCATGCGCGGCCACTCCTTTAATTTCCCCTTCAATACATTGGGCGGCTCCATGTAAAATTGCTGGAGAGGCATAACTGCTTTTGACTTCTTGAATCGGCCGCAAATGAACACCGTACAAAAAGTCCATGTCATCGGCGACTCCTTTTTCCAAAAATTTTAATGCGCCAGTTCCTTTTTCTTCCGCTGGCTGAAAAAGAAGCCGCAATGTTCCGGGCGGCTGATAGCCGATGCGATTAAACAGCTTGGCAACCCCTAATACCATTGTCATATGGGCATCATGCCCGCACGCATGGTTCGCCCGCCATACTCCATCTACTTCTTGCCAAAGCGCATCCATATCGCTGCGCAATCCGACCGTAAACGTTCCGCTGCCAATTTCTCCAATCACTCCCGGACAATCGGAAAAAGTTTGGGTACGATATCCTTCTTGGATGAGTTGCTGTTCGATAAACCGCGTCGTTTTCCACTCTTCCCAGCTAACTTCTGGATGGCGATGAAGATAATCAAAAATCTCCCATAATTCTCCCTTCATCGCATAAATAATTTGCCTCATTGCGTTCTCCCCCGTTGAAATATTCACAAACATTTTGAAAATTGTTGTTACACATATTATCATATTCAAAAAACAGTTTGCAACCTAGGCTGGTTCATCAACGAATAAAAACCGCACAGCGTTCCGACAACCTAAAAAAATCCTAAACCTCTGTTTTCCAGAAGTTTAGGATTTCCGCTTCTGTTTGACGATCTGGTTAATCACTTCCGAAAAAACCAGTCCCATCGCAATCGCTCCAGAAATCATAAATGCTTTTACAGCAAGTGATATCGCCATATTATAATCGTTTAAGACGACATGACGCATCGCTTCATACGCCAAGCCCCCTGGAACGAGCGGGATAATCCCGGAAACGCTGAAAATCGTTACCGGCGTTTTGTATATTCTTGCAAATATGGCGCTGATCATTGCCACAAAAAAAGAGGCAATAAACGTAGCGGCAACACCATTGATTTGCTGCTCAGCGAATAAAAAATAAATAATCCATCCGACCATTCCGACAAATCCGCAATTGATTAACAGCTTTTTCGGAATGTTAAAAATGATCCCAAACGCTGCCGAAGCAATAAAACTTGTCAATAATTGTTGCACAATCATCCGCAATTCCCCTTACAATTAGCCAATCGATAAAATCAGCGCAATGCCGGTGCCAATCGCGAACGCGGTTAAAAAAGCTTCCGCGCCTTTGGACAATCCGGCGAGAAAATGCCCTGCCATTAAATCACGCACAGCGTTCGTTATCACAAGTCCCGGCACCAATGGCATAACAGACCCGATAATAATTTTATCCAAATTCGCCCCAAGCCCGATCATAACGAAAATCATAGCCAATCCACCAACGATAAACGAAGCAAAAAATTCGGCAAAAAATCGTATTTTCACAAAGCGGTGAATCATCTCAAAACAATAAAATCCCGCTCCTCCGGCAAGCAGTGAAGGGAAAAAGTTGTTCCAGCCCCCAAACATGACAGCAAAGCAGCCGCTGGCAACCGCCGCCGCCGCGACTTGCTGCCAAAAAGAATAAAAAAGCTTTTGTTTCTCCACTTCTTTTAACTGTTGATATGCCTCGTCGAGCGACAGCTCTCCATTGCTGATGCGGCGGGAAATGTTGTTCACAAGCGCGACTTTATGCAAATCTGTCGAACGTTCCACAATCCGGATAAACTGCGTAGAATTCATCCGATCAATCGAAAAAATAATTCCCGTCGGCGTGACATAACTGTGTGAACGGGGAATGCCAAATGAAGCTGCTATACGCATCATCGTATCTTCCACGCGGTATGTTTCCCCGCCGCTTTCGAGCATAATTTTTCCCGCTAACAAACAAAGATCGACGATATCGTTTGTCCGATCATGGTAATCTGGCATTCTCTATCTCTCCATCCCTACTGCACTCGTGATAGTACAAAATATAACGCAAGACAATCAGTAAAGAAAACCTGCCCATATCGTCTTGCCAACTGCCACGCACTTAGCATGCCCATATTGGCAGGAGCGCCTCCATCCCTGATTCCGTGGCGATCCCCCTTTACAAACACCTTTACATACTTGCCGCTTTCATGCCAAGAAAAGCAAGAAGCAGGCCGAACAGATAGCTTAATGCGAGATATAAAATAAATGATTTCCATTGCTTATGAACATAAAACACAATACTTTCAAACTTGAATGTCGAAAAAGTCGTAAACGCCCCCATAAATCCTGTTCCGAAAAGAAGATTCCAAGAAGCGTTCCACCCTTTTCCGACAATATATCCGAGCAAAAAAGAACCAATTAAATTGATCAATAATGTAGCAAACGGAAAAGAAGAAGGATATATTTGTTTCATCCATTTGCTGATTCCGAAGCGCGCCATTGCTCCGAAAAATCCGCCGAACGCCACAAGTGCGCTATTCCATAACATAAGTTTCCCTCCTTACTCTGCCGCCTCGTTTTTCACACGCAGGCCATCACGTCCGAGACGAAATCCGTACAATGCCATCAACACCCCGCCGCACATGCTGAGAAAAACATAAACCAACGCTGTCCCCCAATGGGACATGCGCAACAACTCGACCGTTTCAACGCTGAACGTGGAAAAAGTTGTAAACGAACCGATTAACCCTGTTCCTAGCCCTGCCGCTACGTAAGAAGGAATATTGCGCCAACGCGGCAAATAAGCGTTCAACCATCCTAATGCAAAGCAGCCGAGCATATTCGTAAGCAATGTCGCCAAAGGAAACGGCCCGTTCCACCAGCCGCTCACAAACAAACCTAAATAGTAGCGAAGCAATGCACCAACGATTCCAGCAAGGCCGACAATCACATAATCAATCATCTACCCACCTTCCCCTTTCCTATTCGTACAAAAAACAAACTCCTACCAATAGAATTTACTGGTAGGAGTCATCAGCCATAAAAGGCAATTACGGCGAACCCCATCGCCTAATTTTAATTCCGCACTTGATTATAACAAAATGACAACCTGTTTGCCAATTGCCATAAATGCTTTTTTGCAAAAAACCGGCAAAACGGAATGTGCGAAATGCATCCAAAAAAGGAAAATATCAACAAGCCGGGCAACATCATGCCAAGCTATTTACTATTCGGGAGAATTTTATTTTTGGAATCCGTTGTCAGGCTCCGTTCGCAGTGCCGTTACTGTTTGATATCCTCCCCGATAATTTTCACTTCTAATTCCAGATCGACGCCGAATTTTTCTTTAACCGTTTTCCGCACCAGTTCGATCGTCGCAATATAGTCAGAGGCGGTGGCGTTGTTTTTATTAATAATAAAACCTGCGTGCTTTGTCGATACTTCCGCACCTCCGACCCCTTTTCCTTGCAGGCCGCTGTCTTGAATGAGCTTGCCCGCAAAATATCCAGGAGGGCGTTTAAACACGCTGCCGACAGAAGGATATTCAAGCGGCTGTTTGGATTCACGCCGGAAGGTGAGATCGTCCATTTTTTCTTTAATTTTTTGCGGATCTCCTTTTTTAAGCTGGAACACCGCCTCCAGCACAATGTCGTTCGTCTTGCTGATGATGCTCGTGCGATAACCAAGCTGCAAATCGTCTTTGCGCAAAATTTTCTGTTCTCCCGTTTGTGTAACGACCTTAACATGGTCAACCACATCTTTTATTTCCCCGTCATAAGCACCCGCATTCATCATAATCGCGCCCCCGACAGAGCCGGGAATGCCGCACGCGAACTCCAGCCCCGTCAAGCTGTGTTCCAGCGCAACCCGAGAAACTGCTTTAATATCAGCGCCGCTTTGCGCGATAATTTTTTCGCCTTCCACTTTGATTTCTGTTAGATGCTTTAGCTGCACGACAATGCCGCGAATGCCGCCGTCACGCACGATGACGTTCGAACCGTTGCCAAGCAGGGTGAAAGGGAGGCGATGCTTTTCTTTTAACCGAATGACTTCGACCACCTGCTCATATGTTTCCGGCCAGACGAGGAAATCCGCCTTGCCGCCAATTTTCACTAACGTATGATATTTCAACGGTTCGTCCCGCAGCACGTTTTTTTCCCCACAAATTCGCACTAATTCTTGATAAATCACATTATTTTCGTACATCGTTTTTCCCTCTTTGCTTTTTTCTGTTGATTCCCTTTGATGAACTTATTTTTTATCGCTTTTAGTATCATGCAGTTTTAGTCAGCATTGCTATGGCCGCCGCTCCAGCGAGCCAAGCAGCAATCGCAGAAGCGCAGGGCAGTGAATACGCTCCCTTCCTTACTTTACTACAAAGTCTTCCAATTCTATTGCCCGCTGATCGGCAAGAATGGAAGAATGTTATAGCATCCGGGCACGACATGCCGCCACTCTTAACGTCATTCATTTCTATCCCGTCCGCTGTCCCCGCTTGGATATAACAATCCGACAAGCGGAAATACAACCAGCCGGGCCATTTTCGATGTTGTTTTCGCATTTTTCTCTACCAAATTTGTTGCAAACAAACTGCAAAGCGATGCTCTGCCTGGCCCGCTTTTGCCGACAGACAGCACTATCTCCATTATCGTCCGAATCGCTTTAACAATCAAGTGGCATCCATATCTTTATGGCTTAATTCCTCTTGTGCACCAGTAAATGTTTGATTTTTTGTCAACTATTTTTTCATGGTTTACTTAATATGAATAAAAAAAGAGAGTGGCACATTTAACGGGAGTGGCTTCAATAAAGGAAACCACAGAAAGCCTCTGTGGTGTGATGAAAAAGCAGGCAATCGCAAAAGGCAGGCTTTTTCTATTCCGTTTCTTCGCTCCAAACCTACTTCCCTGCAAATCCCCGCACCTTTATTTTTCCACAAAAACATCGGTGCACAAAAGGGCAGCTGGGATACCCTCATCCAATTGCAGATTTTTGTTGTAACATTTCGTGTTTGCCCCAATGTGCGCGCATTGAACGCAGGCAGTTTTTCCAACGGAATGACCACTGTTTGCTGAACATTTTGCAATCACCGTCTTATCTGCTGGCTCAGTGAATGGCCATCAAAAGTGTGTTCTGGAGAAAATAAATATTATCGCGGACAGACAATCACATGAACCAGAGCAGGAACATGAGGTTTATTGGTAGAAATGATAGCCGGTGAATCCAGGTAAAGGAGGGGCATGAGTGAACAGAATGATATTGAAATTAGAAGGTTTGTCTGTTTTATTATTCTTCCTATGGCTATGGATGGGGACTATTCCTTTTCTTTCTCTTGCTTCCCGATATATCGATGTTAGGATGTTTCATCAATGTCAAAACCGGTGCATTGCTTTATAATTTGTTCCATACATATGTAATAACATCGACATTGCCTTTAGCGTGGGGGATTATCACTCACAATGATTTAAGCATAATTGCGGGACTCATTTGGACCACTCATGCAGGTATGGACAGATTATTAGGATATGGCCTAAAATCCTACCCACTTTAAAGATACACACTTTTCAAAAAAATACTGAATTTTCCAGAAAATCCTCGCTTTATCGCCTTTGCCGACCAAGTGACATCATTTTTAATTTTAATTTTTGTAAAATATCTTTTTCAACATGATACACACCTTGACCATTCGTATAACTTAATTCATGTTTCAATTTGTTTATCAACCTTTTTGCTCCTTTCACATCCCCCTTTAAATACTTAATGATGGCAAGGGAACGATGATAGGCATATGAATCTAATTTCGATACTCCTTTAAATAATTTCTCTATTTCTTCTACGTTCGCTTCATTGTTATCATATAAAAATTTGCATAGTATATACAAACTGTTAAAATTCCCTTTGATCCATTTATTTTCCTTTGTCAGCGGTTCATTGATGATTGGCTGTATACTTGAAAAAATCTGTTCCACATGACCAATGTCAAAATAATAATAAAAAAGAAATGTACAGATCATATGATTTTCTAGCGGATTTTTTTCTTTCATGATTTCCTTACACTTTTCAATCAGTTTTTTATCCCATTCCATAGGTCTTTTTGAACTAAACATCTCACCAAGTATTTGAAATTTTAAAATCTGTAAACCCGCTTCTCTGGCTTTAAATAGTAATAATATATTTCCTCCGTCGTTTACTTCCCCTTTTGTAATCGGAAATGAGGTGGCTATAAATATAGCAATGTTTAAAATGGAACACCATAGCATAAAATCGTTCTGATAAATCTTCCCAATCATAAAAAATACAAGAAATGCTATCAAACTAAACAAAGGGCCTCCCAGCAAAAATAATCCCAATTTTGCTTTTATGTTAGAAAAAGTTCCAACAGAAGGGGTTACAAAAGAAACTCCGCCGAAATAAAGCCAATATTTATTTTCACGTATTCTTAATTTTCCTTGCCCTTTTTCAATGAGAAAGGGACCAAAAGCAAGAAAATGGAAATTAAATCTACATAATAACGCAAAGATCACATGCCCTAATTCGTGCAAAAAAATAGCAATAATCAAACCAATACACAAAATCCATATATCGAAAACAGTCGATGCTAATGATGGAAATAATTTAGTAACTATGAAAGAAATAAAGAATATAATCAGAAGCAAAATACTAGGCCTGTAAACGATATGTTGCATGGAAATCTCTCCTATTAATATTGCCTTACAGATCATCTTGATCATAAGTTATTCCCAGGAAATTAGCAATATTCTAACAAATAGATATAGGAGCATTCCATAACATCAGCATGGGCCGTCCACAAACTCCGCACACATCCCACCGTGTTCGAAAGGCTAAGAGAAGATCTTCATTCCCCGAATAAAGGAATCGCCTGAAGATATTCTGGAGCCAAAATCACCAGCAAAACAGTGAAACTGCTGAAACTTGTTATTCCATTGTTTATCTGAACAGCAGTTTTTACTGATAGATTTGCTATAAAGTGAGGGCATGAAATGAATTCGCTCGAATAAGAAAACGGAAAATATTATTTCATCTTAAAAAATGCATGAGATTTGAAATAATGTGTCATTAAGTAGTAAGATATTGCTGAAATCGCTGAAATCGTTTGCAGCACCAAAGGAGGTCATCAATTTGAAACAGTTTCTTGAACTTAATAAAAGCTTTATTAATGGCGAATGGGTGGAAGGAGCCAGTGCAAATTCTTATGATATTTTAAATCCATACGATGATTCTGTCATCACAACCGTTAAATTGGCTACAAAAGAACAAACGCAGAAAGCGTTTGAAGCGGCATACCAAGCACAGAAAAAATGGGCAAAAACGCCAGTGGAAGAAAGAAAAGCTATCATCCGGAAAGCATTAGAATATTTTAAAGAGAACAAAGAAGCAATTTTAGAGGCTTTGGCTGTAGAATCAGGCAGCACGTATGTCAAAGCAGAAATAGAATATCAAAGCACGTTAGCGGAATTGGCAGAAGCGGAAAAAATGACAGAAGAGATTTATGCGTACAGGGAAGTTCCTTCTCCTATTGAAGGAAAAACCAATCGAATTTACCGATTGCCGCTGGGAGTGATTTCATCGATTTCTCCGTTTAATTTCCCATTGTTTTTATCTATCAGAACCATTGCTCCTGCGATTGCCTTAGGGAATGCTGTGGTCCATAAGCCAGACTTGAAAACCGGCTTAACTGGAGGATCGATTATTGCAGCGGCATTTGAATATGCAGGATTGCCTAAAGGGGTATTCAATGTCGTTTTGACGTCTTCGCGGGAAATCGGTGACGAAATGTTAACAAATCCTCATTCAAAAATGGTTAGTTTCACCGGATCCACAGAGGTAGGAAAACGTGTTGGCGCTGTTGCCGGCGGTGCGCTAAAACGCGTAGCATTAGAATTAGGCGGAAACAGCCCGTTTGTCGTGTTGAGCGATGCTGATGTTGACCGAGCAGTGGAAGCAGCGATATTCGGGAAATATTTGCATCAAGGGCAAATTTGCATGATCGTGAATCGATTTATTATTCATCAAGATGTATATGATGAATTTGTGAACAAATTTGTGGAACGGGCGAAAAAATTGCCATATGGAGATCCGCGCAACCGTGAAAACGTGATTGGGCCAATCATCGACCAACGCCAGTTAGAAAAAGCATTAAAAATAATTGAAGAAGCAAAAGCGGAAGGAATCCCGTTGGCATTAGAAGGAAAACGCGTAGGAAACATATTAACGCCAACGGTATTTGTGAATGTGGATAATAACAGCAAGTTAGCGCAAACGGAAGTATTTGCGCCAATTGCGATCATGATTAAAGCGGAAACAGATGAACAAGCGATTGAATTGGCGAATGGAACCGAATATGGTTTAAGCTCGGCTATATTTACCTCTGATCTTGAAAAAGGAACAAAACTAGCTTTAGAGATTGATAGCGGAATGACACATGTTAACGACCAAACGGTTAACCTTCAATCGGATACCCCGTTTGGAGGAACAAAAGCAAGCGGATTGGGCCGCTTCGGAAATCCGTGGATTGTAGAAGAGTTTACAGAAACAAAATGGGTTTCCGTCCAACATCAATATCGGAAATTCCCGTTTTAAGCCGGGGAATATAAACGTTTGCCAACCGTTTGAAAAAGGCTCGCCCCGAAGTAAACGGGATGTTCTCGATGATCATCCATAAAAGCGGACGTCATGCCTTTTGGCAAAACTGTGCATTCCACTAACTATTCGCTATTTTGATAGAGCCGGCTCGATCATCCCCTGAAAACGCTGGAGCAAATTCAGTTTGGCAAAAAACACCCTTTGGCATCTGCGCAAATAATCCGCATGCGGTGCCAAAGGGTACATTTTTTTCAAAATATGGTTTTGGAAAAGAGCATTATGAAAATGGATATTGGCGCGGTTGTTTTTGAACAGATACCCATTTAACGGTCGTAAATTCTTCAAAAGCCCATTCACCACAGTAACGACAATTCTCCACCAAACGGAACATTTTCTTCCACATTGATCAACTGGCCGTTAACGTGGATCATGCCTGTTTTCATTTTCTCGCCGCATGGTGCCCTTGCCAATGGACGCACAGGCTGGCTTGAACAACCCGTCCAAAGCTGCATGAGTACATGCGCGGTTGGTAAGTGGATCGGGCGAATTCAATAAACCTATTAATTCCAAATCAATTTCAGGAATACTCTATCTATCTCATATTTACAATTTTTGTAATATCGATATTTCTGGATATCGATATTTTTGAATTTATTATGAAATATTTTGTATTAATGCGAAAATAATGTTTTATGGTGATATAATCCTTTGTAGGAAGATAATTCTTTAGGGGGGAGTTCTATGGCCAGAATTATTAATTCACCAACAAAATACATACAAGGGAGAGGGGAACTTCAAAATCTCGGCAAATATATTAACAGTTTAGGGAATTCTTTTTTAGTGATTGCCGATCAATTTGTGTTAAATTTTACTAAGGAAACCATTGAACAAAGTTTTTCCGATCAAGAATCCACTTTCACCTTTGAAACATTCCGCGGTGAATGTTCTAAACAAGAAGTCAATCGCCTCCAAACGATTGCCAAGGAAAAACAAATTGATGTCATTGTTGGAGTCGGCGGCGGAAAGACACTGGATACTGCTAAAGCGGTTGCTTTCTATTCCAAGCTTCCGGTTGTTATCGTTCCAACGATTGCTTCTACCGATGCTCCATGCAGTGCTTTATCCGTTCTTTACACAGAAGAAGGGGTTTTTGATGAATATTTAATCTTGCCAAAAAACCCTGATATTGTCCTCGTTGACACCCAAATTGTGGCCAACGCACCAGCAAGACTTCTTGCAGCCGGCATTGGGGATGCCCTTGCAACATATGTGGAAGCAAGAGCTTGTTACGAAGCAAACGCCACTCCAATGGCAGGCGGCACAATCACAAAGGCAGCGATCGCTCTTGCTGAGCTTTGCCAAAACATCCTTTTTGAAGACGGAATAAAAGCATTCCTTGCGGTTGAACAAAACATAGTGACAAAAGCGGTCGAAAATATCGTGGAAGCCAACACGTACTTGAGCGGCATCGGTTTTGAAAGCGGCGGTCTCGCAGCGGCCCACGCGATTCACAATGGCTTTACAGTCATCGATGACACTCATCACCTTTATCACGGCGAAAAAGTTGCTTTCGGCGTAATCACGCAACTCGTCTTAGAAAACCGCAGCACAGAAGAAATTCAAAAATACATTGCTTTTTGCACAGAATTGGGACTGCCAGTTACACTGGAAGACATGGGAATTACCGAAGACATTGAGCCAAAAATCCGAAAAGTTGCTGAAGCTGCTTGCCAAGAAGGTGAAACCATTTACAACATGCCATTCCCTGTCACTCCTGACGATGTTTATGCCGCAATTATTTCAGCGGATATCCTTGGAAGAAAATATAAGTAACCCCCAGCCTCCCCGCGCTAAAAACGCGGGGAGGGGGCTTGTTCACTCCATTTTCCTTTGCAAAAGAGAGCTTTTGTACTCGTTTGCGGCTTTCCCGCTTTTCTTTCTCGTGTTCCGCTGTATTCCTTCAACGTCTTCGATATACACGCCTCGATCACTGCCGTATCCAAATCCGCAGGAAAAACAAGAAGGGGCTACACGATCTTTCTTCATTCCGACAATCCATTCTTCCATAAATTCGTAAAAATCAAATTGGCCATTTATCCTTTGCAACTTCTTTTCACAAAGAGAAAATCCGCCTTGTAAAACAAGAAGATTGCATAAGCTCTATCCGTCCGCGACATAACCATTTTTGAAACATGGTGTTACGTCAAGAAAACGGACACGTCAAACAAAGAGAAATAGCTAGCACCTATGCGGCTTCTCTTTTCTGGTTGGCGTAGCATGCTTCTTCAAATTCATAAAATTCATATGGCGATACATAGCCAAGGACGGAAGAACTTCTTTTTTGGTTGCAGAATCATTCAATGTATTCAAAAATGTCCTGTTTTGCTTCTTTTCATGTAATGGAATCGATTCAGATAGATGCACTCTTTTTTGGATTAAGCTATGAAATGACTTCCATACAAGTGTTGTCGTAACCGTTTCCACATCTCGACATGCTCACTTGAAAATGATGTTTCTGTAAGAGCTGTTGATAATCATTTGAAGCATATCGGCTCCCACGATCTGAATGATGAATCACTAGTTCCGGTGATTTTTCGCCTGTTTAGAGCCCGTTGTAACGATTGGATCACTAACTCTTTCGTCATTCGTGATCGATATGCCATCCTATAATCTTACGAGTATATAAATCCATGATAATAGATTTGCCAATTTTACTTTTCTAAGAACATCTATGAGTTTACCATCGTTAAAAGGAGATCCTTCCCATCCGTATATCAAATTTTCTCGAACAGTTGCTCTTGCCAAACTATATTCATCAACTACATTATTGCTTCAAGGCGTTTAATCATCCCGGCAGGAAATTGTGAAATAAATAAAGCTTAAGTGTTTCTCATTTTTCTAGAGCGTAAATAAAAGAACAAAATTGTAAAGAAGATTAATATTATTATTAGGGGAACTGTATAGTTGCCTAAATTCTCTGCTTTCCCTAGCGAGATTAAAATTGTCTTAATCTCGATAACAGCCATTATTATTACCGATTCTAGACCAATAAAAATTCTCATTAAGCGGTCATTCTTATATAATTTAATACCCTTTTCATCGTTATTTCTAAGAAAATGTGACTTTTGAAGTTTACTGGATAACAATACTGAAGCATATGCAGTAGTAATGACTACCAAAAGTATTATTAACATTGATTTATTACCATAATTATCTGCTTCTCCTGAAAAGCCATAATGAATAGGAATCCTTTCCGGAATATTACCCCATACACCTATGATCGTAAATAACACCCCTACTACGATGAGAATAGAAAGGAAAATCAAGATTTTTTCAAATAAAGATAAAGGAATAGATTGATTTTCCATTTAAACACCTCCCTAACTTAAAAATTTTCAAACAAATAAACATTTCTAAAATAAGACCCAATTTTCGTCCTCGTCTTGCTCAATAACAGTGAGTTCTGCATCTCGAAGCAACTCCTCAACCTTTGGAAAATTTATTTTTTGCAATTCTTTAAATTGAATCTGCCATTGTTCTAATGCTTTTATCGTCGGTGACAGGTTAATCTTATCTAATGTTTGATTAATTGTTCTTTGGAGTTCTGCAATCGGACTATCGATACTAGTATAGATTTTGCTTAATGATAAACTTAATTGTTTAGCACTATCTAAAACAGTTTGCATAGAATCAGTTGCACCAGCAAAACTGTTCCTTAACGTACTAATTGATTCTAAGGATGGAGCAACAGATTGTATATGTTTTACCGAATAATTCCCTAAGTTCATCTTTAGGAGGTCTTACACCTTCTAATTCTTTACTTTCAGCCATCTCTTGAAAGACATGGTAGTTAGATTTTAATAATATGTCACTTGGAACTTTTATAGCAAACAATCGATCAAAAATTGATTAATTTTACTCATATTTCTACCTCCAACTATTTTACACAATATATCTTCTTTTGTATTTATCACTTCTGATTAAGCATTTACTGTATTCTTAACGGTATTTTCAAATTATTCAACAGTAGTTTAAAACGACTGTAATCAACTTCTTCTCTTCTTTTAGCGGCTCGTACAATGTCTTGGATGATATCCCAATCTTTCCTTAATCCTGCTGGAATCAGTTCTTCTTTTGCGCGTATTTGTTTTAATTCGTTTAAATGCCGTTCAATTAATTCCTCATAGGAGATACAAAGATGCGAATGAGTTTTAGGTGAGGAATGATAAGAATAATATGAGACGGAATACGACTTAGATGTTCTACGTTGACTACTTTGGTAAAGGATTTCCCTTAGCCGTTCTCTTTCCTCTTGGCATTGTTTTTGTAACCTTTCTCTTCTCTTAGCATGAAGTTGATCATAAAGTTTTTGCAGTTGTTTATCCAAGAGAGGTATGTCGTGTTCTAGTTGTTCAAGATAAGATTGGGGAATTTCAATTTCTGCAAACTCCTTTATATCCGTTTTCTCGCCACGATAAATTTTAAGGAGCAGTTCATCTCGTTCTAAATGTATCGTATGGAATCCTTTTTTAATATCCCGAATAATTTCTGGTGTTAAACGGGTATAGTTTCCTAAACACGTTTCCCCTAGTTTGTATGTTTTGTTTTGCTTTTTATGGGTTACAATGTACTGATATCGGAGAGGCATGCCGCATTCGCAGCGAAACGGTCGATTCCCGCGTCCTCCATCTAATATTTCAACTAAAATCCAATCATCGACTGCTTCTGCCAGTTGTTCGTTGTCCATATCTTCTGTCACGATAATCCCTTTTTTTAATGCTAAAACTTCTAGCCATTTGCTTTTTTTGCTTCGTTTCGTGAAAGCGTCCATATATTTGCGCTGCTTCGGTGTCAATAACTGATAAATCTCATCTACTTCTGCTTCAGTCAAAGGCGTATGAAAACTCCTCAAACTCATGTTTACACCTTCCTTGAAACAAGGTAAATCAGACATCCATTAACCAAAATTCGACATTTGCAACCAAAAACCTTCAAAAAATCAATTCTAAACAAAAAAAGAGGCCACCGTTAACAAGTAGCCTCTTCATTCGTTCAATCATTCTTTACACAACCTATCACTTTAGAGTCCAAACTGCTCGTAAATGTTATTCAAGTTTCTCGCAAGAATCTTATTTCTTCCAATTGCCTTTTTGTATTTTGTTTTAAGGCGGTGCCATTGAGTATTTGTTCTTTTGGAATAAACAGCATAAGTTTCCTGTAAAGGTCCAATTTTCAATTTTTTTATCCTCTACTATCACCAATCATTTTGTCTTATTCTCTTATCCATCAATATTGCAAACAAATAGGACGGAGCCGGCAAGTGCTGTACAGGTACAGTATTTTCTAACGGTACATATTTCAACGCTTCTTTAAAAGTATTCTTTGATATTGAGTAATTAGTTCTGCTTAATTCAATCGAATTTCCCTTAACTTTGTACGTAAACTCTCCCCCTCGAATTTGCTTAAAAACTTGCCCTTCACATCCCTTGATTCGTTTCCATACGGTTTCAATCATCCTATCCCCCCTACTAACAAAAAGTTTAAAATATGTTGAGTTCATACCTTAATTACAACCCAATACCCAATTTAAGGAAATTTTAAACAAAAATATGAGCGCCCTATATAGTCTCTGAGAATGACAATGGTTGATAAAAATTCCCTCCATACCTCTATCTTTTTCTGCTAAAATAATTCTATACACTTAAGGGGTTTTGTTATGGCCAGTGTATAAAGATTACTCCATAAAGAAAAGAGAAAGTTGGTATTATGAATTTGTTTATAAGAAAAAAAGATACAAAAAAAGAGGCTTTGCTAGAAGAACTGATGCAGAAGCAGCGGAGAGACAGAAAAGATACGAATTGCAGCAAGGAATATCCATTCAAGAATCAAAAATTACTGTAAAAGACTACTTTAAAGAATGGTTAAGCAGAAGGCATAATCTTTCTCAAAATACGAAAAATCTTTATAAAACCTTTCTTAACAATCATTTAGATTTTTTTGAAAATGTACAACTAAATGATGTTCCTTTTAATAATTGTTAATTTGAATGTGTCCAATCAAAATAACAATTATTCCGTAGATATAAAGGAGCCATTTAGAGATTATTTTGAAACAACTTATTCAACAAACGAATGCGTTACTTCAAGAACAAGGAAGTAACGCTTGATTACAGACGTAAGAAAAGGAGAAATTAATCATCAATCGCATTTATGTCGGTCTTTTTTCCATGGTTTAAAAATCAACACTGAAATATAACAAAGCCAATCATAAAAAACAAAAGCTTGCGGCATCGCAAGCTTTATTAACAATCCGAACTTTTCACATTGAGTGGCGGCGGAACTATCCAACCTTTTTCTTTGTTCATTCTAAGCAATGTAGCACCATATTGCGCTTTTTTCATGTGAAATTGACCATACATTAAAGCAATATCTTCCCTGATGCACTGCCCCATAATTGTACTACATGCCACTAAACCGGCTGCAATATCTTTACTAAGCATTGCAGCAATTTCCGGGTCAGTAAATCTCGTACCTGCAGGAATATTTTCCCAACACGCTTTTGGCCGTTCTGGCGGTGATGGTGGAAGCGCTATTCCATTTTCTTTTAACAAATTTTCTGTTTCTTGTATTTCCGGTTTTAGAACGTTTTCAATACTATCCTCAATAAAACGTTTTAAATCCTCATCACCTGTGTGATTGAGTAATGTTTGATATCCGGCTACTAATCCTTTAGCAGTTAGTAAATACGACCATACACCAAATATTTCTCCGTAGTGCATCGGCTCTTCTTTTGGATTACCGCTTAAAATTCCCATAATAAACCTCCTAACAAAATTCATAATATCACCTTTTCTTTAGATAATATGGATTGATTGAAATACAATTATGCAAAGAAAAGTGCAGTTTTCAAAAAATTTATTGCGTCATTGGAAAAACAGTGTAATTTTGTATGAAAACTGCTGGATGATGGTACCGCTAAGAAGTTTGTGTAATGCATGATAAGCAACAAACCACACTTCTCCGTCTTTTACAATCGTCCGCACCTGGCTACCGCTGTAATTAAATACCTGCTGCGGATGATTCATCCGTTCTCTCCCTCCTTAAATTCCTTTCTTGGAAACACAACTGTCATTTTGTTTCCCCCTAGATCTACATTGTTATCCTTCCCAGCATTCTTTTAAATTTTTTATTTTTTATAAAATTTTAAATAAATAAAAATCTAGCGTTTTTAATAATTTGTGCTAAACTTTGCTAAAGGCAAATTTGACAAAAGTAAGAGACGAAAATCCACAGACCTAAGTCAACTGTGTTATGATAGAAAGATTGCACAATTTTTTACAACAAGAGGATTTCCTTTTGCTAATTTGCCTTATTATTAGCGAAAGGTGATTTTAAATTGTTAAAAACTATATTAGTTGCTGACGATTCAATGTTTATGAGAAATTTATTAAAGAATCTCTTAACCGATAATGGTTACCAAGTTGTCGCTGAGGCATCCGATGGCAGTAGTGCTGTATCTCTTTACAAAGAAAAGGCACCTGACATTGTTATACTTGACTTAACTATGTCTATCATGAACGGATTAGATGCTTTAAAAAATATTTTAAAATTTGATCCAAGAGCAAAAGTAATAATTTATTCAGCGATGGGGCAAAAAAGACTAATTATTGATGCTATTGAAATAGGCGCTAAGGACTTCATAATCAAGCCTTATTTTAACGAATTAATTCCATCTTTAAATAAATTATTTAGGTGATTAGGCACTTCTTTATAGAAGTGCTTTTTTGAAACTCACTTGCTAATTTGTTTCCAAATACTTTACCGTTTCTTGAACATCCTTATCTAAAATCATTTTTATAAGTTGTTCGTTGGTTAAGTTTGCCGCTGCTACTTCAGCTTGTTTCATCTTTTCTTCATCATTTGATACAAAATCCGTATCATGTTGATAATAATTCCGCTCGATTCATACTTTTCAATACTTCACGATAAGCACGCCTAATTTCCGCACGTTCTTTCGGCGAGACTTTTCTTACTGCCACTCTTTCCTCCCCTTATCTCATTCTAATTGGAAGTTGCTGCATGTTTTTGTCGGAATATTTACTAATCAACTTTATAAAACCCCATATCCGCATGGCTTTCCAGCCAATCTTTATAGTAGTTTTCATAAATGTATTTATCTATTTCTTCTTCCGATAATCCTTCCAATTCTTCATCAGGAATATCAATCTCTTCTTCACGCATTGAACCAACATACCCTGTGGATACATAAAATTGATGTTAGTCTAAATTATAGACACAACGAATAGAGAAATGTATAGTAAATCTATCAATCATGGGGAGTGTCTATAATGACAAGACGTTTTGATAAAGAATTCAAAATACATGCAGTAAAATTAGTGGTCGAGGAAGGAAAAGCGGTCGCTCATACCGCAAGACAACTCGATATTTCGCCAAAAACTCTTCATAAATGGGTCGCAGATTATAAAAAAGGTGCCGAACATAGAAGAGTAAGTAATGATCAATCCGGCCATGCTTGCACCAATCAATCCACCAATTTGGTTTGCGATCGAACTGAAGGAGTTCGCCGAAAGGAGCATTTCTTTTGGAATAACCTCACGAATCAGTGCCATCGTGGAAGGATTATACACTTGGTCACCCAGTGCAACGAAAAAAGCCATCGCATACAAATGCCATGGTTGAAGCTGTCCCAGCCACCAAAAAATAGGTATAGTAAGCACAATAGCAGCTCGAAAAAGATCCATATAAACTGATAGCAACCTACGGTCCCATCGATCAACAAATACGCCGATAAACGGTGACAACAGGATACCAGGAATAGCAGCACAAACAAGAACAACAGCAACCGAAAAACTTGCTCCGGTTAACTTTATTGCCAACCAGCTATTAGCAATAAACTGCATCCCCGTACCAAACATTGAGACTGTCGTACCGATAAAGTAAAATAGGAAAGGTCGTTGGCGCAATATCTCAAATCTTTCGCGTATAAGTTTATTCATAAAGAGTCATCACCAATCTGATCGTTTACTTCCACTACTATTTGATTTAGTAATTGATCTACAATTCTGTTTGCAGCCGTTGCATCATCTGCAACAACCACTAAATCGCCTATCCAATCGTCATTTGATGTTGGATATCGTACCTGATCGCCTATTTTGACTTTCCATTGAAATTTCTCGACAAACTGGCAACCTTCAATTAACTCAACACCTTTCAATGCGCAAATATTCCCTGTTTTTGGTGCGGTGAAATGATATACACTTGCACCTTTTTTCCATTTTGGCGTCAAATCAGGTTTTTCACCAACAAACATCTTGATAGTTTCACGAATAGGGTCTATCCCTGTCGCTTTATAAATCAGTTGCGGGACAATACCACCAGCCAATCTAGGATTTATCTCTACAAGATAGGGACCTCTATTGGTAAGGATGAGTTCTGTGTGACACGGCCCGAAATCATATCCAATCGTTTCAAGGAGATGTCTTACGTAGTTAGTAATTTCTTTGAAATTTTTAATTTCAACAGGAAAACTTGCTCCCACCTCTACAAAATAAGGATAACCAGTTAGCTTTCGATCGGTAATTCCTAAAACGTGATGATCACCGTTCATGGAGAAAGTTTCGACACTAACTAATTGGCCTTCCAAATACTCCTCGATTAAAAAATCGGACGAGCGCTTCAGTCCACGATTGTTATCAAGGTTTAGTCTGTTTTTTTCGTACATCTCTTCCAATTCGGATTTATTGTAAACAATTCTCACGTTTCTGCTTCCTGTGTTGTCCACTGGTTTAAACACACATGGATAGCCTATTTGTTCAGCAAGGAAATAGGCTTCCTCCAAACTATTTCCACTTCCCCATCGTGGGACAGGAATTCCATTTTCGGAGCATACCTGTCTAGTGATATGTTTGAGACGCGCTGTCTTTACAGCTTTAGGATTACATGCAGGCAGACCTAATTTTTTTGCAACCTCAGCTACAATTGGTGCGTAAAATTCACTGAAGCTTAACATTCCGTCAAAAGGGTATTGCATTTTAAATTGCTTTAAGTATTGTAATAATTCATCTGGCTCATTTGTTGGACATTCTTTGATACGGTCTGCGTACCGTAATGGATGATCGTCTAATCTCCTTCCCTTCATATAGTGTTCAAGATTTGCTGTCACAAACGTCACGCTATAACCAAGTTCCTTTGCGATGCTTATGGCTTCAATCCCGTTTCCTGGATTACTCTCAACAAATACAATATGCTTCAACTCAAATTCCTCCTTTCACATCATGATGATTCTCAACATTATTTATGACAACATTTATCCTTCTTGAAGCTGCTTCTGCCCGGTTGATAGCTTCCTCAACAGTATCACCTTCAGCTACCACGTAACCAACTCGATCCAAACTACTACTCAACTCAGTAATATAGGTTCCAACTTCTTTCAACATTCTCACTTCTCTGATTCCAGCCATCGCTTTGACTGATTCAATCCCTTCAAAACATTCAATCATCCCAATATTTGCATTAACGTAACGGATAGCAGCTGCTTTCGATCGAGTTGCAGTTAAATCAACTGGTCTACCAAGAGCCGCTTCAACCATTATTTTATATATGTTACAACCTGTTGCGATATCTACCAACATAGGAATCCGATCGCCACCTGGACGAGTCTGGGTTTCAATGATGTGAACCCCTTTTGATGAGAGCTTTACTTCCGTGTGAGCTGGCCCAAAGGTGTGGCCGACGGCGTCTAACAATTCTTGCACTTCTTCGAATATTGCTGTTTTTTCTTCGTGGCTAACACGAGCCGGAACAGCTGCCCCATTTCAATGAAGTGTGGCGCTCCAGTTGTTAATTTTTCTGTGATAGCCAACAGCGTATGTCGTCCATCAATTGTTATTGTTTCAACGCTGAACTCAACTCCATCTATGTACTCTTCCACCAAACATGGAAACAATATACTATTTCGAGATTTTTGCTCTTCCAACTCAGACATGTCCATGATCAGCCTGACACCTTTACTTCCAGTTCCATCAATTGGCTTTAAAATGATAGGTCCCCCAACACTTTGAAAAAAACGAACAATCTCTTCGAAATTGTTGACAGCGCTAAAACGTACAGGATTGCAATTGGAAGCCAACATTTGCTGTCGCATTTTGTATTTATCACGGGTATTTTCTACTGCTTTAACAGGAGTATTGAGCAAATCAAACTCTTCTGCCATCTTGGACGCAGTCAGTAGTGAAAATTCCGTTACGCTCAGTACCGCATCAAACGGACGAATACGATGTAAACAGCGAATGAATTCTTCCAGATCAGGATTGTCGTTGAGCTCCATCATGTGCACGACATCAGCAATTTGCAAATCTTGAGGACGCAAACGATTTTTGTGCTGAATAAAAGTAAGGTGAATATTCTCCGCTAGTTTGGCATATTCAATTGCCTGAGTGTACCCGCCAACCATCAATACTCGTTTTATCGACATTTCGATTCCCCCGTTTTAATTAATTTTTTTATAGAAAAGTGAAATTCCTTTTCCAATTGGAACCAAAACTTCCTCATACATTCCACAAGCACGAATGATAGAAAAAAACGGAATCAAATCATCTGGATTTGGATACAATGTATTATCAACCAACAATAAACCACCAGGAACTAAAATGTCATCAATATATCTCCACCAATCAACATAATAAGTTCGGACAGCATCTAGAAAGATAACATCTTGTTTTCCTTTAAACGACTGTAAAACATCGCCGATGTTCCCATGGATGGGGTTTATTAATGTTTCTGTTCCCGCTTTTTTAAAATGTTCCAAAGCAATGAGATATTTCTGTTCATGCCATTCCACTGTAGTTACGATACCGCCGCGCTGTCTCAGTGCTTCCGCTATCCATATGGTAGAATAGCCACAACCTGTGCCAAGCTCAAGTACAGTTGAGTAGTGACTGAGAGAGAGCAGAATATATAAAAATCGCCCTGCATCTTCACCTATAATCAACATCTGCTCCTTCTTTTCCGTTGTACGGCTATCATGTTCGGTAGCAAATTGTTGTATGTCTTTTAAAATTAGCAATGTTCGTTCGTCCATCCATTGTTCCTCGCTTTCCAAAATGATATTCTTCTATGTATCATGAATAAAATAAAAATAGTGAAAACACTCGTACCTTTTCATGTAACACCATGAAAAGGAAACGAGTGTACGCTCTTTTATTCTAATTATTTGTTTGGCAAGAGAACACTAGCAATAATGTTTTGCAAGATAGTCCATCATACGGCTCATGTCCGTCCACGTCTCTCTGCTTGTCTGACGGAATGCCTCCTCTAGTGCTGCTTCCACTTCTTCTTGTTTTCCGTTTGCAGCCCACTCGTGCAAAAGCATACCTGTGTAGCCAACATGACGAATCTCATCGTTCAAGATCACATTCAGAACGTCCAGGTTTTTCTCCGGCCATCCTTCTTTCACAAAGTCCGTGTTGCTTAGATAGTCAAGTTTTTGCACTTGTGCCGTTCATAAGCCCTTTTCGCTTTTTCCTTCTCGTCGTACTGATGCATAACCGCAAACCTCACTTCATGTTTTCTACCACCCAGCGACTGTCATCATTCATTATCACCAGCTTCCCTTTTAAAATTCATCCGTGAACTAAAAACGCCACCCCCGATCGGAGTGACGCCCTGCTTCAACAAAATATCCACGATACAATCATAGCATGTCCGAAGCAAAATAATCTGTCATCTTTCTGCCAAAAACCTGCTTTTTCTCTGACACAAATCTGCTATTCGTCCCTTTGCCTTTAATAATGGATTTCTAGTTTCTTTCTTTTATCGTTGATCCGAGATAGTTGCATTATTATTTAGTGCACTTAATAGAGCAAGATTGTCATATGGAGGACCAAATGTTGTACCTGCAAGCAAAACAATATCAAATTCATTCGGTGGAGTTCCCCATGAGTTTCCGAAGAAGGTGGTGAATGCACCGTCTACTAAAAATCCCCCTTTTGTGTTGTAAACCACATTATTGTTAATAGAACCTGTCACATTCGGATTAATATACATTCCTGTCCTTAAAGAATGGAAAGTATTATTCATTACCGAAATGGCAAGGCCTCCTTGAGATACAACGGCTCTGTTAACAACCCAGCTGCTCATAGGCAATGCTTGAGGTGGTCCGTAAATGGTATTATTGATGATCGTCGAGTTATTCCCGCCAATTTGGATAAATTCTTTTTGATAAGGAATATCGCTTGTCATCGTTAAACCATCGATTGTCGTATTTGGCGCAGTAATTAGCATTGCAATAATGTCTGCTTGCAAGAATAGAAGGGTACCTGGTTCTCCTTTTAAAGTAATTCCAGCCTTATTGACTACAATTTGTGATGTAATTGGATACGTTCCACTTAGAATATGAACAGTTCCACCTGGATTTACTGCGGCAATTCCTTGAGGAATGGTTCCAAAAGGATTTGCTCTACTGCCATTTCCACCAACAGCACCAGCTTGAACATAAATATTATCCAAATCAACGACCTGATTTACGGCTTGATCAAGAGCGGCTTGGACACTAGCAACAGAAGGGTAACCTAAAGCAGGTCGATTATCGAGTAATTGCTGGGCAACATCATTTTTAGCTGCTTCTGATAACGCGTTATATTCTGTAAGGTTTAATCCAAGTAAAGGATTCTCAATGGCGGCTCTCATTTCCGGAACAGTTGTTGCGGCATTGACAGCAGCTAAACCGACAACTTGATTTACAGCTTGATCAAGAGCGGCTTGGACACTAGCAACAGAAGGGTAACCTAAAGCAGGTC